>ENA-ORKV01000006-ORKV01000006.1-human-gut-metagenome-genome-assembly--contig:-NODE-6-length-297878-cov-5.722278_pt1 | contig 297878 bp, 213 predicted proteins | sample MGYA00243058_ERZ508805 | MGnify/ENA primary metagenome ERZ508805 (study PRJEB26277, sample SAMN04329770) | human gut metagenome | biome: human-associated habitat | host: Homo sapiens | place: USA...
CGGCGGCCGTAACTATAACGGTCCTAAGGTAGCGAAATTCCTTGTCGGGTAAGTTCCGACCTGCACGAATGGTGTAATGATCCGGACACTGTCTCAACCGTGATCCCAGTGAAATTGTAGTATCGGTGAAGATGCCGATTACCCGCGATGGGACGAAAAGACCCCGTGAACCTTTACTACAGCTTAACGTTGTACCCGGGCCGTCGATGTGTAGGATAGGCCGGAGGCGTAGAATGAGGCACGCCAGTGCCTTTGGAGCCGTCGTTGAAATACGGCCCTTTGGCCGTCTGGGTACTAACTTGTTGGATACAAGGACCGCGTTTGGCGGGTAGTTTGACTGGGGTGGTCGCCTCCAAAAGCGTAACGGAGGCTCCTCAAGGTGCCCTCAGGCCGATTGGTAACCGGCCGCAGAGTGTAATGGCAGAAGGGCGCTTGACTGGGAGGCCGACAGGCCGCACAGGCAGGAAACTGGAGCATAGTGATCCGGCGGTTCCGCATGGAAGGTCCGTCGCTCAAAGGATAAAAGGTACTCCGGGGATAACAGGCTGATCCCTCCCAAGAGCTCATATCGACGGAGTGGTTTGGCACCTCGATGTCGGCTCGTCACATCCTGGGGCTGGAGAAGGTCCCAAGGGTTGGGCTGTTCGCCCATTAAAGTGGCACGCGAGCTGGGTTCAGAACGTCGTGAGACAGTTCGGTCTCTATCTATCGTGGGCGTTGGAAATTTGCGTGGTTCGGGCACTAGTACGAGAGGACCGTGCCGGACCGACCTCCGGTTTGCCGGTTGTGCCGCCAGGCGCACCGCCGGGTATCCGCGTCGGGTATGGATAAGCGCTGAAAGCATCTAAGCGCGAAGCCTTCCACAAGATTAGATTTCCTTTTAGAGGGCCGTCAAAGACGATGACGTGGATAGGGTGCAGGTGTAAAGGCGGCGACGCCAAAGCCGAGCACTACTAATAGCCCGAAAGCTTTCGCCGTTCGTGGTTTCCCTGCCCGCACATGGCATTCCGGTTCGTCATCCTTTCGTTTTGTTTGTTTGACTTGTGTCCCACACTCGGTCCGCGCCCCGGCGCGTGCCGCAGTTCGAATCCATCATGGTGGCTATAGCGGCGGTGTCCCACCTCTTCCCATCCCGAACAGAGAAGTTAAGCCCGCCCTCGCCGATGGTACTGCCCGCAAGGCGGGAGAGTAGGTAGCCGCCTTTTTCCATTCCGTTCCCCCGCGCACGGCCCATGCCGGGCGGGGGAACGGGTTTTTTATTCCCCGGGGCTTCTGAATTGTTACATTGGTATATGAAATAAGTTGTATGTTATTCTTGGCTTCTATGGGTATATGACTTTCTGGCCTTCAATAATGTAGATACCTTTTTTTACCTCTTTTACAGGGCATCCGGATAAATCGTATATAGATTTCATGGTTCTGTTCCCGTGAAGATGGACAGGTTTGACAGACAAGCCGCCTTCTCCGATAGAGAAATCTGTTACTCTGTTGCTCATCGTGTTCAAGGCTCTGACATCCGTTGCTTCCAAAGCCCGATTGTATAGGATAAGGTCATCCATCCTTACGTCTACGGAACCCCAAAAAGAGCCGTAGCCTAAATAGAAATTAGGGCATGATTGAATAAAGTCTATGACCCGATTATAATCAAAGTCTTTTGTGTCTGTAATATTGATGCCATTACAGTTTCCGATGTATTCAACGTCACGTATCTTACTTCCGTTGACGTATATGGTACACCCTTGGCTACGTGAAATGGTTATCGTGACGAGACACCATTTACCGACAGGAATACGTTCGGAGATAATACTACCAGGATGGTTGATGTCGAACCAGTCTTTGCCATTGTTAAAGCCTACGTACGAATTGCCTGTAAGGTACAACCGGGTGTTGGCCGCAGGATTATAGAAAGACCATATTGCATCCCACGGAATGTCGTCGGTACGTTTCACCCATAAAGATACGGTCATGCCTTCCAAACGCTCATTCCTTAGCGGATTGGGCATTTGTGTGTAGCTGCAATAGCCGCTTGCACCGAAATACTGGTGCAGGATGTTGCCGTTGCGTAAACTATCTTTTTCTAATGATGGTATGTCATTGCCGCCTTGCGACAAGCGTCTTGCCGTTTGTGTGTAGTCGTATGCATTGACAAAAGGCTCCCGGTCGAAATCATAATATGCTTTTATGCCGCCAAGCCAGTTGCCGTCGGGCAGAGATTCCTTGCGGGCCGTGACGTGGAACGTGTCGGTCCAGAAGTAGGCACCGCAGAACAGTTCGCAGGATAATTGCACGGGGATGTCTTCCGTCAGGCCGGCCGGGTTGTATCGTCCGGTATGGGAAACCACGTCCGGAGTGTCGGACTCCCATTTGGCGTTGACATTCATTTCTCTCTCCAGTCCATACAAGTCCATGTTGCGCGAGATGTATTGGTTGTCCTTGACCGGAATGGTGGTCGTATTGAGTGTATAAGCCAAGGCGTATGCATCTCCCATCCGGTATCCCCATAGATTTGTGCCATTGTCGCCACATGCAGTGAAACAGACGGCTTTGATAGTGGTCGGTTCCATTTGTTGCTCCGTTACGACTCCTTCGTAAACCGTACCGTTCAGGTTCAAGGTGATATATGAATTGCCGTCATATATCTTCCAAGTTCCGCTGTATGCCCCTTCTACCTTCCCGTCTTCACGGAGCAAGATTTCTGTGGGGGCGGTCTCTTCGTAGGCGGCATGGTTTTGCCCGTAGGGATGGACGAGGACGTGGTAGCGGCCTGCTACCTCTTTAGAATCGAACCGTTGGGAAGAGGCTATCTGACGGTCGCCTGTCGTTTCTCCGTGGAACTCGAACGGAGCGGCTACGGGCCAACCGGAACGGTTCAGGAACAGTTGGTGCACACGAACCTGATGTCCCGCCGTCCCGTCATTGAATTTGGTATGGTAAACCAAGTAAGTGCGTCCGTCCTCTGCGGCAAATACGGAATTATGTCCTTGTGCACGTTCGCCGACATTCATAAATCCCCAATGGTTGTAGGCTCCCAATAGCTTTTCACCGCGATTGTCTGCATTGGGACCGTAATTAAGTTTCCAACTTGTGAAGATGGCATCAGTCCCGTTCATGTCCTTGTACGGGCCGTCCGGACGAGACGAACGGAATACGCGCATCTCGTATCCGCCGTTGGGTTCAAGCCCGCCATAGCTCATGAACAAGTAATAGTGGTTGCCGATATGTTCGATATAGGAACCTTCGCCCGATACATAACAACCGCCTGCGATTTTCTTTCCGAAGTACGGGTCGGATGTCACGTTAGCCCCTTTCGTATCGAAGTCCCCCGTATAAGTGACGTTGTAGTCCCGCAGACCGGTATTCGGATCTAATTGCAGGATATAGATGCCACCCGACCAAGAGCCGTACGACATCCATAACGTCCCGTCTTCATCGTAGAACACGCAAGGATCTATGGCGTGCGGCCAATAATCTCCCCATTTTTCCTGTTTATACCGTGCGGGGAGGCTCGATTGCTTCCCGACGACTAATTCCAAGTCGGTTTTGTGGAAAGAGATGCGCTCGTCCGTGTCGCTGCGGAATCCGCTGAATATTACAGGTCCCTGATAGACGTAAGGCCCCTCTATGCGGTCGGCCGTAAGCAGGATGATACAAGAATTCCATTGCGGACCGTTCAAGCTGAGGTATTGGCACCACTTTCCTGACACGGGATTGTAAATAATGTCCGGAGCCCACATGTTGCCGTCTACGGTCCATGGTATTTCTTCTCCATTGGTACCGGTACCGGGAAGGGCGCAGTTCCAAGCTGCGGCATCGAAATTACCGAAATCCACCGTTTCGCCGTGAATGGTGATTTTCCGCGTTTGGTGGGTGTGGAAAGCGTCTGCCGGAGCTACGTCGGACGTGATTGTCCCGTCTGTATTCACCATGCCCCAAGGAAAGGACACCCCGGTCCAGTTCTGCAAATCCCGGGTTTTGGCAGTGGCCATGTGTGAACCGAAGACGTAATACAGCCTGCTCCCCTCATCATAAGCGATGGAAGGGTCGTGCGCACTGGTGCGTTGCATGTTTATTGTGGAATATTTGTTTTTCGCATCTTCCGTAGTCACGGGAATCCGGAGAGGCTCCTCTTGCCCATGTGAAGGCAAGGAGTGGGATAGCGTAACAGTGAGCACCAAACTTTTCAATAGGGAGCAGAATACTTTTTTCATGACTTTAATCAGGCTAATGGTTATAGTTAAAATGGTTTTAAAACACAAAACGCAACTAACTTTCCTGAAGTTAATTGCGTTTGTATTAAGTTGCGGAGGCTCGACTCGAACGAACGACCTCCAGGTTATGAGCCTGGCGAGCTACCAACTGCTCCACTCCGCGATGTGTTTCTTGTTTCTGTGTGCAAAGGTAATGCTTTTCCACAGAATGGCCAAATAAATTGCGGATTATTTTCGTGAAATTGCGAATGTGACCGTTTCGTTGCCGGTGGTGGAGCGTTCCGTGTTCCTTGTCTTGCAGCGGTGGTAGGCCACCATTAGTCTTGTACAAGGATATAGTTTATTTGGCTTTCTTCGTTGGTGGCTTCCTGTTTGAAGATGACCGGTCGGAGACCGTCGTTGCAACTACACAGATGGCAATGCCTGCTTTGCTTATCCAATCGCCGTAGTAGAACGGCTCTTTCGTTGCGCCGCGGGCCAACGCAAATACATATTGGTAAATCGCTTTCCAAGCCTCGTCGCAAAATCCGTCGGGTTTGGCATAGTCGGCATAAAATACCTGTCCTTCGCGGAGCATCGGGCATGGGGCAGTCCTGCTGCGCCGTATGCAAAATTACGGAAAAGCCGGTATGGCGGCAATAAAGTCTGTGTTAATTTGAGCCGGGCTTACCCGTTTCGGATAACAATGGCAGGCTTTTTTGCCGGACTGAAACGAAAATTAAGGGGGAAATATTGCCTGCTTGCCGGATTTCGCTTACATTTGTAACAGTTATGGCTGTTTCGAAGACAAGGACACGATTGGTGGATGTGGCGCGAGGGCTGTTTGCCAAGCAAGGGCTGGAGAATACGACGATGAACGATATTGCCGTAGCCTCGGGCAAAGGACGCCGTACGCTTTACACCTATTTCAAGAATAAGGAAGACATTTATTTTGCCGTGATAGAAACGGAGTTGGAGCATCTTTCGGCCCAGTTGTCGGAAGTGGCCAATAAAAGGATGGATTTGGAGGAAAAACTGGTGGAAATCATTTATGTCCATTTGCATTCCATTAAAGAGGTCGTGTTGCGCAACGGTAATTTGCGTGCCGAATTCTTCCGTAATATCTGGATGGTGGAGAAGGTGAGGAAACATTTCGACCAAAAAGAAACGGAATTTTTCATCGGGGTGTTGAAGGAAGGGGTCGCTTCGGGTGAGTTTTCCATAGAGAATGTGGCATTGGTGGCCGATGTGATGCACTATTGCGTGAAAGGGTTGGAGGTGCCTTACATCTACGGCCGCTTGGGAGAGGGGCTGAACAAGGCGGAAACGCGCCGCATGGTGAAGACATTGATACACCGCGCATTGCGGGGAGAACGTTGACAGATAATATATTTAACCATTAAATAATAAATTGATTATGGGATTATTGACAGGAAAGACGGCTTTGGTGACGGGTGCCGCCCGCGGTATCGGTAAAGCCATAGCCCTGAAGTTTGCCGCCGAAGGCGCGAACGTGGCTTTTACGGATTTGGTAATTGATGAAAACGGCCAGGCTACCGAGGCGGAAATCGCCGCTTTCGGCGTGAAGGCCAAAGGCTACGCTTCCAATGCGGCTGATTTTGCACAGACGGAAGAAGTGGTGAAGCAGGTGAAAGAGGATTTCGGTTCGATAGATATTTTGGTAAACAATGCCGGTATCACCAAAGACGGCTTGATGTTGCGCATGACGGAGGCACAGTGGGACGCAGTGATTGCCGTCAACCTGAAGTCGGCTTTCAACTTCATCCACGCTTGTACGCCTATTATGATGCGCCAAAAGGGCGGTTCCATCATCAACATGGCTTCCGTGGTGGGTGTACATGGCAATGCCGGACAGTGTAACTATTCGGCTTCCAAGGCCGGTATGATAGCTTTGGCCAAGTCCATAGCCCAGGAGATGGGAGCCAAGGGCATCCGTGCCAATGCCATAGCACCAGGCTTTATCGAAACGGCCATGACGGCGGCATTGTCGGACGACGTGCGTGCGGAATGGTGCAAGAAGATACCTTTGCGTCGTGGCGGTACGCCGGAAGACGTGGCCAACGTGGCACTTTTCTTGGCTTCCGACCTGTCTTCTTACGTGTCGGGACAGGTTATCCAGATTGACGGTGGCATGAACATGTAATCCGTATGGACGTAGTCTACGAAGACAACCACCTCATCATCGTCGACAAAAGCAGTTCGGAGATTGTACAGGGCGACAAGACCGGCGACAAGCCTCTGGCGGAGATGGTGAAGGAATACATCAAACAGAAGTACCACAAGCCGGGGAACGTGTTCCTCGGCGTGGTGCATCGTTTGGACCGTCCCGTGAGCGGACTGGTGGTCTTTGCCCGTACCGGCAAGGCTTTGGCCCGGCTCAACGAAATGTTCCGTACGAAAGAAGTGCACAAGACGTATTGGGCCATCACGGGGAATTGCCCGCCTGCGGAAGAAGGGGAACTGGTGCATTGGCTGGTGCGCAACGAGAAGCAGAACAAGTCGTATGCTTACGGCAAGGAAAAGCCCGGGGCGAAGAAAGCCATCCTCGACTATAAGCTTATCGGACGTTCGGAACGTTATTTCCTTTTGGAAATAGACCTCAAAACCGGCCGCCACCATCAAATCCGCTGCCAGTTGGCCAAGATGGGTTGCCCGATCAAGGGAGACCTGAAGTACGGTGCGCCGCGCAGCAACCCCGACGGGAGCATTTGCCTGCATGCCCGCCGTGTGCGTTTCGTCCACCCCGTATCCAAGCAAGAGATAGACGTGGAGGCACCCGTGCCCGAGGGCAATTTGTGGCATAGCTTCCAAAATGACAAATAGTCATTTTCTGGCTGACGAGAATGGCGTATTTGCAAGCCGGGACGGGAGCTGTCGCGAATAATGGATTCTCGCGTGTCGGGAATCTGACAGAATGCTGCCTTTTGTTTTTGGAGCTTTCTTTTCGATAGAGGATATGCCATGTCTTTCCGCATGGCTTTTTTTATATGTCTTTCCGTCGGGCGTTTCCGCTGTCGTTTTGTTTTTCCTTTTTGAGGCTCTCGGGCTTTCATCTACGTGGAAAAACAGGTTTTTCGGCATCTCTTCTCCACGGTAAGAAGTCGTTTTTCCGTCTTTTGGTACAGGTTGCCCGCAAGTTCTGCGGACATTGGAAAATCGCTTTCAGCCGAATGAATTTTTATTCGGCTGAAAGCGATTCCGGGAAATGCCGCATAGGAGCAAAAGATGCCCTTGCTGCATGGCTTTTTGTTAACGTTTGGCTTCTCATGGCAGGAGTTTCCGTTTTTGGGGCTATGGTGTAAAAGAGGCAGTTGCTGTCTTTTTGCCGGCATTTTCATTTCTTTTCCTGACATCCTGTCCGCACGTAAGTGTTGGCTTGTGCGGCTGTCCGTAATGCCGGATTTTTCGTTTTTTTGGCCGGATTCAGGCTGTATGCCTTGAAAATGATACAAAAAACAAAATAAATGTAACATAGGCGAAAGAGAGATCTTGTTTTTATTCGTAATTTTGCGGCAGGAACAATCAAATAATTAATCAATAATCCATGAAGAAATACTTCTTGCTCGCATGTGCGTTTTGTGCGTTTGGGGTGGCAGATGCGGCCACCATACAGTTTTCAAGTCCTGATAAAAAGTTGCAGGTGACGGTGGCCGATGACGGTGGCCGCCCTACTTACCGTGTCGTTTGCGGTGAGACCGTGTTCTTGGAACAATCTCCTTTGGGATTGCTGACGAATATCGGTGATTTCTCACAAGGGATGACCTTGCAGGAATCTTCTTTTTCTTCCTCGCCGGTGTCCGGCCACTATGAATTGCCTACTATAAAACGCAGCAAGGTGGACGTGCGGGCCACGAAAGCGGTTTGCCCTTTTTATAAGGACGGCAAGCACATTTTCGATGTCGTGTTCCATGTGTCCGACCATGATGTGGCCTTTAAATATAAGATGTATCCACAGGGGAATACCTTGTGCTGTGTGGTCAAGGAGGAGACGACGGGCTTCGTGCTTCCTCAGGGTACCACGACATTCCTCTGTCCGCAGGCAGGGCCGATGGGAGGATTTGCGCGAACCAGCCCGAGTTATGAGACATCGTACACCGCAGACGGTGAGATGGGAAAGAACGGTTGGGGTAACGGTTACACGTTTCCCTGCCTGTTCCGTACGGGGAATAAGGGCTGGGTGCTGATTTCCGAGACAGGAGTGGACAGCCGTTATTGCGCAAGCCGCTTGATGGGAAAGGACGGCGGCCTTTACACCATCGGTTTTCCTCAGGAGGGGGAATATAACGGTAACGGGACGGCCTGCCCCGGTATCGCCTTGCCGGGCGAAACGCCTTGGCGCACGGTTACCGTGGGGCAGACGTTGGCACCGATTGTGGAGACCACCATACCATACGACGTGGTAGAGCCTCTCTATGAGCCTTCGCGCCGGTATGTCTACGGTCGTGGCACGTGGAGTTGGATTATCGCAGGCGACAACAGTATGAACTATGACGAACAGAAGCGTTATGTGGATTTTGCGGCGGACATGGGTTACGAGAGCGTGCTCGTGGATGCCTGGTGGGATTCGCGCGTGGGATACGAACGGACGGCAGAACTGGCCCGTTACGCCGCAGGCAAGGGGGTCGGCCTGTATTTGTGGTACAATTCCAACGGTTATTGGAACGATGCGCCCCAAGGGCCGCGTGGCCGCATGGACAACATGATAGTCCGCCGCCGGGAGATGAAATGGATGAAGGAAACCGGCATCCGGGGTATCAAGGTGGACTTCATCGGGAGCGACAAGCAACAGACCATGCAGCTTTACGAAGACATCTTGGCAGATGCCAACGATTACGGTTTGATGGTGATTTACCACGGTTGCACCCTTCCGCGCGGTTGGGAGCGGATGTATCCCAATTTCGTGGCCAGTGAGGCTGTATTGGCCAGTGAGAACCTGAACTTCTCGCAGAAAAGTTGCGATGCCGAGGCTTTCAATGCCAGCCTGCATCCTTTCATCCGGAATACGGTGGGCAGTATGGACTTCGGTGGCAGTGCGCTGAACAAGTATTACAATGCGAAGAATGAACCGTGCGGCAGCCGCCGGGTGACGTCCGATGTCTATGCGTTGGCTACGGCCGTATTGTTCCAGTCGCCCGTGCAACATTTTGCCCTCGCCCCCAACAATCTGACGGACGCTCCGGCTTGGGCGATAGATTTCATGAAGCAAGTGCCTACGACGTGGGATGATGTCCGTTTCATCGGTGGTTACCCCGGGAAATACGTCATTCTGGCGCGTCGTCACGGCGATAAATGGTATGTGGCGGGAGTGAACGCGCAGCAGGAAACGCTGAAGACGGAAATCAGCCTGCCGATGTGGGCTTCCGGTACGGAATTGCAGGTATATGCCGATGACAATAAGTTGCAGGGCGAAGTGAAGTCGGTGAAGTTAGGGAAGAAACAGACCGTGAAAGTAACGATTCCGTGCAACGGAGGTCTGATGATGGTAAACCGGTAGAAGAATGATGACGTTCTTGAGCATGATGGTTTTATGCTTCGCCTTAGGTTGGCCGGCCTTGGCGAGGGCACAAGGGAATCCGTGGAACAACCCGGTCGTGTCGCCCCGTGTGGGTACCGGAGGGGAAGTGACTTTTTCGGTCAGTGCCCCTTCTGCTTCACGGGTGGAGCTTTCGGGGCAGTTTATGGACGGTACATGCCCGATGCGGAAAGGAACTGACGGGGTGTGGAGCGTGACGGTAAAGATAGGCCGTCCCGACATTTATCCTTATTCGTTCCGCATCGACGGGGTGGAGGTTTCCGACCCGAGCAACCCCCTGGCCTTTCCCAACGAACGTTTCAAGGCTAGCTTGTTGGAGATGCCGGACACGGCAGCCCTCTATGCACGCCATAAAGATGTTCCGAGGGGACAGGTACGCTATTGCAGTTATTATTCCGAGGTCTTGCAGACCGACCGTACGATGTTGGTGTATACCCCTCCGGGCTATGACCGGGAGGCCGGTCGGCGTTATCCCGTGCTTTATCTCGTGAGCGGCACGACCGATACGGAGGAAACCTGGTACAAGGTGGGGCGCGTGGATGCCATTTTGGACAATCTCATCGCCAGGGGAGAGGCCGAGCCGATGCTCGTGGTCATGCCGTACGGTTATATGCCGTCCCACGGTACGCCTATGCCCTCATCGCCTGAGGCTGCCGAAATGTATGCCACCTTTGCCCGCGAACTGACGGAAGCCGTGATACCCTATGTGGAGTCGGAGTTCCGTACGGAACTTTCGCGTGAGTCCCGTGCGGTCGGCGGGTTCTCGCGTGGCGGCGGGCAGGCTCTGTTTGCAGCCTTTTCCCATCCTGAATTGTTCGCCCATGTGGCTTCTTATAGTGCCTATCTTACTCCGCAGGTGATGGACCGTCATTTCGGGCGGCTTATGGAGGATCCCGCACGTATGGATTCCCTCTACCGGGTGAAATGGTTCGGTGTCGGGCGCGGGGATTTCCTCTATGCCGATGTGATGAGGCACCTTGATTATTTTCGGGAGAAAGGTATTTCCTGCCGGACGTGTATCACGGACGGGGGACATACATGGATGAACGCCCGTGCCTACTTGGCTGAAACGTTGAGGCTTTTCTTCCGATCGTCCGAATCCTGAGGATGGTTTTTGGGGCTATAAAATAATAACCTTTAAATAATAGATTGGTAAAATGAAACATTCACTTATGACCTCTGCCCTCGCCGCATTGTTGGCATGTGCAGGGCAAACCGTGCTTTACGCACAAGATCCCATTATCCAGACCAAGTACACGGCCGACCCCGCGCCCATGTTACATAACGACACCGTGTTCCTTTATACGGGGCATGACGAAGACGATGCGCAGGGTTACGGTTTCAAGATGCTTGACTGGCAGCTTTATACGTCTACCGACATGGTGAACTGGACCGACCATGGCCCGGTGGCTTCCACGAAGGATTTTGCATGGCGCAAGCGTGACAACGGAGCCTGGGCTGCACAAGTGGTAGAGCGGAACGGCAAGTTCTACATGTACTGTCCGCTTCACGGCAATGGCATCGGCGTGTTGGTATCCGACTCGCCTTACGGGCCTTTTAAAGACCCTATCGGCAAGCCGTTGGTATGGCAAAAGGAGCATTGGGACGACATCGACCCCACGGTATATATCGACGATGACGGTCAGGCTTACATGTATTGGGGTAACCCCAATCTTTATTACGTGAAGCTCAACGAAGATATGATTTCTACCTCGGGCGATATCGTGAAAATCGGCAAATTGAAGACTTATCAGGAAGGGCCATGGTTTTACAAGCGCGACGGCCATTATTACTTGGCCTTTGCTTCCACCTGCTGTCCCGAAGGTATCGGTTATGCCATGAGTGATTCGCCCACCGGTCCGTGGGACGTGAAAGGATACATCATGCGTCCTACCGAACGCACGCGCGGTAACCATCCGGGCATTGTGGACTACAAGGGGAAGACTTATGTGTTCGGACAGAATTACGACCTCTTGCGCCTGGAAATGGAGGAACATCACGAACGCCGTTCCGTATCTGTGGCTGAAATGCATTATAATGCAGACGGCACGATTCAGGAAGTGCCTTATTTCAAGGATGTGAAAGTGGAACAGGTTGAACTTTTCAACCCATACCGCCGTGTGGAAGCCGAGACGATGGCTTGGGGCTACGGCCTGAAGACGGAGAAGATGCCGGGCGGCGGCATTTATGTGACGGCGGTGGACGATGGCGACTCGTTGATTGTACGTGGGGTGGACTTCGGGAAGCGTGGTGCCAAACGTTTCCGTGCTTGCATCGCTTCGGAACAAGGTTGTACCGTCGAAATACATTTGGACAGTGTCGACGGGCCGTTGGTGGGAACGTTGGAGGTGAAAGCCACCGGAGGCATGCAGGCGTATAAAGAAATGGAATGCCGCGTGAAGGGAGCTAAAGGCGTACATGACTTGGTATTCCTCTTTAAGGGCGGTGCCGGCAAGAACCTTATGAATTGGGATTTTTGGCGTTTCAGCTGAAGTCGTAAACGATAAAAAAGAAAGTAAATGCGCACGGGAGGCCGGATAGGTGAACTTTTCCAAAGTCGGTTTCCCGTGTGCTTTTTTTGTAAAAGACTATTTTTCCCCGTTGTTCGTTTGTTGCCATGTAACATAGGTTTTTCCTGATGTAGCATGTCGGTGAAGGATTCAACATGGTTATCATGAATTTCAACGGGAGGATGGCTTAGGAACATGGGTCGGAATATAATTTTGCATCGTGAAACTATAAAACAATAGACAAGATGAAAAGGACAGTTTTGCTTTTTTGCGGGCTATCTTGTGCGGCCTTCGTGACTGCGCAGGATTACCAACGTACTGATTACGGCATTAAAGCCACAGTGGATGCCGTGGATGTGGAGGTACAGTTTTTTACGCCCTCTATGGTGAGAGTGGTCAAGTCACCCCATGGCGAGAGTTTCAAGAAAGAAAGCCTGTCGGTGGTGGCTTTGCCCGAAAAGGTGGGTTTCAAAGTCGGCACCAAGGACGGTGCCATCGTGATGGGTACCAAGGAACTCCAAGTGAGCTTGGACACGTCCACCGGTGCGCTTTCCTATGAGACAGCCGATGGCAGGCACTTGCTTGCCGAGAAGCCGGCGGAGAAACCCTTCACTCCTTTTGACGATGCCGGTGATGCGACTTATAATGTATACCAGGCTTTCAAATTGGAGACTGACGAGGCCATTTACGGCTTAGGACAGTTGCAGAACGGGAAGATGTCGCAAAGAGGGCAAGTGAAGAATCTTGTGCAGGGCAACGTGGAGGATGTCAGCCCTTTCATCCAGTCTACCAAAGGATACGGGCTTTTCTGGGACAATTATTCACCTACGCTCTTTACCGACAATGCCTCGGAAACATCTTTCCGTTCGGAGGTGGGTGATTGCATGGACTATTATTTCATGTACGGCGGGGATGCCGACGGCGTAGTGGCGCAGGTTCGGCATCTTACAGGTGAAGTGCCGATGTTCCCACTTTGGACTTATGGTTACTGGCAGAGCAAGGAGCGTTATAAGAGCCAAGGGGAAACCGTGGGAGTCGTGCGCAAATACCGTGAATTAGGCGTGCCTCTCGATGGCATCATACAAGACTGGCAATATTGGGGACACAACTATTTGTGGAATGCCATGGACTTTCAGAACCCTCAATTCAATAATCCCCGGAAAATGATAGATGACGTGCATGCGATGAACGCGCACATGGCGATTTCCATCTGGTCATCGTTCGGTCCGGCTACAAAGCCTTACCGGGAGTTGGCTGATAAAGGATTGCTGTACGATTTCCGGACATGGCCTGCATCAGGGACGGAAAGTTGGCCGCCTAATATGGAATATCCTTCCGGTGTGCGGGTGTATGACGCTTATTCTCCCGAAGCCCGTGACATCTATTGGAAATACCTGAACGAGGGAATCTTCAAGCTTGGCATGGATGCATGGTGGATGGATTCTACCGAACCGGATCATCTGGATTTCAAGCCCGAAGATATGGACACGAAGACCTATATGGGGTCTTTCCGGAAAGTACGTAATGCCTATCCGCTCATGTCCGTTGGTGGAGTGTACGACCATCAGCGTGCCGTGTCGTCGGACAAACGCGTGTTCATCCTGACCCGTTCGGGCTTTTTGGGGCAGCAGCGTTACGGGGCTAATGTGTGGAGCGGCGACGTGGGCTCATCATGGGAGACCTTGCGTAAACAGGTGCCGGCCGGCTTGAATTTCTCGCTTTGCGGCATGCCCCATTGGAACAACGACATCGGTGGTTTCTTTGCCGGGCAATATAATAAGAGTTGGAACGACGGGACGGCTCCTAAGAATCCTCTTTATCAGGAGTTGTACGTGCGTTGGCTGCAATTTGGTGCCTTTACTCCGATGATGCGTTCCCACGGAGCGGATACACCCCGTGAAATATACCAGTTTGGAAAGAAGGGCGAACCCGTGTACGATGCCATTGAGAAGATGATTCGTTTGCGTTACTCGTTGTTGCCTTACATTTATTCTACGTCTTGGGAGGTCACGCACCGGCAATCTACGTTCATGCGCGCTTTGGTCATGGACTTCCCGAGAGACAAAAAGGTGTGGAATATGAATGATGAGTATATGTTCGGCAAGGCTTTCCTCGTGGCACCCGTACTTGAGGCTCAGTACACTCCCGAAAAAGTGGTGAAAGTGGACGAGGAAAGCGGTTGGAACCGCGACAATGCGGGGAAGGCTGATGAAAGGGTACACGTGGATTTCATGCAACAGAAGTCTGCAGAGGTCTATCTTCCGACAGGGACTGCATGGTATGACTTTTGGACAAATGAGAAAATGGAGGGAGGGCGCACCGTGACACGTGCCACGACGCTCGACATCATACCTTTATATATTAAAGCAGGTAGTATCGTGCCTCTCGGGCCCGACGTGCAATATGCCACGGAGAAGCCGTGGGATAACCTGACTCTCCGTGTTTACCCGGGTGCTGACGGCAGTTTTGTGCTTTACGAGGACGAGTTCGACAATTACAATTACGAGAAAGGAGCTTATACAGAGATTCCCATGGCCTGGGATGATTCCTCGCGTCGTCTGACTCTGGGAGCACGCAAAGGCGAATACAAAGGCATGTTGCAATCCCGTAAGTTTACGGTGTTGCTTCCCGACGGGCGGCAAAAGGCCGTGTCTTATAATGGAAAGAAAGTTTCGGTGAAATTTTGATAAGGTGTCCTTTGTCGTGTGGCAAAGGTGGAGTCCCCGCAAGAGGCTACGTTTGCAAGCCTTTTGCGGGGTCTTTTGTTCAGGTTTCATGCCTAAGGATAAGGCTTGTCTTTTGGTATGCCCATTTGCTTAGGCAGAAAACCGGATAGGAGGCTAATATTCCGGCAATGGCATCCACTAAGTAATGTGCCTGGATATAGACTGTGGCCAGTGTCAAAAGGAGGGCGAAAGGTGATAATATGAAGAGGAAACGTTTGCTTTGCGGACGGACCAGATAGAGCAGGATAAAAGTAATGCCGATATGTGAGGAAGGAAAAGCGGCTGTCGGGCGTTCGCCGGAATCCTGCGCCCATTCGACTAAATGACAGAAAAAACCGTCGGCATAGCCCGGTGATGGGAGCATGTCGGTACGATGGCTGAAGTAGGTACCTAAAGACGGGAATATCCCGCTTTCGGCACATTCCGGGGTTATGGCCTGAAAATAGAACTGGGGTCCGGCAACGGGGAGGAATATATAGATGAGGTAAAAGATGAAAAAGGAGCACATGACAGTGAATGAGGCTTTCTCGTAATGGTTATTGCGACAGAGAAAGAAGAAAACCATGACGGCCACAATCATGGGATAATAAGAGAAATAACCCATATTTACGGCTTCGGAAAACCAAGGCCATGGGCAAAGGCGGCTGAACTCCAATGAGGGTTGGCAACTGAAAAGCACTGCATCCCATCGGGCGAATATGTGGTCCAAATTGGGAAACGTCCGGTTGAACTCGTAAGTGTCCGGATACCAGTAGCTGAGCAAAGCCATCTGTGCTGTGATGCGGATGAAAGTCATAAGTCTGCGCGGCCAAAAGAGATAGATTCTCCACAATAAGATTGTACCGAGAAAGATGTACAGACGGTCGGCCAACATGTCCCGAGGGTGGTCCATGTCCGGCCAAAGCACGAACATGGCCAAGGTCGTGAGGATGCTGTAAGTTATGGCCAACCATTCAATCGGCCATAAGCCTTTGGGCTTATTGTCGTTTCCGGTAAGCCATTGGACGGAAATTCTCATAGCCATCCCTCCTTTTTATACCAGTCCATCGTTTCTTTGACTCCTCGTGCCAAAGGGTATTCAGGACGGAAATCCAACTCTTCCACGGCCGGTTGGATGTCGCATTGCCAGTTGCGTTGGCACAGAATGTGGAATTTGTCGCGGTTAAGGGTGGTGGTGCGGCCCCGCCATGTGCTGAAGCTGCCATTTATGGCACATACGAAACGAAGGAACCATACCGGAGCCTTGATGCGGAGCATGAACGGATGTCCAAGCTCCGTGCGTATCAAGTCGCTGAATTCAGTACTGTGGTATACGTTTCCGTCGCTGATGAAAAATTCGCGCCCGATGACATCTTTTACCATGGCAGAGAAAACGGCTTGTACAAGGTCTTTCACGTAAACGAATGTGATTTCCTGCGGACGGTATCCTACGCTGAAGTCTACGTGCTGTTTGATACTTTGCGCCATGACGAAGTAGTCTTTTTCACGTGGCCCGTACACACCGGTGGGACGGAGAATGACGTAGGGAAAATCTTTCAAAGACTTGAGATAACGTTCGGCTTCCAGCTTGCTTTCCCCGTATGCCGTGTTGGGGCGTGGCGTATCATTTTCCCGTATCGGGGCATATATCCAGGGATTGTCCGAAGTGGCGTGACGTACTGCCTGTTCGCGTATGGCACCGAACACGCTGAGGGAACTGATGAAAATAAAACGCCCGGGCGCCATGTCCAGTTCGCGGAGCGCATCGACAAAATGACGTGTTCCCTCCGTATTGGTGCGGAAAAAGTCTTCACGTCGGATACATTTGGTGGCTCCGGCTGCATGTACGATGACATCCCAACCTCCGAATTCGGCTTTGCATGCCGCCAGTTGGGGGCGTAGGATTTCAGGATGTTCCATGTCTAATTCGACGAAACGGATTCGGGGGTCCTGAAGATAGTTCCGGCTACTGGTGGCGCGCATGCCTGCCCATATCACGTGTCCTTCCGTCAGTCCCTTTTCAACGATAAAACTACCGATGAAGCCGCTTGCTCCTGTTACTAATATTTTCATACGCGTTTGTTCTATTTGTTTTATTTCCTGTAAGTTCCGTCGGCATCCTTCACAGGCTCCACATGGATGCCCACATGGGTTTCATTTCCGTATTTCTCTTTCAATTTGTTTTCTATGACCGATGCCTTGGCGTGTGCTTCATACAAAGTCAAATGCCCGTCCATCCGGACGTGCATCTCTATGGCATAGTGGTTGCCGATGCGGCGTGTGCGCAAATTGTGTATGGCCGATACTCCCGGTGTGTTCTCCGCAATGAGGCAGATTTCCTTTTCTATTTCGTCCGGCAATGATTTTTCAGTCAGCTCGTCCACGCACGGTTTCAAGAGTTGGACGGACACCTTCATGATGAAGAAACTCACGATTACAGCAGCCATGGGGTCGAGCACGCTCCATGATTCGCCCAGGGCTATGGCCCCTCCGATGCCCATGGCTGTTCCAATGGAAGAGAAAGCATCGCTACGGTGATGCCAGGCGTTGGCTATGACTGCGCTGGAATTGATTTTGCGTCCCACGTGAATGGTGTAACGGTATATCAGTTCTTTGGAGACGATGGAGATGATGGCTCCTGCGAAAGCAAGCATGCCCGGGACAGGAAGACGGCCTCCTTGCCATACGGTTTGGATGGCTCGCAGTCCGTTCCAACAAATGCCTGCGCCTACGGCAAAAAGTACAATACCGATTATTGCCGTGGCTAACGTCTCATATTTGCCATGGCCGTAATCGTGATTTTTATCTTGCGGTTTATTGGAAATACGTGTGAAGATGAGCACGACGATGTCGGTTGCAAAATCAGATAAAGAATGTACGGCATCGGCTATCATGGCCGCGCTGTGCCCCAGAATTCCGGCTATGAACTTGAATACGACTAACAGAAAGTTGACAAAACTTCCTGCCCATGTAACTTGATAGATGGCTTTTTCCCGTTCGGTTAGTTTCATTGGTCTGTTGGCTTATGAAAAAGAAAGAACAAAGATAAGCATTTTCAGAAAAAATAAGAGATAAAAGAGGAGCGGAATGAATAAATATGCTTAACTTGCAGAAAGATTACAGATAACAAACCTCTAAAATATCAAATTTATGGGAAAAACAGGAAAGAAGGGCGGCAAGCGCCTGAAGAAAAAAGAACTGGCGAAAATGTTAATGGAACTTTTTCAAAATAATCCCGCCGAGGTTTACGACATTAAACGTATATTCAGAGACTTGAAACTGGACACGCATCCTGCCAAGTTGCTTTGTATGGACTTGTTGGAAGATTTGGCGATGGATGATTATATAAAAGAAACAGAGAAGCTGCATTTTCGCTTGAATACCACGGGGCAAGTGTTTGAAGCCATATTCAATCGCAAAGCGAACGGTAAAAACACCGTGACCCCGTTGGATGGAGGAGAGCCTGTCCTTGTGGCCGAACGGAACTCTTTGCACGCCATGGGAGGAGACAAGGTGAAAGTGACTTTGTTAGCCCGCAGGAAGCATCATGTACGCGAGGCACAAGTGGTCGAGATTCTCGAAAGGAACGACAAGTCGTTTGTCGGAAAGTTGGAAGTGCGTAAGGATTTTGCTTTCCTGCTCACCGAAGACCGTACGTTGGCCAACGACATATTTATTCCTAAAAAAGCGTTGAAAGGTGGTAAAAGCGGAGATAAGGCTGTGGTGAAGATTACCGAATGGCCCGAACATGCCAAGAATCCGATAGGTAAGGTCGTGGATATATTGGGGCAGAGTGGAGACAATACCACGGAAATGCACTCCATTTTGGCCGAATACGGCTTACCTTATGCTTATCCCAAGTCTGTGGAAGATGAGGCTGAGAAGATTGACCCGGGCATCACTGCCGAAGAAATCGGGCTGCGTGAGGACCTGCGTGAGGTGACGACTTTTACCATCGACCCGAGGGATGCCAAGGATTTCGACGATGCGATTTCCATTCGTAAAACGGACGACGGATTGTGGGAGGTAGGAGTACATATCGCAGATGTCTCGCATTATGTAAAAGAGGGGAGCGTTATAGACAAAGAAGCTGTGAAGCGTGCCACTAGTGTGTATTTGGTAGACCGGACGATTCCGATGCTGCCTGAACGTTTGTGCAATTTCATCTGTTCTTTACGTCCGAATGAAGAGAAGTTGACTTATAGCGTCGTGTTTAAATTGGACGACAAGGCTGTAGTCAAAGACTGGCATCTGGCTCATACTGTCATTAAGAGTGACCGCCGTTTTACGTATGAAGAAGTACAGAAGGTGTTGGAAGACCATAAAGAAGCTTCGCCTGAAGACTATAAGATGCCGGGCGACCATGAGGCAGATCCGAACTTTAACGGGCCGGATGTGTTGCCGGCCGAACATTTTGCCACGGAATTGATTACATTGAACCGCTTGGCCAAACAACTTCGTGCCCGGCGCTTTGAGCATGGCTCCATCAATTTCGACCGTAGTGAGGTACGTTTTGACATAGACGATAAGGGCAAGCCGATAGGAGTGTATTTCAAGGTGGCGAAAGATGCGAATAAATTGGTGGAAGAGTTTATGTTGTTGGCCAATCGTACGGTAGCCGAGAGCGTGGGGAAGCAGCCTAAAAATAAAAAGCCCAAGACGCTGCCCTACCGTGTACATGATTTGCCGGATCAGGACAAACTGATTAATCTGAGTGAGTTTATTGTGAAATTCGGCTATAAACTGAAACCGACAGGGTCTAAGGAAGAGGTGGCCAAAGGATTGAACAAGCTATTGACCGACATTCAGGGGAAGAAAGAGCAAAATCTGATAGAAACCGTTTCGTTGCGGGCCATGATGAAGGCACGTTATAGTACGCATAATATCGGGCATTACGGGTTGGCTTTTGATTACTATACGCATTTTACTTCCCCTATCCGCCGTTATCCTGACGTGATGGTACATCGGTTGCTGACGCGGTATGCTGACGGAGGGCGCAGTGCCAGCCAGGACAAGTATGAAGAGTTGTGTGAACATTGCAGCGCGATGGAGCAGTTGGCAGCCAGTGCCGAGCGTGCCAGTATCAAGTATAAGCAGGTGGAATTCATGAGCGACAAGTTGGGGCAAGTGTTTGAAGGAACTGTCAGCGGTGTGACGGAGTTCGGCCTGTATGTGGAAATCAATGAGAATAAATGTGAAGGTATGGTACCCTTGCGTGATTTGGATGACGATTATTATGAATTCGACGAGCGTAACTACTGCTTGTGGGGACGCAAGTACCATCATCGTTATTCTCTGGGGGATACGGTACAAGTAAAAGTTGTGAAAGCCAATTTGGAAAAGAAGCAATTGGATTATGCTTTGGTCAGGGAATGAGAGGGCGGAATCCAATCATTTGTCTGAATATATTTGGCATTTTTCGGGTCATACGCTAACTTTGCAACGGAAAACGTCTCATTAAACGTGTATATATATGTCACAGAAATTAGTTCAGTCTCAATCTATGCAGCAGGTCCAGACGCTGTCCCCGCAGCAGGTGCTGCAGGTGCGGTTGTTGGAAATGCCCGTTTCAGAACTGGAACAACGTGTGAAAAACGAATTGATAGATAACGGAGCGTTGGAAGAGAGTCTGGGGAGTTCCGAGGATGCCGATACTTCTTCGGAAGATGTCTATGACGGTACAGATGATACAGAGTCGGCCGGGGGCGAAGCTTCTGGGTTGGACGGTGGTTTGCCTTCCGATGAATATCGTCCGGCTGAGGTACGGCAGGCGATGGACGATTATCGCACACCGGACGATGTGCCGGACTATCTGTTGCAGGAACGAGGAGGGAAAGACCGTCCGGAAACGATGGATTATGGCGATACGACATCTTTTTACGAACAGATGACGGAGCAGATGAACGAATGTGACCTGACACCGCGTGAACGGGAATTGATGGCTTATCTTATCGGTTCGTTGGAAAATGACGGCCTGTTGAAAAAGAAACTTTCCACGTTGGCGGACGAGTTGGAGATTTATGCAGGAATACAGACTACGGAGTCGGAACTGGAAGCAGTGTTGGCTCGGTTGCAGACTTTCGACCCTCCCGGAATCGGGGCACGCGATTTGAGAGAATGCCTTTTGTTGCAACTCCGTCGGGATGAACATCGCGGAAGCCGGCAAAAGCAGTTGGAATATGAAATTATCGACAAGCTGTTTGATGAATTTACCCATAAACGTTGGGACAGGATTGCCGCTCGCTTGCATTTGACAGAAGCAGAGTGCGAGCGTTTGCAGAGAGATTTAAAGAAACTCAATCCGCGTCCGGGGAGTGCCATGGGCGAGGTGGTAGGACATAATTACCAACAAATCGTGCCGGACTTTGCCGTAGAGACCGATGATGACGGGGGAATTACCCTTTCTTTCAATAAAGGCGATGTGCCGGAGTTACGTATCAGTCCTTCGTTCATGGAAATCCTTCATCAGGTAGACACCGGACGCGCAAAGTTAAGTCGGCCGGAACGGGAAGCTTTGCAATATACTCGTCAGAAGATAGAAAAAGCACAGGGATTCATCGAGGCTGTGAAACAGCGTCGGCGTACGTTGACCGCTGTCATGCAGGCTATTATTGATTTGCAGCGTCCTTTCTTTCTGGAAGGAGATGAGACTTTGTTGCGCCCGATGATATTGAAGGATGTGGCCGAGCGTACGGGATTGGATATCTCTACCGTATCCCGTGCTGCCAACAGTAAATATGTGGAGACCCATTACGGGACTTATCCGCTCAAATGGTTCTTTAGCGACGGTTATGTGACAGGTGACGGGCAGGAGATTGCCACCCGTAAGATTCAGGCCGCTTTGAAGGATTTGGTAGAGGCGGAAGACAAGAAGAAGCCGCTGAGCGATGAGGCGTTGACGGCGATGTTGAATGAAAAAGGCTTTCCCATTGCGCGGCGCACGGTGGCCAAATACCGGGAACAACTGGGGATACCTGTAGCACGGTTAAGGCGATGAGATATAGGAATCTTATTCTATCGGCTCGTTTATTGTCGGTCGTTTTTAGGCCGTATCATGCGCCTATTGTGGGATTTGTGTCTTTGTTCACGTTTACTTACTTGAGCCTGTTGCCGTTGTTTTATAAGCTGACCATTTTGTGTATGGTTTATGTTTTCACTATATTATTGCCTCGCTTGTGTATTTACGTATATCGTAAACTGAATGGATGGGCGCCGGTGCAACTGCGTTTGCGGGAGAACCGTGCCATACCCTATATATTGTTCATCCTGTCTTACGTGGCTTGTCTTCATTTGATGTTCCGTATGCACATGCCGCGTTATATGTGCGGTATTTTAGTGTCGGCTTTGCTGATACAGATGGTATGCGTCATAGTGAATGTGTGGTGGAAAATCAGTATGCATTCGGCCGGGGCAGGCGGCGTGATAGGCGCGTTGGTGGCTTATTCGGTACTGTTCATGTTCAATCCTGTTTGGTGGCTGTGTGTTACGGTACTGATTTCTGGAGCTGTGGGGACAGCACGCATGTTGCTCCGTCAGCATAGTCTGGCGCAAGTGGTGGCCGGCACTCTCGTGGGAGTGGTTTGCGGTTTTGCCGGTATAATTTTATTATAGGAAATGAGTTCAATTAAAAATTCAGATAAGTCATGAAACCAGTTGTAAGTATTATCATGGGCAGTACGTCCGACCTTCCGGTGATGGAAAAGGCTGCCAAGTTCTTCGACGAGATGGAAATCCCTTTTGAGATGAACGCTTTGTCGGCTCATCGGACACCGGTCGAGGTGGAAGCATTTGCCAAAGAGGCTGCCGGACGCGGCCTGAAAGTAATTATTGCGGGAGCGGGGATGGCGGCTGCTTTGCCTGGTGTGATAGCGGCCAACACGACGTTGCCCGTCATCGGGGTTCCTATCAAGGGGATGTTGGACGGCTTGGATGCCATGCTTTCCATTATCCAGATGCCTCCCGGCATACCGGTGGCTACGGTGGGTGTAAACGGAGCGCAGAATGCTGCCATTCTGGCCGCACAGATGCTGTCGTTGGCTGATGAAGGATTGGTTTTGCGTTTGGCGGGTTATAAAGAAAACCTGAAGCAGAAGATTGTAAAGGCCAATACGGAATTGGCCGATGTGAAGTATAAGTTTAAGTGCAATTAAAGACAGACGGATGAACTTGTTCGATTACCGACGCAGGGAGACCGGTGAAGTGCAGATTGGCGGTACGCCGTTGGGCGGGAACCATCCGATTCGGGTGCAGAGCATGACGAACACTTCAACGATGGATACCGAGGCCTGTGTGGCTCAGACGTTACGCATTGCCGAAGCTGGAGGAGATTATGTACGTCTGACGACCCAAGGGGTGCGTGAGGCCGAGAACTTGCGGAACATCAACGCCGGTGTACGTGCGGCAGGCTGTGCGGTACCTTTGGTGGCCGACGTGCATTTCAATCCGAAAGTGGCCGACGTGGCAGCTTTGTATGCTGAGAAGGTACGTATTAATCCCGGAAACTATGTGGACGCAGCCCGTACGTTCAAGCATCTTGAATATACGGACGAAGAATATGCGCAGGAGTTGAAAAAGATTGAGGAACGTTTCGCTCCTTTCCTACGCATTTGCCGTGAGAACCATACGGCCATCCGCATCGGTGTGAACCACGGTTCGTTGAGCGACCGCATCATGAGCCGCTATGGAGATACGCCGGAAGGTATTGTGGAGAGTTGCATGGAGTTCCTGCGCATTTGTGTGAAGGAAGATTTCAAGGACGTGGTGGTGTCCATCAAAGCCAGCAACACGGTGGTGATGGTACGTAGTGTGCGCCTGTTGGTCGATGCCATGGAGCGTGAAGGAATGTGTTTCCCTTTGCATTTGGGTGTGACCGAAGCCGGCGACGGTGAGGACGGACGTATCAAGAGTGCCGTGGGCATCGGGGCTTTGTTGGCAGACGGTATCGGTGATACGGTCCGTGTGTCATTGAGCGAAGCTCCGGAGGCTGAAATTCCGGTGGCACGTAAGTTGGTGGATTATGTGCTCCGTCGGGACGGTGCCATGATGATACCGGCAGCCGAAGCGGAGGATTTCGATTACTTGAATCCCGTACGGCGGAAAACGCGAGCCGTGCGTAATATCGGAGGAGACCATGTGCCTGTTGTCATAGCCGACCGTATGGACTTGGCTGCTTCCGGCAGATTGAAAGGTTTCAAGGCTCATCCCGATTTTCGTCCCGACTACATTTATTGCGGCCGTAATCTGCCTCCCGTGGAAGAGCGTGAGGGGGATTATATCGTGGATGCGGATGTCTGGACCGGTGAATCCGGTACGTATCCGGCTTTTCCTTATAATATGCTGCCTTTCATGAGCCAGTGTACAGCCGATTTGAAGTTTCTTTTCCTTTCATACGGAGCTTTGAATGAAGAAGTGCGTGCCTGCCTGAAATATCATCCGGAGGTGGTGGTGATTTCTCAAAGCAACCATCAGAACCGTTTGGGCGAGCATCGTGCTCTGGTGCACGAACTGACGCGCGAGGGTTTGCAGAACCCCGTGGTCATTTTCCAGCAGTACGCCCACGGGCAGGAGGAAAAGGAGGATTTCCAGATAGAGAGTGCAGCCGACATGGGAGCCTTGCTCTTCGACGGTCTTTGCGACGGCCTGTACCTATATAATAATGGTACGTTGGAGCATCGCGATATAGACGCCACCGCATTCGGCATCCTTCAGGCTGCCCGTTTGCGGACGACCAAGACGGAATATATCTCTTGTCCCGGTTGCGGGCGTACGCTCTATGACCTGCAAGACACGATAGCGCGTATCAAGGCGGCCACCGGGCATCTGAAAGGCCTGAAGATTGGCATCATGGGCTGCATCGTGAACGGTCCCGGCGAGATGGCGGATGCCGATTACGGTTATGTGGGGGCTGCGCGCGGTAAAGTCAGCTTGTATAAGAAAAAAGAATGTGTGGAGCGGAACATTCCGGCAGAAGAAGCTGTGGAGAAACTGCTCCGTCTGATCCGGGAAAACGGAGACGACCCGGAATATGCATCATAGACCATCAAATACTTTGATTATGGAACAAAAATTATTTATCTATAATACGCTTTCCCGTAAAAAGGAAGAGTTCAAACCCATCACGCCGGGGCGTGTCGGGATGTATGTCTGCGGGCCGACAGTATATGGGGATGCCCATCTGGGACATGCCCGTCCGGCCATTACGTTCGACCTGCTGTTCCGTTACTTGCAGCATATCGGTTATAAAGTACGCTATGTGCGTAATATTACGGATGTGGGGCATTTGGAGCACGATGCCGACGAAGGCGAAGATAAAATTGCCAAGAAGGCTCGTCTGGAGGAATTGGAGCCGATGGAGGTGGCACAATACTACACGAACCGTTTCCATGCGGCCATGGAGGCTCTGAATGTGTTGCCGCCCAGCATCGAACCGCATGCCACCGGGCATATCATCGAGCAGATAGAACTGGTGAAGGAAATCCTGGATAACGGTTATGCCTACGTCAGTGAGGGCAGCGTGTACTTCGATGTGGAGAAATACAACAAGGCGCATCATTACGGCAAGCTTTCCGGACGCAATCTGGAGGATGTCATCAACAACTCCCGGGCTTTGGACGGCGTGGGAGAGAAGCATAACCAAGTGGATTTCGCTTTATGGAAGTGTGCCCAGCCGCAACATATCATGCGTTGGCCCAGTCCGTGGAGCAACGGTTTCCCCGGTTGGCATTGCGAGTGTACGGCCATGGGCCGCAAGTACTTGGGCGACCATTTCGACATCCATGGTGGAGGAATGGACCTGATTTTCCCACACCATGAGTGTGAAATCGCACAAGCCGTGGCCAGCCAGGGCAGCGACATGGTGAACTATTGGATGCACAACAACATGATTACCATCAACGGGCAGAAGATGGGCAAGAGTCTGGGTAATTTCATTACTTTGGCACAGTTCTTCAGCGGTGAGCACGAAAGCCTGACGCAGGCTTACAGTCCGATGACTATCCGTTTCTTCATTCTTCAGGCTCATTATCGCAGTACGGTGGATTTCAGTAATGAAGCTTTGCAGGCCAGTGAGAAAGGATTGGCCCGCCTGATGGAGGGCATAGCCAATCTGAAGCGGATTACCCCGACAGCCGGTGGCAGTGTAGAGATGGCGTATGTGGACGAACTTCGCCGGAAGTGCTACGAGGCGATGAACGACGACCTGAATTCGCCCATCGTTATCAGCCACTTGTTCGATGCCTGCCGTGTCATCAACACGGTGGTAGACCAAAAAGCTACGATGGCCGGTGATGTATTGGCCGCCTTGACCGAAGTGTTCCATACCTTTGCTTTCGACATTCTCGGTTTGAAAGAAGAGACGGGAGGCGGAAGCGGACGTGAAGAAGCTTTCGGCAAAGTGGTGGATATGCTTTTGGAACAGCGTATGATAGCCAAAGCCAATAAGGATTGGGCTACCAGTGATAAAATCCGCGATAACCTGGCCGCTTTGGGCTTTGAGGTGAAAGATACGAAAGACGGTTTTACTTGGAAGCTGAATAAGTAGGGGGCCGGGTCTTCTTTTCCGGTCATGCCGGATGGATAGGAATTGCGCACGTAAGGGGGATGCCTTTACGTGCGCAGTTTGTTTTGCAGGTTGGCAGTTTAGGGATTGTTTCGTTGTCGGGGCATTCCATCTTGCCGGAACGGCTTGGACATAGAAAGGGGCAGCCCTTCCTTGGACTGCCCCAAAACCAGGAACTCCTTGTAGTACCGTTCCTCTTCGGTCGGGAAACCTTAAAACTCGTTACCCCAGATGTCTGTGAACTTCTCCATGTTGGTCAACACCTCAATGTTCCCGTCAGCAGGGTCATCGAAACGGGAAGGGTTGCCGGTGCTGGTTGCCATCATCCGGTCAGTTTCCACATGGCATATTGAAATCTCCGGTTGGATATATTTGCTCTTTTCCATAATCTTTTTCATTGTTTTTGGTTTTTAAATCTTTGGTTTATTTTACGGCTTTCTTTGTGCCGTTCACGATGTAGATGCCTTTGGAGAGGCCTTCGAGGGCCTGGCCTAACTTCACGTTCTCGCGTACGAGTATGCCGTTGAGGTCGTACACGTTCACCAAGGCATCTTCTGCCACGATGCCATCGATGCCCGTTCCGATGCCCGGGAGGAGCAAGGCCACGATGTTGGCTTCGGCCACGTCTGCGTTGATGTAGGCACGGTAAGGCTTAATGGTCGGTTCGCTGCCTGCCATCACCTTGTAGAACCCTACTTTGCCCTCTTGGTTTTGGAGTACGTAAGTGTTGGCAACGGCTTTTTGCTGTGTGAACGTACCCGTCATCAGTCCGGTTGCATATTGGTCTTTCAGGGCCGTACCGTATTCGGAGAAGTCGTAGGTGTCTCCCTCCTTGCCTTTTACGATGTACGGTGTGTGGGCTTCGATACTTTCAGCTTTTTCCAATACCAATGCCGTGGATGTTCCTACCGGAACTTCTGTACCCGTGCAACTGTACACTTCGAAACCTTGCGGGATTTCTGCATCGAACGGCAGGATGAGCGTGCACCAACCTGCGGCCGTGATGGACAAGGTCACGTTGGCTTTTTCCGCTTTCACGAGAGATAGGTCGGAAAGGTTGTTCGTGGTGAAGAAGCCGTCATCGTTTGTGCTTCCGATGTTACTGCCATGGAGGGTATTTTTCAGTTTGTACACGCCTTCTCTGGCTAAGCTGATTTCGAACGGCAATGCTTTTTCGGCTTCTTTTGTCGCACGGATGCGGTCATGCCGTGTGCTCACTTCGTTTTTGTCTGTATCTATATACCCGGCCAAAGCCTGCGTACTGAAATAACGGGTATTACCCTCCTCGTCGGTGAAACTGATGGTGTATTGGTTCTGTTGTCCTTCCACCGGAGTGAACTTAAGAGCCTGTGCGTAGTTGGCATCCACGATGTGGAACCACTTCAGGTCATATTCCCCGTCGTTGGCTTTGGCTTCGTTATAAATCGGAGATACGGCATTGTTCTTATACGCGAAACCCTCCGAGATGTTGGCGATGCAGAAGAGTTCTCCTTCCTTCGGGGCGTTGAGTACCGGGTTTTGGAATGCTTTGATGGCTTCGTCCAAAGCTTTTGTGGCAGCTTCTATTTCGTCCACTTTCTGTGAGTTCGTATAGATGTCGTTAGCCTTGTCGAATGCTGCGTCGAAAGCCTCTACAGCCGTTTCCGGAATCTGGAAAGCTTCCGTGCCCACGTTGGTTTCGGTATCCATGTTGCCTGCTTCCTCTAATTTGGCATAGAGGGCTTCTTTGGCTTTGGCAGAGGCTTCAGCGTCTGTCAGTTGGGAGAGGTATTGCAACTGGATGTTGGTGATTCCAATCCAGTTAGCCCCACCGATATTCAAGCCGAAAGTCAGTTTGTGCTCATCTACTATCACGTCGTCGATGACCGGTTGGGTATAGAGGTTTGTGGTGTTATCCAACGCCACTTCCTTGTCGTTGGCCGTGAACGAAGTCTTGCCATTTTCAGACGTGAAAGTGTATGCCGAAATCTTGTAATGGCCGTTGGGAAGTTCGTTCAACGTGTAAGTCAGCGTACCCGTGAAGTCCACACCGTCATTCCATGCTTCGATGAACCCCGTCTTGTAAAGTCCTAAATCAGCATTGTTTTTGGAAGCGTCGTCTTTCTTGTATTGGTAGTTGTCGAGATGTGTGTATTCGGCAGAGAAGTTGTTGGTCCATCCGTTCTTGGAGTTGCCTACTTCGGCCACGAGGAATGCGTAGTCAAAAGGATAACCCGTTTCTGGTTCTGCATTCAGTAAATAGGTCTGACATGCAGCCTGCAAGGTTTGGGTGGCTTCTTGGATGGCTTCAACCATGGTGGCTGCGTCCAAGGCAGCTTGGGCATCGGTCATGGCCTTTTGGAATGCCTGTTTTACGCTTTCTTCCGCACTTGAGTGGTTGGCATAGCCTTGACACGTTGCCATGAGGGCTTTGAAAGCCTCGGTGGCCGGAACTGCTTGCTCTGCCAGGGCGATGGCTTGCGTCAATGCCGTAATGGCTGCGTTCAGGCTTTCTTCCGTGTCTTGGGCATTATTGCCTTGGGTGATGGCTGCATTTACGATGGCTGCAATGCCTTTGGGGCAGTTTGCCACACAGGCTTGGGCTGCCGTGAGTTTTTCCTGCAGCAAGGCTTTCAGCACATCCGTTCCGACGGAAGTGGAGACGTACAGCAACTTGAAGTCAGATATGCTGCACCACTCATGTAGTGCTGTGGAAGAAGATTTCGCGGTGATATTGAGCTTGCCGTCGATTATGGAAAGGGTTACTTTGCCGTAGGTCCATCCGCGTCCCTTGTCGTCGTTGGCAAAGGACTTCCCGGCCTCGATGCCGGCAGCCACGTTTTCCCATTCCGTGCCGTCGGTGGCTATCGTGCCCCCTGTGTCTCCATTCGATGGGAATGTGACAGATTGGCCGTTAGCTGTGAGGGTCATCGTGGCGTTAACGGATGAGCGTCCCGTAGCCGTAAGGATGTACTGGCCCTTGGGCACGATGATGGCTTGTGAGATGCTGCTTTCCCAACCGGTTGCTCCCCAATTGCAAGGTTCGATGTATTTTGTGCCAGAATTGCCGTCCCAATGCTGGCCGCTATTGGTGCCTACCGTGCCGGATGTCGTCCATCCGGGGACGCAGGAACCGTTTGCCGAGGCGATGTATCCGGTCAGGTCCAATGGGTTGCTTTCGCTCACGTTCTCTACTTTATAGAGGCGAAGGTTGTCCCAGGCGATGTCCGAACGTCCGCTGTTTTTCATGTTCTGTACGAGGGAGATGGTTACGGTGGTGGGTTCCGTCACGGTAAACATCGTGCCTAATTCATTCCATCCGGCGTTGACCATGTAAGTGTCGTTCCCAGGGTTGGAACCATTGTTTGCTATGGAATAAGCCCGTCTTACGGCAGGATTTTCTCCCAAAAGGTTTGAGGCTGCATCGTTCACTTTGATGCCGATGGTCGTACCGTTATTGTCCGCATTGTTGTGGTTGGAATAGTCTGCCGCCTTATAGTCGATGACGGCATAATAAGTTCCGGTAGGCAGTTCTTTCGAAGTGGTGGTCTTCAGCTCGGAGTCCTTGTTGCCCCATCCTTGCCGATTGAAGTAATAATAGGTGCCCTCTGTCGGTTTGATTTTGCCTGAACCGTCGGCAGGGAAACCCGTGGCCGAGCCGCTTGCCTCGCTCTCCACCTGGTAATTGCTCATCGAGGCGACTTCCCATCCGTACAGGCCATTTTCAAGCGTGGTCTTTACCGCCACGTCGGTTGAACCATCCGCAGTTTTTAAAGTCTCAAAAGATGGATTGACGAGATACTCCTTAGTGACATCAGTCTGGGCTTGTGCGATGCCCAATGCTGAGCAGAAAACCCATACACTTAGTACTTGTTTTTTCATTTGGTTTAAGAAATTAGTTAATGTTTTATATGAAACTCACTGGTGTTCGTTAATAGGTTGATGAGGCTGTTTTTCCGGCGTGTTTTTCAGTCGCTCTCTTAGGGAGAGATAAACCGATACTGGCAAGAATTTAAGTGTCACCGCTGCAAATGTATGGATTTACAACGACATAAACAATAAATCGGGACATTTTTTTCGTGTTTCTCCTCATAATTTTGTTTTCGTTTACGTACACAGTATTTTGTAATACAATACTGCTTTGCTTATAAGCTACTGTCTGTGAATTTATTGTACGCGACAATCTATCTCTCCCTAAGAGATAAACCGTTTTCATCTCCGCTTGAAAATATTTAGCCATGCGGGGGCGTATCCATAAAATGCAATGTCTTCTTTCGGGCATTGAAGGTAATTTTCTTGTCTTAGAGCGGTTGCATATAAACGAATCGTTCCCCTCGTTGTACCAAATAGGAGATATAACGAGGGAAACATAAGATGTCTTTATAAAAAAGAGAATTGAAATTATACTTCTTTGGCCAGAAACTCGTCAGGCGTATATACAGGAATATCCGCTTGCGTGAAATCTTTTACGTTGCGGGTAACAATCGCATCACAGCCGGTTTGCAAAGCAGCATAATGCTGCATGGCATCTTCTATATCCCGAAAACCAGATGTGGCAGATAGGCTTTTTCTCACTGTGCGTTCGTCTACGGAAGCAATCTCTACTATGGAAGCAAACTGCCGTAAAACAAGTGATAAGTCTTCATAGTTCAGTTTTCTTTCAAGAAGATAAGCTGTAGTTGAGAAGGAGAGGGCTGACACTACAATTGTACACTCTCCTCTATCAGCAAGAGAAAACAAGCGCATGGCGGCTTCGTAAAATGGAACACGATGGGCTAAAAGGTCTACCATCACATTGGTGTCGGCAAATACTTTCTGTTTCATCCGTATTTCTCCTCCAAATATTTACGATAAGCTTCCCGTTCATCAAAATCGGTAGGTAAATCCAAGTCAATCCCCAAACGACTGACGTATGGGGTTATTTTCGATTTGCCTTGCGGCTTAGCGGACCTTTCCACGAAATTCCTTATGAAGGATTCTACCATTTGGCTTAAATCTATATTCTTTTGTTTTGCCATTTTTAAGGCCTCATCCAACAAAACACTATCTATTTGCAATGTATTCATAATTATAGCCTTTTGCATTATTGGCAAAGATAGCATTAATTTCTGAAAACTTAGGGGCTATGTAATTTTTATATATCTTCTTAAAGATACTTTTTCGTTATTGTTCCAAGACATCAAAGAGCAATGTCTTCTTTCGGGCATTGAAAGCCGTGCCGGGGGCAAACGGGAAGTCGGAGGCTTACAAATTGACAGAATGTTAAAGAGGCAGGTGCGAGATTCGCGTATTTACGGGCAAGGTGGAGGGGAGCGCGGAAAACTCGAGTATTTCGGAGGCGGGGTTTTGACATCCGGGACGGTTTCGGGCATAATGGCTTACAAGGCACGGGGCGGTATGCGGTACACGGTTTACAAAACGGACTCCCAAGTTAATGCAATGGGGAAAACGCTTACTTTTTGATTCCGGTTTTAACGTTTCGGGGACGGGGCAACGGGGAGGAAAAAGCCGGTCACGGCAGGCCGGACAGACACTCCCAAGGTGTTTTCAGGGCAAAAAACAGGGACTGAAAAATCGTTTGCCGCAGATTGAAATTTCTCTTTCAGCCGAACGGAAAATTATTCGGCTGAGAAAAATCGGAAAAATGGGGTAGAAATGTTTCCATGTGGCAGTTCCGTCAATCCCTTTTTAAGGAATACCGTTCTAAATGCCCCGTTTCTTCTATCCTTTCCATACGGATAAAACGCCTGAAAACTATCATTTTGCACAGTGCTATGGGCGTATAATGGCCAAAATGAAAGCTTAGGCATTTCGTTGGGTAAGGGCAAAAAACGCACGGACGGCTGCCCTATGGTGCAGGGCAACCGTCCGCGTGGAACGTCCGTTTGCGGGAAAATCCCGGACGGGGGTTAGCAATACATATTCACGATGGCCTCGTAGAGTTCCTGCTTGCCGCTGGTCTGGGCCGGTTCGCCTTGGGTCTTGGCGTAAGCCACTACGTCTTCGAGCGAAAGTTTGCCTTCTTCGAACTCCTTGCCCTTGCCGGCATCGAAGCTGGCATAACGGTCGGCCACCATCTTCTTGATAGGTGATTTCTCCAACAGTTCGGCGGCGTTCTCCAAGGCACGTGCCATGGCATCCATACCGGCGATGTGGGCGATGAAGATGTCTTCCAAGTCGGTAGAGTTACGACGGGTCTTGGCGTCGAAGTTCGTACCGCCGTTACCAAAGCCGCCGTTGCGGATGATTTGCATCATGGCTTGGATGAGTTCGTAGTTGTCGATGGGGAACTGGTCGGTATCCCATCCGTTCTGGTAGTCGCCACGGTTGGCGTCAATGGAGCCCAACATGCCTGCGTCTACGGCACAAGCCAGTTCGTGTTCGAACGTGTGCCCGGCCAATGTGGCATGGTTCACCTCGATGTTCACCTTGAAGTCCTTCTCCAAGCCGTGTGCACGGAGGAAGCCGATGACGGTTTCCGTGTCCACGTCGTACTGGTGCTTGGTCGGTTCCATCGGTTTCGGCTCGATGAGGAACGTGCCTTTGAAGCCTTTGGCGCGGGCATAGTCGCGGGCTGCCTTCAGCATCTGTGCCAGATGTTCCTTTTCACGCTTCATGTCGGTGTTCAGCAGGCTCATGTAGCCTTCGCGCCCGCCCCAAAACACGTAGTTCGTGCCGCCCAGTTCGATGGTGGCATCGATGGCGTTCTTGATTTGCACGGCTGCGCGTGCCACCACGTTGAAATCCGGGTTGGTGGCCGCACCGTTCATATAGCGTTCGTGTCCGAATACGTTGGCCGTGCCCCAAAGGTTCTTGATACCCGTAGCCTGCATCTTTTCCTTGATATAAGCCACGATGGCCTTCATGTTGGCTTCATATTCCTCGATGGAATTGCCTTCGGAGATGAGGTCCACGTCGTGGAAGCAGAAATATTCGATACCCAGTTTCTTCATGATTTCAAAACCGGCATCGGCCTTTTGCTTGGCGATGGCCAAGGCATCCGTGCCCTCGTTCCAGGGGAACGTCTTCGTGCCGCCGCCGAACTGGTCGCCGCCTTCTGCGCAAAGGGTGTGCCACCAAGCCATGGCAAACTTCAACCAGTCTTTCATCTTCTTGCCCATGATGACCTTTTCGGCATCATAGTAGCGGTAAGCCAATGGGTTCTTGCTCTCTTTTCCTTCGAACTTAATTTTTCCGATGCCCGGAAAATACTCTTTCTGTGCCATAATTTTTTGGTTTTAAAAAAAGGTTTATGAAATTAATTTTGAGTTTGATGTATTTGTTACATGCTGCGTAGCACGCCTAACCAACGTTGGTAAGCCTCTTCGTAGACCGGCCCGAGGGCGGTGTCCGGTTCGATGACTTTCAGCCGCTCGAGCGAGGCGAACGCTTCGCGGTTGTCTTTGTAGATGCCGGCTCCGATGCCCGCTCCCTTGGCCGCGCCTACGGAACCGTCGGTCTCATACAGCTCGATGACGGCACCCGTCACTCCGGCCAACGTGTCGCGGAAGAGGGGGCTGAGGAACATGTTGGCCTGTCCGGCGTGTATCTTGTCCACCTCCATGCCCATGCCTTTCATCACGTCGATGCCGTAGCGGAAAGAGAAGACAATGCCTTCCTGGGCGGCGCGCACGATGTGGTTGCGGTTATGGATGTTGAAATTGATACCATGTATGGCGCAGCCTGTTTCCTTGTTTTGCATGACACGCTCGGCTCCGTTGCCGAAAGGAATGATGCTGAGTCCTTCGCTGCCCACGGGCACGCTCTCGGCCATGCGGTTCATCTCCTCGTAGCTGCATCCTTCGGGCACGATGTTGCGGCGCACCCATGAATTCAGGATGCCGGTGCCGTTGATGCAGAGCAATACGCCGAGGCGCGTCTGTTCCGTGGCGGGGAATGCCGCGCGGTTGTAAGTCCCTGCGGAGTGGTTGACGTGGGCGAAAGTGTTGACACGCGAGAGCGGGTCGTAATTCACCGTCCCGTTCACTCCATATACCACGCCCGAGGTGCCTGCCGTAGAGGCAATTTCACCGGGATTGAACACGTTGAGCGAAAGGGCGTTGTTCGGTTGGTCGCCCGCACGGTAGGTCACGGGTATACCGGCCTTGATGCCTAATTCTCCGGCTACGGCTTCCGTCACCCGTCCCTGCTCGCTGAAGGTGGGGCGTATCTCGGGAATCAGGTCTATGCTGAAGCCGTAGTATTCCATCAGCTCCTTGCAGACGCAGTTGTTCTTGAAGTCCCAGAACATGCCTTCCGAGAGTCCGGATACCGTGGTGCAGGCCGTACCCGTCAGCCGCATGGCGATGTAGTCGCCGGGCAGCATGATTTTGTCTATCTTCTCATATATTTCCGGTTCGTGTTCCTTCACCCATGCCAGTTTGCTGGCCGTGAAGTTGCCCGGCGAGTTCAGCAGGTGTCCGAGGCAGAAGTCCGTGCCTAACGTTTCCATGGCTTTTTGCCCGTAGGGGACAGCCCGGGAGTCGCACCAGATGATGGCCGGGCGCAGGGCTTCCTGTCCACGGTCCACGCATACCAGGCCGTGCATCTGGTAACTGATGCCGATGGCGGCCAGTCCTTCTTTCAGGACAGCGACCGGTCGGCCGGCCTTTCCGGCGGCAGCGGCCATGGCTTCGGCCGTGGCGCTTTTCAGGTAGTTCCACCATGATTCGGGTTCTTGTTCCGCCCATCCGGCCTTCAGGCTCAAGATGGGAGCTTCTTGCTTGGGGTAAAAGGCTGTGCCCAACGTCTTTCCGGTTTGTGCGTCCACCACACAAGCCTTGACCGAAGAACTGCCTATGTCATATCCTATCAAATACATAACAATAGATGTGTTTTTTGTTTTACGGTATTGTTGATAGGTGCAAATATAAGTGAGTTTTCCCGTCGGCGGTTCGTGCGGAGGTTAAAAAAATCTTGTGCCGTGGCGGGAAAAGCGGTTTTTCTGATTTATATCAGATTTATAGGCTTCGGGCGTTTTGTACTTGGATGAAAAAAACGTATCTTCGTCAGACGGATTATAAAGATGCAGAGTTGGATATGGAAAAGGGTTTGACCGCAGACAAGATACCGTCTTTTGCCACATTGTCCGACGAGGAACGCCGGGCGTTGTCGGATATTCTGGTCGAACGGAAGGTCCGGAAGAAGCAGATGGTGGTGGAAGACGGGCAGGTATGCCATTATATGGTGTATGTGTGCAAGGGATTGTTGCGCCAGTTCTATTTCAAGAACGGGCGTGAAATCACGGAGCATTTCACGTGCGAGGGCAACATCGCTTATTGCATCGAAAGCATTTTCAAGAACAAGCCGTCGCACCTGATGATGGAAGCATTGGAGAACAGCGAATTGTGCCTCATACCTTATACAGGACTGGTGGAGCTTTCCTTGTCATATAAAGGCATTGCCGAATGGTTGCGCCATTTCTTGGAAAACAATCTGATCCTGCATCAGGTGAAAGCCGATTCATGGCGTTTCGAGTCGGCCCGCGAACGTTACGAACGCTTTTTGCGGGAATTCCCCACGGTGGCAGGCAGGGCCTCGGTCAACGACATGGCGTCTTACCTGCTGATGACCCCCGAGTCGTTGAGCCGGGTACGTTCGGCGGTGTCGAATGTGGCAGGGAAGAAATTAGGTTATATTCAAAAAACAGAAGAAGAATGAAAAGTACATTTGAAGAGGCGTTGGAGCATCGCCGTAGTTATTACTCCATAGGAAGCAGTTCACCCGTGTCGGACGAAGAACTCATGCGTGTAGTCCGCCAGGCAGTGAAACACGTTCCGTCGGCATTCAACTCACAATCGACGAGAATCGTGTTGTTGTTGGGCGACGAGCACCAAAAACTTTGGGAAATCGTGAAAGATACCTTGAAAGCGCGTATTCCGGCCGAGGCTTTTGCCAAGACGGAGGCTAAGATTGACGGTTGTTTTGCCAGTGGCCATGGTACGGTGTTATATTTTGAAGACATGTCTGTGGTAAGAGGGTTGCAGGATGCTTTTCCTTCTTACAAGGATAATTTTCCGACGTGGGCCCAGCATACTTCTGCAATGCACCAGTTTGCCATTTGGGCGATGTTGGAAGAGCGGGGATTGGGAGCTTCCCTTCAGCATTATAATCCTTTGATAGACGAGGAAGTCCGTCATACATGGGAGTTGCCTGAAGATTGGATGCTGATAGCGGAAATGCCTTTCGGGGTCCCGACCGGCGAACCTGGAGATAAGGATTTTGGGGACGTGGACAAGCGCATGAAGGTTTTCCGTTGAGGATGGGACTTCTACGGTGGCATGTATTTACCATAATCGTTGTTTTCCATTTTCCATCTCAAAGATTCGTTCATCATTTCCACGTGAATGGTTACGAAGATAGAGTAATGCCCCTTCGGGGGCATTATAAGATAAGGAGTCCGATGTTGCGGTTTGTTTTCCTAAAGACTCCCAACCGTTTGTTTGGGCGTAGAATAATTCATATAGGTCTCCTTTACGGATAAAATTGTCTCGGTTGCGTGGAGAAAAGGTTATTTTTTGAATCTGTACAGGGTGGCCGAAATCCAATCCGGCCCAACCGCCTGACGGCTCACGGTAATCCATGGATGTATACGGGTCGCCATCAAATACATTTCGGAATTGGTTAACGATATTTCCGGCTACTGCCCCCGGGGGGCTTATCAGTATGCCTTGTAATGCGGAGGTGTCTGACGCTGATTGATAGAACGCCAGTTCTGAAATATTGCAATGGCGTGTTGGAGGACCGTAATATCGGACATAACGGTATGGTTTGCTTTTGGGAAGTCGGACGGTATTGATTAAACGTGGAGGGCGTTCAGTAATGATGTGGATTGTGTCCTTCCCTCTGAAATTCGGGTGATTGCTTGCCTCGAATACGCCTCCTACCATATGGGCTTGGAAGTCCTCTTTAAATTTTTGTAATAAAGTGATGGAGTGTTTTTTACCAGAAGGTCGAAAGAAACGTATGTTACCGCTATACTTTTCGAGTAGAAATGGCAAGGAAATAAAAAGGGGTTTTTGATTCCTGCATACAGCCAGTTTGAAAATGACAGATCCTTCGACATTGTCAATGCGTATGGTATCGTGTTGAAAACGTCCATACGCAACGGGCAACCAGTGCATTTGTGAACTCATACATAAATAGACTGTTTCTCCATCCTGAGGCTTGACGGTAAGGCTATCAGCACTGATTCGTAACTGGTGGTTAATTTTATTTGCGTAAATAGCTGTCACATCACGCATTAATGGCTTGCGGAAATTTTTAGGTACATTCGGCATATCGAACTTCAAATCTTGTTGAATGTTCCGGTTCAGGCTGAACGTTTCCCTATAAACTTTGCCTTTTGGATCCCAATAAGTCTCAGCCTTTTCTAAATTCTTGGAATTTTGTCCGATGGATGTGAAGTAGGTACTGTCGTTCTCATCTAAAATGAAATTCCAATAATGGGGTACATTCTTATCTCCCCGTACCAACATTTTATCGCAACCACCTGGTAGCCCCAATGCTCGAAATACATATACAACCAAATCTGTTAGTTCTCGGCAATTTCCGGCACGCCATTTCACCAAATTGGGACCGACGTTGGGACCATCTGGAAATATGCCGGTGAAGAAGATGGGGGCATTTGAAAGGGAATCCATCAGCACCTGAGTTACGGCCCGGATATCGCTTCCGTACGGTGTGTTTCGAATACTATCCAACATCGGGTTGTATCGTTTGTATATTTCCTCACGCCATTCCATCAGTTCTTCATTGCCGATTCGGTATGGCAGAATATATTCCAGAAAGTTTTCGAACGTTACATATTTGCCCCAAGGCTGTTCGCGCCATACCTTGAAAGAAAAGTCTATATTGTGTATCAGATAATCTGCTTTCACGGAAGATATGTCGTAAACAGTATCCAATGCTTTGAGATTGAATTTTCCATCTTTTTGGATGATGGAGTCACGTACGAAAGTAGGACCCCTCCATGCGCTTACGGAGAAACGTTCAAAGTATTGGTAATACTTCTTCAATTCTTCTCCTTGATAGGAATAATGATAGGGCATATTCTCTATCAGGAACTGGGCTGCCCGTAGTTTTAAGCTGTCGTTTTGATAATATTCCAGTACTTTTTCGAGTTCCTTGCGGTTCTTCCCGGCTTGTATCAAGGCTTGTTCCAACGGGGTTTTTGTGCAGGCGGCCAAAATACATAAGGCCGCCATGCACATTAATGGCCAGATATGGTTTCTGTATTTCATTCTTGTATGTACAGACGTTGTGTTATTCTTTCTCTATTAACCCTTCGTCCTCCAAAATCTTCTTATATTGGTAATAATCATATAATTTCTGTTTCCAAATCTCCGAGTCATCTTCATTTTCGTTCGTAGGGGAGATAGTACACTCCTTTTCCCGTATGACGTGCGATGGGGCATCGACTTCTTCAGGTGTGATTTCTACGACTTCTATTTCTACTTCATCCCCCACATGGATGTCTCCTCCGTGCCAACTCCAATTCTCGCTTTCGTTGGTATATCCGGACGGACACCATATCGCTCCCCACCAATGGGAAAACTCAAAGGAAATGGTACATCCTTCAGGCAAACCGACTTTGTGGGTTTGATTGCCCCATGTACTGCTTTTTATGACAAAACCTTTCATTCTTCCTTTATTTTATAAGTCCTTTTTCTTTCAACTCATCTTTAAGCTGCTCGTAGCGTGCTTTCATCTTTTTCCTGTCACTTTGTTGAGTGATAAGTGGTTGTGATGTTTGCTCCGTTTCTACGATGCGTATTTTGATTTTATCTCCTATTTGCAAAGGGCGGTCCATCCAAGTATACCTCTCTTTGAAGCTGCTACCGGCTGCCACCATCCAGTCACCGGTTTTGCTTCCGCATGATACGAAGATGTAAGCAAAATTGTAAGTGCCGATAATGACGGTTTCTTTTTCGTTAAAAATGATTTCTGCTCCTATCATAGTAATAGTCTTTATATTAACCCTTCGTCTTCCAAAACTTTTTTAAGTTTCTGGTAAGTCTTTAACTTGAATTGCCAAATCTCAGGAGAATCATCCTTTTCTTGAGGATTTGGACAGGCATGGGGCTTTTTGAGTACAGGTGGTGTCGCCTCATCGAACTCCGCAAACTCTATGTCTATTGTGTCTCCCACATGCAATTCACCTCCTTTCCAAATCCAATGCTTTTCTTCTTTGGGGTTGTAACCTCCGATGCTCCAATAGCAATATTTGTCTCGTTCCATGGCATTGACCGCGATGCCGACTCCACCGTCTGGCATACCTATTTTACAGGTCTCACCGTTCCAAGTGGTGCTTTTTATAATCAATCCTTTCATTGTTTCAGTCTTCTTCTGTGATTAAACCTTTTTCTTCCAACTCTTTTTTGAGTTGTGCGTAGCGTGCCAACATCTCTTTACGGTCTTGTTTCTCAATTTTTAGAGGGGGAGACGGGGTTGAGGTTTCCACGATTTGGATTTTCACTTTGTCTCCTTGGTGCGGAACGACACTGAGCCAATGGTAACTGTTGGAGTAGTCAAGTCCATGTGCATAGATATAACCCATGTCGTCCGGTCTCATCGCTGTATCAAGCAGAACAAAAGAAAAATTCTCTGCTGCGACCACAACGGGTATTTTGTCGTTGATTTGAATTTTCAGACCTTTCATGCCTTATTTTGTTACAGGGCATTTCCAATATCCGTTAGCTTTACATTGTTCCCAACAATTGTAACACTCAGAGAATCCCCAACCTCCGGAATGTTTATCATTCCAATCATTTTTTCCATTCATACATTCTATATATTTCTTATAACAAAAATCCAAATTAGAAGAATCATTAACTTCATCATGACTATCGTTGTAATCTTTTACACATGTAACTACATGATATAGAAGTGCACCCGTTAAAGTCACAACAGTTGTTACAGAAGCAACAATTTCTCCAGCAGGGGTAGGTTCTCCAACTGCAATACTCCATATAGGGACTAAAAAGGAAGAGCATCCAGCCATAATATTTCCTGTATCAGGGTCATTGTCTTCTTTATTCTCATTATTATTGTTTAACCATTCATCGAACCATCCATTTTCTTCATCTGTACTATGACTCCCACTTCCTTCACTAGAGTTTCTAAGCCTTGGGAATGAACTTGTGTTGTTAGTCGTTTTCAATGTCATTCCTTGTGCAGCGAGGTGGTTGAGTTCTTGTATGCTGTAAAAAAGTACAGATATGACGTTCAGCAAACGCTCTTGTTCGATTTGTGGGACTTCTGCGTAGATTTTATCACGTAAACTTATCAAACGAACCAATAAGTCATGGTCGGATGTACTCCTATCGCACTCTTCTATGATTTTATGGACGAAGTTGATTTGTGTTTCAGTCAACGAAGCATATCCTTCTGCAAATTGTTCAGGAGATATTGTCGGCAACGTAGTTTCTCCCCGTAAACGTTTCTTGGCCAAATTGGGATTGGCTTGGCAGAAATCATTGTAAAACCTGTCGTGGAATTCTTTTGAGCCATTGGCGTCCGAATAGTCCACATTCATTTCCACCAGTTTCTTCATGGTCACTTCAATTTCATCAGCTACGGCCTGTCCAAAATCATCAGAGGATTTGGGCAGTTCGATTTTCATGTCTTGTACTTCATCCTTCGGTGAGGTGAATTCAGTCCATTCTTCATTTAGCGTGCATCCCCAAAGACAGACTCCTGTTGAGAATACATAAATTAACCATTTTTTCATGATACTTTTGTTTTTAGAATTGTGAATGTTTATTGTACTTCTGCTAATACTTCCAAATAAAGTATAGGGTTGTTGATTGCATTAGAGGTGATAAAAATATCTCGTATGAATTCTCCTTTTTCTGCTGAATTGAAAACAAAGTCTATTTGCACTGAATCTTCTGGATTTATGGTAAACTCTCCGTGATGGCTTTTTAATTCTAAACAAGAACAACTTTTGAATATTTTAGAAACATTCAAAGGACGTTTTCCATCATTAAAAATAGAAATTGTGAACGGCTTTTCCATTCCCGGTAAACAGTTGGATAGCAAAATACGTGCGGGATGGATTCGGATAGTTGCTTCGTCTTTTACGTCGAAGTGCGGATTAATCGTTTTCTTGGCCATAATGAATTCATCCCGAAATATTTCCATGTAATAAGGATTTTCCAAATCTGTCATAGAACGTGCCAAGGATAAGGCGGTTACCGTATCATTTTCGGCTAATGCCCCTACAAGACCTATATAATATGGATAGGGATAAGGTAGAGAATCATAAATATCCCTTAATTCTTCTTTTAAATATATACCTTCTTTCAATCCTGTATTACAGTCCAGAATCCTATCGAATAAAGTGATAAGTTTCTTTTTAGGCATGCTGAATCTATTAGGATAATGATATTCTGTCATCTGTAAATCAGTGAGGGCTTTTTGAACATAGAGAAAACTTTCTTTTGCAGCACCTGGAATAAGGTCCACAAGATGCCCGTCGGATGTGAATACACAGGTGAGTGGTAAGGAAACCGGTACAAGCCATTTGGTATACCATTTGTTTTGGGGTAGATTGATGTCTACCATATTGTATGATGCCGTCGAACAAACCCATTCCCCGTATTTTAGCCTTTCTATAAATTTTTGGGACAGGGCTTGTGTAGAGTCTACCAAGGTTATGCAGAACGGTTTATTGCCGTTTGTTTGTTGGATGATACTAAAAGTTTCATTATGGGTTACGTTGGACTGTCTTGTTTTCGATTGGCGGCAAGCCAAAAGCAAGCAAGATAATAATAAGCCTAAAATACCATGTTTTAATATATCCATCGTCTTTGTAATTTTATCAGGTCATTGTGTGGGCAAAGTTAATGGATATGTTGAAATAATATTTTTTCTGTTGTTACATATTTTTGTTTTGATGTAACAACATGGTTGAATTACTGGATTTTATGGCATGTCGTTTAAAATATAAATTATAGAATTTAGTAATTTACAGAAAACTAATAATATCTCTTTGCTGTTTACTTGATGATGGACGTTTGCGGGTTGCGTACCCCCTTGGCTCCTGTCAGGAAAGCTTTGGCACTTCCGAAACGCAGGTACATGTCCAGACGGACAGGCAAGTGGTTCTTGTCGTCGGTGATGTAGAATGTGACGACCTCCTCTTCTTTTCCGTCCTCGTATTCCACGAATGAGAATACGAGACAGCGGTATTTGGTCTTGCTTTCTTCCATCTTGAATGTTTTCTTGCCCCGGTAAATCAACGTTTGTCCTTCTATCTTTCCATTGTCCACCATCGGAAATTTGATTTTCTGGCCTACTTTGTAGTCGGAAGCATCGAAAGAACGGGCATAGAGCATCATGCTCAGCATGTCATGCACGCATTCCTTATACTCCTCTTCTTTCCGTGTGATTTCATCCTTGTGGCTTTTGAAGCGGAGTTTCACGTGGCTTTGCCCGTCGGGGTAGCTGTACCAGGCTTCGTCCACCGTGTAGCGGTCGCCTTCCAAGGCTCCTTTACGGTAGTAATAAGGTACGAGTTGGTCGTCGACAATGCTGACGAGCGTGTCGCGGAGCACGAAAAGCCGGTCTGCCATTTTGTTCCCGCGTGTGATGAGATGGCAGCGGTGCATGTCTTGTCCTTGGTGGGTCGTGTGTTTGATGTTCATGTTGGCACTGCCCACCGTCACCCAGATGAACTTCCAATTGAAGTAGAGCTTATAGGACAGGTCTTCTCCGTCTGTAAAGGCCACGTTTTCTCCCGGGCATTGGGCCTGGGAGGGGGTGAAAGATGCCGCCCATACATGGAGCAGGCATATCAGCATTATTATTTTCTTCATGGTTTCTTGTTTTTATCTGTTTCGTTCTCTTTCCGCATTGCGTTGTTTGATTTTCTTTTCCGCATCCGGCTTTTGTTTGGTGATGGCTTCCGGCTTTTGTTTGTTCAACGGAATGCCTCTCACGTCCCAGTCTTGTTCCACCTCCCAACGTGCCCTGAGGGTCAAAGACTTAGGGAAGTAGAAGACTTCCTCCGGTTGGCGGTTGGCGGCATAGTCGCCGGTGGTCCATTTCCCGTCGTTGTTCCGGTCTATGAAAAGGCGTAGGTAGTATTCGCCCGGTTTCAGATAGAAGAAATCTGCGCGGTTGTTTACGGCTTTGGCGCTCCGTACCACCTTGTCGCTGTTGTCCATGAGTTGTACGTAGGCAGCCGTGTCCGGCAGGATGAGGCGGATGAACAGCGAACTGAATTCTTCTTCCGGAGTTACGGGGATTTCTTTTTTTATGGCCGTGCTCACTTTACCCAAGATGCTTTTTACGGCATTGCTGTCCGCTTCGAACTTGTATTTGTCTCCGGGATGCCATTCCGCGTACAGCATGTAGCTGCGCATGTCTCCCTCCACCGGAAGGAATAGGTAAGGCTCTTCAAGCCATAAGCTGTCTTTTTGTTTGTAGAAACGCAGTGCGGTGGTGTCTATCCCGGCAACAGGTTCGGCAAATGTGAACTTGATGTTTTGGGTAGGAGCGATACCGCCGCTCGGCTGCATTTTATAAGTGAGGTCTTCGCGTAGGAAAGGGTTGGGCTTGGCGACATACTTTTCCTTTTGTCGGCGTTTGGCCTTTTTTTGTTGGTCTTCCCACTCTTCGATTTTCTTTTGCCGTTCTTTTGCTTGGCGTGCATGGGTAATCTTGGGAATCAGGTCGAGCGTATCCGTACGGTAGGCCAACTGTCCCAATGTGTCGGTATCTAAGTAAGTCAGGCTGAAAGTGAGCGTGTCTTTATAGGCCACCGTGGTATCGGTAATCCAATAAGTCAGCGTGTCATTGTGCAGGGAACGTTCCAATACCATATTTCCCACTCCCTCGAAATTCAGTCCTTTCAAAGTCGGAATGGTATCTGACGGGCCTGTGAAATAGAGGGTGAACATTTCCGGGATAGGACGTTCGGTCTTTAGAAGATGCAAATCCTGATAGTCTTCCGTGAATCCCCGGAGAATGACATTGTCCGGATAGAAGTGGGTGTAAGGTATGGTCTTGACGGTGTCGATGTGCGTGCTGTCTATCCAAACCGTGTCCTGACGCGTATCGGGAGCACATGTAGGTTCGATGATGACGGAGTCGAAAGCAATCTTTTCGGCTTTTTGGCTGAAGCGGAAATCTCCGTCCATATCCTGCAGGCCGTAGATACGATATTTTCCCGGTGCGACGCCTTTGATGGTGAATTGCCCGCGGCTGTTGGTGCGGGAGACGCGAGTGAAGGATTGTGTCGTAAAGGCACTATCGGCTAAATCGGCATACAGTCCCACTAGCATTCCTTTGATAGGCTCGAGGTTTTCGGCTTCCAACAATGTTCCGGAGACTTCCATCGTATCAATTTCTGAGCCGGTGGAGAAAGCGTATGTAAAGTTACCCATGGGGTTCCCCTCATTGTTGTCCACGATGGCATCGGAGAAGTCTACCGTATAGGTCGTGTTCTTTTTCAGGCTGTCGTTCAGGGTGATGTGTATCTTCTTCCCCGAAGTCCTGATTTCCGGCATTTCCTTCTGCGGTGGGGATACCACGACCTTTTCCGAAGCATTCTCAAGCACGATAAACTCGTCGAACGTGAGTGTCAGTTTCTTTTCCCGGTTGTTTACCGACATGTTGGCCGGTTGGCATTTGACCACTTTGGGAGGGGTTTCATCATAGGCACCTCCGTCCGGGCTTCCGATGCTGGCGCAAGCAGCTAAGACGAGAATGCAGAGGAGGGCGATGAGGGGGTATGGTGTGAGTCTTTTTTGCATATTATGCTTCTTTTTGGTTTTTAAAAATCTTCCGGTTTTGCGGGGGCATTTATGGATAACATTTCGTCGATGTATGTGCGCGTGTTGCTCAGGCGTGGAATCTTATGCTGCCCTCCCAACTTGCCTTTGGATTTCAGCCAGTCGTCGAAGAGGTTCTTACGCGCCGGGATAATTTCCAGATGCTGCAGGGTGATGTCCTTGTAACGTTTGGCCTCATAGTCAGAGTTGATTTCTTGCAGTTTCAAATCCAGGATGTGTGCGAAATCTGTGAGCGATTCCGGTTCTTTCGCAAATTCTATCAGCCACTGGTGGCGGCATTTGCCGTGGGCATCCATGTAGACGGGGGCTGCCGTATATTCCCGTATTTGCGCACCGGTGGCTTCACATGCCGCTTTCAATCCATTTTCGGCATTGTCTACGATTAACTCTTCTCCGAAAGCGTTGATAAAGAATTTCGTACGTCCGGTAATAATGAACTTATAAGGGTTCTTTTGCGTGAATTTTACGGTATCGCCAATCATGTACCTCCACAAACCGGCCGAGGTGCTGATGACCATGGCGTAGTTCTTGCCGGTTTCCACTCCCCAAAGTGGCACGATTTGGGGATTTTCTTTATCTATTTCGTCCATCGGGATGAATTCATAGAACACTCCGTAGTCTATCATCAGGAGCATGGACCGGTCTTGCAAATCGTTTTGTAGCCCGAAGAACCCTTCGCTGGCATTGTACGTTTCCATGTAATGCATGTCGGATGCAGTGACGAGTTGCCGGTATTGCTCGCGGTAGGGGGTAAAGGCTACGCCTCCGTGGAAGAAGACCTCGATGCCCGGCCATACGTCTTCCAGGTGGGTTTTGCCGGAAATGTCCATGACACGAGTCAATACGGACAACATCCACGACGGAACTCCGCTCAGGTTCGTCACGTTTTCTCTGATGGCAGCTTGGGCTATCCTTTCGCGTTTCTCTTCAAAATCGCCCAATAATGCGACTTTTTTGGAGGGAATGCGGAAATAGTTGACGAACGGACTGGCGTTTTCGATTAATATGGCACTCAAATCTCCTACCAGGCTATGGGGGAGGTTGTAATTGGGCGCATGGCTTCCTCCGAGTATCAATGCTTTGCCGTCGAACATCCTGCTCCGGGGATTCTGCCCCAGATATAAGGCTACGGCATCCGTCCCGCCACGGTAATGCGTGTCTTGCAGGCATTCTTTACTGACGGGAATGAATTTGCTTTTGTCATTGGTTGTGCCGGATGATTTGGCATACCACCGGACCTGTCCGCTCCATAATACGTCTTTTTCCCCGTGCCGCATACGGTCGATGTAACTTTTGAGTTCCTCGTAAGTGTTTACCGGAGAGGTTTTCGTAAAGGAATCATAGTCTTTGACTTGTGCAAATCCATGTGTTTGTCCCCATTCCGTATGAATAGCTTGACAGATGAGTTTATGAAGAACGTTTAATTGCAGTTCTTCCGTTTGGTTTTCATATTTGGATATGCTTTTTCGTCTGCCTGAAAGAAAGCAGCTGACTAACTTCGTCTTATTCATGTCGTATTTCCGCAGGAATCATTTTATTCTCTTGCAAAAATAACTTAAAGTTATCAGAATAACGAACTTTATACAGATTTTAATGGACTATGTGTCGCTATCTATGTACTTATAGTTCGGCTTGCATTATCTTCGGCTAACCATTCTGAAATCGGGGGATTCTGTGACAGAGACTTGAAGCTTCGGTGGAGCAATTACCGTTATGGTTTGCTGTTCGTTGTCTTGTATGGTCATTTCAGACAAAGCCTCTTTTTGTTTTTTGTTGGAAAGGATTTTGTCAACCAGTTTGGGGGATTTCCTCAATAGTGCCAGAGTGTCTTTTGCAGCCAGTTGTTGGCTCTCTTTTTTAGAATAGCCTCTTCCTTTGCAACATGTCACTCCTTCGATTGTGATTTGGGTGGTAAAAACGGGCGTACTGTTTCCCTCCTGTGCCTGATCTATCAGGTCGAAGGTAATTTCAACTCGCCTCTTTTGTCCCCATTCAATTAATTTGCTTTTGAAATTGACTTCTTTATAGGCCAGTTTGTCGATATTGATTAACTGGGTCATGATGCGTTTGCCGATAAAACGCATGCAATAGGAATAGCCCCGGTCCAGATAAATCGCACCGACCATGGCTTCAAAAGCATTGCCACACATATAGCTGTTGTGGGTGGAGGAATGTGTGGATGAAATGATAAGTTTATCCAAACCGATTTCTACGGCCAATCTGTTCAATGTTTCACGTTGTACGATTTTGCTGCGGGTGTTGGTGAGGAAACCTTCATGTTTGCCTTTGAAGTGGCGGAAGACAATATCTCCTACGACGGCATCCAAAATGGCGTCGCCCAAAAATTCCAACCGTTCGTTATTAATCCAACTTCCTTGCTTTTTTATAGATGAGGACTTATGATGCAATGCCTGTTCGTAATATTGGATATGGTGCGGATAGAAGCCTAATATCTTATAAAAAGAAGAATAAAGCTCCTTGTCTTTTCTGAAAGGGAGCCTTATTCTTTCTATGATATCTTTGGGATACACGACTTATTCAGCGTATTTCTTAAAGATTACACATGCATTGTGCCCACCAAAACCGAAAGTGTTGCTTAGAGCGGCACGCACGGTACGCTTCTGAGCAATATTAAAGGTGAAGTTCAGATCATAGTCGATTTCTTCATCTTTGTCATCTTCCTCATGGTTGATAGTGGGGGGTATGATATCTTCTTTTACTGCCATCACACTGGCCATTGCTTCCACAGCACCGGCGGCACCGAGCAGATGTCCTGTCATAGACTTAGTAGAACTAATATTCAATTCGTAAGCGTGTGGACCGAAAACATCTTTGATGGCTTTGGCTTCCGAAATGTCTCCGACATGAGTTGAAGTACCGTGTACATTGATATAATCAATATCTTCCGGTTTCATTTCAGCGTCTTCGAGAGCTCTTTCCATAACCAGTTTGGCACCTAACCCTTCCGGGTGGGAGGCCGTGATGTGGTGGGCATCAGCTGACATGCCTGCACCGGCCATTTCAGCGTAAATTTTAGCTCCACGTGCTTTGGCATGTTCCAATTCTTCCAAAATCAGACATCCGGCACCTTCACCCATAACGAAACCGTCGCGACTTGCGCTGAATGGGCGGGATGCGTGTTGTGGGTCATCATTCCGGGTAGAAAGAGCTTTCATGGCATTAAAACCACCTACGCCGGCTGGCCATATAGCCGCTTCCGCACCACCGCTGAGAATCATATCTGCCTTGCCCAAACGGATAAGGTTGAATGCGTCAGCCAAAGCGTTGGTAGAAGATGCGCATGCCGAAGTGGTCGTGTAGTTCGGGCCATGGAAACCATACATAATAGAAATATGACCGCTTGCAATGTCTGCAATCATTTTCGGGATGAAGAATGGGTTGTATTTGGGACCCAATTCTTTTCCTGTGAGTGCATACGCCCCGGCTTCTTCTTCAAAAGTGTGGATTCCACCGATTCCCACCCCGAAGACTACACCTATACGGTCTTTGTTCACAGCTTCCAAATCCATGCCGGAATCGTCTACAGCCATTTTGGCTGCAGCCAAAGCATATTGGGTGTACAAGTCCATTCTGCGTGCTTCTTTGCGGTCAATGTAGTCGCCTACATTGAAATCTTTCACCTCGCAAGCAAATTGAGTCTTGAACAAGGAAGCATCGAAATGTGTAATAGGTCCGGCACCACTTACTCCCTCAATCAAATTCTTCCAAGTTTCCTCGGTCGTATTTCCCAATGGAGTAACGGCACCCATACCTGTTACCACAACTCTTTTTAATTCCATTATCTTCGTTTAGAGAAAATATTATTTTGCGTTAGCTTCGATATAGCTAATAGCGTCACCTACAGTCGTGATCTTCTCAGCTTGATCATCGGGAATATTGATACCGAATTCCTTTTCAAATTCCATGATCAATTCTACTGTATCCAATGAATCAGCACCTAAATCGTTTGTGAAACTTGCTGTGGCTACTACTTCTGCTTCGTCAACACCCAACTTATCAACGATGATAGCTTTTACTTTTGATTCAATTTCAGACATAATTGTAATTTTTTGATTATTATTAATGTAATTCTGTAAATCCAAGTGCAAAGGAACTTTTTTTTTCCCACTTATGCAAGCAATTAAGTAAATAAATTGCTCTTTTTTGCACAAAAGTATATGTAATGTGCAGTATTTATACTCTTTTACGAGACCTATTCTATGAATTCTCTTCTTAATGGGTAGTTACCTCTCAATTCTTCAAACATGGTGGGATGGGACTTGAGTTTCAAACTATCCGTGTGTGGATTATATAAAGCCAATGCCCGTTCTGTTTCCGTGAGATGGGGTTCCGGTAGCTCTTCCTCAGGAAGTTGAGGAACCCGGATTTGGAAAGTGGCCGGAAGGTGGAAATGGTTGCACAATGCCGTGAGTGCCATACGGGTGGCATTGGCTTTTCCGTCGGCGGAGTAACCTGCGATATGCGGGGTTCCTATATATATAAGGTTGAGAAGTTCTTGATTGATATTCGGTTCATTTTCCCAAGTATCGATAATAGCATCTCGGATAATACCATCTTTTAAGGCTTGAAGTACGTCCGTATTGTCCACGACGGCTCCCCGGCTTGTATTGATAATGATGGGGTGCTTTTTCAATGCGTTGAAGAATGTTTTGTTCGCTAAATGGAAAGTCGGATAGGGACCTTTTGTGATTAATGGAGTATGAAACGAGATGATGTCGCACTTCTCCTGCAGCTCTTCCATTTTCAGAAAAAACTCATGAGGCTTTCCTGCTTTACGCAAGGTTTCTTTTTGTGGTGGGTCATTGAGAAGGATTTGTACCCCCAAAGGGCGTATGGCTTCGATAACGGCATGGCCCACATGTCCTACTCCTACTAATCCGACCGTAGTCTTCGATAGGTCGTATCCTTTTTCTTTTTCCAAGAGCAAAAGGCATGAATGGATATATTGCCCTACGGAATTGGCATTGCAACCGGGACAGTTGGTCCATGTGATATGGGCGCGTTTCAGGTATTCAATGTCAAGGTGGTCATATCCGATAGTAGCGGTAGCGATAAAAGAAACTTTACTCCCTTTCAGAAGGGTTTCGTCGCAACGAGTGCGGGTTCTGACAATCAGGGCATCGGCATCATGTATATCGTCGGGGCTGATAGCTATTCCGGGTTTGTAAATCACATCAGTGGAGATTTGGGCGATAGCCTCTCGGATAAATGGGATTTTGTCGTCAACAACTATTTTCATGATGCAAAGTTAATGAGTTTTTATTATAGAATTATTGCCGATTCAAAAAAGTTTGTTTAGCTTTGCAATATTCTTTAAATAGAGGCACTTTTTTATTGTGTCATTAAAACCGATAGGGAATTTGTATGGAGAAACAAGACAAATGGACCAACTTGATGTATTACGTAGTGTTTGGCTTGAGCCATTTGCTATCCTTGCTTCCTTTTTGCATTTTATATTTTCTGTCAGATGTCCTGTATTTGATAGTGTATCATTGCATCAAGTATCGGCGTGATGTAGTAAGGGATAACTTATTGAAATCTTTTCCGGAAAAGCCATTGGATGAACTCATCCGGATAGAAAAGAAATTTTATCACTTTTTTTGCGATTATTTTGTGGAAACTTTGAAGCTGACTTCCATCTCGAAAAAGGAAATGAGGAAGCGGATGGTATTTCACGGAGTGGAGCAAGTGGAACAGGCTGTGCGCGAGGGGGGGCATAATTTCATATTCCTTTATCTTGGGCATTATTGTAATTGGGAGTGGGTGGCATCGTTGCCCTATACCATATCTCCTTCTATCCATTGTGCGCAAATTTACCATCCTTTGTATAATAAGGCCGTGGATAGATTCTTTTTGAAGTTGAGAAACCAGTTTGGTGGGGAATGTATTCCGATGAAAAATACATTGAGGCGTGTGATTGAACTGAAACGGGAAAAGCGCCCTACCATGATCGGCTTTATATCCGATCAACTTCCCAAGTGGAACAGCATGCATTTTTTTGTTCCGTTCCTGCACCGCGAAACCGCTGTTTTTACCGGAGCGGAGCAGATAGGGCGGCAGGTAAAAGCGGTTTATTTTTTTGCCGATATCATTCGTCCCCGTAGGGGTTATTATGAGTGTACGTTCAGACGGATGGAGATACCGGAGGTAAATCGTACGGAATATGATATGACAGCTCTGTTCATGGAACAATTGGAGCAAATGATCAGGAGAGCTCCGCAATATTGGCTGTGGACGCATAAGAGATGGAAGCGTACCAAGGAAGAATGGCTGAGACGCCAGCAAGATTCGACAATAAAATGATTAAATGTGACCATACATGGAAAGATATGATTATTTGATAGTAGGCGCGGGATTATTCGGTGCTGTATTTGCCCATGAAGCCAGATTGGCAGGGAAACGTTGTTTGGTGATAGACAAGCGTGCCCATCGTGGCGGGAATATATATTGTGAGGATGTAGAAGGTATTCGTGTACATAAGTATGGGGCCCATATCTTTCATACGGACAATAAAGATGTTTGGGATTATGTGAACCGTTTGGTGGAATTTAATCGTTATACCAATTCTCCATTGGCGTATTATGAAGGCAAATTGTATAACCTGCCTTTCAATATGAATACTTTTTATCAGTTGTGGGGAGTAAAAACTCCGGCTGAGGCTAAGGCTAAGATAGCTGAACAACGTAAGGCATATGAATTTATCTCTGAACCGGCGAACCTGGAAGAACAAGCTCTGAAATTGTGTGGAAAAGATATATATACCCGTCTAATCAAAGGGTATACCGAGAAGCAGTGGGGGCGTCCGGCTACAGAACTTCCGGCCTTTATCATCAAGCGCGTACCTTTTCGTTTTATTTTCGACAACAACTATTTTAACGATGCTTATCAGGGAATACCGAAAGGTGGATATAACGTGTTGATAGATGCCTTGTTGGAAGGTATAGAAGTTAGGTTGGACACGAACTATTTTGAAAACCGCGAGGCTTGGGACGTTATGGCCGATAAAATTCTTTTTACCGGTTGCATTGATGAATTTTTCAATTATCAATGCGGACGTTTGGAATACCGTAGCCTGCGTTTTGACCATCGTCATTTGGACATAGAGGACTATCAAGGTAATGCTGTGGTGAACTATACGGCCGGAGATGTACCTTATACACGTGTGATTGAGCATAAGCATTTTGAATACGGAACTCAGCTCACTACGGTGATTACATACGAATATCCTGATACTTTTGCTCCGGGTAAAGAGCCTTATTATCCGGTGAATGATGCCCGTAACTCTGAAATATTCAAATCCTATCGTGAACTGGCGGTATCGCGTGAGAATGTTTTATTTGGCGGTCGTTTAGCCCAGTACACCTATGCGGATATGGATGATACAGTAGCTGCAGCTTTGGCATTAGCTAAGCAGCAGTTTTGTTAATTACGGGAGACAATGATATGAAAAGTTTGCAGGTTATTACGCCGGTAAAGGATTCCATCGATTTTACGCTTGAAACGATAAGGGCCGTATTGTCTTCGGAGACCAGTATTCCTTTTACGTATACTGTCTATAATGATTTCAGCACAGTTGAGAATACGCTACGTTTGGAACAGGCGTCCAAGGAACTTGGCTTTAATTTGGTTAACTTGTCTGATTTGACAAATCATCCGTCTCCTAATTATTTATTGGTGTTGCAGACAGCCCGACGCGAGGCTTTAGCTGCGGATGCCGGTCTGTTGATTGTAGAGTCGGATGTCGTTGTGAAGAGGAATACTTTGCAGGGCTTGTTCGACGGAGCTGTGCAACGTCCGGATTGTGCCATTGCCGCAGCGGTGACTACGGATGAGGACGGTTTGATTAACTACCCCTATCTTCATGCACGGGGACGGGAGAACCAGATTTATCCGGAGAAGAAACATTGTAGTTTTTGTTGTTCTTTGCTAACACCGAAGTTTTTGGGACAATTTGATTTTGGGAAGCTTGATCCGACAAAGAATTGGTATGACGTGACCATCTCACATGAGGCATTAAAAACCGGTTTTCGCAATTACCTTTTTACGACCCTTCCGGTGTGGCATCGTCCTCACGGCAGCCGTCCGTGGAAACAGTTAAAGTATAAGAATCCGTTGAAATATTATTGGTTGAAATTTACTAAAGGACTGGATAAAATTTGAATAGGATGAAATGGATTAAGCCAAGTCTTTGTCATTTATTGGCTCATCGGACGTTGGAACTCCGGCCGGATTATCAGGATTTGAAGGATTTTATGTATTCCATTCCCGAACGTTTTGCGGCCGGTGAAGGTTCGGTGGTTTATAAGGGACGCAATGAATTGAGGAAAATGACATATAGAGGGCTTGACTTGGTGGTGAAGTCCTTTCACCGTCCCAATTGGGTCAATCGTTTCGTCTATGGCATTTTCCGTCCTTCAAAGGCTAAACGTTCTTACGATCATGCGAGGATGTATCAAGAAATAGGGGTAGGGACTCCCGCTCCGGTCGGTTATCTTAATGTACGCAAAGGACTGCTTTTCGACCGTAGTTATTATGTGACGTTGGCGTCGGCTTGCCCATACGTCTATAATGATTTGTTCTATCAGCATTTTGATTATGCAGACGAGGTTGTTCGTACGGTAGGGAGAGTGACGGCCGTTTTGCATGAACATGGGTATGCGCATAAGGATTACGGGCGTGGGAACATTCTGTTCCAAAAGACAGACAAAGGGGTTCGGATTGAGATAGTGGACTTGAATCGGATGTATATCGGTCCGATTGATATGAGAAAAGGATGCAAGAATTTCGAGCGCCTTCCGGCTACGCCGCACATGCATCGTTTGTTGGCTGAAGAATATGCTGCCATACGCGGATTCGATGTGGAGGAATGTTTCAAGTTGATGCAAGCTTTTCGGAGTACCCAGCCTGGAAAAATAAACGACTTATATTAGTATGTATCATGAATGTGATTGCTGTTGTCGTAACTTATAATCGTCTGGAGCTTCTCAAACGGAATCTCTCTTGTTTGCGTCGGCAGACCGTACCGCTTACAACCCTTGTAGTGGTGGACAACGGTAGTACGGACGGGACGGGAGTGTGGTTGGACGAGCAGGAGGATGTGAAAACGATTCATCAGACCAATGTCGGGGGAGCCGGAGGTTTTTATACCGGAATGGAGTATGCTCGCCTTGCCGATGCCGATTGGATCTGGTGCATGGATGACGATGTTTTTCCGCGTCCGGATTGTCTGGAGCGGCTATTGGCGTACGCCGGATATGAAGGTGTAGGGATTTTGGCGCCGCGCCGCCTGTTGGAGGGCCGGATTTATACGAATGATTTTCTATCTTTCAACTTGACTCGTCCGTTTTCATCCATGTATTCAGGACGATTGTCCAAGATGGAAGTGAATGCTCCTGTCAAGATTTGCGGAACGGCTTTCGAAGGTTTGTTCGTTCGCAGTGAGGTTGTGAAGTTGGTAGGGCTTCCCAATAAAGATTTGTTTATTTTTTGTGATGATACGGATTATTGCTTGCGCACGGTGATGGCCGGTTATAAGATTTTGTATGTTCCTACGGCCCTGATGGATAAAGAAAAGTTTTTCTCGGACGATTCGTGGGGGGAACGTAATAAGAAGAAAAAATGGAAACGCTTTTACCAGATACGTAATTCTTCTTATTTGAATCACCATTATGGGAAGAACTGGGCCGTGAAATATCTTCGCGGCTTTAACGGGGCCATCGGTTATATTTTAATAGCCTTTTTCTCGGCACCTTTCTCGGATGCTTATCGGTGGACTGATATTCCGATGTTTTGGAAAGCGTATACTGACGGCATAAGGGAAAGGTTGGGACGTTTGTAGGGATGTTTGTTTTTACATTCCCATCTTTCTGAATTTCCTGATATGCGCCCAACGGTACAAGGTAAGGGTTAGGTTGAGTACCTTACGGGTTTTCAGCTTCCGCCAAAGGCGGAAATACGGTTTGTTCAAGATTCGGTTTTGGATATGGTATCGGTCTACGGCATCGATAACGTTAAAAATTTCGGGGTAATCCTGCTCTGTGATTTTTCTTTGCCATCTGAGACTGATTACATAGATATTCAGAGCCTTGTCGATAAAGTGTATTTGGTTGGCCTGTATGGTTGGGTTTTGATGAAATTGCCTGTCCAAGTGATGAATCATGAAATTGATTACTTTGCAAATGTGCGATAAGTTCCCCTTTATAGACTGCACACTGGTAGATTGTTCTTCTCTTCCTATGAAATAATAATAGAGGTATAAATCGAATATAATGAAGCTCTTGATGCGGTCTATCGGCAGAAAACAGTATTGGAAGTCGGTATAACATATACCTTCTATATGGCGCAGGTTTACCTGTCTTAGGATTTCTGTTTTGTAGGTCATGCTATGCATGTTGAATTCATCGCCATAGGTATGTTCGCTTATGTTGAAAGACGAAATATCATAAATCTTATTGTATTCTACATTGCGGAAAGGGAAGTGTGTCACGATATGACGATTATTTTTATCGATCTTATATTCCGTACGGAGTGTAATAAACAAGTCCGTATCGCAATTCTTTAATACATTTAAAAGTTTGGATAAAACCTCCGTATCCATCCAGTCGTCTGCGTCCAAGGGCCTGAAATATTTCCCTTTTGCCATTTGTAACCCTGCATTGATGCACGAACCGTAGTGGCCGTTTTCTTTGTTGATGATGCGGATTATATCCGGTCTTTTTTGCTGAAAGGCTTTCATAATTTCCAGGGAACGGTCTTTGCTACCGTCATTTACAACAATGACTTCCAATGTCGGAGGTATACAAGGGGCGGTTACGGATTCTAAACATTTGGTGAGATACTTTTCCATGTTGTAGGTCGGGATCACCAATGTGAGGAGTTTATATGGCTCTTGTGACATTCTGTTGTATTTTGTATGCTTATAGAGGTAAATATTCTATTTCCGGGTAGAAAGTCAGTCCGTCATGGCATCCTTTCTTTACTGCAGCTAAGAACTCTTGTTTGTGTCCGTCTTTACGGCGGTTGATTCTTCGTTTCAGGATACGAAGCTTATTCCATATCGACAGCCTGAACAAAAGTTTGTTCGGTTGTTCGCGGTGCTTAAAGTAGCAGGTGTTGCGGGTTTGATAGTAAAAACGTTTGGCCATATTGACCGGTGCCTGTTCGATATTCGGGTCGTACACGTCCGGGGTCTTGTGTACGACAATGCTTTGTTCTGTATAGTAATTTTTGAATCCGGCTCTTGTGATTCTGAGGGTGTATTCGATATCGTCGAACCAGATAAAGAACTCTTTGATGGGCAAGCCAACTTTGTAGACCGCACGGCTGCTGACCAAGACAGAGACGAAAGTGCAGACTTCGCAGCGGCAGGCCGTGATACCGTTGTTTTCGATGGTGTCCTTTTTTAGTCCTCCGGGCATATTGCGGGGATGAATGGTATTGTCGGTCCAAAGTACTTTGCTGCAAACGAATCCGATGTCATTGGACTGTGAGGCTGTTTGCATGAGGGCTTCCAAAGCTTCCGGAGAGGGGATGGTGTCATCATCCATCATCCATGTGTAATCTCCGCCGCCTAATGCGGATGTTTTTACGCCTAAAGAGAAACCGCCGGCTCCTCCGATATTCTGTTCCGTGCGGATGACTTGGAATTGAGGGCGTACAGCGTATGCTTTCAGGAAATCCTCCGTACCGTCTGTAGAACAATTGTCTATCACGATTACCTTGTGTATCGGATAGGTTTGCTTCTCTATGGCAGCCAGGCATTCTCTAAGTAAGGCCAGGCGGTTATATGTGACTACTACGCAGTTGACTTTCATGTTTCTTGTTTTTAAGGTTGTGTAAGATAAGTTTCAAGAATATGTCCGTAATATGTTTTCTTGCCCTCGACTGTGGTTTTGCAGAGAGGTATCTTGTAAGTTACCTTGTGGAAATCATACCGGGTACAGAATTCGTTCCATTTTTCTTCCGAGAACTCTTCATTCAGGCACTTGCCCAACGGTCCCATTTCTGTGATGGGTACTTTTTCGATCATATCGTGTACGGCCGGAATGTATTTACGAGCCATGGCAAATGTATAATCTAAAAGTAGATAATCAATTAGCTTTTTATGTTTCTTCCAATAACAGAGATGCATGTCAGCGATAAATGAGGGTAAAATATTACCTTTCCCGCAGGCCAAGAAGAAGCTGACCCATCCGCCTTGCGAGATGTTGTAGTAACGGGTATGGTGGTGGCAGCTCCAGAATTTATCTTCTGGATGGATAAATGTGCCGAGGTGTTTGGACGGTATCAATAGCGTACTGTCCATCCAGATTCCTCCGTGTCGAGCCAACAGCATCATACGCAGGATATCCGAGAAGTGGGTAAGGTCGATTTCGCCCGATTGTTGTTTTCGGATAATATAGTCGGGCATGTTCACGTAATCCTTGTAATTCTTTTCCGTAATGAGAATGACCGGGTGTCCGTCGGAAAACCGGTGCATGGCGTTGTAGCAGGCTTTTACGATGTCTGGCATTGCGTCCTCGCCCTGCCACCAACATGTCCATATCGGTGAACTCCCTGTAATGGGTTCGTATGCGGGAAGGTAATCCCTTGTGTATCGGGCAATTAACTCCTTTCCTCCTGCGCGGTATAGCAGATGGTGCATGATGAGTTGCTGTTTACGCCTGACGAAGAACTTTTCGATATGTTTGAAAAATCTTTTTATTTTACCCATGATAATGGCCTTTTGGACGATGGTTTCTGTTTTACAGGGATTCTAACCGGATATACTTGGCTTTTCTCATTCCTATATAAAAAGGTAACAAGCGGAAAAAGCGTTTGAACCTGTTCTTCACGCTATGCCATGGGCGTTCTCCTTTCCACGGGGTCAGATCCAGATATTGGAAATAAACATCCCGTAAGGGGTGTTGGCTGTCGTAGTTCCACGGCTTCCGGTTGGTGTAATGCAGGACGACCGGATGCCTTAATGTTTCGGCATGGGCTTTGCGCCATTCCGGGCTTATGGCCGGATGGTTGCGGTAAAATCCGTCTTGCACGTTCCATTGCAGACCCACTAACGTTTTATGCCGGTGCAACACACAGTTCAGCAGGTCTTGGTCATTGAATATGATACGTTCCGGATATGCACGGTAATAATCGACGCAAGCTTGGGCGATATGGTGTTCTCGCCAATATGCGAGGTTGATAAGGAGGACACCGGAATTAAAGTACGAGTCCTCGGCCGGATATTGCAGGATTTCGTAACGCTGCAGTTCCTTGCACCCGGTGTCTTCCACTACGGCTACTCCCGTATGAGCGTCTAAAGGCGTACGCCATAGCGGAGTGATGTCTCCTAGTATTACAATATCACAGTCCAAGTACAGTACGCGGTCTATGCTTTCAGGCAATAGGGCAGACAGGAAGCACCTGTAATAGGCGGCCAACGACAGGCGGTTGTGGGTAGCCCGGATGGTGAATCCTTCCAACATTTGTGCGTCTGGTATATAATAACAGGCTTTATTTTTATATTTTTCGGCTAAAGCTGTTAAAATGTTCCGGTCTGTTTCCGATAATTCCCGTGCAATAATATGTACGGTGAAGGTCTCTTTCGGGTTGTTTTCAAATAAAGAGACCAAGGTAACGGCACAATGTCGCACATAATTGTGGTCTATATTGCAAGCTATGTGAATCATCATATCCTCATTTTTTATTGTTGTCCCGAAAGCCGGAAGTATTTGTCCAATACCATCAGCGAAATCAGGTTTTCCCGTTCCTTGTCTTGGAACTGCCTGATGTATTCATGGGCATGGCGGATAATGTCTTCCGCTTGCTCCGGATGTTCGATATAATATTGCAGCTTCTCCGGTAAGTCCGAGAAATCCTCCTTCACTTCTACATAATGGTATCCGGCAACGAGCGTTCCTTCCATGAACCAAGTCTCGCAAGTCGGACGTGTCATGACGGCCAGTGAGTTGGACGACATGACCCATTTCAGGTTGGAAGCTACGTCGTTTCCTTCCAGGGCTATAATGAATTTATAATCCAAATGTTCGCGGATGGTTTTCTTTTCCCTCATCCATTCGTCCGGACAGCCTTCATTCCGCCCTACTACGCCGCAGTCGAACATCGGATGGTGGAAGAACATTTCCAAGAATTTTGTACGTACCCGGCTTTGGCGGATTTTTCCCCGAAAGATTGCCATGTCTTTCTTCTGCCGGAAAGGTATGGTGTCATGCACGAACATGAAATGGCGTAGTTTGTCCAACTTTAGTATCACGGAGTTACTATTGTCGCCGGTCAACAACCGACTTTTGACGATTGTGGGTGTGTCCGGAGTGAAATATACATCTCCTGGGCAGAAATTCCAACGGAAATGTTTGGGAAACCAACGGGTCACGTCGTGTTGGTCGAAAAAGTAAGCTGTATGGAACATTTTGCGGGTATAATCCCCTATTCGTCCAGTATAATAAATCCAACTACGTTCACGAGTGAGCCTGTTTGTGTCTGAGACGTGGAATGGTTGGTCCGTTTTGATGTAATAGTCCACGCGTTTGCGAATATAGTCGTAATCGGGATGTTTGGGCACTTGGGCGAGAAGTCCGCGCAACCGCTGCCGGAAAAAGGCATCCGGAATGGCTAATCCGGCAAAACCGGAAAGGAAATTAAGGAATTTGTTGGGCTTCCCGCTTTTTAGTTTATAAATGATGCTGTCTCCCATACATTAAGTAGGCATTTGCTTGAATATGGTATAATTACGGTTTTATCTCTTTTGAAGAGATAAACCGAATATCGGCAAAATTACATAATTAATTGATAATTACAAAGAAGTAAATGGATAAAAAGTATGCGAGAGTGTCTTTTTTTGCCTTTTGTTGAGGATAAACATATTACTAAATGACACCAATCTTTTGATTAACAATGGATAACGATATTCGGTTTATCTCTTCAAAAGAGAGCGATTATTAGTATATGAAGTTTTAATAAAGGTGGTTATGAGGTTGATAAAAATGACAGGTGGTTTGGGTAACCAAATGTTCATTTATGCCATGTACTTGAAGATGAGGGCTGTATTTCCAGATACAAAGATAGACCTTTCGGATATGGTCCATTATCGGGTACATTATGGGTATGAGATGAACAAGGTGTTTAATCTTCCCCGTACGGAGTTCCGTATCAACCGGAGTTTAAAGAAAATCATAGAGTTTTTGTTGTTTAAGACCATATTGGAACGGAAGCAAGGTGGTTCGCTTGTGCCTTACATCCGGAAGTATCATTGGCCATGGATTTATTTTAAAGGCTTTTATCAGTCTGAGGAATATTTTGCAGGTGTGGAAAAGGAGGTGCGCGAGGCGTTTGTTTTCGATGTTCGCCGGGTAAACAGAAAGAGCCTTTGTGCGATGCAGGAGATTATGGCCGACCCGGATGCCGTGTCCATACATGTCAGGAGAGGGGATTATCTTCAGGGGAAGCATTGGAAGTCGTTGGGGTGCATTTGTCAACGTTCTTATTACCTCAATGCCCTGTCCGAGTTGGAGAAAAGAATAGTCCATCCCCATTATTATGTATTTTCGGAGGATTTGGATTGGGTACGCCAGTACCTGCCATTGGAAAATGCCGTATTCATTGATTGGAACAAAGGGGAGGACAGTTGGCAGGACATGATGTTGATGAGCCATTGCCGCCATCATATTATATGCAATAGTACTTTCAGTTGGTGGGGAGCGTGGTTAAATCCGTCACCGGACAAAATAGTGATTGCCCCGGAACGTTGGACGCAGACGACAAATAGTGCGGACGTGGTGCCGGAAAGTTGGTTGAAAGTCTCGATCGGTTAAGTGAATTAAATGAAGCGTAAAGTGAACCGATATATTATTCATAAAATAATCCGTGCCGTCCGGGATTTGCCGAGAATGTTCCTGAAACTTCCTGATCCCCGGTTGATAATGACGCTTCTGGTGAAAAATGAAGAGGATTTATTGGAACGGAACCTGTTGTTCCATAAAGCTATGGGAGTGGATGCTTTTATTGTAACGGATAACAATTCGACAGACGGGACCTGCGGGATTATCGAAAAGTATCGTCGGAAAGGATGGGTGGTAGACGTGATAAGGGAAGCAGCTACGGGCTATGAACAAAAAGAGTGGGTAGACCGGATGATATGGAAGGCCAAGACGTCTTTCGGGGCGGATTGGGTGATTAATGCAGACGCAGATGAATTCTGGTATGCTCCCTCCGGGTCGTTGAAAAAAGAGTTAAGCGAATCTCGTGCCAATGTGCAAACTTGCGAGGTGAGAAGCATGTATCCCGAAGAAGACAAACCTTTTTGGCAATGGTCTAAGGCCGTACGGCCTGTAACCGACATAGAGGCGTATGATTTGTCGTTATACTCCTTGTTCGAACGCCAGAACCGTAAGGTAATTCACCGGACCGACGGTTACTTGCAAATCTCCATGGGAAACCATAAGGTGAGGATGTTGCCTCAATATGCAAAGTCCTCGGCGATTCGTGTTTATCATTATAATGTGCGCGGCCGTCGTCAGTTTATGGATAAAATGGTGAATGGCGGTGTACAATTGGAAGAACATAAGGGCAGGCATGGCGGTCGTCATTGGAGGTATTTTTACCGACTTTATAAGGAAGGTTTGCTAGAAGAAGAGTACGACCGGGTGATAGGGAAGCTGCATTTTGAGGAATTGTGCAAATGTGGATATATTTATGCGGACGAGACGATTCGTGATGTTTTCAATTCGATAAACTGATTTTTAATATGATGCATATAGCATTTGCCATAGACAGCCGGTTCGTTCGTCCTTGTGCGGTAACGATGGTGTCGGTTTTGCGGAACAATGTCCCGTATGAAATAGAATTTCATATCGTAGGATTGAATCTACATCAAGAGGATGTGGCCTTTCTGTCTGCGTTGTGCGACTCTTATGGTGCGAAAGTGTTCTTTTATGAAGTGGCGGAAGAAAAGATGAAGGGCTATGAAGTGACATGGGAGAAGCAGCGCTTGTCGAAAGTCGTGTTTTTCCGTTGTCTGCTATCTTCCATATTGCCGTTGTCCGTGTCCAAGGTCTTGTATTTGGATTGTGATGTATTGGTTTTGTCTTCATTGTATGGTTTATGGGAGACAGACCTTACGGGAGTTGCTTTGGCCGGAGTGCCGGATAGCTTTACCGTCAATCCGGTGCATTGTCGTCGTTTGCATTATGCATCGTCTTATAACTATTTCAACGGAGGGGTCTTGTTGCTGAACCTGGAGTATTGGAGAGCACATGGGGTGGAACGTCTGTGTGCGGAACATTATCGTATGTATCCGGACAGGATTGTCTATAATGATCAGGACTTGCTGAACAGTCTGCTTCACGAACGTAAAAGGCTTTTGGATATGAAATGGAACGTCCAAGAGGGCGCCTACCGCAGGCCAAAGGGTAAGTCGGCCGGTTGGGTCCCTCCCCATATCGAAACGATTACCCGTCCGGCCATTTTGCATTATTCCGGGCGCAAGCCTTGGCAATACCACTGCATGCATCCTTTGCGACGGTTATATTTCGAATACGAGAGCCTGCTTCCCGGTGTGGAGAAGAAAAATGACGGGTGGGCGGTGCGTTTGCATCGTTTCGTCCACTTCTTGCCTTATGCCTTAGGAATAAAAAGCGAGAAATATATAGATATACGTTACTATGGTTCGAGCAAAAAAACACTTGAGGGGCAGTCTGTTCCGTTAATCAGCATTGTCGTACCGGTTTACAATGTGGAACGATATGTGGAGAAATGTATCCGTTCTTTGCGAGGACAGACGTACGGCCACATAGAAGTTATCCTGGTGGACGATGCTTCTACGGACGGTTCCTATGACGTGTGTAAGGCTGCAATAGGAGGAGACCCGCGTTTCAAGCTGATTCGTCGTCCGGTCAATCAGGGTGTTGCCGGGGCACGTAATCTGGGATTGTCTGTGGCAACGGGAGAACTCTTGGGTTTTGTGGACCCGGACGATTGGATAGAGCAGGATATGTATGCGCTTTTGTACGATGCCTATGTTGTCTCTGGTGCGGATATTGTGCAGTGCGGCTATTATTTGCATTTACAGAATGGAAATATTCAGAAGTGTGCTGTGGGAAAGAATGAACGTTGGGGTACGCGGGAAGCTTTGGAACTTTTATTCCAAGACCGGCTCATCAAGAATTATTTATGGAACAAACTTTATAAGAGGAGGCTTTTCGACGGAGTTTCGTTTCCTGTGGGTAGGACGTTTGAGGATATTTTGACGTTGCCTGAAGTGTTCGGACGTGCGAAGACGGTTTATGTGGCCGGAGATATAACCTATCATTATGTAGAGCGCCACAAAAGTATTGTCACCAAAGCTTTCCGACAAAACCAATGGGACGATTATTTATATGCGTTGGATGTCAAACACAGCCGTGCCAAGGCTTTAGGGCTTTGGAAGGATTCCGACCGGTTTCTGGCTAACATGTATCTACGTATTCTTGACCGTTCTTTAAGCGAAGACGGGAGCGGCAAGAAACGAAAGGTTTTGATGGAGTATTTGAGAAAGAATGTAAGTGGCGTTCCGTTGTTGACGAAGTCTCCTTATTTGGCTTTTCGCCGCTTCCTTTGCTTGCATCTCTTTGATTTATACAAGGGTGCCACCTTATTTTTCGCGAAGTTTAAAAAGAAATAATCATTTATTGTTATTGGAATCAGGATGGAAAATACACCTTCGTTTGCGGTCACGGAAGGGCCGTTGGTGACATTGGTTGTACCCATGTACAACGTAGCCCCTTATTTGGAGCGTTGTTTGCGTTCATTGGAAAAGCAGACTTACCGGAACATAGAGGTCATAATTATGGACGACTGTTCCACAGACGGGAGTTTGGATATAGCCGGTGAGATGGCAGCGTCAGACGTGCGTTTTAAGGTTTTCAGCATGCCCCGGAACTCTGGAGCCGGCGATGCGCGGCAGGCGGCCATAGAAAAGTCCTCCGGTGAATTCATCGGTTTTGTAGATGCGGATGATTATGTGGATATGGATTTTGTAGCGGTGCTTTATGGCCTGATAACAAAGACGGGGGCGGATGTGGCATGTTGCCAACATTATTTTTATGATGAGGAGCATCAGCGTTTGACTACGCCATGGGCTTATGACGATAAAGTCGTGTGCCTTTCCCCTGATGAAGCCATGCGTAAGATGAAAGGTTATGACCAAATGGATGAAGGGTTGTGGAACAAGTTATGCCGGCGTGAGATTGTTGTAAGGCATAGGATGGAGACTTTTCCCTTCGAGGATGCTTTTGTATTATACAAATACGTTCCGGAGGCGGCGAGCGTGGCTTTGTGTTGTGTCCCGCTGTATTATTACTACCAACGAGACGGGTCGCTCATGCACACTGGTTATACGCCTTATAAGGCTTTTGCACGATATAAGTTGGAAATATTGAAAGACAAGGCTATCAGGGGAACGGACAGGTTGGAAACCGGAGTTGCCCTCTATTATATCCGGAAAGGGCTGAAGCTTTTGCGGGAGTTTGGGCTGTTGGAGCGATCAGCCGACGTTTCGGAAGCTTGTCGGGGAGTGTTGGAGTGTTTGCATGGGTTCGACTATGTCTCGGACACGGAGTTGGGTGTTAAGGGTTTGATTGCACGGCATTTTGTTTATAAACGTTTGTGGAAGTACTTGGAATTGAACAGGAAGTTTGTAGCGACGTTTCGGAAACGTAAGATGGAGAAAGTGTGCCACAAGTATTCATTGCAGACGATGGAGGTATTTCAGAAAGGACTGTAAAGGATTTGATTAAAGCAAAAAAGATAGTGGAATGATAAAGATAGCTTTGTGTACGGATACTTATTATATGATGGCTTGCGGTCCTTGTGTGGTTTCGATTTTTGAACACCACCGGAAGGTTCCTTGCCACATTTATGTGATAACGAAGGCTTTGCCACAAGTAGATGTGGAAGGGTTGGAAGAGATTGCTACCAGATATGGTGGGCTGCTGACGGTCAAGGTCATTGAGCCGGAGATTGTGCAAGGTTTGAAAGTCAGCGACAGGTTCAGGGAATCCATTTATTACCGTTTTCTTTTGCCGGATTTGTTTCCGGACGAGGAGAAGATGCTTTATATGGATTGCGATATTCTGGTAAACGATTCGTTGCAGGAACTTTGGAAGACGGACATAGAAGGTTATGCGTGCGCGGTGGTGGAGGATCAGGAGGCTGATGACATAACCTTGCAAAACAGGATTGGGGTGTATGGCGCGCCTTATTTTAACTCGGGGGTGCTGTTGGTCAATATGGGCTATTGGCGGAAGCATAATGTGGCATGCCGGTTGGTGGAGTTCATCCGGGAACATCCTGAGAAGTGCCTTTTCCCGGACCAGGATGCTTTGAACGTGGTGCTGCACGGTGCAGTGAAATACCTCCCATACGGATATAATTTTCAGGATTTATGGTATACGCGGGATTATCAATGGGTCAGGTTGCATGCCTCTAAATTCAAGGAAGTGGAACGATGGAAGGAGCATCCGGTCGTGGTGCATTTTGCAGGTGGAGGCAAGCCGTGGAAAAAGGATTGCAACCATCCTTTCACGCCGTATTATTTGGAATGTCTGGCCAAGACGAAGTGGACTGTGGCACGTTATAAGAAAGTAAGGGAGGAAACTACTCCTTTGTATGGAGGAAGTTCCAAAACCTCTCATAAATATATCAGGAGATTCAACCGCCTTTTGGCCGTTTTTGTCATTGAAACAATAGCTTTTGTCGTGTATTGGTTTTGTTCGGCGAGGTGATGGTATTTATTGCGCGAAATGTAAGTCCTAAAGCTCCGGATAATACTTATGGGATTCCGAAATGTAGCAAAATGACAAAGAAAAGTAGCGAGGCCGGAATGAAAAGATGTGTTCTGTATGTTTCTGAGCCCCTTAAAATGACATATTTTAATCTTTGTTTATGCTTTTTCACGCAAGAGTGGGCATAACAGCGGATTAATCTCATGAAAGAAAAAAATCACTTGGCGCAGAAAACACTTTTTTTCTCCTCATATCGGGGCGAAGATGTCTGCCGGTGGTGGAATATTCGGGCGTAAAACGGGAGTTCATGTACAGTCTGGAGCTGATTTTTATGCTAGTTGACAGGCGGTAGTGCTCCAAAAACGGGAAGCACGATGTAATCTTGTGCTGCATATTTCCTGGCACGTAGTCGGGAGGCGTGCGGGCAAATGGTTGGAGGCGATGTCGCAAAGCGGTGTTTTCCTTCCGGAAGGCATCAAAAAGTCAAAAGCCGGACGCGTGAGACTGCGTTATTTGCCGTCAGGGCGGCCGGCGGGCGGAAATGAGCGATTCTCATGATAGCGGGATTGTCATTTTGACATTTTGCAAACTCGATGCACGGATTAGGTTGTCCGGCTGTGGGGCGGTGGTGGCGCATGGGCCATGCAGACCGGATGAATGTGAGTAAAATATGATAAAAAACAACGTCGTGGTTGGTCACTTGGAGAGAAATGCCTACCTTTGCACCAATCCATTCATTTGAAATATATATGATTAAAGAATTTTTCTCCTTGCTCAAGCGGTATATGAAACCTTATCGTAAATATCTGACTTGGGCTGTCATATTGAATTTTTTATCGCAATGGCTTAACGTGTTTTCGTTTGCAGCCTTGGTGCCGATTCTGAATATCTTGTTCAAGATTGATACGACAAAGTATGAATACATGCCGATGGATATCCATCATTTGGATAAGGATGTCTTGGTCAATAACGGATATTATTTCATCAATTATATTATTGAACAGAATGGGGCTTTTGTCACTTTGATATTCATGGGGCTTATCCTGATTGTGATGACTTTGTTGAAGACTACGGGATATTTCGCGTCAGCAGCGGTGATGGTGCCTCTTCGTACGGGTATTGTCCGTGATATACGTATTGAAGTATATAATAAAGTGCTGAAATTGCCATTGAGTTTTTTTTCGGAGGAGCGCAAAGGGGATATTATTGCAAGGATGAGTGCGGACGTGTCGGTAGTCGAGAATTCACTGACCAGTTCACTGGATATGTTGATTCGTAATCCGATAGCTCTGGTGGTTTGCTTTATTACTTTATTTACCGTTAGTTGGCAACTGACGTTGTTCGTGCTAGTCATTCTGCCTTTGGCCGGATGGGTCATGGGGTCGGTAAGCCGTAAATTGAAAAGTCAGTCGGTGGTGGCTCAGGGGCAATGGGGAGACATCATGTCTCAGTTGGATGAGACCTTAGGAGGCCTTCGGATTATCAAGGCCTTCATTGCAGAGCGCAAGATGTCTGAACGCTTTGCCAAAATCAATAACGGTTTCCGGGATGCCATGAATGCGATGGTTATCCGTCAGAGTTCCGCGCATCCTATGAGTGAGTTCTTGGGTACTTGCGTGATAGTGATCGTATTATGGTTTGGCGGCGCATTGATTTTGAATCAGTATTCCCCGATAGATGCCGCTATGTTTATTTTCTATCTGGTGATTCTTTACAGTATCATCAATCCTTTGAAAGAGTTCTCCAAGGCTTTCTATAATATTCCTTTGGGTTTGGCCAGCATGGAACGTATTGATATGATCTTGAAGGCTGAGAACCATATCAAGGAGCCGGAAAAACCCTTGCCTTTGACTGCTTTTGAGCATGAGTTGGAATTCCGTGACGTTTCCTTTAGTTATATTGAGGGGCGGCAGGTCTTGAAGCATGTAAACTTGAAGGTGCAGAAAGGGAAGACGGTGGCTTTGGTAGGGCAGTCCGGGTCTGGTAAATCCACGATGGTCGATTTGGTGCCCCGTTATCATGATGTGGGTGAAGGAGCCTTGCTTATAGACGGGAAGAACGTGAAGGACGTATCTATTCCGGCCTTGCGTTCTCTGATCGGTAATGTGAACCAAGAGGCCATCCTGTTCAATGATACCTTCTATAATAATATTACGTTCGGCGTGGAGAACGCGACGATGGAGCAGGTTGTCGAAGCTGCCAAAATAGCCAACGCGCACGATTTCATCATGGAATCCGAGAAAGGTTATGATACGATGATTGGCGACCGTGGAGGCCGTTTGTCGGGCGGGCAGCGGCAGCGTGTCAGCATAGCCCGTGCCATCCTGAAGAATCCGCCGATATTGATACTGGATGAGGCGACTTCCGCATTGGATACGGAGTCAGAGCGTTTGGTGCAGGAGGCGTTGGAACGCTTGATGAAATCGCGTACGACCATTGCGATTGCGCACCGGCTCAGTACAATCAAGAATGCAGATGAAATATGTGTGCTTTACGAAGGAGAGATTGTAGAGCGTGGGACGCATGAAGAGCTTATTGCCCTCAACGGGTATTACAAGAAACTAAACGATATGCAAAGCCTCTGACGCATCCGGCCCAACTCGTGAGAGCGGTGGCTTGTCGGGATAAAAAGAGGTTGTATTTTAATTTATTGTGAAAAATATGGTGAATGATAAGGTGGTTCAAAAGGCTGGGAGCGGGAAAATACTTTCCATAGTAATACCAACCTATAATATGGAAAAATATCTGCCTGCCTGTCTGGATTCTGTGACCGATGAGCTTGTCAGCGATAGGCTTGAAGTCATAGTGGTGAATGACGGCAGTACGGACGGGTCTTTGGACATTATTCGTCGATATGAACAGAAAAGGCCCGATTTGATTAAAGTCATAGACAAGGCCAACGGACATTATGGTTCTTGTGTGAATGCCGGATTAGGAATTGCAACCGGAAAGTATTTCAAGATATTGGATGCAGACGATTGGTTCGATACTTCGGCGTTAGTGGAGTTTTTGCAGAAGTTGGAGACTTGTGATACCGATTTGGTGATAACGTTAAGGGTGGATGAGATTTTTGACAAAGACAAGAAGGTGGATGAAATCAAGCATTCTTTCTGTTCCGTGTTTAAGGACCATGTCTATCGGACGGATGAATTTTATATCCGTACGCATTCCTATGAAGCTGAATTTGGCATGAATGGCATGGCTTATAAAACTTCCCTTCTTAAAGAAATGAATTTCCGTTTGTTGGAAGGGATAAATTATACGGATACGTTGTATTGCTTTCTGCCCTATTCACGTGTGAAAGACTTTATTGTGTATGACTTGTATCTTTACCATTACCGTATGGGAAGGGAAGGGCAGTCGGTGGATACGGAGAGCCAGAAAAAGAATCTGATGCAGATTGTCCACATGGTGGAGGCTATGTTTGAAAAGATGGACAAGGAAAACGTGGGCAAGCATGTAAGGAAGAACCAGGCTTATTTTGTTGATGGAGCCGTAAATTTCTGCCTCCTCAGTCTGAAGATGCAGTCGAGGATACGGCCTTCGGATTATTCTGAATTCGAAAGCCTGATAAAACATATAAAAAACTATCGTGTACGCCATAAATTATTTAAAAAATGGTATTTAAAGTTATGGTGGGTTACGGAAAAGGCTGTAGTGTTGGATTATGCACTTAGATTTCATTCTTTTGTAAGTGTAAAATAACTATTAGTATCAATGGCGCCATTAATATCTGTAATTGTTCCTGTATATAAGGCCGAGGATACTTTGAGAAACTGTGTGGATAGTATCTTGAAGCAGACGAACCGTGATTTTGAGCTGTTGCTCATAGATGACGGCAGTCCGGATAGTTGCAGGGATATTTGTGACACTTATGCCGCAAAGGATGCCCGTGTCCGGGTATGGCATAAAGAAAATGGTGGAGTGAGTACGGCACGTAATTTGGGGCTTGAAGTGGCGTGCGGAGAGTGGATTGCTTTTGTCGACGCGGATGACTCCGTGGACGAGGGCTTTTTCGACGTCTTGAAAGAGGGGCTCGGTTACGATTTGGTGATAGGAGGGTACAAGACTCTTCCGAAGGGGGAGATATATTATAATTTCGAGGGGGCTTTTAAGGGCGATACGATGGGTGACTTCGTCGCCCGGCATTTATGGAATGGTTATGTTTGGGGAAAATTCTATAAAACCTCGATTCTAAGGGAGCACCGCATTGTGTTCCGTACCGATTTGGTCGTGTATGAGGACTTATTGTTCAATTTGGATTATATTCTACAGTGCAACAGCATCAAGTTGGTGCCTTTGTGCTTGTATCTTTATATGGATCCTCCCGGAAAAATGATTCAGGAGAAATATGCGCTTTTGCCGGACGAGATTAGGAAGATTTATGCACTTGTCGATGACAGGTTGGAGCGGTTGGCTCATAAGTTCCATTGTTGGCGTCCTGCATTTATCTTTGACTTTATTGAGCATTATCCGTTGGAGCGTCTTTTAAGGCAGGGGAGTGACGACGAACTGTACCAGTTGTATGTAGAGGTAAAAGGAAATGTGGATCGTTCGGTCTTTTACAACGATCGTATTGCGAGTCCTATTTTGCGTTGTATTTCCTGTATTAAGAAAGAATATATTGTCAGAAGGCATAGGGTGAGGGGGCGATTGTTGGCTAAAGCCTTGTCTTCTTTGTATGGAAGGGAACTGCTTCGGGTCAAGTACTCTTCATTCAGTAAGAAATTTCAGGCCATATTGATTACCTATCGTTTGTTTGGTCTGTTGGATGTTTATTTTGCAATCCGTTCTTTGGTGAACCGGTTTCGGAAGGTTTGATTCGAAAGTTCTTGGCATGAAGAAGGAGGTATCGTCAAGGGGACCGAAGAATGAATTTTCAGTCTGCGGATTTTGAGAGTCCCTTTTCTTCATATCGTTTGCCGGATAAAAAATAATCTCTAAATTTGCAGCGGTTATGGCAAAATGTTTATCCTATTTGGTGTTTGCTCTGTGCCTTTTTCTGTGGGACTCTTCTTTTTCCACTGCGGAGGGAGATATGGCTTGCATGCCTTCTGCTACCATAATGGGGGCGGGAGACGGTGTAGGGGCAGATACGAAATGCTGCGGAGAGGATAAGGAGATACGTGCAGGGTTTGGATGGGGTGATATTGGCTATGCACTTCTTTCGTGTCCAACTGGACACTCGATTCAGGTTACGCGTTCTTTCAAAGGACATACAGTTTTTGCCGGATGGAAGAATGGTGTGTGGCAGGTTGCAGCCTTGTGGCTGCCGGAGAGAGGAGAGAAGCTCCCAGATACATCGTTTTCCGGCAATGCCAAATTATATTTTGTATATACGTTAAGGCGTATCCTTATTTAAGACTTTCCTGTAAGAGATTGCAGAGAAAGTCTTTTTTATGGCAGCTTTTCGGCTGTTGGTTTTCATTTTATTATAAATAAGGATATAAAGTAATGGATTTTATAATGGATTTTATCCTGCACATCGACCATTATATGGTGGAGATGGTGCAGCAGTATCATACGTGGACTTATGCCATATTGTTTGCTGTTATTTTTTGTGAGACGGGGTTGGTGGTCACGCCCTTTTTGCCGGGCGATTCCCTGCTTTTTGTGGGAGGGGCCATTGCCGCTGTTCCCTCTGTTCCGCTCGATGTCAATTTATTGTTCATGATATTGTTTGCGGCTGCAGTCTTAGGAGATTCCTGCAATTATATGATAGGGCGTTTTTTGGGAAAGCGACTGTTTCATAATCCGGATTCCAGAATATTCAAGCAGAGTTATTTGGACAAGACTCATGAATTTTATAAAAAATACGGTGGGAAAACAATCATCATAGCCCGTTTCGTTCCCATTGTCCGTACGTTTGCTCCTTTTGTGGCCGGAATGGGGCGTATGCATTATTATTATTTCATGATATATAATGTCGTCGGAGGAGGGCTTTGGGTGGCATCGTTTTGCTATGCGGGTTATTTTTTCGGAGACTTGCCTTTCGTACAAGGCAATCTGAAAATTCTCATTGTGGCCATTATTGTGATTTCGATTTTGCCGGCCGTAGTGGAGGTGTTGCGAGAGAAACTGAAAAAGACGAAATAGAATTTAAACACTTGATTTTATGAAAAATTCCTTTTTTAACAGCTTCGTACCGAAGCAACCTAATTTTTTCTGTTTGCTGAAACAGCTTGCGGATATCTTGTCTGAGGCAGCCGATGTGCTGTCGGAGAGTGTGGAACAGGGTAAACCGGAAGAACGGGAGACATATTACAGACGGGTGAAAGATGTCGAACGTAAGGGGGACATGGTGACCCATCAGGTGCTTGACGAACTGGAAACGACATTTATTACTCCTCTTGACCGCGAGGACATCAATGCCCTGGCCTCTGGCATAGACGATGTGATAGACTGCGTGAACAGTTGTGCCAAGCGTATCAACATTTATAATCCCCGTGCTTTGGGCGATAGTGCAATAGAGTTGTGTCATTTCATACAGCAAGAGGCTGCCTGTATTTGCAAGGCGGTGGAAGAACTGGATGTGTTCCGGAAGAATCCGGCTCGTTTGCGGGGGCTTTGTGTCGAACTTCATGATTTGGAGAATCAGGCAGACGATGTCTATGAGTTTTTTATCCGAAGGCTTTTTGAAGAAGAGAAGGACAGTATAGAGTTAATAAAGATAAAAGAAATCATGCAGGAACTGGAGCGGACAACCGATGCGGCCGAGCATGTGGGAAAGATTCTGAAGAATCTGATTGTGAAGTATGTATAAATGAAAGGCGAGAACCATGGAGTTATTATTGATTATCATTGTACTGTCTCTCTTGTTCGACTATATCAATGGATTTCATGATGCAGCCAATTCGATTGCTACCATTGTGTCTACTAAGGTGTTGACTCCTTTCCAGGCTGTGTTGTGGGCTGCCGCTTTCAATTTTGTGGCTTTCTTCATTGCCAAATATGTTATCGGTGGCTTCGGGATAGCCAATACCGTATCGAAGACGGTCATGGAGGAATATATCACTTTGCCGATCATCCTGTCTGGTGTGATTGCCGCTATTATATGGAATTTGTTTACGTGGTGGAAAGGTATTCCTTCTTCCTCTTCCCATACGTTGATTGGTGGTTTTGCCGGTGCAGCTATCATGGCCAGCGGCTTCGGCTCTATCCAGTTGGATATCATATTGAAGATTGCGGCTTTTATTTTTCTGGCTCCTTTGATTGGCATGATAGTGGCGTTGGGATTCACGATTCTCGTATTGCACGCATGCCGGAAAGCGCATCCGCATACGGCCGAGGTGTGGTTTAAGAAGTTGCAACTCGTATCTTCGGCCTTGTTCAGCATCGGACATGGGTTGAACGATTCCCAAAAGGTGATGGGTATTATTGCAGCCGCCATGATTGCCGGTCATTCCGAAGGTGTAGGAATGGGAATACGCAGCATAGAAGATTTGCCCGACTGGGTAGCCTTTTCTTGTTTCACGGCCATCTCGTTGGGCACTATGTCCGGGGGATGGAAAATCGTGCGGACTATGGGGACGCGTATCACCAAGGTGACACCTTTTGAAGGGGTTATTGCGGAAACAGCCGGTGCTTTTACGCTTTATCTGACTGAATATCTGAAAATTCCGGTAAGTACGACTCATACGATAACGGGAGCCATCATCGGTGTTGGAGCCACTAAGAGGCTTTCGGCTGTGCGATGGGGCGTGACAAGGAGTTTGATGACGGCTTGGGTGTTGACGATTCCCGTGAGTGCTTTGTTGGCTGCTGCTGTCTATTGGAGCGTAACTTTATGGCTGTAAATGCGGGATTGCTAATTGGGGAAAACATGTCAGTTTTCCCCTAATTGGTCGTATGAGGTTTGCAGGATAGCCATACCTTTTTCTTCACGTGCGCCATCGGGAGCAGGTTCGTTGTAGACCGTTTTTCGGGCCGCATTGTCGAAAATGGTCACACCGGTACTGTCCTTGAACATGAATCCGTCGCTGAACGTGGAGTAAGCGAAGGGATAGGTGTAGGAGTTCGAAAAGATATTGCGGCTGTATTTGAAATCTTGATGTGGCAAACCAAGTTGTCCGAGCAATGTGGCGGGCATGTCGCTTTGGTTCATTAAAGTGTGGATGACGGCCGGTGCTTTTATGGCTCCGCCTAACCATAGCATGGGGATATGGTAGAAGGTGGGCGACGTGACATTGAAAGTGGGTGAGCTGCCGTGGTCGGGCAGGCAGATGACCAACAGGTTGTTCCATACCGGGAGTTGTTTCAGACGGTCGATGAATTCACCCAAGCAATGATCGGTATAGGCAAAAGAGTTTTGCCGTTTGTCTTTTAACCGGTCGTAGGGGACTTCAAACGGTTCGTGGCTGCTGAGAGTCAAGAATCCGGTATGCCACAGTCGGTCAGCCGGTCGGGATTCGAGCATTTCATACAGCCGGTCGAATGTGTATTCGTCATGCGCGCCCCAGGAACTTGAAGTGCGTTCCTGTAGGCTGAAGTCCGTGTCACTGGTCAGGTGTTGGTAGCCCGTAGTCGTGAAATAACTTCTCATGTTGGTAAAGTTGATGTCGCCGCCGTAGAGGAAATCCGTTTGGTATCCTGCCTGTTGCAACGTACGGGCTATACCGGGTAAAAGGCGTGACTTGGCCGGGAGTTTCATGATGGAGGTGGTGGGGTAGCTGATATGTCCGCTTAACGTGCTGACCAGTCCGCGGTCGGTGCGGAAACTGTTGGCATATACGTTGTCGAAGAAGATGCCCTCACGAATGAGCCGGCTCATATTCGGTGACACGTTTTTAGCTCCACCCAGTTCTTCTATATATTCTCCTCCGAATCCTTCAAGGATGATGATGAGTATGTTGGGGCGTGTGGCGCGTAGCAGTTGCCGGGTGCAGTCCTCTGTCGAGGCCGGATAAAGCGGTGCATAGCAGGCGGCCCGTTTATGTTCGTCTAAATAATTGTATTTCCCGGCGAAGTTTTCGGATTTGTTCCAAGAGTACATCAGGCTGAAAGCCGGGTTTACGGCGGCATGGTTCATGTAGGTGTTTTCACTGAAATAAGCGTTGCCGATGTTCATGGTAGATCGTCCTACCCCTCCCCGTATGGCCAAAAAGATAAGGCCGCCTAATAGTACGTATGTGAAATTGTGAAGCAGCATTTTCAGGTTAATGGGCAAAACAGGAAATGTTTTGGGCGTAAGGCGGATGCAAGTCCATGACAAGAGAACGGAGAAGACCGTGATCCAAAACAGGCGCATGACGACATAGCCGGTGGAGACACTGGCCATAGCCTGTTTGGGAGCGTCCATGTAATTGAAGATCGTGGCGTCGAGCTTGAATTTCCAGAATGTGTAGAGTGATGTGTCTGCCACGCAAATCAGCGAGAGCAGAATGGCGATAAGGATGAAATAAGGGCGTAATACGGCTTTGGCCTTCATGCGACGCATCCAAATGCTGAGCCATACGACGAGGAATGGGAAGATGAGCAAGTATCCCGTTGTAGAAGCGTCCAGGCCCAACCCGTGGACGATGACTTGGAACAGGTCGCCAACCGGCAAGGGGGCGTTCAAATAGACGAACACGATTTTCTGCAACACAAAGAACAGCAGGAAGGCTAAAAACAATTTAATAAGGTAAGAAATACGTTGTTTCATCATTTTTCTTTTTTAGGAGACATAGGTGGAGATGATTATTTTCTGCCGAAATCGGCCGGGACTTCACCCCATCGTTCCGTTTTCCATTTCAGGATGGGAATGTCTGTTTTGTGGGTTCTGAGCCAGATCTCAGCCCGTTCTATCATCTGATAGAGTGCTTCTGTACGGGGGGTGCGTTCCAATTTGGTCTTGCAACGCTTTTGCTTGACCCAACCGATGGCGTTCCGGCTGTCTGAGAAAACCGGCATCCGGATACTTTTCTGTTCCATCAGAGCCAAGGCATGTACAATGGCCAGAAATTCACCGATATTGTTGGTGCCGTACACCGGTCCGAAATGGAAGACGGTTTCGCCTGTACGGAGATAAACGCCTCGGTATTCCATTGGGCCAGGATTACCACTGCATGCTGCATCGACAGCCAAGGCTTCTGCCGGGACTTCGGGTGGAAGGGGTAATACGGTGTCGTGCCGATAAGACGGCACGTCTGTTGGTTTGTTTCCGGAAACTACCGGAGCCGTAGTCTTTTTTTTCTGGATATAAAGGTAAGGAGAGGTGTTATAAGCTCTTTCGGCTTCCTCTTGGGTGTCGAAAGATTTATAAATGGCTCCTTCGAAGCCATTGATTTGCAGTTTGCAGTCAGTCCAGGACGTGTAAATGCCCGGACTGACTCCATGCCAAACTACATAGAATTTCTTTTTCCCCATCGCAAGAGGAGGTTTTTTACATGCGTTCAGGCACTTCTATGCCCAACAAGCCCATGCCCGTACGTATGATTCTGCTGATTTCGGCAGACAGTACCAGACGGAACGTTTTCTTGTTTTCGTCCTCTTCATGCAAGATGCTGAAATCGTGATAGAATTGGTTGTATTCTTTCACCAAGTCGTAGCAATAGTTGGCAATGCAGCTTGGATTATAGTCGGAACCTGCTTGTTTTACTACGTTCGGGAAGTCGGCTAACATTTGAATCAAGCTGATTTCTTTTTCGCTCAAGTCCGTTTGGGCTGACAACGTTTCAGGGATGGAGATGCCTGATTCGGAAGCTTTGCGCAGGATGGAACGGATACGTGCGTACGTATATTGGATGAATGGTCCGGTATTTCCGTTGAAATCGATGCTTTCAGTCGGATTGAACAACATGTTCTTTCGTGCGTCTACCTTTAATATAAAGTATTTCAAGGCTCCCAAACCGACAATCCGTGCTATCTCATTGGCTTCGTCCTCGCTCAAATCCGTAAGCTTGTTGATTTTGTCTTCCGACATCTTGCGTGCGCTGCCTATCATCTCTGCCACCAGGTCATCGGCATCCACGACCGTACCTTCGCGGCTTTTCATCTTACCGTTAGGCAGTTCCACCATGCCGTATGAGAAATGTACAAGGTCTTTTCCCCATTCGAAACCGAGTTTGTCCAATAAAATGGAAAGCACTTGGAAGTGGTAGTTTTGTTCGTTACCTACCACGTAAATCATTTTGTCTATGGGGTAGTCGCGGAACCGCAGTTTGGCTGTACCGATATCTTGTGTCATGTAGACGGAAGTACCGTCGGAACGGAGCAGAAGTTTCTCGTCCAATCCTTCCGGAGTCAGGTCTGCCCATACGGAACCGTCTTCTTTGCGGAAAAACAGTCCTTTGTCAAGCCCTTCCAAAACTTTCTCTTTACCTTCGAGGTAAGTCTCCGATTCATAATATATCTTGTCGAAGCTTACGCCAAGGGCTTTATAGGTGACATCGAAACCGGCATAGACCCATTCGTTCATTTTACGCCAAAGGGCACGGGTTTCCGGGTCGTTGTTTTCCCATTTTACCAACATTTCACGGGCTTCCTTGATGAGCGGGGCTTCATTTTTGGCTTCTTCCTCGCTCATGCCCCCTTCCATAAGTTCCTTGATTTGTTCTTTGTAGTGTTTATCAAAAGCCACATAGTAGTCACCAATGAGGTGGTCGCCTTTGATGCCGGTACTTTCCGGAGTGGCACCGTTTCCGTATTTCAGCCAGGCCAACATGCTTTTACAGATATGTATGCCGCGGTCGTTTACGATATTGGTCTTCACCACGCGGTTACCATTGGCTGCCATGATGTTGGCCAAAGCGCATCCTAACAGGTTATTGCGGACGTGTCCCAAATGCAAAGGCTTGTTGGTGTTGGGTGAAGAGTATTCTATCATGACCAACGGTGAATGGTCGGTCGCTTCGGTCAGGCCGAACTGTGCATCTTGATGGATATCGGTGAGCAGACCAATCCAACTGGCCGGAGCAATTACAAGGTTCAGAAAGCCTTTGACGGCATTGAAATCGGCTACGACGGAAGGGATTTCCGTTTTCAAGAAATGGCCAAGCTCCTGGGCTGTGTCTTCCGGTTTTTTACGAGATATTTTCAAAAAGGGGAAAACGACTAATGTCAGGTGCCCTGCAAATTCTTTTTTTGTCTTTTGGAGTTGCACTGTTTCGGGAGCTATGTCCTGTCCGTATAAAGTCTTGATGCCGAGAACTACGGCTGATACGATTTTATTTTCTATCTCCATAACCTTGTTTTTACCTTATTATTCAGGCTGCAAAGATACATAATAAAAAGGGAGAAGCAAACGTTTGCTTCTCCCTTTTTTCCGCAGAATAGATTTATTCTGGTTACTGGAGTGCGTCAGCTAATTCCGCACCAGCTTTGAATTTAGCTATTTTCTTGGCTGCAATGGTGATTTGCTCTTTCGTTCTGGGGTTAATACCCGTGCGGGCCGGTCTTTCACTTACGGAGAATGTTCCGAAACCTACAAGTGCAATTTTGTCACCCTTCTTTAATGCTTCAGAGATAGCACTGATTGTTGCGTCTAAAGCTTTCTTGGCATCTGTCTTGTTCAAGCCTGCGTTCTCTGCAATGGCGTTGATAAGTTCTGTTTTGTTCATTTGATGAAATAATTTAGTAGATAATAATTCGCTTATTTTGTATCCTATCATGCAAATGTATGTAAATTAGCCGTTAAAACAAACTTTTTCATTGAAAAAATATTTCTTTTTATGAAAAAGCACAAGCTTGAAGGGATTATTTTAAATGAAATGGAATAAAATTAGTATTTTTGCGGTCTCAATGAATAATGAAAATAGAGTGTGAATATGATGAATATGCCTCCCGTAACGAAGAATCTGATTATAATCAATCTTTTGTTCTTTTTGGCTAAATTGGTAGCAGTGCGCTATGGTGTGGATTTGGATAATTTGCTAGGACTACACTTCTTTTTAGCTCCTGATTTCAGCTTCTACCAGTTCTTTACGTATATGTTCATGCACGGTGGTGTCACGCATATCCTTTTTAATATGTTCGCCGTGTGGATGTTCGGTCGGGTGATGGAGTCTTATTGGGGCAGTCGCCGCTTCCTGCTTTATTATGTCGTGTGCGGTTTGGGTGCCGGTTTGGTTCAGGAAGGAGTGCAATATGTACAATATCTGTGGCAAGGCTTGGGAGCGTACGATACGGTTAATATCGGTTATACCGTGATTTCCATGGGCGACTATTTGAATCGTTGGACCACTATCGGAGCCTCTGGTGCAGTCTATGGAATTTTGTTGGCGTTCGGCATGTCGTTTCCTAATGAACGCCTGTTTATTTTTCCGCTTCCCGTACCTATTAAGGCCAAGTTTTTTGTGATTGGTTATGCCGCCATAGAGTTGCTTTCCGCTTTGGGGAACTCCGGTGACGGAGTCGCTCATTTCGCACATCTCGGAGGAATGATATTCGGCTTGTTGCTCATCTTGTATTGGCGGAGAAACAGCGGTGGAGGGTATTATGGCAATCGCTCGTCTGCTGCAGAACGGTTGAAAAAATGGTTTGCCGGAGGACGAGACCGGTTTTCTTCTTATCGGAAGCCTAAAATGAATGTCTTTATGGGGGAGCGAAAGGATGATTATGAGTATAACGCCCGTAAAAAGGCAGAGGCGGAAGAGATAGACCATATTTTAGAGAAGGTACGTAAATCCGGATACACAAGTTTGACAGAGGAAGAAAAACGTAAGTTGTTTGATGCCAGTCAGCGTTGAAGATGAATACATTGAAACGTATATTGATACAGCTGTCAATCGGTGCAAACATAATGGCGGCTTTCATGTTGTGGGCCTGCGGACTGAGTTCCGGATTGAATCCGGCGGTTCATTCCCATGTAGCCCTATTCGGGTTGGGATTTCCCCTGCTGTTGTTGCTTAATATCGCTTTTATCTTTTTTTGGCTGGTTTTTTCCATTCGTTACGTTTGGTTGCCTTTTGTCGGAATGTTGCTGTCTGTTTCCTATATATATGACTATTGTCCGGTGAATTGGCCTGAGAAGCGTCCGGAAGACGCGCTTAAATTGCTTACTTATAATACAGAGTTCCTTGCCCGGGGAGAGAAGAATGCGGAAGGACGGTACCCGATTTTGGATTATCTTGTGGCTTCTGAGGCCGACATTATCTGTCTTCAGGAAGGAGTGGCGCCTAAGAATCTTAAATCTGAGTATGTGGATAGCATCATGGCAAAGGCTGGTTATCATATTCGTCGTCTGCATGATGGAAAGGCTGAGCCTCAATTCGTCTATAGTCGTTTGCCTGTATTGTCCGTACATCGGATAGCCTATGAAAGTACGACCAATGGCAGTCTTGCCGTAGAATTATTATACGGTCAGGATACTGTATTGTTGGTGAATAACCATTTGGAGTCTTATAAGCTGACACCAGAGGATAAGATGAAATATAAGGAAATCATTAAAGATCCGGAGAGTGGGCATGCGGAAAGTAACTCCAGAGAACTGGTTCGGAAGATGGCCGGGGCGAGTCGTTTGCGCGGACCGCAGGTCGATTCGGTTTTGAACTATGTCGAAAAATCAGGGAGGAAGGCTGTGATTGTCTGCGGTGATTTGAATGACTCTCCCATATCTTATTCTTGCCATCGCCTGTCTTCCCGGCTGAAAAGTGCATTCCGTCAATCGGGTAACGGGCTAGGCTTGTCTTATAATCAGAAAGGGTTCTATTTTCGTATCGATCATATCTTCGTTTCCGACTATTGGCAGACATACGAGACGCATGTGGACAAGACGGCTCCGTGGTCCGACCATTATCCGATGATTACTTACTTGAAAAAACACAAAAAAGAGAATTAGGGCATAAATAAATCTGTTAACTTGCGGCGTTAATGTGAAAAAAACGTTATATTTGCGCCTTTGTAGTCTGATTAGCTATTAAATAATAACATCATAATAATAAATTAAAATGCAAAACAAAGGATTTGTTAAAGTTTTCGCTTTACTGTTGACCCTTGTGTGCGTGTTCTATTTATCTTTTTCATTTGTAACTACTTACCAAATGAATAAGGTGGATGAGATTACGAAAACGCAAGGAGAGGAAGCTGGCGCACATTATCTGGATTCCGTGATGAACAATCCGGTGTGGTTGGGCGCTTATTCGCTGAAAGACTGTCGCGAAATGGAGATTAGTCTGGGCTTGGACCTGAAAGGTGGTATGAATGTCATTCTGGAGGTGTCCGTTCCCGAAGTGGTAAAGGCTTTGGCCGACCATAAGGAAGATCCGGCATTCAACAAGGCGGTAGCGAAGGCTGCGGAAGGGGCTAAGAATAGCCAGAGTGATTTTATTACCTTATTTGTGAAAGAGTACAAAACATTGGTGCCGGATGGAAATTTGGCGGAATTGTTTGCTACACAGCAGTTGAAAGGTAAAGTAACGACCAAGAGTTCCGACTCTGAAGTAGAGAAAGTGCTACGTGCCGAAGTGCAGTCTGCCATTGACAATTCTTATAATGTGCTCCGTACGCGTATCGACCGTTTCGGTGTGGTACAGCCCAATATCCAGACGTTGGAAGGACAGATGGGGCGCATTATGGTGGAGATGCCGGGTGTGAAAGAACCGGAACGTGTGCGTAAATTGTTGCAAGGTAGTGCAAATCTGGAGTTTTGGGAAACCTATAATACGGAAGAGATTATCCCATTCTTGGCTACATTGGATACACGTTTGGCTGCAGAGCATGCTGCAACTGCAGAAACCGATACGGTTAAGGCTGACACTACAGCAATGGCTGAATTGACACCGGCTGAAAAAGTGGATGCTACGGACTCTACAAAGAAAGCTCCTGTGAAGGATTTGGCTGCGGCTCTGAAGGGAAATAGCGGAACTCCGGCTGAGAAGGTCGGGGCGGCTGTGGACGAACAGGCGATGAAGAACCATCCTTTGGCTTCTGTGTTGCAATTAGCCCAAGGTCCTATGGGATGTGTGGTGGGTTATGCTAGTTGGCGTGATACGGCTACCGTCAATCGCTATATCACTTCTGCCGTGGCAAAAGAAGTGCTGCCCAGTGACCTGAAACTTTATTGGGGAGTGAAGCCTGTAGGTAGCGGTAATATGGGAGACATTTTTGAATTATATGCGATTAAAATTACGGAACGCAATGGTCGTGCACCTTTGGAAGGCGATGTCGTGACAGAAGCCAAGGATGATTACGAACAGAACGGCCGTCCGTGCGTAAGCATGACGATGAATTCCGATGGTGCCCGTCGTTGGGCTGCGTTGACCAAGAAAAATGTGAAGCGCGCTATCGCCATTGTGCTTGACGGGTATGTATATAGTGCTCCCACGGTGCAGAATGAGATCACCGGTGGTGTTTCCTCTATTACGGGACATTTCACGCTCGAAGATACGCGTGACCTTGCCAACGTGCTGAACACGGGCAAGATGCCGGCTCCTGCACATATCGTTTCAGAACAATTCGTAGGTCCTACGTTGGGACAAGAGTCCATCAATCAAGGTATCACTTCATTTGTGATAGCCTTTATCCTGTTGATGATTTACATGTGCGGCATGTATGGCCTTGTCCCGGGCATGGTGGCCAATGGGGCTTTGATTCTGAATTTCTTCTTTACGTTAGGCGTTTTGACTTCATTCCAGGCAGCCTTGACCATGTCCGGTATTGCCGGTATGGTGCTCTCTTTGGGTATGGCTGTGGATGCTAACGTCTTGATATATGAGCGTACTAAGGAAGAATTGCGTGCGGGAAAAGCTGTGAAACAAGCATTGTCGGATGGTTATTCCAATGCTTTCTCGGCCATTTTCGACTCCAATTTGACTTCTATCATTACGGGTATCATCTTGTATAATTTCGGAACAGGTCCTATCCGTGGATTTGCCACGACATTGATTATCGGTATCTTGGTGTCTTTCTTTACGGCTGTTTTCTTGACTCGTATTGTATACGAGCACTTCCTGAACAAAGACAAATGGATGAACTTGACGTTTACAACGACTCTTTCCCGTAAGTTCCTTCGTGACACCCATTACAAGTTCATGAGTGCTTACAAGAAATCTTTCTCTGTATTTGGTGTCTTATTGCTCATAGGTATCGCGTCACTGTTTGTCCGCGGTTTGAGTAAAGGCATTGATTTTACGGGTGGACGTAACTTTGTTGTCGTGTTCGAGAAGCAAGTGGAGCCGGAAACCGTACGTACGTTGTTGCAAAACAAGTTCGGGGATGCCAATATCCAGGTCATTGCCTTGGGTACTGACCATCAGACAGTACGTATATCTACGAACTACCGGATTGATGAGGAAGGCACGGACGTGGATTCTGAGATAGAGTCGACTTTGTTCGAAACGCTCAAAGGCGGTGGTTTGTTGTCTTCGGATTTGGATTTGCAGACTTTCATCAATCGTGACGAGCGTGCCGGAGGTTCCATTATCAGTTCGGAGAAGGTCGGTCCTTCCGTGGCTGAGGATATTACTTATGGTGCCATTGTCTCTGTGGTATTGGCATTGATTGCCATCTTCCTTTACATTTTGTTGCGTTTCCGCAATGTGGCTTTCTCGGTCGGTGCAGTTGTGGCCTTGACGGTAGATACCTTGTTGATTATCGGAGCGTATTCGATTTGTTGGGGATGGATGCCGTTCTCTTTGGAAATCGACCAGACTTTCATTGGTGCGGTCCTGACGGCTATCGGTTATTCTATTAATGACAAAGTGGTGGTATTCGACCGTATCCGCGAGTTCCTCCATCTGTATCCGAACCGTGACCGTCAGCGTTTGTTCAATGATTCTTTGAATACGACATTGACGCGTACCATCAATACTTCGTTGACCACGTTAGTCGTATTGTTGTGTATCTTCTTCTTGGGAGGGGATAGTATCCGCAGTTTTGCTTTTGCCATGATTCTCGGAGTGGTAATCGGAACCTGTTCTTCCATTTTCATGGCGGCTCCGGTAGCTTTCCTGACTATGGGGCAGCGCATCAAGGAGAACGATTCGGAAATGAAATAAAGAATTCGTTTATAAGTTGTTTGGATGCAGGGCAGGCTTAGGCTTGCCCTGTATTGTTTTGCACCCGGGCTGTCTTCAGTATATGATACTGGAGCATATCCGTCTGTTTTTGGTGCAAAGCTTTTTGGTAATGTTCCAGAAGAGCGGTTTCTTTGTCTTCAAAATAAAAGATGTGATATGATGGGATTAAAGAGTGTTTTGTTTTCCGGTATCCTTTTGTCCGCTATGGCGGTTGGTGTGCAGGCCAAGCCTGAAACCGGAAGCGGGTTGGACAAGTCTTTGTTGCCCCAACCGGTTTATTCCCCCGAACCGGGTTTTGTGGATTTGTATTGGGCCGCTTGGGACTTGGCCTGGGGACGTGTGAAGCATCAGGACGGGATTCCCCAGTCACCCTATATGGATGAGAACCTGTGGGATGACACGATTTGGATTTGGGATACCGAGTTCATGGTGCTTTTCTGCCGCTATGCGCCTTCGCTTTTTCCTGGCATACAGAGCTTGGATAACTTCTATAAGACGATATTGGACGGGGATTCGGTCTCTTTGAAGATTTGGCATCCGGACAACCCTCCCTTTTTCGCGTGGGTGGAATATGAATACTATAAGATGACAGGCGACAAAAGGCGTTTGGAATATGTGCTGGAAGACAACCGGTACTTGCAACGGCATTACCGTTGGTTTGAGGAACTGAAGAGGGGGGGCAGCCGTTTTTCCAAGATGCCGGTCATGTTGGAACGGAGGGAGAAAGGTTATTTGTGGGGCGACGTGCAGAGCGGTATGGACAATACTCCGCGTGGCCGGGGATGCGATGGGGAAATGCTGTGGATGGATGCCTTGGCCCAACAGGCCTTGGCGGCACTTTATATCGAAAGGATTGCCGAGGTCTTGGACGACCCATCTACGGCCAAGGAGTTTGCCGGGGAGTATGCCGTGAAGAAGGACTTGCTCAATAAGTATTATTGGGATGCGGAGGATGGTTTTTATTATGACATAGAGGAGGCCACGGGCGACTTTGTGAAAGTGCGGACACCGGCTGTGTATTGGGCTATGTTGGCAGAAGTCCCGGGACGGAAACAAGCGGCGCGTTTGGTGGAATATGCGCAGGACGAGAATGAGTTCGGCGGCCAATACCCTTGGCCATCCGTGTCGCGGAGTGATAAGGATTACAATGGGAAGGTTGGAGATTATTGGAGAGGTGGAGTGTGGTTGCCCTTGGCCTATATGTCAACCAAGGCACTTGAGACTTACGGTTATCATGATGTGGCACATGAGAATGCGTGCCGTTTGTTGGCGCAGATGTCTGAAACCTATAAGACTTTTGCGCCCCACTCCATTTGGGAATGTTATTCTCCGTCGGCAGCCCGTCCCGGACAGCGGGTGGACGGTGAGAACTTGACGTTGGTGGCGCAAGATTTTTGCGGATGGTCTGCCTTGGGGCCTATTTCTTTGTTTATTGAGAACGTGTTGGGATTTTATAATATAGATGCCACGGCTCGGCTCGTGGAATGGCATAAGACAGGTTGGGGCGAGCAAGGTATCCGGAATCTGAGGTTCGGCGATGTGCAGACTGACATCGTGGCAGACGGGGATACCGTACGCGTGGTGTCTGATAAGGAATATGTATTGAAAGTGAATGGGAAGAAGTACAGAGTGAAAGCCGGAACACAAACTTTTACCTTGAAATAGACCGTGTACCCCCGCCGGGAATCGAACCCGGATTGGCGGTTTAGGAAACCGTAGTTCTATCCATTGAACTACAGGGGCTCTTTCTACATTGCAAAGTTAACAGTTTCTGCTTAAAAAGTCGAATACTTGGGACAAAACTTTCATAAGGTAGAGGGAAAGGTTTGACCTTTCTCTCTTTGCATATTTATGCATTTCCCTATGCTTTTGCGAACTTTATGCTTTTGAAAAGTGAGGGAAGCACGATGAAATGCTATATAAATAAGCTTTTAGATTACGATTTTATAGTATAATCTGTATTCCGGAATGCTTTTAACAGCAAAATATTTTGTTTTTAAACATATCTTTGCGATATTTGCATTCCTAAGGTAGAAAGAATATACAGTAATCATATAAATGCTACAAAAAGTATGGCTGATAGATTAGAAGTAAAAGAGCTGGACCAGGTAGTGGTTCGTTTCTCTGGTGATTCCGGCGACGGTATGCAGTTGGCCGGGAATATTTTCTCTACGGTCTCGGCGACGGTAGGAAATGACATTTGTACGTTTCCCGATTATCCGGCTGATATCCGGGCTCCGCAGGGGTCGTTGACAGGAGTTTCCGGTTTTCAGGTACACATCGGTGCGGGGCGTGTGTACACGCCGGGCGACAAGTGTGATGTGTTGGTGGCGATGAATGCGGCAGCATTGAAGACCCAGTACAGATATGCCAAATCTACAGCATGTATTATTATCGACACCGATTGTTTTCAGGCCAAAGATTTGCAGAAGGCCGCTTTCACGACGGATAACCCGATAGAAGAGTTGGGCATCAAAAACGATGTGATTGCTGCCCCTATCACCCAGATGGTCAAAGCCTGTCTGGCAGACTCTGGCATGGACAACAAGGGCATATTGAAATGCCGTAACATGTTTGCGCTCGGACTGGTGTGTTGGTTGTTCAACCGCGACCTGGAGATTGCGTTCAACATGTTGCGTGAGAAATTTGCCAAAAAGCCTGCCGTGGCAGAAGCCAATATAAAGGTTATCCAAGCCGGATATGATTACGGGGCCAATACGCATGCCTCCGTGGCCCATACCTATAAGGTGGAATCCAAGACGAAAAAGCCCGGCAAGTATATGGACATCATGGGCAACAAGGCTACTGCATACGGGTTTATCGCTGCGGCAGAGAAGGCTGGCAAGCGGCTTTTCTTGGGTTCATATCCCATTACGCCGGCTACGGACGTGCTGCATGAATTGTCCAAACATAAAAGTCTGGGCGTGACCACGGTGCAGTGCGAGGATGAGATTGCCGGTTGTGCCTCTTCCATTGGCGCTTCCTTTGCCGGTGCATTGGCAGTGACTTCTACTTCGGGGCCTGGTGTATGTTTGAAATCGGAAGCCATGAACTTGGCCGTGATTACGGAATTGCCTTTGGTGGTACTGAATGTGCAGCGCGGAGGGCCGTCCACGGGTTTGCCCACGAAGAGCGAACAGACGGATTTGTTGCAAGCCCTTTTCGGACGTAACGGTGAATCGCCGATGCCGGTAATAGCCGCCACTTCGCCTACGAATTGTTTCGATGCGGCCTATTATGCCTCGAAGATGGCTTTGGAGCACATGACACCTGTGGTGTTGCTCACCGATGCCTTTGTGGCCAACGGTTCTGGTGCTTTCAAGTTGCCCGATTTGAACGATTATCCCGATATTTGCCCCCCTTACGTCACTCCGGAAATGGCTGGGAGCTACACGCCGTACATGCGTAATCCCGACACGCAAGTGCGTTACTGGGCCATACCCGGACAAGAGGGGTATATGCATATTCTTGGCGGGTTGGAGAAGGATGGCCGGACAGGAGCCATCAGCACTGATCCCGAGAACCACGACAAGATGTGCCGTTTGCGTGCAGAGAAAGTGGCCAAAATCCCGGTGCCCGATGTGGAGGTGCAGGGATGCGTGGACGATGCCGAACTGCTGATAGTGGGCTTTGGCGGTACTTACGGCCATTTGCATTCGGCCATGGATGAAATGGCGGCTGCAGGCAAGAAAGTGGCTTTGGCTCATTTCTCTTACCTGAACCCGTTGCCTGCCAATACGGCGGAAGTGCTGAAGCGGTATAAGAAAGTCGTGGTAGCCGAGCAGAACTTAGGGCAATTTGCCGCATATCTGCGTATGAAAGTAGACGGCTTCGTGCCTTATCAGTTCAATCAGGTGAAAGGCCAGCCTTTTGTCGTGAGCGAGTTGGTGGCAGCCTTTACCGAGATTTACAACAAATAGTCAAACTTAGAAGAATAAAAGAAAATGAGCGAATATACAGCAAAAGATTATAAGAAGGGGCAGCCGCGTTGGTGTCCCGGGTGTGGAGACCATTTCTTTTTGGCTTCTTTGCACAAGGCCATGGCCGAGATTGGAGTGCCGCCTTATGAAACAGCCGTGATTTCAGGTATCGGTTGCTCCAGCCGTTTGCCATATTATATGAATACGTATGCCATGCAGACGATTCACGGGCGTGCCGCAGCCATTGCTACCGGTTTCAAGGTGGCCAATCCGGATATCACCGTGTGGCAGATTTCCGGTGACGGTGACGGGTTGGCCATTGGCGGCAACCACTTCATCCATGCCATCCGCCGCAATGTGGACATCAATATGATTCTGCTGAACAATCGGATATACGGCCTTACGAAAGGGCAGTATTCTCCGACGTCTCCGAGAGGCTTCGTCAGCAAATCCTCTCCTTACGGGACGGTGGAAGACCCGTTCAATCCGGCTGAGTTGTGTTTCGGGGCGCGCGGTCACTTCTTTGCCCGTGCCGTGGCTACGGATGCCGCCGGGACAGTGGAAATCCTGAAGGCGGCACACGCCCATAAGGGAGCCGCCGTGTGCGAGATATTGCAAAATTGCGTGATATTCAACGACGGGACGCATGATGCCGTTTCGACCAAGGAAGGGCGTGCCAAGCATGCCATTTATCTGGAACACGGCCGGCCGATGTTGTTCGGTGAAAATAAGGAATTCGGCTTGATGCAGGAAGGTTTCGGGTTGAAGGTCGTGAAGATAGGAGAGAACGGCGTGACGGAAAAAGACATCCTCGTGCATGATGCGCATTGCCAGGACAACACCTTGCACTTGAAGTTGGCTCTGATGGAAGGGCCTGATTTCCCGGTGGCATTGGGCGTGATTCGTGATGTGGAAGCTCCGACATACGACGAGGCGGTCAACCGGCAGATAGAAGAAGTGAAAGGAAAGAAACCCTACCACAATTTCACGGAGCTGCTCTATACGAATGATATTTGGGAGGTGAAGGAGTAGGTTCCTGTCTGCCTCGCAATATAGACGATAGCGGCTGTCCCGGACACGAGGCGGCCGCTTTTTTGTGAAGATTTCTGCTGAAGACCTTTTAAAAAAGGAAAGGCTTGAAAACCAATATTCTAAAGGTCTGAAATTAATCTGCGCCAAACGAAAAATCAATCTCAGGAGAACGAAAAATCATTCGCCTGAGATTGATTTTTCGTTCTCCTGAGATTGGAAAAACAAGCTTTGCAATCTGTGTAACGTTGTGTTTTTTGTGCGTTTAAAGTTTTCCGCCGTAGGCCAAATCGCCGGCATCGCCCAATCCCGGGACGATGTACATGTGGTCGTTCAGTTCCGGGTCGATGGCCCCGCACCATAAGGTGTAGTCCGTGTCTTTGAATGTTTCCGTCAGGTAGTCCACACCCTTCCGGCTGGCTATCGCGCTGCATAAGTGCACTTTTCCCGGTATGCCTTTGGTCTCGAATGCCTTCAGCCCCAGTTCCATGCTGCCGCCGGTAGCCAGCATGGGGTCGGCAATGATAAGTGTTTTGCCGTTCAGGTCCGGTGTGGCCAGATATTCGATATGTATGCCCACTTCATGGCATTCTTTGTCTTTGTAGAAACGGTAGGCCGACACGAATGCGTTGTCGGCCTCCTCGAACACATTCAGGAAGCCTTGATGGAAAGGAAGGCCGGCCCGGAAGATGGTGCCCAGTACAATCGGGTCGTTGTACAATTGCGTAGATGCCGTGCCCAATGGGGTTTGTATGTCTTTGGTGGAATAATCCAACGTCTTGCTGATTTCATACGCCATGACTTCCCCGATTCTTTCCAAGTTGCGGCGGAACCGTGCCCTGTCTTTCTGTATGCACACGTCCCGGAGTTCCGACATGTATCTGTTGACAACCGTTTGGTGTTCTGCAAAGTTAATCACTTTCATATTTGGATGGATTTAAATATACTTGAGAGCAAAAGTAACAAAAACTTCTTGAAAATGTAAACTCCGTGTAGCAAATATAGCTGTGCTTCTTAGGTTTTGGGAAATTTAACGGAAGAATGTTTTTGAATTAAGAAAAATAATAAGCCGAAAGTTTCAGATGCACGCATTTCTTTGTAATTTTGTCAGCGCAAAAAGGAAGCTTTTTTATAGTGAATTGATTTCTAACCAAATATTATTTTAGAAAATGGCAAATTTAGATTTGAGTAAGTACGGTATTACCGGTACTGTAGAGGTTCTCCACAATCCGTCATACGACGTGTTGTTCCAGGAAGAAACCAAAGCTGGTTTGGAAGGTTTTGAGAAAGGTCAGGTAACGGAATTGGGTGCTGTGAATGTGATGACGGGTATTTATACCGGTCGTTCTCCCAAGGACAAGTTTATCGTAAAAGATGCTACTTCTGAGAACACCGTATGGTGGACTTCTGAAGAATATAAGAATGACAACAAGCCTGTAACGACAGAGGCTTGGAATGTGTTGAAGGATTTGGCTGTGAAGGAGCTTTCAAATAAGAAATTGTTCGTTGTCGACGGCTTCTGCGGCGCTAACAAGGCTACTTGCCTGAAGGTGCGTTTCATCATGGAAGTGGCATGGCAGGCTCATTTCGTAACGAACATGTTCATCCGCGCCACGGAAGAAGATTTGAAGGATTTCGAACCTGACTTCGTGGTTTACAATGCTTCTAAGGCTAAGGTTGAAAACTACAAGGAACTGGGCTTGAACTCAGAAACAGCCGTGGTCTTCAACTTGACTTCAAAAGAGCAAGTCATCATCAACACTTGGTACGGTGGTGAAATGAAGAAGGGTATGTTCTCCATGATGAACTACTTCAATCCTTTGCGCGGTATCGCTTCTATGCACTGCTCTGCCAACACTAGCATGGACGGTACGAGCTCTGCTATCTTCTTCGGTTTGTCCGGTACCGGTAAGACGACTTTGTCTACCGACCCGAAACGTAAGCTGATCGGTGACGACGAGCACGGATGGGATGACGAGGGCGTATTCAACTACGAAGGCGGTTGCTATGCCAAAGTCATCAATTTGGACAAAGAATCCGAACCCGATATCTACAAGGCTATCAAACGTGACGCTTTGTTGGAGAATGTAACGGTAGATGCTAACGGCAAGATTGATTTTGCAGATAAGAGCGTAACGGAAAATACACGTGTATCTTATCCTATTTACCACATCGAAAATATCGTGAAGCCTATTTCCAAGGGTCCTCACGCAAAGCAGGTAATCTTCCTGTCGGCTGATGCCTTCGGTGTATTGCCTCCCGTTTCTATCTTGAACGACCAACAGGCTCAATACTACTTCTTGTCTGGTTTTACTGCCAAGTTGGCCGGTACGGAACGTGGTATCACTGAACCGACTCCGACGTTCTCTGCTTGTTTCGGAGCTGCTTTCTTGAGCTTGCATCCTACGAAATATGCTGAAGAGCTCGTGAAGAAGATGAACAAGGTGGGTGCTAAGGCATACCTGGTGAACACGGGTTGGAACGGTACGGGCAAGCGCATTTCCATCCGCGATACCCGTGGTATCATCGATGCCATCTTGGACGGTTCTATCGACAAGGCTCCCACGAAGACTATTCCTTACTTCGATTTCGTTGTTCCTACGGAGTTGCCGGGTGTTGATTCGAAGATCCTCGATCCTCGTGACACTTACGCTGACGCTGCAGAGTGGACGAAGAAGGCTGAGGATTTGGCAGCCCGCTTCATCAAGAACTTTGCGAAGTTCACGGGTAACGAAGCCGGCAAGGCTTTGGTTGCAGCAGGTCCGAAGTTGTAATTTTACAGTAAAACATAACATCAAGGTCTGTCCGAGTATTTGGGCAGACCTTTTTTAGTTCGGCTTTTTAAGGATACTATTCTAAAAAAAACTGTAAAAACATATAGGTTTTTCTGACTTTGCTTTTATCCCCCTTGCAGTTTTACTATCTTTGCACCTTAAAATGTTTATTCTTGATGATGAAGAAAATAACCTCATTACTGTTGTTATGGGTCATGACCTTGCCGCTGTGGGCACAGTTTCACGACCCGGTGAGTTTTTCTGTTTCCCAAAAGAAACTGTCTGAATCTGAATTCGAGATTGTTTTTACTGGAAAGGCGGAAGCGGGTTGGCATGTTTATTCTACGGACATCCCGGATGGCGGCCCGACTCCGGCCACTATTAATTTCGATGAACAGAAAGGTGTGGAGCCGGTAGGTAAGCTGACGGCACGTGGAAAGGTGCATAAGGCATACGACAATCTTTTCGGGATGGAAGTCAGCTATATGGAGAATACGGCTGTTTTCGTGCAGAAAATACGTATTACGGACGCTACTTATTCCGTGAAAGGGTATCTGAACTATGGGGCTTGTAACGATGAGAATTGCATGCCTCCGACTAATGTGGAGTTTGCTTTCTCCGGAAGCGGAAAGCCTGCGGCCGGAAATGCTGTGGCAGAGCCTCAGAAACAGAAAGAGAAAGTTGCGGATGCATCGGTGGTGGAGAAGGAGGAAAAAACAGATGCGCCTGTCATCGGTGGGATTGATACGGTTGCCACGGGCTTGTCCGTGGCGGACTCCGTGCTTTCTGCAGTGGCCGGTGGTAATGCCGTTGTGGCGGCAAGCGATTATTGGACACCTGTCATTGATGAGTTGGCTGCTTTCGGTGAAGACGCCTCCAATGCAGCCGACCAGGCTTGGTGGAAGATATTCCTGTTGGGATTCCTTGGTGGCTTGGTCGCTTTGCTTACCCCTTGTGTATGGCCGATTATCCCGATGACCGTGAGTTTCTTCCTGAAACGTTCGGGAGACAAACGCAAAGGTATCCGCGATGCGGCGACGTATGGCGTGAGCATAGTGGTCATTTATGTGCTTTTGGGCTTAGTGATTACCGGTATTTTCGGTGCCAGTGCCTTGAATGCCCTGTCCACGAATGCGGTATTCAACATCTTCTTCTGCCTGATGTTGTTGGTGTTTGCCGCCAGTTTCTTCGGTGCTTTTGAAATTACGTTGCCTTCTTCATGGAGTAATGCGGTAGACAGTAAGGCCGAATCTACAACAGGCTTGTTGAGCATTTTCCTGATGGCTTTTACCCTTGCTTTGGTTTCTTTTTCCTGTACGGGGCCGATTATCGGTTTCCTGTTGGTAGAAGTGTCCACGTCGGGCAGTATTCTTGCCCCGACCGTCGGCATGTTGGGTTTTGCCATTGCCTTGGCTTTGCCTTTCACGTTGTTTGCCATGTTCCCGGCCTGGCTGAAGACGATGCCGAAATCCGGTAATTGGATGAATTGTGTGAAGGTGACGCTCGGTTTCTTGGAATTGGCTTTTGCCTTGAAGTTCCTGTCGGTGGCCGATTTGGCCTACGGATGGCATATCCTCGACCGCGAGGCTTTCCTGAGTCTGTGGATAGTGATTTTTGCTTTGTTGGGTGCTTATCTTATAGGTTGGTTGCGTTTCCCGCATGATGAAGACGAATATGACGAGTCCGGTAATGTAGTGGTCAATCACCGTACTTCGGTCACCCGTTTCTTCATGGCTTTGGTTTCCTTCGCTTTTGCCATCTACATGGTGCCCGGTTTGTGGGGAGCACCGCTGAAGGCTATCAGTGCCTTTTCGCCTCCGATGAACACGCAAGACTTCAACCTTTATGAGAACGAGGTGAAAGCCCAGTTCATGGATTATGATGCCGGGATGGAATATGCGCGCCAGCAAGGTAAGCCCGTGATGATAGACTTTACCGGATATGGTTGCGTGAATTGCCGCAAGATGGAGTTGGCTGTGTGGGCCGACCAGAAGGTGGCGGATATCATGCAGAATGATTACGTGCTGATCACGCTGTATGTGGATGAAAAGACTAAGTTGCCGGAACCTATCAAGGTGACTGAGAACGGGCAGGAACGTACTTTGCGTACGGTAGGTGACAAATGGAGCTACCTGCAGCGCAGTAAGTTCGGGGCCAATGCCCAACCGTTCTATGTGTTGCTCGACAATGAAGGCAAACCGTTGAACAAGTCATATTCGTACGACGAGGATGTCAACAAATATATAGATTTCTTGCAGACTGGTTTGAGGAATTATAAGAACAAGTAATTCTTGTATTGGGAATATCAGGGGATGTATCAGATGAAAATGGTACATCCCTATTTTTTATGGTTGGTTTTTAACGTTATTTTTCATCGGAATGAGCAAGGATTTGGTCGGTTCGCAGTTTGATAAATAGAATGTCGGATTTTTAAATTGGATGAAAAATGAAGAAAGTACATGTCTTATGGTTGTTGGCCTTCCTGTTATTGGCTCCGGTTTTGTTTCAGTCTTGTTCGGATGACGATGGTGAGGTTTATGTATGGTATCCTTATCTCAGTCCGAATGCTTTGGTGACGGTCAAGGGCGGTACGGATTCCTGTTTCTTGCAGTTGGATGATGAGACAACGCTTTGGCCGGTCAACCTGTCTTCTTCCCCTTTCGGAGAAAAGGAGGTGCGGGCTTTGGTGCATTTTACGGACGTAGACGAAGACAGGCATTCCCGTGCGCGTGCAGTCTATGTAAACTGGATGGACAGCATCCTGACGAAAAAAACGGTTCCGGATGCTGCTTTGGTGAACGATTCGCTATATGGGAATGACCCTGTGGAGATAGTAGACGATTGGGTGACTGTGGCGGAAGACGGTTATCTGACTCTGCGTTTCTCTACTTTGTGGGGCAGCAGGGGGATTCCCCATAAGGTGAATTTATTGACCGGGGGCAATCCGGAGAATCCCTATGAGGTGGAGTTTCGTCACGATGCTTGCGGGGATGCGGGGAGTTGGCGGAGCGATGCGCTTGTGGCCTTTGATTTAGGGAAGCTTCCCGATACGGGAGGGCGCACGGTCAAGCTGACGTTGGTTTGGCGGTCGTTCCGGGGAAGGAGGACGGCAGAGTTTGATTATTGTACCCGTAAAAAGACAGGAAACGTGGCAAAACAAATAGAACAAATGCAAAGAGGAGGTGCGTTACGATAGTATTAGGGGACAGATAACCGTTCGTTCAGCATGACGCGTATCGGAGACGAAGGCGAACAGGATTTGGTTCGAGGTATACAGCGGGGCGACCGTGTAGCGATGAAATTATTATATTGTCGCTATGCAGGTTGCCTCACAGCCGTGTGTTCCCGTTATGTGGCTTGTATGGACGATGTGAGAGATGTCCTTCAGGATTGTTTCGTGAAGATATTCACTTCCATTCACGGTTTCGAATGGCGGGGTGAAGGCTCTCTCCGGGGATGGATGGTACGTATTGTGGTGAACGAGTCATTGAAATTCTTGAAGCGCGGCCGGCAGTTGGAATCCCTTGGTGACGGATGGGACGTACCGGACACGGTCGAGGATGAGCCGGATGCGGGGGACATTCCGTCTGAAGTTCTTCAGGAAATGATTTGCCGTTTACCGGCAGGGTATAGGGCTGTTTTCAATTTGTATGTGTTCGAAAGGAAGAGCCATAAGGAGATTGCCGCGATGCTGAATATAAAAGAGAGTACATCGGCTTCGCAACTGCATCGGGCAAAGGCGGTGTTGGCAAAGGAAGTTCAAAGATATAAAGCTCAGGTCAATGGAAGATAAATGGTTGAATGAATGGCAAAAGAAACTGGACGGTTACGAGGTCATCCCTCCCGACGGGCTGTGGGACGGGATAAACAAGGCTTTGGAAGAGCAACGCCTGTCCGTCTCCTCTTCTCGTGGGAGGAGTACCGTATGGCTGCGCTTGGCCGGGATTGCGGCAGCGTTGGCGATAGTTGTGCCTTTGGGAAGGAATGTGTGTCAGCCGGTTTTTATGTCTTTTGCAGACAATCGCATTCCAACCGAAGGCGTTCTTCTTGGGCCGACGGATGCCTTTTGGGCAAAAGTGCAGCGCGTGGAAAAGGAACCATGCCGTCGTAAACCGTCCGGGAAAGATATAGTGGCTTGCGACCGGCCTGCCGTATCGGAAGAAGGTGGGAAGGCTTTAGCTGAAGAGAGAAAAGAACTTTTGGCTGAAAGAGAAAAAACGATTCCTGAAGATAGCCATGGAAATTCGGGAAAGCCTTATCCTGATGGAATAGGCCGTTATCCTGGGTCGGTTCCAAACGTCGGAAAGGTCAAGAAAGAAAGGTCGCATTGGTTGGCTGTGAGTCTTTTTGCATCCAATACTCCAGGAAAATCGGTGATGAATTATGGGAACGGAGGAGTTGTCCTGATGGGAACTATCCCCTCTTGGGGACACCCCGAGGCGATGGAATGTGGAAAATTTCCGGTGACGGCCATAAGGTCTGCCCATCGGTGTGTGGATGGCGTTGTCCCGATGAAACACAAGCAGCCCGTCAGGTTCGGCGTGTCTGCCTGTTATGCCGTAAACGAAAGGTTCGGTATAGAAAGCGGCCTTTCTTATACTTATCTTTCGTCAAGTCTTTCTTCTTCTGGAGAAGATTATAGTTATGAGGTCCGGCAATCCCTGCAATACGTAGGGATTCCCTTGAACTTTAAGGCCAGTTTGTGGAAGAAACGGTGGATGGATTTGTATCTGTCGGCCGGAGGAATGGCCGAGAAGTGCGTGGATGGAGATACGGAAACGGATTATACGTGGAAAGGTCGGATAAAGTCATCTACACATAAGGATGTACGGGAAAAACCTTGGCAATATTCTGTAAATGCAGCCGTCGGGATGCAGCTTAACTTGTCGTCAGTGGTAGGTTTGTATGTGGAGCCGGGAGTGAGCTACTATTTTGATAATGGAAGTTCTGTTTCTAATATCTATAAGGAGAAACCATTGAATTTTAATCTGGAATTCGGGCTTAGGTTTTCTTTCGGTTTGTGACATAAGGCTTGTCCTTTCCGAAGGCCTGATTTGATCCTGTTGCATACATGTTTTTTATTTTGGGAAACTTTTGGTCTTTTCGTTTTGGTAAATTGTATTTATAATCTAATGATTATAAGTATTTTAATTGTTTTGTGGATTGTAAAATCTGGAAACTTTAAAATAAAAACAGCGAGAACACTTGCACGAAAAAAGGAAAAGGTGTACCTTTGCCGTTGTTCAGGTGCCCTGTTTGCCAGTCGGCCGACAGGGTGAAAAGGGAACGGGGTGAGAGTCCCCGACAGACCCGCTGCTGTGAACTCTTTTATACGTTTCATGACATGCTGCATCCACTGTTTCGTCGGGCGAAACGGGAAGGACATGAAACGCGAGTAAGTCAGAAGACCTGCCTGTGACATAGCCGTACGGACTCCGGGGACAAGGGGATGACGGTGGGAACGTAATAAGAAAGATACAAAATTTTAGATGCCGGAGAAACAGGGCTTCTTTTAGAAAAAGGAGGCCGGGACTTTTTCGGCCCGGAAAATAAATGCAATATGATACAGACAGTTGTTAAAAGGGACGGGCGCATCGTGGGTTTCAATGCTCGGAAAATCGGGGATGCCATACGCAAGGCCATGGTACACACCGAGGCCGGTGAGAATGAAGAGCTGATTCATTTGATATGCGAACACGTGACGAACCGTGGCAAGGCACAAATGACGGTGGAGGAGATTCAGGATGCCGTGGAAATGGAATTGATGAAAAGCCGCCGTAAGGATGTGGCGCAGAAATATATCGCTTACCGTAACCAACGCAGCATTGCCCGCAAGGCCAAGACACGTGACATATTTCTGGAAATCATCAATATCAAGTCTAACGACGTGACTCGCGAGAATGCCAACATGAATGCCGATACGCCGGCCGGCATGATGATGAAGTTTGCCAGCGAGACCACCAAGCCTTTCGTAGACGACTACCTGCTGAGTGAAGAGGTGAAAGAGGCGGTCAAGCACAACTATCTGCATATCCATGACAAGGATTATTATCCCACCAAAAGCTTGACGTGCGTGCAGCATCCGCTCGACTACATCTTGAAGCATGGTTTCTCTGCCGGACACGGGGAGTCCCGTCCGGCCAAACGTATCGAGACGGCCAGTATTTTGGCCTGTATTTCCATGGAAACGGCACAGAATGAGATGCACGGCGGCCAGGCTATTCCTGCGCTTGATTTTTATCTGGCCCCTTTCGTGCGTGCCAGTTTCATCGAAGAAGTGAAGGTCTTGGAGGAGTTGAACGCCGAAGACTACTCTCCTTTATATCATAAGGAAGTGGACGACTTTGTCACTCGTCCTCTGGATGGCCTGACCGGCGACGCACGTATCCTCCAGCATGCGATGAACAAGACTGTGGCCCGGGTGCATCAGGCTATGGAAGCCTTTATCCACAATATGAATACCATCCATTCCCGTGGGGGGAATCAGGTGGTGTTCAGTTCCGTGAACTACGGTACGGATACCTCGGCCGAGGGGCGTTGCATCATCCGCGAAATCCTGCGTAGTACTTACGAAGGGGTGGGCAACGGCGAAACTGCCATCTTTCCGATTCAAATCTGGAAAAAGAAGCGGGGCGTGAGTTATTTGCCTACCGACCGCAATTACGACCTTTATCAATATGCCTGCAAGGTGACAGCCCGTCGTTTTTTCCCGAACTTTATTAATTTGGATGCCACGTTCAACCGGCATGAACTGTGGCGTGCCGACGACCCGAAACGTTACCTGTATGAAACGGCTACGATGGGTTGCCGTACCCGCGTCTTTGAAAACCGTTTCGGGCCGAAGACTTCTATCGGACGGGGAAATATTTCTTTTTCAACCATCAACATCGTGCGTCTGGCCATCGAGTGCATGGAGATTGTAGATGAAGAAGAACGTATCGCTCGTTTCTTTGCCAAGCTCGACCACATGTTGGAAATCACGGCCCGTCAGTTGCATGAGCGTATGGAGTTCCAGAAGACAGCCTTTGCCAAGCAATTCCCGTTGGTGATGAGTGCGCTTTGGTTGGGATGCGAGAAGCTGAAGCCCAACGATACGATAGCTCCGGTGATTAACCAGGGGACGTTAGGCATCGGTTTCATCGGTTTGGCCGAATGCTTGGTCGCTTTGACCGGCAAGCATCATGGAGAGTCGGAAGAGGCACAGCAGCTCGGCCTGAAGATCGTGACCTATATGCGCGACCGTGCTAACGAGTTCTCGGAACTCTACCAACATAATTACAGCGTGTTGGCCACTCCGGCTGAAGGATTGGCCGGAAGGTTCACCCGGGGCGACCGCAAGCAGTTCGGCGTTTTACCGGGTATTACCGACCGTGAGTATTATACCAATTCCAACCATGTGCCGGTGTATTACAAGTGCAGTGCCCGTCATAAGGCCGAAGTTGAGGCACCGTATCACGACCTGACGCGGGGCGGTCATATTTTCTACGTGGAAATCGACGGGGATGCCACCCATAATCCGGAAGCCATCATGCGCGTGGTGGACATGATGGACAAGTATAATATCGGCTACGGGTCGGTAAACCACAACCGTAACCGTTGCATGACTTGCGGGTACGAGAATGCCGAACCGGAGATGAAAGTGTGTCCCAAATGCGGCAGTGGGCATATAGACCGCCTGCAACGCATTACCGGTTATTTGGTCGGGACGACAGACCGTTGGAACAAGGCCAAGTTGGCCGAACTGAATGACCGTGTGGTGCATGAAAACCGATAAACGACGATGATTTCAGTCATAAAGATTGTTGAGGACACAACGGTGGACGGACCGGGATTCCGTACGACGGTGTATGCTGCCGGGTGTCCCAATGCCTGTCCCGGCTGCCATAATCCACAGTCGTGGGACATCGGGGCCGGAATCCTGATGACGACGGAGGAAATCATGCAGGTCATCCGGGCCGATGAGTTTGCGGACGTGACGTTCAGCGGTGGCGACCCGATGTTCCAACCGGAAGGATTTGCCGAACTGGCAGAAGCCGTGAAACGGGAGACCGGAAAAAACATCTGGTGTTATACCGGTTATAAGTTCGAACGGTTGCTGCACGACCGGCGGCAGGCTGAATTGCTGCAATACATTGATGTGTTGGTGGACGGGCCATACGTGGAATCCTTACGCGACCGTGACGCGTTGTTTCGCGGTAGCCGCAACCAACGGCTGATTGACGTGCAAGCTTCTTTGCGCGAGGGCGAAGTCGTTTTGTACGCGCAATGAGATAATAGGGCTGCATTCTAATACGCATCCCGCCACGTTCTTATCGGGGGCGTGGCGGGATGTGGTCGTTTATAGATGGGTATGGGAACAGAGTTGTTTTACTTTACCAATACTTTGTTTCCTTTGATGACGTACATGCCTTTTTTCAACCCGTTCAGGGCTTGTGATGCTTGTACGTTTTGTCGCACGAGCTGCCCGTTGATGGTGTACACGTCCACAAGGGAATCTTCCGTTGCTACTACTTCCTTGATGCCGCTGCCCGAGGTCGTGTTCACGTAGAGTGCTACAGGCTGTTGCCCGTTGGTGTAGCAGGCGAAACGGGGCGATGAAGCGTTGTATTGGATGGTGCGGCTCTTGTAGGCGTTGTTCTGTATGAAAGCCTGTCCGCCGCTTACGGTGATGGTCCACTGTGCGTTTTTGCTGCCGGCCTCGCCTGAGTTGTGCAGCTTGTTTTTGTCTGAAGTCAGCGACAGGTAAGCTTTTGCGGTGGCATCATACAGGGTGTAGGCACCTTCCTGGCCGCCGAGGATGACTTGGAACGGCTGTCCGTTGCCGTTTACTTCCGTGCGGATTTGGCCTGTTTCGATGGTAACGTCCTCGCAACTCCTGAAATCATTTTGAATGGCTCCCATGGCCTTGTTCTTGTCTTCGCACACTATCAGGTAACGTTTGCCTATTTCAAGTGCGTCTGTCGAATTTACTTTTTTGAACGTCTGTACGCCTTCGTCCGGAAGGGTGCTGACAATCGTGTAGGTCGCGCTTACCGTTTCGCTAATCTTGTCCTCTTTCATGGCATAAGCCTCGATGGTGGTCGGTTCCGTGATTTCCACATAGACGGGCGATTCTTCCGTGCGCAGGCTTCCGCCATTGAGGGAATAGACTATGTAAGCAGCCGGGGTGGTGGTGCTTATCGTGACCGTAGTGCCTTTGTCCACGCTGCCTGCAGACGGCGTGAAGGTGGGATTGGCCACGTCATCGGGGTTCGGAGGGGTCACTTCACCTCCACCGTCGTAATTGTCGGGGTCGAAAGGAATGCCGGTTTTGCTGCCCCATACATATTGTTCCAGTCCGGGGAAGTCGATATAGGGGTTGCGGTTCTTCTGTATTTTATACACCGCATTGTTGCGGGCAATCTCTTTAGGGCTTACGGGGTCTTCGGCTGCCCAACGCAGCAGCATGTCGAGTGCCCATTTGGCATAGGCCGGATAGCTGTTGTGAGCCAACATGTCGCTGTTCCATGTGGCGATGCGGTCTTCATAACAGGTGGCCATATAGAAGTAGGAACGTGCGAAGTCGCCCTTATATTCATCGTCGGGTTCAAACACGGTGCCGCTGTAACCCGGAGACGTGCATTTGCCAAGCTTGCTGTATCCGCCATTGGATTTATATTGTTCTCCATTGGTCTCGCCGAAAGGGTAGTTGCCACGTCGGTTGTTCACATAGCCGTCTGTAGGATACAGGTGGAACAAGTCGGTGTACATCGGACTGGCGTCGTTAAACCAACTTTTGGGGAATGAGTGTTCTCTGTTGTAACAATCTCCTTCATTCTTGTAAGTGCCGCATTGGTCACTGGTAAAAGTGAAATCTGTGGTAGAAGAGTACATGTCCCATACTTTTCCGTCTTCTCGCCGGTCGGTACTTTGCATGTCGGTCCACAGTTGCTTGTAGCTTCGCGCCGTATGGTCGGTGATAATCCGGTACAATGCCGTTTTCAAGGATTGGCCCTTGTAGCCTGTGGCATCCGTGTAATAGCCGGACGGAGCTTGTGCCCATAATTGGATGAGGACGCATAGGAGCGTCCAGGAAGTAAATAGTCTTTTCATGACTTATGGTTTTTATGATTTAAATGTAAAAGTATGGAATAAAGTCATAGAAGAGTACGGCGTACAGCGTAATTTATGTTAAACTGCGTGCGGAAAGTTCCGAAATAACCTTTAGCTCGGACATTTTGTAAACCAATCGTATTTTCTGCAGGATGGAATAAGAAAGGCCGCCTTTTCGGGGCGGCCTTGGGTATGCGGATATTGCCGGATGAGGTCTCAGTCGCGGTTGGCGCGTTTGCGTTCCGTGTGGTCAAGAATGATTTTACGCATGCGCATGCTCTTGGGCGTTACTTCCACGTATTCGTCTTCACGGATATATTCCAAGGCTTCTTCCAAAGAGAGGATGGTGGCCGGCACGATGCGGGCCTTTTCGTCGGAACCCGAAGCGCGCATGTTGGTCAGCTGCTTGCTTTTGGTCACATTCACCACCAAGTCTTTCTCGTGGATGTGTTCTCCTACGATTTGTCCTGCATAGACTGCGTCCTGCGGTTCGATGAAGAACTTGCCTCGGTCTTGCAGGTTGTTGATGGCGTAGGCGAAAGCCGTTCCGCTTTCGAGGGCAATCATAACCCCGTTGCTGCGACGGCTGATGTCGCCTTTATATGGTTGGTATTCTTTAAAACGGTGGGCCATGATAGCTTCGCCCTGGCTGGCCGTGAGCACGTTGGTGCGCAGCCCGATGATGCCGCGCGAGGGAATGTCGAATTCGATGTCCACGCGGTCGCCCCGTGTTTCCATTGAGGTCATTTCACCTTTGCGGCGGGTCACCATGTCAATCATCTTGCTGGAGAACTCTTCGGGCACGTTGATGGTCAGTTCCTCGATAGGTTCGCAACGCTGTCCGTCGATTTCCTTGTAGATGACTTGGGGTTGCCCTACTTGCAATTCGTATCCTTCGCGTCGCATCGTTTCGATGAGCACAGAGAGATGGAGCACGCCGCGTCCGGCTACAATCCAACGGTCGGTGTACCCGTCCGGCATGGAAACGCGCAGGGCGAGGTTCTTCTCCAGTTCTTTTTCCAACCGTTCGTTGATGTGGCGGCTAGTGCAGAACTTGCCTTCTTTGCCGAAGAACGGCGAGTCGTTGATGGTGAAGAGCATGCTCATCGTCGGTTCGTCGATGGTGATGGTGGGTAGCGGTTCCGGGTTTTCGTAGTCACAGATGGTGTCACCGATTTCAAAATTCTCCAAACCTACGATGGCACAGATGTCGCCCGATGACACTTCGGTGGCTTTTTGCCGTCCCATGCCGGTAAACGTATGCAGTTCTTTGATTTTGGTCTTTTCACGGCTTCCGTCACGGTGGCAGATGGTGATGTTCATGCCCTCTTTCAGGGTGCCCCGGTGTACGCGTCCCACAGCGATACGCCCGGTATAGTTGGAATAGTCCAATGAAGTGATGAGCATCTGGGGCGTGCCTTCTAACTGTACGGGTGCCGGAATGTGTTCTACGATTTGGTCGAGCAGGTAGAAGATGTTGCCTGTCGGGGTTTTCCAGTCCTCGCCCATCCAGTTGTTTTTGGCAGAGCCGTAGATGACGGGGAAGTCAAGTTGGTCTTCCGTGGCGTTCAGGTCGCACATGAGGTCGAATACCATTTCGTATACTTCTTCCGGACGGCAGTTCGGCTTGTCTACTTTGTTGATGACCACGATGGGCTTCAGTCCGATTTCGAGTGCCTTTTGCAACACGAAACGTGTCTGGGGCATCGGGCCTTCAAAAGCGTCCACCAAGAGGATGCAGCCGTCGGCCATGTTTAACACGCGCTCTACCTCTCCGCCGAAATCGGAGTGTCCCGGAGTGTCGATTATATTGATTTTCGTACCTTTATAATTAATGGAAACATTCTTGGATAGAATGGTGATACCGCGTTCACGTTCCAGTTCGTTGTTATCCAACATCAATTCGCCTGTCTGTTGATTTTCGCGGAACAGGTTGCCCGCCAACAGCATCTTGTCCACCAACGTAGTCTTTCCGTGGTCTACGTGGGCAATAATAGCAATGTTTCTAATGTTCTGCATACTTTTTACCTAAAATAATATGGCAAAGTTACTACAAATAATTGGAAAAGTGCGGAATAGGGGCAAAAAAATGAAAGAAACTTTTGGCGTAAAGGGAAAATGTAGTACCTTTGCAACCGCTAAGAGTATTAATGGTTTTAAAAACTTAATTTTATGTATTTAGACTCAGCTAAGAAGCAAGAAATCTTTGGACAGTACGGGAAGTCTAACACTGATACTGGTTCGGCAGAGAGCCAGATTGCATTGTTTTCATACCGTATTTCCCACTTGACGGAGCACATGAAGCAGAACCGTAAAGATTATAGTACTGAAAGAGCTTTGACTATCATGGTAGGTAAGCGTCGCGCTTTGTTGAACTACCTGAAGGCTCGTGATATCGAAAGATACCGCGCCATCGTCAAGGCTTTGGGCTTGCGTAAGTAATTCGCATGCCGCACTGAAGATTTTAACCGCTTTCCCTTGTGGAAGGCGGTTTTTTTTATTACTTTCGCACGCGAACCAGAAATTTAATTTTATATTATAATATAGGAAATGAATAAAATAAAGAATTATTTGCCGGACGCGTTGGCTGTGGTGTTGTTCATCGCGATAGGCTTTTTGTATTTTTTCCAACCCGTGACAGAGGGGTTGGTTCTTACAGGGCACGACCATAGTGGAGGTGTCGGTGCGGGAGTGGAAATGCAAGAGTATTATCAACGTACCGGGGAGCGGACACGTTGGACGAATGCCTTGTTTTCCGGAATGCCAACTTACCAAATGGCACCGAGTTATGATTCTACCGACACTTTGGTCGGTTTGCAGAAAGTCTACCAGTTAGGACTGACCGGTGTGGCCATGTATGTTTTCGTCATGTTGTTGGGCTTCTATATCCTGCTGCGCGCGTTTGACTTCAAGGTATGGATGGCTGCGTTGGGTGCCATACTGTGGGCCTTTTCTTCTTATTTCTTTATTATAATAGGTGCCGGACACATTTGGAAAGTAATGGCTTTGGCTTATATTCCGCCCACGATAGCTGGTTTGGTGTTATGTTACCGTGGTAAATATTTGTGGGGTGGGGTGGTAACGGCTTTCTTTTTGGCTTTGCAAATCATGTCCAACCATGTGCAGATGAGTTACTACTTTTTGCCGGTAATGGGATTGATGGCTTTGGCCTATCTGGTTCAGGCTGTGAAAGAAAAGAAAATGGCCGGTTGGTGCAAGGCTACCGGAATGTTGATTGTGGCCGGGCTCCTTGGGGTGGCTATCAATTCATCCAACTTGTACCATACCTACCAATATAGTAAGGAAAGCATGCGAGGAAAGAGTGAATTGGCATATAAAAACAAGCAGGACCCCGGCAACCAGACAAAAGACGGATTGGAGCGTGATTATATTACGCAATGGAGTTATGGCATCGGGGAGACATGGTCGTTGCTTATCCCTAACGTAAAAGGAGGTGCTTCTCTACCATTGACTGCCAGTGAGAAAGCCATGGAGAAAGCCAATCCGCAATATACACCTGTTTATCAAGCCCTGACACAATATTGGGGGGAACAGCCAGGTACGAGCGGGCCGGTGTATGTGGGTGCTTTCGTGATGATGCTGTTCGTCTTGTCCCTTTTCGTACTGAAAGGCCCCATGAAATGGTGCCTGTTGGCTTTGACGGTGCTTTCCGTGATGCTTTCATGGGGGCGTAATTTCATGGGGCTTACGAATCTCTTCCTTGATTATGTCCCGTTGTATGACAAGTTCCGTGCTGTGGCTTCCATTCTGGTTGTGGCTGAGTTCACCATCCCGTTGTTGGCTATGTTGGGGCTGAAGGCCTTGTTGGAACAGCCAGAATTGCTGAAGGCGAAACTTAAATATGTATATGCCAGTTTTGCCTTGACGGGAGGCTTTGCGCTCTTGTTCGCTTTGATGCCTGATGTATTTTTCGGCAATTATATTTCTACGGCAGAAATGTCCATGTTGCAGGATGCTACGGCCAAAGGGTATATTCCCGGCGACATGTTAGGCGGCATATTGGGTAATTTGCATGAGATGCGTAAGGCCGTAGTGGTAGCCGATGCCTGGCGTAGCTTCATTATCATAGCGATAGGTTTATTATTGCTTTTGGCTTATAATGCCAAAAAAGTCAGTGGCGGCGTGTTGGTCAGTGCCGTGTTCGTGTTGTGTTTGTTTGATTTGTGGCAGGTAGACAAGCGTTATTTGAATGACGGGATGTTCAGCGAGCCGGTGTCGGCTGCCACGAATGTGGTGCCTAAGACACCGGCGGATGAGTTTATCCTGCGCGATAAGGACAAGGATTACCGTGTGATGAACCTGGCCGGAAGTCCTTTCAATGAAAACAAGACTTCTTATTATCATAAAAGTATCGGTGGTTACCATGCGGCAAAACTTCGTCGTTATCAAGAAATGATAGAGGAGCATATCGCACCAGAGATGGGAAAATTCGCTCGTGCCGTGGCTGCTGTTCGTGGCGATTTGTCAAAAGTGGACGGGGATACGATATTCCCGGTGTTGAATATGCTTAACGTGAAGTATGCCATTATGGGGCAAGAAGGCGGGCAGACTTTCCCTGTGCCCAATCCTCATGCAAACGGCAACGGGTGGTTTGTGAAGGAGGTTCGTTACGTGGCCAGTGCCGATGATGAAATTTTAGGTTTACATCAAGTAAATCCGAAAGGGATAGCGTTGGTTGCCGGTAAATATAAGGGTATATTGGGTGTGGCAGAAGGAAGCCAACCGGTGGATTCTGCAGCAACGGTGAGGCTAACCTCATACGATGCCAATGCTTTGGTGTATGAAGTCAATTCGTCGAAAGGAGGAGTCGTTGTCTTTTCTGAGATCTATTATCCCGGATGGCAAGCCACGGTGGACGGTGAACCGGTGGAAATCGCTTGTGCCGATTATATCCTACGTGCCATCAAGGTGGCTCCCGGAAAGCATACGGTGGCTTTCAAGTTTGACCCGAAGAGCCTGCACGTGACAGAGACGGTGGCCAATGTCTCTTTGGTTCTGTTGATGTTGGGTATGCTTTTTTTGTTGGGACGTGAGGTTTGGAAAAGGAGGAAAGAGACTCAAAAGTAAGTTTTGTGGTTTGAAGTTAAGAACTGAGAGAAGAAGCGGAGATGGTTTTGAGAAAGATAAGAAATCATTTCCGTTTTTCTTTTGGTGTAGGAGTTTAATGATGATTGACGGTGGTGGGGATTTGGGGAGGTTAAACGGGTGTTTTTTGGAATTTGATTTCATTCCGTAGATACCAAAAAGAAACTTGTAAATCGCTTCTAATTCGTCTTCTTCTTTAAAAATTTGTATTTTTATTGCATATTTATACTGTTAGTTTGTCTTTTGATAAATTTCTTTCCATTTTTCTTTTGTTTTAGTGTTTTTATATATAAATTTACAGCCATAAAGTTGAAAGTCTAAATATCGGGATTTAGAAAAAGGTTATTGCGATATATCAATAAGAAGAGTATAATCTATAATTATTAATTAAAAATATCAGTATGAGGAAGATGTTTACTTTGGAAATGAAAGACTATCTGATGAGGATGGTTCTTTTTGTGGCAGTGTGTATGGTGGGTGTTGGAGGATTGAAAGCTGCCCCCGGATTGTCAGCTGATGATCCTTTGATCTTTGAAGGTGGAGAAGAATATGATGTTTCGGGAAGTTATTTTAAAGATTTGTATGCTACGTTTACGGCTCCTTCGGACGGAGTATTGACTTTGACATTTGATAGTACCGATCCTTTGGGTTTATATACGGATAATACATATCAAACGATGGTGGAGCCACGTCTTGTTTACAATAATGGGGTTTGCGAATTGGAAGTAAAAGCCGGGATTACTTATTATTTTCACCGTTCTTTTATGTTGAGCGCACGAACCATTTCTGTGGAATTTGGAAAGGAAGCTGTTGCTTTGAAGTTACAACGAGTTTCTCCAACAGAGGGTGAGACATTGTTTGTTTCCAATGCTACAGTAAGTTTCACTTTCAATAGGGATGTTAAAATGGATGGGGCTACTCTTACAATTGGAGGAAAAGAAAAGTCTATTGATGCGGTTTCGACATCGTCTTCTGTACAATTTGACCTATCTGCCATTATGATGGAGGCATACAATGATGGAATCCTAAAGGAAGGAGATGATATGCTCTTAACTTTGAAGGGAGTACGGAATGCGAATAAAGAAAGTGATATTTATGGAGAAGACGGGACTTGCTCCTTGACTTTAAAAGCAGCAGCAAAACCTGTGGTTCTAAACAGTTCTGTAAATACGCCTGGAAATGGAATGGATATATTTCATTCTTATATTATGTCTGGGGGCGAGAATGTTGTACAGTTGAATTTTGATGGTGCTTTGGATACAGAGAAGAAACCGGTTGCAACATTAATATATGGGGATATAGAAGCGGAGAATGGTTTTTATCAAGAAACCTTAGATGCACAATTCTTAGGTGAAAATACTGTAACTGTAGATTTGAGCGGAAAATCGCGTCGGCATAAAGATATGCTGCCGAACTATTCCGGCGCTGCCTTTGGAACTATTTCTTTGAAAATTGCAGGGGTGTATGCAGCTGACGGACAACCTGTTTATTCTGGTGCTCAATCCTCAGTAGGTTCTTGTACGTTTCAATATGCCTATGAGGAAGTAAAGGTGGATATAGCTGTGGCTTTTGATGACTTGGCAGAAAGTAATTCTATTGACGGATTAGACTCATTAACAATTTGGGTTCGTGGTGATGAATACTTGCATTACACTGGAGTGCAGTTTGATTTTATGGTAAATGGTCAAGTTAATTCTATTGTAGAGAAAGATATTAAGAAAAAAGCGGATTCTGAAGAAGAAGGTGCCTGTATATTAAGAGTATGTGTACCGAAAAGTGATGCCGATGCCAATTCGGAGGTAAAGGTCAGCTTTGTTGGCCTTGAAGCAGCTGACGGCGGGGATTACTCCGCAGATTTTTCTGCTGTTTTCACAACAGTAGGAAACTTGGTAAATGTACCGGATTTGATACTCACTCCAGTGAGCGGTTCTACAGTGGAAAATATTAAAGAGGTATTAGTTGGTTGTTCTGAGGGTATTCGCGTGAATGCAGACAACAAGGAGAAAATACAGATATGGGATAGAATGCGGAACGTAGTAGCTACAGCGGTAAGTATGGAGCCTGTTATTCCGGAAGATGAGAAGGAAAATCCGGATTACATACCGACAGAAATAAAGGTGGTTTTTGATAATGAAGTGAAGCTCCCCGGAGCTTATATGGTGAATCTTCCGGCAGAGGCATTCGTTTTAGGAAATCAGACATCTATTTTAAGTAAGGCAACCCTTGTGGATTATATGATTATAGGGGAAGTTGCGAAAGATTATGTTCCGAGCGAAGTTGTAGCCGAGACAGAAGGAAGTACAGTGATAGGTTTTACGATAAAGACACCAGAATGGGTGACTTTGGATGAGAATTTTGACACAGAGAAAATCAAGATTTATAATTCGAATACTCAGGAAGAAGTTGTGGGTGGAAAATCGGTAAGTTATGCAGCAGCTTTTGAAGATTTTAGTATCGCATTGGAGAATCCTCTCACAGAGAAAGGTACTTATACGTTGTTTATTCCGGCAGAATTGTTTGGAAATGGTTCTTGGATTCCCGGTTCTACAGAAGGGTCTTGTAATCCGGAATTAACTTATACGATAGTTATAGACGAGAATGGGGTGACAGTCGGAGTAAATTCAGTATTGACTGAAATTGGGACAAAAGTAACGGTGTACAATCTTAATGGTGTACGTGTGCTTTATAATGCAGACCGTGATGCATTGAAGGCTTTAAGAAAAGGAATTTATGTCGTGAATGGAAAGAAGGTGGTGATTAAGTAATCACTTTCTATAATTAAGGATACGATGGGGAGTTTTGTCGAAAGGCAGAACTTCCCATTCTGTTTTCTGAAATCTATGCAGTAACTTCCTTATGTAGGAGGATTTTCTTATTTTTGCAAAGAAAAATAGGAATGTATTAATCATAATAATAACGAATGAATTTAAAAAGACTTTTGTATGCGGCTTTGTTTTGGGGCGCAATGGTAGGCGGGGTTCAGGCGGGACACCCGTTGGTAAGGAAAATCGGTGAGATGCCCGTGCGTACTGGATCTCCTAAGATTCCGGTGGTATTGGTACAGTTCAAGGACAAGCTCATGAGTGAAACGGATCCGAAAGCGAGTTATACGGCACGTCTTTCGAAACCAGCCACGATTGAAGAAGTAGAATCCGGGAGTGGTACAGCATTTCAGTATTTTGCAGACCAGAGTGACGGTAAGTTTACGCCGGAATTTGTCGTAATCGGTCCTGTCACGTTGGACGAGAAGGCTGCTTATTATGGTGCAGATGGAAAAACGATGAAGGATGAGCACGTTGGGGAGATGATTACGGAGGCCATCCAAAAGGCGATAGGAACCGGTGAAGTGGAAGACTGGGCTGAATTTGATAGTAATTCCGACGGTCTGGTAGATGCGCTTTATGTACTTTATGCAGGAGAAGGACAGCATGCCCTTCCTGCTCAGACAGATTTGGTATGGCCGCATACATCATCCCTCTCTGAGCGTGGTTATACGAGTCCGGAAGTTGCAGGCTTGAAGTTTAACTCTTATTCTTGTACTAACGAAATGTTGAATGGGCAGTTAGATGGAATAGGGACATTCTGTCATGAATTTAGCCACCAGTTAGGTCTGCCGGATTTTTACCGTACGGACGGAGTTGTGGTATCGGAGTTTGCTATGGGGTCATGGTCTTTGATGGACTATGGTAGTTATGCACTCGACGGACGTCGTCCTGTGGGCTATCGTGCATTGGAAAAGGCCCATATGGGATGGATTGATTTGCAGGAGTTGGATGAGGCTACGACTGTGAAGAGCATGCCTTCTACGGATTGGGGAGGAATGGCTTTTAAGGTTGTGAATTCTTCTCCTTCAGCTAAGGGAAATGAGTATTTGGTGTTGGAAACGATAGATGATCGTGGATGGAATAAAAGTTGTTTAGGAAAAGGTCTGTTGGTGACTTATGTTTGTTTGCCAGATCCTACGGTGTGGGAGAATAATACAGTAAATAACGTCTCTTCATCGGCCTTCCGGGTGAAAGTTATTCCGGCAGATAACGCCCGTCCTTTGTTGGTGAGTGGAAAGAATGAGGCAGAATATGAAGCCAGTTTGATAGGAGATACTTATCCGTGGAACGGTAACGATGAACTTACGGATACTTCTATTCCGGCTACGGAAATGTCTTTTGGGCTTGCCGGGACGTTAGGGAAGCCTATTACTGATATTGTATATGACGAGGTATCCCAGACTGTTTCTTTTGATTTTATGGGGGGAAGTGAGGAACATGTGATTACGATAATACCGAGTGTGCCTATGGATGAGAAAGTTGGTTATACTACATCGGGAGTTTGGTATCGGATGGATGGAGTACAAGTAGAAAAGCCCATGCGTAAAGGAGTATATCTTTATCGTGGGGCAGATGGTCGTGTGATTAAGAGGTTACTTAAGTAACATTGTGAGTGGTAAAAAGCATGGCGTCCTGGAATCAGGACGCCATGCTTTTCATTGTCATTGAAAGGAGATTTATCGTTTCAATTGTAATTGACGGAAAGCTTCTACTGTCCCTTGTTTATTGCCGGCTTGGTCATAGGCTGTGACTACTACTCCGTCCATTTCTATTCCATCGGTGAAAGTGGAGTCCGCTGTAAAATTACATTCGTAACCCTCAGGAGTACATTTTAATGAACTTGTGTAGCTGATTTTACGCTTTTCCGTATCGAAGGAATAAATGGTTCCATCGGAACTGATACCGTTCAAATAAATCTTGTAGCTATCCTGAAAGAAACCTAAATCTTCTCCCATTTTAAATGCAAAAGAATGTTCGTCGGTTTGTTGGGCTTTCAATACCAGATTCTCAGGCATGCCTGTTACGGAAATTGTTCCATTTGTATTCCTGTCTAGTGTCACATTGCATGTGGTAGGTTGGTTTCTACTGTTAATAAAATGGGCAGTCCACTCTCCCATCAGGTCATCTACGCTGTATTGGTAAAGAGAGGTGGTGAACTGTTTGTTCATTTTCTCACAGTCGATGTTCACGGATGTATGACGTGGGAAGCCACTCAGGTTCTTTTTGAATGTGAATGTGATACCCTCTTCATTTTTTTCGTAACTAACCCAGTCTGAACTTATATTAACTGTGTACTCAAAAGCCGAAGTAATTGAAAGGGAAACGGCATTTATGGAATCTGTTGCATGGAGGCCTTCAGTTGCTTCTACACGAAAGAATCCCCCTTGTTGGTTGATAGGAATTTGCTTTTGTGTGCCGTCAGCGTATGTTATAGTTACGATTGCATTGCGTCCTTCGATATCCGTATTGTCTTCTACTGTCACGAAAATAGTATCGCCATCTTGTTTCAATCTGCACCAATTGTCTGAAGATACGGCTGTTGCATGTTGCCCATTCAGTAAAATATAACCTTCTGAGGCTGCAGCTTTGAAGTTGATGTCTACGACTGTTACTTGTGGCTTTACGGCTTCGTCGTCATCGCTGCAACCGGTAAAGAAACCGGTTGCAAGCGCACATAATATGATGTTTGTTTTTTTCATCTTCTTCTAATCTTTAATCTTTTTGTTTAAGTTTTATTTCGCTGTATGTGTTCAACACACCGAGTTGTTCGCTAGCTCGGTCTTCACCCTTGAATGCGTAGAACACAAAGCCATTGATAGATGATTCAGAGATACGGCCATTGTCCGTGAATTCAAGAATACGTGGTGTCATTTGGGTGGTGTAGCTGACGATACCGGCCTTAGGCATTAGGTACATGTTACCGGCATTTTCATCCCAAGGGCACAAATGAATGTACGCATCCATTTCACCCTCTTCTTCCGTCGACAATACGACCATGTCCAAATATTGCGTGCGAAACTCAATCATACCCGTAGTACGGTTATATACAGCCTTTACCTTAAATTTCAGGTTTAATGCGCTGATTTGGGTTTGGAGAGTGTCTGTATTTTCCAACCGGGTAAAACTTACGGTTTCAACAGTATCCTTTTGACCAAAGTTGTAAGTATATTCCAAAGTCCATTGGTGTTCAGTATAAAATTCTATAGGAACATAATCTGTTGGTCTCACATATTTCAGTTCGACAGAGTTGTCACTTGTGCTAGTGAAAGATTTGGTTTCATTGTCCCATACGAAATTATCGCATTCCACTCCATTGACGGTAGTAGGGCTGTACAGTCGAATACCTTTGTCTGTGTATGCAAAGGAAACTTTGCGTTTCGTTGTTTCTCCATTGCTTGCCGTTTCGCTGAATGTGATAACATTCTCTTGCGAGAAAGCAGATGGGGTGAAAGTTGTTTCCCCTTTAAAACCAACTAATGTGCCGTATTCTTCGCTTTCGGTACGTATTTTATTGCAAGCTGCGATATAAGCGTCCCAATCGACATCATTAGCCAATTTGGTCATGTGCATGATAGTGCCATGCTTCTTTCCTTTTAGTGTAACCTCATTTTCCCTAGCGTCAGTGATAACGAATTCAAAATCTCCGGCATATCCGTCTACGTCAAGGCCTCCTTTGGGTTCGCTCCAATAATGTATGAGCACGTTGTAGGTAGAGAAAGACAAAACGGGACCTTGGTCTGCAATGAGCGTGAATTTAGACGTGACCCGTTCTCCGGCCTGTGTTTCTGTTTTATCGTTGAAACCTTGTACCTTGGTGTCGGACATGATAGTCACGTCTTCGCCTTCAAATTTCATGAGCATCGTCACACCGCCGATGTCATGGCTTTTACCGCCTGGATAATATTCCAGTTTCCATCCGTTCGTGGCACTGGTGAGCAATGCCTGATAATTGTCCAGTGCCTGGTTGGTGCGGTTGGTGGATGAGTCTTCGAAGATGTCATCTTCGCTGAACAGGCAGGATTGCAGTGTGAATGCCGCCAAGCAAATCAAACTCAATATGCTAAATCTTTTCATTTTGTTTACTCATTATAGGTTTTCCAAATCAAGGTCTTTTATCTCTGAGGTTCTACGTAGTACGACACTTCTGAGTTCGTCGATGTCGATGTTCCAAGAGTTTTGCAAATAGCTCTTTACAATTTCAAACTTTTGGTTGATTAGCTTTGCGCCTTTTTCGCCGCTTTGTTGCAATAGGCTCTCCCAATATGTCTGGTCATTTGTAATATAAGTAGAGATGATTTCTGCAAAGTCTTCATCCGGTTGGTCCATGGCGTAAGGGGTCACGAACCCTTTCCGGTTAGCTGTACTGTCAGCCTGCTCGTTCCATTGGGCACCTACGTATTCGGATGGAGTAATCTTTTCAAAGTCCGTGCTGTAAGGCTTGGTCTGGTGCAAGATATGAGAGAATTCGTGGTGCATGGTGTGGAAGTAATATGCGTTCAGCACTTCCGGGTCGTCGATGTTGTTCTCTATCGTGTTGATGTTATAGAGGATTACCTTTAAGCCGCCTTCCGCTGTTCCCAAAGTACTGGTCTGTGTGTCTGCGTCGTATGCAGCAGAGCCGACGAAAAGGATTTGTTTGGGGACGTAAGTCCTCATGAAATTGATGCCTGCGATTTCATCGTATGCTTCCAACCATACATATTTGATGATTTGAGCCATTATTTTGGATTGGTTCAACCCGGCAGGTGCGAGGTCATAGCTCATATCGGTTTCTATGTCTTCCCATTTATATTTTATTTCTATATTATAGGGGGTTACATAGTTCTTCATCAACCATTTGTCAAACTCGTTGCGTGCGGGTGCTTCAGTATCGAATATGCTTTGGTCTTCTATCTTGTCATCATTACATGATATGGCAGTCAGGCTCAAAGCGAACACTAATAGATAACCTATATATTTTTTCATTTTTTCCTTATTTAAATATATGAATTATTTATTTCTCGGGTTAGGGGTTAGGCCGGCACCGATTACTGTATTCGGGATTTGTAAAGCGCGACGTGGGTCGTCAACTTTCATTTCATCGGTTACGGTAATGATTTGCTTCTCTACCGTTCTACGATAAATCGTAATGCCGTATCGTTTGATGTCCCCCCAACGCAAGCCTTCGTGAAGTGTCAGGATACGGCGGGCATGGAGGATGAAATGAAGCATGTTTTCTTGTGTGCCCGGTTCTATTGTAAAATCAGGATGCAATTCTTTTTTGACGGTAGGCTTCTGCGGAGTATAGTAATCCAGTTTACCGTAGAAGTCATTAATGCCTTGCTCTGTAAGCGCCACTTTAGACGTCGTATAGCTATTCTCCCAAATCTGCATGTCGGCAATAGCTTTGTCATACTCTTTTTTCATGGTATAGGCTTCAGCACGTATCAGCAAGGCTTCGTCTGTGGTGAAGGCTGCCTGTACAATGTTGTAGTAACCTGTGTTGGCACTCGGATCTACGACCTCGAAGTAGAAAAAAGGGTATTTACGGAATACCACTTTGGGGATAGAAGTATAGTTGGCTGCGATTTGTTTGAGTGTAGTGCTACAATCTCCCCAAATACCTGTGGATTCGCTTGTTTCGTTTTTAGAGATTGTCGGGTTGTGTGTGTACCGGTTGGTTGTGGTAAGAGGGCCGTTGTACAATCCCCAATAAGAACGGGCTGTATACAACAGCAAGTTTGCCCGGTTACTAGCATCTACATAGGCATCGGGTTGCAGGTCATCATTCAACGACAAACTTCCGAGGGTTCCCCAATCACGCATTACTAATGCAGGGTCGTTGCCTAAGACTTTGGTGGCATATTCTATCGCCTTGTCATATTGGCAATAGTACAAGTAAAAACGTGCGGCAAAGGCATAAGCTGCCTTGCTGTTGAAGTGGTACTTGGCTACCGAGTAGTTATTGTCATCAATCAATGGCAATCCGGCTTCAAGGTCAGCTGCAATATGCTCGTATGTCTTGCCGATGGTTTCGCGGTCATATTGCGGATTGACAGTTGTTTCCGGCAGTGTGCTGTAAGGGATACCTAAAGCGGTGTTTTTATTACTTTCGCTCCATGCTTCACAGAAGATATAACTGAGCATGAAATGTCCGTATGCTCGGCAAAGTAGGGCTTCGCCTCGCTGTGCAGACAACAAACTGGGGCTGATTCCTTCTGCCTGCAGCTTGTCGATAGCTTCTAAAGCTTGGTTGGCCGTGGCTATGGCTTTATAACAGGATGACCAATAAGTTACAGGCGAGTCGTTACCTGTTTCTTTGGTATCTTTCCATTCGTAGATTTCTCGGCTTAAACGGTCGAAGATTTGATATTTGGGACCATTGTCGTCCGTGTTGTCCGACGAAAATTCGGCCAATAAGTTCCAACTTGTGGTCGGATAGGCTGTAACTAACAGTTTGGTAATTTTTTCCGGGGTATCTAATTCCGTACGGTTATCGGGCATTTCGTCCAAAAAGTCGTTACAGGAAGATACGGTCAGCGATAATGCGGTAAAGGCAATTGCTGTATATTTGAAATTCATCATCATTCTTTTTAAGTTCGTATATGATTATAAACCTAATCTCAGTGTCATGGTAAACTGGCGGGGTACAGGAGAAGCTACACCGCCTGAGTTGACAAACTCAGGGTCTTGTCCGTTCAGTTTCTTGTCCGCATAGAGAAGGCAGAGGTTGGTAGCCTGTAACTTCAGAGAGAGGTTGGACAGTTTTAACGGTTCTATCCATTTCTTGGGAAAGTCATAGGACAAAGAAATCTCTTTCAGACGGATGAAACCGCCTTTTGCTACTCGTTCTGTGGAGTAATTATAAGCGTTATAAGCATATCTTAAATCCGTATTTTCGTAATACTGGCGATAGCTCAGGATGGCCGGTATATTGGTTTTGTGCTCGTCACCCGGCAAGGTCCAACGGTTTTTAAATTCACGCGTCGTGGCTGTCAAATCGCTATAGTTGGCACTGAATACCGGATCAAGACGGACCACGTTGCCACCGGAATAAGTCAGGAACACGTTCAGGCGGAAGCCTTTGTAATTGAAAGTATTGCCCAAGCTACCCATTACGGTCGGGTCGGTAGAGCCTTCATATTTTAGCCAAGAGAAGTCATCACTGTACTGGAAGCTGATGTCCGTGCTAGTAATTTCTCCGTTTTCGTTGTAGAATGTCGGTATACCGTTGCTGTCCAGACCGGCAAACGGAATAGAGAACAGGGAACGTACTGGATAACCGGGCATCGTGAAACCGGTACCACTCACATAGTCCATCATGGTGGCCAGTGCATCCAATTCAGTCACTTCGTTTTTGTAAGTCGAGAAAATGAAGTCGGTGTTCCAGGAGAAGTTTTTGTTTTTGATATTCACGGTCGAGATACTCATTTCGAAGCCATGGGACTTCATGGAAGCCACGTTGGCCCATTTTTTAGTTTCTCCACCCACGCCTTGTGTGTTGATAGAGCCAATCAAGTCGTGGTTGTCACGAGTGTACCAGTCCATGGCCAGATTAATGCGATTATCTAAGAAGCCCAAATCCAATCCTAAGTTCAACTCAGTTTTCTTTTCATACGTCAGTTCGCTGTTCTCTAATTGATAAAGTTGCATACCGCTTTCCTGTATAGACGTGAACGGGCGGAACGGGGTATAGCTTGAGATAATTGCTTTAGAGTTAGATATGCTTGAGGGACCTCGGTCGCCTGTCAGAGAGTATGAAACCTTGAACGCTGCATGAGATATTATGTCTTTGATAGGCTCGAAGAACTTTTCTTCGTCGAGGTTCCATCGCCCGGAGATGTTCCATGTAGGAAGCCAACGGGCGCTACGGCTCTTCCCTAATTTATTTGTACCTTCATAACGTACCGTTCCATTTACGGAATAGCGGGATTGGAATGCATAGTTGGCGTTCATGAAGAAGGCTGCACTGCGCAGACGGTTGTTTCCCATGCCGTAGTAGCTCGAACCTTGTTCGATGAGCTGTTTCAGGAATTGGTAAATATAGAATGGAGTTTCACCCATGGAATATTGCATACCCCATCCGTGGAAATAAGATTGGTTGTAATCCGTAGCGTTGGTTTCCATACCTGCGTAGATATTGGTTAGATGATCTTCTTTCCAAAGGCGGTTCCACGATGCGGAAGCTCGGAAATCGAATCCTTTCGTCTTGTAGTCGGTACGTTTATAGAAACCACCTTCTGGCAGGACTGACATCGGTAATGAATAAGGGTTATCGGGGTCTGTGTACAGTTTGTCGTTTTGGTCGCGGATGATGGCATTGCCCATGGCTCGGTAAGCATTGGCTTGGTTGGCATCATCTTTGACGAACTGTTCGTTGGCAATGGTGCTGTATTTCATGGCACCGAGTGCACTGAATTCCAGTTCGGAAATCGGTTTCCATTTCAATTCTCCTTGGAATTTTAAATCTACGATGTTCAACTCGATATAGTTATTGTCCAATTCATGGAAGATATTGAAGTCTGCATAGTTACGCGTGTAATATTCATTCGGGTCGAGTGTGCGGGAAGTATTTAATGCGAATGAGTAAGGGTTGATGTCAAATTCGCGGCTCACTTCACCGTTGGCGATGTCCGTGCTTTGGCTAGATGTGCCCGGGGCACGTTGCTTACGGTAGGAGGCATTGGACAGCAAGTTCAGTGTGAGCTGTTTGCTGAGATTGAAGGAGGTGTTTAAGTTGGCTGTATAACGGTTCACTTTACTTTGTTTGTACCATCCCGGGTCGCTCATGACACTCAAAGAGGCATAATAGGAAGCCTTATCCGTACCGGAAGACACGCTTACGGAGTGGTTGTGCATGACATTGTTACTAAACAATTCGTCGAACCAGTCCGTATTACGCATTTCTGCAGCGCGTAGGTAAGCGTTACGCGCTTCCGGGGTATTAGACAATCCGAATTGTCCGGTAGCTGCGTCGTAAGAGTTGATTAGGTGCCACATTTTACCGTATACACCACTGTTTGGTGCGTTGTACATACCATTGTCTCCAGTGCCGGAGAAGTTTAACCACCCCTTGTCGGCCATTTCCTTGTATACTGACATCTGGTCTTGCGAATTCATGATGTTGAAGTTCTTGTAACTCGGCTTCATGCGCATGGTGAATTCACCAGTATAGTTGATCTTGCTTTGTCCGGCTTTTCCTTTTTTGGTGGTGACAACAATCACACCAGCCATGGCTCGTGCACCGTAAATGGAGGTTGCAGAACCATCTTTCAGAATTTGGAAACTTTCGATGTCATCGGCGTTCAAGCCTGCGATGGAAGAGCTGATCATGGTTTCCACGTCACCGGTGGCCAAAGCGTCCGCGCTTACTTCAATGGCATCTTCCATGATGACACCGTCCACAACCCATAACGGTTTGCTACTGCCATAAATGGAGGTGGCTCCACGGACACGGATTTTCGGCGCTGTACCGAATGTACCGCTGACATTTTGTACAGATACGCCGGCGGCTCGTCCTTCCAATGAACGGCTGATGTCGGCCATACCGTCTATTTTCATTTTATCGGCATCCAACTTTACGGTGGCACCGGAGAAGAGGCGCTTGTCCATTTTCTGTAATCCGGTCACTACCACTTCACCGAGCTCCTTATTGTCCGGTTGGAGGGTGATTTTAAGGTTCGTTTTAATGGGCACTGTCTGTTTCTTGAAACCGATACTGGAGATTTCAAGGAATTTGGCTGTGGCCGGGATGTTCTTGATGGTGAACTTTCCATCGAAGTCGGCCGATGCACCCATGGTCGTGCCTTGTACTTTCACGTTTGCCCCGATGAGCGGTAGGCCGTCTTCAGCAGAATAAACGATGCCCGATGCTGTTTGGGTTTGTGCATAAGACGCGCCCGCCATTATGCAGAACAGCATACAGAGCATGAGAAGTTTTTGTTTCATCATTTAAAGAGTTGTTATTAATAAATTATTGTCGTTCGTTCTGAAACACTAAAGTACCATGCCCAAAGGAACGGGCATGGTACAATGTGGAGGGTAAGGAAGCAGTTTACTTCACGATGACTTTTTTCACTAAAGTTTGATGTCCGGTAGTCACTTTCACCAAAGTAAGGCCACGGTATCCGTTTGTGCTTAATGAGACAAAGCCTTGGCTTTTGGCTGTTCCGATTAAAGTGCCGTTCAGGCTATACAAATTAATTTGTGCCGGGGCATCTGTGGTAATCTCTACGCCACCGTTTACAACTGCAATTTCGACATTCGGTTTTTCTGCTTGTATGTCAGCTATGGCATTAGCAAAATCCGATACATCCAATTTGGCGCGCGCCGAATTGATGACTTTGCCGCTGTTGGCGTCTATCATCATGGTTACGATCTTACAGTTTTTAGCTTTCAGGACTTTTGCAGGAAGCTTGAAAGTGGCTTCGGCCGTATATTCCTTACCGGCCTCGACATTCGGTTGGATATAACCGGCAGTGCCGTAGAATGTATCACCGACTACGCCTCTCACTACATCTACGAAAGGATAATTACGTACGGTGGCGGCAGAGTATTTACCTCCCTGGCCCCATTCGCCTAAAAGTGGGTCGCTGTTGGAACCATAAGAGTTTCTTTGCTTGCCAATCAGGCTATCTTCTAATATTACAGTAAAGAGGTTTACGTTTTGTCCTTTCACGTTTAGGGCATATTGGTATTTATAAGTCATGTTAATCGTACTGTCTGCCTCTACCTTAGCCTTTGCGATGTCGAAGTTTGCATCGGCGCTTATTTCCATTTCTGCAGCTACATAGTCTAACCAACAAGGATGTGCCGTAGAGGTGAAGGTGGCATTTCCATTCTCATCCGAAGTCATGGCTCCCACAGGGACTTGATTGGTACGATTGACGGTGCCCGAAGGGTATCCTGTGATGTTCAGGAATGCGGCATAGCTTTCAAAGCCAGTTCCATAAGGGTCACCGGAATAAGTATGAAGGCTTACAGGGATGAACAAGTCGCCGTAAACATCTTCCAGATTTTCAATGGCCAGAATGCCTTGCGGACAGTTCGGACAATCCTGTCCGGTACCTTCTTCCAATACAACCCGTTTAACGGTCTGGAAAGACAGGTTCTTTACTGAATAGTGAGGTTCACTTTGTTCTTCATCCAATTGGACAAGGATAGTATATTCGTTTTCTTGGCCGATAACCAAGGGTAATGGCTTGTCGAAGGAGAAGTCATACTTATCATTTTCTTTCAGTTCCAGGTTGCTTTCGCTAATTTGGTCTACCATGTTTCCCTGAGAATCTTTCAAGGTCAGTTCCAAGGTCGAGTAAGTGTGGTCTGGTGTCGTGATTCTGATTTGTCCACTGATTTTTATCTCTTTGGCTTTTACCACCGTTTGGTCTGTGGTCACGCTGATTTGGAACTGTTGGTCTTGTCTCACCAAAAGGTTGTCTACGAATACACAACTTTGGTTTTCATTGCTGTTGACAAAAGCGATGTAGATGTTTTTGCCGGCATAAGGTTGTAGGCTTGCCGTGTGTTCCGTCCAGTCTCCGGCAAGGAAGTCTTCATAGTCTCCCGGAGTTTCGATGCCGGCATATATGGTGTCGCATTCGGCTTTGAACTTGGCGATACGTTCGCTGTTCATTGAAGAAAACTCATCTTCAGTTACCCAAACCAATACATAAAGGCTATCTTTTTTATTCTCCCGGAAACTTTGGGCATCAAATTGCAAATAACATCTGTCGTCCGGGATATAGATATGCGCTGTGACCATCCAGTCGTCAGACCTCCCGACGGGGTCATACAACGAAGTGGAAGCAGCGGCATAGTTATTGGGATCATCTTCATCGCGTACCATGGTCCAAGGATAGTTATCGCTATCGTTGAAATCCATTTTTTGCATTTCCTCCGTGGGTTTATTATGGTCTCCTTCATACAACATGGTCTTAGTGAACCCGTTGTTGAAATCCTCTACGAAGAGTGTATCGTTGTCATAACTTACTTCGCGTTCGAATCCGCCGATGTAGTGCAAGGTGATGGAGTCATTACCATTATTGCCCATGATGTCATATACCGCGTTGCGAGGAACCGTCACTTTGTAGTTGTGTCCCTTAAACAAATTGCGGGCTGTGACAGGGAACACATATAATTTATTGTCTGTGACTCCTAAACGTAAGGTGCCGTCCGGGGTCGTTTCGTCGTCTTTGTAAAGGTAACCGATAGCGTCCTCATTGAGGGATAATTGGGTGTCGAACGTTATGGTTATAGGATTGTTGGTGTAATTCAGCTGTTTTACTTCCGTGTTTTCATACGGAGTGGCAGATACCATTTTTACCGGAACATTATCACGTCCTGTATAAGTGACGGAGAGCTCTTTGTTTTTACGTTCCGTGTCGCCTTTGATGGCGATAGTACCGGCAGAAAGGGTCAGGGTATATTTCACTCCTGCTTGCAGGTTTGTGCTGCGGAAGCTGATATTCAAATCCTTGTCATCCGTTTTAAGACTTAAGATCGTACCCGTTTTTTTCCCGTTTTCGTCCGTAAAGGTCACATTGCTTTTGTCTCCTAATAGTTCTATTTCATAGGGGAATGTAAACGTGACGGTTTTAAGAGACGAGAATTCACTTCCGGCCTTCGGATTGACGATGTAGTTACCTAATAAGTCAATATCTGTGGTTGCTGCATCCAAGGTCTCCGGTAATTCCAAAATATAATTTTCTTTTTGTGGAGCTACGAATACAACGATTTTTTTGCCATCCAGGCTAGTGGCTATCGGTGTTCCTGTATTAGAGAAATTAGTCTCCGTAGAGAAGTTGATGCCATAACGTTGAGAGAGAATCAAAGAAATGGGATACCAATATTCTCCCACGCGCACGCTCCAGTCACGATAAGGATTGGTCGGAGGGGTTGCACCCAACACGATTCCATTACTGCATGCTGTAAAACCGGGCATGTCATCTTGTGCATCGCTGTATAGGGTGAATTTATCCGTTTCTATGTCGTAAACGTAACCTTTGGCTGCATCATTTTCCATGTACGCTTCGCCTGTGATATATCGTCCGTTAGCACTGAGATCGGCTGAGTTGATAAAATAAAGTCCTTCGGCACGCGGTGTCCAAACCGTTTGAGGGCCTTCTTCTGTTGTTTCTGTTGTGGTATCGAAACCGATAGGTTGGCACTTCTTGGTTTGGCGGTCATATACAAAAAAGAAGATACCGGCAGGGCTTACGTAGCTGTATGATATGCAGCCTAATACTTTATTTCCATCAGGGGTTACACCTATCAGACGGCGTTGGTTGTTATTTTCGCCTACCATGTCTTCAAATGGAATGCCGGATAAATCGAGAAGCAGGCCGTCCTGTTGTAAATCCCACATGACGACAGCTTCCATGTAAGTATCTGCGTATAGGCCCATTCCCACGGCGTAATGGCCATCGGGGGTGATGGCTGTGACTTCTCCACCTACACAGCTGTCGGGTACGGCCAACATGCTCCAACGTTTTTGGGCTGTGATATAGATAGCCGGTTGGCCGTCATAGCTTCCTGCCACCATGCTACCGTCGTCTGTCACGTCATAGGCCGCGCTTGTCAAGTTGGAGTAGTCTTCGCCGGTAAGCAGTTCCGTGACTTGGTTAGAGCTTAAGTCGATAAGTTTGGGAAACATCGTTTTGCTTTCCTCTGTACCATGAGCGGTAGCCCATTTCCCGTTGTTTGAAATGTTAGTAAGGATGGATACATCTTCAAATACAAACGGATGAATGGAGGCTCCTGGAACCCCTTGCGCTTTCGCGCAAAGAAAAAACGCCGCTCCTAATACTGAGAGGGCAATTTTTAATAGACCTTTCTTCATGTTTGGTTATAGATAATTATTAAAATAAAAATATTTTCGAAATAAAAAACTGATTTCCGGCTACAAAGATATATAAAAAAACTATTTTTCTTAAAATTAGGAAAGTTTTTTTGCTAAAAGAATGCTTTTTTTTGAGAAAAAATAGTATTTTTGCAATCAAAACTTGTATAGATGAAGATTTTAGTAAGATTCTTTAGCTTGTGCACCCTACTGCTTGTAGCGGCAGCGGTTCGTGCGCAGTTGCCTTCTGTCCAGTTAAAAGATTTGGAAGGCAAGACCGTGGATACTTCCAAGTTAAGTAATGACGGAAAACCTTTTGTGATTAGTTTTTTTGCTACATGGTGTAAGCCTTGTAATCGGGAGCTGAAAGCCATTAGCGAGCAGTATGCCGATTGGCAGGATGAGACTGGTATGAAGGTCATTGCTGTCTCTATCGACCAGGCCCAAAATATTAATAAGGTAAAACCATTGGTGGATGGCGAAGGATGGGAATACGAGGTGTTGCTTGATCCCAATAGCGAGTTTCGCCGTGCCATGGGGGTACAGATGATTCCCCACGTGTTCATCATTGATGGTAAGGGTAATATTGCCGAATCACGTAGCGGTTATACAGAAGGTGCCGAAAGTCATTTGATAGAAAAGATACGTGAGCTGATTGCCGGGAAATAATCTGTTATAATATATAATAAGGTATAATGAAAATAAGCTTAAAGCCAATGGTGCTGTGTGGAGCAGGGCTGTTGGCCTTTGTTGCGAATGCGCAGGAAAGTGGACGTAAGGTCGTTTTGCACGGAAGCGTGCAAAGCGACGTGTTGATTCCGGAAGAAGATGAAAAAATCGGGACCGGAACTTACAGTGATTGGGGGCTGACCAATACTTATGCCGACTTGAATCTGATGAGCAAGTATGTCGATGCGGGTGCCCGGTTGGAATTTACGGAATTTCCTCTTCCCGGTTTTGAGCCGGATTTCAAAGGATGGGGAGTGCCCCACATCTATGTGAAAGGAAAGTTGAAGGGGGTGGATATTACAGCCGGAGACTTTTATGACCAGTTCGGTAGTGGTTTTGTGTTCCGGACCTATGAGGAACGTAGCTTGGGCATCGACAATTCCCTGCGTGGTGCACGGGTCAATGTGACCGGTTTGAAGGGGGTATCGTTCAAAGTGTTGGGCGGTCTGCAACGTCGTTATTGGGATTGGAGCAAGGATTCATGGGTCGGCGGTGCCGATTTGGAATTGAACTTGGAACAATATTCGGCACGGATGCGCGACAAGAACATCACTTGGATGGTGGGCGGTTCTTACGTGCTGAAACATGAAAAGGACGAGGACATCGTCGTGCCGGGTACGAACTACCGTCTGAACCTGCCGGAGATGGTGAGTGCCTTTGATGTGCGTTCACGTTTCCAAAAAGGCGATTACAGTTTGTTGGCCGAATATGCCTGGAAAAGCCAGGACCCGTCTTTCGACAACGGGTATATCTATCATCGCGGCAATGCCCTCATGTTGTCGGGGTCTTATTCCCGGCGTGGCATGAGTGCCCTGTTGCAGGTGAAGCGTAGCGAGGACATGGCCTATCGCAGTCAACGTTCGATGAACGGCAATTCGGTGTTTATCAATAATATGCCTGCTTTTGCCTACCAACATACTTATGCTTTGGCAGCCCTTTATCCTTATGCCACGCAGGCTGCGGGAGGCGAATGGGCGTTTCAGGGAGAAGTGGGCTATAACTTTGCACGCCGTACCCCGTTGGGCGGTAAGTATGGCACGAAGCTGAAAGTGAATTTCAGCCATGTGCGTTCATTGGACAAGGAAGATGTGGATGCTGCCGTGGGTACTTCCCTTTACGGGACGAAGGGCTACAAGTCCAAGTTCTTCAAGGTGGGGGGAGAAACCTATTATCAAGACATCAACGTGCAGATGGAGAAGAAGCTGACCAAAGCCTTCAAGTTGAATTTGATGTACATGAACCAACGTTTCAATGATGCGGTCATCCGTCAGGAAGATAACGGCATGATTAAATCGCATATTGCGGTGGCGGAAGGTAAATACCAGTTCAACAATAAACTGACCTTGCGTGCCGAGGCCCAGTATCTGGCTACGAAGCAGGATGAAGGTGATTGGACCTACGGGCTGTTGGAACTTTCCGTTTTGCCGTATTTCATGTTTACCGTGAGCGACATGTGGAACAACGGAGAGAGCAACGTGCATTATTATATGGGTTCCGTGACCTTCAATTACAAGGCGCACCGCCTGATGGCCGGTTATGGCCGCACGCGTGTGGGCTACAACTGTTCCGGCGGTGTTTGCCGTTATGTACCGGCCACGCGCGGTTTCCAGATGTCTTACAACTTTAATTTTTAACGCATGAAGGTAAAAAACTATATATGGGGGGCTTTCGTAGCCTTGGCGACTTTGGCCGGTTGTGACGAAGTGGACGAGCAAGACCGCTTTATTTCCATGGGTGATGTGGAAGTGAAACGTAACGTTTTGTTGGAGGACTTCACCGGGCAGGACTGCTCCAATTGTCCTACGGCCCATGAAGTGGTAGCCAGTCTGAAGGAGCAATATGGAGATGCTGTCGTGGCTGTGGCTGTACATGCAACAAGTGTTTTTGGAATTCCGGAGGGGGATCCGAGAGGCGGGTTGATGTTACCGGATGGCAATGTCTATTTGTCGCAATGGGCCAATCCTGATAATGTATCATTACCAACGGGAGTTGTGAACCGTAGAGGGGGACTTTGTGATTATTCCAAATGGTCGACGACGGTACGTGATGCATTGGCTGAAGATACCCAGGTACAGCTCTCCATTGAGGCCGATTCTGTGGTAGGGAAGGATAGTATAGCCATCCGCGTCCATTTGGAGCCGGGTGTGACTGTGAATGCCAAACTTCAGCTTTGGGTGACGGAGAATGGTATTGTGGCTCGTCAGCGAAACGGGCGTCAGACCGATCGGAAGTATGTGCATAATCATGTTTACCGTGGTGCTGTGAATGGTGTAGGAGGAGAAGAAGTCTCCTTACAAAAAGACATGTTCTTGGATTTTGAGCGGGGCGTTCAGATTAAGTCTGAATGGAACGTCGAGAATCTTTCTGTCGTGGGTTTTGTATATACGGAAGCTGACGGGGTATTACAAGCAGTAGAGTGTGAAGTAAAGTGATTAAGTATTAATAGATAAAATGAAATGATTATGAAAAAAATTTCTACGATTTTATGTGCATCGCTGTTTGCCGTAATGGGAATAGAGGCGCAGACGCTGAAGCTCACTTACGGTGCGCAGGAGATAGGGAACGGGGCTACGGTCTATTTTGGTGACTATGATAAAGATTATTTGGAATACGATAATCAATATGCCTTTTTCCCACCAATATACTTGACTTCGGATGCTAATACAAATGTTGCTGTGGAAGTGAAATCTTTGGATGAGTCAACCATCGATTTTTGTGCTTTTGGGGGATGTATCAATACGAGTGCGGAAAACAATTATACGGTTTTGAAGGATGATGACAGTTGTAAGTTGTTTGCAGGAAAAGAGGAAGACTTGTTGATTGAATATTTTGGGAAAGTCGGTGAAACGGATATTACAATTACCAAACGCGTACAGGTTTCTGCATGGGTGCCCGGTAAAGAATCCGATAAAGTTTATTTTACTTTGGTGATGACCAACGATGATGAACTTCTTTCGGTAGACGGTGTGCAGGCAGATAAGAAAAAGGCTGTGAAAGTCAGTGGTAATGTCATTTCTTACAATTTCGCGTCACCGGCAGGTCGTACACTTTCCGTTTACGGTCTGGATGGTGGCAAGGTAATGTCGCAGGAATTGGAAAATGCCAAGGGGCAGATTTCATTAGAAAACCTTTCTGCCGGGTTGTGGCTTTATTGCATTGAAGGTGCGGACGGCAAGGTGAGCGGAAAGATTGTATTGAATCAGTAAAAAGCAAAAAGGTATGAATAATAAGATTTTAAAGGGGACATTTTCCGCAGCGTTGGCAGTTTGTGCTTTGTCGGTTGCAGCGCAATTACCAGTAGCGGGAGAGCATATTTCACACAAGCAGCACTTGTCTTCGTCCAGTCTGAAAGCATTGCGGGCTGCTTCGCCGGTGAATGCCATTAATCAGAAAGGTGCCAGATTGGCTGCGCCTCGTGTGATGCAAACGCAGGAGGCAGTGGATGTGTACAATGTAATGACGCGTGATACCCCCTCTAAGCCCGGTGCGTTTTATTCTGTAGATGCAGGCTATTATAATTTGGTGCCCGGATTTGCATTGACTATATTGGAGGATGACTCTGTTGTGTATGCGCGTAGGGGGATTTTGGGTTATCCCGACCGTGACCTCCATTTTGCCAACCGTTCCAAAGAAGGTACTTTTAGTGCTTTTGAGTGGGACTTCGATGGGGACAAGTTCTCGGAAGATACCGTATTGATGCATCCTTATTTTGCTAACAACGGGGTATATTTGAATACACCGAAACTGACGGCTACGATGAATGGTGTGGATTCTGTTTATCAAATGGGCTATAGTCAGGATTATGTAGACCAGACCAAGTTCCTTCCGGGTATGGTAGCTCTTTCGGGAATGGCTTACGTTTACAATGTGGATGTAGATGCTGAGCCGTTTGTGAATACCTTTTATTCTGCCCTTAGTCCTACGGATCCGTGGGGAAACGGTAATATGCTTTTTGGATGGGACACGGATATGCAACCGGCTTATGTGGAACTTTTTGATGCGCCTAAGGACGGGGCTGTGGTTTTGTGGGGAACTCATTTTTATGTGTTGACTCCGACAACTGTGGATTTAGGTAAGAAACGTTTTACTGTGAGTTGGGCCGAATACGATTCAAAAAAGGATGAATGGGTCTTGGTAAAAGAGTTCAAGGACGTGAAAGCTAAATTGGATCGTGACCTTTCCACCACTACCTTGCGGGTTTGGGAAGTTGCCGTGAATACCGAAACTCCGGAATGTTTGGTGAACAGCAGTTTCTATGTTATGATAGACGGGCCTCAGGACGGTACGAAGTGGGCTTTGCTTTCCCAGTTGGACCGTATGGACTTTACGGATTCTGAGCGCAATACGGCCTATTATGTGCCGAAGAAAGGGGAATATGCCGGTCAAATGTGCCAATATGTGTTGCAACTTCAGAATGGTAACGAAGTGGTGGATTTCAATTATGCTAGCTCTCTTGATATTCATCAGTATGTGGCTACTCCTTATATGATTATGTGCAAGGATAATGCGCGCCTCGATTTTGTGCAAGACACAAACTATGATTTTAGCATAGACGGTGAGACTCAGAAATATTTGATTTTAGATTGGTTGGGTGGAGCTTCAAATGATGTGACGGTATCGGCCACCGTGTCTAATTCTTCGGATGGCGATTGGTTCACAGTGACTCAGCCGGTGGAAGCTGAAGGCAAATCCAATTTGTTTGCTATCAGCATGACGGCACAGGCCAAGCCATGGAATGTGAAAGGCCGCCGTGCCACGCTGACGCTGACGGATAATAAGGGCTTTTCGCGTGACCTGACGATTTACCAAGGAGATCGCAGTGCTGCCGACGACGCTTTGTCCGTAGAGGCAGTCAATGCCTCCGGCCGGGTGGACGTAACGGCGGCGGGAGAAGGTTTCGACGTGATTTATCCGTCTTCGTACAACCGTTTGGACGTATATGCCACTTCTGGACAGCTCGTGGGTACTTACGCTTTGTCTGCCGGCGGTTCTGCCCATATTGCGGCAGCTTCATGGCAGAAAGGAATTTATGTGTTCCAATTTGCCGGAAACGAAGGCACGCAGGTCGTGAAAGTTTTGAAGAAGTAATTACGGTCCGGTTTCGGGCTTATCCTCATAAAGGCGGGGCATACCATCCAAGTATGTCCCGCCTTTGTGTTTGGAGGATTAAGACAGCGAACAGAAAAAGGGAACTAAAAACGGGACGGTGAAATCGAGGGCAAAACCGTGGAAAATGGAAAGCGGGACAAACTGGTTGCCGCAGCATCCGGCGATGATGGGGAGCGTCGTGTCGCCCGTGGTGGCACCGCCTTGGCTGATGGGAGCCAATGGCCCGAACATGCGATATAGCAGGGGGGCGCCGATGAGTGCGGCCAGTTCCCTGAAGATATTGTACATAAGGGCTATCGTGCCCAGTTCGGCTCCCCTCATTTCCGTGATAAGGATGCTCGAAAGTGAATAATAGCCGAATCCCGACCCCGCTGCCAACCAGTCAGCCGGGGTGTGCCGTTGGATGAGCAGGGCAGTGGAAATCGCCCCCAACCAGGTCCCGATGGCTGTTACGACCGGCAATAAGGCTTGCCGCTTGTCTATTTTCCGCAGGCCGTGGCGCATCTCGTCATTTTGCCCGATGCTGAATCCTACGCACCCCAACAGCAGGCAGAGGGCGTAGAATCCCGCTTCCGGTGGCAGGACGGGAATCCAACCTAAGCGGGTGCCCGAAACTCCAAAGGCAAAGAACCCTACGATGACCATGCTTTCGCCCGTCTGTTGCCGGATGGAGGGCTTCGGGGAAATGGGAGAGGAACTTGCTTCTGACAGGGAATTTGAGAGACCCGTGTTTTTGTTTTTCGGATGTTTTTGGAGGTACTCCCAAAAAGCCCATGACAGTCCCATGCAGCCCGCGAAGGAAGCCACGGTAAGGATGAGGGCTTCCAAGCCCAAGGTGCCTAATTGGGAAATCAAGTCCGGATTGGCTCCGACTTCGCATCCCATCAGGAACAACAGCAACCATACGGACCAAGTGGTAAGCCGTCCTACGGCTCTGAACGGATGGCGGCGCAGCACGTAGCCTATCGCCGCGCTGCCCCATAAAATCAAAATGACGGTAAACATGGCGCAAAGTTCGCCTTTTTTTCGGAGAAATGAAACCGTATGTCCTTCCCTATACCCGATTTTGCATCCTTTCGGGCGGATTTAACTCCTTTGGAATGACAGCGCATCCAAATTAGCCGTAACTTTGCACTCTCGAAGTATCTTTATTATATAATAGGAATGGAAAATCAGAATATCGGTAAAATCCAGGTGCGTCCGCTCCAGATAGAGGATTACGGGCAGTTGGCGCAGTCGTTCCGCCGTGTGTATTCGGACGGCAGCGATGTGTTTTGGACCCATGAACAGATAGAGACGTTGTTACGCATCTTTCCAGAAGGGCAGGTGGTGACGGTAGCCGATGACAAGATTGTCGGTTGCGCCCTTTCCATCATCGTGGACTACGATTTGGTGAAAGGAGACCATACGTATGCCAAAGTGACGGGAAACGAGACGTTTTGCACACATAATCCCAAAGGGAATATCCTTTACGGCATCGAGGTGTTCATCCATCCCGACTACCGCGGCTTGCGCCTGGCACGCCGTATGTACGAGTACCGCAAGGAACTGTGCGAGAAGCTGAACCTGAAGGCCATCATGTTCGGCGGCCGTATCCCGAACTACCATAAATACGCAGATAGGATGCGTCCGAAGGAGTATATCGAGCAGGTGCGCAAACGGGAGATTTACGACCCGGTGCTGACCTTCCAGCTTTCCAACGACTTCCACGTCCGTAAGGTCATGACCAACTATTTGCCCAACGATGAGGAGTCCAAGCATTACGCTTGCCTCCTCCAGTGGGACAATATCTATTACCAACCGGAGACGGCTGAGCCGTTGCCTGCCAAGACGACGGTCAGGGTGGGGTTGGTGCAATGGCAGATGCGCGGTTACCGGACGATAGACGACCTGTTCGAGCAGATAGAGTTTTTCGTGGATGCCGTGTCGGGGTACAAAAGCGATTTCATCCTTTTTCCGGAGTATTTCAACGCCCCGTTGATGGCGGAATTCAACAACCTGAGCGAGTCGCAGGCCATCCGGGGACTGGCCGGTTACACCGACGAGATACGCGACCGTTTCTTGCAGTTGGCCATCAGCTACAACATCAACATCATCACCGGCAGCATGCCCTTGCAGCGCGACGGCAACCTTTATAACGTGGGCTTCCTGTGCCGCCGCGACGGCAGTTACGAGATGTACGAGAAGATACATGTCACGCCCGACGAGACCAAGAGTTGGGGGCTGTCCGGGGGCAGCATGCTGAAGACCTTCGACACGGATTGTGCCAAGATCGGCGTGCTGATTTGTTACGATGTGGAGTTCCCCGAACTGTCGCGCATCATGGCCGACCAAGGAATGCAAATCCTCTTCGTGCCTTACCTGACGGACACGCAGAACGCTTATTCCCGTGTGAGGGTATGTGCGCAGGCCCGTGCCATCGAGAACGAATGCTTTGTAGTGATAGCCGGTAGCGTGGGCAACCTGCCGCGCGTGCACAACATGGACATACAGTATGCGCAATCCGGCGTGTTCACTCCGTGCGATTTTGCTTTCCCCACTGACGGGCGCCGGGCGGAGGCCACGCCGAACACGGAAATGATTCTTGTGTCCGATGTCGATTTGGACCTTCTGAGCGAGCTGCATACTTATGGCGGTGTAAGGAATTTGAAAGACCGCCGGCGCGACCTTTATGAGGTGCGTTTCAAGAGGTAAGGAGCTTCGGAAAAAGATGTGCTGAGAACGGAAAATCAATCTCAGGAGATTGAAAAATCGTTTGGCGCAGAATGAATTTTCATTCTGCGCCAAACGATTTTGGTTTTGTAATATGTTGATAATAAGTTAGAAGCGAGTCATGAATTCAATGACTATCTTGTCTTGTTCGGACACTTTGGGGGTGACTCCGTCATTGTAGAAATATTTCTCATAATTGATACGGATGTCCGAGATGAACGGTTTGGCGATGCTTAGCGTGATGCCGCCGGTGATGCGCTTGCGTTCGGCGTCGGTCAGTGTGAGGTGCCCGTTTTCGTCGGCCGTTCCGTCACTGTGGTCGCCCATGTAATCGAAGCGTCCGAGGAATGAGATTTTGCTGAATATTTTTTTCAGTGGCAGGTCATAGCAAATGAACCCGTCGAAAGCGTTCACGTCCCGGAAGGCATCTTTGGTATAGTGTTTATACAAGTATTCCGCCTCTGCCGTCCATCTTCCGGACTTGTAAGTGATGCCGCTGTCGTACATGTTGACCGAGATATGTTCCGGCCTGATTTTCTGTGCGCTCAGCGTGACTGAAAAGCCTTTGGGCAGTTGCCATTGTGCCTTGGCGGAATAGTTGATGTTGTTGGTCCAGAAATCCTTCTGGTCGGTCAGTCCTGAGCCGTTGAATACTCCGGCCTGCAGGGTGAGGGGCAGCGAGCCGTCTATTTTATAGCCCAACGTGGCTCCCACGTCTCGCACGTTGCCCACTTGCTTGGCTATGAACGAACGGTTGGCGAAGTATTGTTGGTGGGGCGAGCGATGGGCGTCGATAGTGAACGGGACGCGCATCTGCCCGATGGTGAAATCGAAACCTTTCAGCGGGCTGAGCCGGGTGTAGGCATCCAGCATTTTGATTTTGCCTTCGTCGGACAAGTCGATTTCGGCTTTGTAAGCCACTACGGGGGCTACTTTGCCTTCGATGCTGACCCGGGCGGTACGCACTTGGAAGCGTCCGGCCTTTTCTTCCGGTTGGTATTCGTATTTTCCGCGCAGTGTGCCGTGGACAACCGGGCGGTAATCCGTTTTGGCTTTTTCTTCTTTCCCTTCGTCGGCTGCGGCAGGGAGGGCGGGCAACAAGCCCAAGGCTAAAATGGCGATTTTCTTCATAATGTGTTGATTTGGGGGCAAAGGTAGGCATTTGATATGAACTCAAGATGTCATACGTATTACGATGATGTTACAAATATACCGTTATTTTTCCTCTCTTCTTCTATTTATGCCAATAAAAAAGGAGTTTGTACTCTAAGAAAAGGTACAAACTCCAGATTCAATGCGTTTCCTATCCGAAAAAGATCGCGGGTTCTACTCAGCAATGAGTTCCAACACGCAGCTGGCGTAGTCGCTTCCCAAAGGCATTTCGATGCCGGTGTTCATCAACAAGGCGCCGGAGAATACTTTGTCGTTCAAGAAACAGGGCTGTCCGCCGGTCTTGACATTCAACTCGCGTACGCGGTAGTTCTTGGCCGGGTCGAGGCCGCGCAGGCAGACGCGGGGTACAACCTGGTTCATGAAATGTTCCATTTTATAGGCGAAGAACACCGCCTTGTTTTTCGCATCGTCAGTGTACATCAGTGAGGCGATACCTTTGTCGTCGTAAGGCGATACCAGACGGTAGAGGTTGCCCAACTGGATGACTTCGCGCACTGACTTGTAGTCCTTCACGGCTTGCGATGCCTGCCGGTATTCCTCTTTGGTCATTTTGGAAGGCTGCAGCTCCAATCCTAAGCGTCCGCTCATGGCCACGTCGCAACGGAACTTGATGGGCACGATACGTCCTGTCTGGTGGTTGGGCGAGGCACTGATGTGCTGTGCCATGGCGTTGGAGGGGTAGAAATACGAGGTGCCCCACTGCATGTAAATACGTTGTAAGGCATCGGTGTTGTCGCTCACCCAGAACTCGTCGAAGTAGGGCATGACACCGTAACTGGCGCGTCCTCCGCCTCCTCCGCAGGCTTGAATCAGCACGTCGGGATACTTGGCGCGGATGCGTTCGAGCACTTTGTTCAAGCCGCGATGGTATTCAATGTATATGTGCGACTGTTTGTCCTTGGGCAGGTAGGTGGAACCATAGTTCTTCAGTTCCACGTTGGCATCCCATTTGATGTAAGCAATTTGAGGATGCCGGCTCAAAAGGTTGTCTACGATGCCGAACATGAAATCTTGCACCTTGGGGTTGCACACATCGAGAAGCATCTGTGTGCCGCCACGCCCGTATTGCAAGGGGCGTTCCTTGACTTGCAAGGCCCAATCAGGATGTTTCTCGAACAGTTCGCTCTTGCTGTTCACGGCTTCCGGCTCTATCCAGATGCCGAACTTGATGCCGTTCTTGTCGGCCTCCCGGATGAGCCCTTCGATACCGTGGGGCAGTTTCTTTTGGTCTACCACCCAATCACCGAGCGAAGAGTTGTCCTGCACGCGGCGGTACTTGTCGCCGAACCACCCGTCGTCCATGACGAACAGTTCGCCGCCCAACGTGGCAATGTCCTTCATCATTTCGGCCATGGCCGGTTCGTTGACATCGAGGTACACGCCTTCCCAACTGTTGAGCAGCACAGGGCGTACCTGATCACCGTGGTGCAGCATACCGGCGTGGCGTGCCCAACGGTGGAAGTTACGGCTGGCACCGCTCAGCCCCTCGCCGGAGTAAGTGAGGGCGAGCTTCGGGGTGGTGAATACCTCTTCCGGAGCCAGTTTGTATTCCGAGCTTTCGCTGTCGATGCCCGCAAAGACACGGTGTACGAAATTATTGTCCGTCACCATGCGGATGGCGTAATTTCCGCTCCAACAAAGGGCGGCGCCGATGACGCGTCCTTCGTTCTCGCGCGGTTTCCCGTCGAGCGAGAACATGACCTCAGGGTGGTCCAGATGGCCGTTGCGCGCCCCGTCCACATTCTCTATCATCTTGATGCCCGGTGTGAGCGGTTCGGTCGTGACGTGAGTTTCGGCAGCCCATGAGCCATGGAGGTGCGAAACCCATACGTCACTGCGGCGTATCAGGAAATGTCCGGAGTCGAAGCGTTTCAGCACCACGGTTTTCTTTTCAGTGTGTGAAATCTCGCTCCACGTCTCAATCATGTCGATGTCGTTGTAAGCTTTGTAGTAGAGCTTTACTTGGAAAGGATAAACCTTGTCCTTCAGCGTGATGGCCGTGAGTTTGGCGTTGTCGAGGGTTGAGGTCTCCACGTTTTCCACGGTCAAGTCCGTGGTCCAGTTCCCGTCGGCATGTACGGCTTGCAAAGCAAAAATCTGGTGGGGCGGTTGGCCGAAAGTAGGGTATGCCGTGCGGTTCAGCCCGTCCCATGCGTCGTGAATCTGGTGTATCTGGCTCTCTTCGATGCGGTCGCCGAAGTAGGCGAAGCGCAGGTCTTGGCCTTCACCGGCATGGAGAAGCATGGATGTGTGCGGAGTGGATACCAGCACGTTGCCTTCCCATGCGAAACAATGCGAAAAAGGTAACGCGCTGCATGTCGCAGCGGCTACCCCTATGATATAATTTCTGATTTCCATTTCTTTTTGATTGAATGTTTATTCGGCTGTGATTTCCACCACGCGGCTGTAAAGCTTGTTGCCGGTGAAAAGGTCCAGCCCGACTTTCATCAGGTAATCACCGGAGAATACGCGGTCATTACCTTCAAGCGAAGAGCCCTGGCCCGGCATCATGTTGATTTCCTTCACGCGGTACTGCTTGTTGGCATCCAAGCCTTGCAGGCGTACCGGGAGGAGCTTCTCGCCATAACCCGGATACACATCGAAGGCAAAGACCACGGCTTTGTCCTTGTCCTTGCATACGAATTGGTTGGCCGCATGGGTGCGCAGGCCTTCGTAGGGAGACACGAGACGGTAGAGGTCGCCTTCCATGATGGCCGGACGCAGGCGTTTGTAGTTCTTCACGGCACCTTGACAGTAGGTAAGGTCGTCACCGCTCATGTCGCTGAGCTTGATGTCGAAGCCGAGCTTGCCCATCATGGCCACGTCCGTGCGGAACTTGATGCTCGCGTTCTTGTTCCATGTGGTGACGTGGGCGCTCATGGACTTGGCCGGATAGAAGAACGAATAGCCGTATTGGATGAACAGGCGTTGGATGGGGTCGGTGTTGTCGCTGGCCCAGAACTCCGTGAAATACTTCAGAGCCTCGTAGTCGATACGGCCGCTACCACCCGAGCAAAGCATCATCGGCAACTTCGGATACTTGGCCTTGATGCGGTCGAGCACCTTGTACAGGCCGCGCACGTAGTCTACGTAGAGATGAGTCTGCTTGTCTTTCAGATACGGAGAGTAGATGTTGGTAATCGGGCTGTTGCAGTCCCACTTGAAATAAGCGATGCCCGGATATTTGGTCATCAGGCCGTCTACTACGCCGAAGACGAAGTCCTGCACCTCGGGGTTGCTCAGGTCGAGAACCATTTGGTTGCGGAAGTAATATTCGTCGCGGTTGGGCAAGTGAATCACCCAATCCTTATGCTTCTCGTAAAGTTCGCTCTTGGGGCTGACCATTTCCGGTTCAATCCAGATGCCGAACTTGATGTTGCGTTTGGCAGCTTCGTCCACCAACTTCTGGATGCCGTGGGGGAGCTTGTGTTTCGTTTCGTCCCAGTCACCCAAGCCTTGCGTGTCGCTGTGGCGTTCGTATTTGTTGCCGAACCATCCGTCGTCGAGCAGGAACATGTCCACGCCCAATTTCACGGCATCGCCCATGAGTTCCACCAACTTATCCTCGTCGAAATCGAAGTAAGTGGCCTCCCAGTTGTTCAGCAGGGTCAGGCGGTCTTCTTGTCCGTCTTTAAGTTGGTATTTGCGTGCCCAGTCGTGGAAATTGCGGCTAGCCTGTCCGCGTCCGCAGTCGCTGTAAGTGAAATAAAAGTCCGGTGTGCGGAACGTTTCGCCTTTGGGCAAAGAGTATTCCGAGAAATACGGGTTGATACCGGCAATGACGCGAAGGTCTTTCTTGTTGTCCACCTCGAATGTGAAACGGAAGTTACCCGTCCAGCCCAACGTGCCGAGTATGACTTCGCCTTCGGTTTCGCTTGATTCCTTGTCCAACGAGAGGATGAACATGGGAGGCGTGAACATGTTGGCACGTGCGCCCAGTTTCGTGTCGAGCACTTTCTTGCCGAAGTTCAGCGGTGTGGTGCTCATCGTGGCCTCATAAATCCAGTCGCCGGAAAACTCCGTGAGGTAATAGGCCGGGCGGCTGAAGTGCAGCATGGCGGAAGCATAGCGTTCCAGTTGGATAGGCTTCTTCTCCTGATGGCTGATTTCAGTAAAAGTCTTGATGATGTTTTCTTTGGCATAGGACACATAGTGGAGCTTCACTGTGACGGGATACTTGTCGTCTTGCATCGTGATGACCGTCTCGTCCACACCCGGCTGTATGTTCTTTTGCTCGTGCGACACGTGCTTGAGCAGCAGCGACGGGTTGGCATCGTTGTGGTGTACTTCGATGGCCGGTTCAAAGTAATCTTCCATGCCGTGGGTGAGGTATGCCTCGTTGCCTTGCGGAAGGTGTTGCAAGTCGTTGTCGTTGGCCAACCGTTTGCCCAAGTACGACTGGTAGAGGCGGCCGTTGTCTTTGACGCGCAACACCATGCCGATCTGGTCGGTGTTGATTTTGATGAACTCGTCTGCCGCGACGGTAGATGCCGTTGCGAGCAGGCATAGTGATAAGAATGATTTGATTTTCATAAATGATCAAATGGTTTATGTTTTGAATAAAATTGTTTTTACCAATTATCGGTACGGAAAGGAGCCACGGGGAAATTGCCGGGTGTGCGCAATGTGCACTCCGGATTATCGGCCCATCCGTAACGGACGGCTACCGGCACTTTGACATAGTGCGAGTAGACCACCACATCGTCGCCGTCCGTATAGGCCTCGGCGGGGTAGAACACATGGTCGGGGCCGGCAATGGTGAAGCCCTTGATGTCTTTGTTCTGCTCAAAGCATTCGCCGATGGCGGGGATTGTGAACGAAATACGGACCTTGCCGTCGCTTCCCACCGTGTAGTTGTCGTAAACCGGTGCTTGCGCGGGTATTTTCTGCCCGTAGGTGTCGGCCAAGGAGATGGCGGCTAAACGGCGGGCCACTTCTTGTTTGTTTTTGGGATGGATGTCATGCGCCTCGCCGATGTCGATATTGCCTGCCATTCCGGTGTGGGCCAGATGCTGCGCTTTGGATTGTGCTTCACGAAGGGCGGCCCATGGCGAGTCTGCCTGTACCAACTTGCGGTCCAAGTAGTTGGCCAGTTGTACAAAATAGAATGGCATGTCGGGTTGTCCGAACTGCTTGCGCCAGTCTGTAATCAGCGTTTGGAAGAGGCTTTCATATTCTTCTGCACGTCCCACGTTGTTGCAACCCTGATACCAGATGACGCCTTTGATGGGATATTCCAGACAGGGATGTACCATTCCGTTGAAAAGTACGGAAGGGAAAGAGGAATGCTCAGGATAAATCGGAGCGGAAGGCATGTCGGCCAAGGAACAGCCTACGCGGTATTTCCAGTTCCCGGCCAGAGAGAGCATGTCCTTGTCCGACAGTTTGAGGTTCATGTCCTCTGCTTTTCCGGCTATGCCGCCTTCACCGCCGTTGTCGTTGACTTTGATGGCCAATGTGTTCTTGCCAGCCTTGACCAGACGGCCCGGTACGGTGTAATGGCGCTGTACGTTGTAGCCTGCGCCGTTGGCGATTTGCTCGCCGTTCCAATAGATGATGTCTTCATCGTCGATGATGCCGGGATTCAGTTGCAAGTCTTTACCTGTCCATTCGGATGGAATGTCGATTTGCTTGCGGAACCACACCACTCCGTCGAAATTGGGGAGTCCTTTGCCTTCCCAATATCCCGGGAGTTCCATTTGTTGCCAGTCGTTGTCATCCAAGTCACTGCCAATCCAGCACTCCTTTCCATTTTGGAAGCCTTTGTCCACTTTGCTGAGTTCGGCTTTCCATTGTGCCTGTTCTTTTCCGTATTCGGCCATGATCTTGTCGCGGTCGAAGCCCAATGCTTCCAGTTGTCCGACTTTCTTTTGATAACCCATGACTTGTTTGAGCGATTCGGACGAGGTCCATGCTTCGGCAGGTGTCCCTCCCCAAGTGCAGTCGATGACCCCGACCGGTACGTTCAGTTTTCGGTGCAGTTCGCGGGCATAAAGGTAAGCCACGGCAGAAAACTCCGGAACCGTGGACGGTGAGCATTCTTTCCAACCGCCCATGGTGGATTCTACCTGATAGGCGTCGAGCGGTGCCACCGAGGTGTGTTTCTTGACTTGGAAGAGGCGGATGCCGGGGTAATCGGCCGCTGCGATTTCTTGTTCGTAGTTTTTGATTTTTCCCCATCCGGCTAAAGGCATTTCCATGTTGGATTGTCCGGAACAGAACCAGACTTCGCCCGCCATAACATTGTCCAATACGGTCTTTTTACCGTCGGACAGGGTGATGCGGTAAGGGCCTCCGGCTGCCGGAGTTGCGATCTCGATACGCCAGTTGCCTTTTGCGTCCGCTTGGGCTTCATAGTGTTGGTTGTTCCAACTGGTTTCCACGCTTACTTTCTTGTTCGCCTTGGCTTTTCCGAACAAAGTCATGGTGGTTTTCTGTTGGATGATCATGTTGCTCGTGAAGAAAGCGGGCAATGTGACTTTTGCCATAACCGGCGTTTGCAGACTCGCACAAGCTAACACGGCACAGAAGCCCATGTCACGTGTAATGTTTTTGATTTTCATGTCTTAAAGCATTTAAAAACATCCGGTCGGGGGAGGCGTGCGGTAACACCTCCTCCGGCCGGATAAAGTTTATAGGTTTTGGTTGTATGGTGCAACGATAAGCTTGTAAGAGCCTCCCTGTAGGAGCGACTCGTCAAAAGTGATTTGGATGTTCTTCTTTTCTCCCGGAACCAAGGTGAAGTAGTTGTCGTTCATCAAGGCCGGGAGCAAGCGTTCGCCGTCGGAGGTGCGGACGGCTTGCACGCGCACGCCGAAAGCTACGGCATCGGCTGATTTAGGCAGTCCGATGGTGGCTTGTATTGTGGCTTCTCCGTTTTTGCGGGTCAGTTTCGATGACACGTTCAGTTTCACGCCCGGAAGTTGGTTGAGGGCATTGAAATTGGTACGTTCATTACCTCTCCAGTAATTGTTCTCGGAAACCACCTTTCCTTCTTTGTCTTTCAGGGTCAGGCGGAGGAAATGCACGTCGCTCAGCCCTTCAGAAGGTTTCGTGCCGCTCAATACGTCCATGCTCCACAAAGAGTAACCGAACCACCAACCCAGTTCTATGCCTAGCATACGTACATAGCGGGCTTTGATTTCTTCAGGGAAGAACACCTCGTTGATGCCTTCGCGCCCTTCTTCTGTCTTGTAGACTTCTGTCCAACTTTTGGCATCGTTGGAAACTTGTATCTTATAAGACTTTCCGTATGCGGCTTCCCAGTTCAACCGTACGCCGCCTACCATCTTTTCGCTGCCGAGGTCTACATAAATCCATTCGTTATCGGCACGGACGGCAGCCCAACGGGTGTCGGCTTTGCCGTCGGTCACGAAAGCCGGTTCGCCTTGGTTGGTTGAAGAGGCGTATGCCGGGCAATTCAGTGACAAAATGTCGCGGTCTGTATTGAATTTGAGCTTGAAGCATTGGGCTACGGCGTTGGAAGTCGAGTTGACGGTAGCTTTTTCACTGTAACGGGCCACAGGTTTACCGTCCATGTTGTACACGGTTGCCTCGGCTGTCAGCCCTTCATAGTCTTTGGTCGTGGTATTGGCTACCTTTACTTCCTCCGTCACGGGATTCCAGTAGATATGCACCGGTTCGCAAGCCTGTTTACAGCCGAAATAGGCTCCCGTCAGGTCATAATAGTAGTCATAAGTCTGCCAAACCATGCTGGGATAAGACGCGCCGCTCATCCAGAGCATGACTCCTGTGGCATCGTTCCACATGTGGTCGAGCCAACCTTCATAGAGGGCTTTGTTGCTTTCGTAACTCACCCATTGCGATTTCGTACAGAATTCCTTTGCATCCTTCGCGCCGCCGTAGCTGTTCTCGATGACCGCCGTATGGCGCTCCGGCCCGGCATTGAAAGCCATCTGGCCGAAGTAGTGGAGGTTCCACATGTCGTTGATGGGCCACAAGTCTTTTTCGGGCATGAATTTCACGAGGCTTTCATAGTTGGGTACTGCAGCTGTACCGATTTCCGTGCGGAAGCCCCATCCGCGTGTGAAGCCGCTACCCGATTTGCAGTCCGGATAAGCTGTGAAGTACCAACGTTGGTCTTTTGCGTCCCAAGGGCCGCTGCCGCTCAGGCCACCGTTGTTGGAACAAGGTTGGAAATGACGGTCTTCGCCGTCGAACGTGCGTATGTTTTCCGCCATCCATCCCGTAAGGGGCGGTTCGGGCGTGCCTTCGTTGTCACCGCACCATACCGCGATGGAGGGGTGGTTGCGGAAACGTTTGATTTTCTCCATCATGTTGTTGTTGAAGGCATTCAGGTCGTAGGGCAGGTTCGGATTGGAGTTAATCCAGAAATCGTCCCAAATCATGATGCCGAGTTCGTCGCAGCTTTCATAGAATTGTTTCTCGGTCACAGAACCCAACCAGTTGCGAATCATGTTGAAGTTCATTTCCTTGTTCAATTTTACCCAAGTGCGGATATGTTCAGGGTTGCTTCTCAACATGTATTCGCTCATTCCCCAGTCAGAGCCTTTGACGAAAACAGGTACGCCATTGATGTAAAGATGGAAGACTCCGCCTTTCTTGTCGTATGAATATTGACGGATACCGAAACGGAATTCCTCGGTTTCCGAGGTCTTACCGTCATTGACCACTTCCAAACGGCAGGTATAGAGATGAGGTTCTCCGTAACCGTTGGGCCACCAAAGTTTAGGGTTGTTCACTACCATTTGCGGGAAATAGCGCTTGTCGAATTTGACGGTTTTGGTCTCTCCGGCTTGCAAATCTACTTCCTGACTGAAGGTGATGTTGCCCGGAGTGATGGTACCTTTTACCGTAGTTTTGCTTTGTGAGCCGCCATTATTGGTGACTTCGGCCTGAAGGGTAAGCTCTGCGAGGGAACGGGAGACGAGTTTCGACCTCATCCAAGGGTCGGTAATCGTGCTTTTGCCCGTATTTTCCAACCAAACCTTGTCGGTGATACCGGAATTAAGTCCTGGAACGTAAGGCATCCAGTCCCATCCGCCGCTGGAAAGGTAATTGGGGCTTCCCTGATTGGCCAAAGGAGTACGGGGAATATCCACCAGTACGGCCAATGTGTTGGAACCGTTGCGGTCTACTAATTGGGTTACGTTGAAGTGTCCGCAGTGCATGAAACCGTCTAAGTTTCCTAAATGGTTTCCATTCAGGTAAATTTGACCTTTGCGGTTAATTCCGTCGAAGTTTAACCAGATGATTTCTTTGTCGAAATCGGATGGAATCTTAAATTCCGTACGGTACCAGAAGCTGCGGTCGTATTTCTTTCGGTCGACTTTCTGTATGTTGTCTCCGAAATTAGGGTCTTTTTCTTGGCCGGCAGTCACGTATGACGTAAAAACCGTGCCCGGCACGACTGCTTTGACGGCCTTGGGATTTTGGTAGCCGTTCTGCGTAAGGCGCAACATGTCTTTTCCTACTTCTTCTTCGGGCATTACGGTCCAGGCAGCATTCTGAGTATCGCTATGCAGATAGCTTACTTGTGCGAAAGCTTGCAACGAGCCGAACGTGCTCCACAGCAACAGGCCGAATAGTTCTTTTGTTCTCATAATAGATCAGTGAATATTTTATTTAGTGACTACTTATAAAAAAGTCGGATTATTTTCCATCGATTGCATCGTAACTATTAAGTTAACCATGCAAATGTAAAGGATGAAAAATAATCCGACCAAAAGTAGTACTTCATAAAATACTACGTTTGACGCATTCCACTTTCTTTTATGAATTTGCCCTATTATTTTGAATTAAATCTTCTATATTTATTTCTTGTACGTTCCGGACTTTGCTGCGCGTGCTCGCGATTTGTTGCTCGAAATCTTTGGGTGTCATGCCGAACTGTTTGAAGAAAAGTTTGCTGAAATAGGAATGTGAACCGAATCCTACCATGTAACTGATTTCTCCTACCCGGTATTTCCCGTCCTGAATAAGCTCGGCTGCTTTCTTAAGGCGAATCAGCCGGATGAAGTCTATCGGAGACATGTTGAACAATGTCTTGATTTTACGTAGCAGGCTTGAACGGCTCAGGCACAATGCTTCAGCCATACGTTCTACGTTGAACGTTTCGTCTTCCATGTTGGCATTGATGACTTCGATGACCTTGTTCATGAATACTTCGTCTTCTTTGCTCATTTGCATGTTCTGTACGGGGAAGAACGGCCGTTTGGAGAATGCCTCGCGTTCTTTCTGCCGGTTATTGAGGAGGGACAGGATCTGTGCCTTTAAATAATCGTATGAGAACGGTTTCTCAATGTAGGCTTCAGCCCCGACCTTCAGCCCCTTGACTTTGCTGTCTATATCATTCTTGGCCGTAAGGAATATAATAGGGATATGGCATAGGTTGATGTCCGACTTGATGGCGGTACAGAGTTCATAACCGTTCATTTCCGGCATCATGACATCGCTGATGACGAGGTCTATGTGTTCTTTCCGTATGGTGTCGAGCGCGTCCTTTCCATTAGATGCCGTTTCCACGATGAAGAGCGGCGAAAGCCTTTCTTTCATGAAATTGCGGATGCTGTCTTCGTCTTCGACGATGAGGATGACGTTTCCCTTTGTGTTTTCGTCGGCCGAAGTGGTTTCGTTCAGCGGAAGGTCGGCTTGGCTGAACGGTTTGTTTCCGTTGGCCATCATATCCTCCATATTGAGGGGAATGGTCAATACGAAGGTATTGGCGGGTTGACGCGTGTCGAGCATGAGCGTCCCCTTATGCAGCAAAGCCAAAGAGCGTGCCAAGGCCAGACCGATACCGACACCTTGTTTTTCTTTCTTTTTCTCTTCCCCTTGGAAGAACGGTTCGAATATCTGCTCTGCTTTCTCTTCGGGTATTTTGGCTCCGTCGCTGCATACGCTGACCGAGAAGTTGCCATCATATTTGCTCAAATTGACCGAAATATGCTCATTGCCGTATTTCAAGGCGTTATTAAGCAGGTTGCTCAGTATCTTGGTGATGGCTTCTTTGTCGATATAAGCGATGATGTCGTTTTCGAAATTCTCTACTTTCAGCTCTTTATGTTGATGGGTGAAAGTCGGCTCGAAACGGTTGACTGTCTCTTGCAGTAATTCGGATATGTTCACGACTTCGTAATTCAAGGTCAGTTTATTGGCACCCATCTTTTGGAAGTCGAGCAACTGCGAAGCCAAGTTAAGCAACCGTTTGGTATTGGTGGCAATGACATTCAGGTTCTTGTTCAGTTTCTCGTCCTGAATGTGCATTTCCTGTATGATTTCCAACGGCCCGTTGATTAGGGTCAACGGGGTGCGGATTTCATGTGCTATTTCCGTGAAGAACTCTACCTTGTTCTGATTGAGTTCTTTCTCCTTTTCTATTTCAAACAGTTTCTGTTGTTCGGAGAATTGTTCGTTCTTGTGTTTCCGGTACCAGTAGAACCAACCGCCGAACGCACAAATTCCCAATAAGGCATAAATGATGTATGCCCATGTGGAAGCATACCAAGGCGGTAAGATGACTATGGTCAGCGAACGGGTCGCATATTGGGTGCTTTCCGGTGTGCCTCCGTTCGTGGTGGCACGTAGGTGCAGGATATACTTGCCCGGTGACAGATTGGCGTAGGATATACTGTTTTCTGTTCTCGTACGTATCCATTGTTTGTCGACAGGTTCCAGTTTATAGAAGTATTCATTGGTCTGCGAAGTCGAATAGGACAGCAAAGCTATGTCAAGGCTGATATTGGCCTGATTGTAAGGCAATACTATCTTATCCGTCCCGATGATGCTCTGTTTGAGAGGAGAACCGGGCGTGTGCACCGTCACTTCTTCATTGAAGATGGAGAAGCGCGTGATGTAAATAGGAGGTACGGGGGCTGTCTGTTCCTTGATATTAGGATTAAAGGAAATCAAGCCTTCTATACTGCCGAAATAGAAATTGCCGTCACTGCCTTTTACCGCTGACTTATAATTGAATTGATTACCGCACAGGCCGTCGTGTACGGTGAAGACGCGGATTTCTTTCGTTTCGGGTTTAAAGCGGACCAATCCCCTGTTGGTTCCGAACCATAGATACCCGTAGTCGTCTTCCAATACTTTGTAGGCTACGTTGTCCGGCATGCCTTCTTCCACAGAAAACCTTGTGAAGTTGTCTTCCTTCGGATTGTAACGGCAAAGGCCACCCCGGTCGGTGGATAACCAGACATTCCCTTTACTGTCCTGCATCAGCGAACTGATGGAATTGGAACTGATAGATTGGGATGGGGTCTTGTCGGAAGTCCCGTCCTTATTCGTATAATGTTTGAATGTATTGTCCTGGGGATTGTACTTCCATGCGCCTTTTCCCATCGTGGCAAACCAGAACGTTCCGTTCTTTTCCTGCAAGATGTCGAACACCCATTGGTCTTTCAGTTCCGGGAGGGCTATGAATTTAAAGGTTCCTTTGGGAGCATAGAATACACCGAAGTCAGAACCGGCCCAAAGCGTTCCTTCACGGTCCATATAAAGCGCGTAAATGCTGCATCCGCCAGAGCCTACGTGAAGTTCATTGTAGTTATAGAATGTCGATTTGCCTTTGTCATCGATGACCACCAACCCGTCTTTGTAAAGACTGCAATATATGTTGTCGCCGTAAGCACTGACTACGATCGTTATGTGGGTGTTGAAGTTGGCCTGGGGGAGGGGATAACGCCAAATTTTGTGGTCGCTGAGTGACATGACATTAATGCCTGCGTCTTCTGTCCCTATCCAAAGGTTCCCACGCCCGTCCTCGGCCAGTTCACGGATTCTCTTGCTGGACAGGGAACTTTCCTGATAACCGGGCAGATACTTCCGGAAAGCGAAGGTGTTGTTGGGCAAATAGTTGACTCCGCCGTACATCGTACCGATCCACAACCCTCCTTCGCGGTCGCGGTAGGCGGAATACACGATATTGTCGGCCAGGCCGGAAGGGTTGAGCAGGTCTTGGCTGAAGTGCTTGACGGAGCGTGCCTTTTCATTGATGACATATAAGCCGTCGTACGTGCCGGCATAAATCTCATCTCCATATACGGTGGCGAACCGTGTGAAGGTATGTCGCAGGCTTTGTAATGTAATGTCTTCCAAAATGCTTTTCCGGATGTTGTATTTTTTTAGGTCGCCGTTTTGTATGCTCATAATCAAGAAATCTCCTTGTTGGCTCAGCGTGTTGATTTCCATGTTCAGCAACGAGCGTCCCTTTGCGTCTTCTTTTATTTGGACGAAGTTCTGGTTGTGGGCATCATATTTAAGAAGTCCGGTATACCATGACACGGCATAAATGTCCCCATTGTCGCAGATGCAGATATTATGGGGATAAGACCCGTTGGGAAAATCGGAGTAGCGGTAAAGTTTCTTTTCGTCGTAACGGAACACGCCTTGGCTTGGGGCACATATCCAGATGTTTCCTTTCTCATCTTTTAATATGGTGGAAATCCAGGTGGTGATGGTCTCCCCTTTATCGGTTTGAGCATCCAGGAACGTAAATACGTCGGCCGCCGGATCGTACCGGAAGACTCCTTCGTCGGTACCTATCCATAGGATGTGCCGGTCGTCTTCGAATAGGGTTGAAATATTCTGGTTGCTACGCTGACGGGCATAGTCGTTGCAGTCGAATTGAACGACCCGCTGCCCGTCGTAACGGTTCAGGCCGTTTTTAGTTCCAAACCATATAAAGCCATAGCTGTCTTGTATGATGGCTTTTACATTGCTTTGCGACAATCCGGTCTCGCTGTTGATGTGCATGAAAGAATACCCTTGCGGGTCTTGCGAATACGCAGGTGTTATGCAAAACAAGCAAAGGGTGTATAATAAAAATAGGGTCCTTTTCATGATATATGTGATTAGACTTTTTGCAAAATTAGTAAAAATATGGATTAAACCTGATAAAAATAGCAGATTTTGTGGCTTTATTTCTATCGGAGCCTGTTGTGTGGGCAAACAAGGGCTGTAGGAAGAGCGAAAGAAAACGGATGCCGGAGGACGTGGCAAAAAGTGATGAAGATTGAAATAAATGCTTCAAACATTGTAAATCATGCTTTATTCTATGTTTTTGGAGCTATTTCTATTAAAATAAGAAATACAGGTGCGACTTATGTTAAGAGGAAGTGCGTATTTTTGTGAATACTAAACAATCCGATGATATGAAAAAGAAACTGAGATTTATTTTGGGTTTCCTGTCGTGTGTGTCTGTATTGCAGTTGCCCGCCCAGGAAACGAGTTTATGGTACGATGCTCCTGCGGATGAATGGATGAAATCCCTCCCTATTGGTAATGGCCGGGTGGGAGCCATGGTCTTTGGCGGTGTGGACGAGGAGACGGTGGCACTGAACGAGTCCAGCATGTGGGCCGGGGAATATGACCCGAATCAGGAGAAGCCTTTCGGGCGGGCACGGTTGGACAGTCTGAGGGAGTTGTTTTTTGCGGGCAAACTGATAGAAGGGAACGGGATTGCCGGCCGCGAACTGGTGGGAACGCCGCATTCTTTCGGCACCCATTTGCCGATTGGCGATTTGAAAATCAAGTTTGATTATGCCGGAAAAGAGGGAGGCGTGGAGGACTATCGCCGTGAGTTGGACTTGACGAATGCGGTGGCGACGGTTTCTTTTAAGAAAGGAGGTACGAAGTACAAACGTGAGTATATTTCTTCCAACCCCCAAGATGCCGTAGTGATGCACTTTACTGCGGACAAGAAACAGTCCGTTTCTTTTGATATGAGGATGAAGATGATTACGGCGGCCCAGGTGCGCACGGAAGGGAACCTGTTGGTGTTCGACGGGCAGGCTTTGTTTCCTAAATTGGGGACGGGAGGTGTGAATTTCCAGGGACGTGTCGTGGTGAAGGTAGACAACGGCGAGGTGGAAGCTGCGGGAGAGACGGTGCGCGTGAAGCATGCGGATGCCGTGACCATCGTGGCCGACGTGCGTACCGATTACAAGAACGGGCAATATGCGTCATTGTGCGAGAAGACTGTAGGGGAAGCCATTGCCCGTCCGTTCGAGACGATGAAGGAGGAGCATGTGGCGGATTATGCGCCGTTGTTTGCCCGCGTGTCATTGAAATTGGCCGACGATTCCAAAAAATCCGTTCCGGTGGACCGCAGATGGAAGGCCCTTTGCGAAGGAAACAAAGATGCCGGCTTGCAGGCCCTGTTCTTCCAATACGGTCGTTACCTGACCATTGCTTCTTCGCGTGAAAACTCGCCGTTGCCCATTGCCCTGCAAGGTTTCTTCAATGATAACTTGGCTTGCAACATGTGTTGGACAAGCGATTACCATTTGGATATCAATACGGAACAAAACTATTGGCTAGCCAATGTCGGCAACTTGGCCGAGTGCAATGCCCCGCTGTTCACTTACATCGCCGACTTGGCCCGCCACGGTGCCAAGACCGTCCGCACGGTTTACGGCTGCAAGGGTTGGACGGCACATACCGTGGCGAACGTTTGGGGGTTCACGGCTCCCTCAGAAGGAATGGGCTGGGGACTGTTCCCGTTGGCCGGTTCTTGGATGGCGACCCATTTATGGACGCAATATGAGTACACGTTGGATAAGGATTACCTGCGCGACACGGCCTATCCTTTGTTGAAAGGCAATGCCGAGTTCCTGTTGGATTACATGGTGGAAGACCCCAACACGGGCTATATGGTGACAGGCCCCTGCGTGTCTCCCGAAAATTCTTTCCGCTATCAGGGGTGGGAGCTTGGAGCGTCCATGATGACGACCTGCGACCGAGTGTTGGCCCATGAAATCATGTCGGCCTGCGTGCAGGCTTCCGACATTTTGGGCGTGGACAAGGATTTTGCCGACTCCCTGCGCCTGGCTTTGGCCAAATTCCCTCCGTTCCGTGTCAACAGTTACGGAGGTTTGTGCGAATGGTATGAGGACTATGAAGAGGCGCATCCCAACCACCGCCATACCTCACACCTGTTGGCTTATTATCCTTACTCCCAGATTACAAACGGGAAAGACCCGGAGTTGACGGAAGCCGTGCGCACCACCATAGAACACCGGTTGGCTGCCGAGGGGTGGGAGGACACGGAATGGAGCCGGGCCAACATGGTATGCTTCTATGCCCGCCTGAAAGATGCGGCCAAGGCAGAAGAGAGCCTGAACATCTTGCTGACCGATTTTGCGCGTGAAAACTTGCTGACCATATCTCCGGAAGGCATTGCCGGTGCGCCTTTTGACGTGTTCATCTTCGACGGGAACGCTGCCGGTGCCGCCGGACTGGCCGAAATGCTGGTGCAGGCGCACGAAGGTTATGTGGAGATATTGCCCTGTTTGCCAACAGAATGGAAGGACGGCAGCTTCTCCGGACTTTGCGTGAAAGGCGGTGCCGAAGTGTCGGCAGAATGGAAAGACAGCCGGGTGGTGAAAGCCTCGTTGAAGGCCACGGCGGACAACCTGTTCCGCCTGCAAGTGCCCGAGGGAAAGGATTATGCAATCCGCCTGAATGGGAAAAAGTGGGTGTCCAACTTGGACGGGGACCGTTGCGTGGTGGCTTATTTGAAAAAAGGTGATGTGATAGAACTTAAATAATGGAAATCATGAAGAAACAATATTTGTGGGCTTTGGCCCTCTGCGGATTGGGGCATGCCGTTTCGGCGCAAGACGTGGCCCGTTATGTGGATCCTTTTATCGGAACGGGCGCGGTGGCGCAGAGCCTGAGTGGAAACAATTATCCGGGTGCCACCGTACCTTTCGGGATGGTGCAGCTCTCGCCGGATACCCGCGAAGCGCCGGACTGGGGGCAGGCTTCGGGATATGACTATAACGACAAGACGATTTTCGGCTTCTCGCATACGCGGTTGAGCGGGACGGGTGCTTCGGATTTCATCGACATCCTCATGCTCCCCATGAACGAGAACCGCAAGGAGTCGAGGTTCACGCACGAGAAGGAGGATGCCGTGCCGGGCTATTACCGTGTGCTGTTGCAGGACGACAGCATCAATGCCGAGCTGACGGCCACCGGGCGTGTAGGCGTACACCGCTATGCCTATTATAATAAGGAGAAAGCCTCCAAGGTATTTCTCGACTTGGACCACTCGGCCAACAAAGGCAGTTGGGGACGGCGCGTCATCAATGCGCAGATACGGCAGGTAGGACCGTCGGCCATCGAGGGTTACCGCATCATCACCGGTTGGGGTAAATTGCGTAAAATCTACTTCTATGCGGAATTCTCCCAACCCATCGTGGCTTCGGAGATGATGAACGACAACCGGACGCACCGGAACATCGCGGTGGTGAACGGCACGAACCTTAAGGCTGTCTTCGATTTCGGACGGCAGGACGTGGTGGAATGCAAACTGGCCATCTCGCCGGTCTCGATAGAGAATGCCCGTCTGAACCTGCGTACGGAGGCCGACGGAAAATCTTTCGATGCCATCAAGTCGCAGGCATACGAAGCTTGGAACAAGGAGCTTGGGAAAATGCAGGTAGAGAGCGGGGAGCATGAGAAGGAGATATTCTATACGGCACTCTACCATACTATGATTCAGCCGAATGTGATGTCCGACGCGAATGGGGAGTATATGGCTGCGGATTATTCCGTGCGCCGTCTGCCCGTGGGACAGGTACATTACAGCACTTTTTCTTTGTGGGATACTTTCCGTGCCGCCCATCCGCTTTATACGATGTTGGAACCGGAACGCTCCACGGATTTTGTGAACAGCATGATACGCCAATATGACTATTACGGGTATCTGCCGATTTGGCAGTTGTGGGGGCAGGACAATTATTGCATGATTGGCAACCATGCCGTGCCCGTCGTGGTAGATGCCATCTTGAAGGGGCTGCCGGGTATCGACGTGGCCAAGGCGTACGAAGCCGTGAAGATGAGCCTGACCACGCCCCATTTGAATTCGCCGTTTGAGGTGTGGGACAAGTACGGTTACATGCCCGAGGACTTGCAGTCGCAATCGGTGTCTATCACGTTGGAACAGAGCTTCGACGACTGGTGTGCGGCACAGTTGGCCAAGCATTTGAACAAGGCCAAGGACTACGAGTTCTTTATGAAGCGTTCGGCCTACTACCGCAACCTGCATCATCCGGAGACGAAATTCTTCCAGCCCAAGAACAGCAAGGGCGAATGGATATTGCCTTTCGACCCCTATAAATATGGGGCAAACGGGGGATATCCTTTTACGGAAGGGAACGGATGGCAATATTATTGGTATGTGCCGCAAAACATTCCGGATTTGATTGGACTGACGGGTGGTGAAGACGCTTTCTGCAAGCGGTTGGACGAGTTCTTTACTTCCGACCAGACGAGTGGAGAGAAAAACGATAATGCTTCCGGTTTCGTAGGCCTGTATGCCCATGGCAATGAACCTAGCCATCACGTGGCCTATCTTTATGCCATGGCCGGCCAACCGGCCAAGACCCAACAGTTGGTGGACCATATCAAACGTACCTTGTACAACACTTCTTCTTCCGGTTATGCGGGCAACGACGACTGCGGCGAGATGTCGGCCTGGTATGTCTTCTCTGCCCTCGGTTTCTATCCGGTAAACCCGGCATCGGGAGAGTATGTGATAGGAAGCCCCACGGTGGACCATGCGGAAATCATGCTGTCCGGTGGAAAGAAGTTCGCCATCGTTGTGAAGCGTAAGGGCGGGGTTGGCGCGGTCTATGTGAAGTCCATAAGGTTGAACGGGCGTAAACTGGACGGTTATGTGCTGAAGCATGCAGACATCATGAAGGGGGGCACGTTGGAGTTTGAGTTGACGGCCAAGCCCAAAGGAAAGATTTTGGATTTGCGGTAATGCCGTGATATCGGCTGTTTCCGTGTAGGGTGCAGCCAAGGTGGTAAAAAGCCGTATCCTGTCTTTTTGCAACAGGATGCGGCTTTTCTATGCCGGAAAGTTAGCAGAAAGGTCTTTCTAATCTTTTTGGAGACGCTGATTTAGGCGGAAATATATTGGCCTGATACGGAAATCAGTGGTGAAAAAGCCCGTTTTTCCTTCCTTTTCCTCATTTTAAGTGTTTTTCTTGCGGCAAGCGATTTTTCATTTGGAGCAAAGCGAAAAATCATTTGCCGCACAATTTGGGGATGTCTGCCGCAAGAGATGATGTTTTTGTGAAGGAAAAGGAGATTCTGGTTGGGGTATCCTTGCTTTTTTCTTCTATTTGGCCAAAAAAATCCTTGAAAAACGGAGTGCAAAATGTTCGTGGAAGCGATAGAATGCTTTCATTGTTTTTTTCGTGTACGGACAAACAGGATTTTGTCCATTGCGGAATGTCGCCGCTTCTTCCTTCTCCTTTTCAAAATGATAAAATCCCGATGCGTGAGAATCCGATATTTCCGTCTGGCCTTGGTGTCGGGCGGAAATATCGGATTCTCGATGGGGCAGAAGTTACATTTTGACTTTATGTCAGGAGGCGACGGCCAAGGTCGTGTCCTGTGGTTGTGTGGTTGGCGTTAATCCGGTGCTTCCTTGTGAGTGTTAAGAATACAGAAATCTCGGTTTGGAGGTGTTATAAAGTGTTGAGAAAACACTTAACGTTAATGCTTGGGGAAGTTAACAGTCTTTGTTGCGTGAGAAAATGGTAAAAACGTGCGTTATTGTGTTTTTCAGCCTATTTTGAAGCATGAATTTCGTTTTTTGACGCATTTTTGTCTTCTGTATGGCTTCTTTGTGCTTACTTTTGTATTGTGATTAAATTGAATAGGTGTATATCATGGAACTTTGAAATGTTAAATAAAAAATATCATGGAATGGAAAAGTATAGTCATTTTAATGAAGTGAGGAAGATATTCGTATCGTTTTTGTTTGGTGGAATGTTGTTTTGTGCTTGTACGACGGACTGTATGGATGATGTGCAACATTCTAATAGTTCTGTTAATAAAGTGGATAAAACAAGTAGAGAAAGAAGTGAAATGTATGACTATATTTATGCGGAAGTTAAGAATGTTGACCTTACAAAATATCCTAACTCTGCACTAAAAGTTTATCCTTTTCGACCTGCCGAATATGGTAATGAGCTGACTGAAATACCACAAATAGAATCTATTGTGATGTATACTCGTGAAGAACCCGATAGGGCGCATACGACGGTGTTGTTGAAAGTGCATGATGATCGGTTTGATATGGATTTTCCTGTGAACTCTATCGATGGAGAAATTGTTCCTGCCCGAATATTCATGCCTTGTTCATTCGCTTTTGTTTTTTATTCGTCACAGTATCCGCAAGTTGAAACGATGGTCGTGGAATGGTACAAGGCTGATGCGGTGCCCTATGAATATTTGGATTTTTTTAAATAAATAGTTTATTAATAAATAAGATATATGAGAAAACATAAGATGAATAACCTGAACGCTTGCCTTTGTGCTGCGGTGTGCTTGTCTTTGTTCAGTTCGTGCAAGGATGACTACATCTATGATGACGAGGCTCCTGCTTGGTTGGGTGAGAATATCTACGAGTATTTGGAGAAAAGCGGTCAGTACACGAGCTATTTGGCACTCGTGAAAGACTTGGGTTATGAAGAGACATTGCGCCGCACGGGTAGCAAGACTCTGTTTCCTGCTACCGATGAGGCTTTTGCCGATTATTTCCGTGAAAATGGAATGCATGGCGGCGGGGCAGATTTCGTACATAATCTTCCGGCTTCGCAGAAACGCTATTTGTTCAATTCCACAATGCTTAACATGGCATATTTGAGCAATATGTTGGCAAACATCACCTCTGATGCAGATGGTTTGAGCGAAGGTACTGCTGTGCGTAGGACTTCATCTGCGACTCTACTGGACACGGTTCCTTATGTTTCTTATGCGGATATGCCAAAGACAAGTTTTTGGAAGCGTTTTGAAAGAAAAGGAGGTACTTTTTTGGCAGATAATGGAAACCGAATGTCGGTATTCTTTACGCCTCAGTATTTTTCTCGAATCAACCTTACGGAGTCCGATTGGAATGTAATTTCCAAAGGGTGGGGAATGCCTTGGGACGCAAGCGGTTTCTATGTGAATGGTATTCACGTGCAGGCACAGAACAAGGATGTGACTTGCAAGAACGGTTATTTGCATTTGGCCGACGGTGTGGTGACACCTTTGCCGAACATGGCAGAAGTTATCACTTCTACTCCTGAGGTTTCTCAGTTTGCTGAATTGTTGGACATGTTCTCTTTCCCATATTATGACGGGGCGATTCAGTCCAATTTGGCGGCTGCATATGGTGGTATTTTTAACGAAGATTCTACCGTGTTTGTCAAACGTTATTTCAACCAAACGGATTTTAATGCTGACCCGGAAGGCAAAGTGGATATCAATGGTTATGGTACGTTACTTTACGACCCTGCCTCACATGCCTATGGCGGTAATGGCGATATGGGAGTGATGATTGTACCTACGAATGAGGCCATGCAGGAATATTGGACATCTGAAGAAGGTAAGTTCCTTTCTGACAAATTTCCACAGTGGGACAGTGTGTACACGACTGTGGTTTCTGCTTTTTTGCAGAATCATCAACAGCGTTCGTTCAACGGTGCATTGCCGCATAATTGGGACATTATGTCTGATAATGCAGGTTTCGAGTTGGGGATTACGGAAAACGATGTAGTGAAAACTATTCCGGCAAACAACGGATTGATTTATGTGACCAACAAAGTGTTCGCGCCTGTGGATTACCAAAGCGTGTATGCTCCGGTGTTGATTTCTGACTCCACGACAATCATGTCGCCGGCCATTAAGAACGATGTGGACAATGATTACAACTTGAAATACCATTTCTATCTCCGTTCGCTTGATAGCCGTTACAATTTGTTAGTGCCCACAGATAAAGCTTTGGCTGATTATCGCGATCCCATTACATGGGCCATTTGGGCGAATGAACAGATCGACAATCGTGAAATATGGTCGTTCCGGGTGTACATGGGGCGTGTCGTAGCCGATGTGTATGCCGTGGATGAAAATGGAAACAAAGGAGAACTCCTTCGTACGTTGGATGATGAAACGGGGGATGAGCGGAATCAAGTAAACGATCGGTTACAAGATTTGTTGGACATGCACATTGTTGTGGCCAATGATGAAACAGAGCCTCTTTCCGGTTATATGGATGAAGGCACTCAGCCTTATTTCCTGACTAAAGGCGGTGCCGTGTTGCAGGCAGAAGGCGTTGGCAGCGCGTTGTCGGTCAAAGGGCTCGGTGATGTAGAAATGGGATGGCCTTCGGCTCATGTGGTTGCGTTGGAAGATGGTAATCCCGCACGTTATGAAATGACCAACGGGCATACGTTCTTTATCGACCGTATTTTGCAGGATTCTTATAAGTCGGTGTATTACACGATGGCTGATGCTGAGACACACGAGGCCTATGCGGCTTTCTATCAATTGCTGCAGGGCGACGAACGTGTATGGGCTTATTTTGAAGAGGATGAGGACGTGGAGCCTATTTTTGATTTGGATGTAACGACTTCTTCATCTGGGCTTGGTCCTATTGTTACTTCGTTCAACAACTTCCGTTATACGGTATTGGTTCCCACTAAAGAAGCCTTGGACAAGGCTTTTGCCGAAGACCCGGAATTATGGACTTGGGAGCGGATTGCGGCTGAAACCGATCCGGCCAAGAAAAAAGCAAAGACGCTTTACTTGCTGAACTTCCTGCGTTACCATTTCGTGGACGGTATCCTTCCCATGGGGGACGGCATTTCTTATAATGGTTCGTATGCCACGGCTGCCCGTGATGAAAACAACCATTTTGTGTACTTGAATGTATCGGGAAATGGCAACCAGTTGACGTTTACTTCCGAGAACACGGGAACACAGGCTCATGTGGTGACGGGGGACGAGAATAATTATAATGTATTTACGCGTGATTATATCGTAAATAATAGCGACTATAAGGCGGCTACGCAAATTACGGCTTCTTCTCACGCAGTCATCCACTTGGTGGATCATGTAGTAGACTATCGTTAATAAAAAAATAATCAGATAGGTTATGGAAAATAAGATAAAATCAGTGGTATTGTGGTTGGCTTTCTTCCTTTTAGGGGGAGCTGCCTATGCCCAAAGCGGTGGCGTAATTGTCACCGGTAAGGTTTATGCCGATGATGAACCTGATGGTTTCATCGGAGCCACCGTCGTGGAGCAGGACAAGAACGGACGTATATATTCATCTGCCCTGACGGATTTTAACGGAAACTTTTCATTAAAGGTGAAAGACCCGTCCCATTCTTTGAACTTTTCGTTTGTGGGTTATAAACGTAAGACCTTGCCTATTGGGGCGACACGGAAGTTTGATGTGAAATTAGAGACACAGAATGTGCTGAAAGAAGTGCAGGTCAAAGCATCTAAGTTGGTGACAGGTGGCGGTGCGTTGGCTATTCCCGAGCGGGAATATTCCGGTGCGATGCAGAAGTTTAATACGAAAGCCATCGAAGGGGTGTCCGTGCCTTCCATTGACGATGCCTTGCAAGGACGTATCGCGGGCTTGGATATTGTGGCCAATTCGGGTGACTTGGGTAGTGGCACGGTGATGCGTATCCGTGGTATCACTTCTATCAATTCCAATTCACAGCCGCTTATCTTGCTGAACGGTATTCCTTTTGAAAGTAATATCGACGATTCGTTCGACTTCGCTTCGGCCGACCAGGAAGAGTTTGCCTCCTTGTTGTGTATCAGTCCGGATGACATCGAAGAAATCACAGTCTTGAAAGACGGTGCGGCGGCGGCCATTTGGGGAAGCCGCGGTGCCAATGGTGTGATTGACATCCGGACAAAGAAGGGTGCGACAGGACCTACACGTGTAAGCTATTCCTATCGTTTTTCAGGTTATACCCAGCCGAAGGGTACGGAATTGCTCAATGGCGATGATTACACGATGCTCATGAAACAGGCTTATTTCAATCGTGCCCAACAAGATTGCAATATCCCAGAGTTTAGCTATGACCGTTCACAGTTCATTTCTGCATACGGAACGGCTCAGGATTTTGAGAACTTTAACAACAATACGGATTGGATGGATGAGGTCATCAAGCATGGTTTTACCCACGACCACAACCTTTCGGTGAGCGGTGGTGGTGATAAGGCCAAATTCCGTGCTTCGTTCGGTTATTATAACCAGACGGGTACCATTATCGGCCAGGAAATGACCCGTTTCTCCAACCGTATGAATTTGGACTACAACGTAAGTTCGCGGATGATGTTTTCAGCGGATTTTTCCATCACTTATACGGATAATGACAAGAACTATACGGATGACCCTTACGGTGAGGACAATCTTTTGAACATTGCCCGCAAGCGCATGCCGAATGCTTCGATTTTCCGGCAGGATGCCAATGGAAATAACACGGATGTTTATTTCAATATAGCGCAAAATTCGCAGTTGGATGATGCCCAAAAGAATTTGCGTAATCCCGTGGCTATCGGTAATTTGGCTTCTTATCAACAGACAAGCATGCGTATCATGCCCACCTTGCGTTTGCAATATGACTTTTTGGATCCCGCAGGCGAAGCCAAACTCCGTTACTCGGGTTATATCAAATTCGACTCTGAAAATGTCAAGGATACCAAGTTCTTGCCGCGTGAGACGACATCCAAGAATTGGAACGACGGGAGCGTGAACAAGGCATACGGAAAGGAGAGCGAAGCTTTTTCTATCTACACGGCTCATGATTTGACATGGCAGCCCAAGCTTCCAGAGGCACATTCCCTGATGCTTTACGGGAAATGGGAAATGGACATGGCCAATTCCAGGAACCAAGAGTTTGAACGTTACGGGCTAGCTTCCACTTCGGCTACGGACGTGACCAACTTGGGGCATCTGAATACGTTCAAGAGCGAGCGGAGCGAGGGGCGCAATATGGCTTTCCTTTTGCAGGGCCATTATTTCCTGCTTGACCGTTACGTGTTCGATGTGACTGCACGTTGGGATGGCAGTACGCGTTTCGGACCAGGTAACCGTTGGGGCTTCTTCCCTTCTGCATCGGTGAAATGGCTTATCTCAGAAGAGAAATTCTTTGATTTTGCGGATGACTGGATGGATGAGTTTGCCTTGCGTTTGAGTTATGGTGTGACCGGTAACCGTCCGGACTACGAGTACTTGCATTATGCCCGTTACAATAGTTTCGGGACTAGTTACATTGACATTCCGGCTATCAAACCGGCCTCTTTGCAGTTGACAGACTTGAAATGGGAGCGTTCTACTTCTTATAACTTGGGTGTGGACTTGAGCCTTTTCGACTGGCGTTACCGTTTGGTGGCGAACGTGTACCACCGTCGTACGGATGACTTGTTGTTCAAGGACCAGTCCATCCCGTCTTCAACGGGATTCGGCTCCATATCCTATATCAATGGCGGTACGATGGACAATGATGGTTGGGAAATAGAGTTCAGCACGAACAACATGGTGAAGCGTGGCGACTGGTCTGTAGATTTAAGTTTGAACTTTTCGAACTATGTGAACACCATTATTGACTTGGATGAGAATGTGTTGCATAACTATAATGCGGACTTCAACTACTCGAACGGGTCTTACTTGAACCGTTTCCAAGTGAATAACTCTTTCGGTTCCATTTATGGCTTCCGGTATAAGGGCGTGTACCAATACGATACTTACCAACCGGATAAGCCGGATGCCACGGCACCGGTGGTGCGTGATGCCAATGGCAATGTGGTGTTGGATGGTTCCGGTGACCCCATCCCGATGTATTTCGCATACGGAACGACGAATGAATACCGTTTCCGTGGGGGAGATGCAATTTATGAAGATATTAACCATGATGGTACGATAGACGAATTGGACATCGTGTATTTGGGTAACTCCAACCCGAAATTCGATGGTGGTTTCGGTACGACCATCCGTTGGAAACGCCTTTCCTTGAATGTGTTCTTCAACTATCGCGTGGGGGGTAAGATTATTAATTACGGACGGATGTATTCCGAGAGCATGTACAACACGGAGAATCAGTCCGTGTCCACGAACTGGCGTTGGCGCAAGGATGGGGATATGACGGAAATCCCGCGTGCTCTTTTCCAGAGTGGATATAACTGGTTGGGTAGTGATCGCTTTGTAGAAGATGGTTCTTTTCTACGTTTGAAGCAATTGACATTGAATTACTCTTTCGATCCGAAGTTGTTGAAAAAGGCACATCTGAATACTCTCAATCTTTCCTTGACATTGAACAACATGTTTACAATAACTAAATATACCGGTGCAGATCCTGAAATTTCACCGAACAATATCGGGGTGAGCGAGGACAAGAATCGTACACCGCGTTCACGCTACTTTACGTTTGGCTTGACCGTAGGTATTTAACCTTTAAAAATAAATGTGAGATGAAAAAGTATATATATAAAATAGGTGTCTTCTTCCTAAGTTTGCCTTTCTTGGGTGTCACGGCTTCCTGTGATGACTGGTTTGGCATTATGCCGCAGTCCGAGATGGTGGCCGAGGACTTTTGGAAAGATGAGCAAGACGTGAAAAGTGCCGTGGGGGCCTGTTATAGGGCTATGTTGGAAGACGGCTTCATGCGTCGTTTGGTTGTATGGGGTGAATTACGTTCTGATAATGTGATAAATGGTTTGGGGACGGATACGGAAATCGGTTATATCCTGAATGCTAACCTGAACGAGGCCAACAGCTATTGCAAGTGGAATGATTTTTATACGGTCATTAACTATTGTAATACGGTGATTCAAAACGCACCAATGGTGAGGGAACGCGATGCGGACTTTACGGAGGAAGACTTGAACCAATATTTGGCAGAAGCCAAGGGAATCCGAGCATTCTGTTATTTTACGTTGGCACGCACGTTTAAGGACATACCTTATATGGAAACGCCTTATGTGGACGACACGCAAAGATTTCAAGTCGGACAAACTCCGTTTGAGAATGTCTTGGATACTTTGATTCGTGACTTAAAGACTGTAGAAAATGTGGCCGTGACAGAATATGGTGAAAACACGGCCTATACCCGTGGGCGAGTAACGCAGAAGGCTATTTGGGCTTTGATTGCTGATATGAGTTTGTGGAGGGGGAATTATCGTCAATGTGTAGACTATTGCAATAAGATTCTGACCACGGCGACAAATCCGTTGGCTCTTTTACCTGCTGATACCTATTTTAATACGGTGTTTGGCCCGGCAACTGGAAATTCCGATGAAAGTATTTGGGAATTGCAGTTCGATCCCAATACGACCAATGGGGCGGTCAACACGTTTTATGGAAGTTCCAATAACTCTTCCCCGTTGTTGTCTTCGCTTGATTTCGACGGACAGAATGGAGAGGATTGGTGGGACGGCTTGGATATGCGCCGTGCCCAGTCTTATGTAGAGGACGGGTTATATATGATTAAGAAATATACGTCTTATTGTTATGCTACGGATTTTGAAGAGGTAAAGTCCAATAATTTCCAATACGGGAATAATGAGTCCAATTGGATTGTTTACCGTTTGGCCGACGTGTACTTGATGAAGGCCGAGGCTTTGGTCGAGTTGGGGGACATTGCCGGTGCCGTGGACATGGTTTCTTATACTTATGACAGGGCGCACCCTGATTTGGAATCTGGAAGTTTAAAAGTGCAATATCCCGCCTCTACTCCGCAATCAGCGGTTCGCGATTTGGTTTTCGATGAACGTCAGCGTGAATTCCTTTTTGAAGGCAAGCGTTATTTTGACATTGTGCGTCGGGCACGTCGTGAAGGTAATGTGACGGCTTTGGTTAACACATACTTGCTACGTAAATATGTGGCTATGAGTTTAAACCAAAGTACAGTACTCAGTAAGATTAACGACAAAGAAGCCATTTATATGCCTATTCATCAGGATGAATTACGTTTGAACTCCTTGTTGGAACAAAACGCATTTTATAAAACTTCGGACGATATTTCTAAAAATTGACGATTATGAACAATATACATAAATTATTTAAGTGGGGGCTGTGGTCGGTAGCGGTCTTATGCCTCTCAGGCGTACAGGTGTCTTGCGATAGCGATGATATTGATGCTGATGCCATGTACACGTTTACGGGAGAGACGGTAGCTTCATTTTGCCAGAACGACCCCGAATTGTCGGATTTTTACCAATTGATAACCAAGTGTGGGGCGGATGCCTTATTGGAGGTTTATGGCCATTATACTTGTTTTGTGCCCAATAATGACGCCATTGCTGCTTATTTGTCGGCAAACAATAAGTCTTTGGACGACATTCCGGCAGAGGAGGCGCAAAAGATTGTGTACAACTGTGTGATTAGAGGTACTGCGGAATATACTTCACAGGAGTTTGTTGCCGGTTCTTTGTCTTCTATGACTTTATCTGAGCGTCATTTGATTCTTTCGTTTACAACTTCGGCAGATAACAGACGGGAGATTTGGGTAAACGGGCAGGCTCGTGTGGAACGTTTGGATCAGGAAGTGCATAACGGAGTAATCCATGTGGTGAACAAAGTTATCCAACCTTCAGAAATGACCCTTTTGGAGGTGATGCAAAATAACGAGAACCTGACTATATGGGCTATGGCTTATGAGGCTTCCGGTTTGAACGAAGGAATGGAGAAACTTTATGATGAAAGTTATGTGAATACTTATGGGTCGGATATGTATCAATATGGCGACTATAAGTTGCATGTGCCGACGAGCCGCCGTTATGGTTGGACTGCTTTTTGCGAGCCGGATGAATTGTTGAAGCAGGCAGGAATTACGGGTAATACTCGCGAAGAGATTTTGGTAAGTTTGGAGAACTATGCCCGTACGTATTACGGTTCTGAGGATTTGGGTAATTATAGGAGCGAGAAGAATCCGTTACATCGTTTCGTCGCTTATCACTTGCTGAACCGTCAGATGGCCACGAATGACATGGTGTTTGATACGCCGGCGGCGTTGATTAATCCGACGTATGCGGATAAACTGGTGGAATATTATGAAACCATGTACACTTATCGCATCATGGAAATCAAGGCCGGTAATAAGATTAACCAACAATCCAATGGAGATTACGTGGGCATAGACGAGGCGAATAGCAACATCGAAGCATTGAATGGTTACATCCATACGCTGAAGAATATATTGGTGTATGACGACGCGGTAATGCGTAATGATGTATTGCACAAACGTATTCGTTTCGATGCCATGTCACTACCTCCGCAGTTGACTAACAATAATATTCGTTGGCATAATGTGGATATTTCCGATGCAAATGGTTATACGGTCACTCCGGATTATTGTGGGGAGTATTTTACATTTAACGATGCTTGCTCATGCCTGATGTGGGGAAGCCAAGGATGGGCGGCTTTCCAAGGTGACGAGATCAATATGAAGGACAATTATGACTTCACTTTGCGCTTGTTGCCTATTCCGCCTGGAAATTGGGAGTTCCGTATCGGCTATAATGCCGAAGGATGGCGTGGAATGGGACAAATCTATTTTGATGGGATTATCACAGGGACGCCTGTCGATTTAAAAATCGGAGACGTGCAAGGCGATGCCCGTACGGGATGGGTGGCTGATGAATCGACTGCGGACGATGGAGTGGAAAATGATAAGATGATGCGTAATTTGGGGTACATGAAGGCACCTGAATCTTGTTGGTATGCACATGATAACATTCCGCTTAGGGATTGGTATAAGGCTTTGCGTTATATTGTGAACCAGTATAGTTTCCAAGATTATGGGGCACATAAGTTGCGTATGCGTAGTGTGGATTTCGCAGGTCGTGAGTTTTCCATCGACTATTTCGAGTTTATTCCAGTGGATATGATTCGTGATGAGGATCGCTTGTAATAACTATTAAGAAAGTAAGAACAAATGAAACAAATAAATAAAGGAATCATCTGTTTGTTATCGGGGGCGGCGTTGTTTGTTTCCTGTAACGACGAGTGGGATGCGCATTACGACTTGAATGGTAGTGTGCCTCAGGTCAGCCTGATGGCTTTGCTCCGTAATGACGCATCGTTGAGTACTTTCGCCCAAATAGTGGAAAAGACGGGGGCGGATAGCTTGCTTGCATCTAACCAGACTTATACTGTGTGGGCGCCGGTAAACGAGGCCTTGGCGAATGTAGACATGACAGACCGTGCTGCATTGGAACGCCTGGTAAGTAATCATATCGCCCGTTACAGCAACCCTACTTCCACTCAGCCGGGGAAGTACATCTATATGTTAAACGGTAAACGTATGGCGTATGACGGGACGGGTTCTTTCAATGGGACGGCTTTGGAGGAAGGTAATGAGCGGGCGGTTAATGGTATTCTGCACAAACTGAGCGACACCATTCCTTACCGTTATAATTTCTATGAATATATGTCCGTTTATCCTGAATATTCCAAGGTGTATGAGTTCATCAACCGTTTTATAGAAAAGAGGTATGATGCATCAGCCAGCGTCGGAACGGATTCGGTGTTTGTGGATTACAATCCGATGCTTTATAATTATTATTATGGTATTGGCCATATTGATGATGAAGACTCGCTTTATACCATGATTCTGCCGGACAACGAAGCTTGGGACAAAGCCTATGCTCATATCAGTCCTTATTTTACGACGTATAATGCGGACGAGGCTGTGGCTGATTCGATTCGTGATGTACAGACGGGGCAGGCTATCCTGAACGGTTTGACATTCAGGGGAAGGGTTGATGACCCGGCATCAAAGGATTCTTTGGTGACAGTTACGGGAAATGTGATTTATCAGACAGGCCGTTATTTTGCGCCTTATACGAAACTGGATGGTTCCAACGGGTTGATGTACTTGGCGAAAGGAGATTTGGTTTTAGATGACACTTGTACATGGAATAAAGAAATTTTAGTGGAAGCCGAGTATTTGAACGGTCGTACTACGAGTACCAGTACAAGTGCCTATGTGCGCAATACGGATGCCAACAGTGCCGTGCAGGGTGTGAGCAACAATAGTTATCTGGAGGTGACCAATGCTACGGGAACAGCGGAAGTTACTTTTGAGATACCTCAGATTTTGGCCGGTAAATACGACGTATATGTGGATTTTGTTCCCCCCGTCATTGACGGAGTCGCTTTGGCCGAGGAAAAAACGCGGTTGGAGTTCCGATTGGTTTATCCGCGCGCTGACAAGAATGGTACTGCCAATATCTCGCGTGACGATGATGACGATCCGGATTTGATTATCGGAGGAGACAGTGTAGGCGACAACAAAGTGAAGACTTTGAAAGTTTGGGAAGCATTGGAACTGCCCGCAGCCAATTATTATGATGGTATGTGGTTCATGGATGAGGATAATTCCACGGACGATGTGAAAGTACGTACGACATTCCGTATCCGTACCAATGTGAAAGCTCCGGAAGTGAATGTGAAGTATCGTCGCCGTTTCCGTGTCGACCGGATTCGTTTCGTGCCTGTACCTTGATTTGTTAATCCTTAAAGCATGATGAGTTATGTATTCTATATTTAATTCTTATTTGTTGAAACTTACGGGAACGATGGCCGGATTGGCTTTCTTCTCTTTTGCATTGCAGGCCCAGGAGCCGGTTCCCGCAGATTCGGTAAAGGCCGGGCAGGCAGAAAAGGTCCGGATGCCTTACCATGTGAAAGGCCGGGTTGTGGATGCCGTGACTGGGCAAGGTTTTGCCGGTGCCCGTATCACGACCCCGAATGTGAATGTGTCGGCCATGACCGATGAAAAAGGTGAGTACGAGATTGGTTTGCCCGATTTGCGGGTGCCTCTCTATGTGGATGCGCCGGGGTATTCCCGTCAAGTGGTGGCTGTCAAGGGGCGGACGGAGGTAAACGTGTCGCTCTATACCGTACCGGGGCATTCTTATTATGACGACGAAATGTCCGTGTCAGACGGACGGGTTGCGGTAGATGGCTTTACTTCCGGTGCGTTAAGCATGACGGAAGATATGAATTCCTTATTGGCCGGCCAGATGCGTACTTCTGCCCGTTCGGGTGAACCCGGGGCGAGTGCTTCCTATTTTGTACGTGGTTATAATTCTTTGAATCTGTCTTCCCAACCATTGTTCGTGGTCGATGGTGTGGTATGGCAGTCTCATGAGGAGGGCATTTCTACCGTGGACGGATATTACAATAACCCGCTGACTTTGCTTGACCCGTCGGATATAGACAAGGTAACGGTATTGAAGAACGGTTCGGCTATTTGGGGGGCACGAGGGGCGAATGGTGTGGTGTTGATTCAAACCAAGCGTGCCGGAGAGATGGCAACGAAGATAGATGCTAATATTTCTTTTGGATTCCAAACACCTTTTGAGACTATGCCTGTGATGGGAGCTGATGCTTACCGTCGCTATGCCACTGATGTCATGTCTGGTATGGATAGGCATGAAGTGGAAGATTTCCAGTTTACGAACGATGACCCTTCGCGGTCTTTTTACCGTGCGGTGCATAATAATACCGACTGGATGGATGAAATCAACAAAACGGCTTTTATCCAAAATTATGGTATATCTGTGTCGGGTGGTGATGACATAGCTCTTTACCGTTTCTCCTTGGGATATGCCCAAAATAATGGAAACATAGATGGAACAAAGTTCGATCGCCTGAATGTGCGCTTCAATTCAGACATCAAGTTGACAGACGAATTCAAGATATTGTTCGACATTGCTTATACGCAAACTGGACATAAGGTGACTTTTGACGGATTGGACCGGATGCGTTCACCGTATTACCTTGCATTGGTAAAGTCGCCGCTTTATTCTCCTTATCAATATAATGAAAGTGGTTCTTTGAGCGGCCGTTTGACGGATGTGGATGAGTTGAATTATGGTAATCCGTTGGCTCTGTTGGAGAAAGATAATATGCCGACGCTTGATAAATACCGTTTTACATTGAACTTGCGTCCGACTTACCAGATTACCGACCGTTTGGAGGCTGCCGCGCTTTTCGGTTTTTCTTATGATAAGGAAAATGAAGACTTGTTTATTCCCGATGCAGGCATAGCGAACGAACCGCTTTACAATAGTTTGGGTGAAGTGTACGCTACGGCGTTGAATGAAGTTCGCAGCTCTATGGCCCGGCAGACTTCCCTTTCGCTTGATGCCTATTTAAAATGGGACATCCTGAAAGGGTACCGGCATAATCTGTCCGCAGCCTTGGGCTATCGTTTTTATAACGACTATTTCAAGTATACATACGGCCAAGGGTACAATACGGGCTCCGACTATATGACAGCTTTGTCCAATACGACAAGTGATTTGCGTTATCTTTTCGGGACGGAATACATGGACCGTAACATGTCTTGGTATTTGAATGCGGATTATGGTTTTATGAACAAGTATTTCCTGAACTTGGGTATGTCGATGGAGACTTCTTCTCGTTTTGGTAACGAAGCCGGAGGTATAGACTTATGCGGTGTGTCGTGGGGATATTTCCCGTCGGTCAGCGGAGCCTGGCTTATTTCTTCCGAGAAGTTTATGCGCAACGTGGACTTCATTGACAATCTGAAGTTGCGTGTGGCTTATACGATGGCCGGTAACGGTAATTTGCCTGTTTATGCCAACCGTACTTATTTCACATCTTCTTTGGTGGCTAATGATGCGACGGGAATTGTTTTGAGCAATATCGGGAATGAAAAGTTGAAGTGGGAAACTACAGGTCGGGCTAACGTAGGATTGGACTTTAGTATCCTGTCCAATCGTTTGAGCATGAACATCGACTATTTCTATTCCAAAACGAAAGATCTGGTGACGCTCCGTTCCTTGAACGAAGAGGCTGGTTTGCAGTATTATTATGACAATAATGGCGAAATGGAAAATCAGGGATTTGAAATTGCGGCTAATGCCCGTATCGTGGATACGAAAGATTTCAAGTTCAATGTAGGGTTGACCGTAGGCCATTATAAGAATAAAATTACATCCTTGCCCAATGGCAGTTTCACTACGGAATTGGCCGGAGGAACGGTATTGACTACAGAAGGACAGCCGGTGGGCGTGTTCTATGGTTACCAGACCGACGGGGTGTATGCCACAGCACAAGAGGCGGCAGATGCCGGGCTTGCCATTCTTTCTTCTTCGGGGCAGCGTATTCCTTTCTCGGCCGGTGACATGCGTTTCGTGGATCATTCTAAGGACGGTATCATCGGGGAAGATGATCGTGTGATCATCGGTGACCCGAATCCGGACATCTATGGTAACTTCAATTTGAATTTCCGTTGGCGTGATTTGGAGTTGGGGGCACTCTTTACTTATTCTTTGGGTAATGATGCCTATAATGCTTTGCGTGCCAACTTGGAGTCGGGCAGCAGTTTGTCCAACCAAAGCATAGCTATGGAGAACCGTTGGATGGCAGATGGCCAAGTGACAGATATTCCTCGTGCCACTTTTGATGACCCGATGGGGAATGCCCGTTTCTCAGACCGTTGGATTGAGGACGCGTCCTATTTGAAATTTAAACGCCTGATGTTGTCTTACCGTGTTCCCGTACGTTCTACCTCATTCTTGCAAGGAATATCGGTATGGGCGGCAGTGAACAATCTTTGCACGCTGACGAAGTATTTGGGTACGGATCCTGAATTTTCATACAGTCAGTCCGTGCTTTACCAAGGTGTGGATGCAGGGTTGGTGCCACAGTCGCGTTCGTTCCAGATTGGGGTGAAATTGAATTTGTAATGCAAAATAAGAAAGTGAATATGAAGACATTTATCAAAAACTATATGAAAGCTGTGGGTGTCGTTTGTGCTTGCATGGCAGCTTTCCCCGCCTGTACGGATATGATGGAGACAGATTCTACTACGGTAGGTTTTGAGGAGGACAACCGTTTGGATTCTCCTAATGACTCTCTCTATTCCGTGTTGGGTATTCTTTCGCAGGTGCAACGTTTGGGCGACCGCTATGTGCTGTTGGGCGAGTTGCGCGGCGACCTGATGGAAGCGACCGAGGATGCAAAAGTGGATATTCAGGAGATTTCCAATTTCAAGGTCTCGTCGGATAACGAGTATGCTTCGTTCTATGATTATTACAATATTATTAACAACTGTAATTATGCCATAGCGAAGATGGACACGAATATCGTGTTTTACGAAGACAAGGTTATGATTCCCGAATATGCGCAAATCAAAGTGATACGGGCTTGGACCTATTGGCAACTGGCCTTGGCGGCCGGGAAAGTCAGTTGGATTGAAGAACCCGTGTTGAGCTTGGAGGCCGCACTCAAGGAGTATCCGCAGAAGGGGCTTGAAGATTTGGCACAGCTGCTGATTGATGATTTGACACCATATATAGGTGTACGTGCCTTGGATTATGGGACGATAGACAATTTCGATTCGCGCAAGATGTTCCTCCCCGTAGATATGGTATTGGGCGACTTGTATCTTTTCTTGGGACGTTATGCGGAAGCTGCTACGGCATATTACCGTCTGATAGACAAACGTAAGCTGACATTGACAAGTTCTTATGGTAACTATTGGACGAATACGGCTCGTACGGGTGGGTCTGCAGCTTGGATATCAGCTTATGTGAATACAGGTTCCAATGAATTACTTTCTTCTTTGGTGTACAGTTCCCGTCCCGATGCTTACCACCCACAGTTGGTACGTTGGTCATACAATGAAGTGCCTTCGATTGTACCTACAACTTCTTTTGTGGATTGGATGTCACGTGTGTCACATTACTATGCCGCCGAAAATACCACCCGTATACAGGGATTCTTTACTGGGGATTTACGTGGGCTGTTTGAGTTCTCGAATGGTACAACTTCTTCTGTGTCTTATACTACCGATGGTTTGGGGGATTATAAGGGTGCGCTTATTGATAAATTCTATTCCTTGTCCACATCTGGCGGAGTGGAGGATCCGGAAAATGAAGCGTTGGGAGGATTGCGTTATGTACGTAATCTGCCGGTATACCGTACTTCACAGGTTTACTTGCGTTTGGCTGAGGCCATCAACCGTTACGGGCGTCCGGCTACGGCTTTTGCTGTCTTGGCATACGGCTTGAACAAGACAAATTTGGCCAATACGACGAGGATTCCGGCATCTGAACGCACGGGGGAAATGTTTTTGGACTTTACGTCCGATTCCTACGATAATAATGTAGGTACGGCAACCCGTGGGCGTGGGCGGGCCATAGGCTTTCCTACCTCGGATTATCTCATCCCGGATTATACACCGTATGATACCATCAAGGTGGTAGACGGTGAGACGGGAGAGGAAAAAGATACGGTGGTGGTTTCCAAAGACCCCATCCGTTTGGCTGCCGCCAAGGCTGATTCTATCGAATATGTAGAAGACCGTATCATTGATGAAATGGCCGCAGAGACCGCTTTCGAAGGCAGCCGTTTCTTCGATTTGATGCGTATTGCACGCCACCGTGGGCGTTGGCCGGCTTATGCAGCAGAGAAAGTGGCAGCCCGTTTTGGAAATGGGGGCGAGGCCGTCAAAGCCCGTCTGATGGATGAAAGTGAATGGTTTTTAAAGTAATAAATGATTTTAGCAAATATGAGAAAACTAGTAGTTAAAATGATGTTGGGAGCTGCGGCCTTGACTGGTGTCCAAGGGTTGCAGGCACAAGACCCTCTGACGTTTGAGGCAGACTTCACGTTGGGTGATATGGGCGGATGGCCGAGTCATCGGAGCCGGGCTTTTGTGGCCGACTTCAACAATGACGGATGGATGGACATGTACTTGAACGGAACTTCCGAGAACAAAGGTTGGCAGTCGCGTGGCGTGTTGGTCAAGAACTTGGGCGACGGTCAGTTTGAAGGGGTTACGGATGCCATCTTTGACTATGAGACAACGTACGAAAAAGTCTATTCTTTGGATACGATATGGCACGAAGACGGTTCGTATGAGTTGCAGGATTCCATATTGGACGGTAAGGTCGTGATGGATACTATTGTGACCGAGAAGTTTGTAGGCATGAAGAACGGACTGCCGCGCACGGCGTTCGGGCAAGGTAGCCAGCCCATTGATTTCAATAATGACGGTTTGGTGGACTTCATTATTCTTAATACCGGTGGAAATGATACCGGCACATCGCAAGGTTATGTATTGGTCATCAATAAGGGAGATTGGCAGTTTGAGGTGTTGGAGGATCCGGTTCTTTCTAGTATAGGTGGATTGTCTTCTAATACCAATGGTGACAAATTTAATGAGAATAGCCCTTACGGTTCATTGGTGACGGGGGATTATGATAAGGATGGTTTCACGGATGTGTTGCTTTGCGGTAATGGGCCTGCAGGACGTTATACGATGTTATTGCGTAATGTGAACGGTGACCATTTCGAGGAAGCGCGGGTTTTCCATCCGCTGCCATTCGATGAGGAACTGACTAAAAAAGGAATCTATGAACAACTCGAAGATACAACAGATCCTGAGACCGGTGCGGATGTTCCGGGAGCATATATAGACAAGCCTACGCTGAAACCTATGCAAATGTCCCACGGTTCTGTCGTGTTCATTGATTTGGATGGTGATAGTTGGTTGGACGTGGTTGTGACAGGATATGCAGAGGCGCGTGAGAATATGGGGGAAATCACCGGTAACCAGATCCGTTTCTACAAGAACCTACAGAATGGCGAGTTTCAGGATGTGACAAATTCTCCTTCGCTTATTGAAGCGGCCAGTACGGTGTTGAATACTTATGGTATGACCGTGGATGGTACAATGGCTGATGTGTTCCGTGCCTGGGGATGCGAAGAAGGCATTACCCTCGCGTTGGACTTTGATCAGGACGGACGTACCGACCTGATGCAGTTAGGCACACAGGGATGCTCTTGGGGTTGGGGGGGTACCCGTACGTTAAAGCAATCTAACCAACTGAGAAACATATCGGATGAAAACGGTTTCCGGTTTGAAGAAATCCCCACCGATATTACTCCGGCCGCCATGGCATCCTGCTATCGTTTCATTTGTGTGGATTTGAATGGGGATGATTATCCGGACTATATGACCAACGGATGGACTTCCAAGGTCAATCCTGCCACAGGAGAAGCCGCAGGATGGGGGCGTTTTGTGGATTTAAGCGATAATAGTACGGTTTATAATACCTATTTCTTCAATGATGAAAGCAATGAGGTGTTTGGCGGTTATCTGGCCAAAAGCGAGCCGAGCGTGAACAACTTCGGAGATTTTGATAACGATTATAATATGGAGCTTCTCACTTCAGATTATACAGGAAGTCCGGACAATGGGCGTAACGACCAACAGGTTATCAGTTGGAATAAGACCGGAGTGGAATTTTATGCTCCGGAGGAAGTGGGTGAAGTGAATGTTACTCCGGAGAAAGGACGTGTAACTGTGGAATGGGAAGCTTCGGATATGAACAATGGCAATCCGGCCATGTTCAACCTTTATATACAGGACAAGCAAAGCGGTGCGCTGCGCATGGTGGTTCCGGCTAACCTTGAGACTGGAAAGCAGTTGGCTTATGCTATGTTTGGTTGTTATGTGAATACAGGTAATGAGGATGGGGCAGCTTCTTATGTCTTTGACAAGCTTCCTGTGGGTGATTACATCGTGGGGGTGCAGGCTGTGAATTATGCTTATCAGGCTACGGCATGGACCACGACCGAGGTGTCTGTGACGGAGAGTGATTATGTGGGTGTGTCTTCGCAGTCTGTGGCACGGGGTATGCAGGTCATTGTCAATGGTGATGCTATTGTTGTGACGAGTGCTAGTGATATCTCGGTGAATGTCTATAATATGCAAGGTGCCGAGGTAGCTTCGGGAATGACGAATGAACCCATTACCGTAAATGGCAAGGGCGTATTCGTGGTAAAGGCCGGAAATGAGGCCGTCAAGGTCGTGAAATAAGTAAAACGGTTATAGTGATTGAATGTGAATGAAGGCCCGGGCGGCCTTAGAAGGCAGTCCGGGTCTTTCGAAAATAACTTTAAACGAATAAAAATACAGAAGACATGAAAAATGCTACTTTTAAAACAGTGTTGACTTGTTGTGCGGCTTTAGCCTTGTGTCAGGCAGCCGAGGCACAGCGTGTAACGTTTGAACAGAATCGGGACTTCCGCGACCAAGTGGGATGGCCCGTGCATCGTGGATGCCCTATTGTGGCCGACTTCGATAATGACGGTTTCATGGACGTGTATTACGGAGGTACATCCTGTGAAAACGGTTGGGCATGTCGCGGCGTGTTGGCCCGTTCCAATGGGGATGGTGCTTTTTCTGCTAATTTGGAAGCCATCTTTGACTATGAGACAACGTACGAAAAAGTCTATTCTTTGGATACGATATGGCACGAAGACGGTTCGTATGAGTTGCAGGATTCCATATTGGACGGCAAGGTCGTGATGGATACCATTGTGACCGAGAAGTTTGTAGGTATGAAGAACGGACTGCCTGTTTCTCTTCGTGGCTTCGGAAGCCAACCTTTTGATTTTAATTCCGACGGGTTGGTGGATTTTATAACCTTAAATCAAGGTGGAAACATGTCAGGATTGAATCCCCGTTACACATTGGTGAAAAATTTAGGCGGAGGACAGTTCGAGACTGTGGAAGATGCGGCGTTGGCTGCATTTAATTATACCGGCGATGATAATTTCCTCTTTAATGAAGGTTCACAGTATGCGTCTTTAGTGACCGGGGATTATGACCGTGACGGTTATACAGATTTGTTGATTACAGGACAGGCTCCTACGGAGGGGCGTTTTGTCAAGTTGTTCCGTAACGTGAACGGGGAGCGTTTTGAGAATGTGAACGTGTTCCATCCTCTGCCATTTGACAAAGAACCCAACCGGAAGGGGTTATATAAATTGGGAGAAAGCATATATGACCCGGAAACCGGTACGACGGTAGAAGGCGAATATACCGAGGAACCGACAATGCAGGCTAAGCCTTTGTCTCATGGTTCGGTGGCATTTATAGATTTCGACAACGACGGTTGGTTGGATATTGTGTCTACAGGTTGGGCTGACGGTACAGAGGGTAAGTTGGTCGGAGTAGAGATTGGAGGAGATGAAATCCGTTTTTATCGTAACCTGCAAAATGGAGAGTTCCAAGATGTGACAGACAGATTTGTCGGGGCTGCTCAGGGTATTTTGGATATGTTGGATATTGCGCGAGATGCGAATTATGAGGTAAGGGATGTCTTCTCGGCCTGGGGAATGGATTCCGGTTTGATGTTGGCTACCGACTTTGACCAGGACGGTAAGATGGATTTGTGGATTCATGGGGCTGTTGCGGGAGGCAGGCCACGTTTCTCGAGTTATTTGACGTTCGGCATGGGTGAAGATTATGCGTCTGTGGAAGAATGGCCTACAGGTATTCTTCCTGCACATACGGTGGCGAAATTGGGCGTTATGTTTGCCGATTTCAATGGGGACGACATTCCCGATTTCTATCAACGTGGTTGTTGTGACGAAATTTGCCAAGACGAGTCCGTGCCTGAGAAATTCGGTCAGGCTTATTCATGGAGCCGTTTGTTCAGTATTAGCGAAGGGCAGGTTGGTACTTATGGCTATCCGCAATATGCCGATTATTGGACGGCAGAATGCTATGGGGCACGAATTCCTCAAAGCGATGGTGATGGACAGACCATGGATGCGACTTTTGGGGATGTGAACGGAGATGGTTTGTTGGATATCATGTGTACGGATTGGACGGATAAGGCCGATGATGCCGTTCCCAGTTATAATGTGACGGAGGGGGTGGAAATCATTATGCCCGATGAACCGGAAATCATAGAAGCAGAAACCGGAAAAGGTTGCATTACTTTGAAATGGGATCGTTCGGAAATGGGGAATGGAAATAAAGCCATGTACAATGTATATGCACAGAGTAAGGACGGGAACGTGTTCCGTATTTTGGTCCCGGCTAACATAGAGACGGGCAAACAGTTGTCTTATCAGATGTTTGGGACGTATGCGACTACTTATGCGGAAGATTATCAATATTACACTTTCGACAAATTACCGGCAGGTGATTATACAGTGGGTGTGCAAGCCGTGAACTACGCTTATGCTGCCACTCCGTTCGTTACGACGGATGTTACGGTGACGGAAGGGGCAGACGGGGTAAAACTGACATCAACTACTTCAGCGGCTTTGAAAGTGGTTGTGGATGGTGACGTGCTGACGGTAGTAACTGACGAAGATGTACAAGTGAATATTTACAATATGCAAGGCTCTGAAGTCGGTTCAGGCAGAACCAATGAAGCCATTACGGTGAACGGTAAGGGCGTATTCGTGGTGGAAGCCGGTGACAAAGTGGCCAAGATTGTAAAATAAAGAAGCACAGTTTAAGTGATTAACTGTGAATTAGGTTAGGTTGTTGGGCTCGGATGGCCTGTGAAGGTCGTCCGGGCCTTTTTCTTGGAACGTAAGGACGAATGCTCCGGGATGCCGAGGTAGTCCCGTTTGGCTTGCGCCAAAACCGTTGCTTTTTGGAGCAAACTTATTTCATCAGACGACCGAAAGAATGTTATTTTTGCATGTTTATGATTTATTTACTCAATAAGTTGGACGATAAAAAATGAAAAAAAAGTTCTTATTTGCCGCGTTGTTGATTTGCGGCACCTTACCATCTGTGGCTGAAGAGAAGCCACGCTACCAAGATGCCTCATTGCCCGTGGAAGAACGGGTGGAAGATTTGCTGAGGCGCATGACTTTGCATGAGAAGGTCTTGCAACTGCAAAACAATTCCAACAGTGACATTAATGCCGTGGAAAGCCATTATAAGGAGAGTACAGGTACGATGCATGAGATGAGCAAGACGGCGAAAGAAGCAGCCGAACTGTTTAAAAAACTCCAACATCATCTCCGTACACGGACACCGTGGGGGATTCCGGCCTTGATTACCGTGGAAGGCATCAATGGGGTATTGCAGGATGGGTGCACGATATTTCCACAGGCTATTGCGCAAGGGTCCACTTTCAACCCTGATTTGGTGGAGGATATGGCCGAAGCCATCGGCCGGGAAGCTCATGTGATAGGTATCCGGCAGTTGCAATGTCCTGTGCTCGACATTGCGCGTGAACTCCGTTGGGGGCGTGTGGAAGAGACTTTCGGTGAAGACCCGTTCCTGATTGGCGAGATGGGCACTTCCTTCGTGCGTGGTTCGCAAACGGAAGGCGTAGGCGCAATGCCCAAACATTTTGTGGCTCATGGTACACCGACGGGAGGTCTGAATTGTGCTTATGTGGCCGGGGGGGAGCGAGAGTTGCGTAACTTGTATGCTTATCCTTTTGCGAAAGTCATCCGCAATGCCGATCCCGTGTCGGTCATGAGTTGTTATAGTGCTTATGATGGTGTGCCGATGACGCATTCGGCTTATTATATGACAGACTTCCTGCGCGGGGAGTTAGGCTTTAAAGGGTATGTGTATTCCGACTGGGGAGCTGTAGACCGTTTGAAAGTGTTCCATCAGGCCGTGGCCACTTCCGAAGAAGCGGCCCGTAAGGCCATTATCGCCGGTATCGATATGGATGTATGGGATTGGGCTTATCAGACACTGGAGGAGCAGGTGAAGAAAGGGCAGTTGGATGAGTACTATATCGACCGGGCTTGTCGGCGGATACTGGAAGCCAAGTTCAAACTCGGCCTTTTCGATGAAGGCGAGGATGCCATTGATCCGGCCAAGGTGGACAAAGTGGTACGTAGCAAAGAGCATGTGGCTTTAGCCAAGGCTGTGGCGGACGAAAGTATCGTCTTGTTGGAGAATAAGAACAATATCCTTCCTTTGGATTTGTCGCGTTACAAATCTATCGCTTTGTTGGGCCCGAACAGCAATTACGGTGTGGCCGGTGATTATGGATGGGTCAATGCCGACCATCATGAGTGTGTCACGTTGTTCGACGGCTTGAAGAATGCGTTGGGACAGAAGGTACAGATGAACCAGTTGGACGGTTGTGATTGGTGGAGCCAGAAAGAAGACGGTATCGCTGCCGCCGTGGAGTTGGCCCGTAAAAGTGATATTGCCATCGTGGCTGTGGGTACGCGTAGTCTTTGGTTAGGGCGGAATGCCAAGGCCAACAAAGTGACTTCGGGAGAAGGGTTCGACCTTTCTTCGTTAGAATTGCCTGGCAAGCAGTTGGATTTGTTGAAAGCGGTGAAAGCGACAGGCAAGCCAGTAGTGGTGGTGCTGATAACCGGTAAGCCTTTGGTCATGACTTGGGCCAAGGAGAATGCCGATGCCGTAGTGTTGCAGTTTTATGGCGGCGAGCAGCAGGGGAATGCCATGGCCGATGTATTGTTGGGCAAGGTGAATCCTTCCGGTCGTTTGAATGTCTCTTTCCCGCGCAGTACCGGTAATACGCCGTGTTATTATAATTATTATCGGACTGACCGCGAAACGGTGTTCGACAAGGGTGGAAGTCTGGATGAGCCTAACGGCCATTACGTGTTCGACAAACCTTATGCCTTGTGGAATTTCGGGTACGGATTGAGTTATACGGATTTTGAGTATAGTGATTTCAGCCTGAACGATACCGTGTTCTCGGCAAATGGAAAATTGAAAGCCAAGGTCAAAGTGAAGAATACGGGTAAACGTGACGGGAAGGAGGTCGTACAATTGTATGTGCATGACCTCGTCGCTTCCGTTTCACAGCCGGTGCAGCAGCTCAAGGCTTTCAAGAAAGTGGAGGTACCGGCAGGCAAAGAAGTGGAAGTGGAGTTGGAAATGCCCATGGAAGAGTTGTCTTTCTGTAACGAATATCTGAAACGTGTCGTGGAACCCGGTGATGTGGAAATACAGATAGGACGTGCGTCAGACAATATCGTGTTCCGGAAAACCATTGTGGTGAAATAGATTCCTTTTCAGGCCGCTTTTTCCTTTGGAAGAAGCGGCCTGAAGCATTTTTTCTATTTTTTGCGCCGTAATTCTTGCGGCTTCTGTATTTTTTTTACTCTCTTTGTGCCCGTGAATGTAATGCTTGGAAAAAATTAATTCTTAGATAAAATAGCAATGAAAAAAAGATTGGATATTACACTTATCAAAAAAATGTTCCTCTTGTCCTTGTGGACCGTGCCGGTTGTTTCGCAGGCCGATGATATTGTCGTGGCGGACGGGATGTGGAAAATTACTTATATGGAAAGCGAGAAGGCTTTCCGTATCAACGTACTGAACGAAGGGGGGGCTGCGCGGAAGTGTGTCGTGAACCATTCGGTTTCGGTAGCCCGTTATGATAATGCCGAGGGGGTGGCACGCGAAGTGACAACGGCTTCGTTTGCCGATGTGGCCCGTGCGGAAGAAGCGGTGGATAATGAATTCGGTGCGGGCAAATGCTATACGTTTACGTTCAGCCGTCCGGACAATGGTGATGAAGTGGCGATGAAGCAACGTTTTTATATTTATCCCGGCTTGGATTACATGCTGACGGACCTTTCTGTGGAGGGGGATGCCGCTATCCGAAGCAACTATTTGGCTCCTGTCTCTGTGGACGCAAATTATACGCTTTACATGTCCGATGATGGTAACCGCATGTTGAAAGTGCCGTTCGACAATGATGGTTTCGGGCGTTACGGAAAATACAAGATGAGTGGTGAAGTCATTTCGTATGAGGTTTCTGCGCTTTACGAAGGGAAGAGCCGGGAAGGGTTGGTTTTAGGTTCGGTGGATCATAATTTATGGAAGAGTGCCGTCAGTGCCTACTTGTGGATTTTCGGGAGCGTGTTCGAACTTCGTGTATATTCCGGTGTGTCGACTTCAGAAACGCGTGATGCCATTCCTCATGGCAAGGTGAAAGGGCCGGTCGTGACCTCTGCCCGTATGTTCGTGGGATATTTCGATGATTGGCGCGTGGGGATGGAGACATTTGCCGATGCCAACAACCTTGTGGCACCGCGTACCGAGACCTGGACATACGGCACGCCCTTCGGATGGCAGAGTTGGGGGGTGTTGGAAAGCAAGAACTCTTATGCCACGGATGTGGAAATTTCAGATTATTACCATGACGTGCTGACTCCGGCGGGCTTTTGCAACAGCCAAGGGAATATTATTTTTAGCCTTGACGCAGGCGATGGAATGAGCAATGTGGAGCATTTGAACTTTATCAACCAATGTAAGAAGAAAAACCAAATGGTAGGGTGTTACAGTACGCCGTTCTCCATGTGGAGCGGGGAGAACCCCAATTGGGACGATGTGTTAGGTACGGCTTCCGACGGGACGAAGTGGACGCGTTGGGATGTCGTGCTCAAGGCCAATGGCAAACCGATTTGGTATGACGGTGCGTATTGTATGGATCCTACGCATCCTTATACGAAAAGTGCCATGGCGAATTTCATACGTACGCAATATTCGTATGGGTTCAAGTATATCAAAATGGACTTTGTGAATTGCGGCATCATACAAGCTGATTCTTATTATAACCCGGAGGTGACTACGGCGGTGGCCGCTTATAGCGAGGGAATGGATTACATCCGCCGTCAAATGGATAAGTATGGCATGTTTGCCGCTTTTTCCATCGCTCCGCTCTTTCCTTACCAATATGCGAACTCCCGGCGCATCGCGTGTGACACATGGGGGTCTATCGAACAGACGGAATTCAGTATGAACGCCATCTCAGGCGGATGGTGGACCGACCGTCTTTTCCAATATAACGACCCCGACCATTTGGTGTTGGTGGGGAACAAGGACCAGTTGAACAATACTATTGGCGAGAACCGCGCCCGCTATACCAACGGGGCTGTGACGGGCATGATGCTCGTGGCGGACAACTTCAGCCTGAACGACCGTTCGGGGCAAGGTTGGGCGGAACGGTCGCGTGAAGTGGCGCAGATCGTGATGCTGAACAAGGACATCAATGAGATGGCAGACATGGGACGTTCTTTCCGTCCGGTATATGGTTACAAGGAGTATAACGGAAATGCGGACGGAGCGGAAAATTTCTTCATGTTCGATAACGATAAATATCTGTACGTAGCGGTGTTCAATTATCAGAAAAATGAGCTTTCGGGTAATATTCCATTGGATTTACTGGATATTTCTTCCGATGCTTTTTCCGAAGTGCGTGAGCTTTGGACGAATGAATTGATAAAAGTGGACGGGAACTTACCGTATAGTGTTCCAGAGAAAGATGTACGTGTGTACCGCTTTAAGAAAACGGGAGGCAGTGGAGTGAAAGACATGGAAAATGAAGCAATGGTTCGAACGAAAGTCGTACCCCTCGGAGGAAAGCGTTTGATGGTTTATTCCGGTAAAGATATGAATCGCATAGAGGTCTATGATATGCAGGGACGTCTGAACGGTACGAGAGACTTGTCAGGTCGTACCCAAATGGAATTGGACTTGCCACATTTCAACGGTATGGCTCTGGTGAGGATTCACTATGCTGATGGAACGAAAGAAGTCTGCAAAACTTTGGTATATTAAAAGATTGTGAAATAATTATATGAAAATGAGAAAGAAAGGAGTGATTTGTACGATGTGGTGTGCATGCCTGTTCCCGGCCATGGCGGCTATGGCAGAAGATGTGGTCATCAAGGCGGGAGATTTGCGCATCACGTACGTGGAGAATGGGAAACAATTCAATGTGGAGTATAACGGCGGGAAGGCTTACCGGCCCGTGTTCATGGGTTCTGTGCCGGAGGCTACGTACGACATCCATGGCAAGGACGGTTTCCGTATCAGTTCGGCTTCGTGTGCGGAGGCCGACTACCAGAAGCGTACGGTGAACGATGCCTTTGGAAAGGGGACGTGCCATGCGTTTGTCTTCTCATCGCCTGCCAGTGGCGATGACGTGACCCTTACACAAGAGTTTTACGTGTATGAAGGACGGGATTACGTGTTGACGGACGTGGTGCTGAAAGGGGATGCCTCCCTTCGTTCCAACTACCTTGCGCCCGTGGCGGTGGCTACGCCTTACGACCTGTATGCTCCGGCGCAGACGAACCGCATGTTGAAGGTTCCTTTCGACAATGACGGTTTCGTACGTTACCATAAGAACCGTCTGGCAGGCGACATGACCTCTTACGAGGTTTCCGCGCTTTATGCGGGAGAGAGCCGCCGGGGCATCGTGTTGGGTTCGGTGGAGCATAACCGTTGGAAGAGTGCCGTGGAGGTGAAAGCTTCGGGCGACAGCCGCGTGGAAGCGTTGAAGGTGTTCTCTGGGGTTTCAAATAAGGAGACGCGCGACGAGCTGCCGCATGGAAAGGTAAAAGGGCCGGAGGTGCGTTCGGCATTGATGTTCATCGGGGCTTTTTCCGATTGGCGCAATGGAATGGAGGAATATGCCCGGGCTAATACTTTGGTGCAGCCCATGCGTAAGACATGGAAGCGCGGCACGCCTTTCGGTTGGCAGAGCTGGGGCGTGATGTCGGACAAGAACAGCTATGATGTGGACGTGGCCGTATCCGAATACTTCAAAGAGACATTGAAACCGAATGGATTTTGCAACAGCCAAGGCATCAACGTGATGAGCATTGATGCATGGGATGGCATGAACAGCGAACAACGTACCCGGTTCTCGGAAGTGGTGAAGAAGAACGGGCAGGTGCCCGGTTCGTACGTCACGCCTTTCTGCCTGTGGTGGAACGAAGACATGTTGTACAGGAAGATTTGCGAAGGCAGCCAGTATACGGGGTATGAATGTGTGATTAAGGTGAACGGCAAACCGGCCAAGTTGGACGGCGCGTATTGCCTCGACCCCACGCATCCCGGAACGAAGGAATTTATCAGCCGTGAAGTGCAGAACAAGAAAAAAGAGGGATTTGAATACCTGAAAGTGGACTTTACCAGCAACGGCATGGTGCAGGCCGACTCCTATTATAATAAGGACGTGACCACGGCCGTGGAGGCTTATAACGAAGGTTTCTCCCACTTCATCAGCGAGGTGGACAAAGGCGAACCGATGTTCATCGCCCTTTCCATCGCTCCGATATTCCCTTATCAGTACGGGAACTCACGCCGCATCGCTTGCGACACTTGGGGCAAGATCGGACAGTCGGAATACAGCCTGAACGCCGTGTCGGGCGGTTGGTGGACGAATGAGTTCTACCAATATAACGACCCGGACCATCTCGTGCTGGTAGGAAACGATGCGGAGAAGGAAACGGAAGGCGAGAACCGTGCCCGTATCACCAACGGGGCCGTGTCGGGGATGGTATTGGTGTCGGACAATTACAGCTTGGAGGACAAGTCCGGACGTGGGGATGCCAAACTTTCCCGCGAACGCGCCCAAAAGATTTTGATGAACAAGGACGTGAACGAAATGGCGGATTTCGGACGTTCGGCCCGTCCGGTGTATGGCTATCGCGAATACAACGACAAGGGCGACGGAGCGGAGAACTGTTTCGTCTTGGATACGGAAAAGTATTTGTATGTGTCTGTCGTGAACTATAAAGACAACCAGATTGCCGGTAAGGTGGCTTTGGAGCGTTTGGGGCTTTCCCCGTCTTCTTTCTCCTCGGTAAAGGAGTTGTGGAGCGGTGCTGACGTGAAAGTCGGCAAGGACGGTCTGTCCTACGACGTGCCGGGCAAGGATGCCAAGATTTACCGTTTCTTGAAAAAATAAGGAATACCGGTCATGAAAGCATTGTTTTCGATAATTTTAAGTGGTCTTATGTGTTTCTGCGTTCCCGCCGGGGCACAGGAACATATTGCCCGCGAATACATCGAATGGTCCGATGTCTGGTTGACGGGTGCCAACCAGACGGACAAGCCTCACGTCCTGTTGCTCGGCAACTCCATCACGAGAGGGTATCACCCCAAAGTCGAAAAGTTGTTGGAAGGCAAAGCCTACGTGGGGCGGCTTTCCGGTTCGAAGAGTGTGGGCGACCCTGCCTTGCTCGACGAGGTGGAGGCCATACTGAAGCACAACCACTTCGACGTGATTCATTTCAACAACGGCCTGCACGGTTTTGATTATACGGAGGAAGAGTATGCAAAAGCTTTTCCCGAGTATGTGGCGTTGCTCAGGAAGTATGCGCCCGATGCCAAACTGATTTGGGCCACGATCACGCCGGTACGGCAAGGTGAAGGGATGAAGGAGTTTGCCCCTATCACGGAGCGTATGAAGGCCCGTAATGCCATCGCGACGGAATATGTGAAGTCGCAGGGCATCGAGGTCAACGACTTGTGGAGCGTTGTGGCAGACCATCCCGAATATTATGCCGGGGGAGACGGAACGCATCCCGTGGATGCCGGATTCGATGCCTTGGCCCGGCAAGTGGCCAAAGTCGTGGAGGAGGCTTTGCCGAAGACGAAGTAGAGCGGTAGTAAAGGTTATTTTTATAAGCGTCCGGTTCTCATTTCCTTTTTGGGGCATGGGAACCGGATTTTCATTTTGTCAGAATGTCAATGTCAGGGGGCGAGATTGCTGTATCCGTCCGCTCGGCCGGAGTCTTCTGGAAATATTCGATTCTCGTGCAAGGAGGTGGAAGCGTATGGTCAGCGATATGCGGCTTTGGCTTGTCACGGAGTCTTCCGGATGCCTGATTTTACCGCGTGTGAATGGTTGAGGTGTAAACGTATGGCGGTGTTTTTCCGTCATCTTGATATTTGTTTTTTGTCGACGGAAATGTCCCAAATAGAGGAAAAACGCCCCGGAAGCGTACGTTTGTGTTCCGTTTTCAGGCCGTTCTTCCACCGATGTACAGAGGTTGCCGGAATGATGTGCGGAGAAAAAAAGTGTTTCTTTAGCCAAGCGATTTTTCGTTCGGCTGAGATTGATTCGCAATTTTGCTTAACAAAATAAAAAATAGAGCCTGAATTGTAAAAATCTGTATTCAAGAATGTGCAGGAAAACGTATGGAACAGCTTTATGCCGTGCTTTTCTTTATTCCAATAAGTTCTGTTCTCCTTTCATTTTGTCTGCCGGAACTCGAAAAGGATGACGTTGTGATATTTGTCAGATGATAAGGAGACGGCGCGTGTATTTGCCGGAGCAGAAGAAAATGAAAAACGATGGAACCGTTAAAAGAGCTAAACGATTCGCGCTCTTTTGTTGTAAAGTGTAAATGACACACTCATGAGAGCTAAAAGAGAAACATTTAATTCTCATACGGTATTATTTGCGTTATGACGGGGCCGATACGGGTGTTTGTTGCTGCTATGAACTGTATTTTTTAAATTTTGATGCATCTGTCTATTTCCAAATGACCTAATATCTGCTAAATTTGTATTGCCGAAAGGAAGAAAAGTAGGCGGTGTGAAATATTAAAAAGTATAAATCTCTAATACTAAACAGATGCATGCGGAAAGAAATGTAAAGCAGGTCATGAGGTGGTGCCTATACATCGTGTTAGGCTTTCCTTTGTTGAATTCATGCAAGGATGACTATATTTACGATAATGAGGAGCCGAGTTGGTTAGGTGCCAATATTTATGAATATTTGGAGTCGAGCGGACAGTTTGACTGCTATTTGGCGTTAGTGAACGATTTGGGATATAAGGAGACCTTGAGGCTTACAGGGAGTAAGACCATGTTTCCGGCTAATGACGAGGCTTTTTCCCGTTATTTCCTTTCAAAGGGACTTACAGGCGACGGGCCGGCACTGATTCACAAGATGTCGGCTTCGGAAAAGCGTTATTTGTTCAATTCCTCTATGCTGAATATGACTTACTTGAGTCACATGTTGGCCAATGTTTCTTCAAACGACCAGGGGATTGGGGAAGGCATCGCTTTGAGGCGTGCAACGTCTGCCTCTTATTTAGACAGTATTTCTTTTGTGAAGCCGGACGCGTTGCCGAAGACTGCTTTTTGGAATCGTTTCCGCGAACGCAAGGGAGCTTATTTGGCTGACAACGGTTCTAAAATGGCATTATATTGGACACCGGAATTCTTTTCGACTTCCGGCCTGACAGAAGCCGATTGGGCGGTAATCATGAAAGGTGAGGAAGGCAAGCCCTATGACACTCAAGGGTTTTATGTGAATGACGCGCATGTGGAATCCAATCGGAAGGACGTGACCTGCAAGAACGGTTATTTGCATATTGCGGACGACGTAGTGGCTCCCGCTTCCAATATGTCGGAAGTCATCAATTCAACGGCGGGGATGCACACTTTTGCGGGTCTGATGGAAAAGTTTGCTTATCCTTATTATGACGGGAGCGTGGACGATGCCGTGAAGGCTTATTACGGGGCGGGGAATATCAGTGATTCCGTGTTTGTGAAGCGTTACTTTAACCTGACGGATTTTTCTTCCGACCCGGAGGGCAAGGTGGATATTACGGGTTACGGGACATTGGCTTTCGACCCGTCGAATAATGTGTATGGCGGGAATACGGACATGGGTGTCATGTTACAGATAAAAAATTAAACATCTAATAATCATTAGTTTAAATCAAATGTTTTACTTTTAAAAAATGGTTTTTGCACCATTTGAGCACCGTCGCACTAAAATTAGGCTCATTTTTGAAGCTCCCCGGAAGGAATAGCCTACCGGGGAACTTTGATGCTCATTCTAATTTCTGCATGTGCACCAGCCTGAACATGTCGGACGTGGTCTCAGCAAACAGGTTGTCGATGTTTACCGACATGGACTTTGGGGAGAGCAAAGATAGCATTTTCTTGCATTCGACCATATTTCCGTACGCATCCCAAACACCACGTACTTTTACGCCTCTTATCACCATTGTTCCGCTAATGGCTAAAACGGTGGTTTTTGTCACGTCACGTATTATGCGGTCTATCTTTACCGGGATATTCGTAATCGTGGCGTATTCCTTACTCCCTATCAGGGTGTCGAAATTGAACGGTTCCTGAACTGATTCAGGGAAAATCATTAATCCTTCTGTATTCATTATCATTTAAATTTATAAGTTGTTTTAAATACACTATTTATTTTTCTCTTTATATCGCGTATCCATGCCTTTACTTTGTATTTCCATAAAAATTCATCGACTCTGGTAAAAAAGCGGTTCTCTGCAAGCGTGCAAAACAGTAAGAAAACCAACCCAGAGACGATTGCCGAAATACACGCGGCAAAAAAAACTCCAAGTTCATACAAAAAATGTTCATATAAAAGTATGCCGGATAAAATACCGGAAGCCACAGATACAACCCAACCCGTAATCGGAACTTTTTTCATACTCATTCCTCCTTGTCTAAAGTTCTTTCTTGCAACATCCTTTTGAACTCGTTGGCGTATTTTTGGGCTTCACCTGCCGTACGGAAATAATTGCCTGATTTCCATAACCGAGTATCAATGCTATCAAAACTTTCTGTAAAACTCTTAGGTTCGTCTTCACGCAGTTTTATGTAATAATAACGTTCCCCTTCTTTCGCCCTCCAACGTTTAGTTTCTATTTCTTCCGTTTCGGGATTCCAACGAAGCCCTTGTTTTTCCAACGCCCGGAATATCGAGCATGTGCATTCTTTCTCTTTCATTGCCTTAGTTTTTTAAAGTTCTTCAATCTGTTTTTTTAGGTCTGAAATTTCAGTTTCCATTACTTTTATATAATTATCTACAATAGTCTCATCGTAAAAAGTTATTTCATTTTTCTCGCCGCTATAATTAAATGTAAGGTGTACACTTACAATATAATTATCAGGATGCGTAATTTCATGTAATTTATTTTCAAGGAATTTCAGTCTGTCAGCCAATGCTTTTGCATCACTAATCTTTTTATAATTCACTTCCATAGCTTTTTTGTTTTTATATTATTGAAAAATAGTACATAATTCAGACAGCATATTCCCAAACTTTTTCAAAAAACCATCCGGTCATATCAGATATAAAACGCCATCCAATCGTATTGGATATAAAAAGTAATACATCTACCAATGTAATAGGTTCTCCATTTAAGTTCTTCATATTTTTGCATTTATTTGGTTTTACATTATCCCGCCGGCCGTATTACCGGCGGGGCATCATTGCAAGGAACGTTGGCCGAAGCCCCAACGCGCTATTATCGTCTTGTTATGGTGGTATGCTCGTTCTATTTATCATGTCTTTTTATTTCATGTTGAGGATTCCGGGTTTAGGGTTCTTTTGCAAGGTCGCGGAGTAGCTTTTCATAGTCGAAAAGGTGGTCAAGCACTAATTTAAAACGTATCGTGGCCGTGTCGTTCAATTCCAAGGACAAATTAAGGTCGGAAACGGCTTGCATCATGCACGCCTGACGGTCAGCAAGGTTGTAGCCCATACCGTCTTTGCTGCGTATTTCTCTTATGGTGTTCTTTGCCTCTTCTGTGAGGCGTATTTCCTGGTCTTCCATCGTGTCTTTATCGTTTTATCATTCTTCTATCTGTATATATGAAATGTTTCTCAATAATTCGGAATACTCGCAAATGACGCTTACCACTGAAAAGAAAGCCTCCTTTTCACGGGGTTCCGTTATCATCAAGAAGCTTATCATCTTGCTTATTGCCGTCAGGGCGTTTTCCGCGCGGGCTTCCCTGTTATACCCTTGGTTCGATTGTATTTCTTTGATGAGTTCCAATGCTTCGTTTTCGATCGTGATTTCAATATTTTCCATGATGTTTTTGTTTTTGTGGAAGGGTGGATTCAAACCACCCCACCGGATTATTATTCGATTGTTACCAAATTAGCCTTTTTAAATGACCGCCACGCGCTTTTCTCCGTGTCGTAGTACACTTGTACCGTGTCGCTCTTTTTGCGGTCGTCTGTGCCGGTTACGGGCGGCAAAAGGGTGGCTTTGAGTGTGCCGTACGCCTCACGTACCGTGCCGTCAACCTTTTGGAAGTGGAATTTCACTATTCCGTCGGCCATCCGGGCTTTCAGCTTCATGTTCGCCCACGCGCATTTCAACGCCTCGCCCATCGTGAAACCGTTCTTCTTGACGAACTGCCATGCAAGGAGCATGATTTCCTTTAACTGGTTCTTCTTTTGCGTGCTCATATCGTTTCTTTTTTGTGGAGGGGCTTTTCACCCCTCCGGTTGTTCTTATCTTATCTGTGATTCTATTTCCTTGCTTAACTCTGTTTCGTCGATTACGGGGGTTATCTCGTCCTCTCCGTCATAGGCGAAAGCGTTCTTCACTGTTACGCCTACATGGGTGGTAACGTATTCCGTTGGGTAGATGTAGCCCCCGTAAACCTCGTAACCGTCCAAATCTATTTCGTAGTCGAATGCTACAAGGCGGTCGTCTTCTTCATACTCTACATGACCCTTGGTGCCTTCCATCAGGTCGGCAAGGGCTTCATAGTCCATGCGGTCTAAAAACAACGTTTTCTTTTCTGTGTTCGTAGTCATAACCTTTTGCTTTTGTTTTCTGATACAAAGATACAGTATTTACTGTATTATTACAAATAAAACAAGCAGTAAATACTAATTTTTAACACAAATTAATATAGTATTTACTGTATTACTTATCTTATAAGGTAACTTTGTATAAAAAATACGATTATGAGAATAAAGGAAGTTTTAAAAGAAAAGAAAATTACGCAAGTGGAACTTGCTGAAAAAATGGACGTTAGTATTTCAGCGGTTAGGCAAATGGTAGTTGCCGAATCACTAACGACAACTACACTGAATAAGATTGCCACGGCTTTAAACGTACCTATTTGGCAGCTCTTTGTCTCTCCGGAAGAAGTGTCAAAGGAAAGCGGAGCGGGCTTGCATTGCCCCGTATGCGGTGCGGAACTGGAACTGAAGCAAAAGGAGGACACCCCGCAAAGTGGTTCTTGATTTGGTGCATTTGTAGGACGTTGCACCAACTTCACGGGGTGGGGTCATGGTGGGGTCAAATACACGTGTCCCCATTTGCACGGGTGGCGGTTTGGCCATCCGTTTTTCTGTTTCATTTCTTTTGTAGTTGGCGGCGTTCGGGGAAGGGACGGAGGCCGCACCGGGTAGTACCCCCTCCCCCCCCTGAGAGGTACGCCACGGGCGCAGATTCATTCCTTCTAAAAATTTTTTTTCCGTTTTTCCGTGCATTCCATCCGTTTGCGTCCATCTCTCCCCCGTCCGTGTCTTTATTCATTACCCTAATGTTATATCATTTCCTTACCGTCATTTTACCGTCATTGTACCATAGGCGAAATTAACGCACTTTATATACTACTGATTTACAGTATATTATATTGCATTTCATCTTCTTTATTTCGGCATATTGCGGCATATTACGACATATAGCGGTTTATTGCGACATGACAAAAAAAATCCTTTATTTTACGCTCTTATTTTGAAGTATTGTTTAGAAAATAGTATTATATTTGCGTCAAGGTAGGACGAACCTTATAGGAAGATTTTATTTTCCAAGCGTGGATATATATATGGAATCCGTAGGCCGTCGTCCCGGCTTGCGGATTCTTTCATTTTTAAAGTTTTGGATTATGGAAGATTTAAACCCGTTTGACGTTTTGGCCGACAGGATAGGCCGCAGGATTGCCGCTTCGTTTCTTGACGAGGTGGGAAAGTCCCATTTGTTGTCTTCCCATGACGCGCCGCGTTATTACACGCGCAAAGAGCTTGCGTCACAGTTAAGATTGAGTTTGCCGACCATCACCCGTTTATGCAAGGACGGTACTTTGGAGGGCAAGAAGGTAGGCCGGAAATTGCTGTTTGAAGTTTCGCAGGTGGAAAAGGCGTTGGAAGAGAATGGCGGTAATTTGAAGTACAAACGTTCAGGAAAGTTTTAGGATATGGAAAAAGAAAAAGGGCAAAGCCGAATCGGCCCCACCCATGACAAGAGTGAGGGCAAAGATAGTGGAAAGAATTTGTTTGAGCAAGTCCGGGAAGTTAAAAATGACATGCCGGGGCAAAATTATATCGGAATAACACAGAAAATCGCCTCGGAACTTGACGAGGCCAAAACGGAAGTGCAAGACCCGACTTTTGAGATTCCCCCCGAAATAATGGAGATTATCAAGAAAACCCGGTTGGATTTGTCCAAGTTTGACGGATTAACAGATGATGAGCTATGAATGAGACGAAAGATATAATACAGAGTATTGCCGTAGAACTTGACAAAGAAAAAACGGAAGTGCAAGAGAGTGGGAAGGGCTATTTGAAGTGCGTCCTTGATTTGTCCCTGCCAACGAATGAAACGAAATACATGCTTTCGATTGGCGGTATTGATACAATCCCGTCCGGTGAACTCATAGGGGTAAAAGGGCGTGCAAAAATGGGCAAATCTCAATTCGGCTACTATCTCATTTCCGTTTTGCTTGCCGGGCAATCCCGTGGCTCTGTGAGGCCGTTGCAGGCACGTTACAAGGTTTTGTTATTCGACACGGAACAATCAAAGGAGAGCTTAAAGAAATGCTGTCAAAGGGCATTAAGGTACGCCGGACTGCCGGACGACAAGAACGATGTCCGTTTCATGCCGTTCTTTCTACGGCCTTTCTCCGTTGAGGAACGCCGGGCGGTGATATCCGATGCCATAGAAGGCGAAAGGCCGGACATTGTTTTCATTGACGGGGTGCGTGATTTGCTCCATGACTTCAACAGTTTGGAGCAAAGCGGCGATTTAATACAGTGGCTCATGACCCTTATTTCCGATTTCGGGTGTACAATCGTTTGCGTTCTCCACCAAAACAAGGCGAAAGATGATGCAAACATGCGCGGCCACCTTGGTACGGAGCTTTTAAACAAGCTTTCGGACTGTTTCGAGGTATCAAAGAAAGACGGTGCTTTCATGGTAACGTGCACCGACAGCCGTAATGTCGTATGCGGTGACGTGGCTTTCTCCATCAATGCAAAAGGGGATTTCACGGAGGCCGAAACGGTAAAGGAATCTAAATCTTCAGAACGGTTGGAAAGGATAAGGCAAGTAATAAAATTGTGCTTCAAAGAAAAAGAATCAATGATATACACTGAATTATGGAAAACTTATAAACTCGAAGCATGTGTTTCAGACCGAACAGCACAGCGAGCTGTCGCAGATGCCAAAGAGCATGATTTTTTAAGCGTTGAAGGAGATTGTTATATGTTAAAACTAACATAAACGTCAACCGTCAACCGTCACGCCACTATATATAGGCGTGACGGTTGACGTTTATATAAATGTCGTTCCCGTCATTGACGGTTGTTTGACGGTGTTTTGACGGTTGACGGTAAGATTAACTTAAAAACAGAATAAAATGGAATCAGAAAATAAAATCTTAAAGCCCTTGAAGTGCGTGGCGATATGTACCAAGGTTGAAGATGTGAATACCTTGTTTTCCCTTTATGAATTGACACCGGAGATTTACCGGATGCAACCCTTTAGCGCAGCTCACGTGCTTTGTGAAGGGGGCGGGGTTTACTTGGCGCTGTTTGACGGTTGCTTGTATTTTGATTCTTCCTTTATTGGTGCGTGTCACGCCCCGTCAGTCCGTCGCATGTCGGTACTCGTTGACAACTTCATATTTGCCATGTTTTTGCGCTATGCTTTCGAGTTCACCCCAAATACTTCCGGCCATGAGTGAATACAGATACAGCTTGCAGGAGTACACCGGACGGAACAGCCGCCACACGTGCCCGGCATGCGGTCGTCCTCATTGCTTCACGCTTTACGTTGATGACATGGGAAACCCGTTGGCCGAGGACGTGGGATGGTGCGACCATTTGAACTCTTGCGGTTACAAGAAAACGCCAAAGATGTATTTTGACGAGAACCCACAGGAAAGGGGACGGCACAATACCGTACCCTCCTACACACAGCCCAAGAAAGAGGCGCAACCGGACTACATACCGCTTTCCTTGATACGGAAGAGCGAGGGCACGGCGAGCAACCTTGTGGGATACCTTGCGAAGTATTTCAAGGCCGGAGAACTGAAAACAGCCGTAGCCCAATACCATTTGGGATGCACCAAGAAAGGCGAGACCATTTTTCCGCAAATAGACCGTTTCGGGATGTGCCGCACGGGCAAGGTCATGCAGTACGGCGCGGACGGACACCGGGTGAAAGGTAATTTCGATGCGGTGGACTGGCTTCATGCCCGGTACATGAAGAAGCAGGGCAAGGCGGCGCATGAGTTCCACCTCAAACAGTGTCTTTTCGGTGAGCACCTTTTGCCCAAGCGTCCCGGTGACATTGTCTGCCTGACGGAGAGCGAGAAAGCCGCCGTTATTGCTTCCATGGTGTTTCCTACGTCCGTTTGGGTGTCATGCGGCGGCAAGCACGGTCTAAGCCATGAACGGTGCAAGCCATTAGCCGGGCGTAGAGTGTTGGTCTTCCCTGATGCCGATGCCGTGGAAGAGTGGTCGGAGAAAATAAAGGCTTTGGGCTTTTGCCGTTCCGTCCGGCTCTCCGACTGGGCAAAGGACGAACCGGAAGGAAGCAAACGGGACATAGCGGATTTGATACTGGAGGAGAAAGCCCGGTCGCAGGTGAAGCCCACCACGATAGGCGATGTCTTGCGGTGGAACCAGGAACTTGGATTCCCGAAGGAGCGGTTTTCCATTCATGTTTGACACACGCCCGTCAGGCTTACAGGGATTCGATTTGCGGCCTTTTTATCCCTTTGGTGGTACTTCTGTTGAGGCTTGAAAAAAAAGGCTTAAAACGCAAATACGGGCGTTTCGGGAAAGATGGCCGGAAAATTGGTTTTTTGAGGACTTAAATACAAAGACAATGGAAATAGAAACGATACACGGGCAGATTATTGCCAAGGCCAACCACTACCAAGCCGTACCGGGCAAGTCCGGAGCAAAGCGGATTATCAAGGACGGGAAGATACGCGCCTACGAACGCAGCTTCATGCAGCAATGCCGGATATACCGGAACAGGCGCATTTCAGGACGTTTCCGGCTGTTTGTGCGGGTGTTCCATAGTTCGGTACGCTTTGACTTGGATAACAGCCTGAAAACGTTGCTCGATTGCTTGCAGATGGCAGGCGCAATAACCGATGACAAACTTTGTTTCCAAATCGAAGCGGAAAAGAAGATAGACCGGTACCACCCCCGGATAGAGTTCGCCTTGTTGGAGGTGAACGAACAGAAAAAACTGTTTGAATAGGGCGAAACGCCCCACCCTTATATGTCCTTTTCTCCCCAAAATACACAGATAGCGGACTGGACATTTGTACCTTTCCGTTCTTTTTCGTATCTTTGTGTCATAATAAGGTAAGGCCATTTGAGCCGTATGGATGCAAAAAAGCGTCTGTACGGCTCTTTTTTTGTTTGGAGCATGGAAAAGGAAGGGAAAGAATATTTGAACGTAAGGGAGGCGGCGGAGTTTTCCGGCGTGTCAAGGGTGTACTTGCGGAAGCTTTGCCGGGACGGGGTGCTTGAAAATTTCCGTTCCCGTGGGGGGAAGCTGATTTTTATCAGCAAGAAAGCCCTTGTGAGGTGGATGACATGCAACCCGCACGCCACACCCTACAAAATAACGATAAGTAAAATTTAAAACTGGTAAGAAAATGAGGAAACCGAAAAACCAATCATTGTATGACGAGGTAAGGAACGGAATGAAGGCGCAAGAGGGGGAATCCATCGCCGACATGGGGCAAAGGATCGAAAAGGAGTATGAAAGCCGGTACGCCCGTTATTTCGGCGGGGAAGCATGGACGACGGGGGAAGCCACGCAGGAACAGCTTGAAAAAAGGGAAGCGTTCCGGAACCTGGTGAAAGCAAGGATTAAACAAGACTACACCAAATTTTAAAGGACATGGGAAAAACGGAAAAATACACAGACAACCACCTGCATATAAAGGCATTGAACAGATTGCAGGAGATAGCCGGTCGCTTCAAATGGTGCGTAGAGGCTTTGCAAGAGGAAGGCATTCCGGTGGGGCTTGACTTCCTGAAAAAGGTGTCGGCCTCTGACGAGGCGTACACGCAGTATATTTCAGGCGAGGCGCGGAAATACTTGTCTTCAAAGGGATTCGTGCCCAAAGACGAAAAACAGCGCGTGAGGGAGAATTTTCAGGCGGTTCTTGACCGCACGATAGGACATATAAGGGAAATAAAGGAATATATCGGAGCACTGCCCGTGAAAGACGTGGAAGGCGTGGCCACCGTCACACAGAAGGAACTGGACAGGATGGCACTTGAAAAGGCTACCTTATACTTTGACATGGACGTACTTACAGAGTATTACGAGAAGGTAAAGGCCATACGCACGGCGATGGAAGAGGCTAAAAAATATGAGGGCGAACACGGGTTTCCGAATTTCGCATTCATGGGTGAGGTGTGGTTCATAGACAGCCAGTTCGATATGCCGCGTTGCTGCCATTTTACGGACTTCGTAAGACGTGGCGTGGATTTCGGGGAGTTCAAGAAGTACATGATGAAATATGTAGAGGTGAAAGGGTAACGGGTGGCCGGGGAACCGGCTTCCCTTTCCAAAACAAAGAAAATACGATGAACAGAAAAGAGAACCACGTACTTACGGAAGAAGAAAAGCTTTGCCTCGATGCAGTGGCCATGGATGCAAATAACTTGGATTTGGCCTATAAGATGAGCCGCAAGACGCAAAGCGGAGCAAGCGAGGAAAGCCTGCACAAGCTCGCACTAAGATGGATGAAACACCCGGTAGTAAAGGCATATCTCGGACAACGGAAAACAGGGGTAACCATGATGCCCAACGAAAGCAAAGGACGGTTCAGGGACAAGGACGCCATACTTTCGGAACTGGAATCGACGCTGCCCAACCTTTCAGGCAAGGACAAGGCAGACGTGCTCATGAAGATTGCAGACCTCCAACAAATGAAAAAGGAAGAGGACGAAACCAAAACGGAGGACAGGACTGTACATTATTATTTACCTCTGAATTGCCTGAAATGTGGGCTTTATCAAAAACACAAAAAGGGTTTGGTAAAAAATAGTAACATCTAATAGCCGGTACTCGTTTGTCTATATGCGAACGCCGTCCGGGTACTTGTTTGAATATGAAAAAGGGGAAAGGGATTGCTTACGGTTTCAACCGTAAAATGCAAAGATATTTTATCGAAATAGGGGAAAACGGCGTATTGCTTACCCATGGCGAAATGTCCGATTTCATCTTGCACCTTTGTGAAGTGATGCAAGCTGAAACCGAACGCAAGAGACTGGCGGAAACGTTCATTTCCGGGATTGCCGAAGCGTAAAATGAAATGTATGTTTTATAACATGTTTTTTAGAAAAGCCCTTCATTACTGGCAATGTTTTTTCTCCTCTCTTCCATCCTCTTCGCTATGGCGTCGGCTATCTCGTCGGAACTTAGCTTGATATAGTCGGCAAATACTTTCTCGTCCTTATGGCCTGAAATGCTCATCATTTGTACGGTGTCAAATATGCCGGTAAGATATAGGTTTGTTATCCCGCTCCTTCTGGCCGTGTGGCTTCCTACCAGTTCATAGCGTGGTTTCACAACGTGCCCCTTTCCGTCCCTTTGGTAGGTGGTCTGTCCTCGTTCCTCCTTTGCCCTCTCACGCAAGGTTAGTACAGTCCTTTCCGTCTTTGCGAGAGACGGTACGGCAACGGAAAGCCTTTTAAGTATCTCTTTTATTTCCCGGTTTAGCACTTGGTTTGAAACGACCGGAATGTCATAGCCGTATTTTTCGGCTATTTGCAGGAGGTTGTCATTCAGTATGGGTATGACGACGCTGTTGCCGGTCTTTTCCTGTACGATACGCACTATCCGTGTCCCTTTGGCCGTGGTGGTAAAGTTCTCGCGCTCCAGGCGGCTGTAATCACTGAAACGTTGGCAGGTATAACAGCCTACAAGAAAAACGTCCCTTACCCGGTCTTCCAGTCCGGAAAGCTCCATTTCGTAAAGGGCTTGAAGCTCGTCAACGGTGAGGTATATTTCCTTTGCCTTGTCGTCTTCCTCTACCTTTTTGCTGCTGAACGCTTTCAGGGCGCGGGCGTTTTCATGCACCCCTTCATCGAAGGAAAGCCCCACGATTGCCCGGAAGCATGTTACCTGTGTGTTTATGTGGTTGGCCATGTACCCGGCATCCTGAAGGAAACAAATGAACTGGTCGGCAAGTCTTTTGTCCACGTCTGACCATGTGAAGGGGTGGAATTTATAAAACCTCTCCATTATGGCCTGAAAGGTTTTCCACACGCGCATAGTGTTCTTTGAGTAATCATTCCCCCTGTTCTTTACCTTACCTTGCCGCATGCCATCCACGAAGTCGCGTAGGAACCGGAGTACATCTGAATTTTTCTGCCGTTCCTCTTCTTCCCTTGCCGCCCGTTCGGCCTCTTCCTTGGCCTTGTGTCGTTCCAGTTCCTCACGGTAGACCACGTTTGCGACCGCATCGTCTATCATGACTTTGTCGAAAACGCCGCGTCCTATGAGGGTGTCTATCACACGGTCTATTTCCTGCATATTCCTATATATGTCCTGCCATTGTCTTGACTTTAGCAGTCTTTTTTGCTCTTCTAAGTCCTCGTTGAACTTCTTCCATTCCCGTACATCTACCTTTATACGTGTGCTGATGGAAAGGTCTATTTTGGGGGTAGTCCTGTGTACGCGGGTGTAAAGTGTCGCCGCACCGTCCTTTTTTCTTGATTTTATGAAAAACGTCCTATTCATAACCTTTTTTCCTGTTCTTCTACAAAGGTATCAAAAGTTTTATTTATCACCATATTTGCACCATTGTTTTTTATCTTGCTTGTCCTAAAAAATGGGATAAAATAAAACATTTACTATAAATCAATGGGTTATTTGATATTTAAGATTAAATAAAAGCAACATAAACAAAGACTGTGACTTGGATGTCATGTTCGTCCCTTCCGACGCGGCCATGAAAGATTATTGGGAATCGCCGCACGGACAGTTCTTACGGGATTCTTACGCCGGATGGGACGAGGTGCCTACGAATGTCATTTCGGTTTTCCTGCAAAACCATCAGCGTTTGTCTTTTTTGACTTCCTTGCCTCATAATTGGGATATCATGACGGATAATGCCGGTTTTGAGATGTCCGTGAAGGAAGAGGATGTACAAAAGGCATACATCGCATGCAACGGTATCGTGTATATGACGGATAAGGTTTATCCGCCCGTGGATTATCAGGCCGTGTACGGTCCGGTGTTGACGGCCGACACGACAACCACCATGTCTGCGGCCATTAAAAATGATGACATGGATGACGTGAATAACCTGAAATACCACCTTTACCTGCGCTCCATGGATAACCAATACAACTTGCTTGTCCCGACAGACGATGCCATGGCGAACTACCGGGATCCCATCACGTGGGCGCTTTGGGCGAATGAAGGAGTAGACAAGCGGGAAATCTGGTCTTTTTATGTGAAGATGGGAAAGGTCGTTGCGGACGTGTACGACACGAACGAAGACGGCTCGAAAGGAACTCTTTTGCGGACAGTCGGGGCTGATGCCTTGGATACGGAAGGGGCAGAAGAGGTCGCCAACCGCTTGCAAGACATATTGGACATGCACATCGTGGTGGCCGATAATGAAGACGAACCGCTTTCCGGTTTCATCGATGAGGGCACTTTGCCGTATGTGCTGACAAAGGGCGGCTCCGTGCTCGCGCTTTCCGGAACAGGCGAGCAGGTGAAAGTCCAAGGAGGCGGTGACATGGAATTAGGATTGCCTGAGGCAGAGGTTGTTACTTTGGAGAAAGACCACAGGAAAGCACGGTATGAGATGGACAATGGCCGTACATTCTTTATCGACCGGATATTGCAGGACCCTTTCAAGTCGGTCTATTATACGATGACTGCCAATGAAGATTATCGTGCATTTTTTGATTTGTTGGTCGGGAATGACGATGTCTTTTTGTCTTTGGCCGATAACGAAGACTATAAAGACATAGAGCCGATTTTTGAGACTTCCGAGGGGGAGAACAGCAAGATGTCCGGCATAGGACCGGTAGTGACTTCCTTTAATAATTTCCGCTATACCGTCCTGGTGCCTACGCGTGCTGCCTTGGAAGAGGCTTTCCGTGACGACCCCGACCTGCATACATGGGACGAAATCAGTGCCCAGGCGGATTTGGATGTAAAAGCAGATTGGACACGCTACTTGTTGAACTTCCTGCGCTTCCATTTTATAGACGGCATGTTGCCGGTGAGCGGAGTTTCTTACCAAGGCAAGACTTATCCGACCGCCGCGCGGGATGATAAGGGAATCTTTGTGTATGTCAAAGCGAGCAGTGACGGTAGCGGCATCACTTTCGAGCCGGAAAACGGGAACGGAGAAAAACAACAAGCCAAGGTCATCACATCGAATCAAGAGGATTATAATGTATTGACCCGTGACTATATCGTGAACGACAACGACTATACGTTGGCCACTCAAATCTTATCTTCGTCAAAAGCTGTATTGCATTTGGTGGACCATGCGATTAATTATCAAAAATAGACTTTAAATAAAAGATTATGAATAAGGTATATGCTATATTATTGTGGTTTGCATTGCTTTTCTTTCACAATGGGCTGTTTGCCCAAAACGGAGGCGTGATAGTGACCGGAAAGGTGTATGCGGAAGACGAACCTGAAGGCTTTATCGGGGCTACCGTGATAGAACAAGACAAGAATGGCCGTATTTACTCTTCGGCTTTGACCGATTTCAACGGGGACTTCTCTTTGAAGATCAAGAACCCCAACAACTCCTTGAATTTTTCTTTTGTCGGGTATAAGAAATTGACCTTGCCCATAGGGAACAAACGCAGGTTCGATGTGAAACTGGAATCGCAGAACGTGATGAAGGAAGTCACTGTGAAAGCCTCCAAATTAGTGGGAGGAGGCGGTTTGGCCATACCGGAACGGGAATATTCCGGAGCCATGCAGAAGTTTAACACGAAAGCTATCGAAGGGGTGTCTGTGGCTTCCATCGACGATGCCTTGCAGGGGCGTATTGCCGGACTGGACATTGTGGCGAACTCGGGAGACTTGGGCAGTGGTTCCGTGATGCGTATCCGTGGTATCACTTCCATCAATTCCAATTCACAACCTTTGATTCTGTTGAATGGTATCCCCTTTGAAAGCAATATCGACGCTTCTTTCGACTTTGCTTCGGCCGACCAGGAACAATTTGCTTCCTTACTGTGCATCAGTCCGGACGATATAGAAGAGATTACGGTGTTGAAGGACGGTGCGGCAGCAGCTATCTGGGGGTCTCGCGGAGCCAATGGTGTGATTGATATTACGACGAAGAAGGGTGTGACGGGACCTACACGGGTGAGTTATTCTTACCGTTTCTCGGGGTCGGAGCAGCCTGAAGGCACCAAATTGCTGAATGGCGACGATTATACGATGCTGATGAAGCAGGCTTACTTCAACCGGAACCAGGAAGATTGCAATATCCCGGAATATAGTTACGACAAGGCGCAGTTTGTGAATGCGTACGGGACAGCCCAGGACTTTGAGAACTTCAACAACAATACAGATTGGGTGGACGAAGTTTCCAAATACGGCTTTACGCACGACCATAACCTTTCGGTCAGCGGAGGAGGTGAAAAGGCGAAGTTCAGGGCTTCTTTCGGATACTACAAGCAGACGGGTACCATCATCGGGCAGGAGCTGCACCGCTTTTCCAACCGGATGAACTTGGAGTATGCCGTGTCCTCCCGTCTGAAGTTCTTTACGGAATTTGCCATCACTTACACGGACAATGACAAGAACAATGAGGAGGGCGGAAACCTGTTGGACATCGCCCGTAAGAAGATGCCAAACGCTTCTGTCTTCCGGCAAGACAAGAACGGGAACAATACGGATGTCTATTTTAATATCGCGCAAAATACCCAGTTGAATGACGACCAAAGGGATTTGAAGAACCCTGTAGCGATGGCATACTTGGCTTCGTACCAACAGACGAACATGCGTATCATGCCGACATTACGTTTGCAGTATGATTTCCTGGATCCGGCGGGCACCGCCAAGCTGCGTTATGCCGGTTATGTCAAGTTCGATTCGGAGAACGTGAAGGATACGAAGTTCCTGCCACGTGAAACCACGTCCAAGAACTGGAACGATGGAAGCGTGAACAAGTCTTATAGTAAGGAGTCTGAGGCCGTATCCATTTATACAGACCATAATATCACTTGGCAACCGGACCTCGGGGAGCGGCAGTCTTTGATGTTGTATGCCGGTTGGCAGATGGATATATCAAACTCCCAGTACCAGGAGTTTGAACGGTACGGTTTGGCTTCTACTGTGGGGACGGATGTGACTTCCGAGGGACACTTGAATACGTTTAACAGTGGGAAGAGCGAAGGGCGCAACATGGCCTTCCTGTTCCGTGGGCATTATTTCCTGTTGGACCGTTATATTCTGGACTTGACCGCCCGTTGGGACGGCAGTTCCCGCTTCGGCCCCGGCAATCGGTGGGGATTTTTCCCGGCTGTTTCCGGAAAGTGGCTTATTTCCGAAGAGAAATTCATGGACTTTGCCGACAACTGGATGTCTGAGTTTGCCTTACGTTTGGGTTGGGGCGTGACGGGTAACCGGCCGGATTATGAATATTTGTATTTAAGCCGCTACAACAGTTACGGTTCGAATTATATCGACTTGCCCGCCATCAAGCCCTCTTCATTGCAACTGACGAACTTGAAATGGGAGCGTTCTACTTCTTATAACTTGGGCGTGGACCTGACCTTGTTCGACTGGCGTTACAAACTGGTGGCCAATGTCTACCATCGCCGTACGGAAGATTTGTTGTTTAAGGACCAGAAGATTCCTTCTTCCACCGGATTCGGGTCGGTGTCGTATGTCAATGCGGGAACGATGGACAACGACGGTTGGGAGTTGGAGTTCAGTACCAATAACATGGTGAAGCGTGGAGACTGGGCTTTGGACTTGAGCCTTAACTTCTCCAATTATGTGAATACCATCATTGAGTTGGACGAGAATGTGCTGAATAATTACAATCCGGATTTCAACTATACCAATGGAGGATACTTGACCCGCTTGCAGATTAACAACTCTTTCGGTTCCATATATGGCTTCAAGTATAAAGGCGTATACCAATATGATAAATATCAGCCCGATAATCCAAACGCTACGGCTCCGGTCGTACGCGACGAGAATGGAAATGTGGTCTTGGACGGAAAAGGGGAAACCATCCCCATGTATTTTGCCTACGGGACTTCAAATGCTTACCGTTTCCGTGGAGGAGATGCCATTTATGAAGATGTCAACCATGACGGTACCATAGACGAACTGGATATCGTGTATCTGGGTAATTCCAATCCGAAGTTTGACGGGGGATTTGGAGCGACGTTGCGTTGGAAGCGACTGACATTGAACATGTTCTTCAATTACCGTGTAGGTGGAAAAATCATCAATTACGGGCGCATGGATGCAGAAAACATGTACTCCACCAATAACCAGTCCATCGCAACGAACTGGCGTTGGCGCAAGGATGGCGACATGACGGAAATTCCCCGTGCGCTTTATCAGTACGGTTATAACTATCTGGGCAGTGACCGTTTTGTGGAAGATGGTTCGTTCCTGCGTTTCAAACAGTTGACGTTGAGCTATTCTTTCGATCCGAAGATGTTGAAAAAGGCTCATCTGAATACGTTGAACTTGTCTTTGACCTTGAATAACCTCTTGACCGTGACCAAATATACGGGGGCAGATCCGGAAATATCACCTAATAATATAGGAGTGAGCGAGGATAAGAACAGGACTCCGCGTTCCCGTTACTTTACTTTCGGTTTAACGGTGGGCATTTAACTTAAAAAATGGTAGAAATGAAAAAGTTTTTTTTGAAAATACGTGCTTTATTCTTGCTTCCTGTTTTGGGAATGACAGTGGCTTGTGACGATTGGTTTACTTTGCTGCCCCAGTCGGAAATGGTGGCAGAGGATTTTTGGAAAGATGAGCAGGACGTGCTGAGTGGAGTCGGGGCTTGTTACAGGGCGATGAACGAAGACGGCTTTATGAGGCGGCTTATCGTGTGGGGAGAAGTCCGTTCGGACAATGTAGTGCCGGGGACGGGTTCGGATACCGATTTGGGGTATATCTTAAATGCCAATATCAACGCCGCTAACGGATACGTAAAATGGGGCGAGGTATATACCGTGATAAATATCTGCAATACCTTAATCAAGAATGCTCCTGTGGTACGTGAGTATGATTCTGATTTCACGGAGGCTCATCTGAAGCAATATTTGGCAGAAGCCAAGACCATACGTGCCTTTTGTTATTTCACTTTGGTGCGGGCGTTTAATAATGTCCCATACGTGGAGGAGCCTTACCTTGATGATACGCGTGCTTATGAGGTGGCACAATCTTCTTGTGAAAGCATTTTGGATACTTTGATTACCGATTTGAAGTCCATAGAAGACTTTGCGGTGAAAGAATATCCGGACAATGACGGTTATAATAAAGGTAGGGTTACACAAAAGGCGGTTTGGGCTTTACTGGCCGACATGTATTTATGGTTGAATGATTATGAGAACTGCGTGGCTTACTGCGATAAGATATTGGCATCGAGGGATAATCCCCTGACTTTGTTGCCTTCGTCCAATTTCTCTAATGCTTTGTTTTACAGTGGAAACTCGGATGAAAGTATTTGGGAATTGCAGTTCGATAATAATACGCAGAATGGGGCGGTCCGGACTTTTTACGGAGGAACGGACGTGAATGCCTTGTTGTCGGCCTACGATTTGAGTGCCGGTTCGGATTTCTTCGGAGGACTGGATTTAAGGCACGTACAAGGATATGCTGGCGATGGCTTGTATTCCATAAAAAAATATGTGGCATATTGCAGTGCACAGGATTATGAAAACCCGCTGTTCAGCTTTGGAGACGGGTCGAACAACTGGATTTTTTACAGGCTTCCGGATGTCTACCTGATGAAGGCCGAAGCATTGGCTGAAATCGGTGGTGCCGCCAATCTGGAAGAGGCCGTGGACTTGGTTTCATATACCTATGACCGTGCCCATCCGGACTTGGAGGAAGGCAGTTTGAAAGGGAAATACACGAACCAGTCGGAAGTCCGTAACCTGGTCTTCGACGAACGTCAGCGTGAGTTCCTTTTTGAAGGGAAGCGCTATTTCGACCTTGTGCGGCGTATGCGCAGGGAAGGGTCTCCCACGAATATCGTAAATACTTATTTGATGCGCAAATATACGTCTATGAGTTTGGACGAGACAACTGTGAGAAGTAAACTTGACGATAAGGATGCCATTTACCTTCCTATTCACGAAGAGGAGCTTCGGGTGAATCCATTGTTGGTACAGAATAGGTTTTATATGGCTTCTGAAGATATTTCTAAAAACTGAAAATTATGGATATGGATAAAAGATATTTGTCAGCCATTAAAGCATGGGCAGTGGGTTTGCTGTTTGCTTGTGTCGGCGGTCTGTCATCCTGCAACAGCGATGATATCAAGGAAGATGCGATGTACACTTTTACGGGAGAGACTGTGGCTTCGTTCTGTGAGAAGACTCCGGAGTTGTCCCTCTTCTATAAACTAATGGATGAGTGTGGGGAAACGGCTTTGTTGGAAGTGTACGGGCATTTTACCTGTTTTGCGCCTACGAATGATGCGATTAATAAATATCTGACAGAAAAGGGCCTGTCATGGGACGGCCTGAGTTCGGAACAGAAGCAGAAGATTGTCTATAACAGTGTCATACGTAATGCGACCAAAGAAATCTTAGTGGATGAATTTGAAGAAGGCGCATTGTCTGAACCCACGTTGTCCGATCGGTATTTACTTATATCCTTCGGTAAGGAAGGGGAAGAACGGCGTATTTACGTCAATGAAAAGTCTACGCTTATCAGTGGGGACCACGAAGTGCATAACGGGGTTGTCCATATTGTAGATGAAGTTATCGAACCTTCCGAGAAGACTTTGTTGGAGACGCTGAAGGCACACGGAGGGTTTGAAATTTGGGCCGAAGCCTACGAGGCTTCCGGTTGGGCGGATGAAATGACGGAGCTTTATGACCCTGATTATGTGAATAGTTTTAATACGGATCGGTACCAGATAATCGGGTTGGTATTGGCTGTGCCGGAAAAACTGAAGTTAGGTTATACGTTGTTTTGTGAGCCGGATGAACTGCTGAAACAAAATGGGATAACGGACCTTTCCAGTATGGAGAATTATGCCAGGACGTATTATGGTTCGGAAGATTTGGGAAACTATAAAAGCAAAAACAATCCTTTGAACCGTTTTATAGCCTATCACATGCTGAACCGCCAAATGGCCACCAACTCGTTTTTATACACGGGTGAAACGACTAATCCCGATTATGCCAATGAACGGACGGAGTATTATGAGACGATGTACACTTATCGTTTGATAAAAATCAAGGCCGGCAACAGGCTCAATGCCAAAAACAGCGATAATACTTCGTTAAGGGTGATTGAGAAGGAAAGCAACGTAGATGCGATCAACGGTTTCATACATACTTTGGACGGCATATTGGTATATGACGAAGAAGTCATGGAGAAGGATGTGCTGCATGAAAGAATCCGTTTCGACTTCTTTGCTTGCATACCTCATCTGACGAACAACAATATACGTTGGAAGTGTTATAGCAGTACGCGCCCGGAGGGTACAAGCGGATATACGGTGACGCCTGAATTCTGTGGAGAGTATTTCACTTATAATGATGCGGGAGTTTGTGTGTTTCAGGCAGAAGATTCTTGGGCCGATTATCAAGGGGACGAATTGGTGATGCAGGAAAGCTATGATTTTACGTTGCGTATGATTCCGTTGCCTCCCGGTGACTATGAAATGCGTATCGGTTATAACTCCGGCGGTACGCGTGGAATGGGGCAGATGTATGTGGACGGGAATATTGCAGGTACTCCTGTGGATTTGAGAATCAACGGCGATGACCCTCGCGTGGGTTGGGTAAAGGACAGCGAAACCAATGACGACGGGGTAGAGAATGACAAGATGATGCGCAACCGGGGATACATGAAAGCACCGGAAGCTCTATGGTATTGGCACGGAGGATGGGATAATGTGCCCATGCGCGACGTAAGTTTTGCTTTGCGTTACATCGTGGGACAGTATCACTTTGAGGAATATGGAGCGCATACGTTCCGTGCAAGGAGTGTGGACTTTAAGGGGCGTGGTTTTCAATTAGACTATATTGAATTTATTCCTACGGATATGATTAGGGATGAAGGACGTGATTAAATAAGGAAATGGACGTATGAGATATAAAGGTATAATTTGCCTGATATTAGGCATCGGAGGTTCAATCGTTTCTTGTAACGATGATTGGGATGAACATTACAGCCGTAACGGAAGCATCCCTGAGGTAAGTTTAATGGATATGATTCTTAATGATAGCCAGTTGACCAAGTTCAGTCAAATCCTGATGAAGACGGGTGCGGACTCTTTGTTGGGCTCGACACAGACTTACACGGTTTGGGCACCTGTCGATGAAGCACTGTCTTCTGTGGACATGGATGACGAGGCAGCGTTGCAACGGATGGTAAAGAACCACATAGCCCGTTATTCCAATTCGACTGCGACAGAAGCCGGGAAGTCCATATACATGTTGGATGGAAAGGTCATGTCGTACGAGTCGGCAGATGTATTCAACGGCATATCCATTGTGCAGAAGGATATATTGGCACAAAACGGAGTCTTGCACAAGTTGAACGACACGATCCCTTATCGTTATAACTTTTGGGAGTATATTTCCACTCAAGAGAATTATTCGAAGATATATGGTTTTATAAACCAGTTTTCGGAGAAAATATATGTTCCGGGAGAAAGCAATCAGAAGGATTCTGTTTTTAAAGACTATAACCGGCTGTTACAGGATTATTATTTTGGGATAGGATGGATTCACGATGAAGATTCCGTGTACACCATGATCTTGCCGGACAATGAAGCTTGGGATAAAGCGTATGAACAGGTCAGTCCTTATTTCAAAGTTTATAATGCCGATGAGGCTGTGGCGGATTCTATCACGAGAGTGCAGACTGGGCAGGCCATTGTGTATGGATTGACCTTCGGCGGTCGGATAACAGATCCCGGAAGTGCTGATTCGTTGGTCACTGTAACCGGAAGCGTCATACGGAATACGAAAGATTATTTTGCCGGGTATCGGCAAGAACCGGCTTCCAACGGCTTGATGTTTTTGGCTGACGGGAATCTCCATCTGGATGATACGTGTGTGTGGAACCAGCCTATAATAGTGGAAGGTGAAGATCTTGACCGACGTTTGGTTACGGCTTCAGGCACTTCAGCCTATGTACGGGATGTTGACGGAACCAGTGTGGTAAAGGGGATTAGTGAAAACAGTTACCTGGAAGTGTCCGGGTCTTCCTTGAATCCGGGCGTGACATTCGATATTCCCAATGTATTGGCTACCCAATATGATATTTATGTCGATTTCGTTCCTCCTGCGATTGACGGCAACAGCCGTGCGACGGAAAAGACTTGTCTGTCTTATAGGATGAAGGTGGAACAGGAAAACGGTAGGACTAAATATGAAAGCCGTCAGGGGAAAAATGACGAGGAACTGATTGTTGGAGGAGACAGCGTGGGAGATGTCTATATGAAGACGGTGAAAGTGTGGAGCGCATATCAATTCCCAACCTCCGATTTTTACGATGCAATGTGGTATTTGGATGAAGACAACGCCGACAAGGTGAATGAGATATCCCCGAAGACAACATTGGAGATTAAGACTAACGTGTCACCATCGGAGTTGAATGTAAAGTATGTACGGCGGTTTAGGATAGACCGTATCAGGTTCGTTCCTGCAAAAAATAATTAGAAACTCATTAAAGCGTAAGTATGATGACTAATATATCAAAATACCATTCAGTAAAAGTGATAAGTGCCGTGATGGGACTTGTCGTGTTGTCGGAGCTTGCCGTAGCACAGGATATGGGAAAAAATGATAGTGTTTCGGTGAGGACGGAGAAAACGGACATGTCCTATAAAGTGAAAGGACGGATAATAGATGCTGTGACGAAAAAGGGATTTGCCGGCGCACGTGTGACGACCCCTAACCTGAATGTTTCTGCCATGACGGATGAGAACGGAAATTATGAGATTGGAGTGCCGGACTTGTCGGTAGCACTTTATGTAGAGGCACCCGGATATTCAAGGCAAGTCGTGCCGGTGAAAGGGCGCAATGAAGTCGATGTGTCATTGTTTACGGTATCCGGACATGCGTACTATGACGACGGAATGTCGGTGTCGGACGGTGAAGCCGTGGTGGATGGGTTTACATCCGGAACTTTGAGCATGACCGATGACATGACATCGTTGTTAAACGGCCAGTTGCGTGCTATTTCCCACTCGGGGGATCCCGGTAGCAGCTCCTCATTCTTTATCAGGGGATATAATTCCGTGAACCTTTCTGCCCAACCCCTATTCGTGGTGGATGGCGTGATATGGCAGATGCAGGATCAAGTAGCCAGTGCTGTGGACAATTATTATAATAACCCTTTGACCTTGCTTGACCCTTCGGATATTGAGAAAGTCACGATTTTAAAGAACGGTTCTGCGGTCTGGGGAGCCAAGGGGGCAAACGGCGTAGTACTGATAGACACGAAACGTGCACGTGAAATGGCCACCCAGATAGAAGCGAATATTTCAATGGGATTTCAGACACCTTTTGAAAGTCAGCCTCTGATGGGGGCGGCGGCCTATCGGCGTTATGCGACAGATATCATGTCCGGCATGAAACGTGATGAGGTTGAGGGGTTCCAGTTTACTAATGACGACCCGACCCGTTCGTTTTACCGTGCGGTACACAACGATACGAAATGGTTGGATGAAATCAACAAGACATCCTTTATCCAAAATTATGGCGTTTCGGTGGCCGGTGGAGATGATATAGCATTGTATCGTTTTTCCTTGGGATATGCCAAGAACGACGGAAACATAGACGGGACGAGTTTCAACCGTTTGAACGTACGTTTTAATTCAGATATCAAATTGACGGAGGATTTTAAAATCCAGACTGACATTTCTTATGCGCAAACAGGGCATAAGGTTGTCTTTGAAGGATTGGACGGCATGCGTTCGCCTTATTTCCTGTCATTGGTGAAGTCCCCGTTGTATGCTCCATGGCTGTACAACGACAATGGGACGTTCAGCGGGCGTTTGACGGATGTCGACGAACTGAATGTCGGCAACCCCTTGGCGTTGACAGGCGAAGATGTTCCCGAGTTGGATAAATATCGTTTTAATTTGAACTTAAGACCGAGCTATCAGATAACGGACCGTTTGGAAGTTGCCGCTTTATTCGGGATTTCTTATGATAAAGAAAATGAAAACCTCTTTATCCCGGATGCCGGTGTTTCCAATGAGCCGTTGTATAATGATAGGGGAGAGATTTACGCCACGGCATTGAATGAAGTGCGTAACCTTATGGCCCGGCAGACCTCTATGTCGGTGGACGGTTATTTGGCATGGCAGATTCTGAAAGACTGGCGGCATGATTTGAATGCGCGTATAGGAGGCCGTTTCTACAATACTTATTATCGTTATACCATGGGGCAAGGGTATAATACGGGAAACGACTATATGACCGCACTTTCCAATACAAACAGCGACCTTCGCACGTTGACCGGTCATGAATATACGGACCGGAACACGGCTTGGTATTTTAATGCGGATTATGCTTACCGGCACCGTTACTTTTTCAATGTAGGCATGTCTTTGGAAACGTCTTCGCGTTTTGGCCGCGAAGCCGGAGGATTGGATTTATTTGGTGTTTCCTGGGGCTATTTCCCGTCTGTCTCTGGGGCTTGGTTGGTTTCATCGGAAAAGTTCATGCGGAATGTGGATTTCGTCAATAATCTTAAAGTTCGTGTGGCTTATACCATGTCGGGCAACGACAACCTTCCGCTTTTCGCCAATAGGAGTTATTTTACGTCTACGTCTTTTGTTAAAGATGCCACGGGGTTGGTTTTGGCTAATATCGGCAATGAGAAATTGAAATGGGAAACAACGGCAAGAACCAATATCGGTCTGGATTTTAGTATGTTTTCGAATCGTTTGGCTGTGAATGCCGATGTCTTTTTCTCTCGCACTAAAGACTTGGTGACACGCAGGCCGTTGAACGATGAAGCGGGGTTGGAATACTTTTGGGACAATAACGGGGAATTGAAGAATAATGGTTTGGAAGTCGCCGTGAAAGTCCGGGCGTTGGATATGCGTGACTTTAAATTAAACATCGGGGCGACAGTCGGACATTATAAAAACGAGGTGACATCCTTGGAAAATGGAAGTTTCATTACCGAAGTATGTGACGGACAAGTGCTGACAGAAGTCGGTCGTCCGGTTGGTGTATTTTATGGTTATCTTACGGACGGGGTCTACTCTACTTCGCAGGAAGCGGCAGAAGCCGGTCTGGCCATTCTTTCTTCTTCTGGACAGCGCGTGCCCTTCCAAGCCGGCGATATACGTTTTATAGATGTGAAAAAGGATGGAATCATCAATGAGGAGGACCGGGTGGTAATAGGTGATCCGAATCCGGACATTTACGGAAACTTCGACCTGAATTTCCAATGGAAGAACCTGGAGTTGGGAGCATTGTTTACTTATTCGTTGGGGAATGACGCTTATAATGCCTTGCGTGCCAGTTTGGAGTCGGGAAAGAGTTTGTATAACCAGTCTGTCTCCATGGAAAACAGATGGATGGCCAATGGGCAGCAAACGGATATTCCTCGTGCTACTTATGATGACCCTATGGGGAACTCACGCTTTTCGGATCGTTGGATAGAAGATGCGTCGTATTTGAAGTTCAAACGTTTGATGCTTACTTACCATGTCCCGATGCGGCAGAATTTTATTCAAAGCCTTTCCGTGTGGGCAGCCGTGAACAACGTTTGTACGTTGACGAAATATTTGGGTGTAGATCCGGAGTTTTCTTATAGTACATCTGTATTGGAACAGGGCATTGACGGAGGATTGACCCCTCAGTCCAGGTCTTTCCAATTAGGTGTGAATATCAATTTATAATGTAAAAATGTCGGTTATGAAGATGAATATAAAGAACATGAAGACGGTTTGGGGAGCATGGATTTGCTTGGGGTTATTTGTACCTACGGCTTGTTCCGACATGTTTGAGACAGATTCGACTTCGGTCGTTTTTGAGTCGGGGAACCGGTTGGATTCTCCCAATGATTCGCTGTATTCCATCATGGGGATATTGGCCCAAATTCAGAGGTTAGGAGATAGGTATGTACTGATGGGGGAATTACGTGGCGATTTAATGGAGGCCACGGCCAATGCGGATGTGGACCTTCAGGAAATATCCCGGTTTGAGGTTTCTGCTTCCAACCCATATAAGATGATGAATGATTATTATCAGGTCATCAATAATTGCAATTATGCCATAGCCCACATGGATACGACTTTGGTCGATTACGAGGACAAGGTCATGATACCTGAATTCGCGCAAATCAAGGTGATACGGGCATGGACCTATTGGCAGTTGGCGTTGCTTTGCGGTGAGGTCAGTTGGATTGAAACTCCGGTTTTGGATTTGGAAGCCAGTTTGAAAGATTATCCACAGAAGAATCAAGAGCAGTTGGCAGAGCTTCTGATAGAAGACTTGAAACCCTATATCGGGGTCAGGGATTTGAACTACGGTTCTGTGGACGGTTTGAATCTTGACAAGGTATTTATTCCGGTGGATATGCTCTTAGGTGATTTATACCTGTTCTTGAACCAATATGCGGATGCGGCCACTGCGTATTACAGGCTGATAAAGGAACGGGAACTGACGGTGACGGCGATGTATCGTAATGCATGGCTTGACATATCCCGTAAGGGCTTTTCGTATTTTATGCATACATCTGGATTGAGTTATGCAACCAATGAAGTTGTATCTTCATTGGTTTACAGTTCAAATCCGAAAGACTATCATCCGTTGTTGTTGCGTTGGTCTTACAATGACAAGGCTTTTATAGCTCCGGCGCAATCTTTTGTGGAAGACATGGCGGAAGCTTTATATGTAGTAGGAGTGGAAGGAAAGCCTACCGTGTCAGGATACTGTGACGGAGACCTGCGTGGACAGGCGGTCCTTTCCGGTGGTTCGGTAATTGCTTCAGCCTATGGTTCAATGACATTAAACAATGTCGCTGCTACATATATATGCAAATTTAGCAATATGGACAAAACTATTGTGACAGGTGGAAGCGACCCCGAAAATGAGGCTTTGGGGGGATTATACCTGCAGCGGACTTTGCCTTTATACCGTGTTTCCCATGTTTACCTCCGTTTGGCTGAAGCCTTGAACCGTTTGGGGAAACCGACAATGGCTTTTGCGGTTTTGAAATATGGATTGAATGCCACGACGATTGAGAATCCCAACCGGGTGAAACAGAGTGAACGCAAAGGGGAAATATACACGGATTTTACGGAAGACATCTTTGCTGACAACGTAGGTACGGCCACTCGTGGGAGGGGAAACGGGATTCCGTACGATAATGAATTTTATATCATCCCGGATTTCAATACGGAAACTTCGGCCGGAACGTTGGAAGATTCCATCTTGTTTGTGGAAGACCGTATCGTGGACGAGATGGCGGCAGAGACATGCTTTGAAGGCAATAGGTTCTTTGATCTGTTGAGGGTGGCCCGCCATCGTAACCAATATCCGGCTTATATGGCTAAAAAGGTTTCCGAACGTTTCGGAGAAAATGCGGAAAGAATGGAGCAAGCCTTGATGGAAGAGGAGCGTTGGTACTTGAAATGAAGCATATAGGTACAAGCAGTGTTTAACCCAAAGATATAATTATGAAAAAGAGGACTTTTAAAGGAATGTTGTTTAGCGCGGCATTGTTGACTTCAGTTGGTGAAGTGCAGGCTCAGGACAACCCGATCACGTTCACGCGTGATATGACGTTTAGGGAAGAATATGGGTGGGCAAATAGTAATGCTACTCCCAAGGTTGGTGATTTCGACAATGATGGAATCAACGACTTGTGGTTGGATGGCCGTCGGCAATCGCAAGGATGGCAGACCAGGCCCGTTTTTGCGAAAGGATTGGGCGGAAGAGAATTTCTTGCTGATTATGAACCGATAATGGAGATTACTTACGACTCTACGATCGTACAGAAAATAGATACGATATGGATGAAAGACAATCAGGGGGATTTTGTATTGGACGGTGAAGGGAATAAAATCATAGAAGAACTGGCACCGGTGTTGGACGATGAAGGAAATCCCGTGAATGATACCATAGTGACAGAACATGAAAATTATATGGGGACGAAAAACGGATTGCCCGAGACAGCTTGGAGTGCCGGTTCGCAACCCATTGATTTCAATGCAGACGGCTTGGTGGATTATTTGGTCCTTCATCCGGGAGAGGTCGGGGATGTCCAAGGGTATAAGTTGGTAAAGAACTTAGGGAACGGACGGTTTGAAGAAGTAGAGGACGAAACCCTCGGTTCCATGAAGTTCTCGGAGAATCCAAAAAGAGGAGATTTCAATAAGTTTAATGAAGAGAATGCCTTTACTTCCGTGGTGACCGGTGATTATGACAAGGATGGTTTTGTAGACCTTTTGATAACGGGCATGGATGTGAATGGCCGTTTCATGAGATTGCTTCGGAATGTGGAAGGTAAACGTTTTGAAGTGCAAAATGTATTTGAGGCCTTGCCTTTTGACAAAGAAGTGAACCGGCGTGGCTTATGGGAAGAAACTGGTGTGAGTGACAATCCGGAAACCGGTGAATCCATCAAGAGCGTGTACTTGCAAGACCAACCTACCATGAAGGCTAAGCCTTTAAGCCACGGGTCTGTGGCTTTTCTTGACATGGACAATGACGGTTGGTTGGATATTGTAGTTACCGGATATGCTGACGGTACAGACATGGGAGATGTCGGTGCCGAACCCGGAGGGGACGAAATCCGCTTTTACCATAACCAAAAGGACGGCACGTTCAAAGATGTGACAGACCAGTTGATTCCAGCTGCTCAGGAGATATTGGCAGGATTGGGACTCGAAACCAAAGGTACGTTGGAAGATGTTTTCACAGCTTGGGCTACGGAGAATTTAGTAATGATGGCTACGGACTATAACCAAGATGGTTTGATGGATCTTATGATTTGCGGTAAATCACGGACGGGTGTACCTGAAACCCTCTGTCTGATTAACACGCCGGTTGAAGGCTCTGTGTTCAGCTTTTATGAGGAGAAGGTGAATATTGTGGGTATGACCGGTTGTGGGAACAGTGGTTTCTTCTATGGGGACTTCAATGGTGATGATGTGCCGGATGTATACCATCGCGGACGTTCGGATGCGTTGAAGCCTGATGGAAACCGATGGGACTATTGCAGGGTTTTTGATGTAAGCGAAGGAGGTAGTGTCGGGCTTTATACTTCTTATGGTTTTGATTATTGGAGCAACGACATATTTGGAGGATTTATGTGGCAATGGGATGACGACCATCCGGTCGCAGGTAACTTCGGGGATGTGGACAATGATGGCAAGTTGGATCTCATTTCAAGCGGTTACGAAGCCGGTACGGACAACTTTATCATCAGCTACAATGAAACCGATTATGAGCCGGTTTATCCTGATGCGCCTGCTGAAGTGACGGCCGAGGCTGCCGAAAAAGGTCAGGTAATGGTGAAATGGCCTGCTGCTTATTTGAGCAATGGCAATGTGGCAGTCCACAATGTGTATATCCGCAACAATGAGACCGGTGCCGTCCGGATGTTGGTCCCGGCCAATACGGAAACCGGCAAGCAGTTGGCTTATAGCATGTTCGGCGCGTATGCCGTAAACTATTCCATGGATGAGGGTTTATGCTTCTATATGTTCGAGAAATTGCCGGCCGGAAGCTATACCGTGGGTGTGCAGGCCGTGAACTATGCTTATTTGGCCAGTGGTTTCACGACGACGGAAGTGACCGTGACAGACGGGTATGAGACCGGTATCCAAACTCCGGAGAAGCAGACAGATGTGAAGGTTGCCATTGAAGGCAATGTAATCACGGTGAATTGTTCAGAGTCTGCTGCGGTAGCCATCTACAATATGCAAGGTGCCGAGGTGGCTACGGGAATGACCAATACTCCTATTACGGTAAATGGCAGAGGCGTGTTTATCGTAAAGGCAAACCAAAAAGTTGTCAAGATAGTGAAGTAATATGATGTTTAATTTCTAAAAATAATAATTATGAGAAAAATGACTTTGAAAACAACGTTGTTCAGTGCGGCTTTGTTGGCTTCTGTTTTAGAAGTGCAGGCCCAGAATAATCCGATTACGTTCACGCGTGATATGACGTTTAGGGAAACCTATGGTTGGGCGAATAGTATGTGTACTCCCAAAATCGGCGATTTCGATAATGACGGAGTCAATGATTTATGGTTGGACGGCCAGCGTCAATCGTATAGTTGGCAAACCCGTACCGTGTTTGCCAAGGGATTGGGGGAACGGACGTTTCAGGCCGATTTTGAACCCATAATGGAAATCCAGTTGGATTCGACCATCGTACAGAAGACTGATACGATATGGAAGACGGATGAAAACGGTGATTTCGTATTGGACGGTGAAGGCAATAAGATTATAGATGAAATCATACCGGTGGTAGATGAGGAAGGGAAGCCGGTGAATGATACGATTGTGACGAAAAATGAGATTTATGTCGGCACACAGAACGGTTTGCCGCAGACGGCTTGGAGCGTCGGGTCGCAACCCATTGATTTCAATGCCGACGGTTTAGTGGACTACCTGATTCTCCATCCCGGAAAAGTAGGTGACCTTCAGGGATATATATTGGTGAAGAATTTAGGAAACGGTAAATTTGAAGTGGTGGAAGACGAAGTGCTTAGTTCCATTAAGTTTTCCGAGAGCCCGAAAAAAGGCGATTACAACCGTTTCAATGAAGACAACGCTTATACCTCGGTCGTAACGGGCGATTATGACAAAGACGGATATGTGGACCTTTTGATAACCGGCAATGCATACGACGGACGTTTTGTGAAGTTGCTCCGTAACGTAAACGGCGAACGTTTTGAAGAAATGAACGTGTTCGAAGCATTGCCTTTCGATGTGGAAGTAAACCGTCACGGGCTGTGGGAAGAAAGCGGTGCCGGCGAAGACCCGGAGACGGGTGACCCTGTTAAGAGCGTGTATTTCAAGGATCAGCCCACCATGAAAGCCAAGCCTTTGAGCCATGGTTCCGTGGTCTTTTTCGATATGGACAATGACGGGTGGTTGGACATCGTGGTTTCCGGATATGCGGATGGTACAGACATGGGAGATGTCGGAACAGAACCCGGGGAAGATGAAATTCGTTTCTACCATAACCAAAAAGATGGTACGTTCAAGGATGTGACAGATCAGTTGATTCCGGTTGCCCAAGACGTTTTGGCTAATTTGGGATTCGAGGCTACCGGGACATTAGTAGATGTATTTAAGGTTTGGGGGTCGGTTAATACGGTGATGATGGCCACGGACTACAATCAGGACGGTTTGATGGATCTTTGGATTAGCGGAAAGAAGAGAGGCGACATTCATGAGACTTTCTGCCTTATCAACACTCCGACTGAGGGCAGCGTGTTCAGTTTCGTTGAAGAGACAGTGCCTATGGTGGGCATGACGGATGCCGGGAACCGTGGATTCTTCTATGCCGATTTCAATGGTGACGATGTTCCTGATTTATATCATCGTGGATATTCGGATGCGTTGAAACCCGATGGCAACAAATGGGATTGGTGTCGAGTCTTTGAAGTGAGTGAAGGTGGAAGCGTAGGCCTTTATACTTCTTACGACTTGGGTTATTGGAGTAACGACATTTTCGGAGGCTTCACGTGGATATGGGATGATTCAGATCCGATCCCGGGCAATTTCGGCGATGTGGACAACGATGGCAAGTTGGACATCATGGCCGGAGGTTATGAAGGCGGTACGGATAACTTTATCATCAGTTACAATGAAACCGATTATGAGCCGGTTTATCCTGATGCGCCTGCTGAAGTGACGGCCGAGGCTGCCGAAAAAGGTCAGGTAATGGTGAAATGGCCTGCTGCTTATTTGAGCAATGGCAATGTGGCAGTCCACAATGTGTATATCCGCAACAATGAGACCGGTGCCGTCCGTATGTTGGTCCCGGCCAATACGGAAACCGGCAAGCAGTTGGCTTATAGCATGTTCGGTGCGTATGCCGTAAACTATTCCATGGATGAGGGTTCGTGCTTCTATATGTTCGAGAAATTGCCGGCCGGCAGCTATACCGTGGGTGTGCAGGCGGTGAACTATGCTTATTTGGCCAGTGGTTTCACGACGACGGAAGTGACCGTGACAGATGGGTATGAGGCCAGTATCCAAGCTCCGGAGAAGCAGGCCGGCGTGAAGGTTGCCGTCGAAGGCGATGTCATCACGGTGAACAGTTCGGAGTCTGCTGCGGTAGCCATCTACAACATGCAAGGCGCCGAGGTGGCTACGGGCATGACCAATGCTCCTATTACGGTAAATGGCAGAGGCGTGTTCGTCGTTAAGGTAAACCATAAAGCGGTGAAGATCGTGAAGTAATAAAAATAGTTTCTTTTGATTAACATTAGATTAGTTTAGATTGTGCGTTCCGGTCGTTTGTGAAAATAGCCGGGACGTTTTTTCTCTCTATTCCGATTAAAATCGAAGAGACCGGTTGAACGCAATTAATAAACTTTATAGATATGAGAAATACTTTATTAAAGCCTATTCTTAGCTTGTCTGTACTGATGGGTGCAGGTGGATGTTTCACGCAAGGGCATGCGGAGGATATTGTGATTGTGGACGGTTTGTGGAAAATATCCTATATCGAAAACGACCACGCTTTCCGTGTGAATGTTTTAAACGAGGACGGTTCGGCCCGGAAATGTCTTTTCACACGTTCCGCTTCAGAGGCGGTCTACGACAATGTGGCGGGGGAGTCGCGCACCGTGACGCCTGCATCTTTTGCCGATATAAGACAGACCGAGGAGCAAGTGAATGACGAGTTCGGGGCAGGGACTTGCTACACCTTTACTTTTACCCGTCCGGAGAACGGGGACGACGTGCAGATGGTGCAGCGGTTTTGTGTATATGAAGAAAACGACTTTTTAATTACAGACTTGTCCATAGAGGGGGACGAGGCTATACGTTCCAATTATCTGGCTCCGGTGTCGGTCAACCAGATGTATGTCCTCTTCTCCGAAAGTGAAGACAACCGTATGCTTAAAGTGCCCTTCGACAATGACGGGTGGACACGTTACAATAAGTATAAGATGGACACTTCGATGACTTCCTACGAAGTGGCGGCCTGGTTCAATGGAGAAACCAAGGAGGGGATGGTAATCGGTGCGGTAGACCATGACCATTGGAAGAATGCCATATCGGTGGAAGCTTCGGACAATGGCCGGGTCAATGTCCTGAAAGTCTATTCCGGTGCTTCTACGTCGGAGACGCGGGACGTCTTGCCTCACGGTAAGCTGAAAGGGCCTAAAATATCATCAGCCCGTATGTTTGTCGGTTTTGCAGACGATTGGCGGGCGGGCATGGAGACTTTTGCCCGTGCCAATACGATGGTCCGGCCGATGCGTGATACGTGGGACAAGGGCACGCCTTTCGGTTGGCAAAGTTGGGGCGTACTGGAAAAAAAGAATTCTTTCGATGCGGATGTGGAGATTGCGGATTATTATCATGAGGTCTTGAAGCCTAATGGTTTCGTGAACAGCCAAGGCATGCAGATAATCGGCATAGACTCTTGGGACAATCTGTCAACCGATGAGAGGATAAAGTTGTGCAAGGAAGGCGGAGAAAACGGCCAGACGGTAGGGTTGTATTTCACCCCGTTCTCCTGGTGGTGGGGATGGGGCGACAAGATGGGAAGCACCCAGTACACGGCAGAGGACTGTTTCCTGAAAGTGAACGGTGAGCCTTACAGTCTGGGAGGAGCCATGTGCCTGGATCCGACCCATCCAGGTACGAAAGCATGGATTTCTACCCGTCTTCAGGAAATGAAGAAACAAGGATTCCGGTTCCTGAAACTGGATTTCACCAGTCATGGCATGGTGCAGGCCGATTCTTATTATGCCAAAGGCGTGACGACGGCTATGGAAGCCTATAATAACGGGTTGAGCTACCTGACGAAAGTAGTCGATGAGGGAGACGAGCCGATGTTCCTTTCTTTCTCCATTTCTCCCCTTTTCCCTTATCATTATGGAAATTCCCGTCGCGTGGGGTGTGACACATGGGCTGATATCGGCCAAACGGAATATTGCATGAATGCCATTTCCGGCGGTTGGTGGACCGACTTGCTTTATCAGTATAATGACCCGGATCACTTGGTCATGGTCGGCAGCGGGGGCTGGGGAAGTCCTAAAAACTGCACGTTGGGAGAGAACCGCGCCCGTTTCACGAGCGGGGCGGTAACCGGAATGATGATGGTGGCCGACAATTTCGCCTTGAACGATGATTCGGGAAATGGGGATGCGCCTTTGTCGCGTGCCCGTGCGCAAGAAATCATGATGAACAAGGACGTTAATGAGATGGCCGATTTAGGACGCTCGTTCATGCCTGTGTATGGCCATAAAGAGCATAACGGGAATGCTGATGCGGCAGAAACCTGCTTTATGCATCATACGGAGGAATACCTGTATGTGGCGGTCTTTAATTACACCGACAAGGAGTCTGCCGGTAGCATCCCGTTGTCCGACCTCGAAATCGCCGGGGGCGATTTTGATGCGGTGAAGGAACTGTGGAGCGGAGAAACGGTGCTTGTGGACGGTGAGGAACTTTCTTACAAGGTGCCGGCCAAGGATGTGAAAGTGTTCCGTTTCCATAAGAAGCCCGGTTCAGGGATTGCGGATGCCACGTCGGAGGAAGGTAAAGATGTCCGGTTGGACGTGCACGTCCTTTCCGGGAGCAACGGTGGACTGGAAGTGAATATAGATGCTTCGGCTCCGTTGAGGAAAATAGATGTTTTCGACCTTCAGGGGCGGTTGCTGAAATCCCAGAATGTACGGGGGGTGTATAATGCTTGCGTGGCATTATCTCCGGTGAAAGGCCTGCTGCTGTTGCGTGCCTGCCTTCAAGAAGGGCAGGTGTTGTTAGCAAAAGCTATGGTTCATTGAGGGATGAGAGGGGATTGATTTAGGTTTTAAATACATCAGCTAAATGTTTAATTTACATCATCTTATGCTAAAATGCGTATTTTTTCTATTTTTTGCATCATTTTTTCTATGTAATCTCCTAAATCTTTCCTTTCTTTGCAGTGCAGTTAGTTAATATTGAGATTAGGTTAATGATTGGTTTAATAGGTATTTGGTTTAAGGAGAAGATTGTTTTCAGGATTTTATAAACAATGTTTTCGTAAAAACTCTATTGGACAACATTGAAAGGATTAAAAAAAGGAGATGTAGCGCGATGTTACATCTCCTTTGATTTTCTTATGGACAGGATGCTTTATCCTACAAGGTATTTTCCGAAAGGAAGCTTGGACAGCAGCCATGTAATGAGGTTGCTCAGCGTGAAGGTGCAGATGGTAAGCGTCAGGATGAAGACCGGGGTGCTTAGTTCCCATCCCTTGAGCAGGTCGAAGAAGACGGAGTAGAGTACGATGATGTGCAGCAGGTAAACGCCGTAGCTTAGGCGCGACAAACGGTTGACGAGGCCGTAATACGGGGCTTTCTGTTGGGGGATGGCTTTGCACATCATAAAAACACCGAAAGTCATCAGGATGACGTTGGGAGTACAATACAGCCAAGTCAGTTCCACTTCCCGTACCATTTCATGGGTGAACGAGCGGTAGTAGAACGGAATGGCAGTGACGGCATAACCCACAAGGAAACAAATCAGGCCGGCGCTGAGGCTTCGCGAGGCATTCCAGTGCAGGTGGTGGCGGATGTAATGTGCCAAGACCAGATAGCCGATGAAACCGGAAAAATACCAGAAACTGTGGAACTCGTTCCAATAGCATTCACCGAACAAGTCACCTGCCCCGATTTCTTTTAAATAAGGAAAGAGAGACGATACGAACCATACGGTGAGGAAAGCCAATTCTGCTTTTTGGCTAGTTTGTTTGAGCCAAGGAGAGAGGACGGGCATGAACAGGTACAGGCCGATGAGCATGTAAATGTACCACAGGTGTCCGCTGTCGCCGTTGAAGTTCCAGATGGGATGGAGCAGGCGCATGGGAAGTTCCGACGCGGCCATCTGTCCCATCAGGACAGGCCAGAAGGCGTAGATGCACGACCATACGGCAAAGGGGACGAACACCCTGACGAAACGCCGTTTGAAGAAAGTCGTGTTGTCATCCTTCAGGGGGAGCAGCAGGTAGGATGAAGTCATGATGAACAACGGCACGGCCCCTCTCATGGCACTGTCGATGAGGCTGACCCATATACGGTCGTTTTCCGAAGCGCATTGCCAGATGCCGTCTGCTCCGATGTAGAACGGTTCGCAACAATGCGTGGCGATGACCATCAGGCAGGCCAGGACACGCAGGTAATCGAGGAATACGATGCGGGTGGTTCCCGCTCTTGTAGCATTGTGGTCCATAATGTTTGTTTCTTAGAATAAGACTTTTTCTTTGTACGTCCCTGCCGAAACCAGAAAAGTGCCGTGTGCCGGAAGAACTATTGTCTCGTTTGTGGTTCCGTGCGCGACGAGGCATCCGTCCGTGCCGTAGATTTTCACTTGTTCGTGTAACGGGCTTTTCACTTCTATGTTGTGTCCGTTCTTGATAGTTTTGAACTGCCCGGAAAGGGATGCGGACGCTATCCCGGTGCTGACTTCCAAGGTGCATGTCCGGAAAGTGCTTCCGGCATACGACTGGTCCAGGGTCTGTACGCCTACGGTATATTTCCCGTCTCCGAACGGTTTGATGCGGTAGGTTTTGACCCGGGAGGACAGTGAGGTTTGCAAGTCCGTGCCTGTTTTGAGCTTTCCGGTTTTCCGGTTTGCGGGGATGAGGCAGTACGTTTCTCCGGTCGTTTCGTTCCGGACGAACAAGTTATAACGCAAGGCCGAGGCAGGCGATTCGTTGTCCGAACCGTCTTCCCAACGGATGACCAGTTCGACACCTTGCATTTCTGCCGATACGTCGCCCGGGGCATCCGGGAAAGTGTTGCCTTTCAACCCGTTCTTTTCCGGTTTGTTCTCGTAGACGCGCAACGGAGAGGAGTAGCAGGTCGGTGCGTCGGCGTCGCGTGTCCCGATGTAGCCGCCCACGATGATGTCCATGTTGCCGTCCCCGTTCCAGTCCCCCATGTTGATGCCTCCATCCTGGTTCACGGGAACGATGGGGTAGGAGGTGTCCATGGTGAACTTTCCTTCCTCGTTCTGGTAATAAATCCGGTTACGGAATCCGCTGCCGTCGCTCGGTTCACCATTGATAATCATGTCCATCCGTCCGTCTGCATTGAAATCCGCCACGAGAGGATTGGCACGGCTTACGCCGAGAATGCCGCTTTCCGTTTCCGGGACATGGCGGAAAGACAGATGTCCGGAACCGTCTGTCGTATTATAATAGATAGGAGCCAGACAGACCCAGTTGTCACCGTTTCCGGTGCTGATGATGTCCAATGTCCCGTCTCCGTTGATGTCTGCCAAGGTGGATTGTCCTTGGAATGCTCCGGTGAGGTTGTCGGGCGTGAGGTCGGCAAAGCTTCCGTTTTGTTGGTTGATGTAGGTTTTCAAGGCCGTGGAAGTCTTGTCACTGTAGCCGGAGTACTCGATATCCAGCCAGCCGTCGTTGTTCAAGTCTCCGAACATGACCGAACCGTTGGTGGCGGCTTCAAAGTCGATTTCCTGACGGATGAAGCGTCCCGTGCCCTTGTCGTTGAGGTACAAATCGATGTGCCGTCCGTTTTGGTAGCTCATGATGACGACATCTGTGTAGCCGTCATGGTTGAAATCCCCCGTGGAAACCGGATTGTAGAAACCTTCGTCGCGGCGTTGCAGGAAACCGGCATCCGGTACGCGTTCAAAACGGAAGTCTTCATCGGCACCCAAGTTGCGGTAGAGCGTGACGAACTTGGTGTCTCCGCTGATGTTCCAGTCTCCTCCCTGTCCCATGATGAGCAAGTCGAGGTTCTCGTCATTGTCGAAATCGAGAAACACGGCATTCGTGTAAGTGGTGGGTTGCAGGAAGCTGTATTTTTCCAACGTGAATGTGCCTTTGTCGTTAGGGCGTGCCAGGATGGCCAGTTCATCCCATACGTGCGCTGTGGCGGGCATCCAAGCCAATAAGGCCAGGATGCCGGTAAATAGTTTCTTTTGCATGTCTTTTTATTTTGAAGTGTGGGACGCAAGCCCGCCGGGACCGTCGAACAAATAGGTGAATTCGTCGAAATAAGCTGTGCCGGAGGTCTCCTGCGTGTTGTAGCTGTACAGGCCGATGCGGCTGCCTTTCCAGTCGCCGGAACCGGATTCGAACGTGTCGCCGAATTCAATGAAGGTTTCGTTGTCCACGCTGTAATAGAATTTATGCTTGTTGTTCACTGCGTCGATTTCCAACCGGATATAGATGCCTTTGTCCATGACCGAAGATATGTTGAAGGAGGTCGTTTGGGCCGTCCCGTCCTTTTCCATGTAAAGCCGGGGAGTGGCTGTTCCGTCCTTGTCTTCCATGATGACACCGCCGCCCACGAATTTGTTGCCGATGCATTCTATGCCGGCCCGTCCGCCGGGCGTCAGTTGCGCGAAGTCTATTTTTACGGTGACCACGCCTTTGTATCCCATGGTCTTTTGCGTAAACTGGTTGAAGGCCGTGCGCAGCTTCTCCGCCTTTTGCGATTTGATGGCCAGCCAGCCCGGTTTTTCCGTCAGCGACCAGTATCCGTCGTGCGGGTTATGGTTGAACTGCCATTGCAACCCCAACTCCGTAGCTTCGAAGTCGTCGCTGGATTGTGGGGCATAGGCTTTTGTTTCCACGCCGGTGGAGGGCTTGCGGCAGATTTTCATGGGTTCGCCGATGCCGTTCTTGTCGTAGTCCGTACCCATTTCAGGGAATCCGTCCTTCCAGACGACGGGTTGGAGGTGTACCACGCGTCCCTGCGGCTCGGTGGACTGGAAGTGGTAGAACCACCATTCCCCCTCGGGCGTGTCGACCAAGGCACCCTGATGCGGGCCGTTCACTTTGGTCGAACCCATTTCCAGTACGCGCTTCTGTTCGTAAGGGCCGTAGATGTTTTTGGAGCGCATCACGGTCTGCCATCCTGTGCTGACACCGCCTTCCGGGATGCTGATATAGTAATATCCGTCTTTTTTGAACAGTTTCGTGCCTTCTGCCACAGGACCCTCGTACACTTTCCGTCCCTCATCGAGCAATGTCTTGCCGTCCGCGCTCATCTTATGGATGATGATGGGGCCTCCGCCCAACTGGCTCCGTCCGATGTAGGCTTGCCCGTCCTCGTCCCACAACGGGCACGGGTCTTCCCATCCTGACACTTTCTTCACTTGGTAGAGCGGAGTCCATGGCCCTGCCGGATTGGTGGCCGTGCTCATGAACAGTCCTTCGTTCGGCGTGCATACGTACATCCAGAATTTGCCGTCGTGGTAGCGCAAGGCCGGTGCCCAACTGCCATTGCCGTATTTGTCCATGCCCGAGTAGCCGTCCAAATCCATCCGGTCGTAGATGCGGCCTATGATTTTCCAGTTTACCATGTCGTCGGACTCCAATATGTTCATGCCCATGAAGTGGAACTCCGAGCACGTCATGTAGTATTTGTGTCCCACGCGGATGACATCAGGGTCTGAGTAGTCACCGTTCAATACGGGATTGGCAAACGTCCCGTCTCCCAAGTCGCCCCAACGTGTGTCCGTGTACCATCCCGAGGAGCCGCCCAAATCCTGCCCTCCCGAAAACAGTCCCATGCGTTCGCTGTCCGTGTAAGCTCCCATGACAGGGCGAGCCCGGTGTTCTCCCGGGAAAAACTCCTGTACGGATTCTTCCCCTTGTCCTACTTTCTCAAACGCTGTCATTTGCTGTGCTGTGAGCGGCATGAAAGCCAAGTTGCAGCACAATAAAGAAAATGCGATTGTATTTTTCATGCGTTGATGATAATTTATGAATGAATGCACAAAAATACAATCAAGAGCCGGGGCGTACTATTACAAATACGTCATAAAATGTAAGGTTGGCATCTATCCTTATCTTTTCAGGGCGGCCCGGATAACGAACCGACCGTGTTGGATGAGGGTAGTCGTCCAACCGAAGTGTGAGGCCATGATGCGGAAACGTTCCCGCAGTGATTCCTGATGGTGCTGTGTGGTCAGTCCTTCACTCAGGTAATCGGTAAGGATAAGCCTTGTGTTATATATCGGTTGTTTGAGACGTTCCGCCCGTTTCAACAAACGTATGCACCAGTCGTAGTCGGCAGAAAAGCGAAAGCTCAGGTCGTAAAGTTCCTGCCGGGCCAAATCCGTTCGTACATAAAACGATTGGTGGCAAACCAACATGCCGTGTCGGAACTTTTTCCAGGTCAGTTGTTTCGGTGCTTGCAGGCGGCGGTGGCGGATGAAGCGTCCTTGCCCGTCTACCCAATCCGTTTCGCCGTAGAGGATGGCGGGGCGGGAAGTGTTCCGGCCTATATGGCCGAAAACCTGTTGTAAGGTGTCGGGGCCGTGCAACCGGTCTCCGGCGTTCAGGAAGACGATATAGTCGCCGGTGGCATGTTCCAGGGCCTTGTTCATCGCGTCGTAAAGTCCCTTGTCCGGTTCGCGGATCACCCGGATGTCATGCGGGCACGTCTTACCCGTATTGGCATCCACGTATCGGTGGATCAGTGCCATGGTCTGGTCTTTGGAACATCCGTCGATAATCAGGTGCTCGATGTGGGGGTAAGTCTGGGCGGCCACGCTTTCCAAGGTGCATGGCAGCGTCTTTTCCGCATTATAGGTGACAGTGGCAATGGTTACGGTGGGGAAAGGGGTTTTGTTCATGTTTTTTTGTGTGGGGTGGGTTTTATCTTTTCTCGGATGCGCGTTTGTAAATGGCTATATATTTGGAAGCCACGTTGGTTTCGCCGTAGTGGGCCAAGGCCGAGTGTACGGCGTGGGCGGACAGTTCCTCCCACGGGGCGGTTTCCAGTGTGAAATGTATGCCTTCGGCCAGGTCTTCGGCGTTCCGTGCTTCGGCCAGGTAACCGTTTCTACGGTGGTCTATCATTTCCGGTATGCCTCCGACGTTGAATCCTACGCAAGGTATCCCGCAGGACAGGGCCTCCACGATGGTATTGGGCAGGTTGTCTTCCAACGAAGGCGTGACGTATGCGTCCACTGCATTATACAGGCGTGCCATTTGTTTTTCGTCGCTTACGTAGTCGATGGCATAGACCGGGAACGGGAAGAGCGCACGGATTTGGTCGGCACGGTTGCCGACCACCACGATGCCGACGCGTGCGGCCAATTCGGGATGCTTTTCTTTCAATATGCGGCAGGCTTCCATCAGGTAATCTATGCCCTTGCGCGGGTCGGTGGCCTTGAGCGAACCGAAAAGCAGCAGCTTCTTGTCGATGGGCAGGTTGCATTGCAGGCGCACCTTGACCTGTTCCATCGGATGGAAGATGTTGGCATTGATGGTATTGGGGATGGAGGCGACCTCTTGCCCGACCAGGAGTGCGCTTTGGCGTGCCAGTCCTTCCAACCACCGGCTGCAAGCCACGAAAATGATATGTGCCCCGCGCAGCATCTGTCGCTTCCGCCGGAACACCTTGGCCGAGAGGTCGTGCGTGCCGCCCCCGTGCAGGAGCAGGGGACAGTGGTGGCATTCGGTCTGGTATTTCGTGCACTCCCCGCTGTAATGGCAGATGCCGGTAAACGGCCATTGGTCGTGCATCGTCCACACGATGGGTTTGCCGCTGTCTATGATGCGGCGTATGTCTTTCAGGGAAAGGAAGCCTTGGTTGATCCAATGCAGGTGGATGACATCGGCTTCCTTGAATTCCGGCAATGCGGTGATGTCCGTACCGGTGTTGGCCAAGTCCACTTGGAACAGGTTGTGCTTCTTGAACCGGTTGGCTTTCCAGATGCAGACGCGTTCCCATACGAATTTGGCTTTCAGCAGGGGGGACTGGGGCAGGCTAGCCACCGTAATCTGGTCCGTCCGTTTGTCGCGCACTAGCATTTTGGCTTTTACCCCGTTGTTTTTCAGGGCTTCCATGAGGCGGTTGGCTGCGATGGCCGCCCCTCCTATGTTTTCGGATGTGTTGATAATGAGTACTCTCATACGCTTTTCATTCGTTTCTTCTGGAGGCATGGCCTTATGCGCCGAAATCCCCCTTTAATGTCCGTTTGAGCCGTCTTATGGCTTTGGCCGTAAATGAATTGGTCTTGGCATAATAACGCGAGTAGGCTTTCCTTGCCTCGGCGCATTCCTCTATCGGTTCTATCTTTACCACCGGCAATGGCTCCATGTAAAGTCCGGACTGGTATAGGTTTCCGCCACCGCAATTCGTCCCGCTACCGTCGAACCCGGTGTTTTGTACAAGTGATTTTCCCACATTGAGCGACAGGATGCCATTGAGGAATAAAGAGGCATTCCATCTGATGGCCCAAGAGTTATTCTTTCCTTCGGTTTGTCGGCGGAGCATGCGGGTATATCCGTATTTTCCGTTAAAGTCGAATGTGTAGGTCAGTTTCTTCCGTTCGAGTTCTTCCAATAAGGCTTTCCCGTCGGGATTAAAGAACTGCCAGGCGCGTTTCCAAGTGGCCCACCCCCAACTTCCGGTCCATTTGATAAGGAACGTGTCAGGCAAACTCGGGTCATTGGTAAAGTCGCAGGCTTGTATGTGTCCTACTTGGGGGACATCGGCGTAAACGTCCAGTGCGTCGTTCATGAATTGGAGGAAATGCGGAGCCACGACCAAGTCATCTTCCAATACGATGACCCGCCCGTACCGGTTGACCATTGTGGTGACACCGTTTATGATGTTCCTTGCCAGCCCCCAGTTCTGTTCCCGTTCCGTGACGTGTACTTGCCGGAAGCCTTTGGCTTCCCTTACGATGTGCCTCACTTCTTCCACGGCTGCGCGGTCGGCCTCCGAACGTGCGGCATCGGAGTAGATGAACAGGTCGCTGTCCGCAGACAGCGTGTTGCGCGACAATGCCTCTAAGGCTTGCCGGGTGTGTGCGGGGCGGTTGTAGACGAATAATAATATCGGTGCTGTGTCCATGTCTTATTGGATTTGCTGCGTTTCGATAGCCCAGTCGCCCAATGTCTTCCGTTCGAGGTCGAAGTTGATGCCGACCTTGACCACGGGCAGCCCGCATAAGGCGAAGCGTTCGGGATAGTTTTTGAGGTTGATTTGCTGCATGGCTGCTTTTGCCGTCCGGTTGAGTTTGGCCTCGATGAGGTAGAGCGTGGTTGGGGTGCGCAACACGACATCCACCCTGCCTTTGGGAGTGCGCACTTCCACATCCGCATAGTAACCGAGGAGGCTGAAGATGATGTAGAGCACTTGTTGGTAATGCCCCTCGGTGTCAGTCCGTTCGCAGTAGGGTATGGTGGAGAGGAACGTTTGGAGGAGTTGCAGCATGCCGTCCATGTCGTCGCGCGCCATTGTCCTAGCCATGCGAATCACCATGGAATTGGTGGACAGGCTGTCGGGGGTGATGTAATAAGGGATGAGGCTTCTCATCAGTCCGATCCGGACTTCCTTATTGGGAATGTCGAGGGTGTAAGCGTCGAAGTTTGTGTCATAGTCTTTGATGGTGATGTATCCGCTTTGGTAAAGGAGCGGGACGATACTTGTCATCCTTTCGGTGGGCGCGTCGAAATCGGATGCCATGGCTTCGGTGCCCCCGATTTTGGAAGGGGGCACGTTGAACTTGTTGAGCATTTCGATGAGGTAGGTGGGCGTGCCGCTCCCGAACCAGTAAGAACCTAACTTGCCTTGGGAGAAAGCCATGAGCAGACTGAAAGGATTATAAATGTCGGGCGAGGGCCATGTGAAATGGTATCCGTCGTAATTCTCTTTGAGTTGCCGCATGGCCTCTTCGGGGGTAGTGCCGAGCTTTCCGGCCAGTATTTCAAGGTCGGCTGCCATCTGCGTCCGTATTTCTTCCTCGCTGATGCCGCATACGGTGGCGTATTCCGGCAGCATGCTGATATTCTCAATATTGTTAAGCTCGCTAAAGATGCTCAGTTGGGAGAATTTGGTGATGCCGGTGAGGAAGACGAACCGCAGGTAGGGGTCGCAGGCCTTTAGCGGACTGTAGAAGTTCCGCATGACGTTGCGCAGTATGGGCAGGTCTTCTTCCTCATGCACCACGTCGAGCAGGGGAGCGTCGTATTCGTCGATGAGCACCACCACTTGGCGGCCCGTCTGTTCGCAGGTCCGGCGGATAAGGTCTGTAAGACGTGTGTTCGTGTCAGGGATGTCAGATTCGATGCCGAAATTCCTTTCCAATGTCTTCAGTTGCCACAACAGGTAGCGTTCCAGTCCCTCCTTGTCCAAATGCTTGCCCATGCTCATGTCGAAGTGCAGCACGGGATATTCCGTCCACTCCGTTTCCCGCTTTTCGATGGCCAGTCCTTTGAACAGTTCTTTCCTGCCTTCGAAATAGGCCTGCAGGGTACTGGTGAGCAATGACTTGCCGAAACGGCGCGGACGGCTGAGGAATACGTATTTGGAGTCGGAATGCGTGATGCGGTACACGTGTTCCGTCTTGTCGATGTATAAGTATGGTTTGTTCCTTAGTTCGGAAAACGTTTGTATCCCGATGGGGTAAAACCTGCGTTGTTGTTCCATGACTTTTCCTCCTTCTGTTAGTCTGAAAGCAAAGATAAGGCTTTATTTTCGATTTCATGCCGTGCGGAGGCCGGATTTTTACCGGTCGTGCGCCTTCGTTCTTGCCATATCTTTTAATATTACGGATAATTCATAAGTATAGTGTTCTAAATTAAATTCCCGTTCAGCCAAATTACGGCCGTTACGTCCCATCTGTCGGGCTTCTTCCGGGTGGGTATATAGGTATGCAATGGCTTGTTTCCATCCTTCCACATCATTGTAGTCCACGTAGATTCCCGCCCTTTCTTTCTCTATGTCCATTTCAAATTTGGGATTACGGGTGCAGATTACGGGGAGCCCTAACGCGAAAGCCTCGACCAGAGTGGTCAGCCCGACGGTGTAAGGAAAGTCCTGGCAACAAATTACAACGAATCTTGAACGGCAAACTTCCGTGGCCAGCATGTGGGGGAGGATGCCTACCGTGAAATGTACCCGTATATTGGAATATGCCTCGTATGCTTTCAGCAGGGCTTGGTATTCCGGATCCGGAGTGGTGAAGATTTCGACGGGAAGTCCTGTCCCGGCAAATGCCTTGAGCAATGTGGCGAAGTCACGATGCTCTTTGCCAGTGGTGATGAATGCCCTTTCCTGCTTCCCGTTGCCTGTGGCAGGAAGATGTTGGCGCAGGTAGTCATAGAAATCAATGTCGGCTCCCCAATGTATCAGGTGCAGGCGGTCGGCGGTGACCTTGCCCGATTGCAGTGAATCGTTTATCAAGGTTTGGCTGAAAAAGAACATTTGGTCGATGCCTTTGTAATAGAAGCGCGAAATCATGTCCTTTATTGGGTTGGGGTTGCGGACTACGGCTTGGTGATGCCAAATGGCGATGGGCTTGCGGAACAATCCCAAGGCGCGGCAAAATATGATAAGCTCTAAACCATAAAAAGAAGTTCCATATAACAAATCATACGTTTCCTTGCATCGTATAATCTCGAAGAAATTGTAGAATGATAATTTGAGGCGGGATGAAAAACGGCGGAAAGGGTGGAGTATCGGCGTGATGCCATATTTGTTAAAATGAGTTAGTCCGTACAGGATATGTCCGGGGTGCAGATGCTTTTCCCATTCCCCCAATGCTTCCTCTATGGGACGTGTGTGGTAATAATAGATTTTCATGTTCCGAAATTCCCTTTTTTATGTGCGTTTGATTCTACGTATGGCTTTTGCCATAAACGGTAATATAAAAATCATTTGTTACGGCAAGTTTCGGCTTGTCGGCATTAACATTCTTTGTGCTTTGCGTGTGGCGAACAACAGTCTTGACGGATTAGGAAGAGAATCTGCCTGCCTCTTGCGGTTGTTTGCGAATGGCAGGCAGAAAATAATGGAGACTATCATTGGGGAGTTTTATGCTTCCGGTAAGGAAAGCAGGTATTCGGGAGCGAAATCCGCCCCATTCTCCCATTCTATGGTGTTATACTTTACGGTGAACCGCTTGAAGAAGTTCAAGTCCTTCAGAGGCTCGAACACCTTGCCTTTTAACGAGGTGCGCAAGTCCACCACTTTTGTCACTTGGTTGTTGAACCATAGCCGAATGCGGTAGCCGTCCACATATTCGGCTTTCACTACTTCTGTAAACATATCCGTATCCTATTTTAAAGGTTCTATTTTTTTCAAAGGGTCGCCTTTTTGCGCTTTCTCCCAGTTGTCCATCAGTTCTTCTTTGTGCTGTTCCAACCATTCAAGAATCATCTTCAGTGCCCTGCCCGGCATTTAGTTTACAAAAATAGCATAAATCTCCGAGAAATAGGCAATTACTCCCCCAAAAAAATATGATAGTCCATATTTATTTTTACATTTTTCCCTATACGTATGCTCTCCTATATTACGTGGACTAATAGGATGGACTCTTTTTGTTTCCATGGCGTGGAGGAGCTGATGAGTTTGCTGTTTCAAAATAGGTTATGGCGTTTTTCTTGGGCAATGTAGTCTTAACATAAATTATGTGTTCGTCTTCCGCTTTTATGCTTGGAGCATTGGATATTTCTTTATTTTTGTGAAAGTTAAAACATGACTTTCAAGGCTCGTAAGTCTGTGTTCGAGAAGTTGGAGCAGATAGTGGACATCGCGTCTTTGTCGAAAGAAGAGCGAATGAAGTACGACGAAAGCATCAAGGTGTACCGTGACCAGTTGGCCACGTTGGATTTCGCAGAACAGAAAGGACGTGCAGAAGAACGGTTGGACATAGCCCGGAAGATGAAGGCTTCATCTGTTCCGGCAGGGACAATAAGCCTTTACACAGGCTTGTCATTAGAAGAGATTGCCAAACTATGACAGGATGAACTTGTTCCGTTTTCATGACGTGAATGTGTTTGTCCGGTTGATGGGTAAGCCGTTTAAAATAGGTTATGCCCATTTTTTTTGCACAAAATCAACAGGTTTCACCTTAATAAATTGTTCTACAGGTTGTTTTGTTGTGCACAAGCCTCTTCTGTGTGAAAGGGAGGTGAAGCCTTGGTGAAGGATGTTACAGGAGAAGTTTCACCATATTACGCTGATATACAGAAAGTATGAAGGATGCGAACCCTTTTTTGCAAAAACTTCTTGAATGTGGTGTATAGGAGGGCGTAATCCGGCTGACTTTTGTTCTTTTTTCGTTTGCCGAAAGGTGAAAAATCGTTTACAGCCGAATCGAAAACCGTTCGGCTGTGATTGGCATGGCGTTTTGGGGTTTTCGTTGGGCCATGTATGGCTTAATATGGTTTATGCTTTTGATTATTCATGTTTTTATAGAGGGGGTTCTTTGTTTTTAATGATAAAATACATCTTGAATAGCTTCTTTTAGTGCTTTGAGATATCCTTTGCCAAATTTTAAGTCGGGCTCCATATAATTGCCTTCAGCCCATTCATTCCAGGATTTGAGGAAAACAATGCGGTCTTCCATAGCTTTATGTGATATGTTGTTGAAAGATGCCTGGGCATGTTTTTTAAATTTCTCGGGGGTAGAGCGGATGAGAATGTGTCCGGCTCTGCCTGAGCGGGGAGAGTGATCCCAATTGGGAATGAGAGTGGGATAACAGTCATTGGCTTGTTCCTCAGGACCTTGAAAGTATTGTGAAGCACGGCTATACTCAATATGCCGTCCTCTTTTTAATGCAATACGTTGAAACTTGGCATTTATGCGCTCCCACAAAGAAAAATCCTTTTTGAATACATCGAATAGCCTTATTAAAACATTGGCATCAAATCCCCATTGGCGAAAAAGAACCAAATCTTCTATTTTATAAGTATGTCCTACAAAGTGAATGCGGAAACCGTGTTGGGAGGCAAGCTTTTGCCACAGTTCGATAAAGTGGGGAGGATTGGGGATTTCTTTAGGAGAGTAGACTACAAATATGGGATTTCCGTGTATGCGAATGTATCTTGGGTCTTGGAAAGCGGGTAGCACGGCATTGAAATGTGCAATGTAGTCTTCATCCCCGGGATAGAGTTGTTCCATTAACATTTTATGTCCTCCGTCTTTGTTGAACTGTTTGTCTTCCCAACTATGGTTTGCCCATGCCAGACAAAAGGGGAAATCCGGTTTCCCACTGTTTAGCACTTCGTTGAATGGCCTTTGTAGTAGTTGCTTGCCATTTCCAAACCAATAATGCCAGTAACAGAAACCTTCTATGCCATATTCGCGTGCCATGTCGGCTTGGGCTTGACGTGTTTCCGGCAAACGAAGGTCATAATAGCCTAAATCAGCTGGTACACGTGGTTGGTAATGTCCTTTGAATAAAGGTTTTGCTTTGCCCACATTGGTCCATTCCGTAAATCCCTTGCCCCACCATCTGTCGTTTTCCGGGGTGGGATGGAACTGCGGTAAATAAAAGGCGATGACCCTTACTTTTGGATTATTGTTGGGTTCCATGTTGAATTAATTTTATGATATGTAATGCGTCTTCTTTTGTCTTTAGCGGACGGTACAACTCATCTATAAGCGTGGTTATTTGCGTTGAAGACAATTTATTTAAACAGACATTTTTGATAATTGGAATTATTTCTTCAGCTACTCGGTAACGGATGAGCCGAGCCGGGTTGCCTCCAACAATTGCATAAGGAGGAATATCGTGTGTCACAACTGCTCCGGCTGCTATGATGCTTCCTTTGCCAATCGTAACGCCGGATAATATTGTAGCTCCGTAACCAATCCAAACTTCATCTTCAACTATGATAGGACCTTTGCTACGGCTGTCTGTTTGGCAGTGTTTGCCTTCAAGGGTTGAGCGTATGGGATAAGTAAATAACGTTTCAGTCTGATGATTGCCGCTTAAGATGAAATGTACGTTTGAGGCTAATGCTACATAGTTCCCTATTGTTAATTTTTCTATTGGGGGAAAATAGCTCAAGATATGTAACTCTCCGTATGTGCCGTTGCCTACTTCGACACATTCCATTGGAAAGATATTCATTGGTACGGTTTGGTTTTGCTTGTTGCGTTTGCGCCATTCTTTTTTGAATTTAGTAAGTGCATAAGCTCGGACAAAACTTCGTAATATGGGGATTTTTGAGGAGAAATTCATCTGTTGGTTATTCTTTTATAAGTTTTTCGTAAGAATCGTTTCAGGCTATATCGTTTAGTTCGCATCAATAAATTCTGAGGTAACGATATGAGGTATAATGCCATTCCTCCCGGGGTGGCTTTCATAGCTTTTATCCAATCTTTCCGTCGGATGAGCCGGAAACAATTCCATGGTTTGTCGAAACCTGCATAATGAATTTGTACGGGATGTGCCAATCCTTCATTAAACTTAGCGAGTGCAATGACTTTGTCTCCTGCAAATTCGGTATTGCCTTGGTAAAAATCTCTTTGGTTCATGTTTAACCGATAGAAAGAAATAGGCAGGCTATAACCTATCGGTAAATATTTGATGTGGGGCCAACAGGTTAAAATAATGCAGTCTTGTTCCGGTAAACGTAGTCGTGGATAGTTGTTGACATAAAAATTGATAATTTCTTCTTGTTTATGGTCGTTGCGCAATTCTTTGAGGTTGATAAGTAAGAATCCTGCAGCAATTTCATGTTCAAGTATTTCCATTTCAGCCGTACTGAAGTCTTGCCGGTAGTAAGGCATACGGCTATTTTCTATTGGTCCTACGCCGGCATAATAAAACTTTTCATTTGGGAACATAAAAAACACAGGAGAGAAATCACCAGTAAAAACTACGTCCACGTCCGAACATATAATTCTGTCATATTGGGGAAGGACATCAGTTGCAATAAGTTTATAGAAAATTTCTTTGGAGTAATGTGCTTTAGTGCCGAAATTTTTAATTTTTTCATCGTATTGTGTGACATTAATGAAATGTAATTCGGCATATGCAAATTCTTTTAGACTGTTCTGTAAAGATTGTTGGGCTTTGGTGGACAAGGTCGTATGGAATACATATAATTCATACCAATATTGCGGTGAGGCATGTTTCATCATGGAGTGGATGGCAACCTTTGCTGCTAGCAAGTAATTAGCGTCAAAAGTAAAGAATACAGGTATTTTTTGCATATTGTCCATATTGTGGGGCTCTTAGGAAAAACGGATAATGCTTTGTCTCAATTTCTGTTTTATCCTTTTGTTATTATTCATTTTTTTGCAAAAATATGGAAACTTTTTTGTCCACCCAAGTCTTTAAGGCATCTTTTTTAGATGGTATGTGCTTTTACGAAATTTAGTTTAAACTCTTGTTTCCGCTTTTAGTCAAACTATAAATCTTGTTCAGTCACCGTATTGTAGAATTGTATATTATAATAAGTGCAGATGAATGGGGAGAAAAAACCACGAATCATGAAAATCAATCCTTTATCCTTATGGGGAAGAGGATATATTTGTTTGCGATGTTTCATGCAAGTGAAACAAAGCTGTAAAAGATTCAATGGGTTACGGCTATAGAACAGTTCGGTTATCTTGTGTAAGACGGGGTGGCGTGTTGAAGATGTTTGTTCATGAATGTTGTTATAGAAACATTTAAAACTTTCTGTATTTCTAAGTTTGAAGAAGTTGTATGTTCCATATACATAAGGAGCTATAGGGGAATGTGGCTTATACTTGGACAACTTTTTTCCTACGGTAGTTATCACAGATGCTGGGTGTACTCTATGCCACGATAGTGGTTCTTCGCATTTTATGATGCTATCGGTTAGGGCTGCGTTCATGGCTAGCCACCAATCATAATAGAATGTCATACCGTCCCAGGGCTTCAGGTTTTCGATAAAAGTCCTTTTTATAAGCATGGCGTGCCCCGGTATATTGTCTCTAAAAAACAAAGACTCTGCGGTGAAAGGCAATGGGAGGTAGTCTTTGGTTTGCTGATGAGAGCAGGTTGGGGAAGATATAATGTCAGAGAAGCACAGGTCGTATCCTTTTTTCTTTTCTATTGATTGTACTAATTTTTCTACTTTCTCTGGAAACCAAATATCGTCTTGGTCGGAAATTGCTATATAGTCTGTTTCTTTGGATACGAATTTGAATGTGTCATGAAAGTTTTGGTTGCATCCTTTATTTCGTGCATTTTGGTGTATTTTGATAAAAGTGTGTTTTGCAGCATATTCTCGTAGTATATCCATCGTGCCGTCTGTGGAACAGTCGTCACTGATGATAATTTCGTGGATAGGATAAGTTTGCGCGAGTATGGAATCCATTTGTTCACGTAGAAACCGTTCTCCGTTGTAGGTGCACATTACGACAGATACTGTTTTTTTCTCCATAAGGCTTGTTTGTTTGTGGCAAAAGTATGAAATATTTTGTTTTCATAGTGATTTTGAATGCCTTTTATTTAATGAACGTGTTTTTTTATATCCATTTAATAAAAAATATATCCTAATATTTGGATGCTAATATTTTCTTTCCTATATTTATGGCATGTTAATTTTAAAAAGTGTGCTTATGAGAAAGTTAATTACCTTGGTAAGTGTTGTTTTTGCTTTTACCAATATGTCCGCACAGTTAAAAGTGCATTCCAATGGGAATGTAAGTATTAAAACTACAGATACACCTAATGCGGCTTTGGCAATAGGTGGGGCGGGAGACGCAACCCAGTCTTTGTTTGTGAAATCTAATAATTTGCCTGCGTATATTGAAAGAGATGGGGTATGTACGGAAAGTGGTGTATGGAATAGGGCTATTCTAATTAGAAATTTTGCATCAGATACTCGAATGTTAATGGGAGTGAGTAGTGCTGTTGGAACGAAGAATAGTCTTCTTTTAAATAAAGGTCGTGCTTTTGGTGTTTATGGTCAGGCTGGTTTTACGACATCGGGATATAATTATGCTGTATATGGAAATTTGACTAGTACTCAGAATGGAGCGGCTGTAGTTGGGGCATTAGATAATTTGGATGTCAAAGTTCCTGGACGTTATGCCGGTTACTTCCAAGGCGATGTCCGTACTACCGGGAATTTTTATGGTACGGTGCTGACCCCTTCGGCTTCCCGGTCTGCCTTGATGGGGCGTTCGGCAGTGATGCCCCTGTCGGCTGAAAGTGACGGGGAGAACAGCATGTCGGTGGGCGAGAAACTTTCGCGGTTGACCGCCGTGCAGTATAACCTGTCCGAACCGCAGGCGGCGCAGGCTTTTGCGGCATCGGGAGATACCGTGGCAGCAGCTCCCCGTTCCGTGACAGACGTGCAGGCATTGGAGAAAACACATTACGGCTTGGATGCCGAAGTGCTGAAGGAAGTCTATCCGGACTTGGTCTATGAAAGTCAGGAAGGAGACCTTTGTATCAACTACACAGAGATGATTCCACTTTTGGTGCAGTCCGTCAATGAACTCCGTGCACAAGTGGTATCGTTGCAGGGGGCGCAGACCTATAATGTGCGCGCCCGGAACGGAAATGAAACGGGCATCGGCGGCAACGCATTGGATGTCCCGGCATTGGAGCAAAACGACCCGAACCCGTTCACGCAAACGACAGTGGTGCGCTATACGTTGCCGGAAAGCGTGAAGTCCGCATTCCTATACATTTATGATTTGAACGGCACGCAGGTAGGTCAAAAGACGTTACAGAGCCGTGGCAAGTCTTCCGTGACGCTTGAAGCCGGAAGCCTCGCCCCGGGGATGTACCTTTATGCCTTGGTGGCCGACGGCAAGGTGATCGACACCAAGCGTATGATCATTACCCAATAAGGAAGGAGGCACTTATGAAACGTTGGATGAACCTGTTCTTTTTGTTATGGGGGACGGCTTGTGCCATTATGGCTGCTACCGAGGACGGCACTTGTTTCTCGTCTGTGGAAAACGTGTCGGCGACTGCTTTGGAAAAAGTCCCGCAGAGCAGCTCTGTTTCGGTGGACAAGCATGATTATAAGCCCTACGTGGCTCGTGTGCAAGACGACGGGGTGGTTTATGTGCAAAACCGGACGTTTACTTCCACGCATACCGTTACGGGGGAAAATATCGTGGCCGGGGAGAAGGTGACGACGGCGCAGCCGCAGGGAAAGGTCGTGGTGAAGTCCGGGGCAAACGTGACGATGAAAGCCTCCGGCACCACCACATTGGAAGCCGGCTTTGAATGCGAGAAAGGAGGCGTGTTGGAAATAGCTCCATTATAACCATGTTTGGCAAATCGGGAAACCGGATGAAATAGACGGGGTATTTTGCGTTTTTAGCGGAATATCCCGTATTTTTTGTGAATTAGATATAAGGGAAATAAAATCATTTGTTTTATCTTTGTATTTGACTTATTTAATTAAGCTGTTCATGGACGCAGGGGATAATGAGTTAATCAAGTACATTAAAGAGGGTGATTTAAAGGCTTTTGAGAGAGTCTTTAAGGATTATTATGCTTTGATGTGCAGTGTGGCCATGGATTATGTGAATGATTCTGCCGTATGTCAGACTTTGACGGAGGATGTTTTGTTGAACCTTTGGGAAAAGAAACGCGAAGTGGTGATTACGACTTCCTTGCGTGCTTATCTTTTACGTGCCGTGCGCAACAAATGTATCGACCATCTCAGGACACATCGTCAGACCTCGGGCTTTTTAGGTTACTATGATTCCTTGGACGGGATGTTCGGAGGGGCAATGGCAGACGAAAAGGACTTGTTCGAGCAATTGATTTCGGATGAATTGGCGGAGTTGCTGGACCGGGCGATTGATGAGATGCCGGAGGAACGTAGGCGGGTTTTTATACTGGTGCGCATGGAGAATAAGACTTACCAGGAAGCAGCCGATATGTTACATATTTCGGTGAATACCGTGAAATATCATCTGAAGAGGGCGCATGCGGAGTTGCAGGATAAGTTGGGGTCTTACATTTTGCTACAAATATTGTCTTTTATGTTACTTTCAAAGATGCTCCATTCTTTGAATTGAGAAATGCTCGTGTCAGGATAACATGCCTTGTGATTTTAATTCATAATTTCTATAGGCTTTCTTGTGAAAAGTTTGGCGGTTTATGCTGTTTTTTGAAGCATAAATAAATTATTTCTGTTTTTATACTACCCATTCTGTCTATTTGTTTCGTCTTAGAAGAAAAAAGCATCAAAGTGGAAACAAATAGCGATATAGATTCATTGATAGAGAAGCAATGGTCGGAGGGGTTGTCTCCGGAGTCGGAAGACGTGTTGCGTGAATGGGTTTCGGCAGATGAAGGGCACCGTAAGTATTACGAGCGCCGCATACTTTTGTATCGGTGGATGGGCATTCGGAAGCGTATGCCCGTATTCGAAAAAGAAAGGAAGAAAGCATACGGGCGTTTCCTGAGAAGTATAAAGGGAGAGAATATGCCGGTTCCTTTCGTTCACAAGGTTTTCAGTCGGAAGTTTGTGGCCTGTGCGGCAATGGTGGTCGTCCTTTTGGGAGGCGGACTGGCTGTATGGCAACAGCAAGGTAAAGCGGCGGGGGAACAAGTTGTGCAAGGATGTGCGCGAGAAATCAAAGTGCCGAAGGGGATGAAAGAACGGATCATATTGGCCGATGGAACCAAAGTTTGGCTGAACTCCGGAAGTTGTCTGACATTGGGTCCGGGATTCGGGCAGACCGACCGCGAACTTCAGTTGGAAGGAGAAGGAATGTTTGACGTGGCTAAGGATAAGCAGAAACCTTTTATTATTCGTTCCGGTGATATCCGTGTCCGGGTGACGGGGACTGTATTTAATTTCAAGTCCTATCCGGAGGAACGTTTTGCCAAGGTCACTTTGGTACGCGGTAGCCTGGATGTGTCGAGTGTGACGGGACGTGTGCCCCATACCGTGACGTTGAAGCCGTGCGAACAGGTCGTGTTGGACCGCAGTAGGGATGTGATGGAGAAGAAGGTGGTGGAAACGGCACCGGATGTAGCTTGGACTTGTGTGGGACAAAGGGGTGAATCCATGTCCGAGGACACGTCGGAAACAGAAATGACAGGGCATGCGGGAGGTGAGGAAGCCTTGTTTTTCGATGAGATGTCTATGGAACAGATTGTGCAGGAGTTGGAACGGGTTTTTCATGTGAATATAGTGGTGAAGAATCCCGGAATATTGCAGGAAAAATATTATGGCGATTTCCGGAACCGGAAAGACATTTTTGCCATATTGGACGTGATGTTGAGGGGCGAACAGGTTTCCTATCAGATCAAAGGCGACACGGTCTTTATCGGAGAATAATCATTTAATAATCATAGTAAATAGAGAAATGTTTAACGCAAAACGTAAAAAACTACTTGAAAGGTTTCTGATTTTAAGCCTGTTTTGCAGTTCGGGAGCGGTTTGGGCGCAGCAGGGCACTGTGACACTGAATCTGAATAACGTGACCGTCAAAGAGGCTTTGGAGCAATTGAATACCCAGACGTCTTATTCCTTGTGGCTGAACGTGGGCGATGTGGATTTATCGCGAAGAATCAGCTTGAACGTGACGAACGGGAGTGTCAATGACGTGTTGGCTAAAATCTTGGCCGGCCAACCGTTGTCATACGAGGTGAAGGATAGGACAATAAATATATACCCTGCGAAGAAAGACGGTGAGGAGGCGAAGAAAAGGGTGGAAGGCGTAGTGTTGGACGACCTGGGAGAACCGCTTCCGGGAGTGGCCGTGCGTTGCAAAGAACATCCGGATGCCATGTGTGCTACAGACATGGACGGTAAGTTCACACTGAATGTACCAACGGACGGCAAGACGCTACAATTTACTTTCATCGGTATGGCTCCGCAGGAATTGGCAGTGGCAGATGCACCGATGAAAGTCGTGATGAGTGACAAGGAAAAGAAACTGGACGAGGTCGTGGTGACCGGTTATCAGAAAATCGACCGCAAGTTGTTTACCGGTGCGGCCAGTCGTATTTCCGGTGAAGAAGCGAAAGTGGACGGTGTGGGCGATGTGAGCCAGATGTTGCAAGGCAAGGCGGCCGGTGTGGGCGTACAGTCCGTGTCCGGTACGTTCGGTGCTGCGCCGAAGATCCGTGTGCGTGGTGCTTCTTCCATCTATGGAAACCAGACGCCGCTTTGGGTTGTGGACGGTGTCGTGTTGGAGGATGTGGTGGAGATTTCCGCCGATGACCTTTCTTCCGGTAATGCCGCCACGCTGATCAGTTCCGCTGTGGCTGGGTTGAATCCCGATGACATCGACAATTTCCAGATATTGAAAGACGCTTCGGCCACGGCATTGTATGGTGCGCGTGCCATGAACGGGGTGATTGTGGTGAATACCAAGAAAGGAAAGAACGGGCATGCCAGTATCAGTTACACGGGTGAGTTCACCGTGCGTACCCGTCCCTCTTACCGCCAGTATAATATTATGAATTCCAAGGACCAGATGTCTGTCCTGATGGAGTTGGAAGATAAAGGGTGGTTCAACCATTCCAAGATGGCACGTACGGAGAACGGCGGGGTGTTCTATTTGATGAACGACCTGATATACCGGGGAGAGCTGATGAATACGGAATCTGCGCGGTTGGCTTATTTGCAGAAAGCCGAAATGCGAAATACCAACTGGTTCAAGGAACTGTTCCGGCCCACCATCCAAAGCAATAACTCAGTGAGCATTTCTTCGGGTACCGACCGCAGCCGTTATTACGTGTCAATGAGTTTTCTGGATGACCCGGGATGGAGCGTGTCGGACAAGGTGCGTCGTTATACGGCCAACGTGAATGCCTCGTATGATATCAGCAAGTGGCTCACGTTTGGCGTGAGCGTGAATGGGTCGGTGCGCAACCAGCGTGCTCCGGGTACTTTGGACCGTACGGCAGATCCTGTGAGCGGTGAGTATTCGCGCGATTTCGATATCAACCCTTTCAGTTACGCCCTGAATACCAGTCGGACGATGAGTCCTGACGAGACGTATATCATGAATTATGCCCCGTTCAACATCCTGAACGAAGCCAAGAACAATTATATAGATTTGGACATGACCGACATGAAGTATCAGATGGAGCTGACTTACAAGCCGGTCAAGGGCTTGGACTTGAGTGCCATTGGTGCTTTCCGTTATGTGAAGTCAACTCAGGAGCATAAGATTACGGGGAATTCCAATCTGGCGCAGGCTTACCGTGCGGCGGGAGATGCGACCATCCGTGAAAAGAACAAGTTCCTCTATCGTGACCCGGATAACCCGGATGCCGTGCCTGAAGTCGTGATGCCAAAAGGTGGTTTTTATAACACGACGAACAATATCCTGAAAAGTTATTATTTCCGGGTATCAGGCAATTATAACCGGCTCATAGCCAATGAACATCCATTCAACATCATGGCCGGTTCCGAAGTGAAATCAGCCGACCGCCAGTCCGGTTTCAACAACGGTTACGGGTTCCAATGGGATCGTGGCGGTACGCCTTTCGTAGACTACCGTATCATACAACAGTTGCTGTTGGGGGGAGATAATTACTACGGCTTGTCGCAATATTATGACCGTTTTGTGGCGTTCTTTGCCACCGGAAGCTTTTCTTATAAGGGACGCTACACGTTCAACCTGACGGGGCGTATGGATGGTTCCAACCGCTTGGGACGTTCGCGTGATGCCCGTTGGTTGCCTACGTGGAACGTGTCGGGGGCGTGGAATATGTTGGAAGAAGAGTTTATGAAACATCAGGATGTGGTTTCCACCCTCTCTTTGCGTGCCACATACGGATTGACAGCTACAATGGGGCCTGCAGACAACGCTTTGGCTGTGTTCCGTAACTCGACCACTTACCGTGGCGATGACGGTTACAAGGAATCGCAGATTTATATCGAGTCTTTGCAGAACAAGGATTTGACGTGGGAGAAACAATATGAGTTCAACTTCGGGTTCGATTTCGGAGTGTTGCGTAACCGCATCAGTTTGAGTTCCGACATCTACAGCCGTCGCGGATTCGACCTCATCGGTTTGATACGTACCAGCGGCATGGGCGGACAGAAGTGGAAATATGCCAACTATGCCGACATGAAATCATGGGGTGTGGAGTTCACGCTGAATACAAAGAATATCCAACGCAAGGATTTCTCGTGGACTTCGAACTTGACGTTCGCTTACAATCATAACGAGATTACCAATCTGGAATCTACTTCCAGCATTTTCGATTTGATGGTGGCCGAAGGTGCCCCGTTGGAAGGCTATCCCGTACGGGGATTGTTCTCTTTGCAGTATAAAGGTTTGAACGGGCAAGGGATTCCACAGTTCATCAACGAGAAAGGCGAACAGACCTCTACGGGTATCAACTTCCAAAGTACGGATCCCACGTATTTGAAATATGAAGGTTCGGTGGATCCAACCGTGACCGGAGGATTCGACAACCAGTTCAAATATAAGGCTTGGACGTTGGGGTTGTATTTCACCTTCCAGGCCGGCAATAAGTTGCGCCTGGATCCGGACTTCTCGGCTTCATACGGTGATTACAGTGCCATGCCGAAGGATTTGAAAAACCGTTGGATGAAGCCGGGCGATGAGCGTTACACGAATATTCCGGCCATACCTTCATCTTATCAGTATGCGAATATCGAGAATTTGGACGTGGCCTATAATGCCTATAACTATTCGGACATCCGTGTGGCCAACGGTGGTTTCCTGAGGTTGAAAGAACTCACTCTTTCTTATGATTTCAACGGGGAGTGGATGAAAGCCATTGGCATGAACCGTTTGCAGTTGCGTTTGGTGGCTTCCAATTTGTGGCTCATCTATGCCGATAAGAAACTGAACGGGCAGGACCCGGAATTTTTCCAGAGCGGAGGGGTTTCCATGCCTTTGCCGCGCCAGTTGACTTTATCTATACGAACCAGTTTTTAATGATTTGCAAGACAGAAGAAAATGAGAAATAAATATATATCGTGCTATGTAGCTGCGTTTTGTGCCGGTTTGCTTTCTACGGCCTGCAACGACTTTTTGGACGAGGTGCCCGACAACCGTACGGTCATCGACACGCCCGAGGCTGTATCGGAGTTGTTGGTTTCTGCCTATCCCGATGCCAACTGTGTCTTTTTCACCGAGTCCATGTCGGACAATGTGACTGACCGGGGCAATACGCTTGATCCTTATGTGCAACCCGAATGGAATCGGGCCAATCGTCAGGCGTTCTATTGGGAGGACATCGACATGACATATCAGGACAGCCCGAATTATTTCTGGATGGCCAGTTACCAGGCTATTGCGGCGGCCAACCATGCACTTGAAGCTATTGCAGAATTGGAGGCCAAAGGCGTGGATTGTTCCGTACAGAAAGGAGAGGCGTTGTTATGCCGGGCCTACAATCATTTTATGTTGGTGAATGTGTTTGCGCAACATTATAATCCTGCGTTTGCCGCTACCGATATGGGAGTGGCTTACGTGACGGAACCGGAAAAAGAAGTGTTCGGGCATTACGAGCGTGTGTCGGTGAAAGATACATACGACAGAATCCGCAAGGATTTGGAAGAAGGCTTGCCCCTGATTTCCAATAAGGCATACGGCGACACGCCGAAATACCATTTCACTCGTGAGGCGGCCCAGGCTTTTGCCTGCCGTTTCTATCTGTATGTCGGAGAATGGCAGAAAGCTATCGAAGCGGCAGACGAGGCTTTGGGAGATAACCCGACGTTGCGCAATTGGAACGAGTATATCCAGATGTCTACAGCCAACCGGGAGAAAAACTATACTTCGGTGCAGGAGAGTGCGAACTTGCTGTTGGCATCCACCGTATCTCAGTTTGCCGTGGATCAGTCGTTCTATCGTTACGGGTATTCTACGGCCGTCAACAATTCCCTGTTCCAGCAAAATGACAATGTGGTGAACGGAGTGTGGGCTTATCGTGCCGAAGCTTATAATGTGTCTAGCGAGGCTTTGACCATGATGAAGTGGAAACCCTATTTGAAGAGCGACGGCGTGAACTCCAACAGTGGTGTGTATTACGTGATGGAACCCCTTTTCACGACCGACGAGGTAGTGTGCGACCGCATCGAGGCTTTGGCCATGGCCGGACGTTACGATGAGGCTTGCGAGGACATCGAACTGTTTTTGACGAATAAGATAAAGAACTACGATTCGATAGCCCAACCCGTTACCCCCTCGATGGTGGAGACTTATTACAAGAAGTTTGCCCCGTTGCATCCTTATTATGAGAACCAGATGAGTGGGAAGCAGATGGCTTTTGTCAACTGTGCGGTAGATTTCCGTCGCAGGGAACTGTTGATGGAGGGCGGACGTTGGTTCGACATCAAGCGTTTCGACATTGAAATTACCCACGAAGCTTATCAGACAGGGGCAACCGATGTGTTGGTACGTCGTGACCTTCGCCGTGCCGTGCAGATTCCGGAAGAAGTCATTTCGTACGGGGTAGCTCCTAATCCCCGGTAAGGAACTTTGGTAGTAACTATAATTAAAAAAAAGCGAACAGATGAAAAAGATTATCATATTTGCAGCATTGTGCCTGTCCTTCCTGACGGCTTGCGACAAGGAGGACCTCGGTGGGTCGAATATACATGTACCGGAGTTCGATTATAATGCGCTGAGCGAGACGGACAAGTATATTTATGACCATTATACGGTGCCATACAATGTAGAGGTCGTGTATCGTTGGAACCAAGGCGATGTGTCGTCCGACGACATGCGGAAGAATTTGGTACCGCCGCGTGAATCCCAGGTGGAACCGTTTTTGGAGATGATAGAGAAAGTGTGGATGGATACCTACACGGCGGAAGTCGGACAACAGACTTTACGTTCTTACATACCCAAGCAGCTCCTTTTGGTGGGGAGTGCCAGTTATAACGATGACGGAAGTACGACGGAAGGTACGGCCGAAGGCGGACGGCAGATTGTGTTATATTCGGTGAATGATTTCAACTTCGAGTTGGAGCAGATTCAGTCGTATGCCCATGTGATGCACCACGAGTTTGCCCATATTTTGCACCAGAATGTAGAATATGATGCAGAGTTCGAGAAAATCACTCCTTCTTATTCTTCTTCATGGATGCAGATGAACGACGAGACGGCGAGGAGCAAAGGGTTCATCACGGCCTATGCTTCTTCGAGTGCGGACGAGGACTTTGCGGAGATGGTGTCTATCATGTTGACGAATTCTCCGGAGGACTGGGACAATATGATAGAGAATGCGGGGAATGCGGCGGCTGTGGAAGCCTTGCGTAAGAAAGAGGCCATCGTGGTGGCTTATATGAAAAATAACTGGGGGGTCAATATGAAGGATTTCCAGAAAGAGGTGGTGGCCGCAATCAAGGCTGCGGTACGTAATTAAATAAGGACTTGAACGATGAAGAAAATGAGAAAACATGGATGGGCCATGATGATGGCGGTCGTTTGGGCGGCCTGTGTGCTCGGCAGTTGTAAGAATGAGGTGGATGACGTGTTCGACCGGGATGCGACATCGCGTATCGAGGCGGCCATCACGGAGTGCGACAATATGTTGCAGAGTTCGGAGTACGGTTGGCGTTTCGATTATACGCCGGCCAATAGTGCAATGGTGAATTTTGTGATGCGTTTTAAGGACGGACGTGTAACGATGGAAAATGCCGAAGGGGAGACTTCCGAATCGACTTATAAAATAGCCAATGCCGAAGGTCCGGTACTTTCATTCGATACTTATTCCATATTGCATGACTTGGCTGACCCGTCGGAGTACCCGTTGGGGACAGGCAAAGGAGGAGAGTTCGAGTTCGTGGTGTGTCAGGTGACGGAAGATACGATTTACGTGCGGGGACGCAAATCGGGAAATGACTTCAAGCTTTCGCGGGCGGCTGAAGGAGAAATCCAACATGTCCGTTTGGAAACAGCCTTGGATATCGACGGAGGGAAGGATATCACTTTCTTCCACACCTTGCAGGTGGGGGGGCAGGATGCCGCTACTTTGTTTTTAGGAAACGACAAACGTAGCTTGGATGTGATGACGGCAGACGAGCAAACCCGTAACGTGCCGGTGGATTTTACGGCAGACGGTTTTCGTTTTGCTTCGCCGGTTGTGGCTGCCGGGGTGACTGTTTCGGAAATGAAATGGGATAACACGCGGAAGACCTTTGTCACGTCGGATGGTAATGTGGTACTGGCAGAAGCGGCTTCCAGTCCTTTCAATCTGGGACAGACGGTAGAGCAGTTGTTGGCAGCTCCTTACTGCCTTATGAAGGGGGCGAGTGCAGCGGCCACTTTACAGTTGCTGCAATTCTCGAAAGATTTTCCGGAGTGGCAGCGTACGGAGTTTTTCTTTAATGCCGAGGCTACGGTGGATACGTTGAAATATCAGGTGGACACGCAAGAGAATGTGACGGAAGTAGGTCGTACGCAAGGGCAGGCCGTGCTCAATTCCATGAGTTTTGTGGTGAACAACCAATACGGTTTGCCCGAGTGGGGGAATTTTACCGTGAAACGGAATGAGGTGAAGGATGCTGATGAAGTGAAGTTCGTGGAAGGTATCCGTAATGGCGCTCCGGCCAATACATTGAACAAGAACATGTATTGTAAGAAAATCAAGGGCATTTTGTTCGATTCCAAAGGCGTGACGGTGGCATCCCGGAAGGGGATGTTCTATGTCGTATCGGCTTCGGATGCGAAAATGTGGTTGGTGCTCGAACCTCAGGGCTTGCCCTCACCGGCAATGGTGATTCCTACCTTAATCAAGCAATAATCAATTTAATTTATCAATTAAAATATGAAGAAACAAACGTTTGTATTATGGGCTTTGACCGGAATGTTGGCTGTTCCGGCTTCGGCCCAAGTGGATTATGAGACCCATGCCATTGTGGCGGAACCGGAAAATGTCCCGGTGGCAAAGCGTGCTTTGGCGCGGGATGCCGAGGGGGCAGAGTATAGCTATCCGGTCGGTTTGCGTAATCTGGGGATGATTGGTCAGGATGACAATGCCTGTTGTAACTTCCTGTCCTTTAATAAGGTCATTAACCGGGATGCTTATATGTGGGCACCGATGGGGGAAACCGTGTCTTATATCGACAATTCTTCCGTGCAGGCTGTAGACTATCATTGGTTTATTCCCGGTGCGGATGCCACGGAGTTGGAAACACAGGATGCCGATGCGGTTTACAATACGTCCGGTATCTACGATTTCCCGACCATGACGGTGAAGGACGGAGCAGGGCAGACCTATACTTATACGGCACCCGGTAAACTTAAAGTCGGAGGAAAGGGAGAAATTTGTACTTCCAATATGTTGCGATTGGGTACGGATGCCAAAGATCCGGCCACGACGGCTGTAATCGGCCAACGTCCGTTCGGACAAGAAGGAACAGGATATTTAGGAGGAACCAACAGCTTGAATCTGGTGGGGTATGGCAATTTGTTCATGATTGCCCATCCTGAAGCTTCCATTACCAGCGTACGGGCTTATCTGCCGGAAGTGCCCAAACATGAGGAGGGGGCGAAATTACTGATGCAAATCTGGTATCCATTGACGGGAGAAAACAGCATTCAGTTGATGGGGTTGCCTTTGGAGGCCGTTACGTTATCTATGGATGATATCAAAGAGACAACGGATACGAAATTGAAAAAGGCCGCCGTGGCTGAATTCAAATTGTCCGAACCGTTGAAGATTTCCGATAAGCCTTTCTTCTTGGTGACGATAGAAGGGTTCGGAACGGATCCGTCCAAAGAAAATTTCCGCTTGTACATTGATGTGAAGCCGGTGGAGATGGATGAGTCTATGGCCGGTAACCTGTTGGCACACAATTCATACTGCCGCTTGAAAGGTGAGGATGATTACCTTCGTCCGATTAATTATTACGGCGGTCAGCTTGGCGAGTCTTTCATGATTTGTCCGGTGATAGACACCCATACGGAAGAAGGTGTGGGCATTCAAGGCGTGGAAGCTTTGAAACCGGCATACGCCCAATATAAGGACGGTGTCTTGTCGCTCAGTTCGGAAGGTGCGGAACAAGCCGTGGTGTACAATGTAGGAGGCGAGAAAGTCGTGAACGCTGCGTTGGACGGCGGACAAGCCGATGTGCGTGCCCATTTGGCCAAAGGTATCTATCTGGTACGTTTTATGAAAGGCGGTAAAGTATCCGGTGCAGCCAAATTGTTGTGTAACGAGTAATGTTTATGTTTAATATTAAATTGGAGAGAAAATGAAAAAGTTTACTAAAATGTGGGCGGTTGCCGCTTGTGCATTGTTCGCCGGAACGACGGTGGTAAATGCCGAGGATTATACGTGGAAGTTTGTAACGGCAGGTGATGCGACGACATACGCTATCCGTTCCGATGGGTCGTTATGGTCCTGGGGATGGAATGAGAAGGGGCAGGGTGGAAATGGCGTATCGGAACGTACGGCTACCCCGACGTTGGCTGACGGAAACCGCGTATGGAAAAAAGTCGTTGGCGGGAAAGCATACGGCTTCTTTTTGGCGGAAGATGGTTCTTTGTGGGCGGCTGGAACTCATGAGAGCGGCGTGCAGGGGACAAACGATGGTATTGATCACAAAGTCTTGACACGTATCGGTACGGATAACGATTGGGCTGATATGGCTTGTTCCCGCTTTTGGGGGTATAGTGGTTTTGCTATCAAGACGAACGGCACGTTGTGGGCTTGGGGAGAGAACTCAGCCGGACAACTGGGTATTGGCAATACGCAGGCACAGACGGCACCGGTGCAAGTGGGGGCTGATACGGACTGGAAACAGGTGGCTGCCGGTTGTTCATCCGTATTGGCTTTGAAGACCGATGGCTCATTATGGGGTTGGGGATTCAATATGTATAGTGAATTGTTCGGTCATGAAGGTAAACAACTGTCACCGGTCCGTTTGGGTAGCGAGACAGACTGGGAGCAAGTTGTTGTGATAGATTTCCGTGCCTATGCCGTAAAGAAAGATGGTACATTGTGGGCGTGGGGAGATAATGCCAATAACCTATTAGGATTCAATACACCGACGGAAGAAGAGACTACAGCGGAAGGAAATCCGGTGGATGTGGTGACGGTGCCACAGATAACGACACCTACGCATGTGACGGCCATTGAAGGTAAGATTCTTACTATATCCGGTTGTGAGAATACGTTGAGCGTGGCCACAGGAACGGACGGTGTTATCGAGAAAGTCTGGATGTTGGGCTCAAATACAGATGGTGCATTGGGTGACGGAAAAGGTTTGGGCAACGGAAACAAGGATATTCCTTTCGCAAAAGTTCCGGTTCATCCCTCTTTGAAGTCCAGTCTGAAATTTGCAGGAATGTCCAGTGGACAGAATTATACGATGATGTTGACCGATGACGGTGATATTTGGGGTTGGGGATGCAACCGTGGAGGCCAGTTGGGCGATGAAACGCCGAACGACCAGTTGCAAGTGGCCTATAAGTTGAAACCTGTCGTCATTAACTGTCCGCAGGACGAAATCGAAATGTCTGTGGCTGATGTGAAAGCCAAAGCTGACGCGGTTGTGGCTTTTGACGGGGAGTTTTTGACTTTACGGACTTCGGGCCGTCTGACTTCTGCTACGGTATATGACATGAACGGTGCTGCGGTGATGATTCTTCCGGCTTCGTCTTCTTCTTGGAACGTGTCTGCCTTGTCAGCCGGAGTCCATGTGGCACGTTTTGTGATAGACGGGGCAACTGTGACTTACAAATTCATGGTGAAATAAAATCTTAGGAAGTATTTGACTTTAAAATGAAAAGGCCATGAAAAGGTTATATAGGGGAATATTTTCCTTTATGCTGATGGTATCTTGTGTGCTGCAACTTGGCGCACAAGATACCCGTATTGTACCGGCTGACGAAATTCCCTCTTCGTTAAGGGATGCGGAGGCTGTGAAATTGACGGGTACGTGGGAAACTTCGAATTTTTCGGAATTGAAGATGGCTTTGGGCACGAACGGTATCGGTGCCTCCAATACCGTATTGGCCAAGGTTGACCTCAGTGAAGCGTTTATTGCGGACGGGACCTCATTGTATGTGAGTGCCGGTTTTACTTCCAATGGCGTGTTCAGCGGTTGCAAGGCTTTGAAAGAGGTGGTGATGCCTGTGGCTGAAGAAGCCGCTCATTTTACGTCTTTCGAGAAAGCTTTTGCGAACTGCGGCGCGTTGGAAAAAGTGGACCTTACGGGCTGTGTGAATGTGGAGACGTTCAATAATGCTTTTTATGGTTGTGAACATCTGGCTACGGTGGATTTCGGCACGAATACGGCAGCGGTGGAAAGTAGTGCCTGGAGTTCGGCTTTTGAAAATTGTACGGCATTGACTCACGTGACGTTGCCTGCCGTGTTCGTCCCTGCTTCCAAGGTCTTTTCCGGATGTACGGCTTTACAGGAGATAGATTGGACGGCTTGCCAGGCTGTGGAAGTGCCGGTTTTTTATGCCGATATGTGGGACGGGGTGGAGCTTTCGGGCGTGACGTTAAAACTGGACCATCCGCAGTATGTGCTGTTTAAGGCAGACGCTTCTTGGAGCCAGTTGAACTTAGAGGATTTGAATCCGGAGCCTTCCACGGAGTTCACGGTGGATGCTTCGGACATACCCTCTTCATTGAAGAAGGCTACTGTGATTACGTTGACCGGTACATGGGACAGCAGTGCTTTCAACCTGTTGTGTATGGCCCTGATGGACAACCCTGCGTTCGGGACTAGTGAGAATACTGTGCTACAGAAAATAGACATGAGTGCGGTAAAGGTGGTTGAAGGCACGTCGCTTTGTTGGCAAGGGCTTTCCAGATACGGCATATTCAGAAATTTCAAGGTGTTGGCAGAGGTCGTGATGCCGGTAGCGGAAGAGGCAGCTCATTTTACGGATTTCACTATGGCATTCCAAAATTGTACCGCTTTGAGGAGTATAGATTTGAGCGGTTGCTCGGGGCTGACTTCGTTGGAGATGGCTTTCCAAGGATGTACGTCATTGGAGAAGGCTGACCTGTCTTCTTCCTCCTCTTTGGTGTCGGTGGACAATGCTTTCGAATCTTGCGAAGCATTGGTTTCCGTGGTGCTGCCGGTGCAATTCCCCATGGGGAAAAATACCTTTGCTTATTGTAACGCGCTGAAGGCCATCGACTGGACGGCTTTCGAGGGGACGGAAGTGCCTGAGATGAGCAAGACTTTCTTTATGGGTATCGACGATCTGAAGGCGGTGACCCTGTCTTTGAAATATGAGGCCTATAAGTTGTTCTCAGCCGACGAGGACTGGAGCGAACTGAACCTTTACAATACGGAGCCGGACAAGGTGACGGATTTCGTAGTGGACGCTTCGGACATCCCGTCGAGCTTGAAGAAAGCCGTGACGGTTACGCTGACCGGAGAATGGGATGGCGATGCTTTCAATCTGTTGTCTCTTGCTTTGGGGAATAACGGAGGACTTTTTGTCACACAGAACACGACGTTGGTTACGTTGGATATGAGCCGGATTAAGGTTGCGGAGAATACTCCACTTTGGAGACAGGGACTTAAGGAATATGGTATCTTTAATAACTGTACGGCATTGGAGAAAGTGATAATGCCAACAGCAGAAGAGGCGGGACATTTCACGAAACTGAATAAGGCTTTCGAGGGCTGTACAGCATTGAGGGATATCGACCTGAGCCTCTTGACTGGGGCAACAGACATCGAGGCGGCTTTCAAGGGAACAGCCATAGAGAAAGCAGACCTGAGCGGCTGTACGTCGTTAGGCAGCACGGTCAGTGCGTTCGAAGGTTGCGCGGCTTTGCAGGAGGTGATACTTCCGGCATGTTTCGTAGCCGACAATTATACATTTGCCGACTGTACCGGACTGAAGCTCATTGATTATACGGCTTATACCGATACGCAAGATGCACCGGCTGTTAAAAACAATACGTTTAGTGGTATTGATGATTTGAAGGCGGTGACGTTGAAGGTGAACGGCCTGAATCATGAACTGTTCGAGGCCCATAAGATATGGTCGGACTTCGATATAGAATATGATGCCAGTGGCATTTCTGGGATGAAGTCCGACGGGAAGGCCAAGCCGCTTACTGTTTATACCGTAGACGGTCGTTACGTGGGCACTTATGCTCCCGGGACGGACTGGCGGTCGTATTTGCCGCAACGCGGTGTGTACATCGTGAACGGTAAGAAGATGATAAGGAAATAAGAAGATATTTCGTATGTAGAAAGAGCCGGATTTATCTGGCTCTTTTTTTATTCAATAAGTGGCTCATACATTCCTTGAACGTGACCGAACCGCTAAGCCACATCAGCCCTCCATAAAGCAGGGCGGCTGTGAAGACTTTTGTTCCTAACAGCAAGTAGGCGTTTTCTATCGGTGAAGTGATAAAGGCGGTCACGGCCATTGCCAACGCGGCCATTGCGGTGTATGGAAACAGGTCGAGGACGGCTTCCCACAGGCGCAGGCCGATTTCGCGCCGGACGAAATAGAACCATACGGTGAGCCAGGCGATATTGATGGCGGTGTACACGCACACCATGGTTTGGATGCCGTAAGGGTAAGAAAAGAATATGGCTCCAATCTGCGCGATGCCTGTGCCGATGGTGTTCCATAGCACCAAGTCCGAACGTTCTTTGGTGATGACCAGGTTGGCGCACAAGTATTGTATCGGTCCCGTGAATGCCCCGATGCACAGAATCTGCATGATGGGGACGCAGTCCAACCATTTCTCTGTGACGGTAATCAGGATTAGTTCGCGCGAAATCAATGCCATTCCAAAGAGGGACGGGAAAATCAAAAAAGCGTTGAAACGTAGCATTTTGCGGAATACCCGCTTATGGCGTTCGCGTTCCGTTTCCACATCGCGCAATACGGGTTGGGCTACGTCTTTTAGGGTGCCGATTACCATGGAACTCACCATGCCCGTCCATTTGTTGGCTTGGTTATAAAGTCCGACATCGTGTACGGCATAGAAACGTCCTAACATGACGGACAGGATGTTGCCGTTGATATTGCTGCAAATGTCGTTGGCCAACAGCTTGCTGCTGAAACCGAACATTTCTTTTAAGGGACGGAAAGATACCGGCAGGGTGGGGCGCCATTTCGAGAAATACCAGAAAAGAATGGTGTTGCAGGTGGTGAAAGCTATGCCTTGGGCTGCCAATCCCCAATAGGCGTATCCTTTTAAGGCCATCGTAAGGCCGATGGCGCCGGATGTGGTGAGGCTAATCACGGTGATGATGGCCTTTTGTTTGACCTGCAACGTGCGGAACAGGTAGGCGTAGTGCGCCGTGCCCAAGCTGGCCATCACGAAACCTAAAAAGGAGAAACGTGCCAACGGGGTCAGTTCGGACAAGTCCTGATGGGCGGCAGCGTCCGATTGTTGGTAAAATTCCGTAATCAGCGGGGCCAGAAAGAAGAGCAACAAGTACATGGCGCAACCGGTTGCCACGTTGAACCAGAATACGGCGTTGTAGTCTTCATGTACGATTTGCCTGCGGTTGGCTAAAGCGGTTCGGAAACCGCTGTCTTGCAATATGGAGGCGATTTGTGAGAAAACAGTCAGCAAACCCACCATGCCATAATCCGATGGTGAGAGGATGCGGGCAAGGAAGATGCCGAACAAGGTGCCCAACACCAATTGTGCCCCACTGCTGATGGTGCCCCACATCAGGCCTTTTGCAGTCTTTTCTTTTAGTGTCTTTTCTGCCATGACGGTTGGTCGGAGGTTATCTGGGTTTATATACGGATTCGTGGAATTTGAGACAGCTAAGATAAGGCTTTATTTGCATAATCTTTCAAAAAAGGTAGAGAATATTTAACGCCATTGTCTTTTTTCTCTGTATTTTTATGCTATTCAGCATGTTTTCCTTAAATAGATGAAAATGTTCTTTCTTTGGGCTTTGCCATACGGGAAAATATGCCTACTTTTAGTGCACAAAATGAAAAATGGCGAATAGATAAACCGAAAATACAATGGAAAAGATTCAAGAATTGACCGATAAGCTTTATCGCGAAGGGGTGGAAAAAGGGAATGCCGAGGGCATGCGCTTAGTGGAAAAAGCAAAGGCGGAAGCCGATAAGTTGGTGGCGGACGCACGAAAGGAGGCGGATGAAATCGTGGATAAGGCGCGTAAGCAGGCTCAGGAACTGGAGGCCAATACGAAATCAGAATTGAAACTGTATGCGGGACAGGCTTTGAGTGCATTGAAATCGGAGATTGTGAATGTCGTTTCCGACAAATTGGTAAAAGATGCGGTGAGGGAACTTACCGGCAATAAGGATTTCATGGGGAATTTCATGGTGGCTGTAGCCAAAAGTTGGGCCGCAGGCGGAGACATGGTGATTTCAGCTTCGGATGCCGACGGGCTTACCGCTTATTTCCGTGCCCACGCGAAAGACTTGTTGGATAAAGGGGTGAAGATAGAGAAAGTGAACGGAAAGGCGGCCGCGTTTTCGGTTTCTCCGTCCGACGGTTCTTATAAGGTGAATTTCGGCGAAGAGGAATTTGCAGCTTATTTCAAGGATTTCCTCCGTCCGAAATTGATAGAAATGCTCTTCTAAATCCATCTGCATGAAGAATTATTATGGTTTAGTGGCAAGTATGCCCGACGTGTCCCCCGATGATGCCAAACTGAATTTTACGGTGGCAGACTTCAAAGAGGACTATTGGCCGCAACTTTCCGAAACAGATAAGAAGCTAGTGGCTTTGTTTTTCTTGCGTTACGACCATCGCAACTTGTTGGCATGGTTGGCAGAAGGAGACGGGGCGGCGTTTGACGAACGGGCGATGTTTCCGCGTGAAGCGTGGCCCGAAGCCATGGAGAAGGTGAAGGCCGGCGATGAGCAAGGCCGTGTGTTGCCTGCTTATTTTTACGAGTTCATGGCAGAGTATGCTACCTTGAAAGAAGTGCAGGAACGCTTGCCGGAAGATGTCCTTTTGGCGGCATATTACCGTTATGCGGGCACGTTCAAGAATCGTTTTACAAAAGATTGGTTCGCATTCAACCGGAATGTGAACAATATCCTGATAGCCCTTACGGCCCGGAAGTACGGATTCAATCCGGTTTCCTATCTGGTGGGCGACGATGCGGTGACGAAGGCTTTGGCTGTTTCGGGAGCACGGGATTTCGGGTTGGGTACGGAACTGGATTATATGGACGACGTGATACGTATCCATGAGATGTCCGACCCGGTGGAGAAGGAACGTAAATTGGATTTGTTGAAATGGGAATGGTTGGAAAACCGTACTTTCTTCTGTTATTTTTCAGTGGAACGCCTCTTTGCCTTTCTCATCAAGTTGGACATCATAGAGCGATGGACACATATCGATAAGGAACGCGGCGGGAAAGTGTTCCGCAGTTTAGTGGAACAGCTGAAGGACGAAGTCGAGATCCCCCAAGAATTTAAGAAATAAAAAACGAAAATAATGATATGGCAACAAGAGGTACAGTGATTGGAGTCATCTCCAATATCGTGACCATTCAAGTGGACGGCCCGGTGGCACAGAATGAGATCTGCTACATCACGACAGGCGGAGACCGCCTGATGGCCGAAGTGATTAAGGTGGTCGGTCGGAATGCATACGTGCAGGTGTTTGAAAGCACCCGGGGCATGAAAGTCGGGGCTGAGGCTGAATTTACCGGGCACATGCTCGAAGTGACGTTGGGGCCGGGGATGCTTTCCAAGAACTACGACGGTTTGCAGAACGACTTGGACAAGATGGAAGGTGTGTTCTTGCGTCGCGGGCAGTACACTTATCCGTTGGATAAAGACAAAAAGTGGCATTTCAAGCCCATTGCGAAACCCGGTGACAAAGTAGAGGCTTCAGCCTGGTTGGGAGAGGTGGAGGAAAACTACCAACCCCTGAAAATCATGGCACCGATAGCCATGGAGGGCGCGGCTACGGTGAAAAGCATTGTTCCGGAGGGCGACTATTTGTGCGAAGACACGATAGCCGTGTTGACGGGAGAGGACGGTGAGGACATTGCCGTGACCATGGTGCAGAAATGGCCGGTGAAAGTGGCCATGACCAATTATAAGGAAAAGCCGCGTCCGTTTAAATTATTGGAGACGGGCGTACGTACCATTGATACGATGAATCCGATTGTAGAGGGGGGCACGGGATTTATTCCGGGGCCGTTCGGTACGGGAAAGACGGTGCTCCAACACGCCATCTCCAAGCAGGCCGAGGCCGATATCGTTATCATTGCCGCCTGTGGGGAGCGTGCCAACGAGGTGGTGGAAATCTTTACGGAGTTTCCCGAACTGGTGGATCCGCACACGGGACGCAAGTTGATGGAGCGTACCATCATTATCGCCAACACGTCCAACATGCCTGTGGCTGCCCGTGAGGCATCGGTATACACGGCCATGACGATTGCCGAGTTCTATCGTTCCATGGGATTGCGCGTCCTCTTGATGGCCGATTCCACTTCACGTTGGGCGCAGGCTTTGCGCGAGATGTCCAACCGTATGGAGGAACTGCCGGGTCCGGATGCTTTCCCGATGGATTTGTCCGCCATCATTTCCAACTTCTACGGTCGTGCAGGTTATGTGTACTTGAACAACGGCGAAGTGGGTTCCATTACGTTCATCGGTACGGTTTCGCCGGCCGGCGGTAACTTGAAGGAACCCGTGACGGAAAACACAAAGAAGGTGGCGCGTTGCTTCTATGCGTTGGAGCAGGACCGTGCGGACAAGAAACGTTATCCGGCCGTGAACCCGATAGATTCTTATTCCAAGTATATCGAATATCCCGAGTTTGAAGAATATATATCGAAGCGCATTAACGGTGAATGGACAGCGAAAGTGAACGAACTCAAGACACGCCTTTTGAGAGGAAAGGAGATTGCCGAGCAGATTAATATCTTGGGTGACGACGGCGTACCTGTGGAGTATCACGTGATATTCTGGAAGTCGGAAGTCATCGACTATGTTATCCTACAGCAGGACGCTTTCGACGAGGTGGATGCCGTGACACCGATGGAACGCCAGGAAGACATCCTGAATCTGGTGGTGGACATTTGCCGCGCCGAGTACAAGTTCGACGGTTTCCTTGAAGTCATGGATTATTTCAAGAAGCTCATCAACCTGTGCAAGCAGATGAACTACGCGGAATTCAAGAGTGAGAAGTTCGAAGACTATAAACGCCAGATTCGTGAGATGGTGGCGGAAAGGCAATAATTAATCAGGAAAGTTATGGCAACAAAAGCATTTCAAAAGATATATACGAAGATAAGCCAGATTACGAAGGCCACTTGTACCCTGAAGGCTACGGGCGTGGGGGCCGACGAATTGGCTATGGTGGACGGCAAGTTGGCCCAGGTGGTGAAGATTGCCGGTGACGAAGTGACGCTGCAGGTGTTCGAGGGTACGGGCGGTATCCCTACGGATGCGGAAGTCGTGTTCATGGGCAAGGCTCCGACCCTGAAAGTGAGCGAACAACTGGCCGGTCGCTTTTTCAATGCTTACGGTAATCCCATTGACGGGGGGCCGGAAGTGGAAGGCGTGGAAGTGGAAATCGGTGGTCCGTCGGTGAATCCGGTGCGCCGCAAGCAGCCGTCCGAATTGATTGCGACGGGTATTGCCGGTATCGACCTGAACAACACGTTGGTGTCCGGCCAGAAGATACCGTTCTTTGCCGACCCGGACCAACCTTTCAATCAGGTGATGGCCATGGTGGCCCTGCGTGCGCAGACCGATAAAATCATTTTGGGCGGCATGGGTATGACGAACGACGACTATCTTTATTTCAAAAACGTGTTCTCGAATGCCGGTGCGCTCGACCGTATCGTCAGTTTCATGAACACGACCGAGGACCCTGCGGTGGAACGTCTGTTGGTGCCCGACATGGCCTTGACGGCAGCCGAGTATTTCGCTGTGGAAAAGAATGAGAAGGTATTGGTGCTGCTCACCGACATGACCTCGTACGCCGACTCATTGGCCATAGTGTCCAACCGTATGGACCAGATTCCGTCGAAGGACTCCATGCCCGGTTCGTTGTACTCGGACTTGGCCAAGATTTACGAGAAAGCCGTGCAATTCCCCTCAGGCGGTTCCATTACCATTATCGCCGTGACGACGTTGAGCGGGGGCGACATCACGCATGCCGTGCCGGACAACACGGGATATATCACCGAAGGGCAGCTTTTCTTGCGTCGCGACAGCGATATCGGCAAGGTCATCGTGGACCCGTTCCGTTCGTTGTCCCGTCTGAAACAGTTGGTGGCCGGTAAGAAAACCCGTAAAGACCATCCGCAGGTGATGAATGCGGCCGTACGTTTGTATGCGGATGCCGCCAACGCCAAGACCAAGATGGAAAACGGATTTGACCTGACGGACTACGATAACCGTACGCTTTCTTTTGCCAAGGATTATGCAGACAAGCTGTTGGCCATCGACGTGAACCTGAATACCACGGAGATGCTAGATGTGACTTGGGGGCTGTTTGCCAAGTACTTCAAACCCGAGGAGGTGAACATCAAGAAGGAACTGGTGGATGAGTTCTGGACGAAATAAATCGGAAGGATATGGCCATTAAATTTCAATATAACAAAACCTCGTTGCAGCAGCTTGAAAAACAACTCAAGATGCGTGTACGCACGCTGCCTATCATCAAGAACAAGGAGAGTGCGTTGCGCATGGAGGTGAAGAAGTGCAAGGCGGAAGCGGCGGAACTGGCACGCAACCTGGAGGCGCAGATTCAGGCTTACGAGGCGATGTTTGCATTATGGAGCGAATTTGACCCGACGATAGTCGGAGTCAAGGACGTGGATTTAGGCGTAAAAAAGATAGCCGGGGTGCGGGTGCCGGTGCTGAACAGTGTGGAACTGGAGGTGCGTCCGTTCAGTATGTTCAGCAGTCCCAAGTGGTATTATGACGGGATTTCTTTGTTGCGCGGCCTGGCGCGGACGGCCATAGAAAAGGAATTCGTGCAGGCCAAGCTCGACCTGTTGGAGTATTCGCGCAAGAAGACGACCCAGAAGGTGAACCTTTTCGAGAAGGTGCAGATACCCGGTTATGAGGACGCGTTACGGAAAATCAAACGTTTCATGGAGGATGAGGAAAACTTGTCCAAGTCTTCCCAGAAAATATTAAAAACCCTTCAGGAGAAGAGAAAGGAGGCCGAGGCATGATTACGAAGATGAAGAAACTTACTTTCCTTATTTATTATAAGGAGTACGAAGCTTTCTTGAAACGGATGCAGGAACTGGGGGTATTGCATGTACAGACGGCACAGGAAGGTGTGGTGGAACCTACGTCAGAATTGGAAGCCAAACTCAGGCGGACGGAGCATGTGAAAGAGTGGATAAACCGCCTGGAGGCTATGCCGGTGCCGGACAATCCATTGGCCGACAACTGTGGCGTGGCGGATATCTTGTCGCATTTGGATAGGATGGAAGAAACCCGGCATAAGGCAGAGGCGGAACTCCAACGTTTGCGGAAGGATGAGGCTGCGCTGTTGCCTTGGGGCGACTTCGACCCGGCGCATGTCGAAGGTTTGTCGGACATCGGTTATGCCATGGGCTTCTTTGTCTGCCCCGAACGTTCGTTCAATGAAGAGTGGGCGGCATTGTATTATGCTACTGAAGTGACCCGTGAAAAGGGCAAGGTCTATTTCGTGACCCTTACGCCGGTGGGCGAGGAGGTGGTGCTCGATGCCGAACGGTTGCGCCTGCCCTGTGTCTCGTTGATGGATTTGCGGAAGCAGATACGTGAAAAAGAAGAAGGAATAGCCGCTATAGAACATGAAATGGGGAGGTTGGCGCAAGGTTATGTAGCCCGGCTTCGTGGTTATGAAGATGAATTGCGCACCTCCATAGCTTTCGACCGCGTGGTGTTGGGCACGGAACAAGTGGCCGACAACCGTTTGATGGTGTTGCAAGGATGGATTCCGGAAGACAAGGAAGCCGAAGTGAAATCTTTCCTTTCCACTCAGGATGTCTATTATGAGATACGTGCGGCGCGCAGGGAAGACAATGCTCCGATTAAATTGAAGAACAATGCATTCGTACGGATGTACGAGGTGCTGACGAAGATGTACGGCATGCCCGACTATGCGGAGTTTGACCCCACGCCGTTGGTCGCCCCGTTCTTCACGTTGTTCTTTGCCTTCTGCATGGGCGATGCAGGTTACGGATTGGTGCTGATTGCTTTGGGATTTTTCCTGAAACACAAGCTTTCTTCCTCTTTGAAGGGTATCATGAACTTGGTGATTACGTTGGGAGCGGCCACCACCGTGTTCGGTGCCGTTTTGGGTACGTTCTTCGGGCTGAGCCTCTTCGACGTGGATGTGCCCGGGTGGATGAAGCAATTCATGATCGTGGGTAAGATAGGCGACACGAGCTATGACAAACAAATGCTGTTAGCCTTGATTATCGGCGTAGTGCACATCTGCATCGCCATGACGGTGAAGGCCATCGGTGCTACGGTACGTTACGGCTTCAAGGAGTCGCTCTCTGATTGGGGATGGCTGCTGCTTGTCGTCGGTTTCATCTGTACGGGCGGCCTTTCTTTTATGAAAGTGATCTCGGAGAATGTATCCAATACGGCTTTCCTTGTGATCGGCGGCGTGGCGGCCATCGGCATTTATTTGCTGAACAACCTTCACCGCAATGTTTTTGCCAATATCGGAGCCGGATTGTGGGACACGTATAACATGGCTACGGGGCTGATGGGCGACGTGCTTTCCTATATCCGTCTGTATGCCCTCGGGTTGGCCGGCGGTATGTTGGGCGGTGTGTTCAATCAGTTGGCCTTTATGGTACGCGACGGTGCGGGAGACGCATTGTACGGAGTTCCCGGATGGTTGGGTTGCGGGCTGATTTTAGTGTTCGGCCATACGTTGAACATCGCCATGTCTTGCCTGAGTGCTTTCGTGCACCCGCTTCGTCTGACCTTTGTGGAATATTTCAAGAACTCCGGCTACGACGGAAAAGGAGAGGCATACGAGCCTTTCAGCATAGTAAAAAACAAATAATCAATTAATCACAAATAAAATTTAGAACATTATGAATGAAATTTTAGGTTACATCGGTTTGGGCTTGATGTTTGCCTTGGCCGGTATCGGCAGTTGTTACGGTACGACTATTGCGGGAAATGCTGCCGAAGGGGCGTTGAAGAAGAATCCTTCCAAATCTTCCAGTTACATGATTTTGTCTGCCCTTCCGGCCACACAGGGGTTGTATGGTTTTGTGGCTTTCCTGATGTCCATGGGGCGTGATTTCACGACGGAGGGACCGTTGATGTTAGGCATCGGTTTGGGAGTCGGTCTGGTATGTATGATTTCCGGTATCCGTCAGGGGCAGATTTGTGCGAACGGTATCGTGGGCATTGCCCAGGGACACGACGTGCAGACTAATACGATGATTTATGCAGCCCTTCCGGAATTCTATGCCATCTTGGCTTTGGTGGCCGCATTGATGGTGTAAGGATTAAACAAGTATTTGATAAAAACAGTCAGGCCGCGCTCTCCCACGAGCGCGGCCTGATTGTTTTGGGAAGCATCGAAGATAGTGGGACGGTTCCGGAGCCATGCTTGGGACATGATGCGTGTCTGCTTTGGGTTTGAAATGTATAAAACCTGACAGGAATGGAAGGCAGAGGATGTCGGTTCTGCAATCTGCAGCAAACGAAAAATCATTCTCCTGAGATTGATTTTTCATTCTCAGCCGAATGATTTTTCGTTTGGCGCACAAATTTTATCCATTCTCAACATGTTGGTTTCAAGTGGTTTAGAGCGCCATTCTTTCCGCCATTCCTCTACCGTATGGAATCGGTTTGAATTTTGACAGTCATGTCCGGGTCAGTCTGTTCATAGCCGTAGGGCGAGAGGGCTATGCCTCCGTCTCCGATTCCCGATGTGCCGCTGTTGGTGCGTATACGCCCGTCGGCAATGGCGATGTCCCAGTCTGTGCGGGCTGCGTAGGCCTGTTGGGCGAGGGTGTCGGTCATGGCACAAGTGCCTACCACGGTATGCGTCTTGAGCGAGAAGTAAGTCCATTGTCCCTTGGCATTGGGGATGACGGCCGTGTGGTCTGCCGTACTTCCGCCGGTGGTAAGAGGTTGCTCGGCGGAGCAGGCTGCTGCGAGAAAGGAGAAGAATATCAATCGTGCGAGTTGTTTTTTCATTCGTTCTGTCTTTTTAAGTTATTCCGGTTATTCCGTCGTCCGGTAGCGCAGGGTGATGGTCTGGCTGCCGGTGTCGGGGTTGGCGAAGCGTATCTTGGCCTGCCGGCCTTCGGCTGTGCGCAGGAGGAAGGTACGGTCGGTCACGTTGCCTGCCTCGTCGGTGTAACGGAAGGCCGAGGCAGAGACGGGAGCGTCTTCTGCGGCCCGGATGCTGAAAGGATTGCTGCCGTCGCGCAGCTCCACTGGTAGGGTGCCACGGTAGGGGTATTCCACGGGCTGCGTCCCACGGTAGTCCACGATGGAGAGGGCCGTGACGCGCCCCGTGCCCTTCACCTTGCCCCTGAAACCACGCAGGATATTGAGGTAGAATGTTTCGCCGCCGCGCCCTTCTTCCGTCATGTATTCGGTCAGGTCCAGGGCTATTTCGATATTTCCGGGCATGTATTGTCCCTGCATGGGGTAGTCTCCCCCTTGGTTGTAGAAAGCCCGGCAGGTGTGGTAGCCGATGATGCCCCGTTCGTCTACGTCGCTTTCCGTGGCCAGACCGAAAGAGAGGTCGTTGCGTGAAGAGAAGTCGAGCGCGAGGCGGAAGACTACGAGGGGGCGGTGGATGCGCACGCGGATGGCTTCCACCGTGCTGCCCAGTTGCTGTTCGGGCACGCGGGCATCACGGAAAAAGTCGTAGGGGAGATAGAAGCGTCCGCGGTCGTGGCTATGGGTGCCCCAGGAGTTGACCACGATGAAGGCTCCCGTGTGCGGTGTCCCCTGCGCGTCGGTGTAGACGACCGTGTCGTCGTATCCGGCTATGGTGAGAGCGTGTGCCCCGTCTGTGGCAAGGCTTTTGAGCAAGGAGCGGTAGCCGGTGAGCGAGGGACCCTGGTAGTCGTCGTCGATATCCCATCCGCGGCTCATGGCCGAGAAGGTGAGCACACCGCCCACCGCGCTGCCGTCGCCGGCATCGTAGAGCCAGCGTTTCATCAGGGGGATGCTGTCGGCAAACGTCAGCACCTCCTGCGTGCGGTATTGCAGGGCCTTGTAGTATTTGTCATATCCCGTGGCCCATTTGAATTGGTAGGTGCCGGAGATGCCGTAGTCCTGTTCGGTCATGATGCCGTAACGCTCAGACAGGTAGAGGCCCTGGTCTACAAAGTCGCCCTGGTCCTGTCCGTCATTGAGCAGGTTCCACGAAAACTGATAGCTGAAGCGATGGTCGGCAGAAGCATGTGCGTCGCGGTCGAGCAGGCGGTTGATTTCGTAAGTGAACATGTAACCGATGCCGGAAGCCTGGGCGCAGGAACCGCCCATCTGGTCCAATATGGGTGGAAAGAATTTCTGTGTGGAATTGTCCACCGCAGGCGGTAACTGTACTTCTGCCCGGCTTTGCAGGCGGAAAGGTGTGTGCGGCAGGTGCATGTCGCTTCCGTCGGGGACTTGCGCCCATGCGCCTTGGGCGCATAGGTGCAAGGTTATGTATAAAAGAGGTATGAGTTTACTTTTCATGGATGCGGCGGTAGGTTTTCAGGGCTTCCTGTCGGACGGCATCGGGGAGCGATGCGTCTTCGCTCATTTTCAAGGCTGTCGCCGCGATGTCGGCGGCATAGCAGGAAACGGTGTGCCATCCTAAGGCTTCGAGCAGCAAGATTTGAGTGTTCCCGTCTCCGCAGTCCTGCAGGTAAACCAACAACTCCGGAACTTTGTGGTGCGGCAAGGTGTTGCGCAGGGCACGGATGGTGAAGGTCCGGTCTTTTTTTGAGGCTTCGCCCTTCACTACCTTGTCGATGTCGGTGGTCAGACGGTCGGCACTATGGGCTATGGTGTTTCTGATTTTACCGCGCAGGTTTTGTTTGTCGAGGTATTGTACGGATGGCGCATCGAACTGCCGGTCGAATTCGGCGAGTAGGTCTTCTTTGGGGAAGCAGGCGAGAGCCGTCATGACATTAAAGTTGCAACGGTCGCTGGTGTTATTGGCGATAGACAGCCGGATGAGGGCCGGAATAAGGCGTCGGTCACCGCTTTTGGCGATGAAGCGTATCGCTTGGCGCTGTACCAGTTCGTAGGCATCCTGCGAGGCTTCCGTCACGGCTGTGATGAAATGGTCGTCGGGGGTGGCAGAGAGGGCCATCAGCGCTTCTAAGCGGACTACGCCGTAAGGGGATTCACGATAGATGCGGAGCAGGTCGGCCGATGAGAGCGCACCGGCTCTTCTCAATTGTTCGATGGCCAATGACTGCACGTCCGGCAAAGGGCTTTTCAACAGCCTTTTCCAAGAAGAGACCTTATTTCGCAACAGCAGGCCGTCCACATCCACACTTCCGGGCACGGGGGCAAAGCGGAACGTGGGATCACCGATGACATGGGACTCCAGGAGATTGGAAAAGCGTACAACGTCTCCTACGCAACCGCCTTGGGCTGTCAGTCCGATGAAACGGTCGTACCATTTGTCTTGCAAGGCATTGACCGTATTGGCTATGACAGCCACCGTAGAGCCCGGCTGGAAGATGTATTCGTTCGCTATGCAGTCATCCTGGTGGAAGGAGCCGCAGAAACAGGCATCAATCACTACGACGGGTACATTGGGGCGGTAGCCGAATATCTTGAAATCCTCCAGATGCAGGTCTTCGTTAGCTACGAGGGTAGAGTCGGCGATGCGCAGGCTGTCGGCTAGCGGGTTGTCGCCGAGCCAGGTGGACGGCAGGTCGAAACGTTTCTCCAGTACCACGCGCAAGGAGTCGTAATTACGTCCTCTTTCGCGGGCCTCCTCCACGTGCATCCTCACGTTGCGGATGATAAACTCCTTAGCCTCGCGCACCGTGCGGATGGGAGCCGTACCGTTCAGGTATTCCGTGTCGAAATATCCGTGGTGGTGCAAGATGGCCAAGTCCAGGTCGGTACGCATCATTTCGTTCATCAGATGTTCTTTTACCGGATTGTGGTCGGTGTGGTCCATATAGCTGATGCGGTTGGTGCGTCCGGCCAGTGAGGGGAAATGTTCGAAATAAGCCGCTTTCTCGTCCATGCGGGCGGTTTTGGATTCGGAGATATACCCGTGGCCGCTGAAGAAGAACAGTTGTCCGAGTGCCCGTTGTCTTTCTTTCTCCCTTACAGCCTTGGCCAGATATTCCCTGAGCTTCTGGTAGCGGGAGCTTTCGGGCGTGTCGGTAGGACGGATACGTCCGCTGTACAAGTCCGGATAGACTTTCTGGCTGCTTTGGGGAGTGAGGGAATAATAAAAATAGGGTTTCTCCTCATCCTTCCCCTGAAACTTGAATTGCAGGCCGAAGTCGTCGTAGAACCGGTCTGAAGGGACAGACGACTCGCGGCGGTCACTTTTTTGGTTCATCTTGAAGGCACTGGTCAGGTGCTGTGCGTCGCGAACCATGACGATGGGGATGTCGCCCACGAAAACAGTTCCTACGATAGGATCGGATTTCTGTTCGTGCAAATGTTTCAGGGTGGCACGGATGGAGTCGGGCACCTGCCACCGGTCGATGACCGTGTACACTTTAAGGCCATGCAGGCGTTCTATGGCGCGGGCATAAGCGTCCACTTCAGGCTGTGCTTCCTGATAACTTACCGAGTCTATGACGATGGCAAATCCGTTACGTGCCGCAGTTTGAACCGTAAAAGCCAGGCAAGTAAGGACGGATAATAATAATTTTTTCATGATGTTCCTTGTTCTATGAGGGTTATTTTAATCGTTTGTAGGTTTTCAGAGCTTCTTGGCGCACTTGTTCCGAGTGGGAAGGGTCTTTCATGACTTTTTCCACTACGGGGAGTACCTGTGCCGAAGTATAGGCCTGGCGGTGCCATCCCAAAGCCTCGAGTAACGGTAACAGCAGTTCGTCGTCTTTTAGCGTGGCGGCATAATCGGCAACTTGGGGCAAGAGGTAAGGCGGGCAATAGATTCGCATGAAGTTGATTTGTGCCAAAGCACGTTTGCGGGACATTTCCCCTTTACACAGCTTTTCAATCTCTTCGTCCCATCTTCCGGCATAGTTTCCGGCGTTTTTCAATACTTTTTCGGTATAAGTTCCGGGTTGGACCACGTAGGGATCCATTTGCCGGAGCTTGTCTTCTACGGCGGGGAGCAGGTCCTGTCGGGAAAAGAACTGTGCGCCTTGCAGGGCATTGAATGCCACTCGCGCCGATGTATTTACGTCGCAGAGTTTCCCGGCCAGCGTATTTGCCAGACGGGGATTACCGTTTTTGATAAGCGCATTGACTGCAAAACGCTGCAGCAATTCGAAATTGTCGTATGCCGCGTTTTCAATGGCAGAGACAAAGTAGTCGGAATGCCGTTGTTGGAGGAGCAAGAACGCTTCCAGGCGGACACTTCCGTAGGGTGACGTTTTTAGATATTTCAACAGGTGTGGGTCGGAAACTTCCTTGCTTTCTTGCAATTGGTGCAAGGCCAATGCCTGTATATCCGGATGGAGACTGTGGCGGAGCAACCTTTTCCAATCTTTCGGCTTACCGGAACTGATGAGGTCATTAAGAGAGTGATCTTGTTCCGGAAGGAATGCAAAAGTGGGGTCGCCTACCACGTGCATTTCCAAATCGGGATTGAGTTGGTTCAGGAATCCGATCATAACACCCTGTTCCAACAGGCCGGCAAAGCGGTCCGGCCACTTGTCCTGAAGTACGTTGACAGAGCCTCCCAGTCCGCAGATTGTCTTTCCCGGTTGGAATATGTATTCGTTGGCAATGCAGCTCTCACGATGCCAGGAACCGTTGTAACAGGCGTCCCAGAAGGCTACTCTGCAATTCGGCCGGAAAGCGTAGCGGGCGAAATCAGACAACACAATGTGGGTCATGGCGCTTTCCAAAGAGTCGTCCTTTGCCAAAGTGCTGTCATCCAACTCTGCCATCCAAGCGTCGGGTAACTGGTCCCGGCTTTGTAAGTTTCGTCTGATACTGTCCGTATCATATCCGAAATGCCGGGCACGGCTCAGGGAGGCGCGGTAACAATGCAGCAAGTACTCGCGTGCTTCTTCCGCAGTTGAGGGTTGGGGCCAAGCACTGAGGTACTGTGTGTCGTAATCGCCATGATGGTGCATGAAAGCCACGCTCAGGTCCGGCGACATGAGCGCGTTCATCAATTTTTGTTTGATGAGTTTCTCGTCGGAATAGTCCATGTAGCGGTAGGCATCGGGACGGTGTGCGAGCGAAGGGAAGTGGGCATGCATGGAAGCCATTTCGTCGATATGGGCCGTTTTGGATTCTGACAGGCTGCCGCTGCCTGTATAGACAAAGACGGACATCATACGTTCGGGATGCAATTTTGCTTCCGTTGCTTTCTGCAAGTAAGCTTTGAGCTTGGTGTAACGTGAACCGGGTATATCGCCGTCGGTGGGACGGATGCGTCCGGAAAACAAATCGGGGTGTACTTGCTGACTTCCCCGTGCCGATAATGAATAGTAATAATATGGGGCTATACTGTCGCGTTTCAGAAAGTCGAATTGCAACGAGAAGTCGTCATAATAACGGTCTGACGGGACAGAGGATTCTTGCCAAGGCATTTTCTGGCTCATCTTGAACGCACTGCAAAGATGCTGTGCGTCGCGAATCATAGGAATGGGGATGTCACCGATAAAAACGGTGCCTATGATGGCTTCGTGAGGCCGGGCGTGCAGACCTTTGAGAGTAGCACGGATAGAATCCGGTATTCCCCACCGGTCGATTACGGTATAGACTTTGAAATGTTGTTTGGATTCCAATGCCCGGATGTATTCAGCCAGTTCGTGTTGAGCCTGTTGGTAGCTGATGGAGTCGATGACGACGGCAAAGCCTTTTCGTTCGGCGTGCAGTGTAGGGCAAAAGAATAGCACGCACCACAGGCTGGTAATAGAGTAGATGTTTCTTTTTCTCATAAAACTAATCCTTAAAATTGCAAATATACTCCTGCGGTAGAAAGCGAACGGTTCGTACCGTCGAAAGTATCATCATATTCGTTCTTGTCCCTATAGAACTTGAAATCCGTGGATATATAAATGCCTAAAGTTATTTTCTTAGGAAGGGGGATTGCTACTTGTGCCAAAGCCCCTATCAAGGCGTGTCCGGAAGTGGCATACTCGAATTGTGGACGGGTGTATACGGCAGAAATGTCTTCATCGGCCGTTCTGGTGTTTCCATTGCCGTAAGTGCGGTTCAACGGTATACGGTAACCGCCATGGACAGACAAGTCCAAACCTGCGGATTTGATGTTCAGGAACTTGCCTGCAGACAGTTGTGTGGTTAGTAAGGTGGATGTTTGTTTGGCTTTTCCGGTGGACAACTGGTGATTATAGGCAGATGACGTGAATGCGGCCAAAGCGTCTACGAAGAAATCCTGCTTGTCGTCTTTCAATCGTTCGAAGCGATATTCCAGTCCGGCGGTCATTCGTTGGTCATCCTGAATTTTATATTTGCTGAGCGTCTCGTAATATACCAGGTTCCCGTGTTCGGTGTCTGTCATCATTTTCTGGTCCCGCCATATACCTTTTCCGGAATGGTAGGAAGCCGTCAATACCAGATGGTGACGTGTCAGACGGTGAGGGGAGAGGAGGAAACGGTTCTGTAGCATCCATTCATCCGAAGTGTAGTCTCCTCCGTAAAATTTATAGGAAGAACCTCCGTCTGTAGCTTCTTCCGAAACATGCGTATAACGGACTTCCGTGAAATTCCCGTATTTTTTGTGTTCCGGTTCCCATACAAGTTGCAAGGCACCGGTATAATTCAGTCCCTTATAGGCACGTTGGTAGCCTGATACGTCACCCGACGAGATACGGTAATAGTCCCCCATACCTTTCATCAGGAAATAACGGTGGCTGTTGAGTGTGTTGACCAACGTATAGGCGATGTCCGAATTATAAAAGGAAATGCCGGCCGTAGCACCTAGTGCCCATTGGGAGTTCAACCGGTGTTCCGCTCCTACGTAAATAGGCAGGACGGTGGTATTGGTTTTGGGGCGAGGGTCTGTCTGGTCGGACAGGCTTCCTAATGTCAATCCGATAGAGATTCCCCCTTTCCAGGATTCATTCCATGCATAAGAGGCCGTCATGCCCATTTCAAAAGATTCCGTGGTAGCGTCGCTTGCCACTGAATCGCAAAGCACAAATGGGTTATCGGGGTTGAGGAAAAGGGTGGAGTTCCACTTCTTGTCTTTCTCTTGTAAATTACGGTAACTGATGAAGCCCGACACGTCTACCTTGCCCAGGTTTTTAATTCCACCCATATAAAACTTGAGATTATCCGACTGTCTACCTTCATCCACCGCCCGGTAACTTCCACGTCCAATCGTATAGTCCAGTTTGGCCACACCCTTGTTTTTGTAGGAATTAGAAGAGATGCGCGAGGGGTTCAGGCTAGTATACCGGATATTGTCCGACACATTAGCCGAACTTTCATTCCATTCGCTTCGGTACTCTTCTAAAGATTGCGCGTGCATTGGGACGAGTGGACCCAAACTCAACGACAGTAACAGGAAGTAACGTTTCATTTTCTTTTCGGATTAAAACAGGGATGGGATTTGATCCCGTCCCTGTCAGTTTTCATAATTATTCATCAACACTTGTAGGAGTTTCTCCCGGGGTCAACGGTTGGTCGCGCAAGAAATCGGCGGCAGAATCGTTGGTATCTTTGTAGACGGGTCGCCCGTTCTTCATTTCGACGACCTTGCGGCGGATACATTTGGCCGAATACATAGGGTTGCCTTTCACGCCGGTAGCATCATCTTGCGGCAAGAAGGTGGGGTAATGGGTTTCGCTGTCCGCATCGTAGATGTCTACTGCGTCAAGCACATATTTGCTAGGGATGACCAGATAGGTCATAGTAGTGGATGAGGTTCCCGGTTCGTACATCACGCTCGACTCCAAAGCCGCGTAAGCCTCCGGTGTCATGCCTTCCGGCAATTTTGCCAACACATAGGAACGTCCTGAGGTTCCCAGTCCGAAAGCAAACATGTATTTGTTGTTGTAGAAGATGGTTTTCAAGTTGGGAGCTGCATAGTCCACATCGTTGGCGTTGTAGTCCAAATAGATTTCCCAATCGGCGTTGCTCAGGTCCGGGCAGTTGGCGTAGTCTGCCGCTTGCGACGCATCTTCGCCGTATGCCAGTTTGTGGTTTGTGGCATCGTTGGCAATCAGGACACTCTCACCCGGTTGGAGGGGATAGTCGTGCCCGTTTCCGGGGAATGCCACCACGGAACCCTATCCGCAGGCGTAAAGGTCTTCGTAGCCATTGGCCTGCCATGCATTTGCCGTTTGTTGGTTCCCGGCAGGAGCAGTCAGAATCAGGTTGTCCAAGTATTGCACTTCGTCCGAGTTGTTGACAATCTCAAAATAGCTCTCGTGCATGTAATACTGTTTGCTTCCTGCGTTGTGGATGGTTTTGAATATCAGGGTCGATTGCATGATTTTTTGTAGGTTGACCGTAACCGGAGTATGGGCATAAAGGTCCACTGACGTGCTGCCGCTGAGGGAAGCCTTGGCTTCATCGGCCACCTTGCCGGTGACCGTCACTTTGTACTGTCCCTGCGGAAGTTCTATCTCTTTCGGGTTAGCGTCCAAGGACAACGTGTCGTTTTTAGTAGTCGAACCCAAAATGAGCTTAAGCTCTTCCACGTTAGACGCTTCCACGTCCGATGGAAGGGAATAGCTGACCGTCAGTTTGTAACTCTTCATACCCTCGTCGTTATCTTCGCTACAAGACACGAAGGAGAGGCCGCATACGGCCATCATGGCTATGACACCACTTTTAAGAAACTTCTTTCTCATGTTTTCTGTTTGTTAAATGTTTATATATAGGTGTGCTCTCAAAGTTTCAGCTTCAGTTCCGCTCCGAAGTACATGTCCGGGTATAGTTGCGTTTTGGCCAGGCTGTGCGGGTTGGTGTGCCACTTCTTGGTATTGGTGAAGTTGTTGGCGATGACGGACAGTTCGGCTACACGGCCTATTTCTTTGGTAAAACGGAAGCTCAGCAATGCCCATGGCTTGATGACATCCTTTTCGTACAAGTAAGGTTGTGTGCGGTACATGATGCGCGACTTGTCCGCGTCGTCGGCATCGGCCGGGCTCCATGCCGTGTAACGGCCCTGCTTGTCGTAGTATCCCACAGGGTCGACTACCAGGTAATCCTTGTCTTCGTAAGACTTGAGATAGTAGCGGCTGTTTCCGTTCTCGTCTTCGTAGATGGTTTGGGTGCTTTCGTACCATACGACCTGTACCGATGTGGTGAATACCATTTTGATGGCCGGGATGTGGGTGATGAGCCGGAACGTGGAATTGAACCGGTCTCGCAGGTTCCCTCCGCCCGAAGGGAGCACGCCTACGTAGTCGAACGAAGAATTGATATAGTTCAGGGGCATGTTCTCATTTTTGCGCTTGATATGGAACCATGCCCCGCTGATGTTCAGCGAGGTGTGCAAGGGCTTGATTTCACCGAAGTCCAACCCGTACTCGATGCCATGCTTGTGCGTGGTCGTACCGTTGGCTGCCTGGCTCCAGGTATACATCTCGGTGGTCTTCGTCCGCAGGGCTGTATGCTCCGTCCCGTCCGTGCGGTAGGTCACGTCGCCGCTTGCGGCATCGAATACGGGGTCGGTAGCCGTGGCCGGCACGGTGTACTTGTCATAGTTTTGCCAGATGAGTTGCGACGTAAAGCCCAGTTCGTGCCGGTGGGATTCATGGAAAAAAGTGGCAAAACCCTTTATCCTGTTGATGCGGAAAGACAGGCCCGCTTCCCATTTCGTGGAGCGTGCCGGACGCAGGTCGGGATTAGCCGTATTCTTTACTACGTCCGTCGTGATCAATCCCAAACGGTCCTTTGTTTCCGTCCCGTATTTAGACAGGCTAGCATTGTCGAAATAGGCATAGTCGGGATAGAGGTACATCAGTGTGGGCATCTTGTTGGAGATGCCGAAACCTCCGGTCAGGGCTAGCAGGTCGAAGACAGGATTGTTCCGGCTGTCCAACAGGTTTAGCGTGGCGTTGACACGAGGCTCGGCTACGAGGAAGTGGCTGATACCTCCGCTTTGTTTCCGGTCTACAAACATGTTGCTGACGCGTACTCCGGCTTCCAGCATAAGCCCCATGGAGCCCAACCCCTTACGCAGACGGCTGCTGGCAAAACCCGACAAGGTGCTTTGGGCAGGTATGTCCTTGTAGCTCCGTGGACGGAGAGTCTGTGCCCCTTGAGCTTGCGGCGGGTTATTTTCGTCGTAAGTGAATCCTTCACCCCGGTTGGCATCGTAAGTGTATTCTGCGCCGAGTTTCAGGTTGGCATAGTCGTTTTCCGAGATTTGCAAGTATTTGTTTGCCACAGCCTGGGCATACAGGTTGACGGGGATGCCCTCAATGCGGTAAGCCGATGTGTAGCCCACATTACGTATCTGAGCTACGTGTACACCCGGTTCGCGGGCTGTCGTGACCAGTCCGTCCGGATTGTTCACCCAATTATCGTGGCTGTCTACCGTGCGCGACATTTGAGCTGCGAGATTATAGTCTAGCGAAGAGAGGAAGCCTCCGGCAGGCTTGTAACGTCCGCTCACGGAAAGCCGTCCGCCCACGTTGGTGTTTTTGTAATGTATTTGTTGTTCCTCGAACTGGGGATCGTCCTTACGGTTGTTCACGTTAGAGTAAAAGGCTCCTTTCACGTTAAGGGAAAGCGGCCCGAATTGGGCGGAGTATCCGGCCGAGGCCGTGATGCGGTCGTATCCCATGTAGTGCTTGCGCGTATCGGCCCACGACTGCGACCAGTCTACGCTGAAGTTTGCAGCTCCGCCCCTTTTGAGGTTGAATCCCTTGCCGGCGAAGGCTTGTTTGGAGTTTGGGTCCGTTTGGAACTTGGCTTCCCAAGGCGTGTGTCCCGCCTTGGTCTTGACCACCACTACGCCCGACGTCAGATTACCGTATTCCACGGAGGGGATACCGCGTATCACTTCCATCGATTCTATATTTCCGGCACTGACAGTGCGTAGGTCCACGCCTCTTCCGGCTGTGGTCTGTTCGCTCATCCCGTCGCTTTGCATGCCGGAATTGGCACCGAATTTGCTAGGCGATACCACTTGCAGGTTCGATTCGTTGCTTAAAGGGGTGCCGTCTACTACCACCAAGGTGCCTAAGGCATTGTTGTCGTCATCTTCTATTTCGCGTATGTGTGCCTGCCCCAGATTGTTCAAGTTCGGATTTTCAATCAGGTTGCCCGGTACGAGCTGCAACAAATCGTTCAGGCTTTTGGGTTGTATGTGGCGTATGGCGTCCTCTCCGATAAGCGATTTAGAGCCCATTTGTTCTTGCCGTGCCGTCACTGTTACATTCTTAAGGTTGAGGCTCAGCTCTTTGAGTGTGACATCCAGTCTTGTTTTTGAGGATTGGATATGCACCGTGCCCGTCACCGTTTCATAACCTACAAAGGAAACACGGTACTGGTAGGTACCTTCTTTCAGTCGGGTCAGCTTATAGTGTCCGTTCCGGTCGGTATGGGAACCTATGACGTTGTTCAGGCTTACCGTAGCTAACTCTATGGGTTTTCCCTTTATGTCGCGCACGGTTCCTTCCAATATATTTGAAGCATTTTGAGCAAAAGACGGGAGAGAGAAGAAAAAGAGTAGGATGATGCCGAGAATGGGATTTTTTCCTTGTAACATGACGTTTAATTTTTGAGGTTACAAAATTATCCCATTCGAGAATGTTCGTCAATACTTAAATATCGGTATATTTTGTTGTGTATCGGGTGTATTGTTCGGATATAAGTCATTCCGTTACGCAGGAATAACTTATAATAAGTATATTTACTAAATATCTTTAAACGGGAATCCGTTAAGGCCGAAGGAAATCTTCAGCCAAAGACACGGCATGTCGGAAAGCTGTATCCTGTCCCGGTACGGTGATGAATAGATGGACGGTGCCTGGCAATACTTCACGGTGCGCTGTCACGCCGAGGCGTTTCACGTGGTCGGTGAATTCTTTCCCTTGGTCGCATAAGATGTCGCGTTCGGCAGCCACGAGAAGCAGTCGGGGCAGACGTGAGAGCAGGCTGTCCGGGCAAAGGGAGGGAGAGATGAAAGGATGTTTTGCCTGATCGCGCGTGTAGGCTTGATTGAAGGCCTCCATCAACGAACCGTCTAATGCCGCTCCCTTTTGATAAGTTTTCCAAGAAGGCGATGCGTCGTTCCAAGCAGATACCACCGGGTAGAAAAGCAGGAGAGAGCGGAGGGGCGGCATCCCGTTTTGCAGGTTATGCAGACAGACGGACAAGGCTAAGTTGCCTCCCGAACTGTCTCCCCCGACGGAAATGAGTTCCGGTGAGCTGCCCCATTCCAAAGCTTTTTTGCGAGCCAATTTTACGGCACGTATACAGTCCTCCAGTCCGTCCGGAAACGGATGTTCGGGAGCCAGACGATAGTCTACTGCCAACACGATGACATTGCCCGTGGCGGCTAATGTCTGGCAAAACCGGGCGCAACTGTTAATGCTTCCGAATGTCCATCCTCCTCCATGCAGGTAAATGAGGAGAGGCAGAGGGCTTTGATTCTTTTTTACGGGAGTGTACAGACGCAGAGCCGGAGTGATATAGATGGCATTTACGTCGGTTGGTAAAGGTGTAGGAATATTACGTGATGCCCGGATGCGAGTGAGGGGTACGGTGTCGCCTTGTATGGCTTGTAGTATGGCTTGGGTCTGTTGTTCCTGTAACCCGTCGGGCATGGCCGACAAGAACCGGTCGGCTTCGCGACGGAACGCATCGCGGTCTTTTTCTATGGAGTTTTGGCCGTAAACAGTAGGTAAAGTACCTAACAGACTAAAGCATATCAGAAGTATAGTTCTCATTTTTTGTTTTGAACGACTTGTTACTATTTATCGTATAAAATAAAAATCGCAACCATTCCTTTGCCGGATGATTGCGATTTTTTTCGTACTCGAAGCGGGACTTGAACCCGCACAGCCGTAATGGCCAAGGGATTTTAAGTCCCTCGTGTCTACCGATTCCACCATTCGAGCAACCTTGGAGCGGAAAACGAGACTCGAACTCGCGACCCCGACCTTGGCAAGGTCGTGCTCTACCAACTGAGCTATTTCCGCAGGGGACTTGTGTATTACGGCTGCAAAGATAGCGTATTTCGGGGTTTACACCAAATTTTTCTTTTATTTTTTATCGGTTGTTGATGACCATCGTGTTACCGGAATACGTGATGCGGTAACGGAACAGGCTTACCCCTTCCTCACCGATACTGATTTGTCCCTGATTGTTCAGGTTGTAAGTCCGGCCGCAGGATACGCATGCGGCATAACCGCCTTCTTTCAGTTGCAGGGCGCGGGATATATTGTAGGCGGAATAACAGTTGGGGCAGGCCAAATCGTAACAGACGGGCAAAGAAACCGTGTTGCCCAATTCCGGGATGTTGGGCAGGCCGGCAATAAAACCGGCGATACCCATTTGAATGGAAGAGTTACCGGCAATGGCAGTGGCATTGACCGGAGTGGTGTGTCCGCTTTCGTCTGTGAACAGGAAACGGTCGCGGTCGCGGCGGATGGTCGTATAGACTCCCAAACTGTTCAGGGCCGCGTTGAGTTGCGGTACAGTATTGACGTTTTTGTACACGAAATAGGCCGGATAGTTGGAGTAGGTGTTTTGTACGTCCTCCTTGCAGGCCGTGAGGCATAGCAATGCCGTGAAGATAAAAAAACTCCGTATTCTTTTCATATCAAAGAAACGGAGTTTTTTACCTTTTATTGTGGTGCTTCTTATTTTCCGAGCAGGCGGTTTTCCGCTTCACGGGTACGGGCGAAGTTGAAACCGTTCCACACTTGTTCCATCAGCTCATGTATCTTGTCGTTGCATAAGTTGCCGATACTTCCTTCGTGGGTGTGGTGCACGTGTTTGTCGGGGGTAAAGTTTCCGGCTTCGATGTCCAGTCCCACTTTCTTGTAAGCATCGCGGAACGGCATGCCGCCCGTGGCCAACCGGTTCACCTCTTCCACGCTGAACATGTTGTCGTATTTCGGGTCGTCAAGGATATGCTCGTTCACTTGTATCTTATTAATAATGTAGGCCGCCATGCGCAGGCAGTCCTTCAGTTCTTCGAAAGCGGGCAGGAAGACTTCCTTGATGATTTGCAGGTCGCGGAAGTAGCCGCACGGCAGATTATTCATAATGAGTATAATCTGTTGGGGCAGTGCCTGGATTTTATTGCATTTGGCACGCGTCAGTTCGAACACGTCCGGGTTTTTCTTGTGCGGCATGATGCTCGACCCCGTGGTGCAGTTGTCCGGCAGCTTGACGAAACCGAAGTTTTGTGAGTTGAACAGGCAGGCATCGAAGGCCAGTTTGCTCAGCGTCCCGGCGATGCCTGCGAGGGCGAAAGCCACGTTGCGTTCCATTTTCCCGCGTCCCATTTGGGCATAGACCACGTTGTAGTTCATCGAATCGAATCCGAGAAGTTCGGTGGTCAGCGTACGGTTGAGGGGGAATGATGAACCGTAACCGGCGGCAGAACCGAGCGGGTTGCGGTTGGTCATCTTGTAGGCGGCCTGAAGGAAAAGCTGGTCGTCCACCAGGCTTTCCGCGTAGGCTCCGAACCATAATCCGAAACTGGAGGGCATGGCCACCTGAAGGTGGGTATAACCCGGCATGAGCACGTTTTTATAGCGTTCGCTCTGGGCTTGCAGTTCTTCGAACAGCACCCGGACTTCTTCGGCTATTTCCTGGAGTTGTGCGCGGGTGAACAGTTTCAGGTCCACCAATACCTGGTCGTTGCGCGACCGTCCGCTATGGATTTTCTTCCCCATGTCGCCCAGTTTACGGGTGAGCAGCAGTTCCACTTGCGAGTGCACGTCTTCCACACCCTCTTCGATGGTGAAGCGCCCGGCTTCGATGTCGGCATGGATGCGGCGCAGTTCTTCCAGCAGCACCGGCAGCTCGTCCTTGCCGAGCAGTCCGATGGATTCCAACATGGTGATGTGCGCCATCGAACCCAGTACGTCGTACCGCGCCAGATACAAATCAAGTTCACGGTCGCGGCCGACCGTGAACTTTTCTATTTCTTGATTGACTTCCGTGTTTTTTTCCCAAAGTTTGCTTGCCATATTGTCTTTGATGTGATTAAGCTCCGTATGGAATCATGGCCAACATGTCCGCCAGTTTCTCTACACCCTCTTTCAGCGGTTTGGCCACCATACCTTTGATGAACGGGTTGAGGTCGGCTCCTACCGTCAGTTTCATCTTGCATGCCGTTTCGGAAGTGGGCAACAGTTGAATCCACAGGTTGAGATGGATAGGGGAATTGACCGTTTCGAACTTGATGCACTTCGGCTCTTCGCGCTCGATGATTCGCAGGGAGACTTCCCCTAAAGGGGAAATCTTGCAACTCACGGAGTCCGTGTCGAACGTCATTTCCTGGATACGTTCGTTCAGTTGGTTCAACTTGTCTTCCGGCACCTGGCCCGACATCATGGCGCGTACCGACGGGTCGTTGAACCGTTCCTTGATGACGGACAGGTTGTTCAAGTCGGCCAGTTTGGCATAGACGCACGACTGCGCGTAGGGAATTGGCTTGATGTTGCTTTCAAATTGTTGTTTTGACATTTTTCCGTTTTCCTGTTGATGAGACGATTAACCGTTCCAATGGGCCGGGTCTTTTCTCCACTCGTTGAGCACCTCCACGTCGCAGGGGTCGATATAGCCGATGCGTACGGCTTCTGCCACTACGGCTTCATAATTAGTCAGGGTGACCAGTTTTACATTAGCCGCCTTGAAAGCCTGGGCGGCCACGTCGAACCCGTAAGTGTAGGCTGCCACCATGCCGCTCACCTCGCAACCGTTGTTGCGGATGGCTTCCACGGCTTTCAGGCTGCTTCCGCCGGTAGAAATCAGGTCTTCTACGACAACGACTTTCATGCCCGGACGAAGTTCGCCTTCAATCAGGTTTTCCAAGCCATGGTCTTTGGGTTTGGAACGCACGTAGACGAAGGGCAGGTTCAACAAGTCGGCAACCAATGCACCTTGCGGGATGGCTCCGGTAGCCACGCCGGCAATAGCGTCGGCTTCAGGGAAACGCTCGGCGATGAGGCGTCCTATCTCGATTTTTACGAAATTGCGCAGTTCCGGGTAAGACAATGTCTTGCGGTTGTCGCAATAGAACGGGGATTTCCATCCGGAGGCCCATGTGAAAGGGTTGGTCGGCTGAAGTTTGATGGCTTTGACTTTAAGTAACTTAGCTGCGAAGATCTTCTCTAATGTTTCCATAACTGTCCTAAGTTTATGATTTTATGTGCAAAGATAGTGAAAGGTGAGCGCAGGGGCAAATGAAAACGGAGTTTTTTAATTGGGCTGTGCCGGACTGTACCCTGTCTTCGTATTTGCAAAGGTAGTGGAAGAGGATGACCTTTCGGGGAAAAAGAACTTTTTTCAATGTATAGATTCATGTCTGGCTCAGACCGTTCTATGGCTCTTGAGCACTCATGTGGAGACGCTTGCTTCTCCGTGAAGGGCAGGTGAAGGCTGTGAGAAAGAGAGTTCACCGTAACGAGTTGAAGCACAGTTTATATGAAGGATGTGAACCCTTTTTTCGTTCAATCTCATTGTATGGGTGGCCGAGGTGGCATACGGCATGAAACTGTTTGCGGCGGCACGCAAAATCATTCTGCGCCAAACGAAAAATCGTTCGGCTGAGAATGATTTTTCGTTTGGCGCAGAAAATTCGGGCGCTTTTATGTCATACAAAAACCCCTTGCCAACCCGGGTACGAGGCTGCGGGAGGCAAGGGAGATGAGTGGGCACGCTATCATTTCTTAATGAACTTGCGCGTTACGGTTTGTCCGTTGGTGATTACCTTTAACAGGTAAATGCCAGGAGGATAACTGTGGCATGGGATGCGGATGTCCGTTTCCCATGTTTGTTCCGTATGCTTGCACTGTCCGTCCAATCCGATGACGTGAATCTGTTTTTCACTGTTGTCCGGCATGTGGCAGACATGAAGGTTTTCGGTCACGATGGTCGGATAGACGTGGATGGTGTTTTCGCGGGAAGATCGGATGTCGCTTCCGGGGAATCCCACGGCGTGGAATGCACGGGTATCCCGTATCTCGGGATAGGCCAGTGATTTTACCTCAATCGTGCCCTTGCCGTTTTGGGTGGCATGGAGGTACGTGTGTCCGGAAGCATCCTCTTCGATATAAGCGAATTCACTGCCTTCGATAATGTTCCAGGCGACTTGCGGGTTCGTGGCTTCTTCCGGGTAAACCTGTGCTGCCAGTTCTATGCGTTGCACTCCGGTGCTATTGTCGATATAGAGTTCCTCTTCGGGGTAGATGCGGATGCTTTCTACCGGGACGGGGAAGGATGCTTTTTCTACCGTCAAGTCCTGATGCAGTTGTGAGCCGTCGATGGTCGTGGCGCGTACGATAATCTGCCCGGCCTGAGTTCCATGGGCGACCAACAGTCCTTGTGGGGTGACATAGGCCAGTTCTTCCCCCTGTATAATCGTCCAGTTCACATTCTTGCACGAGGCGTTCGCAGGATAGATGTGGGCATACAGGTGCAGGCTGGCTTGTTGCTCGTTCAATACGGCCTCTTTCTCCAAATGCGTGACGGCCAGTTCTTCGGCCAACCGCAAGTTTTGGGCTTGCGCTGCACTGGCTGTGTTCGATTGGGCAGAAGCCATGGCGAGATTGCGCTTCATCGGTTGCCATTCATCTTCGTAATAAGCTCTATAAGCTATGGCATAATAAACCACGCCTTCGGGAGCTGTGAGGTCGGTGTATGACTGGGTGCTGCCCGGAACGGTAGCTATTTCGGTTAAGGTTTCAGGCGAGGTGCCTCTCAGGATGCGGTAATGGTCTATGTCGCGTCCGGAGTAAGCATTCCACATCAGGTTCCAACTGCCGTTCATGCCTTTGTTGATGGTCAGGTGGACGCTTTGGTGGGGCGTACCGCTTTCCGTCGGTATACCGAAACTGGTGTTCAGGCAGATACGGTAGCGCGAAGTGGTGACGGCCGGGTTGGAGGCCATGTCGGTGAACCCCTCGTCTGACGGTTGTGCTTCGCCAATCAAGTCGAATTGATTGTAGTGGCTGCCCTCTTTGTAGATGCAGACCGTAGAAATGTAATCCGGAAGGTTTTTGAATTTCCAGTTAATCCGGTTTTTCCCGGTCGTGGGGTCTACCGTGACCAAGGCGATCTGCGGGGCTTCCATACCTTCGAGCACGTCGATGTCGCGTTCTTGGTAGATGTTTCCGCAGCCATCGTCTTCCACGTTCATGCGCACGGTATAATGTCCGGTATGCGTGAATGTGGCCCGTACCTCTTTCGTGTTTTCTTTCCGTTCAAAACTGATACCATAGTGCTCGGGAGTATAAAAGTCATTGTCGTCTTGTGACTTGACGGTGAAACTTACGCTCCGGTTGGCCATGAAGATGTCGTCCGATATTTCAAAGTTGGTTTTCGTGTGGGCCAACGTGATTCCGGGCAGGGTAAATGTGGCATCCAACGGGGGATTGACATAGGTGGACACTTCGCTGCTGATGCCGTCCACGGTTACGGTAAGGGTCTTTTGTCCGGCTGTGCTCCACGCCACTTCGTACGTGTGGCCGTCGCTACTGTCCAATACGGTGGCGTCGGCTCCGAAATCCACCTTTATGTTCTTTCCTCCCGTGCCGACATACCGTATGGTGGCCGATTTGTCACGACAGATGCGTGGCGGCAAGGACAGCAAAGGTTTGGGCAGGATTTCCACCACCAAGGGGGTGGTGAAATCCGAAGTGGTGAACCATCTGTCTATGCCTTGCATCTGAATCTCATATTTGCCTGCCGGCAGTGCGGATACGGGGATGCGTATCTGTGTCCCCGTCAGTTCTTGCAATGGGGAGGGCAGAGGGGCGGCCTCATTGCTTAGCCCGTTCAACGGGGAGATGATGAATGCCCCTTCTCCGGAAGCCCCTTGCTTTTTCACGCTCAGGTTATAACGCATCTGGCAGGCCGGGGTTTCGGCATCTTCGGCAGCGTTCCATGATATGGTGAGATACCCGTCTTCGTCTTGCGTGGCGCGCAAGCCTTGCGGAGTGTGCGGTGGCGTATTGGAAATGCGGCTGTTGGCCGTGTTCATGTCGTCTCCGGCGTTGTTCAGGAACAAGGGCTTTCCGTTGGCATCTTTTCCAAATAGCATATAGGAACCGTTGTCGTCATCGGTGGTTTGCAACTCAAACTTTCCTCCTCCGTAATTGTACAGCCAACTGTTCAAATGCGTACCGACCAAATCAAGGTATCCGTTGTTGTCCAGGTCGTAGAAGATGAGGTCTTGGGTTGTTCCCACGGGCCCTTCCACTTTTATGGGAGAGTCATAGTTAATTTGTCCGCCTCGGCTGAGGTAAATATGATAGATGCGGTTTTCGACATTGGCTTCCTCTTCTATGATGATGTCTTTGATGCCATCGTTGTTCAAGTCGGCAAACGCCGGATAGCTCCATTGCCAATGGTCATCGTCGATGATGTCGGTATCTATCCTTTGGAACTTGAAGCCGCCTTGGTTGATGAACAGCACCAGTCTGTCATGGGAATAATGGCCGTATTCGTCCCACTGTTTGCCCCAACCGGCCATGTCCATCAGGTTGTCCCCGTTGATGTCGGCATACACGAAGTCGTACTGGAATTCATTACTGGTACCTGAATAGGCGATGCAGTCGATGGGATGAGCCACGAACGTGCGCCAGTCTCCTGTATTCTCATAGATGGTATCGTTTTGGCCGGAATATCCGGACGAGTTGCGCCAATGGTAGTCGGGCAAGCCGTCGTTGTTGAAATCATAGATGGGGTATTCCCAAAAATCACTAATGCCTATTTTAGGTACGAATGCATCGCCTATGGCATTAGTTACGGTGAAACGCCTGTTGCCTTGGTTGAGCATCAGGTTGTCTTTGAATGTCCCATTCTCAGCATTCATACCGCCAATGAAGTCCATTAGCCCGTCCCGGTTGTAATCCCATGCAAAGTTCAGGCTGACATTCAGGTTCGTGTTGTAAATGCCCGGTGCTTTTTCAAAGTCTTGCCCTTCCGTGGTTTGGTACACGCCGTCTGAAGCGAGCAGTTCGGGTTGCCCGTCTATGTCGATGTCGGCAATCTGTTGTATGCTATAGATGGGGTTGCCTAACGTCCTTTTGTCAAACCGGATGGCACTGACATGCAGGTCGTCTGTCCGGGGAGTGCTGGTATTGCCTTCCGCGTCGGTCACACTCAGTGTGATGTGTTTTTGTCCCGGTTGGTCGAACACGACTTTCACGATGCTTCCTGAAGCCTCGGAAAAGATGATGGTGCCGCCGTCCAAATCCCAGTCGTAGCTGAGCGAGGGGTCAGCCGGGCCGTCATAACCTATGATGGCCGTGTCGGCAGTCGTGATGTCCTTGTCCGCGATGTAGAACGGGGCATGCGCCACTTCGTGCCGGTAGATGGCGGCATCCGACCACGCGCTGCCTTTCCCCATGGCATCGATGGTCTGCACGGCGATGTAATAATCCCCTTTTCGCCAACCGGACACGTTGAGCGTCTTGTCCAAGTTGTACTCCATATTGCCCGGCATGAGGTTCAGGCGGTGTCCCTGTTCGTCGGCGCAGGCGTAAAGGATGTCCCCTTTGCCTGGGGCGGTACCGATGCGCAGGGCGTAGGTCAGGTCGGTGGTTGGAGTCAGGTCGTCCTTTCCCGGTTGCCAGTTGATTTGCAGCATCCCGGATGCGGCATCGGACACGAGGGTCGGCATGTCCGGTTTCTCCGGGGCTTGGTTGGCGGCTGTGGCTTCCTGCTTGAAAGAATAAAGGAAGCTGTTTGAGGCTGTAGGCAGCTTGTCCGAAAGGCGTTCAAAGTACATGCTATGGACCAGGATGTCGCAGAAACCGTCATTGTCGAAATCGCCGACGTAAGCTTCGGCGTCGCCCTCCAATCCTCCCGAAGATTCATATTGCACGATTTGGGTGGGTATCAATGCGTCCGGCATTTCCTTGAAAAGCATGTCCTTGCTTCCTTTCAGCCAATAAAGGTCGCATTCCCATCCATTCCAGACTTTGCGGTCTGCGTTCTTTTCCAAAGCCAGTATGTCGTAACATCCGTCGTTGTCTACATCGGCGCATCCGATGAAAAACAGTTGGCGGTGGAAGGTGTTGTCTTCGTTGATGGCGAAATTTCCTTTTCCGTCGTTGATGGCCATTACCAGATAGCAGTATTCCCCCGTGGCTGACGAATGGCTGAAAGGCAACAGTACGTCCACATAGCCGTCGGCGTTGAAGTCGCAGAAGTAAATGCGTTTGTCCATGGCCAGGTTGCTCATCAACGTTTGCCTTTTGATGCTCCCGTCTTTTTGGAACACCATGCTTTCCACCGTCTGGGTTTCCTCATCATAACAGATGTAGTCCATGATGAAGTCTCCGTTCAAGTCGCGTGGATATAGCCTGCCGCTTTGTGGGGCTACAAGGAAACGGTTGTTGCCCCGGTTGAGCAACAGTGTGCCGGTGGATTCATCAATCAAGTCCGCGTGCCCGTCTTTGTTGAAGTCCATGCTATAGAATTCCCGGTTACTGGAGAAGGTGGCGACGTGGGCTGACGGGGAGCCACCAATGGCTACGCCCACATCGCCGCCCAAGTTGCCCAGACCTATGCCGGAGGAGGAGGGTTGTGATTCCCAACGGTTATATACCAATGTGTCTTCTTCTGATGAGATAGGTATGATTTCGATGGGGCTGAAACTGCCATCGGCAGCTTGGCGGTATATTTTACGGTTGTCGTGCATCAGGTCGATGCGCCCGTCGTTGTTGTAGTCGCAGGGATAGGGTGCCTCGCTGATATTGTCGGGGATTTGCCATGAAGCGTCCTGTCCGGAGAGGGCGATGGTTCCACCTTCCAAATAGCGGATGTCTGGGAATGCGTCGTTGTTCAGGTTGCACAACCGGGCGTGTTCTCCGCTTTCGGGTATGGAATATTGTTCCATAGGCATTAGTCCCGGATATTGGTAAGAATGGAAACGGAAATCCGTTCCTAAAAATTCCATCTTGCCGTCTCCGTTGATGTCATAGATGTTGCTCATGGCTTCGACGGGGTGGGTCGTGTTTGTCGGCAGGACAATGTGGCTGATTTGTACATTGGCGGTGGTACCTTCCACATGTTGGGCTGTCAGATACACATCATTCCAACCTTCTTGGATTAGTTCTCTGTGTTGGGTGTCGCTTCCTGTGCCATCTTGTTTAATCGGATAGAACAGTGAAATATTGTCCTTTTGGCTATCGATGCCACTGGCATGGAAATACACGGTGGCATCTGCGTGGTCATCCGAGGCATAGAACGAACCGACTTTAATGGTGGCTATTTCGCCTTTTTGGGCTGTGCCGGTCAGGGTGTATACGCCGTTCTGCTCCGTCCAACGGTAGCTGTCATCTTGTGCTTGGGCTGCCATTGCTCCCCATAGGCTGCAGAGCACAAGGAATAAGGCACGGGATAGCAGAAGGAGAGTGCCATTGGATGTGAGAGGGGGTGCGCCGGAGAAGGCATCATGATAATGTTTTTCCATATTTATACTTTTTGTGCCTTATGCAACCCCGGAGCGGCGTTTAATCAAGGAATCATCGGCCATATACAAAAAAGCGTGGGTCGCTGTACCTGTCGCTCGTCCCACTCTTCAAGGCGTCTCGCATTGCCCATTTCGTCAAGAACGAGCAACGCAGAAGCCCACGCAGAATATGTGTACACCCCATCGGTTGTATCCGTGTTGACGAACGGACACAACAAGGGCTATAAAATACATATCCCAATGGGCATCTATCGTTGCTTTGTCATTCGACGAAATTTCAAGTTTGCGAGACTTTGAAGAGTCAAAAGAACAAAGCGCCTGATAAACGCCTTTTCCTATATGTCGTCCCACCCCTCCGCTTCTGCTTGTCAGACTGCTTCAAGGTGAGGATGTGGCAAATTTACAATTTATCTCTGAATAAGGAAAACGGTTGGGTGTTTTTCTTTAAGAAAATGAGCGGATTCCTGCTTTTTACGAATGCCCGGCCCATGCGAGGCTGAGCACGCTGAAGCGGACGCGGCAGGCACGGGCAATGGTCTCGGCGCAGGACAACATGGTGGCTCCGGTGGTGATGACGTCGTCTACTAACAAGATATGCCGGCCTTCCAAGCTCCCGGGATGCCGGACGGCAAAGATGTCCCGGACGTTCTCGCGCCGTTGCCGGTGGTCCAAGGTGGTTTGGCTCGGATTGGATTTGGTGCGTACCACGCTTGTCGTATCGGTGGGGATGCCGGTGGCTTCGGATATGCCCCACGCTATCCAATCGCTTTGGTTATAGCCCCGTTGCCGTTCCTTTTTCCGGGACAAGGGAATGGGTACGATGAGGTCTATCCCGTCGAAAAAGCTTGTGGCTTTCAGTTCCTCGGCCATCATACGCCCCATGGTTTTCCCTACTTCGGGATGGTCATGGTATTTCAGTTCGAATAAAATGCGGCTGTAGGGAGAGTGTGGGGCGTAATGGAAAAAAGAAATTCCCTTTTCGATGGGAACCAGTCCCCAGAATATGCGGGCGATGTCGTTTTCTTCAAACGAGACGGTTCGGACACGCGGGAGGTCGGCCTGGCATCGTACACAAATTACCTCTTCGCCCGGCGACATGCGCCTGCGGCAACAAAGGCAATACCGGGGGAAGAAAAAGTCCAAAAGGGCTTGGAGGTACGGCGAGAGACTATGTAAAATCTTCTTCTTCCACATGCAGGCAACGCGTAATGGCATTCATTTCAAATCCACGGCTGAGGCCGAATCGGATGAGCTTCCCGTTGCGCTCATAGTCGGAAGCAGCCTTCACGCTCCGGGCTTTGCTTTGCAGAAGCTTGCGGAGGACACACAGGTATTCCTCCTCTTCGATTTCTTCCAGTGCCTCCCGGCAACAACCGTCAGGGATGTTCTTCAACCGGAGGGCTTGCATGATTTTGATGCGCCCCCATTGGTTATACCTGAATTTGTCGCGCACGAAGCACCGGCTGAACCGGGCTTCGTCGATGAATTTTTCCGTTTGGAGGCGTGCGAGCACTTCCTCCTGCTGCGCTGCCCCGACTCCCCATTTGTCCAGCTTCTTTTGGATGTCGGAAAGGCAGTATTCCGCGCCGGAACAGCAGGCTGCCGCCTTGTTGAAGGCTTCTTGTGTGGTCAGTTCTTTCATTTTCTGCATCTTACCATCCGTTCATTGCCATATAAGTCTTTTCTCACGATGATGTCCCGTAAGCCGAGGTGTTGGAAGAGCCGGGCGGTTTCCCGTCCGTATGCCCTGTTGATTTCCACGTAAAGCCGTCCGCCTTCTTTCAACATCTTTACGGCATATTCCCCTATTGCCCGATAGAAGAGCAACGGGTCATGGTCCGGGACAAAGAGTGCTTGCGAAGGTTCGTAGCGCAGCACATTCTCTTCCATGTCCTCCCGTTCATGCTCGCAGATGTAGGGGGGATTGCTGACGATAATGTCCCAAAACGGGGAGTCCTGTCCTTTGGACGGAGAGTCCAATATGTCCTGGTGCCGGAAATCCACGGCGGCCCCCAAACGCTCTGCATTCTCCCGGGCGATGGCAAGGGCTTGCGGGCTGATGTCGATGGCGGACACTTGTGCCTGCGGCAACTCTTGGGACAGTGTGATGGCTATGCAGCCGCTGCCCGTCCCGATGTCCAATATGCAGGGCAATGAAAATCCCGACTCTTTTTCGTCCCGTATGATCCACTTCGTTAATTCTTCCGTTTCGGGGCGCGGCACAAGGACACCCGGAGCCACGGAGAAAGTGCGGCCACAGAAATCCGCCTGCCCTAAAACATATTGTACAGGTTCTTTTTGCGACAGGCGTTTCACAATATTTTCAAGGTCCCGGCGTTCTTCTAAAGAGAAAGTCCGCTCCCGTCCCATGCAGATGTCGACTTGCGTGAGGCCGAAACGGGTTTCCAATACCAGACGTGCGATGGCGCGTGCTTCCCTTTCGGGATAGGCTGTGGAAAGCTTGTCGAAGATATATTTGAAAGAAGCATTCATCTCTGTGATGGGTTTGTCGGACAAAAATAGGCATTTTTATCGGATTGGATATGACAACAGACGAAAAATACATGTCCCGTTGCATACAACTGGCACGCAACGGGTTTTATGGCGCAGCACCGAATCCTATGGTGGGGGCTGTCATTGTACACGACGGGAAGATTATCGGCGAGGGGTATCATGTGCGTTGCGGCGGACCGCATGCCGAGGTGAACGCGATCCGTTCTGTGGGTAATCCGGAACTGTTGAAAGAGAGTACGATATACGTAAGTCTGGAGCCATGTTCGCATTATGGAAAGACGCCTCCTTGTGCCGATTTGATTGTGGAAAAAGGGATTCCCCGTGTAGTGGTCGGGTGCATGGACCCGTTTGCCAAAGTGGCGGGCCGGGGCATACGGAAATTACAGGAGGCCGGCATTGAAGTCACGGTCGGTGTGTTGGAGGCCGAATGCCTGGCGTTGAACCGCAGGTTCATGACTTTCCATACGCACCGTCGTCCTTATATTACGTTGAAGTGGGCTGAATCGGCCGATGGCTTTATGGATGGCCTGCGCACGGACTATGAAAAGGAAAAACCTTACGCATTCTCCACGCCGTACACCCGGATGTTGGTACATCGTTGCCGGGCGGGTCATCAGGCTATTTTGGTCGGGCGGCAGACCGCTCTGGCCGACAATCCTTTGCTGAATTTGAGGCTTTGGCCGGGTAAATCTCCTTTACGCTTGGTGGTAGACCGGAATGGCAGTCTTCCAAAGCATCTGGCTCTTTTTAACGATGGAGCGGAAACACGCGTGTATCTGGATGCTTTGTCGGTTCATCCTCTGTACGGGGAACAGGCGGGAGTTACTTGCGTGCGTTTGGATTTCAGTCGGGATATTTTGCCGCAGGTTTTGGATGATTTATACCATTTGTCAGTCCAGTCCCTTTTGGTGGAAGGAGGACGTCGGTTGCTGGAAAGTTTCATTTCAGCCGGACTTTGGGATGAAATCAGGGTGGAGCAGTCCCCGGTATGGTTAAAAGAGGGCGTTCCGTCTCCGTCATGGCCTCACGGACGGATACGGACTACAGAGGTGGAAAGACATTTGTTGGTTCATATACTCTCGTCGCGAGGCAGTTCGGCCGTATAATCGTGTGGATGAACGCAAAAATACTTCGATTTATCGAAATTTTGCATAATTCAACGCTCTATGTTTCGTAAAAGTAAAAAATGTGCGTACTTTTGTACCTTGATAAATAATATTGTATTGATAGATTTATGAAAAAATCCATATTGTCATTGTCTTTAGCCGTGCTTTCCGTGTTATTGATATGCTCGTGTAAGGACGACGACGAGGTTGTGTTGAGTTCTGATTGTTATATTAGCAGTTTTACGTTGGGGAATGTGAAGAGGCAGATTACGACGGTGAACTCTGCCGGTCGGGATACTACTTATACCATTTCTTATAGTGCTTCTTACTTTCCTATGACGGTCAATCAGTTAGACGGGAAGATAGCCAACAAAGACTCTCTTCCTGTAAACAGTGATGTGAAAGCTGTATTGGCCACTGTGGAATCTTCCGGAACCGTAGTGTACAAGAAGGTATCCGAGGGAGAGGACGCGTGGAAGGCTTATTCTACTTCGGACTCGATTGATTTTACGTCGCCTTTGACTTTCCGGGTATATTCGCCCGACTATTCGGCAAGCCGCGATTATACTTTGCAGGTGAATGTACACCAACAAGACGGAGAAGTGTTTTCCTGGGAAAAAGTGGCGGAACCGGCAGCATGGTCGACTGCGGAAGCGGTAAAGACGGTGGTGTGGAAAGGATACGTATGGCTGTTCAGCCGGGAGAATGGCGGTGTGCGTGCGTTTACGACAGCTTTGGCAGACGGAAAAAGTTGGACCGAACGGACCTTGTCGGGATGTGCGGCGGCCGATGTGTCGACTTTGGTGGTATTTGGCAATGAATTGTATGTGAGCGGGGTGGACGGTACGTTGATGCGCTCGGAAGACGGACTGAATTGGAGCGTATGTGCGGCAGACCGCAGCGTACGTTTGTTGGTGGCCGACAGGACGCATCTTTATGCGCTTTCGGACGGACGTGTTTGGCGTTCGGCGGATGGCGCGTTATGGCTTGAAGAAGCTTTGGACGAAACGCCGGCTTTCTTGCCGGTACAGGATTTTGCAGCCGTCTCTTATACGCAAGAGAATGGCTTGGAGCGGACGTTGTGGATTGGCAACCGCAGCATGGACGATTATCCATCAGACGAGGCGGCCATGGTGTGGAGCCATAGTCTGGCCGCAGGGCAGGAAACGGCTGTTTGGGCTTATTTCAATGCCGCGCCGGACAACCGTTATACTTGTCCCCGTTTGCAATCCCTGAATCTCATGCGTTACGATGATGTGTTGTTGGCTTTGGGCGGTAAGTCACTGGACGGGACGGCCCATAAGGCTTTCGACAATATGTATGTGAGCCGGGATAATGGTGTGACTTGGAAAACCGACGGGGTATACGTCCTGCCCGGTGGTTTGGAAGGAAAAGATGTGTTGATGTCCGCCGCAGTGGATGCCGAATACCATGTGTGGCTTGTTGCAGGCAGCGAGGTTTGGCGCGGACGGTTGAACCAGTTGGGGTTTGAAGACCGTTGATTCAAGCGGGCAGGCTTAAATATAGATACAACGGGGATGAAGAAGGTTCTGGTAACATTGTTTTGCTTGTGGTTGGGGCTTCCTTGGGGGGGCAAGGCGCAGGACGACATTTACCGGATGGAGTTGGGCGGCGGCGTAGGCGGATGCTTTTATTTGGGCGATGCCAACAGCAAGCCGTTTGCTCATTTGGGAGCCATGGGAAGCGTTGTGGCGCGCTACATCTTCAATCCTCGTATGGCGATAAAAGGGAACCTGGCTTTGGGGCATATATCGGGTGAGACGGGGAAAGACTTCTTTCCCGAGAATGCTGGAAGCGGCGATGCTGACGGGGGGAGGCCCGGCGTGGCGCATTTCAAGCGCAATGTGATAGATTTCGGTGCCCAGTTCGAATTTAACTTCTGGGGATACGGTATCGGGCGCGGCTACGAAGGATACAGCCGTATCACTCCTTATATGTTAATCGGAGCCGGACTGACATTGGCACCCAAGCCGGTACAGGCCGATGCGGGATTCAATATCCCGGTGGGAGTCGGAGTCAAGTTTAAGGTAAGGCCCCGGTTGAATATCGGGTTCGAATGGAGCATGCGTTTTACGACAACAGACCGTTTGGATGTATCCAATATGGATGGGGTGATACTTCACGATCCGTACGGTGTGAAGAGTGGCGGTTTTAAGAACAAGGACTGCTATTCGTTTACGATGTTGTCGGTCACTTACGATCTGTTCCCTAAGTGTGTAAATTGTAATAATATAAAATATGTCTTTTAACAACGAAATAGACGCTGCGCGTGTTCCTCGCCACGTGGCCATTATTATGGATGGTAACGGGCGTTGGGCGAAAGCCAAAGGGTTGCCGCGCACGGCCGGGCACCAGGAGGGGGTGGAAACCGTGAAGAAGATTACGGAGGAAGCTGTCAGGTTAGGTGTCAAGTACTTGACTTTATATACGTTTTCCACAGAAAACTGGAATCGTCCGGTGCCCGAGATAGCGGCACTCATGGGATTGATTCTCGACCATCTTGAAGATGAGATTTTCATGAAAAACAATGTCCGTTTCCGTGTAATCGGCGATATGTCCCGTATTCCGGAAGCCGTGCGTGTGCGTTTGGAAGAATGTATGCAGCATACGGCCGCTAACGGGAAGATGACGATGGTCATCGCATTGAGCTATTCTTCCCGTTGGGAATTGGCGCAGGCCATGCGGCAAATAGCTGAAGAGGTGCAAACAGGTGTTTTGTCGCCGTCCCGGATTACGGAAGAGACCATCGAAGCCCATTTGGTTACCCGTTTTATGCCGGATCCGGATTTGCTGATTCGTACAGGCGGTGAATACCGTATCAGCAATTACCTGTTATGGCAATGTGCCTATACGGAATTTTATTTCTGTGATACCTATTGGCCGGATTTTGATGAGAAAGAGTTCCGCAAGGCGATTGCGGATTACCAGTCGCGGGAACGCCGATTTGGCAAGACCAGTGAACAAGTGGCTACAAAATAAGCAACACCGACGTATGAAAACAGTAAAGAGCATCTGCCTTACATTATTAATATTGGGTACGGGTATTTCATCCGTGCAAGCTCAAACGGGAGAAAAACAAATCAAGCCAACCGTAGAATATTCCCGTGTGCCCCGTTCCTACACTATCGGAGGAATTTCCGTGGAGGGAGCAAAGAACTATGACGATTATATGCTTATCGGGTTGTCTGGGCTTACGGTCGGCCAGAAAGTCGATATTCCGGGGGAAGAAATAACTGATGCTGTCAAGCGTTTCTGGCGTAACGGTTTGTTCTCGAATGTTTCGATAGAAGCGGATAGCGTGGTGGAAGACAAGATTTTCCTTTGCATCAAGCTGACACAGCGTCCGCGTGTGTCGCAGATCAATTACAGCGGTGTGAAAAAGGGAGAGCGTGAAGATTTGGAAAACCGTATCGGTCTGTTGAAAGACAACCAGCTCACTCCGAACATGATAGACCGTGCGAAGTTCTTGATTAAAAAGTATTTCGATGAAAAGGGATACAAGAATGCCGAAATCGAGATTTTGCAGCGGGATGATGTGGCCGCACCGGACAAGACCATCGTGGACATCCGCATCGACAAGAAAGAGAAGGTGAAGATACACTCCATTACGATCGAGGGGAACCATGCTTTGAGCACGAAGAAGATAAAAGGAACGATGTTCGTTCCGGGCGTTTTCAAGAAGACCAACGAGAAAGGACGTCCCGGCAGTTGGTTCCGTACGAAGAAATTTATTGAGGAAAAGTACAAGGAAGACAAGGAAAACCTGATTAAGAAGTATAACGAACTGGGATATCGGGATGCCGTGATTTTGGAAGACAGCGTGGTGCCTCATAATGAGAAGACGGTGGACGTGTATGTGAAGGTGGAAGAAGGCCAAAGGTACTATCTGCGCAATATTGAATGGGTCGGCAATACGATTTATCCCACGACAACATTGAACAATTTGTTGCGGATGAAGAAAGGAGACGTATACAACCAGACGAAACTGGAGGAGCGCACGTCGACCGACGAGGATGCCGTGGGTAATCTTTATTACAATAACGGATATGTGTTCTACCGGTTGGATCCGGTGGAAGTGAATATCGACGGCGACTCGATAGATTTGGAACTCCGTATCTTCGAGGGGCCGCAGGCCACGATACGCCACATCGCCATCAGTGGTAACGACCGTGTGTACGAGAGCGTGGTTCGCCGTGAGTTGCGTACCAAACCCGGTGACTTGTTCAGCAAGGAGGCTTTGGAACGTTCCTATCGTGAAATCGCTTCGATGGGGCATTTCGACCCGGAACAGATTGACCCGAAGGTCGTTCCTTCGCAGTCGGACGGTACGGTGGACATCGATTGGGGATTGGTGTCGAAGTCGAACGACCAGATAGAGTTCTCTTTAGGTTACGGGCAGACGGGTGTGATTGGAAAAATCGGCTTGAAGTTCTCGAATTTCTGTTTGGCCAATTTGTTTTCAAAAGGTGGGCTCCGCCGGGGGGTACTGCCACAGGGGAACGGCGAGACGTTTAGTATCAGCGGACAGACGAACGGGCAGTATTACCAGTCGTACAGTGTCAACTATATGAATCCGTGGTTCGGAGGCAAGCGTCCTAATGCCTTGTCGTTCTCGGCTTTCTTCTCTAAACAGACAGACGTGAGCGACAACTATTACAACTCCTCTTACTATAACAGTTACTATAATTACCTGTATGGTTATGGTACGAATGGGTATAACTATTATGAGAATTTCCTCGACCCCGATTCGTACGTGAAACTGTTCGGCTTGTCGTTGGGATGGGGTAAGCGTTTACGTTGGCCGGACGATTATTTCCAACTGTCGGCCGATCTCTCTTTCCAACGGTATATTTTGAAAGATTGGAATTATTTCCTCATCGCAAATGGTTCTTGCAATAACATTGCGTTGAATCTGGCATTGTCCCGTAATTCTACGGACAATCCGATTTATCCGCGTCGAGGTTCTGAGTTTACATTATCCGTAGGATTGACGCCCCCGTATTCTTTGTTTGACAACAAGGATTACAAGAATCTCGCGAACAACTACCAAAGCGCAAGTTACGACCGTGAGATGCAGGAGAAGTACAAATGGATCGAGTATCACAAATGGAAATTCAAACTCCGCACCTACACGGCTTTGAGCAGTGCGGTGAAATGCCCGGTGTTGATGACCCGTGTGGAATTCGGGTTGTTGGGAGCTTATAACAAGTATAAGAAGTCGCCGTTTGAAACCTATTATGTCGGGGGAGACGGAATGTCCGGTTACTCTACGACGTATGCTACCGAAACTATCGGTTTGCGCGGTTACGACAACGGTTCTTTGACTCCAAGCGGATATACGGGTTATGCCTACGACCGTTTCACGTTGGAGTTGCGCTATCCGCTCATGCTGCAAGGTTCAACGAACATCTATGCGCTGACCTTCATCGAAGGCGGTAATGCGTGGTCGAGCGTGAAAGATTTCAATCCGTTCGACATGAAACGTTCAGCCGGAGTCGGTGTGCGTATATTCTTGCCGATGGTAGGTCTGTTGGGAATCGACTGGGCATACGGTTTCGATGATGTCTTCGGTTCCAAACAATATGGCGGAAGCCAGTTCCATTTCATTTTGGGACAAGAATTCTAATTTAAAAACAGAAGAAAGATGAAAAAGTTATTCACTTTGTTGTGTTTGCTCATGATAGTGGGCGCACAATCAATGGCACAGAAGTTCGCGTTGGTCGACATGGAGTATATCCTGAAGAATATCCCGGCATACGAGCGTGCCAGCGAGCAGTTGAACCAAGTCTCCAAAAAATGGCAGGCCGAGGTGGACGCATTGACGGAAGAGGCACAGGTTTTATATAAGAATTACCAAAGTGAGGCCGTCTTCCTGAGTACGGAACAGAAAACCAAGAAAGAAGAGGAAATCGTAGCCAAGGAAAAGGAGGCAGCCGAGTTGAAGAAGAAATATTTCGGTCCGGAAGGTGAGTTGTTCAAGAAACGTGAAAGCCTGATGGCTCCCATCCAGGATGAGATATACAATGCCGTAAAGGACCTTTCGGACAGTAAGGGGTATTCGTTGATTTTGGACCGTGCGTCCGATACGGGTATCATTTTTGCCTCTCCGAAGATAGATATAAGCAATGAAGTACTGGCGAAATTAGGATATTCCAACTAACATTCGTACATTTGCATGCTATATGAAAAATAATAATATAAAAAATAGACATTAAGATGAAAAAAGTGATTTTAATGGCATTGTTGCTCGTACCGATGAGCATCTTTGCACAGAAGTTTGGCCATTTCGATTCAAGTGCCATTATCCAACTCATGCCGGAATATACTACGGCGCAGACCGAAATCCAACAGCTCCAGGCTCAGTATGAGAACGACCTGAAACGTATGCAGGACGAACTGAAGAAAAAGTCTGAGGAGTACGACAAGGAGAAGGCAAACCTGTTGGACAATGTGCGTCAGCGTCGTGAGGCTGAGTTGCAGGATTTGTACAACCGCATTCAACAAAGCTATCAGGACAACCAAAAGTCTTTGCAAGAGACTTCGCAGCAGAAGATGCAGGCTATTTCCGACAAGATGTTGGGAGTTATCAAGCAGATTGGGACAGAGGGCGGCTATGTTTATATCATGGACGTTTCGGCGGGTATCCCTTATATCAGCACGACGTTGAGTACGGATGTGACGGCTGACATCAAGCAAAAGTTGGGCTTGAAATAAGCGGGATATTTTTCGTGCTTTTCGCATACAGGCTTCCCCGGTGGCATTTGCTGCCGGGGAAGTCTTTTATTTGCAAATGTGTTTTTCCGAGAAAAAAAGGCTGTTTTTTATCGGTATGAACATAAAAATGAATACCTTTGTTACGGTATAATAATATACGGTTCATGATGCGAAAAATGAATAAGTTAGTCTTGTGTCTCTCTTTTTTGTTATTGCCTTTCGCGGTCAAGGCGCAGGCTACGCAGGGCAAATTCGGTTATCTGAGTTACAATGCCATATTTCAGGCTATGCCCGAATATGAGGTTTCCCGGCAAAAGTTGGCGGGCTTGAAGTCTAAATATGATAAGGAAGCCCAACGGAGTGAGGAAGAATTCCAACGGAAGTTTGCGGAATTCCTTCAAGGACAGAAAGAATTTCCGGAGAACATCTTGTTGAAACGTCAGCATGAACTGCAAGACCTGTTGACCAAGAGTATCCGTTTCAAGGAAGAGTCACAGAAGTTGCTCGTGCAGGCGGAAAAGGATTTGCAGGCCGACATGCTTTACTTGTTGAACGAAGCCATTCGTGCCGTAGGTGTGGAAAGAGGGTATGCCTATATTATCAATACGGACGGTAATACCTGTCCTTTTATCAATCCCGCAATGGCCGACGATGTGACGAACTATGTGAAAGAAAAGCTTCAGTTGCCCATTAGTGTCGAACCATGAAAGTTGCTTTAACTGAAAAGCCGGGGCCTATCGGAGTGTTCGACTCCGGTTACGGCGGATTGACCATCCTGCATGAGATCCGCCAGTTGATGCCGCAGTATGATTATCTTTATTTGGGGGATAATGCCCGCACACCCTACGGGACTCGTTCGTTCGAGGTCGTATATGAGTTTACGCGTGAAGCCGTGCAGAAACTCTTCGACTTAGGTTGCCATCTGGTGATATTGGCTTGCAACACGGCTTCGGCCAAAGCTTTGAAAACCATTCAGCAGAACGACCTCCCCAAAATGGAGGGGGAGACGCGTCGTGTGTTGGGTGTCATCCGTCCTACGGCAGAATGTATCGGGCAGATAACCCATAGCCGTCACGTAGGAATTTTAGCCACATCAGGTACTATCAGTTCCGGTTCCTATCCGTTGGAAATCCGGAAACTTTATCCCGACATTGCCGTGAGCGGGGAAGCCTGTCCCATGTGGGTGCCATTAGTGGAAAATTACGAATACGATTCACCCGGAGCCGATTATTTTGTGGAAAAGCGCATCGGCAACCTGCTCCGGAAAGACCCTGCGATAGATACCATTATTTTGGGGTGTACGCATTATCCCTTGTTGCTGAACAAGATTCTGAAATACACTCCTCGTAATGTGCGTATCGTCCCCCAGGGAGAGTACGTGGCCTATAGCCTGAAGGATTACCTGCAACGCCATACGGAAATAGAAACGTTGTGTACGCAAAGCGGCACGTGCCGTTTCCTGACCACGGAAAGCCCTGACAAATTTACGGAATCAGCTTCCATTTTCCTTCGTCAACATGTGGAAGCCGAGCGCGTGGTGTTGGAATAAAAAATAGTGGTGATAAGATAGATATGGGAGTTTGGTATGTTATTTAATTCGATTGAGTTTTTGTTCTTCCTCCCTCTTGTATTTACAGTGTATTGGCTTATTTTAGGGGGGGGTAAGTGTAAGAATATTTTTATAGTTGCGGCCAGTTATGTTTTCTATGGATGGTGGGACTGGCGGTTTCTGTTCCTAATGGCGTTGACTACATTCTGTAGTTATTTCAGCGGCATTTTATTGGTAAAGTATGATACGTATCCGTTGAGGCGGAAATGGATATGTGGAGGAAATATCCTATTGAACCTTCTTATTCTGGGATATTTTAAATATTATAACTTTTTTGGAGAGAACTTTGCAGCTTTTTTCCGAATGTTGGGTTGGGAAGTAGACTGGGTGACCCGGGACATCCTTTTGCCGGTGGGCATCAGTTTCTATACGTTCCAGGCTTTGAGTTATACGATTGACGTGTATCGCCGTAAAATGTTTCCTACCCACGATGTGGTGGCCTTTTTTGCATTTATCAGTTTTTTTCCGCAGTTGGTGGCCGGTCCGATAGAAAGGGCGACCTACCTCCTTCCGCAGTTTTTAAAGCCTAGGGTATTCTCTTATGCGGCGGCAGTAGACGGGATGCGGCAGATTCTTTGGGGGCTGTTCAAGAAGATGGTCGTGGCAGATAATTGTGCCGATGCCGTGAATGAGATTTTTGCCAATTACCAGACCGCCGACGGCATGCAACTGTTCTTGGGTGCATTGTTTTTCACGTTTCAGATTTATGGCGACTTTTCGGGATATTCCGATATAGCTATCGGTACGGCACGCCTTTTCGGGGTGGATTTGATGCGTAATTTCAGCTATCCTTATTTCTCACGCGACATTGCCGAATTTTGGAGGCGTTGGCATATCTCCTTGACCACATGGTTTCGTGATTATATTTACATACCTTTGGGAGGAAGCCGTTGTGCGAGGTGGAAAGTCATGCGCAATACGGCTGTGATTTTTCTGGTCAGTGGATTCTGGCACGGGGCTAACTGGACATACGTGTGTTGGGGGGCGTACCATGCCATGCTATTCTTCCCCTTGCTTTATTTCGGGAAGAACCGTAAACATGTGGACGGTGTGGCCGAGGGGCGCATATTGCCTACGGTAAAAGAGGCCTTACAGATGCTGATGACATTCTTGCTTGTCGTTCTCGGTTGGGTGATATTCAGGGCCGAGACGATAGGGCAGGCATGGGAATATATTGCCAGGATGTTTACACATTTCACGTTCAGGCTTCCGGCCCATGGGAATGACCCGTTGATTTATATAGGCATCCTCTTATGTGTCGAGTGGTTGCAGAGGGGTAAGCAGCACGGGTTGCAAATCGGCGCCGGTGGTTGGTTTAAGTACAGGGCTGTACGTTGGTTGCTTTATTACGTGGTTTTCATTGCGACGTTCTTGTTGTCCGGGCAACAGGAAGAGTTCATTTATTTCCAATTTTAAATAATAAGAAGTCATGAAACGGTTCATTGTGAATGTATTGTTCTTTTCTTCTTTCTTATTGGCTTTGGCCATAGGCATGGAGTGCATGCTGCGCCGTGTACCGAATACTTATGCTTTCAAACGGAGTTTGATGGAAGAACAAGGGAGGCATATCAAGACCTTGGTCTTGGGCAGTTCCGTGGCAGAGTGCGGAATTGCTCCTTCTTGTTTCCCGTCCGGGACTTATAATCTGGCTGTTTCGGGCCAATGGTTGCGTTTTAACCTCCAAATGTTCGGGCAATATCAGGAATATATGCCGGAGCTTGAAAACGTGATATTGGGAGTGTGTTACCATACGTTGTGGAGTGACGATGACGTGGAGACGGATGAATGGAGTATTGTGGAGCATGGCATCTATTTGGATATCCATTTGGAAGATGATTTTTTGCCGCATAGTGAATTGTTGTCCCTCGGTGCCCGTTCATTGAGAAAATGGTCGAAGTTCTATCTGTTGCACGGGCAGACTATGCTGTGCGACTCATTGGGGCTTGACCACAGCTTCGATTTGTCGGAACGGGCTGCTGATTGGCGGGAGAAGATTGCTTCTGTGGTTGCCGGGCACAATGGCTTGGTACAGTCGGACAAGGACGGGGTGCGCTATGGCCGCAATATGGAACGGATATGCCGTTTGGCAGAGATGTGCAGGGAAAAGGGAATAAAGTTGTGGATAGTGGTGCCGCCTGTGCATGAAGATTATTATGCGAGGTTGGATTCCTGTGCGTTGAGCCGACTCCGTAACGGATTGTCCGAACTGTCTTCTGAATATCCTAATGTCCGTTGGTTGGATTATTTAGGTGACACGCGTTTTTCAGATGATGATTTTTATGACGGGAATCATTTGAGTGCCGATGTCGGGGCGCGGAATTTCTCCCAAATCCTTCGGGAGGATATGGGGGTATAAGCCAAAGTTACAATTCCACCACGCGGTATCGGTTTCCATAATGTGTATGTATCTTCTGCACCCCTGCGGCCACGAGGGCCTGAGATAGTTTCGGCAGCGTCACGCCTGCCATCGCCCCGGGTTCCAACCGTCGCAACCGTGCGAATATTTCGGGCAGCGAAAGCGGGCGTACCTTCTCGCCCGGCTGAGCCGCACGATAGTAGCGGCG
>ENA-ORKV01000009-ORKV01000009.1-human-gut-metagenome-genome-assembly--contig:-NODE-9-length-236944-cov-6.963980_pt1 | contig 236944 bp, 207 predicted proteins | sample MGYA00243058_ERZ508805 | MGnify/ENA primary metagenome ERZ508805 (study PRJEB26277, sample SAMN04329770) | human gut metagenome | biome: human-associated habitat | host: Homo sapiens | place: USA...
AAATCAAAATTTATTGAGATGTTTGGTGATCCAGTATCAAATCCTAAAAAATGGAATAAAAACAAGCTAGATGAAGTAGTAACTAATGATTGCACTATAAGTTATGGAATTGTACAAACTGGAGAAGAGCAAAAAGAAGGAATTCCCGTTATTAGACCCATAGATATTGTAAATAACAAACAACCAATATTAGAAGAATTAAAAAAAACTACACAAGAAATATCTAACAAACACAAAAAAACTATTTTAAGAGGAAATGAATTATTAATTACAGTTCGAGCTAATATTGGTGATGTATGTTTAATTGATAATCAATTTAAAGGATGCAATGTTGGTAGAGGAATTACACCTATTAGGCTTAAAGAAGATTTGATAAATGGATATTTCTTGAAACATCAATTTAAAACTTATGGATGTCAGAGAGAATTGAAGACATTGGCAAAAGGCATAACATTAGTTCAATTAAATATGGAAGATTTAAGAAAGTTTAAATTAATTGTTCCACCAATAGAGCTTCAAAATGAATTTGCTGATTTTGTTAAGGAAACCGACAAATTGAAATATCAAAAGCTAATAATTAGTTTAAAAGTGCTTACAAATGGCTTTAATTCGTTAATTCAAGAAATGTTAAATAGTAAAAGTTGTATGTTTGGAGAAATATGTCTAAAAAAAGATGTAGGAAGGGTTTATAATAAAAGTATAGAATATTCTGAAAAAATAAAAAGGGGGTATAAAAATGGGAAATTTTGATTTCTTAAGGGATAAGAAAATATTTAAAAGTTTTGCAGGTAGTTGTATAGAGGCTGAAAAAAGTATAGTTGTAAGCCCAGCTACTACTGCTATTTTAAGTAGAAGAGCTTTAGAACTTGCTGTAAAGTGGCTTTATAGTTTTGATGATGATTTAGTTATGCCTTATCAGGATAATTTATCTAGTTTAATACACAATGATTGTTTTTGTGACATTATAGATAATAAGTTATTTAAGCCAATAAAATATATTATAAGTTTGGGAAATGTTGCTGTTCATAGTAATTCTAATATTGAAAGAGAAGATGTTATTTTATCTCTTCATAACCTTCATATGTTTGTATCTTGGATTGATTATTGTTATTCAAATAGTTTTACAGCTAAGGATTTTGACGAAAATTTATTATTAGATGGGGAAGAAAAAAGAACTAGACCAGAGGAACTTCAGGATTTATATGAAAAATTAAGTTCTAAAGATAAAAAAATTGAAGAAATAAGAAGAGAAAATGAAAACTTAAGAAAAAAGCTTACTGCTAAGAGAAAAGAAAGTAAAAGTGACTATAATTTTAATGTAGATGAAATAACTGAATATGAAACCAGAAAAAAATATATTGATGTTGAGCTTAAACTTACTGGGTGGGACTTTAACAAAAATATAGTAGAAGAAGAAAAGGTATATGGTATGCCCAATAATACTGGTATAGGATTTGCTGATTATGTTTTGTATGGTAAAAATGGTAAGCCTCTTGCTGTTGTTGAAGCAAAGAGGACAAGTAAAAACCCAAAAATAGGTCAGCAACAGGCAAAACTTTATGCAGATTCTTTAGAGAAAAAGTATGGTCAAAGACCTATAATATTTTATACAAATGGTTTTGAAACATATATATGGGATGACTTTAATAATTATTCTGAAAGAAAGGTATATGGATTTAGAACTCAAGATGAGCTTCAATTAATGGTGGATAGAAGAAGTAGCAGAAAACCATTAAATAATATAATGATAAAAGATAGTATATCAAATAGGTATTATCAAAAAGAGGCAGTAATTAAAGTATGTGAGGATTTAGAACAAAGGCATAGAAAATTTCTTTTAGTTATGGCTACAGGAACAGGAAAAACTAGAACAGCTATATCTATTATAGATGTACTTGCAAGACATAATTGGATTAAAAATGTTTTATTTTTAGCAGATAGAAAGGCTCTTGTAAAACAAGCAAAAAATAGTTTTTCAAAGCTTCTTCCAAATTTATCTTTATGTAATTTATTAGATAATAGAGATAATCCAGAGGAATCAAGAATGATATTTTCAACATATCCTACTATGATGAATGCAATAGATGATAAAAAATCAAAGGATGGAAAAAAATTATTTACTCCAGGACATTTTGATTTAATTATTATTGATGAATCTCATAGAAGTATATATAAAAAATATAAAGCAATATTTGATTACTTTGATGCTTATCTTTTAGGTCTTACAGCAACTCCAAAGGATGAAGTGGACAAAAACACTTATTCAATATTTAATCTTGAAAGTGGAGTTCCAACTTATGCTTATGAGTTAGAAAAGGCAGTGGAAGACAAATATTTAGTAGACTATGAAACCTTAGAATATGAATCTAAAGTAATGAAAGATGGAATTAAGTATGAAGAATTATCAGATGAGGACAAAGAACAATATGAAAATACATTTGATGATGATGAAAACATAGGCAATGAAATTTCAAGTTCAGCAATAAATGAATGGCTATTTAACGAAACAACTATAGATTTAGTACTTAATAAGTTAATGGAAAAAGCTTTAAGAATAAAAGGAAATGAAGAAGTAGGAAAGACTATAATTTTTGCAAAAAACAATAAACATGCAAAGGTAATTGTAGATAGGTTTAATAAGCTTTATCCAGAGCTTGGTGCTGATTATTGTAAAGAAGTTGACTATAGTATTAAATATGTTGACAGTATAATTGATGATTTTTCAGATAAAGATAAAAAACCACAAATAGCAGTATCTGTTGATATGCTTGATACAGGAATTGATATTCCGGAAATATTAAATCTTGTATTCTTTAAAAAGGTAAGGTCAAAATCGAAGTTTTGGCAGATGATAGGAAGGGGGACAAGACTTTGCCCTAATCTTTTATCTTTAGGAGAAGATAAAAATAAGTTTTTAATATTTGATTTTTGCAATAATTTTGATTTTTTTAAAGTTAATACAAAGGGCTTTAAGGGAGGCGTTTCTCAAAGTCTTACTGAAAAATTATTTAACCTAAAGGTTGACTTAGTAAAAGAGTTACAAAATATTAAGTATTTAGATGACGAATATGGTAACTATAGACAAAGTCTTCTTCAAAATATTATTTTAAGTATTAATTCATTAAATGAAAATAGTTTTAGAGTAAAAATGGAGTTAGCTTTTGTTCATAAATATAAAAATGAAAATTGTTGGCAAGGATTAGGAGTAGTAAATATTAATGAAATAAAAACTCATATATCACCTTTAATAGATTCTATAACTGATGATGAATTTGCAAAAAGATTTGATATTACTATGTATACAATTCAACTTGCAAAAATTCAAGAAGCGAGTGCTACTAAAGCTATTAAAAGTGTAATAGAAACAGCAGAAGGATTATCAAAACTTGGTACAATTCCACAAATACAAGAAAAAAAAGATATTATAGAAGCAGTTAAAAGAGAAGAATTTTGGAAAAGTGCAGATATATTTGCTTTAGATAAAGTAAGAGAAGCTTTACGTGAATTAGTAAAATATTTAGAAGATAAAACTAAAGTAACAATATATACAACTAATTTTGATGATATGTTTATTAAGGAGGAAGAAAATAAAGCTTTTTATAATGTTAATGAGCTTAAAAATTATAGAAAAAAGGTTGAGTATTATTTAAAAGAACATCAAGACCAAATAGCAGTATATAAATTAAGAAACAATAAAGAGCTTACAAAGGAAGATTTAAAGTCTTTAGAAAATATAATGTGGCATGAACTTGGTACAAAAGCTGATTATGAAAAAGAATTTAAAGAAACGCCTTTAACTAAACTTGTAAGAAAAATTGTTGGCTTAGATAGAAATATTGCTAATAATATTTTTTCAGAGTTTTTAAATGATAAATCTTTAAATACTAAACAAATTCATTTTGTTGAACTTATAATAGACTATGTTGTAAAAAATGGTTTTATTGAAGATAAAAAAGTATTGCAACAAGAACCATTTAGAAATGTAGGAAGTATTGTAGAATTATTTAAAGATAATATGAATTGTGCAAGAAATATTATGAGTAAGGTTGATAGCATTAGTGAAAAATTAAATATTGTTTAGTTTATACTTTAAGCATTTAAAATAGTGAGTTGTAAGTTTGTATTAAAAAATGGCTTAAATAATATAATAACCTAAGATTTTTTGAATAAAAATATGATTTTAGGGAAGTAATTACATAGAGGTGTTTTTTATGGAGTTATTTAAAAAAGAAGTTACAACTGTTTGGAGTTTTGAAGATAGAGGAAATTGGAGTTCTCATAAAGGTGATTATCCAGGTAATTGTAGTCCTAAGGTTATTAGAAATTTATTAATTCGTTATAGTAAAGAAAATGATTGGATTTTAGATCAATTTTTAGGTAGTGGAACATCAGCAGTTGAAGCTTTATTATTAAGAAGAAAATTTATAGGGTTAGATATTAATAAAAAAGCTATAGAGATAGCAAAAGAAAGAACAAAAGATTTAAAAGGTAAGATAATTATTAAAGAAGGGAATGCATTAAAATTAAATATAAAGGATAGTAGTATAGATTTTGTGTGTACTCATCCACCTTATTTAGATATAATAAAGTATAGCAATGGTATAAAAGATGATTTATCATTACTTGAAAAAAGTAAGTTTTATGAAGCGATAAATGTTGTAGCAGAAGAAATTTTTAGAGTATTAAAAGTAAATAAAAAATGTGCAATTATTATTGGTGATGTGAGAAAGAAAGGTTATATTGAACCTTTAGGCTTTAATGTTATGAATATATTTTTAAATAAAGGGTTTTTATTAAAAGAAATAATAATAAAACAACAACATAATTGTAAAGGAACTGAAAAATGGAGAGATATTGCTGAAAAAAGAAATTTTCTTTTAATTCAGCATGAATATATTTTTGTATTTCAAAGGTAAAAGAAAAAATGATATAATAACCAAAGAAAAAAGACATAATAATGGAGGAGTATATGAATTTTTTAGAAGCAAAACCTTTTTTAAAGTGGGCAGGTGGCAAAGCAAAATTGTTACCTGAAATAGAAAGTAGGTTACCTAAAAAAGATATTAAAGAAGGGAAAATAAAAACATATATAGAGCCCTTTATAGGTGGAGGAGCAGTATTTTTTTATATGTTATCTAAGTATAATTTTGATAATTTAATTATAAGTGATATTAATAAGGAGCTTATATTAACTTATAGGGTTATAAAAGATAAACCAGAAGAGCTTATAAACATATTAGAAAAACATGATAAAAAATATAATAATCTTTCTTCTTTAGAAGAAAAACAAGAATTTTATTATTTTATTAGAGATAAATTTAATAAGGGAAAAGAAACAATAAACTATGAAAATATAGGAGAAGATGAAATAAACCATGCTTCTTTTATGATATTTTTAAATAAAAGCTGTTTTAATGGATTGTATAGAGAAAATAAAAAAGGTGGATTTAATGTTCCTTTTGGTAAAAAAGAAAAAGTTAATTCCTTTGAAAAGGAAAATATATTAGCAGTAAGTAAGGAGCTAAAGAATGCAATTATATTAAATGGAGATTTTGAAATAGTAAAAAACTATATAAATGAAAATACATTTATTTATATGGATCCTCCCTATAGACCTTTAAAAAATAAAGAAAGTTTTAAAGACTATTCAAAAGAAGAATTTAATGATGATACTCAAAAAAGACTTAATGAATTTTGTAAATACATAAATAAAGTAGGTGCTAAATTTATGGAAAGCAATTCAGATCCTAAAAATACAGATGAAGAAGATGAATTCTTTGATGAACTTTACAATGATTTTAATATAGAAAGAATAAAAGCAGCAAGAAGCATTAACAGTAAAGGAAATGGAAGAGGAAAAATTTCAGAAATAATCATTAAAAATTATTAACAAAAAGGACTATTGTAACACAATATTTTACAATAGTCTTTTATTCTATAAAAATTATGGTATAATATAGATAAAAATATATAATAATGTAAAAATAATAAAGCAAATATATACAGGAGATAAGATTATGTTATTAAATGAAGCATTTTTTGCCATTAAAGATTTAGTAGGAATACAATTTAAGGATATTTTTAGTGAATCTCAGTTAGAAGATATTATAAAGAATAAAGGGAAAAGTGGACAGATACTTGAATTAGCCATTGGATTAAAGAATACTAATGTAACTTTAGATTTTGAAGATGGAGAATTAAAAACTAATAAATGCAATGCTAAAGGAAAACCTTTAGAAACAATGTTTATAACTCAAATATCAGGAATAATAGATGAATTATTAGAGGGAAAAAACTTTGAAGAAACTAAGTTATATAAAAAAATTAACAATTTATTATATGTACCAATTAGTAAAGAAGGAAATCCAAAAGAATGGTTTATTATTGATGCTATTCATATTGACTTAAAATTGGACAAGTATTCCTTTGTAGCAAAACAATTAGAAAAAGATTATTATTCTATATGCTCACAACTAAGAAATCATATAGAAACATCTAAAGATGGATTTATACATACATCTAGTGGAGAATTTATTCAAATAAGAAGCAAAGACTCAAAACCATATCATCCAATATACTCTAAAAAATATAATAGAGAAATATCAAATAAAAATCACGCTTTTTATTTTAAAAAAGAATTTATGAATTATTTAAATAAAAATAATTAAAAGAGGTTAAGAAAGGAGAATTTTACTATGTATGTTAGAAATTTAATTCCATATATGAATGGGATGGTAAACTATTTAACAGAACAAGAGGAAGAACTAAACAATCACTTAAAACAAATAGAGGTTTCACCTATTAGATTTTTTGATGATTGTATAAGTGTTATAAATCAACAAATAAAAACAGCAGAAAATAAATTTACAATGGCATTTGTTGGTGAATTTAAAACAGGAAAATCAACAATAATAAATTCAATTTTAAATTTAACTGGAGATGAAAAGTTAAGTAATGAATATGATCCAGATACTGCAAAATGTATTCGTATTATGTACAAAGAGAAAGAAATTGATTATGAAGCTGAGATAATATATGAAGAAAATACTTATCCAAATGAAAAGACAGATTGGTATACAGCTAAAAAATTTACAAGTCAAGTAGCTCTAGATAATGATGAAATATTAAAGGAAAAGGCAGAAAAAATATCTGAAGTAAGATATTATATTAAAAATGATATCTTAACAGTATGTAATATATTAGATTTACCTGGAACAGGAGCAGGTGGACATATAGAAGATCATACAAAAGTAACATATAAAAAAATATTGGAATCAGATATTGTATTTTGGGTGGTCTCTACATGTGATGAACCAGGAAAAGATTCTGTATCCAATCTTGAAAGAATAAAAAACAAAATTATTCCTATAATTAATGTATGGCAATTTGAAAAAGAAGACATATATGGACCTTTTTCAGCAGATGATATAAAGAAATTTATTAGTGAACATTATTCAATATATTTTACTGATACAGAAGAACCTATATGTTATTATGCAAAAGAAATTGAATATGCTCAAGATAATAATGAAGAGGTTAAAGAAGAATGGGGAAAAAAATCATTCTCAGACTGTTTAGATAAAATTTTATTTTATAAAGATGAATACTTAGAGGATGAAAGAACTTATAGAGTAACAAAAAATATAAAAGATGTTTTATCTAATTTAGAAGAATATCTTGAAAAAACAAAAAGTGATATGGGTGAAATAAAAGAAAAATTTAAAGAAGAAAATGCTCAAATAAAAGCATTAGAAAGAAAATTGCATTTATGTAGTGGTAGTGCAAATCAAAAATTAATAGATAGTTCAGATACAATTGCTGATGAAATTGTGGAATATTTACAAAAGGTTACAGATTGTTTTATTGAAGATCAAATGCAAAAATCAAATTTGAAAATGTTATTAAAATCTATTGGAAGAAATAGAAAAGAAAAATTAAAAGAAGAATTAATTAAAAGATATAAAGATGAATATTTAAAAGTAAACATAGAACATTGTTGGTATGAAAATATGGTGAAAAGATATATTGAAGAAATAAAAGCTTTGATTAATAGTGAATATTCAAGATTTGAAATAGAAATTCAAGATGATATTTATGATATTAAAGATATTAAATATAAAGATATGGATGCTGATTTTATAAATAATATAATAGAACAAAATACAAATGCATTTATGCAAAATATGGGAAATATTATTAATACTATTATCTTCAGCATTATTTTATGTTTGGTACCAGGTGGACAAATTATAGATGCTATTTCAATAGGTTTTTTAGGAAATTCGAAATTGAAAGAAGATGTGATTATAAGTAAAAAAGATAATATAAAACGTAGAACTAGAGCTGATATATATATGCAAAAACATAGTATTTTTAATGATTTAAATGAAAAAGTTCAACAAATTAATAAAAATTGTGAAAAGCAAATAAACGATACTATTATGAAAAAACAAGAGGTAAATAAAAAAAATAATAATAATTATACAGAAACAGAAGAAATAATAAAAAATTTACGTAAAAAGATAAAAACATATCAAGATGATTTTAAAAATAATTTTTAGGAGGAATTTTATAGTGGATCAAGAAAGAATAGAAATGTTGAAAGAAAAATCTTTCATATTAGAAGAAAATATTATTAATAATATTGAAGAGTATGAACATTATGTATTATCTAAAAAAGCTAATATTACTTGTATATGTACAGAAAATAATTTGTTAGAGGAATTTTGTGAATTAGTAGAAAAAACAAATGAAAAATATTATATAAATAGTTTTTTTATGAATGATAATATAGAGGAAATAAAAAAAAAGGCAACTTATTCTGATGCGATAATTATATATACAACGGCATTAAAAATATTACCACAAAGATTATATGAAATATGTGAGTTTATTAGTAATTATAAAAAAGCATGTTATGTTATTTTAGGTGGATGGAGTTGTATTCCGAAAACTGAAGAACTTATTGTAAAAAAAATAAAACAAGTATCAAAAGAATTAACTTTTAATAATATAATTATGGTTGATGCAGTATATAATAGCTCTATTAATAAAAACTTAATATTAATTAACACAATATATAAAAAATATATAGAAAATATAATATCAAATTTAGCTGAATATAGATATATACAAGAAGAAATATTATATAAAAAATTAAAAGATATTATTAATAAAAATATAAAAATTAAAAAAAATGAAATTATAAAAGAAAAAAATACAATTACAAAATTAATAGATTTTGTATATAAAAAACAAATTGGATATGAAATTATTTTTAAAAACATAAATGTAAATATAAAAGATATATCTAAAGAGTTAATTGATGAAATAACTTATGAAAAGTTAAATGATTATGAAAAATATTTAGAAAATACTAATGTTAAAATAAATTTAAAATTAGTAGATAAAATTGAAAAAGAAGTCAAAGAAAATATAAATAAAAAAATTACTGCTTATTTTAAAAAATATAAAAATTTACCTTCTATTAATATAAAAACAAGAACTGAAAATTTAAAAAATGAATGTTTAGAAGAAATGAATTTTTTACTTACTCAGTTAGTTAAATTAAAATATATAAAAGAAAAAGATATTAACAACATTAAAGAAATAATAAAAGATGTTCGACCAATTAACATAATTATTGAAAAACAAGAAAAGAAAATTGAAGAGGATATAGAAAAAATAATTAGAAACTTAAATATTGAAATTAATTCTATAAAAATAAATTTAAATAAATTTATTTGTTTAAATGGAATAAATCAAATATCAAATTTTAAAAATAATACCAATAAGGAAAAAAATAAACAAGATTATAATAAAAGTTCAGAAAAAATAATAAGTAATTTATCTCTTAAAGTACAAGATATACAAAAAAGTGAAGTTATATCAATTGTAAAAGAATTAGTTAAAGATTCACAAATAATAATTATGAATAATGCAAATAAAATACCTGAATTAAGTAAAAAAGAACTTAAAGAAATATCAAAATATTATATTAATCAATATTTTGGCAAAATTATAATATATATTGATGAAATAGAAACTGATTTAACTAGACAAATAACTATGCTTGAAGGAGTATAAGAAAAAATAAATATGGATAAATATAAGAAAACAATTGAAGATATTGTAAGAACAGCGCTTGATTTAGATATTTATAATATTAAAGAATATTTTTATGAGGAAACAGTAAAAATAAAAGCTTTTTTCTATAATGGAAATAATTTTGGAATAAAAGCATCAAATATACAAAGAAAAATTTTTGAAAATAAAAATTTTATAAGATATTTAAAAAAATATAAGTTAACTGTAGAAGAACTTGGTATAGGAAAGAATTATGAAGATGAAAAAGAGTTGATATTAGTTGTCTTTAACGATGAAGAATTAGGAAAATATGACACAGAAAATTTAAATTTAAGAAAAAATAGAGGATACCCAACATTACCATTAGTAATTTTTCCAGAAAGTTTTTTTAATATTCCTAATGAAGAAGTATTTTCATATATTCAAATTATAGAAACTATTGAAAGATTTACCGAATATAAAGTGGTAGCATTTTCTGAAAATGATTTTATAGAAAAAAATGAAAATGTAAATGAGTATTTTAAAGCTCTTTCATACTATGTAAAATCATATGAATTAATGAAAATGATAGATAAAATAAAAAAAAGAATTGTAAAAATAATTTTAGATTTAGGTAGTATAGAGTTAGAAGAAAAAGAAGTTTTATTTCAAAAAGTATGGTTATTAGCATATAAAGAAAAGTATGAAATATGCAAAAGTATCATAAATTTATGTGAAAAATTAAAAAAGTTTTCTTTAGAAGAAATGATAAAAATACAAGATAAAAATAAAGACAATGCTATTAAAAAAAGAAAATATTTTAAAACAAGAACTTTTTCATCAAGTTTTGCTAAAGATATCACATTAAAATATGGAAATGTTATAAAAGAAATTAATAAATTTGCAATAGAGGTAGCAAATAATTCAATTGTTAATAATGAGTTTGAGATTAATATTTGTCTTAATTATACAAAAACTTTATTGCAAGAAAATAGTGAACTGGGAATTTTAGGCACGTTCAGTTCAGGAAAAACAACATTTATAAATACAATTCTTTCAAGTAAGCATAAATTAAGAACTTCAGCAGCTCATAATACAGCAGTTTTATTAAAAATTTTTTTGTGTAAAGAAAATGAAAAAGAGCAATATAAAATTATATATAAAAATAAATTGAAAATAAATTTAATTAAACCTTTTAAAACAGAAAATACAGAAATAAATAATTGCACTGAAGTAGAATGTATTTCTAAAAAAGAAATAATTGTTTTAATTAATGAATATAATTTGGGAAATATTAAAAATTTGGAAATAAATTTACATAATAACAAAATTAATAAAACAATTAAAAATAGAAAAGTAATATTAGTATTGGAAAAATTAAAAGAAATATTGAATCATCCAAATGAAATTATTTCAATTGAAAAGATAAATAATATTATTGAGTTAAAGGGGTTTTATGAGGTAGTTTTAAATGCTGATTATATTAAAAAAGATGAAAATATAGAATTAGATGATAATGGGTGGAATAAATTTTGCGATAGTAAAAATACAGATGTATTTTTGGAAAGTCCAAAGTGTTTTTTATTTACAAAAGAAATACATTTACAAATGAAAAGCGATTTTTTGAATTATTGTAATATAGTTGATACTCCAGGCTTTGGTTCAATTACGGAAACCCATGATGCTATATCAGAGCGATATTTAAGGGAGCATAGAGGCATTCTTTTAATGATGATAAAAGTTAATATACAAACAAAAAAAGAATCTTTTTTAAAATTATTTAATAAAATAGAATCAATATATGAAACTTCAAATTTAAAGAAAAAAAATGTTTTCTTTATTTTAAATTGTTTTTCTGATTCTACGCCAAAAGGAAAGTTAAAAAAAGATTGTGAAGAGTTAAATTCTTTAATAATAAAAAGTGGATTTGATAAGGAGAGAGTATTTGTTTGTGATTTAAAACATTCAATTGAAAACAACGAATATCTAGATAATATGTATGGATATCCTTCATATAAAAAATTTTTTACTATAATTAAAACTCAAATTGAAAATGAAGGAATACTTTGTAATATAAAAAATATACAATGTAAATGGGATGAATATTTTAAAAAAATAATAAATTTAATGGAGCATAACAATAATAAACTAAAGAAAGAGGAAAAAAATAAAAAATACAACTATGAGGAAGCAAAAGATGATTTAAATGAAATTGTTAAAATTGAATTTTTAAGTTTTAATGATTTAAAAAAAAGATATAATATAGGAATAGAAAATTTTATTTCTAGAGTATCTAGCTTAGATAGTAAAAAAGAATGGAAAAATAATAAAGAGAGTATTTTTAAATATATAGAGAAGATGTATAGAGAATATAGAGAAAATGATATTTTAAAAAAAGAATTTAAAAGAAAAACTTTAGGCATTATGGAATATGCAGATATTTATGAAGATATTATGGAACCATGGAATAAGGATACAGAAATATTTATTTTTCCTATAGAATGTTTTAAAGACAAATATAATGAAATCTTAAATAGAAATTGGGGAATGTTTTGGAGGAAAAGAAAAATATTTAAAGATGAATTGGTAAAATTTATAAATGAGGAAATAGAAGAGACATATAAAAATATAGAAGAAAATTATTATAAGATAGCACTTAAAAAGTTTTTTGAATTAAAAAATCATTGTAAAGATGTTGTTGAAAAAAAAATTCAAAGAAATAGACCGAATGGTACAAATAAAGAACAAATTAAAACAAATGAGCTTTTGATTGAAAATTATAAAAAATTACAAATTAAATGGAATAAAATATCAAAGCTTATAAATAAAATTGATGAGGAGTAATATATATGGAAGATATAGAAATTGAAAATATAATTAGTTCTATAAATAAAAAGGCTAAAAAATTAGAAGATGAATTAATAGAAAAATTAGAAGATGAATTAGAAAATTCTTTTTTAGAATCAAAAGAACATATAGAAAATTCTTTAGAAAATATGAATAAATCCATTAAAGTTCATGAGAAAGATTTTGAAAATAAAACAAATGAATTAAAGAAAAAAATAATTAGTAGCTCAAATATATTAATTAAGAATCTTGAGGAATCAAACTTAGCTACAGACAAGGTTAATAATAAAATTATAGAATCTATAGGATTAGTTCTTGATGATTTAAAAAAAATTATTTTAGAAAATTATAAGAAAAGTAATGAAAGCATAAATAAAATAGAAAATGATATAAATTCATTAAATGAAATAAATAAAGATATATTGGAAAAGAAGTATTTAAGCATAATTGATGAAATAAAAAAAGTTATTGAGGTAAATGAATACATAAAAAATCAAATAACACTTTTGATTAATGAACAAAAAAACTTTTTAGAAAAAAGCTTAGAAATGAATGACAATTTAAAAAATATAAAAGAAGAACAAGAATTAAATATTAAAAATGAAATATTAAAAATAAAAGATAGAATTATTAATATTGAAAAAGAAACAAAAAATTCACAAATAACAATAAAAGAATCATTAGAAATAAATATTCAAAAAACAAAAAAAAATTTAACAATAATTGGAGTAATAAACGCAATTTTAATAATCATCAATATAATTATTAAATAAATATGATAAAATAAAATTAATTATATTTAGAAAATAATACAGAGGAAAAAGTTATGGAAGTTGAAGAAAAGAGTTTAAGTTCTTGGGTTTATGATGTAAAAAAGGGTGAAGATAATTTTTTAGGTAGAAAAAGGGTAGATTATATGGCTTTTTCTACTGGTATTATTATTCCTAAAAGGTATCATGAAAGGTTTTTAAAGCATTTGTCTAAGCCTATTGAGGGTTTTGGTTTTGTAAGGGTTAAGTTGTTTGTAGAGGAAAAAGAGTTTGGTGCAATTATTAGAAAATCAAGTTCTAAAGGAAGAAAGGGTGTAGTTTTAGAATTTCTTTATTCTGAAAAGTCTTTACATAAATTATTAAGAAGCTCTTTATCTACCAGTTATGATTATATAATAAAGTATATTTATGAAAATGAAAAAAGGCCTAGGTTTATTCCAAAGAAGTATGAGGAGTTTTTGGATTTTTATAAGGGTGAAAATTTAGATGAGTTTATTATAAGGTTAATACCAAATAAAACAAAGGTGTTAGATGATGAAGATATTACTTATAAAGAATATGAGGAATTTAAAGAGGATTGCATAGATATAAAAGATGTAAATAAAGAAATAGATTATATACATAAATTTATTGAAAGTAAAGGTTTTGAGTATAGTAAGGATTTAATTAAGAATTTTTATTTATGTCTAAAAACTAAGCCTTTTGTAATTTTATCTGGCATATCTGGAACTGGTAAAAGTAAAATGGTTAAGCTTTTTGCAGAGGCATTAGGGGCAAATAGTAAAAATAATAGGTTTAAAATGATACCAGTAAAGCCAGAGTGGTCTGATTCAACTGATTTATTAGGTTATAGAAATATTGAGGGTAATTTTATTTTAGGTATAATTACTTCAATAGCGTATAGTGCTATGAAAAATCCTAAATTTCCTTATTTTATTTGTTTAGATGAAATGAATCTTGCTAGAGTTGAGTATTATTTTAGTGATATTTTGTCTTTAATGGAAACTAGAAGAAAGGATTCTAATTTAAAAATAGTTACAGAAAAGTTTTTTAGCAAAGAGCAGTTTGGAAAGGATAAAGAAGCTTTTGAAAAGTATAAAGATATTTATATTCCTGATAATCTTTATATAATAGGCACTGTAAATATGGATGAAACTACATTTCCTTTTAGTAAAAAGGTGTTAGATAGAGCAAATACTATTGAGTTTAATAATATTGATTTATCTTATAATTTTGAAGAATTTTCTTTAAATAAAGTAGAGCATAAAATTTATTATAATGATTTTTTAAAATCAGACTTTTTAAAAATAGCTGATTGCAAGGAGTATAAAGATATTGCCCTTAAAACTATTGAGGAGTTAGTAAAGATAAATAATATTTTAAAGCCCTTTAATCAGCAATTTGGTTTTAGAGTTAGAGATGAGATTGTATTTTATATAATATATGCACTAAAAGATAATATTATGGATTTTAATAAAGCCTTAGATTATTCTATAGTTCAGAAAATATTACCTAAAATAAGTGGAAGTGATATTGAAACTTTAGAAATTCTTATAAAACTATTTAATTTATTAAATAATACTAATTTAGATGTGAATTTAGAGGAAAAGGACCTTGAAAATATTAATGTTTTTTATAAGTTAACTAGTGAAAAGCTTAAAAATATGATTAGGAGGTTTTTAAAGGATGGATTTACAACCTTCTGGCAGTGTTAAAGAAGAGATTATTTTTATAGAAACAGATGAAGTTTATTTTTCTATTAAAGGAGATAAAGATTCCTTTGAAATTTTAGATGAAGAAACTTTAAATATAACTTCAAAAGGTATTATTTATTCAAATTTTAATAAACATATATGTTTTAAGGAATATAAAAATTATGAAATAGTAATTGAAGGAAAAAATAGTTCTAAAATAGAGTTTTATCATGAAAATTATTTTATAAGAAATAAGGTAACAAAGACAGGAAAATCTGGCAAAATTCTAAGTGGAGTTATTAATTTTAAAGGTGATATTGGTTATTCTGATTTATATGTTTTAGTAAATAATAAAAAGCATTTAAAGATAAGCCTTCAGGTTTTTCCAAGTAAATTAACTTATAAGGAGGATTATAAAGCTTTATTAGAGGATATTAATAAGGAAATTTATAATTTATCCTATGGCCTTTTAGCTAGAACTTATTTAGGTGGAGAATTAAAAAACATAAATAACAAAAGTTTTACAGAATTTTTTAGCATTTTAAATGAAATTTCTAAAAATCTTTTAAAGGCAATAGACATTATTTTATATAATTTTAACCATAATCTTGTTAAAGAAAGTAGTATTTATAAATATAATGAATTAAAAAAAGGTAAAATAGAAACAGTAAAATGGCTAGAGAAAAGACCTTATGTTATGAAAAATATTAATGGAAAATATATTCCTACAAAAGCTTTACAAGTTAAAAAAACTATTACCTATGATACAAATGAAAATAGATTTCTTAAGTTTATGCTTTTAAGTATTATAGATAAAATTAATAATTTTATTAAAATTTATAAAAAGGCTTCTTATAGTTTTCATAAAGAAGCTATAGAAAGGTTAAGTTTAACAAAAAAGGAAATATTAAAAAAGATAAATAATAGTTTTTTAAAAAATATTAAAGAAGAGTATAAAGAAAGTAATTCTTCTTTAGTCTTTAATATGGCTAGTGGATATAAAGAAGTTTATAAATATTATTTGATTTTAAAAAAGGGTTTAAGTATAAAAAGTGATATTTTTTCTATATCAATGAAGGAACTTCCTCTTTTATATGAATATTGGTGTTTTATAAAACTTAATTCAATACTTAGAAAAAAATATAACTTAATAAGTTGTGATTTTATAAAAATAAATAATGATGGAATTACTATAACTTTAAAAAAGGGAATTAAATCTACTTTAGTATATGAAAATTTTAAAATAGTTTATAATCCAAAGGTAATTTCTGAAACAGTAAATCAAAAACCAGATAATATTTTATCTATAAATAAAAATGGAGAAGAGTTTCAATTTATTTTTGATGCAAAATATAAAATAGATTATAGCAAGGAATATATTAAAAAATATAAAAGTATAGGACCTAAAGAAGAGGATATAAATACAATGCATAGATATAAAGACGCAATTGAAAAATCTCCTTTAGGTGCCTATGTATTATTTCCCTTTTCAGATGAAGAAGGATATAAAAATAATAAGTTTTATAAAAGTATTGAAAAAGTTAATGTTGGAGCCTTTCCTTTTTTGCCTTCAAAAACAAAATTAGTTGAAGAGTTTTTATATAATCTTTTAGAAAAGATAGGTGGTTAGAAAAATGAAAAAGTGTGTTATTATTCCAGATTCTTTTAAAGGAAGTCTTTCTTCTATAGAGGTTTGTAATATTATAAAAGAAAAGGTAGAAAAATTTTTCCCAAAGTGTAATGCTATAATGATTCCTATAGCAGATGGGGGAGAAGGAACTGTAGATACTTTTATATATTCATTAAAGGCAGAAAAGGTAAGTTTAAAGGTAAAAAATGCCTTTGGTGAAATAACAGAGGTTTATTATGGAAGAATAAAAAATAAGGCAATTATAGAAGTAGCCCAAGTTGTAGGACTTACAAAGGCAGAAGGAAGAGAAAATCCTTCAATAACCTCTACCTATGGAGTTGGGGAAATTATAAACCATGCTGTAGAAAATGGTTGTAATGAAATATTTATAGGTCTTGGGGGAAGCTCAACAAATGACTGTGGAGTAGGAGCAGCAGCTGCTTTAGGAACAGTTTTTAAAGATAAAAATGGAAAGGAATTTATTCCTGTTGGAAAAAATTTAAATGAAGTAGAGTATATAGATATAAGTAAAACTTTAGATAAACTTAAAAACTGCAAAGTTACTGCAATGTGTGATATAGATAATCCTATGTATGGAAAAAATGGTGCAGCCTTTGTATTTGCTCCTCAAAAAGGTGCAGAGGAAAATATGGTAAAAATGTTAGATAATAATTTAAGAATATTGTCTGAAAAGATAAAGAAAAATCTAAATAAAGATGTATCAAAGATAAAAGGCTCAGGAGCAGCAGGTGCCTTTGGGGCAGGAGTTTGTGCCTTCTTTAATGGAGAGTTAAAATCAGGAATAGAAATAATACTAGATTTAATAGACTTTGATAACTTAATTAAAAATGCTGACATGATTTTTACTGGAGAAGGACAAATTGATAGCCAAAGTTTAAATGGAAAAGTAGTAATAGGAATATCAAAAAGAGCTAAAAAACAAAATATACCTGTAATAGTTATAACAGGCTCTATAGGAGAAGGAGCAGAAAAAGCCTATGATAAGGGAGTAAGTTGTATATTTTCAATAAACCAAAGGGCAGAAGATTATTCTACATCAAAATTTAAAGCTAAAGAAAATTTAGAAAAAACTATAGATTCAATATTAAGATATTATAATGTAATTAGCAAAAAATAATTTTGAAGTTAGCTATTTATTGACATAGAAAAAACTATTTGATAAATTGAACTTATAAGTTTAAAAGAATTGAGGGAAAAAATATGTGGTTGTTATTTGCTATTTTGTCATCTGTATTTGCGGCTTTAACATCAATTCTTGCAAAGGTAGGTATTGATGGTGTAAATTCAAATCTTGCTACTGCAATAAGAACAACAGTTGTATTAGTTATGTCTTGGGGAATGGTCTTTTTAACTAATACTCAAGGTGGAATTTGTGATATAGGAAAAAAGAGTTGGATATTTTTAATTTTATCAGGAATAGCTACTGGTGCATCTTGGCTTTGTTATTATAAAGCATTACAAATGGGAAATGCTTCAAAGGTAGTTCCAATTGATAAACTTAGTGTAGTAATTACATTAATTTTAGCATTTGTATTTTTACATGAAGAGTTTACAATAAAATCTATTGTTGGTTGTGTATTAATTGGAGCAGGAACATTACTTATGGTATTATAATTTTTTTAAAAGGAAGGATAAATATGATAGAAGATATACTTGAATATAATAAGAACTTTGTAAAAGAAAAGAAATATGAAAAATATATAACAAGTAAATATCCAGATAAGAAAATTGCTATTTTATCTTGTATGGATACAAGACTTACAGAACTTTTACCAGCAGCCCTTGGAATTAAAAATGGTGATGTTAAAATAATAAAAAATGCAGGGGGAACTATTTCTCACCCTTTTGGAAGTGTTATAAGAAGTATTCTTATTTCAATATTTGAACTTGGTGTTGAAGAAATTATGGTAATTGGGCACACAGACTGTGGAGTTCAACATATAAATAGTGATTATATGATAGAACATATGATAAAAAATGGTGTTTCAAAAGAAAATATAGATATGATGAAATACTGTGGAGTAGATTTTGAATCTTGGCTTAGCGGTTTTGACTCTGTAGAGGATTCAGTACATGAAAATGTTGAATTCTTAAAAAATCATCCTCTTATTCCTAAAAATATAAAGATTTATGGTTTTGTTATGGATTCAGTTACAGGGGAGCTTAAAGCTATTTAAAATTATTAAAAATCAAATAAGCTTAATAAAGAATTAATAAGATTTTAGAAAGGAGTATTTCTTTGAATATACAAATATTTGGAAAACCTAAATGCTTTGATACTAAAAAAGCAGAAAGATACTTTAAAGAAAGAAGAATAAAATATCAACTTATAGATATAACTCAAAAACCAATGAGTAGAGGTGAATTTAATAGCGTAAAACAAGCTGTTAAAGGATATGAAAATATGATTGATGAAAACTGCAAGGATAAAGACCTTCTTGCCCTTGTAAAATATTTAGTAGAAAGTGCAAGGGAAGAAAAGGTATTTGAAAATCAAAAACTAATAAAAACTCCAATAGTTAGAAATGGAAAAAAAGCTACAGTAGGTTATAAACCAGAAGAATGGAAAAATTGGGAATAAAGAAAAATATTGAAAGCTAAATAGAAATGTGTTACAATTATAGAAAAAAGGAGTGTTTTCTATGAAGAAAAAATTAATATTAGCTTTTATATCTATTGGAATGTTATTTAATATTATTGGATGTGAAACTTCTAAAACTTCAAAATCTAATGAGAAAGAATCTAATATAGTAAAAAGTGATATTTTAGAATACTCAAAAAATTTTGATATTAATAGTATTTATTTTTATACTAAAGATAATGGAATAAAAATAAGTAATAAAGATGATATGGAAAAAATATATTCAGTATTAAAAGAGACAAGTTATGTAGAAACTACATCAAAGATTAATGAAGATAATGTATCTTATAGAATATTTTTATGTGAAAATTCAGCAATAACAAGAGAAACTATAACAATACAAGGGGATATTGTACAAACTTTAGATAAAACATATAAAATGGAGAAAGATATAGATTCTAAACTAAAAAAGACCTTTAAAGAATTATCTAAAAGTGATAATTGTGTAACAGTAGGAAAATATGATGGAAGCATGATGAATTCTGTACTAACAGAGCAAAGTAAAGAAGAATTAGATAAACTTAAAGAAAAAGAAGAGATGAGAGATAAATATTTAGAGGAAAATTAATATATTAGGCTATTTTAGTATGTCAATTAGAGATTTTTAATTGATATATATAATAATCGGAAGTACAATCCTATTTGGAATTATAAGAAACAATTAGGAGAAATGAAAAATGGAGTTAAGTGATAATTTTTATGGAGAAGAAAAGATAGGAAAAATTTTGCTTAAAATAGCCCCTCCAGTAATGTTAGCTCAATTAATACAGGCCTTATATAATATTGTAGATAGCTTGTTTATTGGCAAATATTCTGAAAGTGGACTTACAGCTTTATCTATTATTTATCCAATACAATTATTAATGATTGCCTTTGCAGTTGGTACAGGAGTTGGAATTAACACTAACATGGCACATTATCTTGGAATTAAGAAAAGGGAAAAAGCTGATGAGTCAGCAGGAATTGGAACTCCTTTAGCTTTAGTTTTATGGCTTATTTTTGCAATTGTATGTTATTTTATTATGCCAAGTTATGCAAAAATGTCAACTGATTCTGAAATTGTTATAAAGGATGTAATTAGTTATGGAAGAATAGTTTGTGTATTTAGTAGTGGTTTATTTTTAGAAAGTGTATGGAGTAAGATTTTACAAGCCCATGGAGATATGAAAACTCCAATGATTGCACAAATTATAGGGGCAATTACAAACATTATTCTTGACCCTATTTTAATTTTTGGAATGTTTGGAGTAAAAGAATTTGGTCTTGAAGGTGCAGCAATTGCAACTGTTATAGGACAAGCTGTTGCAGCTTTAGTTGTAATGAAAAAAGGATATAGAAAGTCTCCAAAGATAAACAAATACTTAAATGGAATTAAGAGAATATATAAACTTGGAATTCCTAATATATTAATGCAATCTGCTTATACATTTTATATTTTAGGGCTTAATTTAATTTTAGCAGGCTTTTCTGACCAAGCAGTTACTGCCTTAGGTTTATATTATAAATGGCAAACATTTTTCTTTATTCCTCTTGGAGCATTACAAACTTGTATTGTTCCAATTATAAGCTATAATTATGCAGCTAAAAATGAAGAAAGATATAAAAAGACCCTTTCAACATCTATAATTGTTGGGATGAGCCTTATGTTTATTGGTACATTATGTTTTGAGTTAATACCATCTCAAATGCTTTCAACCTTTACAAGTGATTTAAAGGTAATAGAAATTGGAACAGTAGGATTTAGAATAATAGGAATTAGCTTTATACCAATGGTAACATCATTAATATTTCCTGTATTTTTTCAAGCAATAGGTTATGGAATAAAAAGTTCTATTTTAACTATTGTTAGAACATTAATACTTTTTGTGCCTTTAGGTTTTTTATTTTCAAAATTAGGACTTAATTATTTTTGGCTTACATTTCCAATTACAGAACTACTTACATCTCTTTTAGGTTTTATTTTTTACAAAAAGTTTTTAAAACAATCTAAAATTAAATAATGTTAAGAATATATAAGTTGAAAGCTTTGGTGAATAAATATGAACAAAAAAATTGATATATCAAAAACTATAATAAAAACAGAAAGATTAATATTAAGACCATGGGAATATACAGATTTACAAGATTTTAATGAATATGCATCTGTTGATGGTGTTGGACAAATGGCTGGATGGTTACCCCATAAAAACTTGGAGGAATCAAAAAATATCTTAAAAATGTTTATAGATGAGAAAAAAACATTTGCCATTGAGTATAATGGAAAAGTTATAGGCTCAGTTGGAATTGAAGAATATGATGAAAATCAATTACCGGAATTTAACAACCAATATGGCAGGGAATTAGGATATGTTTTATCAAAAGATTATTGGGGCAAAGGGTTAATGCCAGAAGCAGTTAAAGCAGTGATAGATTATTTATTTAATGAAATAAAATTAGATTTTATTATTTGTTGTCATTTTATTAATAATGTTCAATCAAAGCGAGTTCAAGAAAAGTGTGGATTTAAGCATTATAAACTTATAAAAGAAACTAGATATAATATAGCTAAAGATTCATGGGTATCATTATTAAATAGATAAATATTTATTATTTGTAATAAAATAAAATTTTCATTAATAATGTGTATATTAGAGAAATATATTGTATAATTATATGGATAAATTAAATTTATTTAAAAAAAGGAGTTTGTTATTAATGAAAGAATTTAAACCAGTTAAAGAAGGAAAAGTACGTGAAGTATATGATAATGGAGATAGCATGATTATTGTTGCTACAGACAGAATTTCAGCTTTTGATGTAATTTTAAAGAATATTGTACATAAAAAAGGTGCTATCTTAACTCAAATGTCAAAGTTTTGGTTTGACTTTACAAAGGATATAGTACCTAACCATATGCTTTCAGTAGATGTTAAAGATATGCCAGAATTTTTCCAAAGTGAAAGATTTGATGGAAATAGCATGATGTGCAAAAAGCTAGAAATGCTTCCAGTTGAATGTATTGTTAGAGGATACATAACAGGTAGTGGATGGGAAAGTTACAAGAAAAATGGAACTGTATGTAACATAAAGCTTCCAGAAGGATTAAAGGAATCAGACAAGCTTCCAGAACCAATATACACTCCAACAACTAAGGCTGATTTAGGAGACCATGATGAACACATATCATTTGAACAAAGTGTTGAAATCCTTGAAAAGTTATATCCAGGTAAAGGTGAAAGTTATGCTAAGCAAATAAAGGATTGTACAATTGCTTTATATAAAAAGTGTGCTGAATATGCCCTAAGCAAAGGAATAATAATAGCTGATACTAAATTTGAATTTGGATTAGATGAAAATGGTAATGTAATTTTAGGTGATGAAATGTTAACACCAGATAGCTCTAGATTCTGGCCATTAGAAGGATATAAGAGTGGACAAGGACAACCTTCTTTTGATAAGCAATATGTAAGAGATTGGTTAAAACAAAATCCAAACAGTGATTATCACCTACCAGATGAAGTTGTTGAAAAAACAGTAGATAAATACAAAGAAGCTTTTGAATTAATAACTGGAAAGAAATTTGAAGAATAAAAAAATTAGAGGATAGTTTTTCTATCCTCTAAAATTTTTTTAATATTCTACCTCAAATTCATTAGGCTCATTATTTTCAAATTTAATTAATCCTTTAACAGAATTTCCTACCATATTAGATACAGCCTCTTCAGTATAAAATGCCATATGAGGAGATAAAATTACATTAGGAAAGGATAATAATATTGCCCTATCATCATTAGATATTATTTCTTTTTCAAGATTAAAATAATATAATCCTTTTTCATATTCAATAGTGTCAAGGGCTGCAAAACCTACCTTTTTATTTTTTAAAGCATCAATAAGGGCTTTAGTATCTATTAAACTTCCTCTTGCTGCATTAATAATTATTACATCATCTTTCATAATATTAAAAGCATCTTTATTTATCATATGATAATTTTCACAAGTAGCAGGTGCATGTAGAGAAATAATATGAGAATTTTTATAAATTGTATCTAAATCAGTATAAGTTGCAAAATCACTTATTTCTTTCTTTGGATAAATGTCATAGGCTAAAATTTTACATCCAAAAGAAGATAAATGCTTTATTACAGTTGAACCTATTCTTCCTGTACCTATTATTCCTATGGTGCAACAAGAAATTTCCTTTCCAATTTTACCATGAAGACTAAAATCTTGAATGTTAGCTTTATTTAATATGTAAGACATTTTTCTACAAGCCATTAACATCATCATAATAGTGTAATTTGCAACACTATTTGGAGAATAAGTTACATTACAAACCTTAATTCCAATACTTTTTGCATACTTTGTATCAATATGCTCATAACCAATAGTACGAGTTGCAATATATTTTATTCCTAAAGCTTTATATTTATCAAGTAATTCTTTATTTATATGATTTGTTATAATATTTATTCCATCATAACCCTTAGCAAGTTCAGCATTTTCTAAAGAAGGATATTCTGTAGTATAAGAATATTTAAAACCTAAAGATTTTTTATATTCCTCAAAATACTTTAACTCATCATACTCACGCATTGCATATACAAATATTTTCATAAACATTATCACCTATCTTTTTTTATATAAATTATAGCACTTTAATAAAAAGCATAAAAGATTTTAATTATTACATATTTAGAAAAAATTGTGTTTAATTTATAGTAAATTATAAGAGATTTTGTTAGAATAGAATAATAATGTTTTATAGTTAATATTTAGGAGGGAGAAGGTTAAGATGCTATTATATAAAAAAGCTACAATAGATGATTTAGATTTTTTAGTAGAAACAAGAATTGAAGTTTTAAGAGCTGCAAATAAGTTAGATAAATCTGTTGATATGACAGCAATTAAAGAACAATCTTATGATTATTACCAAAAAGCGTTATCTAATAAAACACATATAGCCTATTTAGTATTTGATGGAGAAAAATTTGTTGGAACTGGAGGAATTAGCTTTTTTAGAGTTATGCCAACATTTAATAATCCAAGTGGTAACAAGGCATATATTATGAATATGTATACAAGTCCATGTTATAGAAGAAAAGGAATTGCCTATAAAACACTAGACTTACTTGTGTTATTAGCAAAGGAAAGAAAAATCACCTCTATATCTCTTGAAGCTACAGAAGTGGGTCGTCCATTATATAAAAAATATGGATTCATAAAAATGAATGATGAAATGGAACTTCCTATGAAATGATTTTAACAATAATATTTCTAAATCAGAAACAATAAGAAAATATATAGAAAAAAATTAAGCTGAAGATATTTAGTGATAAGTGCTGATTTTTCAACAGCTGATGAAAGAAGAGATATATAATAAGCAAATAAATTAAAAGAAATAAAATATATTAAATGAGTTTAATATATTTTATTTACAAATCACCTCACTTAAGTTAATCTAGTTGTAGGAGGTGATTTTTTTATGAAATCAAAAGAAGTGTTAGCGTTATTGAGAGTAACTAGGCCTACGCTAACTAAATATGTTAAAAATGGAACTGTTAAAGCTACTTTGCTTCCTAATGGTCAATATGATTATGATGATGAGTCAGTATATGCTTTGAAAATAAAGAATAGTTAGGTGTTTATTTAATGAATATTGAAGGAGGTGAGAATGTGAGTACAACTATTTTAAAAAGAGTTTCTACATATCAAATTAAAAACAGTCATGAATTATTTGAATACTGTGATAATGAAAGTTTTAAGGCTAAAAATCTTAGAAATTTAGCAAATTATCATATACGACAATGTTTTATATTATCTTCAAAAGAAGAATTGAATAAAGAGCAAGTTCTTTATTTAAAAGATATTAATAATGCAATAGATGAATTTAATGACAAAAAAAAGGCTCTATTTTATGAAAAGAAAACTGAAAAAATAGAGAAAGCTAAATTAGAGTTAGATGATTTTATAAAAAGTAAGTTTAACTCTAAAAACTATAAAGATGAATTAGAAAGGAAAAAAGAATCTTTAAAAAAACTAATAAAAAGTGAATATAAACCTCATAAATATATTAATTTAGAAAATGCTTTAATTAGTTATGATTTTTTAGATTTTTATTTCTCTAACTATTTAAAAAGTGAAGATAATCCTTATAAAATGTTAGCAATTCAAACATCTCAACAAATTTTAAGAAATTTATTTAAAGATTGGAAGAGTTTTTTTGTGTCAATTAAAGATTACAATAAAAATAAATCTAAATATAAAGGTAGACCAAAACTACCTAAATATAAAGATAAAAATGGTAGAGTTAAACTTTCTATGACCAATCAAAGTTGTAAAATAAAAAATGGTAAATTAACTTTACCTAAAACCAAATTAACTCTTAAAGTTGGCATTGATGTTTCTAATTCAAAACTAAAGGAAGTTAGAATAATTCCAATGGGTAGTGTATATAAAATTGAATTGGTTCTAGATAAAGAATTTAAAAATAATGTTAAATTAAACGAAAAAGCTTTTATAGGTATTGATTTAGGTTTATCCAATCTTGCAACCATTACAAATAATATAGGTCTAAAACCTATTATTATTAACGGCAAACCGTTAAAATCAATAAATCAATACTATAATAAGAAAAAGTCTTTAATGCAAGAAAATATGCCTCTATATACTTTTGTTAGATATGATAAGAAAAATAATATCTATATCAATGAAAGACGACAATGTTCATATTCAAAGAAAATGGATTCATTAACTAGGAAAAGGAATGCTAAGATAGATGATTATATGCATAAGGCATCAGCTTTTATAGTTAACTATTGTATAGAAAACTTAATAGGGAATATTGTTATAGGTAAAAATGAGAACTGGAAAAATGAAATAAGTATTGGTGCAAAAAATAATCAAAATTTTGTATCTATTCCCTTTAATAAGATTATCAACATGATTACTTATAAAGCTGAAAGTTTCAATATAAATGTCAATATAATAGAAGAGTCTTATACCTCTAAATCTAGTTTCTTAGATTTAGATGATATTCCTACTTTTAAAGAAGGAGAAAAATATAAGTTTTCTGGGAAAAGAATAAGTAGAGGTTTATATAAAACAAAAAATATTATTATAAATGCTGATGTAAATGGTAGTTATAATATACTTAGAAAATTTGATAATACATTATTTAAAAAAGAAGATATTAAAAGTTTATTGACTATACCAAAAATAATAAACTTAAGTGGATATATAAATAAAAAGAAACTTGCGTAAACATAGCAAGGAGAAGGGGTAGGTGTCACCTCTGGCTGTAGAGCATTCCAGGAGCTTGGCGAAGAATAGAGAGTAATATATTTTGTTAAAGCTTTTTAATATATCTATATGTTATTTAATATTTAAAGCACATTATCATTATATATGAGAAAGTATTTAAACTTGAACTTTGCTGGTGAATTTGCAGAAAAAATAGTTCAGATTAGTGATGGATTTACAGGAGCAGATTTAGAATCTACAGTAAGAGATTTAGCCTATAGGTCAATAGCAAACCACAATTTTTTATTGAGTGAGGAAAATATTGTTACTGCATTTAATAATGTTGTACCATTATCACAAACTAGTCCAGAAAAAATAGAAGCAATAAGAGCTTGGGGAAAAGAACGAGCAGTTCCAGCATCTGGGAAACCTATTGGAGGAGAAGGGCTTATTCAAAAAAAGAGTGGTCCAAAAACAAGAAAAGTTCTTGTGTAAGATAAGATATAGACGCAGAGACTTTAATAGATTTCTGCGTTTATCTTTTAAAAAGGATTATCTGGGAAATAAAAGGAGGAAAAAATATGCCTAGACCAATGTTAAGAACACCACAAAATCAAACAGAGACAAATAATATTTTAAGTGAAACATGTAATAATGAAGAAAAACAACAAATGAATAAGATGATGCTTGATAGATTACTTCGTAAGAATAGATCTAAGGAATATATGGATGCATTACACAAACTGGATTCAGGAGGACATGTTCATAATGAAAATAAAGTAAATGAAATAATTAATACAATAAAAAGAGAATTTCCTGAAGTGGAGTTAAGTGGTATTTTACTTGGATATGTTGCTATTTGTTATTTGGGTAAACCTTATGAGGTACATACCTTAGATATAACTGGAGGGATTATTGAACATTATAAAGCAGGGCATACTTTGCCAGGGGGACTAGAAAAAGCACGTAATATTGCTATGAGAGGTGGCTATGATTTTATTGAAGTATACGTTGATTGCTGCAGAGCAATTAGTGCTAATGGGTCAGTTTCAGTAATTCCTTGTTAAATAGTACAATTTTAATTGCAGATAATTATATAATTGCTAATGAATTTTCATATCACATTCTTTGGACATATGAAGCTAATGCTGGTAATATGGCTAGAAATGCTCCTCTTAGAAGTTTTTATTGACAAAACCTACCTGTAAAGGTATATTATAATTAATCGATCCCACCAAGCCTAGGTAGCTTAGCTACATGCGTAACAAGGTGGGCCTTTTGCATATATGGGGGTGTTTTATGGCGCAAGATGTAAAGCCTTTTAAGACAATTGAAGAGCAGAGATTGCCATATTAGAAGATAGAGAACTGCTAGAGAGAAAGGCAAGCCATATTATCATAGAAAAAGAAGTGAAATTTGATGATCAGGATTCTTGAACACAAGCAGTTTGAGTATATTATGGATGTCTGCATGAAGATGAAGAAGGCATTTAAGAAGTATATATAAATAGAAAATTCAATTTTATGAAACAAACAAATCGGAATTTGCAGGAGAAAAGGTATAAATGATAGGAATTTATTTGAGCGGAACTGGAAATACGAAACACTGTGTTGAAAAGCTGGTAAATTTATTGGATGATACAGCAAGATGTATTCCGTTAGAAACTTCACACATTACAGATATGCTGGAAAATGAAAACACAATTATTTTGGGCTATCCAACACAATTTTCAAATGCACCTTTTATGGTGCGTGACTTTATTAGAAAGAATCGTTACTTGTGGAAAGGTAAAAGGGTGTTTTGTGTAAACACAATGGGGCTTTTCAGTGGCGATGGAACAGGATGTACAGCAAGAATCTTAAGAAAGTATGGTGCAAAAATTCTTGGAGGTATGCAAATAAAAATGCCAGATTCTGTTTGTGACAGCAAACTGTTAAAAAAGAATATTGAAGAAAACAAGCAAATAGTTAAAAATGCAAATAAACGTATAGAACGGATTGCAGAACAGATTAGACAGGGGAAATACCCGCAAGAAGGATTATCTATTATCTCACATATCAAGGGACTGTTTGGACAAAGACTATGGTTTTATCATAAAACAAGTGGATATACAGATAAATTAAAAATAAGTGATGCATGTACTGGCTGTGGTTTATGTAGCAGAAAATGTCCAATGGGAAATATAGAAATGAATGATAGAAAGGCTGTCCCAGGTAAACAATGTACCATGTGTTACCGCTGCATCAGTTTATGCCCTCAAAAAGCAATCACTCTGCTGGGAAATCAGGTACAGGAACAATGCAGATACGAAAAATATAAATAAAAAACAGGGAATGACATTTGGATATACAACTTCCAGTTTGCCGATTTGTCAAATTTTGTTAAGGTGGAAATATGAGACAGGAAAATAGAGAAATAAAAGAGTTCAATAAAATAATAGAGGTAATGAAAAGCTGTGATGTATGCAGATTGGCACTAAATGATGGTGGATATCCTTATATTTTACCATTGAATTTTGGTATGGAAGTTGTTGATGGAATAGTTAATTTGTATTTTCACAGTGCACTTGAAGGTTATAAAGTGGATCTTATTAAAAAGGATAATAGAGCATCATTTGAGATGGATTGTAAGCATCAGCTTCAGTATTTTAAGGAAAAAGGTTACTGCACAATGTCATATGAAAGTGTGATTGGCAGTGGACGAATCAGAATTCTTGGCGAAGAAGAAAAAATGGATGCATTAAGGAAGCTTATGGATCATTATCACATGGAAAAAGATGCTTATTTTAATCCGGTGGCCATTTCCAGAACGCTTGTATATGTTCTGAAAGTAGAAAAAATCACAGGAAAGAGAAAGGAACCAAAGTAATATGAAAATAGTAATTATAAATGGAAGTGCAAGAAAGGGAAATACTTTGACAGCTATAAATATGTTTATAAAAGGTGCATTGGATAAAAATCAAATTGAAGTTATCCAGCCAGATAAACTTCAAATTGCACCTTGTAAGGGCTGTGGAGTCTGTCAATGTTATAAAGGCTGTGTAGATACTGATGATACAAATCAAACCATTGATAAAATAGCTAGAGCAGATATGATTCTTTTTGCAACACCTGTATATTGGTGGGGGGTATCGGCTCAGTTAAAGCTAGTTATTGATAAATGTTATTGCCGAGGAATGCAGTTAAAAAGCAAAAAGATTGGTGTTATTATAGTTGGTGGCTCTACAGTTGACAGTATTCAGTATGAACTTATATGCAGGCAGTTTAAATGTATGGCAGATTATCTTTCTTGGGATATACTTTTTGAAAAGTCATATTATGCAACAGCTAAGGGTGAGCTTGCCGAAAATGACGAAGCTATGAAAGAACTTGAAAATATAGGAAAACATTTATAGAATATGTTTTCTCTTTATGGTGTATATTTAAAAAGTAAAAAGAGATGCATGGCTACAGTTTATAGAACTGAAACCCAAGAAAGTCGATAAAACAACGTAAAACTCGGCATTTCATGGAATTTTAAGATAGGAGAAAATTATGATAAAAATACTTTTCGTGTGCCACGGCAATATATGTAGGTCCCCAATGGCAGAGTTTATATTTAAAGATATGGTAAAGAAGATGGGAATAGAAGAGGAGTTTTTTGTGCAATCTTCAGCTACTTCTACAGAGGAAATATGGGGAGATAAAGGAAATCCTGTTTATCCTCTAGCTAAGAAAAAGTTAGCAGAGCATAATATAAGTTGTGAGGGGAAAAGGGCTGTTCAGCTTAAGAAAGAAGATTATGATAAGTATGATTATATAATAGGAATGGAACAGGTTAATATAAGAAATATTTTTAAAATAGTAAAGTCTGATAAGGAAAATAAAGTGTTTAGGCTTATGGATTTTACAGATAATAAAAAAGATATTGAAGACCCTTGGTATAGTGGAAATTTTGATGTAACTTATGATGAAATTTATGAAGGGTGCAAAGGTTTTTTAAAGTATTTAGGTTTTTAAAAAGAAAAAATAATTATGAAATCAAGAGAAAAGTTTAAAATTGTAGTAGAGTTACTGCTATAAAAAAATAGAGATAAATTGCTTTGTTCTAATTTTAAGTTTATAAATAGAAGAACAAAGCAATATATATCTAATTCCTTATTTTAATAGCCAATCTATTGCATTAATTTGTTTTATTCCATTATGAGAAGTTATAGGGTCATTATCTAAAGTAAGTAAGTATTTTGGATTGTGGTCTGAAATACTATTTAAAGGATATAACTCTCTTTCTAAAGTTTTTTCATCATGAACAGTTAAAGCAACTTGATAATATTCTATTCCTTCATCATTAATAGCTATAAAATCAACTTCAGTTGAACCTACTTTACCAATATATATTTCATATCCACGTCTTAACAATTCTAAATAAATAATATTTTCTAGTATATGTCCCATATCAACTTTTTTTGTACCTAATAAATAGTATCTTAAGCCTATATCTACAACATAATATTTTTCACCAGTTTTTAAATATTGTTTACCTTTTATATCATAGCGTCTAACTTTATAAAGAATATAACTATCTACTAGTGCAGAAAGATAGCTTTCTACTGTTGGAGAGGTTATTTTTCTTCCATCAGAGGTCATTGTGTCTGCAATCTTTTTTATTGAGCATAAATTCCCTATATTATCAAACATAAACCTTATAATACTTTCAAGCATAAATACATCATTAATATTTTTTCTAGCTATTATGTCTTTAAGAACTACAGTACTATATATTCCACCTAAATACTCTCTTATATTCTTTTTTAAACCATTAAGTTCTAGGGTATAAGGAAAAGAACTATTAATTAAGTAATCTGTATATTTACGAGCTAGGTCTGTTTTATCATTAAAATACGATACATATTCTTTAAAAGATAAAGGAAGCATTTGGATTTCAATATATCTCCCAGATAATAATGTAGCAATTTCTCCTGATAGAAGATAGGCATTTGAACCAGTTAAATATAAATCAATATTATCTTTTAGAAAAAGACTATCTACAGCCTTTTGATAATTTGGTACATTTTGAATTTCATCAAGAAAAATATAATTCATTTTATTAGGAATAAGTCTTTCTTTTATATATTTATAAAGGGCTTTATAATCTAAAAGTTCTTCATAATCAATATCTTCAAAATTAATTGAAATTATTTGTTCTTTAGTTACTTCATTATTAAGAAGATAATTTTGAAATAAAATAAATAATGTAGATTTTCCACATCTTCTTATGCCAGTTAAAACTTTGATAATATGCTTATCTTTAAAATCAATAAGAGTATTTAAGTATTCTTTACGTTCAATCAAAATAATATCACCTCACTATAATAATACTATTTTATAAAAAAAAAGACCAATGGTCAATAAGTTTAAAGTCTATTTTAAACTTTTTTAAAAAATATATATAATTTAAAATAGAATTTAAATTCGTTTTATTAATATGAAATAATTATAATAGAGTTTACTTTTATGAAAACTATTAAGAAAGTAGTCTGAAATAGTTAAAAGGGCTGCCATACAAAGAAATTTCATAACACAATGTACATTGTGTTATATAATAAGCAAAGTTACTATATATTGTATTGATATTTCTTTATACAACAATCCCTTTTTATGTAATTATTTATTCTTTTTTAAAACATCTTCAAAATGTTTTCCAGCAAATAAAAATAGTGGCACACCTATAATTGTAACTACAACAAATTCTCCAATAGCAACTTCTCCCATGGATAAAATTAAAGGAAGTTTATATAGTTTATTTAACATCCAACCAATAATTAATCCATTAATTATAGTAGGCCAAATAGAAGATAAAATAAGCTTTAACTTATAATTTTTAATTATTTTTCCAGTGAAATAAATTGCAATAAGACTTATAAAGGTAGCAAGGGTACCAAATATAATGTCTAAAAGACCATTTGGTCCTAGCATATTTGCAATGAGACAGCCTAAGGTTAGTCCACTTATATATAGTGGGTCAAATAATGCAAGAAGTACTAGAATTTCTGAAATTCTAAATTGAATACTTCCATAGGCAAAAGGTGCAATGGCTAAGGTAGTTGCAGCGTATATAGCTGCAATTATAGCTGTTCTTGTAATTCTTTTTGTTAATAAATCACTTTTCATAAAAAAGCCTCCTAATAGTTATTTATTAGGAACCAAAAGGTTAGTTATACCTAGTTTTGTTTATAGACAGGAGGTTCCCGAACTGTCTTTGCCGAAGAAAATTATACTTTAAGAAGAAAAATAAAGCAAGAACTTTATACCTCTACAAAAATCTATTATTATATGATAGTATAAATATAATAGACTTTTTAAGTATATAAATGGATAAAAAGTAAAAATATCTAATTAAAATAAGAAAGGTGACGAATTATTATGGCTTTAATGTATCCTGATATAATTAATATAGAAGAAACAAAAAGTGAAGCAGAAATATTTGTTTTTAATAAACTTAAAGAAGATTTAGATTCAAGGTGGACTGTATTTCATTCTGTTAAGTGGGTTGGAAATGAATTTGTAGGTCAATCTCAAGGAGAATGTGATTTTATATTAATTAATAAAGATTATGGAATATTAATTATAGAGGTAAAGGGAGGAAAGGTAACTTCAGCTAATGGAAAATGGTATAGCTTAAATAGGGAAAATTATAAAAATGAAATTTCAAATCCTCAAAATGAAGCAGATAAAAGTAAATTTATTATTTTAAATAAGCTTAAAAATGAAAGGGTTAAATCTTATGTTACAACAGCTGTATGGTTTCCAGATACTGATATTAAAAAAAGCTATCTTCCTCTTGATATGCCAAAGGAAATTATTTTAGATGTAAATTCTTCTGAAAATATTGAAGAAAATTTAATAAATATATTTAAATATAGAATGAAAAATGAAAGTTTTATTCCTTATAAAATAATGGATTCTGATTATAAAAAAATAATAAATTGTATTATGCCAAATGTTTGTGGAAAAGAAATTTTAAAAAAGAAATGTGAAGACTTAAAAATGAAATATTTAAAGCTAAATGAGGAGCAAGCATTATGTTTTAGTCAACTTGAAGATAATAAGCTTATTTCAGTAAAGGGACATGCAGGAACAGGAAAAACAGTTTTAGCTATGCATAAGGCCTTTGAGGATTCTAAAAAAGGTAAAAAGGTTTTATATCTTTGTTATAATGTTCTTTTATCAGAAAAAATAAAAGAGGAAAGTTTAGAAGAATTTCAGGTTTTTAGCATTTATGGTTTTGCAGAAAATTATTTAAAAGTTTTTGATGAAAAAAAGTATAATGAATTTCAAGAAACTGGAGATTATGATAAAATGATTTCTAGGTATTTAGAAATTGTAAAAGATAATACAAAAATGAAATTTGATACTATTTTAATTGATGAAGCTCAAGATTTTAAAAAGGAATGGATAGATTCTATTAAGTATATTTTAAATGAAGAAGGAAGTTTATGTATTTTTTATGATGAAGCCCAAATGCTTTATGAAAAGTATGGAATTAAAGATATAAGCTATTTAAAGGTAGGAACTAAATATACTTTAAAAAGAAATATGAGAAATACTGATGAAATATGTTTAAGTTCTTTAAATATAGCAGGGATAGATAAAAATAATGTTATATTAAGTGGAATAAATGGGTTAAAGCCTAAAGTTATTTATGCAGATAATAGTCTTGAAATAGAAGAAAAAATAAAGGATATAGTTTCAAATCTTAAAAATATAGAAAAAATACAGGATGATAATATAACTTTTTTAATACTAGAAGCAAAAAAGAAATTAATTTATAAAAAGAAAATAAAAAAATATTCAAAGGCAACAGTAGAGTCTATTAGAAGATATAAGGGTTTAGAAAACGATATTATAGTTATTCCAGATTTAAATAGTGACTTTTTAAAGGATGAAGAGGTTAAAAAACTTTTATATGTTGCAATATCAAGGGCTAGATGTGAAGTTATTCTTATAATAAATATTGAAACTTTATCAAGAAAACAAGCTTCTCACTTTAAAAGAGAATTAAATGAATATTTTTAATAAGACTTTTATATTCTTTACGTATTTTATGATATAATATGTTGAAATAAGGAATTATTAAGTAAAAATGAGGTAAATAAAATGAGCTTTTTAGGAATATTAAAAAAGGTAATGGGAAGCAATTCATCATCTTTAAAAGAACCAAAGTTTGTAAAAGAATTTACTACAGAAAATAAAAATATATTAAATTTACAGGAATTATTAAAAGAAACTAAGGATGAAGAAACTGCAAATAGTATTAAACATAATATAAATCGCCTTTATTATGGACTTATAGGGGAGAGAAATGTAGCCTATGAATTAAAAAATAGTCACATGCCAATACTTATTTTACATAATTTATATTTAGAATTTAATAATCTTACAGCTCAAATAGATTTTGTAGTAATTGGTGAAAATTTTATTTTAGTTGTTGAGTGTAAAAATTTAATTGGAGAAATAGATATAAATAATAAAGGGGAATTTACAAGAATTTTTAAAACTAGTACAGGAAAGGTATACAAAAAGGAAGGAATGTATAGTCCTATTGTTCAAAATGAAAGACATTTAGAATTAATAAAAGATATTCTTGAAAAAGAAGGTTTTAAAAGAAGTAAATTAGATAAAGGAGCAGACCAAATTTCTGTAGTTGCAAATGAAAAAGCTATAATTAATGATAGATTTGCAAAGGAAAAAGTAAAGAAAAGAGTAATAAAGCATGACCAACTTATAGAAAAGTTAAAGGAAATAGAAAAAAATAGTAATGTTTCCTTTACAGAAGAAACAATGTATGAAATAACAAATGCATTATTAAAATATAATAAAGAACAAAATATAGATTATAGTAAAATTTATAATAAAAATGATGTAGATGAAAATGAAGAAAATAGTCTTAATAAAAAAGATATTAATACAAAAAATAATTTAGAGGAAAATATAGAAGAAACAGAGCTTTATAAAGAGTTAAAAAAATATAGACTAGATAAAAGTAAAGAGGAAATGGTAAGGGCTTATATTTTATATAATAATAAGCAATTAGAGGAAATTGTAAAGCTAAAACCTAAAAGCTTAGAGGAATTATCAAAGGTAAGTGGCTTTGGAAAGGTTAAATGTGAAAAATATGGCTATGATATTATAAAGATTGTTAAAAAGTATAAATAAGAGTTTTAAAATTTATTGTAAACTCAAAGTCTTCACAAAGTTGACAATAACTTTTTTATAAGGTATCCTTATTTTAATAAGGAGATGAATTTAAATGAAGGTTAAAGAGTTAAAAGAAAAAGTACTTAATGGAAAATTAATAGGAAAAGAGGAAGCTTTATTTTTAGCAAAGGAAGCACCTTTAAAGGAATTAACAGAAGCTGCAAATGAAATAAGAAAACATTTTTGTGAAGATAAATTTGATATATGCACTATTATAAATGGAAAAAGCGGAAAGTGTAGTGAAAATTGCAAGTTCTGTGCTCAATCTTCTTTTTATGATACACATATTAAAGAATATTCATTATTAAATTCAAAGGCAATAGTAAAGGAAGCTAAGTATAATGATGAACGTGGAGTATTACGTTTTTCAATAGTTACCTCAGGAAGAAAACTTAGTGATAAAGAAATTGATAGTATTTGTGAAAGTATAAAAGAAATTAATAAAAATACTTCAGTTTCTGTTTGTGGTTCCTTTGGGCTTTTAAGTGAAGAACAATATAAAAAATTAAAAGAAGCAGGTCTTACAAGGGTACATAATAATTTAGAAACTTCAAGAAAAAACTTTAAAAATATTTGTACAACCCATACCTTTGATGAAAAAGTACAAGCTATAAAAAATGCTAAAAATGCAGGACTTAATATATGTAGTGGTGGCATAATGGGTCTTGGAGAAACTATGGAAGATAGAATAGATATGGCACTAGAACTTAGAGAGCTTGGAGTTTTATCTATTCCTGTAAATATACTTAATCCAATAAAGGGAACACCTTTTGAAAATAATAAATTACTTACAAATGATGAAGTTTGCAGGATAGTTGCAGTATATAGATTCTTAATTCCAAGGGGAGCTATAAGACTTGCAGGTGGAAGAGGACTTTTAGTAGATAAAGGAGAAAGTTGTTTTTTATCAGGAGCAAATGCTGCAATATCAGGAGATATGCTAACAACTAGTGGAATTACAATTAAAGAAGATATGAATTTATTAAATAAAATAGGATATAAGCCTGCTTTATTAAATGAATAATAAAATAGTCTTAAAAGTTTTTAAAAATCATATACTTATAAAAAATAAGAGCATAAGGGGTATTTATGAAAAAGAGACATAAAAAGAAAAACAAAAGTTTTTGTAATTCTTTTGATGATTTTACATTACCTCCTTGTGCTAAATTTTTAGGAAATGTTAATCCTTTAATAAATAATGGAAAAGTAATATATAGAAATCTTAATAGAGTTTATTTTTTTCTGTCTTATCATTATAGTAAAATAATTAATCCTACATACAACTATTTAAATCCTGAAAGCTTTAATACTACAGCTAATGGAAATCTTCAAATAGAGCCTTATTATTTTTTTATAGGAATGTATATAAATGAAATTGAAAAAGGAAATATAAAATATAATGATAATATAAAAATACATGATAACATTTATGCAGATAGTTTTATTAAAACTATACTTAAAAATAACTATGAATTAAATAGTAGCTTTATCCCATCTTTAACCTATGTAATATCAAACTCAAGTGCAATAATCCCCTTATATTTAAGAACTATAGAAATTAGTCTTATTAATTTTTACATTATTCTTATGATAAATAAATTTTATTATGAATATGGTTTATTATTTTCTGACAATGCCTATGTTACTAATGACTTTATTAATAATTTTTTAGCTAAGATATATGTAGAATTTAATAATTATTAATAAAAGTGAAAAAATATTTATGAAAAATTGACAAAGTTTAATTAAAGTGGTAAGATAAAAACAGATTGTTGATGAAAGTCACATGAAGGGGTACACCACCACGGGTGTAGGTCTTTATGTGGCTTTTTTTGGCGTTGTAAAAAAATGTATTTTACATATACATATAAAGGAGAAATTTCAAATGGAAAATAATAATGACAAATTAATAATTGGTGGACATGAGTTTAATTCAAGATTTATATTAGGTTCTGGTAAATATTCTATGGAACTTATAAATGCAGCTGTTGAAAATGCAGGGGCTGAAATAATAACTCTTGCTCTTAGAAGAGCCCAAGAGGGAAAAACAAATATTTTAGATTATATACCTAAAAATGTTACTTTACTTCCAAATACATCAGGGGCAAGAAATGCAGAAGAGGCTGTAAGAATAGCACGTTTAGCAAAGGCTTTAGGTTGTGGAGATTTTGTAAAAATAGAAGTTATTCGTGATTCAAAGTATCTTTTACCAGATAATTATGAAACAATAAAGGCAACAGAAATTTTAGCAAAGGAAGGCTTTGTTGTTATGCCTTATATGTATCCAGATTTAAATGTTGCTCGTGATTTAGTAAATGCAGGTGCAAGTGCTATTATGCCTCTTGCAGCTCCTATAGGAACTAATAAGGGCTTAGCTACAAAAGAGTTTATAAAAATATTAATAGATGAAATTGACCTTCCTATTATAGTAGATGCAGGAATAGGAAAGCCATCTCAAGCTTGTGAAGCTATGGAAATGGGAGCTGCTGCTATAATGGCAAATACAGCAATTGCAACTTCAGGAGATATTGTAAAGATGGCTAGTGCCTTTAAAAAAGCAATAGAAGCAGGTAGAGAAGCTTATCTTGCAGGACTTGGAAGAGTTTTAGAAGATAAAGCAAGTGCCTCTTCACCATTAACAGGATTTTTACAAGACTAGGAGGAAAAGAAAAATGGAAGAAAGAATAAATCATATGGAATATCTTCCTGACATGGATGTAATAGATTCAGATGTTATGGACAAGGTTATTTCAGCTATGGAAGAATATGATTATAATAAATATACTGGAAAGGATGTAAGAAGAGCATTAGATAAGGATGTAAGAAATTTAGAGGATTTTAAAGCTTTATTATCTCCAGCTGCTATGCCATTTTTAGAGGAAATGGCAAGAAAGGCTAAAGAAGAAACCTTTAAGCACTTTGGAAATTCTGTATATATGTTTACTCCTATTTATATTGCAAATTATTGTGAAAATTATTGTATATATTGTGGTTTTAATTGTCATAATAAAATAAAGAGAGCTAAATTAAATTATGAAGAAATAGAAAAGGAAATGGAAGCTATAGCAAAATCAGGCCTTCAAGAAATATTAATTTTAACTGGTGAAAGCAAAACTATGTCTGATGTAAAATATATAGGAGAAGCTTGCAAGATAGCTAGAAAGTATTTTAAAATGGTTGGTCTTGAAGTATATCCTATGAATGTTAATGAATATAAATATCTTCATGAATGTGGAGCTGATTATGTTACAGTTTTCCAAGAAACCTATAATTCAGATAAATATGAAACTCTTCATTTAGCAGGCCATAAAAGAATTTTCCCTTATCGTTTAAATGCTCAAGAAAGAGCTTTAAAGGGAGGAATGAGAGGAGTTGGTTTTGCAGCTCTTTTAGGACTAGATGATTTTAGAAAAGATGCCTTTGCAACAGGAATGCATGCTTATCTTTTACAAAGAAAGTATCCTTATGCAGAAATAGCATTTTCATGTCCAAGATTACGTCCAATAATAAATAATGATAAAATAAATCCAAAAGATGTTCATGAGCCACAATTATTACAAGTTATAACAGCTTATAGATTATTTATGCCTTTTGCAAGTATAACAATATCAACAAGAGAAAGAGAAGATTTTAGAAATAATGTTATAGGACTTGCAGCAACAAAAATATCAGCAGGAGTAAGTACAGGAATAGGAAGCCATGTTGAAGAGGTAGAAGATAAAGGAGATGCCCAATTTGAAATAGCAGACCCAAGAACAGTAGATGAAGTTTATGAAGCTATTAAAGAAAAGGGACTTCAACCTGTAATGAATGATTATATATATGTTTAATTAATATTATATTTTTAGGAGAGTTTTAAAAGCTCTCCTTTATTTTATATATATTTTTTGTATAAAACATATGTTTTGTGGTATTATATAGTAATAAAGTAAGATTTTTAGTAGGAATATGGAGGAATTTATGAAAAAACTAATAGTGTTATTTCCAGGTATAAGATATAGTACAGATATGCCACTTCTTTATTATGGAAGACTTAAATATGAAGAAAGGGGTTATGAAGTTCTTCATATGAATTATGATAATACATACAAGAAAGTAAAAACTTTAGAAGAGGCTATTAAATATGGAAAAGAGTATGTTTTAAATAAATTAAAAGATATAAATTTTTTAGATTATGATGATGTTGTTTTTATTTCTAAAAGTATGGGAACAGTAGTTTCAGGGTTTATAGAAGAAAAACTAAATATAAATGTAAGACATATATATTTAACTCCTCTTAATGAAACTTTAAACTATATAAAGAAAGGAAAAAATATAATAATTGTAGTATCAGGAACTAAGGATAAACATATAGATTCAAAGGTTTTAAAAAGTCATTGTTTAAAAGAAAATATAAATTTTAAACTTATTGAAGGTGCAAATCATAGATTGGAAATTAAAAATGATATTAATAAAAATATTGAAATTTTAAAAGAAGTAGTTAAATTATATTAAATAATTGCACTATTTATTGCATTTAAAAAAGAGTAAATACTATATTATTTCTAAAATTTATCAAAAAAATTGCAATACTTTGTTAATTCTTAAATTTTTTATGTTATAATTAATTAGTAAAAGTCTTTGCTTTAATAGGAGGAATTTTTTATGGAAGTAAATATTAAAGATAATAATGGTGAAAAATATATAAAACTAATTGGAGATTTAGATGGAGTTAGCAGCAATGATGTGACAGAAAAAGTTTTAAAGGTAGCAGAGGAAAATAGTAAAATAGTAATTGATATGGCAGAATGTCCTTATGTATCAAGTGCTGGATTAAGAACCCTGCTTACAATAGGAAAAAGTGTAAAACTAAAAAAGGGTCAAATGCATATAATAAATTTAGTTGAAGAAGTAAAAGAAGTTATGGAAATGACTGGCTTTGGTAATATATTTAAAGAATTTGAAAATTAATAAAGAAATTTACATATAATGTAATGGAAAATAAGAGGAGGATATAGATGATTAGAATTGATAGCTATCCTACACATGAATATAATGGCATACAATACAGAATGGGGAAAGTTTTACCTTATGGAGCAACAATTGTTCCAAATGGAGTGAATTTTTCTATATTCTCTAAACATGCAACATCATGTGAATTAGTACTTTTTAATAAAGGTGAAAAAGAACCCTATGTTATAATTCCATTTCCAGAGGAATTTAAAATAGGTGATGTATATGCTATGGTTGTATTTAACTTAGATTATGAAACTGTTGAATATGGTTATAGAATGGATGGAAAATTTGAACCAGGAGAAGGTTTTTGGTTTAACAAAGAAAAAATATTATTAGACCCATATGCAAAGGCTATTTCAGGAAGGAATGTATGGGGGGAAGAGCCTGATTATTCAAATCAGTTTCAACATAGAGGAAGAATTATATATGATGATTTTGATTGGGAAGGAGATAGACCTTTAGAAATACCAATGCAAGATTTAATTATATATGAAATGCATGTAAGAAGTTTTACAATGAATCCTTCAAGTGAAGCTAAGTATCCAGGAACTTTTGCAGCTCTATGTGGGAAAATACCATATTTAAAAGAACTTGGAGTAAATTGTGTAGAGCTTCTTCCAATTTTTGAATTTGATGAATTTGAAAATTCAAGAGTTATAAATGGAAGAAGACTTTATAATTATTGGGGATATAGTACAGTAGGATTTTTTGCTCCAAAGGCAGGTTATGCAGCTACAGGAAAGTATAATATGGAAGTTGATGAACTTAAAAACTTTATTAAAAATTTTCATAAAGCAGGAATAGAAGTTATACTTGATGTAGTTTTTAATCATACAGCAGAAGGAAATGAAAGAGGCCCTTATATTTCTTATAGAGGAATAGATAATAAAACTTACTATCTATTAACTCCAGATGGTTATTATTATAACTTTAGTGGATGTGGAAATACTCTTAATTGTAACAACTCAATTGTAAGAAATACTATTTTAGATTGTTTAAGATATTGGGTATCTGAATATCATATAGATGGCTTTAGATTTGATTTAGCATCTATTTTATCAAGAGACCAAAACGGAGCACCAATGTCAAATCCTCCATTATTAGAGGTATTAGCCCATGATGCTATATTATCTAAATGTAAGCTTATTGCAGAAGCTTGGGATGCAGGTGGATTATATCAAGTTGGAAATTTCCCATCTTGGGGACGTTGGGCTGAATGGAATGGAAAGTTTAGAGATACAATGAGAAAGTTTGTAAAAGGTGAAGGCTATGAAGCATCAAATGTAATGAAGAGAATAGAAGGTTCAGAAGATTTATATCACAATAGAACTTCAAATGCATCTATAAACTTTATAACCTGTCATGATGGATTTACCCTTTATGATTTAGTTTCATATAATGAAAAACACAATTTTGAAAATGGAGAAGAAAATAGAGATGGTTGTAATGATAACTATAGCTGGAATTGTGGATATGAAGGTGAATGTACAGATATTGCAGTAAATGCATTAAGAAGAAAACAAATTAAAAATATGATAACACTGCTTTTAATAAGTAGAGGAATACCAATGATACTTTCAGGGGATGAATTCTGTAATACTCAATTTGGAAACAATAATGCATATTGTCAAGATAATGAAATATCCTGGCTTGATTGGAATAGATTAAAAAAGAATGAAGATATATTTAAATACTTTAAAAAGATGATAGGCTTTAGAAAATCTCACCCAGTTTTAAGAAATTGTACCTTTGATAAAGGATATAATAAAACAGGATATCCAGAACTTTCATGGCATGGAGAAGAACCTTGGAATTTAAAAAATTCTGATAACACTTTATGGTTTGCTATTATGCTTGCAGAGGAAAAGGAAAAATATAATGTGGAATGTGATTCTTATATATACATAGCTATTAATATGCATTGGGAATCTCATGGATTTACTCTTCCTGATATTCCAAAGGATAAAAAATGGTATATGTTCTCTAATACAAACTTTGATGAAAAAATTAATAACTTTGAACAAAAAGAGGATATTTTATTAGAAAATCAAAAAAATATATTAGTTTCAGAAAGAAGCATTATAATACTTGTTGGAAGGTAATTGAAAGTGGAGGGGGTTACTTATGAAATGGTTAAAGAAAGAAGCTACATTAAACAATTTAAATCCAATGATAGATGATGTTTTAAAAGGTGTAAGTAAAAGCATCAATTTAAGCAAGAAAAAATATATGGAAATAAGACTTATTTGCGAAGAAGTTTTATTAAATATAATAAGCTACTCCTATCCAAATGGAAAAGGGGAAATGATTGCAGGTTATGAATTTAAAAAAGATGAAGGTTGTGTTATATTAAAAATCTGTGATTATGGAAAAGAATTTAATATTATGAATGAAAAAGAACCAGATATAACACTAAATATTATGGAAAGGGACATTGGAGGATTAGGAATACTATTAATAAAAAAGGTATCTGATTCAGTAGAATACGAAAGAAAAGAAAATATGAATGTTTTAACTGTAAAAAAGTATTGTAATTAATACAATAAAAAAGAGGAGTAAGATTTTGAGAGAAATTTTTGATGTATTTACTGAAAAAAAGCAATTTAAAAAGCTTTTAATTCTTTCATTTTTAATATTTTTGGAATCTATTCCATATAAAAAGGCATTTATGATAATGCCAATGACAACAAGGATAATGCCCTTAAATTCAATATCTCCAGTTATAGGAATGTTTTTTGGCCCTATAGGAGCATGGGCAATGGCCTTTGGAAATCTTGCAGCAGAATTTGTTATTGTAGGAAAACTTAATTATAAAGTTTTATTACTAGCTTTTTCTGTACAATTTTTTTATACATATGTACCTTATAAGATGTGGTACACTGTAGGTGTAAAAGAAAAATGCGAGTTTCCAAGTTTAGAAGATGTTAAGTCTATATCAAAATATATTTATATTACACTTATTAACTCAATAATAGCAGTACTACTTTTAGAATTATCCTATAGGCTTTGTGGAATTTCAGAAATAAACTTAAGAAGTTTATTTCTGTTAACATTTAATACTTTTACTTTTCCTATAATAGTTGGAATTCCATTAATGATAATACTGTCTTCTACAAGGCTTAAGAGATATATTCCTAAAGCAAAAAAAAGTGATATTCCTACAGAAAGATATACAAACCTTATACATTTAACAATAATTTTAGGTGTATGTAATTTAATTTACTGTGAAAATTATGGCTATGGAGATAACAAAATTACAATAGTTCTTTTATTATTTGCTATATATAGTCTTCTTTTAGTATATGTTATATTACCAATATCTAAAACCATTAATTTAGATAAAAAAACAAGCTTTAATAATAGAGTTTCCATGAAGGGAAAAACAACTATAGCCTTTTTAATAATTGGAATTGTATTTATTGTTTTTATAGCTATAGCTATGTGTGTAGTTTTAAAAATATTACACTACAATGATTCATCAATATTTAATTTGCTTTGTATTATGATAGGAGTATGTACAGTTTTTGTATTTATAGTGACTTTATTAGCTCTTAATTATATGGAAAATAAAATGACAATTCCACTTGAAACTTTATTTAATGCAGTAAAGTTAACTTCAAATATAGGAGATGACTATGATACTGAAGAGGAGTTAAAAGCAATAGAGTTGTGTAAAAATATTAAAAGTGGAAATGAAATTGAAGAACTTGCTATAGCATTTTCAAGTATGATAGATAAAATAAATAATTATTGTAAAAACCTTGCTGAAATAACAGAAGAAAGAAAAAGGGGAATAATAGAACTTTCCTTAGCAGTAAAGATACAAGAATCTATACTTCCAAGAAAGTTTCCAGCTTTTCCAGATAGGGCAGATTTTGAAATATTTGCAGATATGACACCAGCTAAAAATTTAGGAGGAGATTTTTATGATTTCTTCTTAATTGATGATAATAAGTTATGTTTTGTTGTTGCAGATGTATCAGGAAAGGGAATACCAGCTGCACTTTTTATGATGAGTGCAAGGGCTATAATAAAAAATCTTGTATTAATAACTTCAGATGTTTTAGAAATTGTAAAAGAGTTAAATACTCAACTTAATCAAGGAAATGAAACTTATATGTTTGTTTCAGCCTTTATATCAATAATAGATTTACAAACAGGTATTATGACCTTTGTAAGTGCAGGACATAACCCACCACTTATTAAAAAAAGAGGTAATGAAAAATTTGAATATATGAAGGTAAAAAACAATTGTATATTAGGAATAGAAGAAAATGTAAACTTTGAAAAACAAGAAATTAAACTTGAAAAAGAAGATGTTATATTTGTTTATACAGATGGAGTAACAGAGGCAAGAAATGAGGAAAAATTATATGGAACTTCTAAATTAGAAGAAACCTTAAATAAAGAATATGATGGAGATATATATAATGTAGTTCCAAAGATAAGAAAAAGCATTGATGAATTTTCAGAAGGAAAATCTCAATATGATGATATAACAATGCTTGTATTTAAATATAATAAATAAAACTTTAACAAAATTAAAAAGCTGTTTTATGAAGAAATAGAATATAGTACTTTGCTAAGAGTATATATGTTATGAAATTTCTTCATGAAACAGTATTTTTTTTGTAAAATATTATAAAAAAACATTATAAAGTATATGAAAGAAATTTTAAATAACAAACAATTTAATATGCGAAAAAAATATTGATATTACTAACTTTTAAAACTTAAAATTTTTATACTTTTCTATACAACAAAAAAGCTATTGCCTTAAAATTTAAGTACAACAGCTTTTTTTATTAATTATTCTATTTCTCCAAGAAGAGAGAAAGGTTGAGCTCTATAGATTTTTACATTAACAAGTTTTCCTATAAGGCTTGTATCTCCTGAGAAGTTTACAAGTCTTCCATTTCTTGTTCTTCCCATAAGCTTAGTTTCATCATTTTTACTAGTACCTTCTACTAAAACTTCAACAGTTTTTCCTTCATAGAATTTATTTCCCTTTATTACATTTTCATTAACAGCTTCAACAAGTCTATTAAATCTTTCATGTTTTATATCCTCTGGAATTTGATTTTCCATTTTGTCAGCAGGGGTATGATTTCTTCTTGAATATATAAAAGTAAAGGCAGAGTCATATTTAACTTCTTTAACTAAATCTATAGTGTTTTGTATATCTTCTTCACTTTCTCCAGGGAATCCTACAATTATGTCAGTTGTAATTGAACATTCTGGTATTTCTTCTTTAATTTTATTTATAAGGCTTAAATACTTTTCTTTAGTATAATGTCTATTCATAGCTTTAAGCATTGTATCAGAACCACTTTGTACAGGAAGGTGAATTTGTTCACATACCTTATCACATTCTTTTACAGCCATAATAACTTCTTCTGTTAAATCCTTAGGATGAGAAGACATAAATCTTATTCTTTCAAGACCTTCAATTTCATTAACCTTTCTAAGAAGCTTAGCAAAGTTAATATCTTCTTCAAGCCCCTTTCCATAAGAATTAACATTTTGTCCAAGTAAAGTTACTTCTTTATATCCCTTAGAAACTAAATCTTTTATTTCATTTAATATATCTTCAGATTTTCTACTTCTTTCTCTTCCTCTTACATAAGGAACAACACAATATGTACAGAAATTATTACAACCATACATTATAGTAACAAAAGCCTTTATAGAACTTTCTCTATCTATTGGAATTCCTTCAACAATTTTTGTTTCTTTATCTAATATTTCCTTAACTTGCACTCCTTCAGTTTTAACTCTATTTAAATATTCAGGAAACTTATAAGCATTGTGAGTTCCAAATATAATATCAACATATGGGAAAGTTTTTAAAATCTTATCTGCCATACCTTCTTGTTGCATCATACAACCACATATACCAATTACAAGGTTAGGATTTTTCTTCTTAACTTTTTTAAGTTCTCCTAAATTACCATAAACTCTATTTTCAGCATTTTCTCTTACACAACATGTATTAAATATTATAATAGAAGCTTCATCTCTATTTTCAGTCTTTTCATAGCCCATAGATTTAAGCATTCCAGACATTTTTTCTGAATCTTCTTCATTCATTTGACATCCATAAGTCACTATATGATAAGTTTTATTATCATCATGATTAATTATTCTTTTCTTCATTCTTTTCTCCTTTTATTAAAATTCTTAATACATTATAGCATAATAAATAAGAAAAATGAAATAATGAAAAATATGAAGATTTATAATTTTATGGTATACTTAATTTAAAAATTATTGTATATAGGAGTTATATATATATATGAATAAAAAATTACCTTATGGACAAAGTAATTATGAAATGATTATAAAAAATGGATATTTATATGTTGATAAAACAAAATATATAGAAAAATTAGAAAGTCTTCATGACAGATTTATATTTTTTTTAAGACCAAGAAGGTTTGGGAAAAGTCTTTTTACTTCTGTTTTAGAAAATTATTATGATATAAAAAAGAAGGATAAATTTAAAGAATTATTTAAAGGCACTTATATAGTAGAAAATCCAACGTTAGAGAAAAATAGCTATTATATACTTAAATTTAATTTTTCAGGTCTTATTACAGAAAATGCAGAATCTTTACTTAAAAGTTTTCATGATACATGCATTAAATCCTATGATAAATTTTTAAATACTTATAATCTTAATATAGAATATGATAAAACAGGATATCCTTCAGATGTATTTAATAAATTTTTAAATGAAGTATCCTTTAATATTAGTGGACCTATTTATATAATAATAGATGAGTATGACCATTTTGCAAATGAACTATTAAGTTTTAAAACAGATTTATTTTCAAGTCTTGTAAGTAAAACTGGTTTTATAAGAAAGTGGTATGAGGTTTTAAAAATAGGAACAGAATCTATAGTACAAAGAATATTTGCAACAGGAGTAAGTCCTATAACTTTAGATAGTCTTACATCTGGATTTAATATATCAACTGATATAACAAGATATGAAAAATTTAATGAAATGATGGGTTTTACAGAGGAAGAAGTAAGAAAACTTATAAAAAGAAGTATATCTGACAAAATAGAAATAGATAATATTATAGAAAAAATGAAAGTTAATTATAATGGATACCTTTTTTCAGAAGAAGCTAAAAAAACAGTATTTAATAGTGATATGGTTCTTTATTGTTTAAAGAATCTTGAAGACACAAAGCACTTCCCAAGAGAGCTTATAGATAAAAATATAGCAAGTGATTATGCAAAGCTTGGTAATATATTTGAACTTAAAAATAAAAATGAAAATTATAAAGTTTTAGAAAAAATTTTAAAAAATGAAGAAATAACTGCAAGGATTACAAATCAGTTTAATTTAGAAAGAAGATTTACTGAAGAAGACTTTATATCTCTTTTATTTTACTTAGGACTTCTTACAATAAAAGGTGAAGATTTTGGAGATGTAATTTTAGGTACACCTAATAATGCTATAAGAGAATTATATTTTGATTTTTATGGTGAAAGGTTAAAAGAAGAAAGTCAGTATAACATAGATTCTTTAATAATAAAAAGTGCAATAAAGGATATTGCTAAAAATGGAAGTAACTTAAAGCTTATTGAGATAGTTGAAAATACATTAAATAAATTATCTAATAGAGATTATATTACTTTTAATGAAAAGTATATAAAATTAATATTTTTAACTTATTGTTATTTAAGTAGGATATATCTAGTAAAATCAGAATATGAAGTAGAGGGTGGATATATAGATATTGCACTTCTTAAACAAGCAAATATGAACCCTAAATATTTTGCAATAATAGAGCTTAAATATATTACAAAATCTAAGTATGAAGAAAAGGGTCAAGATATAGTTAAAGAAAAATTAGAGGAAGCTATAGAGCAATTAAATAAATATAAACTTTCAGAAGAACTAAAAAATATTAAAAATTTAAAAAAGTGGGCAGTAATATTTGTAAATGATAAATGTCTAGCAAATGTTGAAGTTTAGCATATTAAATATTGATTTAACTAAGCTTTAATGTTACTATAATCATAAGTATTTACTAGATAAAAAAACTTTTTTAGGAGGATTTTTGTGAAGAAAAAAAATTGTCTTATTATTTTTTTAGTGTTTTTAATTGGTATAGTAATAGGAAACTTACTTAATTTAAAAAACAGTGCAAAAGCTAGTGATTCTGATGTAATTCAAGTTGAAAAAACCTTTGGAGTAGAGTATTTAATTAATTCAGGTGAGGCTAAAGCTTTAAGATATCAATCTTATAATATAGCAAGTAAAAGGCTTGAAGAATTAAAAAAAGAACATGAAAATGAAGAAAATTTAGCTGTTATTTTAGATATAGATGAAACAATATTAAAAAATTATTACTATCTAGCACAACAGTTTTTAGGAAAAGAAGAGTATAAAAATATGAGCTTTTCTAGTTGGGTTCAAGAAGAAAAGGGAACTATTATAGAAGGGGCAGAGGAATTTTTAAATAAAGCAAAAGAACTTAATATAGAAGTGTTTTATATAACAAATAGAGCATTAAAAACTAAAGAAGCTACAATAAATAATTTAAATTCTTTAAATCTTCCTTATGCAGATGAGAATCATATCCTTTTAAAGGAAAGTTCTTCCTCAAAAGAAAGTAGAGTAAAGAAAGTTCAAGAAAATCATAATGTTTTAATGTATGTAGGAGATAATTTAGGAGATTTTCCAGAGGGTTTTTATAAAAAAAGCAATAAAGAAAGATGCAAAATAGTAGAAGAGAATAAAGAAAAATTTGGAGTAGAGTATATTATAATTCCAAATACTATTTATGGAACTTGGGATGATAAGACCTTTAATGAAATGATAGAAGAAATAGAAGGTTATGAAAGTGAAAGTAAATAGTTAAGACCAATTAAAAAAGAAGTAGAACTAAAATTTAGTTTTGCTTCTTTTTTAATTTTCCTTTCATTTAGTTAGAAAGTGTAAATTATTAGTTTCTAGTGATAGGCTTTAAAAATAAGAAATATAAATTAACATTTTTTTACTTTTAAAAAATATTAATATGCGAAAAAATGTATATTATATATTAAAATTTAAAAAAACAAAAACAAAATAAAAAGAAAAATTTCTGCTATAATATATCCATAAAAGATAAAGAAAAGAGGAAAAAAATGATAAAACAAACACTCTTAAATGAGTTTAAAAAAAGCACTTCTAGAAAAAATGATAAAGATGGAGAAAGAATTTTAAAAAATGATTTAATTTCTGATTTTAGTTATGAAAACAATGATGAAACTATAATTTTAATAAGTTCTGTAATATCTGAAAATTTATTTAGTGAATATTCCTGTAAAATAGATATAGATAAAAAAACTAAAGAAGTATTATTTACTCATTGTAGCTGTGATGATTTTGAAAAAGAAAGTGTTAAGAAAAAAAATTATTGTTGTAAGCATTTAACAGCCACTTTTTATAAATTTTTAAAAGCTTTAGATGAAGATAGTAATTTAGCTTTAGAACTTGGTTTAAATATAGAAAAAAAGGAACTTGTAAAAAAATCTGAAGGTTCTATATTAGATTTTTTACTTCAAAATGATAAAAAATCTTTATTTTTAAAATTTGAGGTAATTTTAAATAAATCCTTATGGAATGATAAAATTACAGCTCAATTTAAAATTGGAACTGAAAATATGAAGTCTAGTAAGCTTTATGCTTTAAAAGATATATATGCTTTTTTAACTGCTTTTTACAATGAAATTTCTCTTCCCTATGGAAAAGATTTTGTATTTAATATAAGAGAACAAAGCCTTAAACCAAAGGATAAAAAGCTTATAAAATTTATTGAAATGCTTAAAGAAATGGATATGTCAAAAAGCATTTATAAAAGGCTTGATGAAAAATTAATAAATGGTAAAAACTTAGTTATTCCAAAGGCATTATTAAGAGAGTTTTTAATAATTATTTCAAAGCATAGAGTTTATTTAGGGGAAGGCTTTTATTCAAGACAAATAGAAACAGAAATTATTTTTGATAAAATTCCTATTCCAATGGGCTTAAAAACTTTAGGAGACATGATAAAACTTGAAGCTTTAAGAGGTGTTCCAAAGGCATTAAATGATAATGAGGATGTATTTTTATATGATACTTTAATATATCTTCCACCAGAGGAGCAGCTTGAAAATTTAAAACCATATCTTGAAGTTTTTACCCACGGAAATTCAATATTTTTTACTAAAGAAGAAGAGTATAGAGTATTAAAAGAGCTTATACCTTCAATGCAAAAGGTAACTTCTAATATTGAATTATCTAAGGATTTAAGTGAAAAAATAGTCATAGCTAAGCCTAAATTTAAATTTTATTTTGATAAAGATAAAAACATTACAGTTTATTTAAGGGTTTCTTATGATAAATATGAATTTGATTATTTTGAAGGATACTTTGAAAAGGTAATTTATAGAGATACTTTAAAAGAAGAAAGTGTAGTTAAAGAACTTTATAAATTAGGTTTTGAAAATGTAAATAATAGTTTTGTATTATTAAAGGATGATGATTATATTTTTCAGTTTTTTAAAAAGGATATTTTAAATCTTCAAAAGATAGGTGAAGTATATTATTCTGAAAGTTTTACTGGAATAAAATCTATTTCAAAGGGAAGTTTTAAAGGTGATATAAGAAAAGGAAAATATGATTATTTTGAATTAAATTTTTCTATAAAAGGTTTAGAAAATGAAGAAATTTTAAGTATATTAAAAGCCTTTAGAGATAATAAAAAATATTATAAGCTTAAAACTGGAGAATTTTTAGATTTAGAAGAAATAGAACTTAAAAAGTTTTTAAAGCTTTTAGAAAGCTTAGAAGGGGAAAATAAAATTGAAGAAAATAAAGTTTCCTTTCCTAAAAGTAAGGGTATATATTTAGAAAAATACTTAGAAGAAGAAAAGATGAAAAATTTTAGAGGAAGAAAAGAATTAAAATCTTTAAAAAATATGCTTCTTGATGTAAGTAATACAAATTTTAATATACCTAAAAATTTAAATGGTGTTTTAAGAAATTATCAAGAAAAGGGCTTTAAATGGTTAAATACTTTAGATTATTTAGGCTTTGGGGGAATTTTAGGAGATGAAATGGGACTTGGAAAAACCTTTCAAACAATAGCTTTTCTTCTTTCAAAGGAAGATTCAAAAAGTCTTATAGTTGCACCAACTTCTCTTGTATTTAACTGGTATAGTGAATTTAAAAAATTTGCTCCTTCTTTAAAGGTTGTTATGGTAAATAAAAGTCCTAGTGAAAGGGAAGAGATAATAAAAGATTATAAAAAATATGATATTTTAATAACAACTTATAACTTAGTAAAAAGGGATTTAGAAAGCTATAAAAAAATTTTTTTTCATTATGTAATTCTTGATGAAGCTCAAAATATTAAAAATCCTTCATCTCAAAATGCAAAATCAGTTAAAGAATTAAAATCTAAAAATAGATTTGCCCTAACTGGTACTCCAATTGAAAATTCTCTTATGGAGCTTTGGAGTATATTTGATTTTATAATGCCTAATTATCTTTATGATGAAAATAAATTTACTACAAGGTACTATAGAAGACTTGAGGAAGAGCCTGTAATAATAGAAGAACTTAAAAGGCTTGTAACTCCTTTTATATTAAGAAGATATAAAAAAGATGTAATAAAAGAACTTCCAGATAAAATAGAGAAAAAATTAATAATTCCAATGGAAGAAGAACAAAAAAAGGTATATAAAGCTTACTTAGAACAAATTAAAGCATTAATAGAAAAAAAGGTTATAAATGATGAGTTTAAAAGTAGCAAAATAGAAATATTATCCTACATTACAAAGCTAAGACAAATAGCTATAGACCCTTCTTTAGTAATGGATAAATATTTAGGGGAAAGTGGAAAAATGGAGGCTATCTTAGAACTTGTTACTCAAGGGATAGAAGAAAATCATAAAATACTTATTTTTTCTCAATTTACTTCAGTACTAAAAAATATTTCAAAGCTTTTTAAATTAAATGATATATCCTTTAGTTATTTAGATGGTTCAACCCCTTCAAAGGAAAGAGGAAAACTTGTAGAAGACTTTAACAAAAATTCAAATTCAGTATTTTTAATTTCTTTAAAAGCAGGAGGTACAGGTCTTAATTTAACAAGTGCAGATATAGTAATACATTTTGACCCTTGGTGGAACCCAGCTGTAGAAGACCAGGCAAGTGATAGAGCCCATAGAATAGGGCAAAAAAATGTGGTAGAAGTTATAAAAATGATTTCTGAAAACTCAGTAGAAGAAAAAATAGTAAATCTTCAAGAGGAAAAAAGAAAGCTTATAGATAGTGTAATGGGAGAAAATATTGTTTTAGGTGAAAACTTAAGTTCTTTAACAGAAGAGGATATAATGTTTTTATTTAGTAGGTAAAATAAAACAACATACATTTTTTTATTATTGTGTTAAAATAGTTTTATGAATTAAAAAAAGATACGGAGGAATTAAAAAAATGAGCTTGACCCCAATGATGAAGCAATATTTAGAGATTAAAGAAAAATATCCTGACTGTATATTATTTTTTAGAGTAGGAGATTTTTATGAAATGTTTTTTGAAGATGGAAAAACAGCTTCAAGAGCATTAGAATTAGTTTTAACAGGAAAGGATTGTGGCCTTGAAGAAAGAGCACCTATGTGTGGTATTCCATATCATGCAGCTTCAACATATATATCTAGATTAATAGCACAAGGTTATAAAGTAGCAATTGGAGAGCAAGTAGAAGACCCTAGTTTAGCCAAAGGCTTAGTTAAAAGAGAAGTTATAAAAGTTATAACTCCTGGCACTTATATAGATTTAAATAGTACAGAAAACTTAAATACTTACTTAATAGCTATATATGAAGATTATAATAAAGTAAGTATAGCTTTAACTGATATAGGTACTGGAGAATTTAAAGTAACTTCTTTTACAAATTTAAAAACAACCCTTTTAGATGAACTTTCAAAAATTGGTCCAAAGGAAGTTATTGTTGATGTAAATATGAATGAGGATTTAGTAAAGGATATTCATAATTCAACAAATGCTCTTATAACTAAAAAAAATCTTCAAGAATTTAGAGTAGATGATAAAGACCTTATAAATCAATTTTCAGAAGCTGAAGTTTCAGGTCTTGATGAAACTTCTAAAAATAGTAGTAAGGTTTTATTAAAATATATATTAGAGACTCAAAAGATGAATCTTACAAATATAAATTTTTTAGAAACTTATGATATAGTTAATTTTATGACTATAGATGGCAATTCAAGAAGAAACTTAGAATTAACAGAAAGTATAAGGGAAAAAAGTAAAAAAGGTTCTCTCTTATGGGTTATGGATAAAACAGCTACAGCTATGGGTGGAAGAGCTTTAAGAAGATGGATTGATGAGCCTTTAATAATAAAAAAGGAAATTGAAAAAAGATTAGATGGAGTAGAAGAATTATTTTCAAATTTATCTTTAAATGATGATGTGCGTGAAGCTTTAAAGGACATTTATGATATAGAAAGAATTGTAGGAAAGGTATCTAGTGGAAATGTTAATGGAAAGGATATGGTTTCTTTAAGAACTTCTTTAGAGAAAATACCTAGAATAAAAGAAGTTTTAAAAAATACCTCTTCAGAAATATTAAAAGAATATTATAATGATTTAGATGAGCTTTTAGATATAAAAGAGCTTCTTCAAAAAAGTATTATAGATGACCCTTCTCTTTCAATAAAAGAAGGAAATATAATAAAAGAAGGCTATAATGAAGAGGTTGATAATTTAAGAGGAGCAAAACTTCATGGTAAAGAATGGATAGCTTCTTTAGAAAGTTCTGAAAGGGAAGTTACAGGAATAAAATCTTTAAAGGTTGGTTTTAATAAAGTCTTTGGATACTATATAGAAATATCAAAGGCAAATTATTCATTAATTCCAGAGGGAAGATATATAAGAAAACAAACCCTTTCAAATGCTGAAAGATATATAACAAGTGAACTTAAAGAAATGGAAGATAAAATTTTAGGAGCAGAAGAAAAGCTTATGGCTCTTGAATATAATCTTTTTGTTGATATAAGAAAAAAGGTTGAAAAAGAAATTTCAAGATTAAAGAAAAGTGCAAGGATTTTAGGAAACTTAGATGCTTTATCAACTTTAGGAATAGTTGCCCTTGAAAATAATTATGTTAAACCTTCTATAAATGAAGAGGGGATTATAAACATAAAAGAAGGAAGGCACCCTGTTGTAGAAAAAGTTATACCAAAGGGAGAATTTGTATCTAATGACACTTTACTTAATAAAGAAGATAATCAACTTCTTTTAATTACAGGTCCTAACATGGCAGGTAAATCTACATATATGAGGCAAGTAGCTTTAATTACCCTAATGGCACAAATGGGGTCTTTTGTACCTGCAAGTTATGCAAATATCTCTATATGTGATAAGATATTTACAAGAATAGGAGCATCTGATGACTTAGCAGGAGGAAAATCTACTTTTATGGTTGAAATGTGGGAAGTTTCTAATATTTTAAAAAATGCCACTTCAAAAAGCCTTGTTTTATTAGATGAAGTTGGTCGTGGAACATCTACCTATGATGGATTAAGTATAGCCTGGTCTGTAATTGAACATATTTCAAAGAAAGAAGATTTAAGATGCAAAACACTATTTGCAACTCACTATCATGAATTAACAAAGCTTGAAGGAACTATAAAGGGAGTTAAAAACTATTCAGTAGCAGTTAAAGAATATGAAGATAATATAATCTTTTTAAGAAAAATAGTTGAAGGTGGAGCAGACCAATCTTATGGAATAGAAGTTGCAAAACTTGCAGGACTTCCAGAAGGTGTAATTGAAAGAGCTAAGGAAATATTAGAAGGTCTTGAGAAAAACTCTACTACTACTACTTCTTCTGAAAATAAAGTTAAATATGATTTTCAAAAAGAAGAAGAAGATGACTTGAATAAAATAGCAGCAGAGGAAATTTCAACAACTTATGAAGTTCAAGAAGAGCCTTGTAAGAAAGAAAGTTATAAAGAATCAATATGTATAGAAGAGAAAATTGTATCACCTAAAAAGATGAAAAAAATGCCTGCAATGCAACTTGACTTTAATTATATAGAAAAAGAAAGTCTTCTTAATGAAATTGCAAACTGTGATATTTTAAATATGACTCCACTAGATGCAATGAATACATTATACAAATTAGTTAAGGAAGCTAAAAGAATAGAACAGGAGGGTTAAAAAACTTTGAAAAGAATTAACCTACTAGATGAAAATACATCTAATAAAATAGCAGCAGGAGAGGTAGTTGAAAGACCCTCTTCTGTTGTTAAAGAACTTATAGAAAATAGTATTGATGCAAATGCTAGAAATATAACAATAGAAATAGAAGAAGGGGGAGAAAAGCTAATTAAAATAATAGATGATGGAGATGGAATACATCCAGAGGATATAAAAAAGGCTTTTTTACCTCATGCTACAAGTAAAATAAAAAATTCCTCTGATATATTTTCAATAAATACTCTAGGTTTTAGAGGAGAAGCTCTTCCTTCAATAGCTGCTGTTTCTAAAGTAAGCTTAAAGTCTAAAATTCAAGAAGAAGACTTTGGACGTGAAATAATAATAGAAGGTGGGGAAATTTTATCCTTTAATGAATGTGGAATAAATAAAGGAACTTCAATAGAAGTTAAAGACTTATTTTTTAATGTTCCAGCAAGAAAAAAGTTTTTAAAAACAAGCTCTAGGGAAGCCTCTTTAATTTCTGATATTGTATCAAGAATAGCCCTTGCAAATCCTAGTATAAGCTTTAAACTTTTTAATAATGGTAAAAAGGTATTAAATACCTATGGAAATAGTAATCTTTTAGATGTTACTAGAACTATTTATGGAAAAAACATAGGAGAAAATATTATATATTTTGAACACTCAGAAGATACTCTAACTTTATATGGCTATATAGGAAAAGAAGTTATTGCAAGAGGCTCTAGAAACAATCAAAGTATTTTTGTTAATGGAAGATATATAAAAAATAAAACTTTAGTTGTTGCAGTAGAAAATGCTTTTAAATCCTTTAGTACAGTTAATAAATTCCCCTTCTTTATATTATTTATAGAGGTATACCCAGAAAATATAGATGTTAATATTCATCCTACTAAGGCAGAAATTAAATTTAAAGATGAAAGATTAATATTTAAAAAGGTTTTTGATACTGTTCATGAAGCATTAAGAAATGAAATATTTAAAGAATTTCAAGTTAAGAAAGATGAAAATACAAGCTTTAAAAAAGATGAATTTAAAGAAATATCCTTTGATATAAAAGATGACTATGAGAAAAAAGAAAGAACAAAAGTTACTTTACCTGTAGATTTAAACTATGAAAAAATTTCTTCAAAAGACTGTCAAAATATATATGAAAAAGATTATAGTGATTCATCAAGTTCTAAATATTTAGAAGAAACTAAAACAAATAATAATGTAAATTATAATAATATAGATTCTAAGGAAAATAGTATTTTAAATGAAAACTTTACTTTAAGAGAAAATTTTTATAAAGATAATGTTTTAGATGAAGAAACTAAAGAAAATTTATCTAATAAAAATCCTAATGAAAAAGTTCCTAAATTTCCTCCATTAAGGATAATAGGACAATTTAATAAAACTTATATATTAGGAGAATATGATGAAGTTTTATATATAATAGACCAACATGCAGCTCATGAAAAAATACTTTTTGAAAAATACTTTAAAAGTATAGAAGAAGGAAGTATAATAATTCAACCTCTTCTAGTACCAGAAATTATAGACTTAACTCTTGATGATTTTTCTTACTATGAAGAAAATAAAGAAATATTTAAAAATGCAGGCTTTACCTTAGAGGAATTTGGAGGAAATTCCTTAGCATTAAAGGAAGTACCCTACTTTTTAGGAAAGCTTGATGCAAAGGGATTATTTTTAAACATTTTAGATAATATAAAAGAACTAGGAAGTGGAAAAACTTCAGAAGTTAAATATAATAAAATAGCAACTATGGCATGTAAGGCAGCAGTTAAGGGACATGACCTTTTATCTGAACAAGAAATGATAAAACTTGTAGAGGATTTAAGATACATAAATGACCCATTTCACTGTCCTCATGGAAGACCAACTATAATAAAATTTACTAATTATGATTTAGAAAAAAAATTTAGGCGTATTGTATAGTTAAACAAAAGCTTAATTTTAGGCACATAAGTTGTATTCCTATCTTTGTTCCGCTGCTCCGTCGACAGGCTCCAAGTCCGCTGCTACACAAAATAGGAATACAACTTATGAATACACAAAAATTAGCATTAGTCAAATACAATATAGATAAATAAAACAAATAAAAAAAGAAGGTGAATTGTAATATTGAAGGAAAAAATAATAGTGCTTGGTGGGCCTACGGCTGTTGGGAAGACTGAGCTTTCTGTGGATTTGGCTAGAAGAATTGATGGAGAGATTATTTCGGCAGATTCTATGCAGATTTATAAGTATATGGATATAGGTTCTGCTAAGGTTTCTAAGGAGGAGATGAAGGGTATTCCTCATTATATGATAGATATTATTGAACCTGACAAAGAGTTTTCTGTAGCTGATTTTAAGGAATTAGGAATGAAGAATTTAGAAAATATAATCTCTAAAGGAAAAACTCCTATAATTGCAGGTGGAACTGGGCTTTATATAAATGCTTTAACTTGTAATATGAATTTTACTGAATCTAAAAAGGATGAAGAGTATAGAAAATATTTAATGGATTTAACCTATGAAAAAGGAAATGAATATGTACATGAAATGCTTAAAAGTATTGACCCTGTAAGTTATAGAGAAATTCATCCTAATAATAGGAAAAGGGTTATTCGTGCTCTTGAAGTTTATAAAACAACAGGAAAGGCTTTTAGTGAATATAATGCAGGAGAAAATTTTTATGAAAGTCCTTATGATATACACTATTTTGTTCTTAATATGGATAGAGAAAAACTTTATGAAAGAATAAATTTAAGAGTGGATATTATGATGGAAAAAGGTCTTTTAGATGAATGTATAAAGCTTAAAAAAATGGGGTATAATTCTTCAATGCAGTCTATGCAAGGAATAGGATATAAAGAGATTTTATATTACTTAGAAGGAAATATTTCTTTAAAAGAAGCTGTAGATATGATAAAACAAGGCTCTAGAAATTATGCCAAGCGTCAATTAACTTGGTTTAGAAGGGACCCTAGAGTTAAATTTTTAGATAAAGATTCTCTTAGCTATGATGAAATACTTAATTATATAATTAAAGATTTAGAAAAATAAAACTAAAAGTGAGGTGCTTTAAGTGTGTGTATATTTAAATACAATTAGCCCATTAAATAAGTTTAAAGAATTATTAAGAAGTAAATATTTTGTAGATAAGACTATGTTAATAGAAAAAACAAATGATATTTTAGACACTAGAGATAAATTCTTATGTATAACAAAGCCTAGAAGGTTTGGAAAATCATCTGTGGCAGATATGCTTGGAGCTTATTATTCTAAAGCCTTTAATAGTGAAGATGTTTTTAATAAACTTAATATTTCAAAAGTAAATAATTATAAAGAGCATTTAAATAAGTATAATGTAATATACATGACTTTAAATAAGTTACCTAAGGAAGGAAATACCTATTTTGATTATATAAATATGATTCAAGGGTATTTAATAAAAGATATAACAAAAAAATTTCCATTTATAAAAGCAGAAGATTATTATTCAATAGATGATATTTTTTCTGCTACTGGTGAAAAATTTGTTTTTATAATAGATGAATGGGATTATATATTTAGTCATAACCTTTTTAAAGAAAATCAAGATGACTTTTTAGAATTTTTAAGAAATATTTTAAAAGATAAAGAATATGTATCTTTAGCCTATATGACAGGGGTATTACCTATAAAACAATATTCAACAGGTTCAGCCCTTAATATGTTTAATGAATATACTATGTTAAATGATAGAATTTATGCAGAATATTTTGGCTTTACAGAAGAGGAAGTTAAAGGGCTATGTTCTAAAGAAAATAGTGTTAGTTTTAAAGAAATTAAAGAATGGTATAATGGCTATACTACCAATAAAGGAAAATCTATATATAATCCTCGTTCAGTTGTATGTGCTTTAAGAGATGATTATTGTAAAAGCTATTGGACTAGTACAGGTGCTATGGATGAAGTATTATTTTATTTAAAATATAATATAGCAGAGGTAAGAAATGATATTATTGAAATGGTATCAAAAAACTCTGTGGAAGTATATTTAGATGAAGAATATAGGGCAGGTCAAGATACTTTAGAAACAAAGGAAGAAATATATTCTGCTATGATAGTATATGGCTTTTTATCTTATTATGATGGTATTTTAAAAATTCCTAATAAAGAATTAATGAAGGAATTTGAAAAAGCTTTAAGAGATAAATCTTTTGGTAAAATTGTGACAATAATAGGTAATTCAAAGAAAATGATAAAAGAAAAAGATTATGCACAAAAGTTAAGAGAAGAAAATGAAGATAAAAAAATATTAGCAGTTACTATTTGCTATAATTGAAAAACAAAAGAACATGAATGTATGATAGAAGAAATATAAAAGGGAGCTTAATTTGTGTAGCTCCCTTTAATTTATGGATATACTGCATAACCATTAACTTTCCATGTATTATCTTCTTTTACTAATTCAAAGGTTTTTGTGGAAATTGTTTTTCCTGGTAGCCAATCTCCAGTTGCAATAAAATCATCAGAACATATAATTTCTACTTCTGAATCAACTAAAACTTCATTTTCTTTAGTTTCATTGTCTCTAATTTTAAAGCTTATTAATTTCATAGATTTTAAATCATTTTTTAGTACATTTAAGACATCTTCATTAAAAATCTTTTGATTTTTTTTAGTACTATATTTTTTGATTTTTTCCATATCACTTTCTACTAAAGCATTTAAATAGTTTGAAATTACTTCTTTTGCATCATTTTCAGTAATATAGTTATTTTCTTTAGAATTACCACATCCACAAAAACAAAGTATTAATAAAAAAGTAATAGCCATTTTAAAGTATTTTCTTATGATAATCACTTCCTATTCTAATGTTGTAATTTAATAGTAACATGAAATTTCTTGAAAATGGTTACAGAAAAGTAATAGTAGAACAATTAGAGAATGGTTTGCAGAATATGAAATAAAACTTTATAATTATAGTGTTACAATAAAGTAAAGAAAGGTGATAAAAGATATGGAAAGTTTAGGCTTTGTTCTTATACAAGGTGTTTTAGGAGCATTTGCTGGATATATTACAAATACCTATGCTGTTAATATGCTTTTTAAAGAGTATACTCCTTTAAAGTTAGGTGGAGTAGTTAAGAAAAATAAAGAAAAGTTTATAGATGAAATTAGTTCTTTAGTAGAAAAGGATATTATAAATGGTAATACATTAAAGGATAATATTGAATCTGATGATTTTAAAGAAGCCCTTAAAAAGGTATGTTATGACTTTTTTAATAAATATCTTCCTGAAAATATTGAAGGTAAAAAGATAAAAGAAATTTCAGGCTATAATGAAACAAGAAAGCATTTAGAAAGTTATATAAATTCTAATTTTAAAGATGTATTTTTTGAGGTATGTGATAATGCTTTAGAAAATTTTACTTTAGAAGATATTTTTAAAAAAGAATATATAAATGAAATAAGTGAAAGTTTATATATTCTTCTTTTAAAAGAATTTGAAAATAATAAAGAGCTTAAAGAAATAATTTATGATTTGTATAATGAAAATACATCACTATCTTTAAATATGGTTTTAAGTGAAAACTCTAAATTATTTATAAAAAACAATATAGAAGAGATTACAAAAAACTCTTTATCTAAATTAATAAATGATGATGAAAAGTTAAAAGAATTTTTAGATAAAGTTTATAAATGTTTAAATATTGAAGAGGTTATAGACAGTTTTCAAATAAGTTTAAAGAATAAAAGTATTTCTGAAATATTTACTGAAAATGATATTAAAAATTTAAGTCATGATTTATATGAATATATTAATGAATATTTAAATTCTGAAAAGGGCTTTAATTTCTTTTTAGATTTAATAAATAAAATAATAGATACTTTAAAAAATATAGATTCTTCTTTATATAGTGTTATAAAATCTAAAGATAATTCTTCTTTAGAAAATAGACAAAATTTAAAAGAAACTGCTATTACTTTATATGATATTATTCCAGAAAAGTTTGAGGATAGCATTTTTGAATTTATAAATAAAAGCTTAATTGAATTTCTTCCATATATAGCAGAATGGATTAAAATAAATGAGGAAAATTTTAATGCTTTAATAGAAGAGTCTATAGATGAAGGAATTAAAGACCTTGATGAAGGGGCAAAAAAGAAAATAGTAGAAATGCTAAGAAAATATTTATTAAGTGATGTAGCATCTTCTTCTGATATGATTGGTAAAGCATTAAATTATATAGATGATGATAATACAAAAGAACAGGTTTCAAGAGAACTTACAGAAAAGCTTATAACTTTTCTTAAAGAAACAAAAATAAAGGACTTAATAAAAAAGATTGAAGGTTCAAATTTATTAAAGGATGATAAATTAAATAAAATAGTACATTCATTACAAAACTCTTTTTCTAAAAATGGAGAAAATATTATAAATAAAATGCTATTAATCTTTTCTTCAAAAAAGATAGGACTATTTTTAAAAGTTGATTTAAAAGAACTATTTAATAAGAAAAAATATGATTATATCCTTAAAAATAAAATATCTTTAAAGGAAAAGATAGAGAAAATTTCTTTAAAATTTATAAATAATAAATATAATGAAATTTTAAATTTAGAACTTAAAGATGTTTTTAAAACTGAAAAAATAAAGAAAGTTTCAAAGGCTATACCTATTTTAGGAAGAAGATATTTAAAGAAAAATAAAGGGGCTTTAAGTAAAGTCTTAAATGAAAAAATTCAAAAAGTTTTTTATTCTATAGATTTAAAAGAGTTATATAAAAATAATAAAGAATCTTTAGCTAATTTTATTGAAAAAGCTTTAAATGAAGAGGTTAAAAATAGTTTAAATGATTATGAAACCCATGAAGTAAAGGAACTTTTATTAAAGGTATCTCAAAAGGAAAGTTCTGATTTTATCTGTGAAAAGGGGCATAAATATTTAAGTGAAAATGCAGAAGGCTTATTAAAGGGAAAAATTAAAAAGGTAATTTATGATAATCTTATAACTCAAGATGAGGATGCAATATGTGATATAGCTCAAAGGTTTATGGGAAATCAATTAAAACCTATATCTATTTTTGGAGGTGCATTAGGTCTTGTAGTTGGAATGCTTTTTGGAGTAGGCACTTTAAATCTTTCAATTTCTTTACCTATAAAAACTTTATCTTCTTGTATAATTATGGCTCTTATAGGTGTTTTAACCAATGTAATAGCTATAAATATGCTATTTAAACCTTATACACAAAATAAAGTTTTAGCTAAAATTCCTCTTTTAAAACATTTTTCATTAGGTTATATTCCAGCTCATAAGGATAATTTATCAAAGGGAATAGGTAATGTTATAGATAAAGAGCTTTTAAATGGAAGTAAGTTAAAAGAAATGTTTAACCTAAAAAAAGATATAGGAGTAAATAAACTTTCAGCTTCTATAAAAAAGGATAATTATAAACTTATTTTAGATTGGTTAAATAAAAAGAGAAATAATTTAGCAGTTTCTTTATATAATTTTTCTAAAAAAATACTAACTAAGAAAAAAAATATATTTAAATATACAGCTAATACTAAAATAGGTACATTACTTAAAAAATCACATTTTAATAAAGCTATAAAAGGACTTGAAAATATTAATTATAGTAATATTTTAAGTGATAAGATAGAAAAAACTTTAAAGGATAAAAAGACTTTAAAGAATTTAATACCAGATGAAAATTTAAAAACTATTGAATTAAAAATAAATGAAGAAATAACATCTCTTTTAAATGAAAATTATTCAAAATTTTTTAAAGAGGAATTTGTAAAAGAAGTAGTATTTAAAAACAAAGCTTTATATGAAAATATAATAGATAATTCTTTAAGTAGCATTTTAAATGAATCTTCTATAGAAAATATAAAAAATAAAGTATCTTTGTATATTAAAAACTTTATTTTATCAGATTTAAAAGGATATACAAAAATTAAGGTATCAAATCTTCTTTATGAAGAAATAGAAAAAGATAAAACCATAGGAACTGTTTTTAATGGCTCTATTAAAAGTTTTATAGATAAAAATATTTATAAATTAGGAATCTTTTCTTCTAATAAAATAGTAGAAATTATACAAAGCAAAAAAGAAGATATAAAGGTTTTAGTAGAAAATAAAGTTTTAGAAAATTTAGGTTTCCTTGAAAAAATGGCATATAGTTTTATGAATGGAAATGAAATTTTAAGTAATTGTGTAGATGTTTTTATAGATAAGAAAATAGAAGGTTTTGTAAATGATAAAGTATTTGAAATAACAGGAGTATTAAATGCAGGATTAAATAATGTTATATACCCAAAGGAAATAAAAGTTCTTCAATTAAAGGCAAGTGAACTTGATACAGATATGATAATTGATAAAGCCTTTGATATTTTGTATGCTAAAGATAGCTTAAAAGAAAATATAGATTATGCTTCAAACTTATTTTTAGATAAAGTAATGAATGTAAAATTAAATACTGTTTTATATAAAGCTAATTTAGATTCTTTAGATAAAATCTTTAATAGGTTTAATAAGGAGATAACTATAGTATTAAATACATTAAGTAAAAACTTTAATGAAAATATTAAGAAAAATTCACTATACTTAAATGATTTAGTGTATAAATATTATATTCTTCCTATAGAAAATATAAGCTTAGAAGATATAGAAAGAAAAGACATTTTATATACTGCTGATTTAATAGTAAATAAAGTTTTAAATAGTAATAGTTTTAATATTCATGTAGAAAAGATTTCAAATAAGTTGTATGATAATATAGAAAGTCATAAAATTTCATATTTTATAAGTAATGAATCAATAAAAAATATGATAGATTCTATATTTGAAAATGAAAGCTTTAATTTAAAAAATATTGAAATATTAAATAAAAATATAAAAAATATTTTAGACAATATAAATGAAATTGTTGATGATAAAACTAAAGATTATTTATTATTTATTATAGGAAACAGCTTAATAAGCTCTCTTATAAATAATATGCAAAATTTAATTTATAGTCTTCATTTAAAAGAAATTACAAAAACACAAATTGATAAAATGGACCCTTGTGAAATTCATGAATTATTTAAAGCCTTTGCAGGTGAATTTTTTAATAAATTATATTTATATGGTTCATTAGGATTTGTCTTTGGAATAAATATATATCTATCAATATTACTAACAATAGCTTATTTTATAAATGACTATCGTATTAATAAAAAATAGTATAAAATTTTGGAGGAATTTATGTTACAAGTTACAAAGGAATTATTAAAAAGCCAATATGGATTTAAAGAAGAAACCTTTAATTTATATGAAAAGGCTTTAAAAGATGTAGAAGAGGAATTTAAAAAGTATGATGAAATAAGAGAATTTAATCAAATGAAGGTTTTAAAAGCCTTTCAAGAAGAAAGAATAAGTGATTCTCATTTTACTAACTCTTCAGGATATGGATATGATGATATAGGAAGAGAGTCTTTAGATAAGGTGTATGCAAGAATATTTAATGCTGAAGCTGCTTTAGTTCGTCCTCACTTTGTTAATGGTACTCATGCTATAGGAGCTGCTTTATTTGGAAATTTAAGACCTAATGATACTCTTTTATGTATTGCAGGAAAGCCTTATGATACCTTACATAATATAATTGGTATTACAGGAGATGAAAATATAGGCTCATTAAAAGAATATGGAGTAAATTATAAGCAAGTAGATTTAAAGGAAAATGGAAAATTTGACTTTGAAAAAATAGAAGAAGCTTTAAAGGATGAAAGTATAAAAATTGTACATATTCAAAGAAGTACAGGATATGGTTGGAGAAATGCTTTCCTTGTATCAGAAATAGGAGAAGCAATAAGTTTTGTTAAAAATTTAAGAAAAGATGTATTTGTTTTTGTAGATAACTGCTATGGTGAATTTATAGATACAATAGAACCAACAGATGTAGGTGCAGATTTAATTGCAGGTTCTTTAATTAAAAATATAGGTGGAGGAATTGCTCCATCTGGTGGATATATAGTAGGTAAAAAAGAGTTAGTAGAACAAGCTGCCTTTAGATTAACTGTTCCTGGAATAGGCGGAGAATGTGGAGCTACTTTTGGTCTTATGAGAAGTCTTTTCCAAGGACTATTTTTAGCACCTCATGTTGCTATGGAAGCTGTTAAGGGAGCAATATTTTGTGCAAGAATAATGGAACTTGCAGGATTTGAAGTTTTACCTAAATATACAGATAAAAGAAGTGATATAATTCAAGCAATTAAATTTGGGGAACCAGAAAAACTTATTAAATTCTGTAAGGGAATACAATATGGTTCACCAATAGATTCTTATGTAGAATGTGAACCATGGGATATGCCAGGATACCAAGACCAAGTTATAATGGCAGCTGGAGCATTTATACAAGGTTCATCAATAGAACTATCAGCAGATGCACCAATTAGAGAACCTTATATAGCATATCTTCAAGGTGGATTAACCTTTGACCATGCTAAAATAGGAATTCTTATAGCACTTAATAATATCTTAAAATAATAAAAAAATAAGAGCTGTCAAATTTAAAAACAGCTCTTATTTTTTAATATTAATATTGTCTGTAAATGCCTACAAGTTTTCCTAAGATGCTACAGTTTTCTACTATGATAGGGTCCATTGTATCATTTTCTGGTTGTAATCTAAAGTGACCATTTTCTTTAAAGAATCTTTTTATAGTAGCTTCATTATCTATTAGTGCAACTACTATGTCTCCATTTTCTGCTGATTCTTTTTTTTCTATAATGGCTAAATCGTTGTTGTTTATACCTACTTTTTTCATACTTTCTCCAGTTACTCTAAGCATAAAAAGTTCTCTATCATGTTTTACATATTCAAGAGGAACAGGGAAGGTATCTTCAATGTTTTCTGTTGCTAAAATAGGAAGTCCTGCTGTTACTTTTCCTACTATTGGAATGTTTATCATTTCTTTTTTGCTTTGATTAAGTTCTGCAATTTCTAAAGCTCTTGGTTTTGAAGGGTCTCTTTTTATAAGACCTTTTCTTTCTAGTCTTTTTAAATGGCCATGAACAGTTGAGGTAGAGCTTAGCCCTACTGCTTCACATATTTCTCTTACAGAAGGTGGATAGCCTTTATTTTCTGTATATGTTTTTAAAAAATTGTATATTTCAAGTTGTTTATCTTTTATATCTAGCATAAGAACACCTCACTATATTATTAATAATAATATAACATATTTTTGTTAAGTAATCAAACTTATGTTCTCAAAACTTATGTTCTTTCATATTATTGTCATAAACTTTATAATTTATACATAGTTAACTTAAAAATCCTTATTAAAAAAGTTTAAATTTAATATTTAAAATATTTTTATTAAGCTATAATAATATTTGAGGTGATAATAAAATATGGAAAAAAGGTTAATAGAACAGGTTAAATTTATAGTGGAAGTTGATAAGGCTAAGGAAATTATGAGAAGGACTTATCTTACAAAATCTGAAAGATTTGAAAATGATGCAGAGCATTCTTGGCATTTAGCATTAATGGCTCCTTTGTTAAGGGAACATATAAAAGAGGATATTAATATAGAAAAGGTTATAAATATGGTTATAATTCATGATTTAGTTGAAATAGATGCAGGAGATACTTTTTGCTATGATAAGGAAGGAAATTTAACTAAAAGGGAAAGAGAAGTTAAAGCAGCTAATAGAATATTTAATATTCTTCCTAAAGACCAGGGTAAAATAATTTATGATTTATGGAATGAATTTGAAGAAATGAAGACTATTGAAAGTAGGTATGCTGCATGTCTTGATAGAATACAACCTATTTTAAATAACATTTCAACTAAGGGAAGGGCTTGGAAGGAAAATGGTACTACAAAATCTATGGTTCTTAAAAGAATGAATGTTGTAAAGGAAACTTCTAAAGAATTATGGGAGCTTGTTTTAGAAATAGTTAATGAAGGTGTAAAAATTGGTGCTTTAAAGGATGAATAAAATAAAAAAATCCCTTGATTTAGGGATTTTTTTATTTTTTCCAAGTAGCTGGTGTAAATAGTATAAGCATAGGGAATAATTCTAGTCTTCCTGCTAGCATATCAAACATAAGAATATATTTTGAAAAGCTTGAAAATACACTAAAATTTTGAGTAGGACCAACTAACTCAAGTCCTGGACCTATATTATTAAGGGTTGCTGTAACAGCAGTAAAGTTAGTTGTTAAGTCTAACCCATCAATACATATAGCTAAAACTGAAAAGGCAAATATTAAAACATAGGTTATTAAAAATACATTAACTGAACGTATAACATCATGTTCAACCTTTTTACCTTCAAATTTTATTATTTTTATGCTTCTTGGATGAATTAAATGGGATAATTCCTTTCCTACTGTTTTTAAAAGAAGAGCAAAACGAGAAACTTTAATTCCTCCTCCAGTACTTCCTGCACAGGCTCCAATAAACATAATTATAACAAGTAGTGTTTTTGAGGCTTGAGGCCAAATATTAAAATCTTCTGTTGCAAAACCTGTAGTAGTTATTATTGAACCAACTTGAAAGGCTGCATGGTGAAAAGCCTTAAAAATACTTGGAAAAAGTCCTCTTATATTAATTGTTATAAATAAAATAGCAAAACCTATTATTCCTAAGTAGTATCTTAATTCTTCACATTTTAATGCCTCTTTAGGTTTTTTTATTAAAAATAGATAATAAACATTAAAATTAACTCCAAATAAAATCATAAAAACTGTAACTATTCCTTGAATAAGGGTGGAATAACTAGCCATACTATCATTTTTTATACCAAAACCACCAGTTCCAGCAGTACCAAAGGCAGTACATATTGCATCAAAAAGTGGCATTTTTGCTATTAAAAGAATAATCAATTCTATTACTGTCATAAAAAAGTAAATTCCGTATAAAATCATTGCTGTTGAACGTAAACGAGGAACTAACTTTCCAACAGAAGGGCCAGGGCTTTCTGCACGAAGTAAGTGCATACTATGTCCACCACCAGCTAGAGGAAGTATAGCTAAAATAAATACTAAAACTCCCATGCCTCCAATCCAGTGAGAAAAGCTTCTCCATATTAATGAACAATGAGAAAGTGCTTCAACATCTGATAAAATACTAGCCCCTGTTGTAGTAAATCCAGAAATTATTTCAAATAAGGCATCTGTAAAGTTTGGAATTTCTTCATTTATAACAAAGGGAAGAGCACCCATTACACTTAATATAATCCAACTTAAAGCAACTGTAACAAAGCCTTCTTTTGCATAAAACACATTATTTTTAGGTTTTGTATATGTACAAATGCTTCCTAAAATAGCACATAAAACAAGGACAATTCCAAAAGCAAAGCCTTCTTTTTCTCTATAAATTAGTGCTGTAAAACAAGGTAATGCAAGAAAAACAGCTTCAAATTTTAAAACGTAACCTAATATATATTTTATAATGGAACTATTCATAAAATAACCTCACTTAATTTTTAAGAATATCTTTTAAGTCATTAAGACCTGTATTTGTAGTAACAACAATAACTGTATCACCAATATTTATAGTGTCATGTCCACGAGGAGTTATTATTCTACCATTTCTATTTATACAAGTTACTAACAAGTTATCCTTAAGCTTAAGTTTTTCAAGAGGTATTCCTACTACAGGAGAGTTTTGTCTTACACGAAATTCTAAGGCTTCAACTTTATTATTTACAATTCTATAAAGAGTTTCTACATTACTTCCTAAGGAATTTTGCATAGCTCTTACATATTGCAGTATTCTTTCTGCAGTAATGAATTTAGGATAAATAATACTTCCAATGGGAAGACCATTTATTATATTTTCAAAGGTTAATCTATTAACTTTTGTTATAAGTTTTGCTTTAGTTTTGCTCTTAGCATAAAGAGAAAGCATTATATTTTCTTCATCATAATTAGTAAGAGAGGCTAGAGCATCTGTATATTCAATACCTTCTTCTAAAAGAAGAGTTTGGTCTGTTCCATCTCCATTTATAAGCATTGCCTCTGGTAAATGTGTGCTTAAATATTCACATCTTTCCTTACTTTGTTCTATTATTTTTACACTCATGCCCATTGAAAGTAATGCTTTAGCTAAGTAAAAAGAAATTTTTCCTCCACCTATAAGTATTACATTTTTAATTCTTTGATTTAAAATGCCAATTTTTTTGAAGAATTCACTTGAATTTTTAGAAGATGCAACTATTGTTACTTTATCTTTTTCACGTAATATAAAATGACCTGCTGGTATAATAACCTCTTCATTACGCTCTATTGCACATATAAGAATATCACAATGAAGCTTAGTTGAAATATCAGCAATCATCATATTATGTAATACTGATTCATGAGTTATTTCAAATTTTAAAAGTTCAACTCTTCCTTTAGCAAAGGTATCAATTGTAATTGCAGATGGAAATCTTAAAAGCCTTGCAATTTCTGAAGCTGTTGCTTCTTCTGGATTTATTACCATTGAAAGACCAAGCTCTTCTTTTATAAAATTTATTTCTTCTCTATAAACAGGATTACGCACACGTGCAATAGTATGGACATTACCTGCTTTTTTAGCTATTAAGCAACAAAGAAGGTTAAGTTCATCAGAAGAGGTTACTGCAATTAATAAATCTGCCTTTACAACTCCTGCTTCCATTTGAACATTATAACTTGCACCATTACCAATTACACCAATTACATCAAGAGTATTTGACATTTTTTCTAAAATATCAGGATTTGTATCAACTAATGTAATATTATGACCTTCTTGATCTAATTGCTCAGCAATAGTACAACCTACTTTACCACAACCAACAATAATAATTTTCATTTCTTCCTCCAAATTTAATATTTATATCCCCATTTAAATAAAGAATATCTCTTAGTCAAAAAAATGTCAATGCAATTTTATATAATAGTAGTATAATAAAAGAAAACTAACAGTTTCTTTACATAAAATATATAAAAATATGTATATTATAAAATAAAATAGAAAATAAGAGCTAAAAAGCTCTTATTTTTCAGTTTCCTTACTTTTAAATATAAGAATATCTTCTTTTATAAACATTACAATAAAACCAATAAAAAGAGTTACACAGCAAAAGAGTACTGCTTTTTCTTTAAAGGTATTTGTAAATAAAGCACCAAGACCTGCACCTAAAATAAATAATAAATCTATTCCATAATAATTTATACTTTTTTCTTTTAAATCAGGTTCTTTTGTTTTTATATATTTAAATAATAATTCAGTTCCACTTCTTAAATTCCCAGTACACATAGTTGTTGCACAAGAAATACCATTTATTTTTCTAAAGCTTTCAACCTGCATTGCACATATAAAAGAAACTATAATATTTGCAAGGTTATTTAAATTTTCAGGCATAAAAGCAACTAAAACTAAAAGGAATATTTCTATAAAAACAATAATTTGTCTCCAATGAATTTTTTCATTATTTTTAAACTTAAGTTTTATAAATTCAGAAATAAATACTCCAACTATAAATGAAGAGACAGGAATTAAATAAGTTAATGCTTTTTTATATTCTCCTTGAAATAAATTTGTTCCTAAAAGTACAATATTTCCAGTTTGGGCATTAGCAAAGACCTTTCCCCTTGAGAGAAAGGTATATGCATCTAAAAAGCCTCCAGTAATTGCTAATATAACTCCAATTTTTAATGATTCTGACATTTGTTTATTACTTACTTTTTTCATTATGTTTTCTCCAAAATCTAAAATTTTTATTTCATTTTAGATTTATATTCTTCCTTCATAGCTTCAAGACGAGCAGAGTCTTCAGCTCTCTTTTTCTTAGCATTTTCTTGAATTTGTTTTGTTTCTTCTATACCATTTACAATAGTTCTCCAGCTTTGTTCTAGAGTTTCTATTTTTACAGAACTATTACTTGCAAGTTGAGCTGTTAATTTTGATTGTGCTACAGTATTTTGAGCATTTTTTAAAATCATTTCATTTGTCTTTTCATCTAAAGCTTGCATAGCCTCAGCTTGAACCTTTTGTCTCTTTAAAAGAACAGCTTGAGCTAAAGATTGTTTAAATATAGGAAGAGTTATTATAAAGGCTGAATTTATTTTACGTATTAAGTTTAAGTTACTAAATTGCATTGTATTTATCATTGGAACTGATTGCATTGCTATATTTTCAGCAACTTTTAAATCATGTACACGTTGTTCAAGCATAAGTTTTGCATTTTCAAGATTATTTATAGTAATTTGTATATTACCATCACCTGTTTCTGAAAATTCTTTATTCATACTTACTAAATATTCATCAATTTCTTGAAGTCCTCTTTCACCTGCAACTATGTATTTTACAAGTTGTTGATAAGTTACTACATTTGCTTCAAACATATCTTTTAGCTTTTTATTTGATTGAATTATTTCATTTTCATATTGTCTAAGTTCAATATTTATCTTTTCAACTTCATTTCCCATAGTATTATATTTATTAATAATATTTTCAAGTTGTTTTTTTGCATTATTAAATATTCTTCCTAAAAAGCCTTTAGCTGGTTCTTCTTTAATTTCATCAATATCAAATTTATCCATTATTTTAGCTAAATTATTTAAAAGCTCTCCTGTATCATTTAATTGTTTCATATTTACATTATTTAAAACAGCATCTGAAGCCTTTGCAATTTCATTTGCTACATCTCCACCAAAAGCTACTATTGTTTGAGGGTCACTTATATCAATTTCTGCAGTAAGTGCTTCAATTTCTGGTGAATTTAAAAGTTCAGTTTCTATTTCATTTCTTTTTTCAAGTATATTAAATTCTTGAACCTCATCTTCCTGTGGAACAATTATTTGATTACTATCTGTTTGTCCATTAGTATTATTTATAGTTGTTGTTTGCGGTCTTGAAAATTTTAATGACATTTAATTTTACCCCTTTCAATTTTTATTAATTTATCCAAAAAATCTTTCAAAAAATCCTTTTTTCTCTGCTGTGGAAGTTTTGAAGTTTGGTGCTTTTAAATTAAACATAAATTCTCCAATTATGTGATTTTCAAAGGAAGAGTCCATAATAAATTTTTCTATATTTCTATATCCTGTAGGGGTGAAGATAACTATATCAAATCCTATAAGATTTAAAAATAAAAGATATATACAATCAAAAATTGTTGCCATTTCCTCTGTAGTATCAACAATAACTATTTTAGGAATATTTTTTGTAAAGTCAAATTTTTGAATTAACTTTAAAGTAGGTTTATCTAAGTTAAGTAAAGTTCCTAAAATTATATTATTTAAATCACTGCCTGTATATTTAATCCAATTTAAATTTATAAGTTCATCTATTTTACTTATTATATAATGCTGAGTGTTTAAATCTAAATATTCATATTTATATTCTTCAATTTTTTTAATTAAATCAATATGAATTTTATTATTATGAACACATTTTTTAAGAGAAGAATCCTTTAAAATTGGCTTTTCCTTTAAAAAAGGAATGTTTTTATAATATATTGTATCATCATTTATTAAAGACTTTATACTTTTAAAATATTTATTTTCATCAGTATCTTTTACCCCACAAACTTTAGCAAATATATTTGGAGTATATACCTTTAAGCCATCAGTTCTAAAGCTTGGTCTAAAGTTTGCCTCCTGGTTCCATAATATAAAAATTTCTTCATAAGTTGTTCTTAAGGTAATAGGAGTTGAATTTGCAAATTGCTGATTTTTATATAATCCTGTATCATTATAGATTTCACTTTCTATTTCCTTTTCAGCTTTATAAGCTACAGTAGATACCTTTACCTTCATTTCAGTTTTTGGAAAGTCTTTTATATCTAAAGAATTTTGAAGTTCAAATTCAAGGGCATTTTTTAAAATACCTTTTTGACTTTTAGTTGGACATATATATAAAATATCTATTGGCATATAAGATAAAAGTTCTAAAAAGGAAACTTCACTTGAGGAAATTTCTCCATAGTATATTAAAATAGGAAGATTATCTCCATGAAAGTTAAATAAAGAATTATATCTTATCATCCAACATAATAGTTTTATAGATAAATTATAAAGTTTAGACAGTTCTAAATCCTTTTCCTTTTCAAAAAATTTAAAAAATCCATTAACTATAAAAGGCATAGAATCTTTACTAAATTTATTTGAAATAGCTAAACTTATAAAATCAATAAGCTGTTTTTTATTTGAAATATTAGTCCTTTTAATAGATGAAACCTCTTCACTAGTTGGATTCATTATTTTTTTATCAATTAGTATAAAGGGTTTATCACTCTTTTCTAAATCATTTTTTAATTTAAATAATCTATTATTATAAGAGCCAGCTTCATCAACACCTATATAGGATATAAATATATTATATATTTTAGATGAATTAAGTAATGCCCCTCTAAGAGTATTTTTCTTTTCTAAAATTTCAAAAAAGTTTTCATCTTCTTTAATCCAAGAATTTGTTATAACCTTATTAGAAAATTTAGAAACATCTTCTTTAATATCTTCTACCTTATTAAGTTCTTCTAAATTAATAGAGGAGAAGTGAAGTTTAGGAGTTCCTTTAAATTTTCCATAGACAGCTTTAGAAAGGTTTCCATCAAATTTTAAAATAGAATTTTCATCTGAAAAGTTTACATATAAAACATCACAACCAGCTTTTAATAATATTCTAAGCATATATACTTCATATTTTGAAATTTCTCCTTCATATAAAACCTTTGGAATATTATCATTTCCTATATTTTTTAAAACCCTTTCAAAACTTAAGGACCAACACATAAATTTAACATAGGCATTTTTTAAAATATTATCATTTGCCCCTTTTTTTCTTAAATCCTCAAGGCTTTCTAATATAGCTTCACCTAAAGAAAGTATTTGAGAGTTTGTTAAATTCCTTATCCATAATCTTAAATTGCTTTGTATAAAATTTAAGTTAAGAACAAAATTTTCATTTGTTTTAGAGAAAAAGTCTTTTACCATATTTTCCTTTGGATTTGGTATAGGTTTTTTTATATAAATTCCATTAGATACAGTAGAAACTTCATATTCTTTTAAAAACTTTAAAATATTATCATCATATCCAATAAATCTATAAAAATAAACTCCCTTTAAAGGTCTTTTGCTTAGAGGAAGAAAGTAATCCTTATTATTTTTTAATTCTATTAAATTGAGCATCTTATTTTCTCCCTTCGGTTTATTATTGTCTTTTATTAACTTGATTATATATTATATAATAACTTTTATCAATAAAACATAAAGTAATTAATTTCTAAAAATTTTTAAAAAAGCTATTGCAAAATGATTTACTATATATTATAATATGGTACATAATAACTTATTAAAGAGTAAAAGTAATCAACATAAAGGTTTGGAAAACTTTTCTTTTTAATATATTTATTTTAAATATAAATCAAATTTTACTTAATTTACAAATAAGTAATTGAAAACTTATACATTTTTTGATATACTTATTTAAAATTTAATTTAACTGACTAAAAGAAAAAAGGAAGGGATTTTTTATGGCAATAGTTTTACAAAAAGGTCAAAAAGTTGATTTAACAAAAGGAAATAAAGGACTTAAAAAGGTTTTAATAGGACTTGGATGGGATGTAAATAAATATGATGGTAGAGCAGACTTTGACTTAGACTCTGCAGCATTTTGTTGTGCAGCTGATGGAAAGGTAAAAAGCGAATCTGATTTTGTTTTCTATAATAACTTAACTCATCCATCAGGTGGAATAAAGCATTTAGGAGATAACTTAACTGGTGAAGGTGATGGAGATGATGAACAATTAGTTATTGAACTTGACTTAGTTCCAGATACAATAGATAAAATAGATTTTACAGTTACAATTCATGAAGCAGATGCAAGAGGACAAAACTTTGGACAAGTTTCTAATGCTTATGTAAGAGTTGTAAATGAAGAAACTGGAGAAGAATTAATAAGATATGACTTAGGAGAAGACTTCTCAATAGAAACTGCAATAGTTGTTGCAGAACTTTATAGACATAATGGAGAATGGAAATTTAATGCTATAGGTAATGGATTCTCTGGTGGACTTGCAGCTTTATGCCAAAACTTTGGCTTACAAGTTTAATATTAAATTATAAAAGTGAGGCGTATTAATTTATGCCTTGCTTTTTTAAAACTATTTTTTATAAAAGGGGATTTATTTGTGAGATATTTTAGTTATTTAGAAGATGAGGAAGAAAAGAGGCTTTTTCATAAAATACCTAAAGAATTTAATAAAAATAAAGATAAAAAGTTTTTACAATATGTCTTAGGTGGACATATATATGTTCCTGCCATAAGAAAGGATATGATATATAAGTGCTTAAAGGGAAAAATTAAAGGCTTAACTTCCTTTACTATATGCTTAGAAGATGCTATAGGAATAAATGGAGAGGGAGAGAGTATAGAAAATTTAGCTCAGGTTTTAAAGGAAGTACAGCTAAGTGATAAAAAAGATATTCCCTTAATTTTTATAAGACCTCGTAATTTAGAACAAATGCTTAAATTTAAAGATATTTTAGAGGAAAATAAGGATATTATAACTGGAATAGTTATACCTAAAGCAAATGGAGAAAAAATAGACTCTTTTATTGAAAGTTTAGAGAAAATAAACTGCTTTAAGTTTTATATTATGCCAATAATAGAAAGTATAGAATTTATAGATTATACCCTAAAAAATAAATACCTTAAGGATTTAAAAAGGGCAGTTTTAAAACATAGAAATAAAATATTAAATATAAGAGTTGGAGTTACTGATATTTTAGGTAGCTATGGTATAAGAAGAGATAAAAGTCTTACTATTTATGATAATATAGTTTTTAAAAATTTAACCTTTGATTTAATGAGCATATTAAAAAATGATGAAATAGACATTCCTATAAGTGGTGGTGTTTCTGAAGTTTATGATATGAATAAGGAAGACATATTAAATACCTTTATAAAGGAAGTTAAAATAGATAAGCTTAATGGTTTTATTGGTAAAACTGTAATACATCCTTTTCAAATGAATGTTGTTCAGGCTATGAATGTTATAAGCTATGAAGATTATATGGATGCAAAAAGCATATTAGATGGTGTTGGAAGTAAATATTCTATAAGTGGAAGCATTAATTGTGAAAGAATGAATGAAGTAAATCCTCATACAAAGTGGGCAAAAAAGATTATGCTTTTATCAGATATTTATGGAGTTTTTAATAAGGGGATAAGTTTTAATGAATTATTTAGATTTTAGTTGTGATATTAATATAAAAAATAATCCTTTAAATTTAAATATAGATGATTATTTAGATTTAGCTTTAAGAAATAATAAAAAGAGAAGATTTTTATTTATATCAAAAAACTTAGGAAAGCATATTCCTGTAAATCCTGAAAAGGTAGATAATTTAGGCTATCTTTTAGCTAAAGCTTATAAGAAAAAGTATTTGAATTATAAGGAAGAAAAAGAACTTGTAATAGGTTTTGCAGAAACTGCAACAGCACTTTCTCATAGCTTTTTTAATTATTTAGAATCTGCTAAGCTTTTTATTCATACCACTCGAGAAAATTTAGATTTAAATAGAATAGATTTTTTAGAAGAACATTCCCATGCTACGGAGCAAATTTTATATACTGATAAAATATTTTCTTTAAAAAATATAGATACCTTAATTTTAGTAGATGATGAAATAACTACTGCTAAAACTTGTATTAATATGATTAAAGAGCTTCAAAAAAATTATAAAGCAAAAAAATATGTAATAGCTTCTATATTAAATTGGATAGATGAAAAAAGAGAAGAGGAAATTAAAGCTATAGCTAAAAGTTTAAATTGTAAAATTGAATTTGTTTATCTTTTTAATGGGTCTTTTAACTTTAAATTTGATGAAGATAAACCTTTAAGTGATAAATTTGAAAAGGTAAATTCTAATAAAGAAGTTAAAGTTAAATTTTTAGATTTAAACTTAGAAAGGCACTTAGAAAATAAAAAATATTTAAAAGGTACAGGAAGGTTTGGAATAGATAGAAAAGAACAAGAAGAACTTATAAATATTTTAAAAGCCTCTTCAGAGAAACTAAATAGTATAAGAGAAAATGATAAAATACTAGCTTTAGGAGTAGAGGAATTTATGTATATTCCAATGATTTTAAGTAAGTTTATGAAAGGGGATATATATTATCATTCAATTACAAGAAGTCCTATTATTCCTTTTAATGATAAAAACTATCCTATAAAGAAAAAATATAAGCTAAATAGCTTTTACAATAACAATATAAATTACTTGTATAATCTTAATATAAATAACTCTAAAGAATGTTTTTTATTTCTTGAAACCTTTGTTAATGAAAAAAGGATAGAGGATATTATAAATTTATTAAGTTTTGTAAATATAGAAAAAATAAATATAATAAAATGCTAAAAAGGAGATTTTTATGGAATTTAGTTCTTACTCAAAAGATGATGTAATATTTCTTTTAAAAGATATTTCAAATTGCATAATAGAACAAAGTAATTTAGAAAGAGAAAAAGCTATTCAAAGTGGAAAACATTACTCTGAAATGCTTCCAATTGAATATCAGGTAAGTGATGTTTATTTAAATCTTTATAAAAGTCAGCTTAAAGAGCTTAAAGAAAAATTAGCTTTATCTGTTGGTATAATGTGTGAAAAGATTTTAAAAGAAAAAGGAAACAATATAGTTTTAGTTTCCCTTGCAAGGGCTGGTACCCCTATAGGAATTTTAGCTAAAAGATATATAAAATATAAATACAATTTAAATCTTCCTCATTATACAATATCAATAATAAGAGATAAGGGAATAGATGAAAATGCAATAAAATATATTTTAAAAAATCATAAAGATATGAAAATACAATTTATTGATGGCTGGACTGGAAAGGGTACTATATCAAAGGTATTAGATGAGGCTTTAGAAAACTTTAATAAAAAGTATAATGTAAAACTTGATAATTCTTTAGCAGTTCTTGCAGATTGTGCAGGATATTCTAATTTATTTGGAATAAGAGAAGACTTTTTAATACCAAGTGCTTGTTTAAATTCTACAGTATCTGGTCTTATAAGTAGAACAGTTTTAAGAGATGACCTTATAAAAGAAAATGATTTTCATGGTGCTAAGTATTATAAAGAGTTAAAGGAATTTGATTTATCTAATGAATATATAGATACAATATCAAAGGAATTTAAAAATGTTTCATCTGAAATAGAAGAGGCAATGAAGAATTGGAGAAAAGATGAAATAACTAAAATAGGAGATAAGGATGTAGAAAATATAAAAAGGGACTATAAAATTCATAATATTAACTTTATAAAACCAGGAATAGGTGAAACTACAAGAGTCTTATTAAGAAGAATTCCTTATAAAATTTTAGTTAAAAATAAAGAAGATAAGGCACTTAAACATATATTAGTTTTAGCTAAGGAAAAAAATGTACCTGTAGAAACTTATCCTTTATCAGCTTATAAGTGCTGTGGAATAATAAAAAATATGAAGGATGTATAAAAAAATGCTTTATTTTTCAGATTTAGATAGAACATTAATATATTCAAAAAAGTTTTTAAAAAAAGATTTAAAAGAAGTGCCAATTGAAAAGTATGAAGGAGAATATATATCCTTTATGACTGAAAAGTCTATTAACTTATTAAAAGATATAAATAAAAAAAATATATTTATTCCCTGTACTACAAGAAGTATAGAGCAATATGAAAGGATAGAATTTAAAAAATATAATATAAACTTTCCTTTTGCAATTGTATGTAATGGAGGATACATTTTAAAAAATGGAATTTTCTTAAAAGAGTGGGATGATATTTTAAAAAAAGAACTTAAAAAAAATGAAAGTTTTTTAAATGTAAGAAAAGAATTTATTAAAAATGAAAGTATTCCTGGAATTTTAAAAGTTAGACAGGTTTATGATTTATTTTTTTACATAGTAGTTGATTATTCTATATTTAATAAAGAAAATTTATTATCTTTTGAAAAGTATTTAATAAAAAACAATTGGGAAACTCATTATAGTGGAAGAAAAATTTACTTTTTACCACAAAACTTAAAAAAAGAAAATGCTGCAAAATTTTTAGCTAATTTTCTAGGTTATGAAGATTTTTTTGCACTAGGGGACTCAAGTATGGATTTGAACCTTTTAAAAAATTCAAAAAAAGCTTATATACCTAAAAATTCATTTCTTATGAATATAGAAGGTGTTAATAAAAATATATTTATTCCAAAAGAAGAGGGACTTAAAGGTCTTGAAGAAATACTTGAAAATATAGATATTTAAAAGTATAGTTATATTTAAACTTTATATTTCTACTAATTGTTGAATAAATACTATATAGGTAGTAAAATAAAGTTGTAATATTCTAAATATTATTAAACATTAATTTTAGGAGGAAAGAAAAATGGGAATTATGTTAAAAAAGGGTCAAAAAATTGACCTAACAAAGGGTAACAAATCATTAAAAAAGATATTAGTTGGCCTTGGCTGGGACACTAATAAATATGATGGAGGATACGACTTTGACCTAGATGCTGCAGCTTTTTGTTGTGGAGATGATGATAAAGTTCATGAAGATTTAGATTTTATATTCTATAACAACTTAAAGCATGAAACTGGAGCTATAGAACATTTAGGAGATAACCTAACTGGTGAAGGAGATGGAGATGATGAACAAATATTAGTAGATTTAAGCCTTATTCCTTCAAGAATAACAAAAATTAATTTTACAGTTACAATTCATGAGGCAGATGAAAGAGGACAAAACTTTGGACAAGTTTCTAATGCTTATGTAAGAGTTGTAAATCAAGAAAATGATGAAGAGTTATTAAGATATGACCTAGGAGAAGACTTCTCTGTTGAAACTGCAATAGTTGTTGCACAATTATATAAATACAATGGAGAATGGAAGTTTAATGCTATAGGAAGTGGTTTCTCTGGCGGTCTTGCTGCTCTTTGCAGAAACTTTGGTTTAAATGTATAATTTTAAAAAATTAACAAAGGATAAAAAAGGAGGTTGAAAAAATATGAGTATTAGTTTAGTAAAGGGCCAAAGAATTGACTTAACTAAAAATAATAGTGGACTTAAAAACTTATTAATTGGCCTTGGCTGGGACCCTGTTGAAGTTAAGAAAGGCTTATTTTTTAAAAGAAAAACAGCTCCAGATATAGATTTAGATGCATCAGTTTTAATGCTTAAAAATGATAAGCTTGAAAATAAAGAGGATTTAATCTATTTTGGAAACTTAAAAAGCAAATGTGGTGGAGTTATTCATACTGGTGATAACTTAACTGGTGAAGGAGATGGAGATGATGAACAAATATTAGTAGATTTATCTAAAATAAATCCAAAGGTAAATAAATTAGTATTTGTCATTAACATATATGCTTGCGAATCTAGAAAACAGGATTTTGGAATGATTAAAAATGCTTATATAAGAATAGCTGACAACAGTTCACAAAAGGAGCTTATTAGATATAATTTAACTGATGATTATTCAGGAAAAACAGCCCTTATTGTTGGAGAAGTTTATAAACATAATGGAGAATGGAAATTTGCTGCTTTAGGGGAAGGAACTAATCATATAAGAATAAGTGACATAGCAGCAGATTATAAATAAGGAGTAGTAATAAAAAATGAAATATTTTAAAGAAAAAATTGAAGATTGCCTGAAAGACCAGGAAGTTGACCTTGAAAAAGGTTTATCAGATTCAGAGGTTAAGGCAAGAAGTGAAAAGTTTGGTAAAAATGAATTTTCCACTAAAGAAGAGGGAAGTATTTTAGAAGATATTAAAGATGCTTTACTTGAACCAATGATGATAATTCTTTTAGTTGCAGCTTTAATAAGTGCAATTATAGGAGAATATTATGATGCAATTGGTATAGTATGTGCTGTGGCAATTGGTGTAACTATTGGTATTGTTACAGAAGGAAAATCTAAAAAAGCTGCAGAAGCTTTAGCTAAGATGACAGAAGATATTGAAGTTAAAGTTCTTAGAAATGGTCAGGTTATGAATGTTTCTAAAAGTGACTTAGTCCCTGGTGATATTGTTTATCTTGAAACTGGAGACATGGTTCCTGCAGATGGTCGTTTTATTGAAACTATAGATTTAAAAATAAGAGAAGATATGCTTACTGGAGAATCTGATGATGTTAAAAAAGACGCAAAGGCTATTATTCCTTTAGAGGAAATAGAGGTTAAAGGTCAAAAACAAATTCAAGACCCAATTCCAGCAAAGCAAAGTAATATGGGCTTTACTGGTACTTTAGTTGCCTATGGTAAAGGAACAATGTTAGTTACTGGTATTGGTGACAATACTGAAATGGGTAAAATTGCAGAAACTTTACAAGTTGAAGAAGAAGAAACACCTCTTCAAATAAAACTTGGTAATTTAGGTTCTGTAATAGCTAAGATTTCTTCTGTTATTGCAGCATTACTATTTATATTTATGGTTGTAAAGATTGTAAATTCAGGAGATTTAAATGTAGATACTACTGGTGTTAAAGCCTTTTTAGAATCTATAGGACCTGTTAAAACAGCTTTTGTTACTTGTATTGCTTTAATAGTTGCAGCAGTTCCTGAAGGACTTCCAACTATGGTAAATATGACTCTTGCTCTTACAATGCAAAAAATGGCTAATATAAATGCCTTAGTAACTAAAAAAGAAGCTTGTGAAACTATTGGTTCTGTAAGTGTTATATGCTCTGATAAAACAGGTACTTTAACACAAAATAGAATGACTGTAGAAAATGTTTATTTAAATGGAAAGTTTGTTGATTTAGATAAAATTGATGATATGTATTTTATAAATAACTGTCTTTTAAATTCAACAGCAGATATAAGCTTTGATGGAGATAAGTGTAATTACTTAGGAAATTCAACTGAATGTGCTCTTTTATTATGTTTAAAAGACCATGATTATAAAAAGGCAAGAAAAGAACAAAAAATTATTCATCAAATACCATTTAACTCAATGAATAAGTATATGGGAACAGTAATAGAAGATGGTGATTTAAATATTCTTTTAGTTAAAGGTGCTCCTGAAATAATACTTGATAAATGTGTTAATGAAGTATCTAATGGAAAGGTAGTTAAAATTACTGAAGAAAGAAGAAAAGAAATTCTTTCAGAAATTCAAAAACTTCAAGCAAAATCTATGAGAATATTAGGATTTGGTTTTAGATCAATTTCTCAAGCTGAAGTAGAAGCTGCAGCTACTGCTGAAGGAAATATATTAAGTGGAAATAAAGAAGATGAACTTATCTTTAATGGATTTGTTGCTATAAAAGACCCATTAAGACCTGATGTACTTAATGCTATAGAAACTGCTCGTAAGGCAGGAGTAGAAACAAAAATGCTTACAGGTGATAATATAAACACTGCAAAGGCTATTGGTGAAGAACTTAAAATGCTTAAAAATGGAATGAGAGCTGTTGAAGCTACTTATATAGATACTTTAAGTGATGAAGAGTTAAGAAAAGAAATTAAAACAATAGCAATTGTTGCAAGAAGTAAGCCAGAAACAAAGATGAGAATAGTTAGTGCTCTTCAAACTAATGGAGAAGTTGTTGGTGTTACTGGAGATGGTATAAATGATGCTCCAGCTCTTACTAAAGCAGATGTTGGTATTGCAATGGGAATTACAGGTTCTGAAGTTTCTAAAGATGCAGCAGATATTATTTTAACAGATGATAACTTTGCTACTATAATAAATGGTATTAAGTGGGGAAGAGGAGTATATGAAAACTTCCAAAGATTTATCCAATTCCAACTTACAGTTAATGTTATAGCTTTCTTAATTGCAATTGTTTCACAAATACTTAATTTTGATATGCCATTTACAACAATTCAACTTTTATGGGTTAATATAATAATGGATGGTCCTCCAGCTTTAGCATTAGGACTTGAACCTATTCGTGATGCAGTGTTTGACAGAAAACCTGTTGATAGAAATGCTAGTATTATAACAAAACAAATGATTACTTCAATTGTTTTAAATGCTATTTATGTAACAGCAATACTACTTATCCAAATGAAATTTAATATTCTAGGTGCATCTACAGAAGTCTTAGCAGATGGTGCTAGTGAAATGGAAACTGTGTTATTTGCTTTATTTGCCTTTAGTGCTTTATTTAATGCATTTAACTGTAGAGAATTTGGAACAGATAGTATATTTAAAAACTTTACAAAAAACAAAACAGCTCTTTTAATAATAGCTGTAACTGCAGTTGCTCAATTTATATTTACTGAATTATTCTCAGGATTCTTTAATGCAGTAAGCCTTTCTCTTGTAATGTGGGGTAAAGTAATATTACTTGCATTTATGATAATTGTAGTTAACGAAGTAGTTAAATTTGTTTTAAGAATGTTTAAAAAATAATATTTAAAATTTAGGAGCTATGCACAATTTAAGTGCATAGCTTATTTTTTACCTATAATAAACATTAAAATAAATTATTTAAATAAGAAGCTTAGTATTTTTTAAAAATTTATAGTAATATATTCTTAAGAGTATAATAATGTTATTCTTACATATAAATAGTAGAAAGGAAGGAAAATATGTATAAATATAAAAGTGGACTTTTTAAAGATTTTAATTTTAAATTAGTTGTAATTAATAGCTTGTTAGATAAAGAAATAAGTTTTGGTGAAGAATTAGATTTATGATTTATCCAGATTGGGACGGAGAAGATGACATATTTGATGTTACAAGTGTTGAAGGAATAGAAAAATTAAATAATTTATCAGAAGTAATATATGTTTCCATGGCTTCAGAAGATGTAATCAATGAAATAGAAGCAATGGGAATTGAAGTAAAGTAGACATTTATGATATGATAAGCACTTTAACTTTAGTTAAAGTGCTTATAAATTTTTTATATATTTATTTTTTTCTTAATAGGAATCCAAATTTCACAATAATATTTTTCATCATCTAAACCATTTTTATAATCTTTTGGATTTGAATACATCTCAATATTATATCCTGCTGCTATTTCATAATCATTTGAGTTTGGTAACCATTCTTTAAAAATTTTCTCATTTGTTTCTTTCATTGTTATGCTTGATTTACCTATACAAGAAAAAATTGCCCAAGTAAATTTTGGTATTTCTAATATTTCAAAATCTTTAGGAACTTTTAATTCTAAATTATAATCATCTCCAATAATATAATCAAAAGAATCACAGCCCATATTAGCATCAATATTTATACCGTATTTTGGATTTATTTTATTAAATGTACTTTTCATAAAAAACTTTCTCCAAATTTTTGGTACATCTTCATATGCAGTTTCTTATTTGAAAGTATCTTTTAATCCAACAATTTTAAAAGCCTCTTTTTCTTCAATTCTATACTCCATAGTATAACCACCTTTCAATATTAAATTTAATTTTAATGGCACAAATTCTTTTAATAATAATTCTTTCTGTTTTATATAAATACATTATATTATGGCAAATGTGCTTATTAACCGATTGGTTACTAATAAATAGTAGGAGGTTAATAATGGATTCAAGAGAAAAAAATACAAAAGAAAGAATTTTAGAAGAAGCATTAAAGCTTTTCTCACAAAAGGGCTATATAGGAACTTCTATGATAGAATTTTCAAGAATCTTTATGTAAGAAAATGTTCACTAAAAGACTTAAAAAAACATGATAAAAAACCATCCTTTTATTATAAAAAATCATAAATAAAAGGGTGGTTTTATCCCTCAAAAGCCTAATCTAAACTTTTGCTATTTTGTAAAGAGAAATCTATTTATTGCTTTTTTGATAAAATACATAGCCAATGTTTCTTATTATCATAATGGATTTCTATATCAGAAAATCCAGCTTCCTCTAAAGCAACACGAATTTCATTCTCATTATAAATACTCATGCCATCAATTACTTTTGTCCATTTTTCATCTTTGTCATTTGTGCCATCACATTCATTGCATATTATAAATATTCCATTATGCTTTAAGACACGATTTACTTCCATAAAACATGTTTTTAAGCCAGGCCAAAAATAAATAGTTTCAAAAGCAGATACACAATGAAAAAACTCATTAGGAAAGGGCATATCTTTAACATTTCCTTGAATCACTTCACATCTTTTTTGTTTTATTGCAATTTCATTTACTTTTCTTGATTCTGCAACACTAATTTCTGAATAATCAAGTCCTGTTACATGACTATTTTTACTTTTTTCTAACCATGCAGCTATGTTTGCACCTCCACCACAGCCTGCGTCTAGAATATTTAGATTATCTTTCACTGAAAGTTTTGAAAAGCCCCAAGCAGCCAATTGACTATGACCACTATTCATAATTTTAACCATTACCTTTCCACCAAAACCAGTTGGCTTACAAGTGTTTTGAAAAAAACTCATTAGAAAATTCCTCCTTTAAATTATAAGTTGTTATTTCTATTGTTTATGATATTCTTTAAAAAGAAGACCTGCAAAAACAGAACATAAAATGGCTCCAACAAGCATCCATAAAGAAAAAGTTTCTGTTTTAATAAATAACTCAATAATAGAGAATATCACTCCACAAATTCCACCAAGTGTTAAAGCCCCAAAGCCTCTAAATAATCTTATTTTTGGAAGAACAAAATCAAGTTTTACAATTCTCTCACTTATCAATTCAACAATACCAATAAGCATTAAAATAGCTGGTAGTATAGATATAATTGTATAAATATCTAGGCTCTTTATTATCCTCTTCCAAACACATATAAAATATATAATCCATCCAGCATTTCCAAAGATGTCATATACCCACCATTTTGATGTGGAAATTTTTGATTCATATAAATCCTTCATTATTCCCTCCCCGAATTTGTTAATTCCATACAAATAAATTATATCATGCTCTTTCTATTACTATTTTTAGAATAATGACAAATTTTTAGAATATTATGTTATGAAAATATATAATATTATGCATGAAGAGGAGTTAATTCTTTTAGTTTTGCATAAGCACATTATATCATAGCAAATATGCCTAAACAATCTTTTGACTTTTTGCAAAATTATATTCTCTTAATTATATAAATAAAATAATAAGAACTTTTGATACTGGAATAAGTGAAGTCAATATTAATGAAATATCTTTAGATGAATTATTTAACAGATTACCTAAAGAAATATTTATGGACATAATGACAAAAATTAAAAATAGCATGTTAAATTCTCATAAGGAAGTAAAACTTTCAATGAGGTCTGATTTTGAATTTTTTAATTCTTCAAAATTATACTCATTAGATATGTTTAAAGAAAGATATGATAAAAAATTAAGTAAAGCTTATTTAGAAGGAAGGTATGGGGCTATTCCAATATTTCAAAGTTTCACTTATGATAAGGAGGATAACTTTTTATATTGATATAAATTTATTTGTTTGATATAATAAACTTTACTATAAAAATAGGTGGTGTTATTTATGAATAAATATACAGAAGATGATTATTGTGATATATATGAAAAGAAGATATGTGATAACTGTGGTAAGTGCTTAGAAGAGGAAGGTATTGATATAAGAGCTATAAAAATTGAAGATATAGCAAAGGATGTAGCTGAAAATAAGGCTCTTGAAGAAGAATACATGGCAAAGCTTAAAGAACTTAAAAAAGAAGAAGAGGAATACAAGGAAGAAGAAGAGTTTGAAAGAGAATTACCTTCTTTAGATATAGATGAAGAGGAACTTAAAAAAGCTTATGAAAAGCTTAAAGAAGAAACAGGCATTGATTTTTCAAATTATGATGAGGATGAAGAGTATGAAGATGCTTTTGACCATATAGTATCTCTTGAAGAAGCAGACCTAGTAGAAGAGGGTGCTATAGATGAATTAACTGAAGAGGTATTTCCAGGAGTTAGAAAGCTTAAAAGAAGTAAATAAAATCTAGTTTTTAAAATAGATAATTTCCTAAAAAAATAAAATTTTGAATAAAATCATCTTAAATTAGAAACAATACTTAATGAAGTATTTAATTTGAGGTGATTTTTTTATGAATAAAAAGAAATTAACTTGTCTTATTCTTTCCTTAGGACTAAGCTTATCTTTAGCTGGATGTGGTTGTGGAAAAACTAATGATGGAAATAATACAGCAGGAAATGTAATTGAAGAAGGAGCAAATACTGTTGGTGATGCTGTAAAAGATGTTGGTGAAGGAGCTAAAAATATAGTTGATAATATTACAGATACAACTATGACTTATAATGAAGCTGATTTTAAAAAGGACTTAGAAAAATCTGGTGCTAAGGTAGAAGAAACAGAAGCTTCTCAATCTCATTTTTCTATTGATAATAAAGATTATATAATAGATGGAGAAAGGGTATCTGTTTATGAATATGATGAAGATGATGCTTCTACTTTAAAAAATGATTTAAGCACAGTAGCTAATAATGGAGCTACAATTAATAATAAAGATGTTAAGTGGAATAAAAAAGCCCATATTTATAAAAAGGGAAGAATTGTTGTTGTATATGATGGTGACAACGAAAAGGTATTAAAAACTTTAAATGATACATTAGGAAATTCCTTATTGAAATAATTAAAAGCCCTATAAATATAATAAGTTATGGTATAATCATATTAAAAGAATCCATAAGTTACTATGTTTATGGGGATTTTTATTATGGAGAGGATTAATTATGACTGTTAAAGGATGTGTTTTAGGAAAAAATTTCATAAAAGAAGATAACCTTAAGAAAAACTTCACAAAAAGCATATATATTAAAAATTTATCTGAGATTGATGAAGGAATAAAAGAGTTTAAAGAATTTTTTTATATAAATAATAAAAAGGATTGGAAAGACTTTATAGTAAAGCCTGAATTTTTAAAAGTTCAATTTGATGAAAGATTTATTTGTAAGTTAGCTAACTTTTTAAAAGGTCAGACAAGTTATGAAGTAGAAAAGTTACCTTATGATATGGTAAAAGAGCTTTATTTTGCTTATTATCCTTTTATTGAAGAGGAAACAGAGGAATTATTTAAAGATAGTTTTTTTGAGTTTTTTAAGATTTTATTTAAAAATGAAAATATAGATAATATAATAGAAAAACATGAAAATCCTAAAGTGTGGAATGAAGTTATTAAGTATTTTGTTTATTATGGCCTTTATAAGAGTATAAAAGATAATGGTATTGAACAAGATGCTAGCCTTTGGGAAAGTTATATAAGAGAAATTAGTGGAAGGCAATTTTATTTAAAGGATAATGTAAAGACTAATATAGATGAAACTATATATCCTATGATAGCTTTTCTTATTAGAGAATCTCCAAGGTTTTTTGATGAAATTTATAATTATTTAATAAAAGCCTTTGACCTTGCAAGGCTAAAATATACATCAAAGCTACAAATGTTAGAGCCTATATATAAAGCTATTGAAGAAAAGGGTATTTTAATAGAAGATTTAAATTTAAAAAATGAAATAAATAGAAAAGAAATTTTATTTTTAATGGATAATATAAGAAAACTTTATTCTCTTGAAGAGGAAAGTGACAGAAAGAAGATAAAAGAGTTTTTTGAAAGTGAAATTTTTAACAAACATAAACTAGATGAAGAATTTCTTAATAAGCATCTTTTAAAATTTGCTGTACTAGATGCATCACTTTTTTCAAAGATTTTTTTAGAAGAATATAAAAGGGTTTATGATAAACTTTATTTAGAAACTTCAACAGAGGCTGGAAAAGTAGTATATGATATTTTAATGGAAAACTTTAATAATAGTAACTCTCATATAGGAAGTAATTATGTTGAAATTCTATGTGAAAAAGAGGAATGGATTAAGAAATATTTTTTTGAAGAAGGATTTAACAAAGTTTGGAAATCTAGTAATAAGGCAGGTATGCGTGGTATTTACAGAGGAATTTTATCAAACCATTTTGAATCATTTATAAATAAAAGAAATTATGAATGGAACTTACTAGATGATGGGCATTTATATGTATTAAAAAGAAATAATATTTATGAATTTATTTATGATAAAGTAGAGGAGAAGGTAACTTTATATTCTAAAGAATATTTAAATTTATTAAAAGAGCTTTTAGATTTATATATGAATAAATATTTTTGTACACTATCAGAAAAAGAAAAGTGGAAAACATTAAAAGAAAAAGCAGAAAGTATAGTATAATAAATGTATTTTGTGTAAATAATATAAAAGGAGTTAAAAATGCTACAGAAATTAAAAGAATTATTTAATGGAAAAGAACTTTTAAAAGGAAATATAGGTATAGAAAGAGAAGGATTAAGAGTTTATAAAAATGGAGTATTATCTAAAGAAAATCATCCTTCTGTTTTTGGAAATAAGCTTAAAAATCCATATATAACAACAGACTTTGCTGAAAGTCAGTTAGAGCTTATAACTCCTACCTTTAAAAGTAGTGAAGAAGCCTATAATTTTTTAAGTAATCTTTATGATATTTCTACTCTTGAAATGAAAGATGAATATTTATGGCCAGAGTCAATGCCTTGTATAATACCAAAGGAAGATAGTATAAAAATAGCAAGTTTTGATGATTCTATAGAAGGCATTGAAGCTAGATTATATAGAGAAAACCTTGTTAAAAAGTATGGTAGTAAAAAGCAACTTATATCTGGAATTCATTATAATTTTTCTTTTGATGAAGATATAATAAAAAAGTTATTTAAAAATACTAATACAAAGGAAGATTATAAAACCTTTAAAGATAATTTATATTTAAAGGTTACAAGAAATTATTTAAGATATAGCTGGCTTATTATATACTTATTAGGCTCAAGTAGCCTTGTTCATGAAAGCTATATAGAAAAAGATACTAACTCTTTAGAGAAAATTTCAAAGGATACTTTTTCAAAAACTGGTTTAGTATCCTATCGAAATGGAGAGGGTGGATATAAAAATAATAGAGAGTTATATCCTGATTATTATTCTGTTAAGGGTTATGTAGATAGTATAAATAAATGGGTAGACAAAAAATACATTCAAAATCATAAAGAACTATATAGCACAGTAAGACTAAAGGCAAAAAATAAAAAGGATTTATTAAACTCTTTATTAACAGAGGGTATATATTATTTAGAGTATAGAAATATAGATATTAATCCCTTTGATAAGTCTGGTATAAGCCTTAAAGATTTAAACTTTCTTCAATTATTTAATTTATTTTTACTTATAAAAGAAGAAAGTGATTATAAAGCTTGGCAAGAAGAGGCCTTATTTAATGAAAGGGCAATTTCAGAGTATGGAAATAATAATATAAATCTAAAACTAGATGGAGAGGAAATTTCTAAAGAAAAGTGGGCTTTAGAAATTTTAAGAGAAATAGAAATAATTAATAAAGAACTTAAGTTAGGAAAAGAAGATGTAATAGATTTTGAAATTAGTAAGGTTAAAGACTTTAAATTAACTTATTCTTATAAGATTTTAGAAAGAGTAAAAGAAGAAGGCTATGTAAATGCTCATATTAACTTAGCTAAGAAATATAAAGAAGAAGCTTTTAAAAATAGATTTAAGCTTTTAGGTTATGAAGATATGGAATTATCTACTGAAATTCTTATGAAAGAGTCAATTAAAAGGGGAATAAGGGTACAGGTTATTGATAAAAGTGAAAACTTTATATCTCTTAAGAAAGATAATAAAACTGAATATGTAAAACAAGCTACTAAAACTTCTAAAGACAATTATGTTTCAGTTTTAATGATGGAGAATAAGGTAGTTACTAAAAAGGTATTAAAAGATGCTAAAATAAGAGTACCAAAGGGAATGGAATTTCATTCTATTGAAGAGGCAAAATATAAAATTGGAGAATTTATTAAAGAGCCTATAGTAGTAAAACCTAAATCTACAAACTTTGGTCTTGGAATAAGTATTTTCCCTAAAGGAGTAGAGGAAGAAGAGGATATAATAAAAGCTTTAAATATTGCCTTTAGTTATGATAATACAGTTTTAGTAGAAGAGTTTATAGAAGGAAAGGAATATAGATTTTTAGTAATAGGTGACAAGGTAGCAGGAGTTCTTCATAGAGTACCAGCTAACGTTTTAGGAAATGGAATAAATACCATAGAGGAACTTGTTAGGGAGAAGAACAAAAGTTCGCTAAGGGGAAAAGGGTATAAAACACCTTTAGAAAAAATAAACCTTGATGAAAATGCAAAATTATTTTTAAAACAAAGTAATAAAGATATAAATTACATTCCTAAAAAAGAGGAGCTTGTTTATTTAAGAGAAAACTCTAATATAAGCACAGGAGGAGATAGTGTAGATTATACAGATAATATGCCAGAAAGGTTTAAATTAATAGCTGTTAATTGTGCAAAAGCAATTGGTGCTAATATTTGTGGTGTTGATATGATGATTAAAGATTTTAAAGATGAAAACTCTGAATATGGAATAATAGAACTAAACTTTAATCCAGCTATACATATACATTGCTTTCCCTACATAGGAAAAGAAAGAAACATAGCTAAAGAAGTATTAAAGTTATTAGAACTAATTTAAAATTTAAATAGATTAAAAGGCTGTGGCATCAAGAAATAATATACAGTATATATTCCTTTGTTAAGTATATATTATAATGTGCCACAGTCCTTTCATTTAGTTAGAAAGTTTTAACTATTGTTTTGCGTTGACTTGGAGCTAACAGGGCGGAAAAAGCAAAACAATAATTAAAACTTTTATATATCTGCTAAAGGGTTTGATTTTATAGCTTCTCTTAAAGTTTCATCATCAATATGGGTATATATTTGAGTTGTAGAAATACTTTCATGGCCAAGTATTCCTTGAAGGCTTCTTATATCAACATTTCCATGTTTATACATAAGAGTAGCTGCTGTATGTCTTAATTTGTGAGGGGTGTATTTAGCATCTGTAAGCCCAGCTTCTTGAATTTTTTTCTTAACCATAATTTCAACAGTTCTTTTATTTATTTTTTTATGTTGAGATGATAAAAAAAGATATTCTTTATTTTCTAAAGTAGCTTTAGAATCATCCCTTACTTTTAAATAATTTTCAATAGCTTTTAAACAAGCATGGTTTAAATAAACAGTTCTTTCTTTATTTCCTTTACCTACAATTGTAAGAGTATCATTTTTTATTCTTTTTATCTGTATAGAACAAAGCTCAGAAATTCTCATGCCACAATTTAAAAATAAGACAAAAATACAATAATCTCTAGGATAGTTTTTATCTTTTTTATCCATAGAATTTAAAAGTATTTTACATTGTTCTAAAGTAAGATATATTGGATTTCTTTTTTCTTTTTTAGGAGTTTCTAATTCTAAAGCAGGATTTTCATCTATAATTTTAGCTTTTTGATGAAGATATCCAAAGAAAGCCCTTAAAGCAGAAACCTTTCTAGAACGGGTATAACTTCCATTTTCTCTTACTTTTTCTGTATAAGAAAGAAAAGCAAATAAATCTGTAAGGGTTATTTTTCTTAAAAAATCTTTAGTTATATTATTTATTTTTACATCTTCGATTTTTTTAGCTTCTTTTTCTTCGCCTTTATAAACCTTCATAAATTTTAAAAATAATGAAATATCAATAATATATCCATTAACAGTATTTTTAGATTTTCCTTTTATAACTTCATAATAATCAATAAAACCATTAAGAAACTCTGGGTAATCATTATTTATTATATCCATTTCTAATAAACTTGAAATCAAATCATTGTTAATATTTTTTTCAGGCTCTAGTTTAATTTTTTCTTGTTGTTTTTTTGTTTCTTTCTTTTTCTTCTTTTTTTCTTTGACTTTATCTAACCTTTGTTTTTCTTTCAAATAAATTTCTCTAAGACCAGAATCTTTTATCCAAATTTGTATAGTTCTAATATTAACATTATAAATTTCACTAAGCTTTGAAGTTTTTATTTTATGTTTTATGTATAAAATATATAAATCTTGTAAAAGATAATAATATGGCTCTTTATTTAAGTTTTTTTCTAAGTTTTCCTTTAAAGTTTTTATTATAATTTTATCCTGAGAAGTTAAAAATACGCTTAAAAGTTCATTAATTTCTTCAGGATATTCATAGTTTTTGTATTTTTCGTTTTTATTATTATTCATAGTTAAAAAATTACCTCCTAAAATGCCTTTAAACCCTTATAAATACTATATCATAAATGTTTCGTTTTTTCAATATACTAAATTTCGCTAAATGTCAATTTAGCGAAATTATATAATTATTTAAAAAGAAAATAAAGGTTTTTTAATATGATTTTAAAAATAAAAATTACAAAAATTTATTTCCTTCACCATTAATTTTCACGAAAAATTAATTTTAAGTAAATTCAAAACATACACTTACTAAAATTTAAAGAATTTCAAAATTTAAATTTTGTTAAAATCAATTTTCTAAAATCACTTCAATTTATTAAAATTTTATTCATATTTAGATTTTTTATGATTAACTTAAAAATTTATACAGTTAATCATAAAGTTTAATAAAATAAAAAAGTTTAAGAATTTCTTTTCAAATTTCTTTTCATTAGTTAGAAAGTTTTAATTTAAAGTAAGTTAAGGTCAAATAATTATTGTTTTATACAAGTTAAATTAAAACAATAAATCTTTATTTAAAATTAATATTGAAATTAAAATAAAAAATTAGCCAAGCTTATAAAATATAATTTTAAAAACTTAGCTAATTTAAATTTTTATACAATAATTAGTTTAAATTTGTTACAACATCAAATCTATATCCTTCACTGTCCATATAAGTTATAAATTCATCTAAAGCATCAGCGTTAGCTTTATTAACTCCATGTAACAAATAAATAGCTCCATTATGACTATAAGTTTTCATCCAGTCTAAAGCATAATCTTTATCATTCCATTCAGCATTCCAATCTTTATAGGCAAAACTCCAAAATATACATTTGTAGCCCATTTCATTTGCATAATCCATTGCACATTCACTAAAGGTTCCTTCTGGAAATCTTAATACTTTATCCATTTCAGTTCCTATAAGGTTTTTAAAGGTATCTTCAGTTATAGCAAGTTCTTTTATAAATTGTTCTGGATTTTCTTCTGCAGTTTGTGCCATATTAGGATGATTATATGTATGATTTCCAACAACATGTCCTTCATTAACCATTCTCTTTACAATATTTGTATTAGCTTCAATAAATCCTTTTGTAACAAAAAACGTTCCCTTTATATTATGCTTTTTTAATGTATCTAAATTTTTCTCTGCCTGGGTATTATTTAATCCTTCATCAAAAGTTAAATAGATAACCTTTTCATCTTCTCCTAAATAATAAGCATTATACTTTTTAAAATCCTCAATAGTTAATGGAGCCTCTGGTCTTTTAAAATCTTTATTACGACCAAACCAAAATCCTATATTTTCTGTTGAGGCATCACTTTTAGAAATTGTATATTTTCCATAGGAATATTTAGGCTTATCATTTCCCTCTTCTTCTATATTCGTCTTGTTATCATTATTAATTTCATTATTATCCTTATTTTCATCTACTAAATGGTTTTCAGCTACAGTTGTACTCGCATTAGCTGAATTAGTTTCTTCTCTATTATTCTTATTACCATTAGTAACACTTTCTGTTTCTATGCTACTAGAATCTTTTTCTATTAACCCTTTAATGTAGTTTTTAAGGAACTCTATATTTTCAGTTTTATATTTTTCATCATTTATAATTATTTTATTTTTACTTGATATTTGTAATACATATTCTTTATTACCACTTAATTTAACTGTATATATCCATCCATTTTCTTCTTCTTTATTTTCTATTCTTTTTAACTTAACTTTATTTAATGTATTAATAAATTCTTTTATTTCATCTATATTATCTAATTTAATATTGTTAGGAGGTGATGGCATAGAAGTTATATTAATAGCAGAAATCTCATTATACATTATTCCCATTGATTTATAAGAATGAAAACTAGTATATAAGTATATAGTAATACATAGCAAAAAGATTAAAATAGTACTTATTATTACATAAATTCTTTTTTTCTGTGCCTTTTTAGCCCTTTCTACTCTAGAAATATTCTTTGATTTCATACAAATCACCTCATTTTTCTATATTCTTTGTATACTTATATTATATAATAAATATATTACAAAAGCGTGAAAATATTAGCTTTATACAATAAAAAGAGAGAGGAAAAATTCCCCTCTTCTTTCTTAATTTAATTAATTTTTATTATTGTACTTCTTCTAAAGTTTCTGGTTCTTTATATGTAACTCCTTTAGTATCAACTGTAATCTTTTCAATAACTACATCTTTTAAAGGCTTGTCTTCACTATTTGTTTCAACATTTTGTATTTTATCAAGAATTTCAAGACCAGATGTAACCTTTCCAAAAGCAGCATAATCCCCATCTAAAGATTCTGTATCAGATGTCATTATAAAAAATTGGCTTCCAGCAGAATCTAAAGGATACATAAGTCTTGCCATAGATATTACTCCTTTAGTATGCTTTAAGTTATTTTCAAAGCCATTTGAAGTAAATTCTCCCTTTATACAATAACCAGGACCACCTGTTCCATCACCCTTTGGGTCTCCTCCTTGAATCATAAAGTCTTTTATAACTCTATGAAAAGTTAATCCATTATAAAATCCTTTATTAGCTAAAGAAATAAAGTTATTCACTGTGTTTGGTGCAATTTCAGGATAAAGTTCAAGTTCTATATTTCCGTAATCCTTTACTACTATAGTTGCTGTTGGGTTTTCTTTTTTTGCTGAATCAGTGTCTTTTGTTTGTTTATCATTACTTCCACAAGCAACTAATGATAAGCAAGTTAAAATTGCTATAGCTACTAAAGCTATTCTTTTTTTTATTCTCATAATCCTTTTCTCCCTTCTATTTATCTTTTTTATTATACACTATAAAATATATTTATGAAAAATATTTTTCTAGTTCTTTAATATTTATTAAAGTATCTTTAAAATCTGGATAATCTTTAATAATTCTATTTATACATCTTATACAAAATTCTTTTCGCTTTTCACTATCTTTTTTCATAATGTCTTTATATCCCCATATATGGGTAAAAAGCTTTTGTTTATTTTTAAATAAATCATTTAAAGAAATAAGCTCTTCTGATTTAATATTCATTTTTTTACTACACATAGAAATAAGCCTCTGCTCTGCAAAGACCATATTTATTATTCTATCATTTCCAAACTTTAAGTTTTCCATAAATTCAATGGAGGATTTTGTATAGTAATTTTTAAACTTTTCATTTGCTATATAAGTAAATGCTGTATTACAAGGTCTTTCTTTCCAATCCCACTCTTTATCAAAGTTATAATTTTCTTTCATAATAAAACTTTTTTTATCTGGATATACAAAGGATAAATCTTCTTTATGAATAGTACATAATTCTTTATCTTTAAGTAAAGGCTCTATATTACTCCATACTATAAAATCTGTATCTATCATAGCAAAGGGGATTTTTTCATTGTTCATGGCATAAATCTTACCTGCTGCCCAAAAAATATTAGGATTTATACTTTTTGGTATATCCTCTAAATAAGTAAATATACCTCCATCCCAAAGCTTTTCAATACCTAGTTTTTTATAATACTCTGCTCCATTAATATCTGTTATCATTTTTATACTTCCATTAAATTCTCTCCATTTTAAAGCAGATAAAATTGTTGTAAGTATTTCAAAATCCTCTATAAAGTATTCTTTATTTTGGTTAAGAGTAAAAAAAGGTTTTGTCCAATTTGAATGAAAGCCTTGTATCATATAAAAAACTCCTTATATTAAATCTAATCCATAGCCACCTAATCCTGAAGAAGAGGATGACTTATTGTTATTAAAAAAGTTTATTTCTTCTTCTGTTTGAAATAGAAAATAACTTATATTCTCCATAAGAGATAAACTCATATTTCTTAAATTCTTATCATTAGTTAACATAGTACAATTTGTATTTTCATTAACTATTTCCTCTTCTTCCTTTGTATATGCTATTTCCTCATTAGTTTCATTTTCTGATAAAGTATTATAACTTTTGTCATAAGTATTTTCTATACAAATATCACTTACTATTTTATATTTATTTATATCAAAATAGCAAATTTCCTCTTTAGAAACAAATCTAAAACCATTTGTATCTTTAACTAAAATGTTTCCAGTACAGTTTGCAATTAAATATGCTTTTTCATTTTGAGAATAGGAAGATGAAAGGTCATTATTTAATTCTTGCTCTGATAACTTTTGTAGCTTAATGTCTTTATCATTCTTTGAGTTATATATGTTTTTTGCCATACCTAACCTCCCTATTTAAATATTACTAATCATATTATATCATTCATTAATTATAATTTTTAGTAGTAAAAAAAATTTTTTAAAAATAAAAAATAGCAGGTTTAAATTCCTGCTATTTCAATAACTTTGTTTTCTATTCTAGACTTTTTTAAATCAATAACCCTTTGATTAGAAGAGCCTCTATATTTTAAACTTATATTTCTTTTATCAATTTCAAATCTTCCATCAATAAGTACATCTACAAAATTTAATATTTTAAGCTTTTTTTCATCTTTAATTATATTCTCATAAATATAACCACTCCAAAGCCATATTGGTTTATTAGTTTCTTTCTTTATTCTATCTAAAAGTTCTAAAAGAGAATTATCCATAGTTTGTTCTAAAGGCTCTCCACCTAAGATATTTACTCCAAAAACATTATCATTTTTAACATAGGATATAAACTCCTCTTCAGTTTCTTTAGTCCAAAGCTTTCCATAACTAAAATCTTGTAATTCTTTATTAAAACATCCCTTACAGTTATTTGTACAACCACTTACAAATAAAGTTGTTCTTACATTTGGACCATTAGATACATCAAATTTTCTTATTTCTGCAAAGTTCATAATATTTATACTCCTCTTATAGATGTAAAACTCTATCTCCTATTTCAGCAGTACGTCCTTTATTCCAGAAGTTTGTACCTATATATCCACAAGTTCTTCTCATAACCTGCATTTCGCTTTCATCTCTATTTCCACAAGATGGACAATACCACTCTAAGTTTTCATCAAGCTTTATTTCACCAGTATAACCACATTTATAACATATATCTGGCTTTGTATTTATTTCTGCATATTGAATATTATGATAAATAAAGTTTATTATTTGTTCAACAGCCTCTAAGTTTCTACTCATATCAGGAACTTCAATATAAGAAATACATCCTCCTAAACTTATATTATGAAATTGTGCTTCAAATTTAAGCTTTGAAAAAGCGTCTATTTCTTCACATACATGAACATGATAAGAATTTGTATAATAAAGTTTATCTGTTACATGAGGTATTTCTCCAAATCTTTGTTTATCTAATCTACAGAATCTATAAATTAAGTTTTCTGCTGGAGTTCCATATAAACCAAATCCTAAACCTGTTTCTTCTTTCCATCTATCACAGGCTTCCTTCATATAATTCATAACTTCTAAAGCAAACTTTTCACCTTCTTTAGTAGTATGACTTACTCCAAGCATTGCATAAGTCATTTCACATATTCCAACATATCCTAAGGATAAAGTAGAATAACCATTTTCAAGAAGTTTATCTATCTTTTCACCCTTTTTTAATCTAGCTATAGCACCATGTTGCCAATGTATTGGTGATACATCAGATAATGTACCCATAAGCATATTATGTCTTACAAGTAAAGCTTCCTTACATAATTCTAATCTTTGGTCAAGCATATCCCAGAAAAGCTCCATATCCCCATCTGCAATTATAGCTATTTGAGGAAGGTTTAAACTTACAACTCCTTGGTTAAATCTTCCATACCACTTATAGTTTCCATTTTCATCTTTCCAAGGACTTAAATGACTTCGACAACCCATTGGAGGGAAAGTATTTCCTTCATAATTCATTCTCATAATTTTAGCAGATTGATAATCAGGAACTAATCTCTTAGCTGTACATTTAGCAGCAAGTTTTGTTATATAATCATACTTCCCTCCTTCAAGACAATTATGTTCATCTAAAAGATATACAAGCTTTGGGAATGCCTCTCCAATTTCTTGACCCTTATAGTTTTTCATTCCCTCTAATCTTTGTTTTATCATCTCTTCACATATTAAAGCCATTTCCTCTTCATATTCATGACCTTCCTCTATTTCAAGATAAATTGTTCCAAAAGGAGATTGACCATTTGTTGTTTGAAGAGTTGAAAGTTGATATCTTATTGTTTGAACACCATCTTTTAAATCCTTCATCTTCATATCATTAGCTAAATCTCTAGCTAATTCCTCATTATTATACTTCTCCTTATAAAACTTATAAAACTTATCATATGTAACCCTAAGATACTTTGCTAAATGCTTTATAGTAATACTTTGACCACCATATTGATTACTTGCAACCTGTGCCATAATTTGAGTTGTAACTGTACAAGCAGTTCCAAAAGACTTAGGAGTTTCAACAAGTTTATCATTTATTACAGTTCCATTATCAAGCATATCTTCAAGGTTTATTAAACAACAGTTAAATATTGGTGATAAAGTGTAATCCATATCATGCCAATGGATTATCCCTTCATCATGTGCTTGAACCATATAAGAAGGGATAAGTCTTCTTCTTGAAATGTCTTTTGATACTTCCCCTGCTATTAGATCTCTTTGAGTTGCAGCAATAACAGAGTTTTTATTAGAATTTTCCTTTAAGACATCTTCATTAGTTTTATGAATAAGACCTAAAATACTTTCATCTGTTGTATTTACATTTCTTTTAAATTCCTGTACAGCTCTATATCCTTCATAGGCTTTAGCTGTTACTGATTGGCCATAATGAACTAATCTATCATATACATAACTTTCTATTTTATATATTGTTGGAACTTCTTCTGATGCTTTAAAAAACTTTTCTGCATCATTTGCAATTAGTCTTGCAATGTCTGGAAGATATATTCCACTTCCATTTTTCATAGCCTTAGTTATGGCCTCTCGTATTTTATTTTTATCAAATGGGACTTTACTTCCATCTCTTTTTATTACCTTCATATGTTTCCCTTCCTTAATTAAAAATATTACTGCTAATAATTATTATTAATTAATAATAATTAAATATTTACTAACATCCATTTCTTATTATACACAAAAAAAAAATTAAAAAAAGACTTTACAAAATTAAAAAAGTTATTTTTTAATAATCTATATATAGGACATGATTTTAAATGTAAATGTTTACTTGCACAAGATATGCTATATCTATACTATATGGCTCTCTTTAATTTTTTTATGAAATTTATTATATATTTTTATCATTTTTTCTTCAGTAGAATACTTATCTACCTCTTCTATAGGTATCCATTTTACTCCACTATTTTCATCTTCCTTTATTTTTAATAAATCTCTTTCATCTCCTTGAAGTAAATAACATATAGATAAATGTAAATGAGATGATACATATTCCCCTTTTCTTATATGTCCTTCAACAGTTATTACATCTAAAGAAAATATATCCTTTGAAAGAGGTTTTATATTTTTAATTCCAGTTTCCTCTTTAGCTTCTTTTATTGCAACTTTAAGAAGGTCACAATCTCCATCTGCATGGCCTCCTGTCCAAGACCAACTATTATATATATTATGAAAAACCATAAGAACTTTTGTAAAATCCTTATTTACAATATATCCAGAGCTTGTTATATGAACTAAAGGGTTTTCTCTAGTTAAAATATTATTATATTTTTCTATACACTTTAAAATAAGTTCTTTGTCTTTCTTTTCTTGAATATTATAAGGTTTATATTTTTTAATTTCTTCTATATAATTCATATTTTTCACCTCAAAAAATTCAGCTAGAAAACACTTTTTCATTTTCTAGCTGAAATAATATGCTTTACCAAAATGGCTTTATTTCCTTAACAGTTCCCATTAAAAGTTTCATTACAAGAAGTAATAAAAGTATTCCTATAGCAAAAGAGGCAATACCTGCTAGAACCCACAAAAGTCCTCTTAATAACTTTGCCCCTATAGAATTTTTATCTTTAAGTTTCATTCTAACTCCTCCAAAAGTTTATATTAAATATAGTATAAATATAATAAATAAAGAAAGTCAATTATTTTTATCCTCTTTATTTTCTAATAACTCTAAAAGCCTATTTATCTTATCTAAAAGTTCCTTTGTTAAATTTTCATCACTACTTTCCTCTTGAACTTCATTTTCCTCTTCAAAAAACTCCTCCCCTTCACTCCAATCTATAACATAATAAGAAAAAGATTTTTTACTAGGAATTTTATTAAGAACTGGAAGAGTATGTTCGTAAACTTCTTTAATTTCTTCCTCTTCTAATATTTTAAAACCTTCATTTTCTAATCTCTTTTTATCCTCATCAGAAATATAATCAACCTTACAGCTTGTCTGCCCTTTCATGCTACAGTCTTCAATAAGTCCTACTAAATCCTCATCTATAAGCTCTCTTTGTCTTTTCATTGCCAAAGTAAACATTTCATCAGCCATAGTCATAGTTTTTTCCTCCTTATACTTCATAGTTTCTAATAACTTAATTATAATAGATATTTGTAAATATTTATATAATTTAAGTTTAAATTTTTAAAATGAAGATGGTGTAACATTTTGTATTATAATAAATATCTTATTATAAGAAACACTAATTTTAGGAGTTTTTTATTTAATGAATAAAGAATATGCAAATTGTATAGATTGTGGTACAGAATTTTGCCCCTGTAAGCTTGCAGAAACAGGTGAATGCATATTATGCTCCCAACTTCAAGGAGAACACTTTTGTGATTGTTTAAATTGGAATGGAGTGTGTATATATCAAGAATTGTATAATAATGGAATGAAAGCTAAAAAAGGACGAAGTACTTATTCTTGCAAAATAAAATACTTAAGAAAAGATGAGGAAATTATCCTTATAAAAATAGAAGTTCCTCATAAACTTGCCCTAGACCTTGTAAAGCCTGGAGGATATGTTTTTATAAGAACTGATGAGAATCAATTTTTTGATATTCCAATCTCTGTTATGGATTCTGATATATCAAGTAATATTCTTTCTCTTGTTATTGAAATAAGGGGAATAAAAACAAAAAAATTACTTGATATAAAAGAAAATGATATTTTAAAAATAAGAGCTCCTTATTGGAATGGAGTTTTTGGGCAAAAAAATATTGAAAGGCAAAAAAATAATAATGTATTAGTTCTTGGAAGAGGAATTGGAATGGCTCCTATGGTTCCTGTTATAAGAAAGCTTAAAAATAACAATAATAATGTAGATGTTTATATAGATAGGGGAAATTTTAAAGATAATTTTTCTAAAGAATATATAAGAAAGTATAATTGTGTTGAAAAAGAAACAAACCTTCTTAATAAAGGACTTCTTTCAGAAGAGGGAAAATTTATAATAAAAAACTCTATAGCTGATAAAAACATAAAACTAATTCATATAGCTGGTGCTGATGTGTTAACTTATAGAGTAATTGAATATTTAGATGAATTAAATAGAAAAGATATTCTTCTCTCCTGCTGTAATAATTTTAAAATGTGTTGTGGTGAAGGAATATGTGGTGCCTGTACAGCAAGATATGCAGGGCATAAAGTAAAAAGATTTTGTAAACTTCAAACAGAGCCAAGAAATATTTTTGAAGGGAGAAGGTTAATATGAAGGTAATTATAATTGGTGGAGGTTGGGCAGGTGTTTCTGCTGGAATAAGTGCAAAAAAAGCAGGTGCTGATGTTCATATATATGAAAAGACAGATTTACTTTTAGGCCTTGGAAATGTAGGTGGAATTATGAGAAATAATGGTCGCTACACTGCTTTAGAAGAGCTTAAGGTTTTAGGAGGCTATGAATTTGTAAATGTAATAGATAGCTGCTGTAGGCATAAAGATATAGATTTTCCAGGACACAAACATGCAAGCCTTTATGATGTAAATAAAATAGAGGGAGTAATTAGAGATTATGTAAAAAGCTTAGGAATAAATATTCATATGGAAAGCAGAGTTTATGATGTTAATTTTGATGGCCATAAAATTAAAGGAATATATCTTTCTGATGAAACCTATGTAGAGGGAGATGTTTTTATAGAAACCACAGGAACAACAGGACCTATGGGAAATTGTCTTCGCTATGGTAATGGCTGTTCTATATGCATTTTAAGATGTCCTGCCTTTGGTCCTAGAATAAGTATTAGTGAAAGATGTGGAGTTTCAGATATTCAAGGAGAAAGAGAAGGTGATGTTTTAGGAGCTTTTTCAGGCTCATGTAAACTTGCAAAAGAAAGCTTATCAGAAGATATTGTAAAAGAACTTAACGAAAAGGGAGTTGTTGTATTAAAAATTCCAAAAGAAGATATTAACTATAAAAAACTAGAGTCTAAGGTATGTCAACAATATGCCTTAAAAGAATTTGCAGAAAATGTAATCTTACTAGATACAGGCCATGCAAAGCTTATGACTACCTATTATCCCTTAGAAAAACTAAGAAAAATAAAAGGCTTAGAACATGCAAAATATGTAGACCCTTATGCAGGTAGCAAAGGAAATTCTATAAGATACCTATCTGTAGCACCTAGAACTGATGATATGAAAGTAAATGGAGTAGATAATTTATTCTGTGCTGGAGAAAAAAGTGGACTGTTTGTAGGCCACACAGAACCTCGGCACTCTAAACTGCAAGAATTCCTATTTCTTTATAAAACAGTCCCTTTCTTTAGCATATCCCTTAATATTTTCAATATATTAAATATTAAACAAATACTTCAACTATTTCTTTGCCATTAACTATTATATCTTCTTTTTTATATTCCTTATCCTTGTTAAAATCAAAAATTAATAAGTATCCTTTTTCTTGCTCATTAATATCTAGATAATTTGCTAATTGTTTTAAACCCTTATGATGATATTTCTCTCCACGCCATATTTTTAACTCTATTATATATTTGTTAGTATTATAAACTATAACTACATCTAATCTTTTTTCTTCTGAAATTTGCACTTCTTTAAAATCAAATCCTACCCCATTTATTATTGGTTTCATAAAAGCTAGAAATATTAGTCTGCCTTCTCGTTCTATAAACTTTGAATCCATAGAACTATATTGTTCTTTCATAAACTGCTGAAATTTTAATAATATTTTTTCTATATTTAATCCATTTCCCTCTACAAAGTCTGATTTAATATTATATCCTGCAATATTTTTAATCTTTAATTTTGTTATAAAGTAGTTATATAATCTTTGTTCTAAAAGTCTATTAAATATTTTTACCTTTCCATCTTTCTCTCTAAAGTATCCAAATGTAACACCTAAATCTATTATAGGATTATCAATATTAAATTCCTTTTCTACACCATTAAAAACTATATCAAAAATATACTCACGTAATTCTTTATTATTCTCCATATTTTTAATGGTATCCTCAAATAAGGTATTCTTCTCCTTTAATAATAATTTTACTGATTTCAATATTGTTTCTTCATTCCATTTTGCACCTAAATCTTCATCTATTATTTGACATATCCTACTTACTAAGAATGGATACCCACTTGTATAAAAAGATATAAATTTTGCTACCTTTTTAGTATCAATAGCTATATTTCTATCCTTTTTATACTCTTTAAGCATACCCTTTATCCCTACTTCTGAAAGACTCATGTCTATATTAAAAGGTACTGCTATATTCCAAGGAGAATTATATTTCTTTTCTTCATCTAATCTTAATTTAAGCTTTAAATTTTTTATATCATATACTCCTGCTAATATTACAGATTTAAAAGTAATTCCATAACCTTCCTCTCTTTGAAGATACTTACTTCTAAGCATACCTAAAAAATTTAAAAATACTTGATTATCAGAACTTTTGTCAACCTCATCTATTATAAGAATTACTTCCTTATTTATTGATTTTATAAACTTTGTTATTGCTCTTGATAATTTTATTAAACTATCAATATTATCACTAATTTCTAAAAACTTTTTATTTATTTCTTCATCAACATATTCTAAGCTATCTGAAATTAAATCTATAAAAAGATTACAAAAATTCTTTGTATTAAAAAAACTCTCAGTATCAGCTCCTTCAAAACTTATGCTTATAACTAAGTATTTATCAGATAATTTTTTTCTTACACCAGCTAATATTGTAGTTTTCCCATATTGTCTTGGTCTATTTATTACAAAATATTTATTAGCTTCTATTAAAGATATTATTTTTTCTAATTTATCATCTATATCTACCATATAATGTTTATTTGGATTACAAAGTCCAGTTGTATTAAATGATTTCATTTTTTAACTTCTCCTTATAAAATATTTTTATAATATTCCATACCTATTTTCTATAATACTATCATAATTATAATTAGTTTTGTTAACTCTTTTATATATTTTTTATTAAAAGGCTTTTTAGCCTATTTTTCTAATAGTTCACCATATTCTTGTAAAGTTAAATTTTTATTATCTAAAAACTCTCTCCAAGTGTTATTTTTTAAATGTTTCATAAACTCTTCATCTTCATGTAAAGCTATTGCAATAGATACAAGTTTTTTACCTTTATTCTTTAATATATCTTCTGCAACTCCTTTTCTAAATTTTAACATAGCTTCTTCTACTTCTTTTGGTGAATTTACTATTACAAATTTATATTTTCTTTCCTTTCTACTCATAAAATCACCTCATTTTTAAAATATGCTAATGTTATATTCTTAGTTACTTCCTGTTCTCTTTTAACTTTTTATCTTAAATGTTGCAACAAAATGCAAAATATTTTATTATTTTTATTTATTAGTTTTAATATTATAGGAGGAGGTTTTTCTTATAAAAATTGCTATATACTCTAGAAAATCTAAATTTACTGGTAAAGGTGAAAGTATTGAAAATCAAATTATAAAATGTAAGAAATTTATAGAATTTAAATTTGAGATTAATCCTGAAGAGGCTGAAATTTTTGTTGATGAAGGCTTTAGTGGTAAAAATGAAGCTAGACCACATTATCAGGATATGCTTAAAAAAATAAAAAATAAAGAGATTGATAGTATTATCATATACCAACTTAATAGGCTTGGTAGAAATGCAAGAGATATTCATAACACTATGCAGCTATGTGAGGACTTAGGATGTATAATATATAGTGCTACAGAAGGCTTTGATAGTTCCACAAGCTTTGGAAGGGCTATTATAGGTATATTAGCTAGTCTTGCACAATTAGAACGTGAACAATTAGCTGAAAGAGTTAAAGATAATATGTATACATTAGCTAAAATGGGAAGATGGCTTGGTGGTCAATCTCCTCTTGGATTCCAAGGTGTTAAAGAATATTATATTGATGAAAATGGTAAGGAAAGAAGTATAACAAAACTTAAAGAAAACAAAGAAGAGCTTAAGTTAGTAAAGGTTATTTATAATAAATACTTAGAATTAAGGTCTCTTTCTCAAGTTTCTAAATGGGCATTGGAAAGTGGTTTAAAAGGCAAAAATGGTGGATATATGGACAAATCTATTGTAAATAGTATCCTTCAAAATCCAGTCTATGTTAAATCAGATGAAAATGTTATGAAGTATTTTGAAAATAAAGGCTATGAGGTTTGTGGAGTAGCTAATGGAAATGGTCTTTTAAGATATGGTGGTAAAGATGAACAAATAGTTGCAGTTGCAAAACATAAAGGTATAATAGCCGCTAATACCTGGATTAAAATTCAAGAAATTCTTAAAGAAAATACTGAAAAAGGACCTAAGACAGGTAAAACCCATAATGCTCTTTTAACTGGAATACTTAGATGTGGTAAATGTGGTTCTACCATGGGAGTAATACATGGAGCTTCATATAAAGGCATAAAAACTCATTATTATAAATGTAATTTAAAAATAAAATCACCAAAACTTTGTGATTCTAAAAATTTAAATGTTTTAGAGTTTGAAGAAAAATTCTTTAAGTTTTTAAAAAATTATAATAGAGAGGAACTTATTAAAAGTTTACAAAAATCTATACAAGAAGAATCTCAGCAGATTGAGAATATGTTAAATATAAACAATATAAATAAAGAGATAGAAAGGATAAATAAAACAACTAAACACTTATTAAATAAATTAAAAATTATTGATAATGATGAAGTTGCTAAAATAATAATAGATGAAATAACTTGTGAAAAAAATAGATTAAATACTCTTAAAAACAAGAAAGCTAAAAGCATAAATGAACAAAATAAGCTAATTATAGCTGAAACTGAAATACTTAAAACTATTAATGATTTAGATGATTTTAATAATTCATTTTGTGAGTTAAGCCATGAGCAAAAGCAAATAAGACTTAAAGATTTATTAGAAAGTATTAACTATAAAGAGAATACTTTTGAGATTAAACTTAGAATAAAAAAGACTTACTGATTCTTAATTTTATATTTAGTTAAAATTATCTATTTTTTACAGTTTAGAACATCTTGCAGAAGCCATAGTCTCAGGCTATCTTTCAGGGCATAACTCTGTAAGACTTGCCCTTGGAATGCCTTTATTAATTCTTCCTTCTTCAATTGCTATAGGAGACTTAATTGCTTATGAAAATGAAAAATCTAAAACAAGTGAAGGAAGAAAGAAAAGATATACCTTTGCAGGTTCTGTTTATCTAAAAAGAATGATAGAAAAAGGTCTTTATACTATGGATTTAAAGGAAATAAGAAAAAGAATAGAAAAGCTTAATTTAGATAATGTTTTTGATTCAAAACTATGTTATTAGTTTTTTAAATATGACCCAGATATAAAAATATATCTGGGCTATAATATTTTAGGCAAGTTCTTTAAAGTTTTTTTCTTGAAATGCAACTGTTTCTTGAATATAGTTAAATATTTTTTCTGTTACATTCCATCTGTCAGGACAGTTTAAAACAACAATTATTATATCTTTTCCCTTATAATCTATAGAAGAAACAAGACACTTTCCAGCTTGACCTGTATAGCCTGTTTTTACCCCATTAGCACCTTGTATTCTCCATAATATTTTATTTATATTTGAATAATCTCTTGTAAAATTATATTTACTTTGAGAAATTTCTTTTGTTCCAACTATTTCCCTAAATTCTTTATATTCCATTCCCTTAGCTGTTAAAAGAGCTAAATCATAAGCTGAAGAATAATGGTCAGTCATATCTAGTCCATGAGGTGATTGAAAATGGGAATCAAGAAGACCTAGACTTGTTTTATAATTATTCATTATATCTGCAAAGCCTTCTACACTTCCTCCAATTCCCTCTGCAAGGGTTATTGCAGCATCATTTCCTGAACGATACATTAAGCCATATAAAAGTTCTCTTATTGTTATTTCTTCATTTTCTCTATAACCTACAGTAGACCCTCTTACAGAAGCTGCATTTTTGCTTACTGTAAATTTTTCATCTAAATTTCCTCTCTCTATTGTTATTAAAGCTGTTAAAATTTTAGTTGTACTTGCCATTGGAACTAATTCATATCCATTTTGTTCAAAAAGTACAGTTTTACTTTCTCTATCAATTGCAATAGCATTTCTTGCATCTACTTTAAGGGGCTTTGTATTTTCAGAATAAGCATTTTTTATATTAATATTTAGTGTTAATACTCCAATTATAAGAAAAGAAATAATAAATTTTACTTTTGTTTTCATGGAAACCACCTTCTAAATTTAATAATAACTATAATGTTTAAAATTTATTATTATAGTTAATACTAATAATATTATTGAATTTTGGAGGAAATAAATGTGAAACTTTTTCTTTTAATTTTTTTATTTTTAATTATTCCCATTCCAATTAAGATTAGTATTTCCTATAAAAAAGAAAAATATTATATAAAAATATATAATTTTAATATTTTAAAAAAACAAAATCTTAATAAAGAAAAACCACATAAAAAAATTAAGAAAAATAGAAAATTTGAAAAAGGCTATTTAATAGAAATCATTAAAGCTTTAAATAAAAATCATTTTAAACCAAAACTAAAGCTAAAGGGTGACTTTCAATATTCATTAAATGATGCTTCTAAAACAGCTATTTTTTATGGAATACTTCAAAGTATATGCCCTTACATATTAGAAGGATTTAAAGTTTTCTTTAAAATAAAATCCTTTAAATTATTTATAAAACCTATATTTAAAGATGAATTTATAGGAATTTTTCATATTACATGTATAATTTTTTTATCTCTTGGCAAAACTATAATTATAATTTGTTTAATAATAAAGACTGTTTTAAATAAAAAAATATTAAAAATAAAGGAAGGATTATATAATGAACAGCAATCATCAAGAAGTTGAAAATTTAATGAAAAGTACAATGGAAAGTTTAAGAAATATGATAGATGTAAATACTGTTGTTGGAGATACTGTTAAAATGAATAATGGAAACTGTATAATTCCTATATCTAAAGTTACCTTTGGTTTTGCTTCAGGAGGCAGTGATTTTTCACTTAACAATGAAAACTATAAAGATGGAGACTACCCTTTTGGTGGTGGCACAGGAGCTGGTGTATCTGTAAAGCCTGTTGCCTTTCTTGTAGTTAGAGATGAATCTGTAAGGCTTCTTCCTGTAGAGCAAAATACAACCTATGATAGAATTGTAGATACAGTTCCTCAAGTTCTTGAAATAATAAAAGACTTTGTTAAAAAGAAAGATAATAATGATAACTTTGAAGAGGATATAAATACATTTGAATCTTCTTCCTCTTTTTATCACTTAAATAGAGAAGATTAAATATTTATGGGCTGTCACACAAAGAAATTTCATATATATATACTCAATAAAATACTATCTATTATATTAATATTTCTTTATGCAACAGTCCAAAACTTAAATATTAAAATTATTAAAGTCTATTTCTAAATCCTTATAAATATTCACTTTAATTTTATCATTAAAAGTATAAACTTCTGGTGATTCATAATTTTCTCCAGTCAATACATAAACAAAAACACTTCTTTTTCTAGGGTCAATAATCCAATATTCCTTAACTTTATATTTTTGATAAAGATTTAATTTTGTTACATAGTCATGCCCTACACTAGAAGGTGATACAATTTCAACTATCATATCAGGAGAACCAGTACATCCAGCATCAGTTAATTTATTTTTATCACATATAACTGAAATATCAGGTTGAACTACTGATTTACTATTAATAGTCTCTTCATTATCATTTTTTAGTATTACATCAAATGGAGCTGGATAAACAACACAATCCCCTTTATTTGATTTTATATAATTTCTTATTTCAGAACTAACTTCCATAACTAAGTGTTGATGTATCCTTGCTGGTGCTGGTGACATATTAAAAATTTCTCCTTCTATAATTTCTATTCTTTCATCATCTGTAAAGGTTAAATAATCTTTATAGGTATATAATTTATTTTTTTTTGGTATCATAGAAAAACCTCCTTAAAAACTATTTATAAACTTTCTAAAGTTGATTATCTTTAATAAAATTTTATCAATTTTTGATTTCAAGGTAAACAAAAAAATAACTTTTAGACTTTAGAAATTTTTTTCTATCTCACTTTCATTTAAGATTTCTTCTATATCATCATCTGTTGTATCCTCAAATAAATCTAAAGAAGGAAGCTCTTTTAAGTCATTAAGTTCAAATTGTCTTAAAAATTCATTTGTAGTTGAATATAAAATTGGTCTTCCTGGAACATCTAATCTACCACTTTCTTTAATTAAGTTTTTTTCAATTAGTTTTTGTATTGCACTTTCTGATTTTACTCCTCTTATTTCATCTATATCAATTCTTGTTATAGGTTGTTTATAAGCAATAATTGCTAAACTTTCAAGGGAAGCTTGGGATAGGGATTGTCTTTTATTTTTCTTAAGAAGCTTTTGTATATAGTCACTATTTTCACTTTTAGTTACAAGTTGATATTCACCCTTTATTGAAATAAGTTTAATTCCTCGTAAAGAGGCTTCATAATCTAATATCATTTCATTTAAAACTTCTTCTACATATCTTGGAGGCATTTCTAAATTTATAGCAATGTCTCTTAAACTTAAAGGCTCTCCAGTAACAAAAAGAATAGATTCTATTATTGATTTTATCCTCTCTTTTTTTGATGCCTCTTCAAATTCTACTTGTCCAAGTTCAAAATTATTCATTTTTTTCTACTCTCCTTTTTACTAATATGTTTCCAAAGCCTTCATTTTGATATACTTTAACCTCTTTAAGTTTCATAAGTTCAAGTAAAGCTAAAAAAGTAACTACATACTCTAATTTACATTCACAATTTGAAGTTAAATCATTAAAATCAACTACTTTTTCTTTAGGAATTTTATCTTTTAAATATTCAATCTTATCTTCAATTTTATATTTATCAACTTGTATATTTTTTTGTATAGTTGAGGTTTTATTTTGTTTGTTTAAATAAATTTCAAGTAAATCATTATATATATGATATAAATCTAAAAGAGAAATATTTTTTAAAGAATCATCTGAATTTTTGTCCTTCTTAATTTCTTCAATAATCTCTGGCTTTTTAGAATAAACCTCTCCTGAATTAAGATACTTGTCCTTAAAAAATAAAGTTGAAGCTTTAATTTTTTTATATAATATAAGCTTTTCTAAAAGCTTTTTTTCTATATCCTCTTCATCTTCTTCCTCAGTATTATTTTTTATTTTAGGAAGAAGGGTTTTAGATTTAATCTCTATTAAAGTAGCTGCAATAACTATAAATTCAGAGGTAATTTCAAGGTCCATCTCTTTCATAGTATCTAGATAAGCTAAGTATTGATTAGTTATTTTATATATTTCTACATTGTATATATCCATTTTATTTTTCTTAATTAAATGTAATAATAAATCAAAAGGGCCTTCAAAGTTAGCTACCTTAATTTTAGGAAGTTCCATAAAGTAAAAATCACCTCATTTTCAGTAAATTTATATATTATACATAATATCAATTTTCTAAATTTTTAACAAGGTAACTAATATATTTTATTTTTCTTTTCTCTTATAAAATAAAAATTGTATAATTAGCTTAGTAGCCATTACTAATAACTTTTTAAAAGTTAGCTTTAACTAATATAATTTAATTAAAAAAACAAAAAGTGCCTAAACTTAAAGCATTTTAATATTTATAGGCACTTTTTTATTTTATTTAAATATTTTCTTTATATTATGTTTTATTCCTTCAAATATACCACCCTTTTCTATATTACGGTCACAGTATACTTTAACTTCTCCTACCTTTTCTTCTTCAAGGTATACTTCACAATTTCCTACCATATCACCTTTAGCATATTTATCTTTAAGGTCACTTATAACAATTTTTTTAGTTAATTCTCCATCAGTTCCCTTGGGTAAAACTATTTCTAAATCATCACAAGCCTTAGCTATAAAAAATCTATCAGTGTTTTTACCCATATATACTTTTTCCACATCTTCATCTTTAGATACAAGTTTTTTTCCTTCATATTTTGAAAAACCATAGTTCATAAGAATTCCAGCATCACGATTTCTTATTTTATATGTAGGTGCACCCATTATTACAGCAAGCATTCTTACTCCATTTCTTTTAGCTGTAGCAGAGATACAATATTTTGCTTCACTTGTATAACCTGTTTTTAATCCATCACAACCTTCAAAAAATCTTACAAGCTTATTATGATTTACAAGCTCTATAGGACTTTTTCTTCCCTCTGAGATAGTTTCCATATATATACTTGAATAATTAAGTATTTTAGGATGTTTTAAAAGTTCTCTAGACATTATAGCAATATCCCTTGCTGTTGATACATGCCCCTCTGCTGGAAGCCCATTACAGTTTACAAAATGAGTATTAGTCATTCCAAGTTCTTTTGCCCTTTTATTCATTAAATTAACAAAATCACTTTCAGTACCACCTATATACTCTGCAATGGCAACAGCTGCATCATTTCCTGAAGCTATTGCAACTCCTTTTAAAAGTTCCTCTAAAGTTCTTACTTCTCCAGTATCAAGAAGCATTGTACTGCCACCCATGTTTTTAGCATTTTCACTACAAGTAACTTTATCTTGAAGAGAAACTTTATTATTATCTACAGCTTCCATTGCAAGAAGCATTGTCATTACCTTTGTTACAGATGCTGGGGCATACTTTTCATCAATATTTTTTTCATATAATATCTTACCTGATATAGGCTCAATTAATAATGCTGAATTTGCTTCAATTCCATCCATTGCATTATCTTCAGCATTTACATTTTTATTAGGAATTAATAAAAATGATAAATTTAAAATTAAACTTATTGCAAATATTTTTATAAATTTATTTTTCATAGGTTCTTTAGCCCTCCTTTCAAATTATATTATTTCCAAAGGCTAAAAAATTATGTTTATAAATTTATAAAAATTTATTTTACATCTTTATTTTATAACTTCATATATTAATGGAGTGTTATCTTTAAAAGAATCTTTAATTTCAATAGCATTAATTAATTTTTCTAAAGCTTTTTCTCCTTTTTCTTTATCATTTGCATGAATATAGGCTAAAGTTTCTCCTTTATTTACTTTATCTTTGCACTTTTTATTAAGTACAATTCCTACTGATAAATCTATTTTACTTTCTTTAGTAACTCTTCCTGCACCAAGTTCCATAGCTATAAGACCAACCTTTTCTGCATGGATTTTTGATACTATTCCAGAATTTTTAGCTTTAACTTCTATTATGTAAGAAGCCTTTTCAAAAAGATTTGTATCATCTATATATCTTTCATCTCCGCCTTGTATTTTTACAAACTCTTTAAGTTTTTCTAGTGCTTTTTTATTTTTAATATTTTCTAAAAGCAGGTTATATCCTTCCTGAAAAGAAGAGGCTTTTTTACCTAAAATAAGCATATAACTTCCAAGATTTAAGGTTAATTCTAAAAGGTCAGAAGGACCCTTTCCTTTTAATGTGTTAATAGCTTCAATAACCTCTAAAGAATTGCCTATAGCATAGCCTAAGGGCTGATTCATATCTGATATAATAGCAATAGTTTTTCTTCCTACACTATTACCTATATCAACCATCTCTTGAGCCAAAGCTCTTGCATCCCCAGGAGTTTTCATAAAAGCCCCTTCTCCCACCTTAACATCAAGAACTATAGAATCAGCCCCAGAGGCAATTTTTTTACTCATAATACTAGAGGCTATTAAAGACATATTCTCTACTGTAGCTGTAACATCTCTTAAAGCATAAATCTTTTTATCAGCTGGTGCTAAATGACCAGTTTGAGCAACTAGAGCTATCTTATGTTTATTTACATTTTCAATAAATTTTTCCTCTGGAAGGTTAACTGAAAAGCCTTTAAAAGATTCTAACTTATCAATTGTTCCACCTGTGTGGCCAAGACCTCTTCCAGACATTTTAGCTACAGGAATTCCACAGGAAGCAACAAGGGGTGCAAGAAGTATTGTAGTTTTATCTCCAACTCCACCTGTTGAATGTTTATCAACCTTTATTCCTTCTATTTTATCTAAAGATAACACATCTCCAGAGTTTGCCATAGCTAAAGTAAGGTCTTTAGTTTCTCTTTTATTCATTTTATTAAAATATATTGCCATTAAAAGAGCAGAAACTTGATAATCTGGAATATCCCCTTTAGTAAAGCCCTTTACAAAATACTCTATTTCTTCCTTTGATAATTCTAATCCATTTCTCTTATTCATAATTATATCGTACATTCTCATAATTTATTCCTCCTTTTGTTAAAGCTTTTTATTATGCCCTTGGATGAGTATTTTTATATATTAAATTAATTTTATCATTATTCATAAGTTCATAATAGGTATCCATATAAGTTAAAACCTGATTTCCTAAAAGTTTTTGAACAGCTCTTACATTAGCACCATTTTGAAGCATATGAACAGCAAAGGAGTGTCTAAAGGTATTTAAATTTACATCTACACTAACCTTTGCTTTTTGAGAATATTCCTTTACAATTCTCCATATACCCTGTCTTGTAAGCTTTTTACCATTTAAATTAACAAATAAATTTTCAACTCCAACTTCTGCTATAGTACTTCTTATTTTTAAATATTCCTCTACTGCATTAAGAGCACTTCTTCCAATTGGTATAAGCCTTTCATAATGTTTATTATCAACACATTTAACAAAGGATAAATCAAGATTTACATCACTTACTTTAATAGCTATAAGTTCAGACACTTTCATTCCTGTTGCATACATCATTTCTAAAAGAGCACAATCTCTTATTCCCTTAGGACCATTTTTATCTACTGTTTTTATTATTTTGTCTACCTCTTCAATAGTAAGTATTTGAGGAAGCTTTTTTGCATTTTTACTACTCTTAAAAGATATTTTAGGAATATCTTTTATAAGATTACTTTCTTTTAAAAAGCTATAAAAACTTCTTATGCTTATTACTATTCTATTAATTGAACGTTCAGACTTTTTATCATCTAATAAATGCTGAATATAAGACATTACAGCTAGGTTATCTTCACTATAAAGGTTAAGTTTATTTTTTTCAACAAATTTAATAAATAAATTTACATCTGTTATATATGCATATACTGTATTTTCGCTTTTTTCACTTTCTAATAAATAATTTTTATAACCATTTAAAATTTCTTTCATATAAATCTCCTACTTAATTATTTATAAAATTTAGTAACTACAAACCTTATTAAATTTGGTGAAACATAAGTTTCTACAATAGAACCTATTCCAAAAAGAATAAAAAGTAATACTATAATTATAATGTTGTTTTTAACATTAAACTTAAAATTCCAGGCTTTTTTTGAAAACCTACTTTTAAAATGCTCTATAGAAAAGGATAAAGAAATAATACTTAAAATTATAAATGCAGGAATATAAATTAAATTTTGAGGAATAATAGAAATAAATGCAATCATAAATCCTGAATTACTATAGGTAGTTATTAAAAAAGCAAAGGTATATCCTACACTAAACCCTTTTATTAAATCTATTATTAAAACTATTGGAGCACCAAAAAATAAAAAGCTCATTAAAAATATAGGAACTATAAGAAGAAGGTTCTTTTTAAGTACATTAAAAAACAAACTTCCATAATTAGTATTACTTTCTAATAAACTATTTATATAAGAAGTAAAATAATTAGATAAATTTGTTTTATCTCCTTCATCCATATATTTTACTGTATATACTCCAAGAACAACTCCTACACAGAAAAATAATAGAATAAATAAATAGTAAAGCTTATTTTTCCTAAAGGCTTCATTCATTTTCTTTAATAAATCCTTCATCCTTTCCTCCTCTTTATAGTGTAATCTGTTTTATACTATGAAGAGGCTTTAAACTTTATGCAAAAATTATAACTTTCCATTTATCTAGAACTTTTCTAAAACTTATTTTTAATTAACAAAAATAAGTTTTACTTTACATAATATTTATTATGATAATTATGTAAAGCAAAAAAAATTTTAAGTAAGTGAATATATTATTTTTTCTTTTCTGTCCTAATAATTCTAGGTAAAGGCAAAATAATATATTCACTAGGCTTTTTTATAAAGCTAACTTTTTATCTATATAATCATTAGCTACTTTTTTAATGTTTTTCATCTTTTCCTTTGTATCTGGATTTTTATAATCTATTCTATCAATTACTATATTTATATAATTATTATCCTTTAAAAATCTTAATCCAGAAGAAAAATTAAAATCAAAAATAAAAGCAAGATAAGATATCCACATATCCATATGAGTTTTTCTATCTGATTTTAATATCATTTTACAATTAATAAAGTCATTGTAAATATTATCACTTATACTTTCAAGTTCAAATTCTTCTTCACTTATATCAAAAAGAGTTTCAATTTTTTCAATTTCTTTAACCCTAAAATTATCCATCTTGTCTCCATCTCTTATTATCTTTGAAAATAATAAATCTCTTTCTGACAAATTATCTTCTATTTTATATTTATTATGATTTCTTATTGCTTTTTCTATTATATTATCATAAGTTTCTTCAGCTAAAAACTTTCTTATAAGATTATCCTTAAATAAAATATCAGCCCCATATTCTGCATGGTCTATTGTGCTATTATCATCAAAGCTATTAAAATTTTTAAGCTGTTTAAAACGACCTATATCATGTAAAAGACCTATAAGCTTTGCAAGGTTTATATCCTCTTCATTAAGCTTTAAATCCTTAGCAATATATTCACAAGCTTCAACTACCTTATATGTATGCTCTATCTTTAATCTTATTTTAGAATTATTTATATCAAAAGAAGCTACATAATCCTTAAATGCCTTTTTGGCTATGTTAAAATCTATCATTTAAAATTCTCCTTATACATAATTGGATTTTGTTAAGTTAATATTATATAGACAACCACTCCAATCAGGATTTACAATAAAATTATAAAAAAACATATTTCCCCTTGAAAGGAGCGATTGTTATGCATAATTATTTATACTTTTGAAAAAATTACTTGTCCTCGTTGCTTTTCTACTGATATGGATTGTCAACACTTTTTTGTACAATTTTTATTCGACCATTTTTGATAAACGATATTCAACAGGTGTCATATAATTAAGAGCACTGTGAATACGTTTATAGTTGTACCATAATACATAAGCGTCTAATTCCTTTTTTAATTCTTCTATATTTTTAAAAATTTTGTTAAATGCAAATTCTGTTTTTATAATTTTATATCCTGCTTCTGCTACTGCGTTGTCGTAAGGGCATCCCTTTTTACTCAGAGATCTTTAAAACTCCATCTATAATCTTGTTTTTAAATTCATTTCCCCTATCTGTATGAAATATTTTTATTTTCGATAAATTAATGGTAGAGTTCATAAATGCCTCATACACTAAGTTTGCATCCTTTTTTGCTCCAACTGAATAACCTACTATTTCCCTATTAAAAAGGTTAATTAATAAGCATATATAATTCCATTTGCCAGCAACATTCACATATGTAAGATCACTTACTACTATTTCCAGGTCATCTCTGTCATTAAATTCTCTATTAACTACATTAGATATTTTATCCCCTCATTGCAACTATTTTTATGCATTTTATATTGCTTTACAGTGTAGTTAGAAACTAATCTGTATTTTTTCATTATTTCTCTTATTTTTCTTCTTGAAGCTATTATTTCTAGTTTCTTCAGCTCTATTTTTATTTTTCTTGAACCATAATTATTTTTACTATCTCTGAAGATAGATATAATAGCATTTTCAAGCTTTGTATTAATTACTCTAGTTTTCTTTTTGTAATAGATTAAACTTCTTGGAATCTTTAGTGCTCTGCACATTGCGCTGATACTGTACTTGCCTTTATTGGCTAATATTATCTCTATTTTTGTCCCATTATCAGCGCTGCTTGCTTTAAAATATCATTTTCCATCATTAATCGTTTATTTTCTTTACGAAGACGTAGTAATTCATTTTCTTCATCACTTCGATTATCTTTGGCCTTGAATGACCCAGACTTGCTATAATCATTTACCCATTTAATTATTGTAGATTTAGCTATTTGATACTCCTTAGCTATATCAGATGTGGATTTACCATTTAATTTAAGTGCTACTATTTGTTTCTTAAAATCATCAGTATAATTCTTTGTTTTTCCAGCCATAATATTCATCCTCTTTTCCTTTATTTTTTTATATTATATCATGACCGAATAATTATTGTATAATTAATTATAACCTATCCAGTTGATCCTCCTGTATTTTTATTAATATATTATTAATTTCTTAAGTCTTGAACTCCTTGAAATTTATGGTATCCATACAATAAGTACATTTAAGGTTTCTAACAAATAATTATTATATACCATTCTTTCTTGTGGCTACTCATTTAGTTAGAATTAATACATTTAAGTAAAACTTAAGAACTTTTATTCTTTTTATTTCTTACTATAATAGCAACAATAATAATAGTTATTATTGTAATTGGTATTACTATGGGTAAACTGGTTTTCATAATCTTTATTCTTTTATCATATATCGCTTTTTCTTTTTTAGTCATAAATTTATTACCATTCTCTTTTGCAAAGTGTTCTGCTTCCGAACCATATTCTCCAATAATTAACGTCTTATCTTCAAAAGCATGGTAACCAATTTTAGTTACACTTTTAGGTATATATGCAGTTTCCAAATGAGTTAGCTTAAATGCACTACTTCCAATTGTTTCTACAGCATTTGGAATTGAAATACTTTTTAAAAAAGCACAACCATAGAAAGCACCATTCCCAATAAATTTTAATTTACTTGGTAGTTTTATATTCTTAAAATTGCAACAAGAAAATGCCCCATCGTCAATTAACGTTATATTATCTGACAAATTAATTTCTCTCACATAACTATCATAAAATGCACTTTGTCCAACTTTTTCAACAGAATTACTCATTGAAACACTTTGGACTTTACACCCCAAAAATGCTTCATCATTAATAATATTTACGTTATCTGGAATAATTACATCTGGGATTTTGATATCCTTTGCTTCTACATCCACCTGTTGCTCTAAAATACGTTCTTTTGATAATAGATATTTATCTAAAACAACCTTATTCTCATTATTTACATATATTTGGAATTCATTACTCGCATATGCAGGTTTATTTCCTAATATAATTATTATTCCAATCAACAGTATTATTACTTTTCTTATTAATTTCACTATTATACCTCACAATATTGTTGTAATTAAAATAATGTATTTTTTAACACCATTGGATTAGTTGATTTAAAAATCCAATCAAATTTTACATCTTTATCATCAAAGATTAAAGTGAGTGTAGGATTTACTGTTCTCACTAATTTTTCCTTAATTTCAATATACTTTATTTGGTTGCTATAATTTGGATCATAAACTTCTAAATAGTATAAATCCGTATCTTTACATGACTTATATAATTTTGTGGCTACCATTGCATGTGAACATTCTTTGAAATTCTCAAATCCAAAATAGAATAATTGTATTGGTCTTTCCTTTAATGCATCTTCAATACTACTTATGCTGAACAAATCATTATTCCAGCTACAAAGTGTTTTAAACCAATTGCCAGATTGAGCATCATTCCACCAATGAATCATATTTATTATTTCTTTTTGTTCATTAGTAAAATTCACAAAATTACCGTTCACACTGGTATCTATATCATTAAATCTAATATTATTGAAATCCGCTTTCAAATTCATCAATTCTTTATTATTATTAAATACATTATTATTAGATACATTATAATTATAATCTCTTGAAGTAACACTAGTAGCACTATTAAATGGTAACTGGTTCAAATAATATAAAATGCTAGTTACTGATATACCAAAACAATTTCCACCATCATTATCATATGCAAAATTTTGAAATGGATATCCATTTTTAGAAACATCAAATCCAGAGTCTTCAATTAGTTTTACTTCTACTAAATCCAGTTTGCCATTTTTAGTTTCAACATATATTTTTTCAGTTGATGAATTAATTTTATTACTTAATTTACTAAACGCATCACATAATGAGTCTGAATCATCAGCATGGAAGTACTGACCAAAAGTTGGTTTAGCTATGCTATCTCTTAAAACAGATACATTTACATCATTTCCTAATCCAACAGTATATATTTGAACATTATTCTCTTTAGCATAACCTACAGCAGTTATAATGTTTCCATTTGTTTGTTCTCCATCAGTTAGTAAAACGACTATTTTTCTTCTGTTATCATCAAACATACCAGTAGCCTTATTTATAGCATCTGCAAAATTTGTACCACCTCCAGTAACACCTCTTAACTTTTCTAAACTACTTTTTACTATACTTCGATCATTAGATAAATAAGTTATAGTATCAATCCCATTATTACCTATAAATTTATTTGCCGTAGCTGTACTATCAAATGAAACAATTCCGAATCTATAAGTGTCCTTTGATAATGTTTTTACTAACTGCTGACATACATCTATTCTTTTACTATTAGAATCATTATAATTCATTGAACCTGATTTATCTATCGCAAATATAATATCAATAGCATTTAGGTCTGTCACTATAGAACTGCTATCTCCAATAACATACTTTGAAAAATGCTCAAGATTGCAATTCAATTTTTTATTTTGTTTATCTATTGTTGTGGCAACCTTTTCTAAAGTTAAGCTTTCTTCATTAATATAATATACAGATAAATTATCTTCATCGATTTCTTTTTGAGCTAATTCATCTTCACTATAAGCTATTTGAATTGCTGCTGAACTTATTTTGGAATCACTAGAAAATTCCAGTACTTTTCCTATAGTATTTGGGATACCTGATAAAAACTCATCATCAGATTCCCTTACTCTAGCTGTTGTAACTGCACTAGCACTTCCAGTTACATTCATATTAACCCCTAAGCTGTCATTATTTGAAGTATAGGAATATTGCTCCTTAACAGTATTTATAACTAGTGGATCTAATTTTAACATAATTTCACTATAATCGTCTAATGTATCACCATCTGTGTCAATTAATAATGGATTAGTTCCATAAACATATATTTCTTCATAATCAGTAACTCCATCATTATCTGTATCTATCTTACATTTATTTGTTCCATACTCATCTTCAAGAGAGTTAACAATCCCATCACCATCAGTATCCTCACTAGATTTAATCTCCCATCCTAATGGATCTCCTAAATTTTTACCGTTTATTTTTTTAACTTTCCATTTTTGATTATCTCCATTTTCATCTTGCCAAATCTGTAGTTTAGCTCCATTATCTAATGATATACCTGCAATATCTAAACATTTGTTGCTTTGTTTAGATTTTATTTTATAGCAACCATTATTATCCATTTCAAAATACCATAATTGATTATCTTGTCCATTATATTCCCACTGATAAACAATTGTTCCATTCTGTGTATCTTGGTTTTTTACATCAATTACTTTACCAGAATTCTTTGATTCAATGTAAAAATATTTATCATCAATATATCTTATGTACCATATCTGATTATTATTTCCATTATATTCATATTGTTGAATCAGAGCACCATTCTCATCGCTATTATTTTCCACATCTAATACCTTATTACTATTTACTGATGTTATTACATATTCAGAATCTTCTTTTACTGTATCAACATTTTGTATTTTCCACTTTTGATTATCACCATTAACATCTTCCCAAAGTTGCATTGGTGCACCATTATCAAAAGAAATTGCTGCAATGTCTATACATTTATTACTTTGTTTAGATTTGATTTTAAAATAGCCATCATCAGTTTTTTCAAAATACCATAATTGGTTGTCCCCATTAACATAATCCCATTGATGAATTGTTGCCCCATTTTCTGTAGACATTTCCTTAACATCAATAACCTTACTTGAATTTTTTGAGATTATTTTGTAATATTTGCCTTCAACCTATTCTATTATCCATTGCTGGCTCGCACCATTTCCATAATCCCACTGCTGAATTTTATTTCCATTCTGAGTACCAAAATTAGCAACCTCCATTACTTTTCCACTGTTTTTTGATGTAATTACATACGTCTTTCCTGAAATAATACCACTATTATCTGTTTCATCTGCAGCGAATACATTTGCTGGCAATAATATCACAGAAAATATAAGTATCATTATACATGATAACCATTTTTTTAATTTTACAAACATAATTTTTTATTCCCCCTCATAATATAATAGTTTTTTATTTACTATATAGTACCATACTTTTGTTAATTTGTATAGTTATGTAAAATGATGTTTTTTTTCAAATTGTTGATTTTAATGTTGATTTTAAACAAAGTTTGATCAAAATATTCTCTATAAATAGCTTAATTTCATGAAATTTATTTTTATTTTTTTAACAAAGTTTAATCAATCCTTTATTTTTTCACCTTAGTTTTTATTAATTTTTTTAATAAAGTTTAACCAAAACTATTGAAATTTAATGAAAATAAGCCATTTAGCAGTTTAATTTAGTTAATTTAAAGAAGATTTTGATACAACTTTATTATAAATGATATAACTTTGTTATAAACGATATAACTTTGTTATAAACCTACATTTAATGTTGGTTTAAAACAAAGTTTGATTAAAATAACCTCTTCAAATGGCTTAATTTCATTAAATGCTAGCTCATTATTTATAACAAATCTTGATTAAAATTCTCTTTTGTATAATTATTATTTATATAGATTTTAAAAGAAAGTTTGCTCAAAAGCTATGCAACAATCCTTTAATTAAGCCATTTTATCAAATTATTTTATTAATAATTTATATATTTTAATCAATCTTTCTTTTAAACAATCAAACTTTCTTTTAAAATTACAAATTGATGGTTCTGGAAGTATGTGGAGTAATGATCCGTTAAGATTAAGGATTGAAGCAACTAAAGCATTTATAGATTCATTCAAGGACAAAGATAAAGGTGCTGTAATAGAATTTGAAAGTTGGGCTACTTTATATCAAGGACTAACATCAGATAAAAATCAATTAAAAGTAGCTGCTGATAAAATACCTAGTAATGGGGGAACTAATTTAGGAGCTGGAGTAAAATGTGCATTAGATGAACTAGAAACTAATGGAACTAATGAAAATAGAACTGTAATACTATTAACAGATGGTCAAGGTAATTATGACAACAGTTTAAATACTAGAGCTTCAAATACTAAAACAAAAATATATACAATAGCACTTGGTAGTAAAACAAATGAATCATTATTAAAATCAATAGCATTTGCTACAGGTGGAGAATATTATAAGGCTACAACAAGTCAAGAATTAATTGCAACATTTGAAAAGGTCAGAGATACATCAATGATGGATGAAACAGATACAGATGGCGATGGTTTACCTGATATTATTGAAATGATTGGAATGAAAACATTAAATGGGCAAGTAATAAAAACAGATTCTAATAATAGAGATACAGATGGTGATGGCAAATCTGATGCTGAAGAAATGGGAGAAGCAATAACTTTCATTGTACCTGAGGAATATAAAGAGTATATTGATAGTTATACATATTATCCAATGTATTCTAATCCGTTAATTAATGGTAATAACGAAAATGATGTTACTGGTGATGACTATTGGGATGAAGAATATGATGAAATAGATTTCGATTTATTAAACATTGAATCATATATTCCTGGTTCTGTAAAAATGGTATTTAATACTATTGGTTTAGATTATAATTCATTTATAGAATGTATAGTTGATAACCTTTCGGCAACATTTTCTTTAGATTTTGAAACCACAATGAATAAAAAGGCTATAGCAGCAGGAATATTAATAGGTATTGATGATTGCATAACATTTGGAGTAATAAATAGTTTATTTGATTATGATTTTATATATTCTCAGGAGTTAAATTATTTTAAGGTAAGAATGCTTACAGATTGTGCAATAACCTTTATATTTGGATATATAAGTGCTACATCAATAGATGCAATAATTGCAGAAGGTATTACAGCAGCAGGAATATGGACAATTCCAATTATTAATATTTTTGGAGAAGCCACATTAGCAGTTGCGATACCTGTGACTGGTGTAGTAGCAGTTGCAAGTAGTATTGAAACAGCACATGCAGGGTATAAATTTATTGATGCTAGTAATAAACTTAATGACAAGATAAATGAAATATTTAATAATAATAATGTTACATGGACTAACCATGGGTATAAACATTTTCCACCAAAAAACATGTCATGGAAAGAAATTATTAAATCAACAAAAACAGGACCAGCTAAATATTCACCTGATATAACAGATATAGAGGCTTTTGAAAGAGAAGCTTGGAAATCTGGTACAAGAGTAACTAACGGAAAAACATGGAAAGTAAAATCATATGATCATGTTATTGGTGCTACAGGTGGAAAAGAAACAAAGTATGTTAGAATTGAAAATAGTAATGGTACCATTCATGGTCATCCTATATCTGAATTAGAATATAATAAATTATTAAAATAGAAGAGGAGGTTACGATATGTTAAAAGATATAGATTTTAAATCTGGAAAAATAGAATATGACCAATTTAATATAAATTTTGATATTAGTTTTAAAGATCAACCAGAATCACTTCTAGAAGATTTGCTTCAAGTTAATTATCAAAATAGGTATATTATTGATTTAGGATGGTATCCTGAATTTGATAGTAATGGAAGCTTTATTATATATATAATAGGCGATTATAATTGGGATAGACCTATAAAAACAAGAAAATGCAGGGAAAAGAAAGATTTAAAAAATAATTTAGTTGAATTTGTAAATATAGTAGAAAATTTTTTATATTAAACGTAAAATTATTTAATAGTAAAAATAACTATTCTGTTCGTAATAGTAAGATGTAAATATGTTTTTAGTTTATAATGTTTCATCTTGGAAATTTTGAATAAATCTGCAAATACTATAATAGCTATTTGCAGATTTAATTTGTAATTAGTGAACGTCTAGTTGTTGATTTTAAACAAAGTTTAACCAAAACTATTGAAATTTAATGAAAATAAGCCATTTAGAAGTTTAATTTAGTTAATTTAAAGAAGATCTTGATACAACTTTATTATAAATGATATAACTTTGTTATAAACCTACACCAGTCATAGGTATTTACCACCAAGTGTAGCCACCCCTGACTTATGGACACTTATTATCAATATTGTTGAATATATTATATAATAATCTATATTTTGAATTGTTATGGAATTAATTTTGAAATTAACTTCATTTTTATTGAATTTAAGTATAAAACAGATATCTCTATCTGTGTCATATGATATCTCCTACTTCAATTTGAGATTTTGTTAAGTTAATATTATATAGACAACCGCTCCAATCAGGATTTACAATAAAATTATAAAAAAACATATTTCCCCTTGAAAGGAGCGATTGTTATGCATAATTATTTATACTTTTGAAAAAATTACTTGTCCTTGTTGCTTTTCTACTGATATTTATAGATTTGGTAAAAACAACTTTGGTGTTCAAAAGTATCAGTGCAAGCACTGTAAACGACAATTTACCTAAAGATATTAAGAATTGGATGCTTTTTTAAAAAAATTATTTAGGCAACCTTTATTTGTCATGCAATTTTTTAATATGCATATTTATAAAATTTTATTTATATTTATTTTCATATTAACTTAACAGATTCCATAATTGTTCTTTAAAAACATTATATCAATTATCATAAAATAAAAAAAGAAGTATTGTTTAAATAGCTATGTTGTAGATAATGTGGAATAAGATGTATAATATAACCATTAAGTTATCAAGAGATTATATGATGTGATAAATTATAGGGGGATTAGTTAGTGGAAAATAAGATAAGAATTAACAAAAAAATAGTTAGTAAAATAATAATTATAGTTTTAGCTATAGTAGCAATAGTCTTTGTTTATAATATAAAAAGAATAAATAATAAGATTGAATGTAAAGGATATTTATGGGTAGCCAAAAAAGATGAAATTCAGTTAATATTGGTAGGAACTATTCATCAAAGTTCATCAAAATATAATCTTATGAATAAGAAATTAAAAGAAATAATTAAAGATGCAGATGAATTGTTAGTAGAAGTAGATTTGACAGATGAAAATATAGAAGAAAGAAAAAAAGAGCTATTGAGCATTCCTAATAATGAAACTATAGAAAGTTATCTAAGTAATGATGAATACTCAAAATTAGAATCTATAATAAAAAAATTAAATGGTGATTTTAATGAAATTAAAAATAAAATTCCAGAAGGTATAAGTATGGAAATAGAGGAACTTATGTATAAAAAATTAGGTTATTCTGAAGATGGATTAGATTTGAAGTTAATGAAATATGCTAAAAATAATAATATTAAGATAAGTGAGCTTGAAGGAGTAGAAAAAAATTTGCAAATAAGAAAACAAATTTATGGAATAGATTATTTAAAACAATATATAAATAATTATTCTAGTAATTTTGAAAATATATCTAAGGAAAGTGTTGAAAAGTCTTTAGAAGTATTTTCAGAAGGTAATCTTGAAGCTCCAGAAGAAGAAGTATCTTTATTAAAGAAACAAAATGAACAATATTATAATATAATATGTAAAAATAGAAATGAAGATATTGTTAATAAAATCAATAGCTTAGCAAAATGTGGTAAAAAGCAAATTGTAGCAATAGGATATAATCACTATTTTGGTTCAGATAGTGTAAAGACATTACTTGAGAAAGATGGATATGAAATAACTGAATATTAAATATATATTCATATAAAAAGCAAATTGAATATACAAATAAAAAAACTTAAAGTAAAAATATATATTCAATTTGCTCTAATTTAAATTATTTTATCCAATTTTCTACTTTATTTTTTGATTCATAAACTACACTACCTTGAATTGGCAAACCTTCTAAAACAGTTGCACCTTTACAGATTTTTTTAATATCACTTTCGCTGCTTCCCATTCTAGAACCTTCATTAGTACAAAATGGCTTTACTATTTTATTTGTAAAATTTAATTTTTCTAGTTGGGTAAACATTGGCATAGGCATTGTTCCACACCAATTAGGAAAACCTATATAAATCACTTCATAATCATCTATATTATCTAAATACTTTTTTAACTTTGGTCTTGCATTTTCACTTTTTTCTTTTGATGCTAAATCCACACATTCTCTATAATTATATGGGTAATCTATAGCTTTTTCTACTTTAAATAAATCAGCCTTTGTTATGTCTTTTATCATTTCTGCAATTACTTCAGTATTTCCTTTATAAATATTTCTAATGCCATCTGACATATAGTTTTCTCCTGTATGTGAGAAATATATTACTAAAGATTTTTTTCCTAATAAATTCATTTTTACCGCCTCTTTTTTTATATTGTTTTCTTAATTTATATATACCACTTTGACCTAACTCTAAGTCAAGTTTTTTATAAAAATTTAATTTTTTAAGAGAAGGTTGTTAGTTATAATAATATTTTTTTGTAGAAGTGCCTAAAGCTTTCCTATAAACTGGAAGTTATATCACTCTTCCTAATTATCTATTGTATAAATGATACAAGCAATTCCTGTAATCATTGAAAATAAAATGGCACCACCCATTGCTTCATCTAATGTTGCGCCAATAAAGAAACCAACTATGCCAGCAATGACCATAATAATAACAGCTAATACAGTTTTAAATTTTTTCATACTCTAAGTCACCCCTTTAAACAACAATTTTCATCTCTTTAAATTTACTTTTATATTTCATTTGTTTCATAAATTCATAAAAGCGTTTTTCAGTTATTATTTTATATAAATTTTTGTTTTTTTGTAATTATTTAATTTTTAAAAAACATTTTTTCGCATATTAATATATTAATTATAAATTAAATAATGGTTGTCTATTTTCAGCACCTAATGCTACTAATATTTTCTGACATTTTTCAAAATCAGCTGAAAGATTATCTTAGGGTAGTTGTCTGTTGACAAACTATCCCTTACCTTTTTTTAATTTTTGTTATAATAGGCTCTTCATCACTTATTATATCAATTATTTGCCATTCACAATAAACACCATAATGTGTTAATTTACCAAGTACCTGTTCAGCGAACGTATTAGATGTTATATAATCAAGATATTTTGATTTTGAATAAATACGAAAACATTTTCCATATTTAAATTCTTCATAATCATCACCAAGAGTATAGCTTTCCCAAGTCACATTGTAACCTACATATGATTCAAAATATATGCAATATACAACGGAGCTATCAGGAATTATACTTTTAGATTCACTTATTATTTTTGTAATTGTTTCATTATTTAAATAATTTCCAAGTGCTTTTGCATCTTCAAATGAGGTTTCCTTAGCATAAGAACCACAAATATAAATATACAAAGAATTATCCTGTTCAACAAGTCTTATAAGAAAAGAACTTTTTAAATTATTTATCTCATTTATCAAGTTCATATCCATAGTACCACTCCACCTTTAATATTTCCCATTTTTAACTTTTAGAATAATATTATGACTTACTCCATATTTTTTTCCTAATTTTCTGCTGCTTAAATTAGATGATTTTATTTCTTTAATAACTTCTTCTTTTAAAACTTTATTTCGTTTTCCCCTTCTTACTAAATTAATACTTGATATTTGTTTCTCACTTAAAAAACCATTACTAACATCTAATATGTTGTTAAAATCTAAAAATAAAAACTCTTCTTCTGACATTTTAATATCCTTTGGAATAAGGTAGTAATGCTCACTTAATTCTTTCAAAGTAGTTATTTCATTAATATTTTTACTCATTTAAAATCACCTACTTAGCTTATTATATACTTATGATTTTACCATATTTTAGGCCAAATTATAAGTAACTACCCTTCTTTATTTATATCTAACTAATAAAATTCTTAGTAACTTGTTATTTAAGAGTCTTTTTCTTATAATAATACTTAAATGATTATTAAATATTATAGGATGGGATGGTATGGAAATAAAATATACAGAAGAAAAATATTTTACAAAAGAACAGATACAAGAACTTTTCTTATCTGTAAACTGGATTTCAGGAAATTATCCAGAACGTTTATATAAAGCACTTAAAAATTCTTCAACTGTATTAACTGCTTGGGATAATGATAAATTAGTAGGACTTATTCGTGTTTTAGATGATACAGAAATGGTTGCATTTATACACTATGTTTTGGTTAATCCAAATTATCAAGGACATGGAATTGCAGGGAAAATGGTTGAAATGGTAAAGAAAAAATATAAAGATTATCTTTACATTGAGTTAATGCCTGAAGAAAGAAAAAATGCTTCTTTTTATGAAAAACATGGTTTTCATATTATGGAAGGTGGAGTTCCTATGCAGTTAAAAAACTTAAATAATATAAAGTAAAATTTATAAAAAAAATAGTCTATGTTACTTTTTCAAAAAGTTTATGTAGATTATTTTTTATTGTATATTTTTTAATATAAATAACATTTTTTCGCATATTAATATGTTATATAAAAATAAATAAAGTATTTAAACCTTTAAATTATGCTCTTTTATAAGACGTAAGGCTATCATTTCATTTAATTTAGGAGTTAAATAATATGGTCCCCTTTTCCCTTCCGTTTTAAGTAATAACCATTTTTAATCAAAATTTCTACAAACTCTTCTTTTGAATAAGTTCTAGGTCTGAAAAAAATCACCTTCTTATTTTAAAAATACATAACCTTTAAAATAGGCTATGTATTTTTTTATTTGTATATCTTTTAAATTTTACTTGTAATTAAAAAATTTAAAGGCTGTTTTAAAGATTTCTTCTATATCCTCACTTATTGTTTCTTTGTTAAAGTTAGGTTCCTCTTCTTTAAAACTTTCTTTTTCAAAATTAATGTTTTCTTCATTTTCATTTAATTTTTCTTTTAATTTTTTATTTTCCTTTTCTAGTTGGTCTATTCTTTTCATAAACCATAGAATTATTTTTTTAGTTTCTTCATCCATAAAATTAAACCTTCCTTCTCTTTTTATATTATTATCACTTTTATAAATATGTTTGTTTATAATAAATATATAATATTTTTTAATTAGTTTCTTCAAAAACTGTTACTGAGTTAACTGAAAGTTTTGTTTGTAGCCATGATACAAGTTGATTGTGTTTTTCTTTTGTAAGATTTTGTGGAAGTTTTACTATTGCTATTGTATAGTTTTCTTGTATCTTTTTTTCATCATTCCAGGATTTTTGTATTCCTATTGAACATTCTGTTATTTCTGGATATAATGCTTTTATTTCCTTAGTTATTTCTTCTACATTGTAGTTTTCATTTTCATATTGCTTTAATTGGGCTTTATATTGTACTATTTCAGCTTTTAATTCTTCAAGGCTTGAAATATTTCCTCCTGTATTTCCTTCTTTTATAAGCTCCTCTATTTCTTCTAAAGTTACTCCAGAGGATACTTCTGTTTGGGTAACATTTAGTTTCATATCTGAAAGATTATAATTTGCTAAATCATTTTTTATACTTTCTATTGTTTCTTCACTTAACTGTTTTCCAATAAGTGCAACATTAATTGTTTTTTTATTTTTATCTACTTTAGATTGGACAAGTTGTGTACCATTAAAATTAAATTCTTTTGATAAAAAATTATTTACATTATTATCAAAAACAGTATCACGTACAAGCTGATATGCCCAAATTACACTTGGTATTGTTATTACTAAAGCTATTATTATTGTTAACCTTGTTATCTTTTTTCTTATTTTTTCATTTACATATACCTTACAAGGCACTTTCATAATTTTTATAACAACAACTGTAGAAAGACATATAAAAAAACCATTTATAAAAAATAAATACATAGCCCCTGTAAAGAAAGTAATTTGCTGAGTTGCAAGACCATAACCTGCTGTACATAAAGGTGGCATAAGTGCTGTTGCAATTGCAACTCCTGGTATTACATTTCCCTTTTCTTTTCTTGTAACTCCTATAATCCCTGCAAGTCCACCACATATTGCAATTAAAACATCCCATATACTTGGTTTAGTTCTTGCTAAAAGTTCTGAACAGGCTGTTGATATAGGAGAAATTGAAAAGTAAATTGTAGATGTAATTATACATATAATAACTTGAAAAAACAATCCTAAACTTGCATTTCTAACAAGCTTTAAATCTACTGTTGCTATTCCATAACCTATTGCCATAATTCCGCCCATAAGAGGTGAAATAAGCATAGCCCCTATAATTACTGCTGTTGAATTCATATTTAGTCCTATTGAAGCTATAAATATTGCAAGGATTAATATACACATATTAGTGCCCTTAACCCTTGAGCCTAATATTATATTTTTTCTTATTTCATCATAGGGTGCATTATCCCAATGTAGGTCAAATGCTTCCCGAAACATTTCTCTAAAAATTTCATTTTTTTGTTTCATAATTTTTATCATCCTTTTAGTATTTTTATTTAATAAATATATTACTTTTTTTAAACTTTGACAAGGTTTAAAAACTAAAAAAAAGCTAAGGCTAAATGCCTCAGCTCTCCTCTTTTTTAGTTTTCTTATTTTGAAATTATGTTTTTAATGTCTTTTGTAATATTTTCTACAGTTATTCCATTTTCTTTTAATAATTCTTCTGCTACATAACGGTCTGGGAAAGATTTTTTAATTCCATAATTTTTAACTTTCATACTTTCTGTTCCATAATATGAAGCTATTTTTTCTCCAAATCCACCTTCTAGTATTCCATCTTCTAAAGTAATTACTAACTTATGGTCTTTCTTTAATTCATCTAATAAGTTTTCATCAAGACCTGTAATGAATTTTGGATTTATTAAAGTAGCTTCTATTCCTTCTTTTGAAAGAGTACTTAAAACTTCTTCTCCTAAAGAATAGAAATCTCCTAAAGCAATTATTACAACATCTTTACCCTTTTTTGTAACTTCAAATTTATTTAATTTTGAATAATCTGTGTTATCTTCAATACCCCTTGAAACAACTCCCATACCAGGAACACGAATTGCTACTGGATTTTCCTTTTGTGTCATGGCAAAGTCAAGGATTTTAAAGTATTCTTCCTTACAAGTTGGTGCAAGATAAACTAAATTTGGAATATTGCTCATCATAGGAATATCAAATAATCCAAGGTGAGTTACATCATTCATTCCATATACAGAAGCTGCAAATACTAAAATAACTGCTGGATTTTTATTTATACATAAATCTTGAGAAAGTTGGTCATAAGTTCTTTGAATAAAGGTACTATAAACTCCATAAACTGGTGTTCCACCATTTTTAGCAATTCCAGAAGCAAGAGCTACTGCATGTTCTTCTGCAATTCCTACATCAACAAATTGTTTTTTAGCTTTCTTTCTTCTATCTTCAGTAAAGCCAAATACAGTAGGAGTTCCAGATGTAATTGCAACTACCTTTTTATCCTCTTCCATTTTCTTTAATAAATATTCTGCTGTAAGATTTCCAAAGTCTTCTCCATCCATAGAGAATTTAGGCTCTCCTGTTGCTAATTCAAAAGGCATACCCCAGTGCCATTGTTCTTTGTGTAACTCTGCTGGTTTAAAGCCTTTTCCTTTTATAGTGTGAATGTGTAAAACCACTGGATGGTCTGTATCTTTAACCTTATTAAAAGTTTCTATAAGTTCATTAAAATCATGACCATTTTTTACATAATGATAGTCAAAGCCCATTGCTTTAAAGAAATTACAACTTGCCTTTCCTTCTGTTTCCCTTAATTCTCTTAAATTCTTATAAAGTCCTCCATGATTTTCTGCAATTGACATATCATTATCATTTACAATAACAATCATGTTAGTTCCTTGTTCAGCTACATTATTTAATCCTTCATAAGCTTCTCCACCACTTAAAGAACCATCTCCAATAAGTGCTATTATATTACCTTTTTCTTCTTTTAAATCTCTAGCTTTAGCAAGACCACAAGCAAGACTTACAGAAGTTGAAGTGTGTCCTATTTCAAAAAAGTCATGTTTACTTTCTTCTGGATTAGAATATCCTGAAACATCATCATATTTTTTAGGATTCATAAAAGCATCCTTTCTTCCAGTTAACATTTTATGAACATAGCTTTGATGAGAAACATCATAAACTATTTTATCCTTTGGTGAATTAAATACATAATGAAGAGCAACTGTAACTTCAACAATTCCAAGATTTGGTCCAATATGACCACCATGCTCACTTAATTTTTTTAAAAGATTTTCTCTAATTTCTTCACTTAATTTTTCTAATTCTTCTACATTTAATTTTTTCACATCATCTGGTGAAGCTATTTTCTCTAAATACATAGTTTTAATCCTCACTTTCAATTTAAATAAACTTTTAATTATTATTGCTATTTTTTATAGCATTAATACTTACATTTTATTTATACCACTTTGAGTTAACTCAAAGTCAACATGTTTATTTAAATTTTTTCTTTTTCTAATGCCTTTTTCATTTCTTCTATTAATTTATAGGGCTTATGAGTAAACTTATCTGTCTTTTTATGTCTGTCACTTCCTGCACTTGAAAGAAGATTATATTTATTTGCTAAGGTTTTTAATATATTTTGTTTTTTTTCATCATATTTTATATAATAAACTTCCATAGCTGCTACTTTATTTTTAGCTGCATTTTTAAAATCCTTTATTAAAGTTTCTATTTCTTCATAAGTAAAATTATAATGATATGGATGGGCAAGTATTGGAACTCCTCCATTTTCAGAAATTAATTTTACACACTTGTCCATATCCATATAATGAATAAAATCTAAAGGGTTAATAAAATATGGTGAATAGTTTCCAATATATTTATCAAAAGCTTCATCTATACTAGATACATAATTTTTCTCTAATATAAGATGGGCAATTTGAGGTCTTCCTATTTGGTCAGAGTCTTTATATTGCTTAACTAAATCTTCATAACTTATATTTACACCTAATTCTTGAAGTTTTGACATAATAGCTTTTATATATTTTTCTCTTTGACTATGTAAATTATTAAATATACCACTTATTTTGTCACTTATTCCATTAAAAAATATTCCTACAATATGTATTTCTATAACTTTTCCACTTTTATTTTTATATAATGTACTAAATTCTGCCCCTGGAATAACCTCTAAATTATTAACCTTTCTAGGTTCTTTAATTGCAAAGGTATTATGGTCTGTTATTGCAATAGCTATTAAATTTTCATCTTCAGCATCTTTAATTGTTTCTTCTACTGTTCTCATGCCATGAGACTTTGTTGTGTGAATATGTAAATCAATACCTTCTGGTTTCATAATCTTTCCCTCCCTCTTAATAACCCCTTATTAAATCTCCTGTTTTAAAACTATTATATATTACAGAAATTATTTCATGAAAAAATACCCAAAAATATTACTAATTTCTATACTTTACCTGCTCCCAAGTTAAATCTTTTTTATCATCAAATCTTATCCAATATTTTTATATTATTAATTTACTTTATAATATCATAATTATATTCTTTAAGTAAAATATTTTAAGTTCACAAATTCTATAATAGTAAATTAAACTCTCTAATAAAGTTTTTATATCTTTAGGCGTTTTTTTGCAACAAATGCAGGATGGCTTGGACGCACATTTCAAGATATAAAAAAATTATGTCCAAATTCAACTGTTGAAAAAGAAATGAATATTGTATTTACTGAAAATTATAAAGAAAACTCTCTTGTAACACCAAATAAAGAAATTGAAAACTGGATAAATACACTATAGATTATAGATTTTTTGTGATAATATTATAAGTAGGTATTATGAAAAAATAGGAGGCAAAAATATGAATGAAATAATTGAAAAAATTGTAACTAGAAGAAGTGTACGTAAATATAAACCAGATATGGTGCCAAGTGATATTATTGATGAAATTTTAAAGGCTGGAACTTATGCAGCAACTGGAATGAATAGACAATCACCTATTATTATCTCTGTAACTGATAAAGCTTTAAGAGATAAATTGTCTAAAATGAATGCTAAAATCATGGGAAAACCTGATATGGACCCATTTTATGGTGCTCCTGTTGTATTAATTGTTTTAGCTGATAAAAGCTATCCAACTTACCTTTATGATGGTAGCCTAGTAATGGGAAATCTTATGTTAGCTGCTCATGCTTTAAATATTGGAAGTTGCTGGATTCATAGAGCTAAGGAAGAATTTGAATCTGAGGAAGGAAAGGAAATATTAAAATCCCTTGGAATTGAAGGAAATTATGAAGGAATAGGTCACTGCATTTTAGGTTATAGTGCTGAAGAAGAAATAAAAGCTGGCCCTAGAAAAGAAAACTACATATACAAAGCATAAACTAAAAGGAGCTATTAAATAGCTCCTTTTAATCTCTCTTTTTTCCTAAGAAAAATAAAGCTACTGTTCCAGGACCTGTATGGCTTCCTATGGTTGCACCTATATCAAATATTTTTACCTTTCCTTTTAAATTTGGAAAATTTTCTTCAATAAGCTTTTTAACTGCATTTGCATCATCTATACATTCTGAATGACTTATATAGCATTTTCCTGAATAAGAAAGTCCATTTTCTGCACTTTCTTTCATTTTTTCTACAATTCTTTGGATAACCTTCTTTTTACTTCTTATTTTTTCTCTTGGAATTAAGCGTCCTTCTTTATCCATATTAAGAAGTGGACATATATTTAACACAGTCCCTACAAAACCAGCTGTTTTTGATATACGTCCTCCCTTTATATAAAAAGTAAGGTCTGTTGAGAAAAACCAATGATTTACATTTAACTTATTTTCCTCAATCCAGTTATATAATTCATCAATACTTAAACCTTCATCACGTTTATCTGCAAGATAAGACATAATAAGACCATATCCTGAAGATGCTCCTAAAGAATCTACAACATATATTTTTCTATCTGGATACTTTTCCTTAAGCTCATCTCTTGCAATACAAGCTGAATTAAAGGTTCCTGATATTCCAGTAGATAAAGATACATGTAAAATATCCTTTCCTTCCTCTAAAAATTTAGTAAAGAATTTAATATATTCATCTACATTTATCTGAGAGGTTTTAGCCTCTGCTCCATTTATCATTGCCTTATACCTATCTTTAGGAGATATAGATTCTCCCATATCATCTAAATACTCTTTTCCACCTAATGAAAAGTGAAAGCAAGCATAATTAATATTTCTTTTATTAAGATATTCTCTTGTTAAGTCAGCTGTAGAACAACAGCTAATAACATAATCAGTCATAAAAAAATCCTCCATAAGTTAAAATTCTAATTAAACATTTATTCCTAAAGCCATTTTACCTACTATTAATGATTTTATCAACTCTTTAGGTTTATACTGTATATTTTACCATAATGTTTAGAAAAATCCAAAAGCATAGTAAATTATTAACTTGGCAAGTTATTTATTATTTTTAAAATATATAATTTTCTATGAAAAATAAAAAAACTACCATTAACAATTAAGCTAATGATAGTTTTATATATTAACTTAGGTTAACCTAAGGAATATTCTGTTGTTTCTTTTTTAATAAGCTTTGCTGAATCTTTTGAAACAAAAGCTCCATTTTTAGTTGAAAAGATACTTTTTTCAACTATTGTATTCATTAATGTTTGAACCTGTTCATCTGTAAGGTCTGTTTTTACACCATCTATAGATATTGTGCTCTTTTTTGTATTTTCACATACAAATGTTAAAGCTAAAGAATTTACTACAGCCATCTTTTTCACCTCCTTATTATAAATTTAAAAATAGTTTTAGCGATTTACTAATTCAGATGTATCTTTTAGATAATAGAAACCAACAGGTTCAGCTAAAACTGCTGCTATAGCCTGTGCTACTGCATGAATATTTTCACTTGTTGCTAAAAGACTAATATTATTAAAGGTTCTGTCTTTATAAATAGTATTGCCCTTTTCATCAGTTTCACCAGTTGAAATCTCCATTACTAAAGAAGTCTTAGTAAGATTTTTTTGAACTGCCATGTTTTTCACCTCCTTTCTCTTCCTTATGTCTTATATATATGGCTATAAAAAATTTTTTTACAAAGTTTCTTAAATTTATTTTTAAAAAATTTAATTATTATTTTAATATTTACAAATCTTTAACTTACTGTGCTCTAATTAAAGAAAATTCTTAAACTTATTTCTTTTACTAGGCTTTATTATTAACTCTTAGGAAGGTATACTAAACTTTTAAAATATATAATTCCCTATAAAATGAAAAAATTGCTTTTTAATGTGTAAAATTTAGAAAGTTATGCAAATAAAATTATATGTAGATATTTTTCTTTTCAAAATTTATAAAAATTTTTATTTTAATTTCTTTCTTTATAAATTTTTGCTATTTTTTTACAGTTATCCATTGACTTTATTTTCCAAATACTGTATACTAAAATTAGTAAAAATATTCCAAATATTTATACCACTTCAAAGGGGGAATCTAAAATGGATTATAATCATGTTGAAAATTTAGTAACAAGATTTATCGAAGAAGATGATTTAGAAGCTAAAGAAGAACTTATTAAAAGCTTTATGCCCTTTATAAAAAAATTTTCAAAATCAATTTTTATTTATGGCTATGATAAATATGATATTGAAAATGAATGTTATAGAGCCTTATTAAGAGCATTAACTTATTATAATTCTAGAAGTAATACCTTTGTTGCCTTTGCTATAAAAAGCATTAAAAATTCTTTATATGAGATTTTAAGAAAAGCTAAAACAAGAGAAGTTGCTGAAGGAAAAGAAACACTTATTTTTACAGATGCCCTTGAAAATACTTTAATTTCTCAAGAATTACCTATAGAAGAACAGCTTTATAAAACTTTAGACAATCTTATTTTAAAAGAAGCTATAGAAAAATTACCTTTAAATGAAAAGGTTTTTATAAACTATGTATTCATTAATGGACAAACCTTAAAAAGCTATGCCAAAGAATATCATATAAGCTATAAAGAAGCACTTGCTTTAAGAATGAGAGTTTTAAGAAAACTTAAAAGGATTATTGGAGGGACAGATGGTTTTAATCTTTATATGAAAGGGTGATTATTATGGCAACAAAAATTCCTAATGGATTTATAGGTAAAATTTTAAATTCAAAAAAATACTATGCTATAGATACCATGCTAGGATTATGCTTTATGTCATCTGAATCTAATGATAAAAAGTTTTATGCTATAAAAACTGAAGATTTTTCTATTACTTCCCTTGCAAAAAAACTTAAGGGAAAATACTTTAATGCAGCTTTAAGGACTATTATATCTAATATTAAAGAACTTATTTCACTTAAAATATTAAGTAAAAATGAAGCTGAAAATGAATGGGTTCTTACAGGGATGGAGGATATGCATATTAAAGGTGGTAAGGGCTTTACACGTATTTCTAAATGGTTTTTTAGCAATGAATTTAAAGGTCTTACTTTAGTTGAAAAACGTATAGCTTTAGTTTTAGCAATGCTTAAAGGAAGTCGTGCAAGTAAATTTTATAAAGAGGATGAATTTACAATAAATCTTCTTAACTTAAATAATAGTATTTGGTCTAAAGCTCTTAACAGTAATGATAAATACTATGGAAAAAAGGTTTTAAAAAGATTTTTAGAAAAGGGCTTTATTGAAAAAATTCAAGAAAAATCTGTTTTTAATTATGCCCCTAAATCTATAAAAAAATTTTCTATTTCTTTTAGATGTAATCTTTTTATAAAAAAACAAAGAGAAGTTTTAGATAATGATACTGCTAATTTTGTAATCCTTTTAAATAATGAGGAATACAATCTTTTAAAAGAGCTTTTAAACTTTTATAAAGAATCAGGAAAGAAAATTAGCCTTACAGATATAGAATTTATGCATATAATCCAAGCTATTGCTCCATTAAACTGGAACTTAAAATATGCTGTAGCAAAGGATATAATAGCTAAATTTGTATCTATAAAATACTATAAAGATTCAACTGATATAATTTCTCTTCCTAATTACTTGAAGGGAATTATAAATAATATAATCAAAAGACAAAAGGAAGAAGTTCTAATATAACAAAAGACAAAAAAACTAAAATACAAATTTTTTATTTTTATATACCTAAAATCCTTAATTTTTCATAAAAATATGAAAAAACAAAAAGCCAGGCTTTAAATTAAAAAATTTAAGGTCTGGTTTTTCTGCTATAAAAAAATACTTACTAAAAACACAAAAAATAAAAATATAAAATTATACCTTAAAAGGATAACATATGAAAAAATTATTAATCTTTATGAAAAGTTGTCTAAAAATTTTGTAAAGCTATTTAAAAACAATAAAAACTTATCTAAAAATACTACAAAACCCTTTTATTAAAAAAACTCTAAAAGCCTTGAAAGTTCTTTCTTAAAAAGCCTTTTTTAAAAAACATAAATTGTAAGTATATTAATAAATAGTATGTAAATAAACTAAGGGTAAGGGTAAAGATAAACTGTGGCTATCTTAAGTCTTATTAAGGAAATAAAAAAATCTATTATTTTAATTTTTCTTTTAATAAAAGATATATATTAAATAAAACACCAATTACAATATATAATAACTCTTTTGTTTTTTGCCAAGCAAAAAGTGAAAAAAGTGTTATAACAATTAATAAAATTAATAAAATACTAATTCCTATCTTAATAAAAATATTATTTAAAGATTTATTATTGCTCATAAAATCCCCTCTTTATTTTGTAACTATTTAGATTTAATAGGACTATTTTTTGAATATAAATATTATACTACATTTATCTATAAAATGAAAACGTTATTTTAGATTTCATAATAAAAAAAATTAAACTATATAGCTAAAAACTATTAGTTTATTAATATTTTTGCTCTTTGTTTTTGGTATTTCTTTAATTAATTTACTATAAGAGTATAGAAAAAATGTAAAGATAATGATAAAATAAACTAAAATAATAACCTTAAATCCATAATTTGATAGAACCTTTAATGATTGGTTACATATACATTTATATAAACATACTGATAACAATGATATAGGAATTTTATTACGAAAAAAATATGATAATAATGAAATTAAAAATGAAAATGAATTTAATGAGGCTTAAAAAAATGTGTTATCTAATTGCAAAAAAGTTTAATAAAGAAGGTAGTTTAGTATTAGAGGCAGAACAAGGTCAACGACTAGCCTCATTATCTAAATATCTAACATTAACAACATTAGAACAAGGGGTTCAAATAATAACATTAAACAATCTAGAAAGCTATAAGGAGTATTCCCCTTACACAATTATTGGAGATGAGGTTGAATTTATATCAAAAGTAACAAAGATGTAGTAAATCATCTCATAAAAAAACCAGACCTTAAACTTAAAGCTTGGTTTTTTAATTTATAAAGATTAAAATTTTAATTATCTGTCATAATAGGACCATGTACTTCTATTAAATCTCCTGTTTCAAAGCTATTATATATTGTAGAAACTATTTCATCAAATTTTTCCTTTTCTTCTTTTGGATAACTTATACAAAAGGCATTAAAACATCCTGTTCCTACTACTGTATATTGGTAATATATTAAATTATTCTCTTCCCATGAAAGAATATATGAATTGTCAAACAAAGCTTCATAAGAAATATCTACACCTATTGATTCCTTATTTGATTCAAAATAATCCTTAGTTGTTTGTGATAATACATTATTAAGACCATATGCTTTTAAACAAACAGTATTTTCTAGATTAGTAAGAGTAACTCCATCACCATTCATTGACTCTGTAGATTCTGTTAAAAAATCAGGATAGTCTATTGAAAAACCAAATCTAGCATTACCATATTTAAAATAATTTATTTCCCCATCTTCTGTTACATTAATTTTATTTGATTCATAGGATTTTATTAAATTTATATTTGCTTTTTCATATTCATTTAATTCACTTTCAGAGCCACTAAATGATGGGTTTTCTTTATACCAGGTTTTACTTTTAAAATAATTTTTATATTCTTCCATTTTAAATACATATCCATGTCTTGCAAAAATTTCATTTCTAGCAATAGCTAATTCCTCTTTGCTTAAATTTTTTATATCCTCTACTGATAAGTATTTTTTATCACTATCCGGTAAAATATAATCATTATCTTCTTCACTTGAATCTACTAATTCTAAACTAATTGTATCAGTTTCTTTTTTATTTTTGTCATTACTGTAACTAATTTCTTCTTTATTTTTAACATCTTTTGTTTCATTATTACTTAAATTACATCCATTTAATACACTAACAATCATAATAGTTGTTAATAGTAGTACTATCTTTTTCATATATACAAAATCTCCTTAAAACTACTTACCAAAAAACTTCTTTATATTTTTAACAGTATTACTTGCATAATCTGATACTACATTATCTAAATCATCCTGCTTAGAACGATTACAATGCTTACACATACATTGCAAATTATTTAAATTATCACTTCCACCATATTTTTGAGGAATTATATGGTCAATATCAATATCACCTCTTCTAAAACTCTTGCCACATCTTACACAAGTATACCAACCATGATTACTTTTATTGTTATCAAACCATTTATCTCTATAATCCATAGTAAACATCTCCTATAGTTTTATACTACTATGATACACTTACTCCTTGTAAAATTCAATATTTTTTGTAAATAATTATATACTTTTGTCATATTCTAGGTGAAAAGCTTTTATATAAAAATAAACTTCTTTATTAATAAAATTATAGAACTTAAAGTATGGTTTATATAAAGATAAAATCTATGAATTTTGAAAATGAGAATTACAGATTAAAATTACTAATGATTATAATAAACTTAAATAGTTTTTATAACATAAAAGGAGATTATTACAATGGGATTTTTTAGTAATGCTAAGGATAACTATGACAAAAGACAAAGAGCTGCAGAATATAGATATGATGCACGTAAATATATAAATGAAGGAAAAGAAATTTATGAAAAAGCTTATAATAAGTTATTAACAACATCTTTTGATATTAGAAGAGAAATATCTAACTATATAAATTTTAAAAAGCAAAAATTAAATGAAATGAATATTATTTTAAAGAAATTAAATTGTGATGAAAAACATATAAGTTCTTCTGACCTAGAAATAAAATTAAATGATATAGAAGCTTCTTCAATACATCCAACCTCATTTGTTACTGGTGAAAGCTTTTTTGATGAATTAGGAGCTATTTTTTCTACAATACCTGCTCCATCAATTTCTGACTTTTTTTCTGATTCTTCTTCTGATTATTATGAAGCAAAAGCAGAACGTGACCAAGCAAAAATATATAAAGAAACAATGAAAGCTGAAAGAGAGCGTTTATATAATGCAAGAGAAGCTATGAGAAATATTAGCATTTATATATATTCTGAAAAAAAAGAAATTGAAAAGCTTGTAGATATATTAAAAGAAGCTTCAGCTAATGAATGTAATGAAAAAGACAAGTTAGAAGCTATATATGAAATTGCAAATCTATTAGCTGAAACTTTAACAACTCAGTTTATAAATAATAATTATGCCATTACAGAACAGTATAATACTATTCACTCTCAAATAGAATCAATAAATAATAACCTTTATTCTGCCCCTGTTCTTTCTGATGTTAATTGGTCTAATGTAAGGTTATTAATGAGGTAAATATGAATAATTTTGAAAATAAAATAGATAATTTAATAGATAATTTTGAGAATAACTATGAAGTGTATTTAGAAGAATCTTTAAAAAGAGAGGAAATGATAAGTTATTTTAAAGCTATGCAACTTATGATTTCTAATCACCGTAAGGAAGTACAAGCTTATCTTGATGGATATTGGAAGCAAAAAGATACACTATATAAACAGGCAAACAATATTTTATTAATGGCAATTAATAGGAAAGATGTAGAACTTGCAAAACTTGCTTTGGATTATATTAAGCTTTATCACAAAGAAAATCCTTTTAAGGATATAAATAAAAATTTACTTTTCTAAAGGAGATGATTTTTTTGAATGATTTTATTGAAGCAGAGTATACAGTTGAAGATGATGATGATAAAAACAATAATAAAGAAATAAAAATTAATACTGATCCTATATGTTCACTTATAGATAACATAACAGATGTTTTTAAAGAGCAAATACGCTGTAATAATGAATTTAAAATGTGTAAAGAAAAGGAACGTACAGAAAGAGAGCGTATTCGTGCACAACTTGAAATATGTAAAGATATGCTTAACAAAAAGCATGAACAAATAATGCATATAATTAAAAGTAATTATTCAAGCTTAAATAAACTTATGGATTACACTCAGAAAAATGTAGAGGAAGCCATTAAAGAAAATAATTTTGAATTAGTAAAATATCTTATGGACTATCAAATGAATTTCATGAACAAGGTAAATAATACTTCTTTACAAGCTTTATCAAATGGAGATAACAAAGGGTTTGCAAAAATTATGGAAAATAATTTAACCACAAAATGTTTAGAATAAATTTCCTTTATAAAAAAGGCTTATCTAAACTTATATAATAAATAATAAAATTTAAGGAGGATGATATTATGGAATGTGGAGATTGCTTTTGGTACATCTGTGGTGGAATTTTTGATGGAGGCTGTGAAAAACATGGAAGAAAAAAGGTTGATATGTTACAAAGTGCTTGTAGCGACTTTCTTTCAGAAGATTATCCATCTTGTGGGGATTGTAGCTACTTTGAATACACAGCATTAAATGGAAAATGTACATTAAAAAACAAAAAAATTAAATGTGCTGTTAAAACTCCACCAGCATGTGGTAGTTTTTCAGAGTAAAATACTAATATGCTCCTTTTAGGCAATTAATACCTAAAAAAGGAGCATTTAATTTTATTTTCCATAGTTAGGATCTGAAAGTGAATCTTTAAACATTTCAATATATTTATCTGGTCTCCAATCAGTACCATTTACTTTTGGATTGTTTTTAAATAAATATCTAGTTGCAAGGGATAAATCTATAGTTGCTGTAAACATTTCTGATTCATCAGCTTCTTCATCTGTAAATTTATGTCCTGCATAATAATAAGGCTCCCAGGTTTTACGACTTGGTCCTATAATAGAACTTCCACCCCAGAAATAATTATAAGCATCTAATCCCCCTAAGTTAGAAGAGGCTATATAAATACCTTCACGAATAACTGCTGCTTCTAAAGTTGATGTTCCAAGACATTTACCATGGCATTTAGCAAGGGCTGTAGAATTTATATATAAACGACATCCTTTTGATGCATAATATCTCATTAATTCAGGAAAATTGTAGGAATCATAACAAATAGCACAACCAACTGGTCCCCATGGAGTATCTAAAATAAAAGGCTTATCTCCCCTTGTTGCCCAATTAGGTTCTGGGTCTGGAAGATGCATTTTATGATAAGAACCAACTAATCCCTCTGGTGAAAATATTGCAAGGGCATTATAAATTATATCAGGATTTTTATCATCTCTTGCAGGCATTCCCATTACAACATAAACACCTAACTTTTTTGTTAACTCAGCAATTTCATTTGTTGAAGGTCCTGGAATTGTCTCAGCAAGTTTATATTGCATTTTTTCCTTTAAAGGTTTGTCAGGCTCATCATCATAACCAGTAAGAGCCATTTCAGGGAATATAACAAAATCACTACCCTTTTTAGCAGCACATTCAATATACCCCTTAATACGATTTAAATTTATAGCTTTTTCACCCCATAGGGCATTAAAAGTTACTACTGATACAGTACATACATCTTTGTTCATAAAAATTTTCCTCCTAATGATTAATTGAAAAAGCATTTTCATGTGTGCACCCATGCTGTTTTTTCTAACAAAAAAGAGACCAACCTTACTCTTTAGGTTAGTCTCCATTGACTTCTCTTTACAAATTTCATTATAGACCTAGTTATTTATAAATTCAAGTATTAATTAAACTTATTTTTATTTACTAAGATATTTATCTAATTCATTTATTGATTTTATGTCGAATATTTCCATCAATATAATATCAATAGTTTCATTTGATAATTTACCTATTTTATTTTTATATTCTTCTGATAAAAAACCAAATTTCTTTATTAATAATTTTATTAATGTCTCTGTTTTTCCTTCTGCTCTCCCTTCTGCTCTCCCTTTTTCTATCCCTTTTTCTATTCCATCTTCTATTAACATGCGTCCTAATTCAGTCATACTTATCTCCTCTTTAAGTGAGAATCCAAATTTTATATTTGGCTCTTTGAACTTACCCAGCGAGCTTAAGTGAGTCGGGTTTCCTTTTAACTTTTAAGTCTTTTCCTTTTAGAAATTTGTCTGCAAATGCATATAACATTGATTCTATAGATAATATTTTTTATACTCATCACTTAAAACTAATTCTTCAGTAATTCTCAAACAGTTATCTTTATCCTTAGTTAGATATTCTAATAATACTCCCAAATCTTCATTATTGCAATTTTTTTAAAATTCCAAATCTACATCATATATATAACTTGACATACTTTTTTAATTGTTGTGATATATTTTTTTATATGTTTAAACTTATTTTTTAATTTATTTATATTATATGTTTAGGACTACTTGAAATAGATTCTCTTATTTTGCTTCTTTCTTTTTCATATATTTCTTCTGCAATTTCTTTTATTCTATTAACTATCCACATATATGTGGTAGTTCCTTTTGAATAATCAGCTTCTGCATACATATCAATTCGATTATCTTTTAATAAATTATTTACTTGCTTTAATGCTTTTTCATTGCCTTTAGGATATATAGCAAATGTACTTCCACCATTCTTTTTAACTACTGAAAAAGCTGGTACATCACTTGGTCCATCTGCTATATATATCATATATTTAAATGGCACTCTCCTTACTTCACTTTTCATTTTACTATTAACATCTATTTCTGGATGCTTATTTACGCCTTTATTTATTTCAAATAAAGCCCTCGTTTTTGTTGTATTATCTATTGTAAATCCTATTTCACTAATAAACTTATTTCCATCCTTTTCATCTTCTATAAATTCGCATCCCCAAATATCTTCAACAAATTTATTTATAATAGAACCTTTTATTATCTCTTTTATCCCTGTACTAACTATATAATGTTCAACTCTTATTCCATATTCTTGATACTTAGTATTGTCTTTAAATAGATTTTTTGTATCTTCAAATATTTCTGGTATGCCATTGTAAAATTTTAATTTTTCTCCAAACTTTTTCAATCTTTCATTATTTAAATCTTTAAATTTTTCTTGTTTTGTATATTTAATAAATTGGTTTAAATATATTGTATCTGGATTTACTTTTACACCTTGTTCATCCATATATTTTTGTGGCAATAAATTAACTTCATTCCAAAAATTTTTTGAGTCAATTCCATACTCTTCAAATATTGGATCTTGCATATAACCATCAACTAAGGTTTTATCAAAATCCCATATTATTGCTATAATATTTGACATATAAAATCCTCCTTTTCTCTTGTTAAATTATAAATAGTACTATTTATATACCTAAATACTAATAATTTCTTGTTCTAACTTTTTTCCTTTTTTCAAAATAAAGCTTAATATATCATAATATTCACTAAACTCTTCTTTATCTAATAATCTATTAATTTCTTTAATATCATTTTGGGTTAAATCTTTAGCATATTTAATATTTTTAATTAATGTGTCTTCATCCATATTTAGAGGAATAAATTTAATTCCTGTTTTTGAAATTAAATGAACAAGAATTTTAAATCCTCCTACATCTATATCTCCAAAATGATAGTATTTTATTTCTTTATTGTTTTCATATATCTTTGTTAGCATTTTTTGTCTTACAGAATTATGATAGCCACCTAAATAGATTGTTGCTGCATTTTTATCTTCATAGTTATTAAAGGATGTAAGGTTTTCTATTGTTATAAGCTTGTCTCCATTTACTTTTATATATTCAATGTTTTCTATATCTTTAGAGCTTATTGCTATACCTCCTATAAAGTTATTAGCATTTATAAAGGTTTCTTTTATTTTTAATGTAATATTCCCTTTAAAATATACATAAGTATAATTTTTAATTATATTGTATTCAAAGGTATATTCCTCCTTTGAAAAGTCTTTTAGAATCTTTTTAACTTTTCCTTCTATTGCTTCATATCTTTTTGAATCACCATATACTCTTACTGAAAAGTTTCTTATAAATATCTCTTCTTTTTGATTTATAAGGTTTTTTAGTCCATTAAAAATATCTTTACATTCTTTTATATTTTCTATATCTAAATATTTTTTAACTGATGCTTTTTCACAAAGTTTAGAGCTTATATATCTTGCAAATTCTCCTAAAATATTTTCTTCATTAGTATATTTATTTACTATATCTATTACTTCATTTTCTTTTTGCTCTTTTTTCTTTCTTTTAAGAAAATTATATATATTCTCTAAATTATCTAAGTTAAGTTCAACCTTATCTATTAAGTGATTATTTAATCCTGATTTTTTATATATTTTTATAAAGTTTTCTGATTCCATTTGATTACATGCTATATCAATTTCTTCTTTTAGTTCATAGTCTAATTCATTAAAATAATCCTTTATATTTTTTATTGTAAATTTAAAATATATTTTATTATCACGTTTTGACTCACCTTTATATAAAACACTATTTTCATAGGAATCTATTAATTTATTTAACATAAGTATTTTATAATTTTTCATTTTTATAATCCTCAACCATACCAGAATTACCTACTTTCATTACAATTAAGGTAGTATTTACATATGGTGCAATTGGCTCTATTTTTTGAGGAGGAGCTGCAATTATAAGCTGTAAATTAAGTTTGTTAAAAAATTTCATTGTGGAAATTATTCTTGCATCATCCATCTTATCAAAAGCTTCATCAAATAAAATCAGACCTATAGAATCAGAGGATATTCCTCCTCTATAAAGCTGCATAAAAGAAGCTGCCATTGCTACATAATATGGTGTTTGAGTTTCTCCTCCACTTTTTTCTCTACATATTTTAGAAAATAACGCATTTGTACCATCTTTATAATTTACAGAAATATCATAACTCATATAATTTCTATAATCAGTAAGCTTTTTTAATTCATTTTCATTATTTTCATCATCCATAGTAAGTTTATCAAATAACTCATTTAAAAGTTCTTTATGTTTAGATTCATAGGAAATAGAAAATAAATTAAACCCTTCTCCAATATTTTCTTCATCCATAATCATATCATAATACTCTTTATTTTCTTTTCCCTTACCTATTTTAAATTCATATTCTTCTTCACCAAAAGGATTATCTTGTAACTCTTTATTAAGGTCTTTAAATTCTTTTTTAGCATTTAATATATTTTCTTGTATTCTAGCAATAAAATGTTGTTTAAATTCTTCCTCAGCATCCTTTTTTGCTTTTTTAACCTTTTCATCATATTCTACTATCTTTGATTTTTCTAACTTTTCTAACTCTTTTAAAAAAGTTTTCATTCCACTAACACTAACCTCTGCCCCTAAATCATATTCATTGTTATATTCTCTTTGGCTTTCCTTTAGCCTATTTTCTAAGTTTATTTGTTTTGTAATATTTTTTTCTCTTGAAGTTGAAAAGTTAGCTAAAATAGTTTCTGCAGATTTTTCCTTTCTCTCATTTTCATATCTTTCCTTACCCTCAATAGCTATTGAACCAAATTCATCTATTTTATCTTGAATATTTTTTGTATTTATTATTTTTTCTTTTTCCTTATATTTTAACTTTTCTTCATCACTATTTCTTCTAGATAATACTTTCACCTTTTCATCATCAATTCTTCTTTGTTTATTAAGTATTTCTATTTTCTGTTTATTTAATTCCTCTATTTTTAACTGTATAGCCATATAGCTATCATTTTTTTCTAAATCTTTTATTTCTTTTTTAAGTTTTTCAATTTCTAAATTTATAAAATTAAAATCCTTTATAATAGAAGAATCCTCTCTTAATTTTTCTAGTTTCAATGAAGAAATTAAACTTAAAATATTATTATTTTCCCTTACTTCATTTCTTAATGTATTAAGTTCAAGTTTTATTTTTTCTAACTTTTCCTTAGCTATTTCTAATTGCTTTTTATATGCCTCTTCACCTATATAAGGCTTTTCGTATATTTTAGGATTAATTTTTTTAGCAACATTATTTTGATATGTCATGCAGGTTTTAGTAATTGATACACTATAATTTTTCAGTTCATCTACTGTATCACATTTTATAACCCTTCCTAAAATCATATTAATATATCTTTTTGCACCTTCACTTTTTGAAGTAACAACTTGAGCTAAAGAGTTTTTATCACATTCACTATACCTTTCTAACCCTTTTAAATTTACAAGCCCTGTTGAATATATTTTTTTAACTTTACTTTTTCTTTCATATATTCTTAAAGAATAATCAAAATCTTCTTCATCAACTAATAAATAAAATCTTTGAGTATTTAAATAACCTTCTACAGCATTTTTCCACTCTGGGTTAACTACATCTATAAGTTCACATAATATTTTAGGAGTAACATCTTTTCCTAACTTTTTCATTTCTAATTTTATTTCATCTCTAAGTTCTTCTACTCCATAAGGGTAATTAAGTTTTCTCTTTTGAAGATTTTCAATAATCCCTTCTAGTTTCTTTTGTTCCTCTTCTAGGTCCTCTATTTTATGCCTTTTACTAGCATTTTCATTTCTTAATTTGTTATCTTCATTTTTAATTTTTTCTTCTAACTCTAAATTAACACTTTTAAATTCATCTAAATTATTTTCATTAATTTCTTGTATTATATTATAAAGTTTTTGTATTTCAATTTTGTTTTTAAATACCTCATATAACTTTTTTAAGCTCTTACTTTGACTTTTTAATAAAAAATTAAAATCATTATACTTACTTTTATTTTCTATTTTTTTATTTTCTAAATCCCTTAAAGTTTTTGATAATTCATTTATTAATTTAAATTCTTTATTCCCTTCTAATTCTAAATTATATTTATTTATTTTCTCTGTATAAGACCTTACTTCATTTTCAGCTAAGTTTATCTCTCTATCTAAATCTCTTATTTTTTCATCATATTTATTTATATAACTTTTTATTTTTTTAATTTCTTCCTCTGTTATTTCTTCCTTTGCTTTTAGGGCTAAATACTCATGAAGCTTTATATTTCTTTCTGCTTTATCATATTGTTCATATATATTTTTAATTTCTCTTAATCTTTCAATTTGCACTTTTGTCTCATTAAGTAATTCTTCAAAACTTCTATAGGTTCTTATATTTTCTCTTAAAGTATCTATACTTAATTCTTTTTCCTCTAAAATATAAGAATAAACAAAATCTTTAACATTAGATAAAGGCTTAAAAGCTAATGACTTTGGCAATAATTCAAAAAATTTATCATTTAATCTTCCTAATCTATTTTTAAAATCATTTTTAGCATCTGTATTTCTATTAAAGATTCTTGCTGTTAGTCCTTTAATATAAGTTTTAAAACTAGATATATCTAAAGGGTCATTATCTTTATTAATATAATCTATATCATCAAGCTTTTTCCCTTCTATTCTATACCATAAAACTTTAGGGTCTGAAGTGCTAGATGAAGAGTCTATTACTGCACCTATTATAAAATACTTATTTTTCAATTCTTCATAAAACTCTAAGGCAACATGACTTGATACATTACCTTCTCTTTCATATTCCTTATCTTCTTTACCTGTTTTATACCTTACATAACCTATAAGATTTCTTTTAGAATTTTCATTAGCTGCTTTATTAAAATTATTTTTTGAACAAGTAAGAACAAATTGAATTGCATCTAGTATAGTAGATTTTCCTACTCCATTTTCCCCTGTTAACAAAACAGAATTATTTATATGTATAGGTTCATTTTGAAAGGCATGCCAATTAATAAGCCTAATTCCTGTTAGTTTCTTCATTATCTTTTACCCCCTTTCTTTTATAGGTTTCAAGTTTTTCAAAAACTTTATCTACATTTTCTCCTTTCACTACCATTTGAATTGTTGGATATATTATAATTCTAGAATTTCCAAGAAGCATATTTTTATCTAAAGTATCTATTATGTTATACTTTCTTAAGGTTTTTAAAGCTTGTCTTAATAAAGTTTTATCCATAATTCTATCCTTAAAGTTAAGAGCAACAAATCTATTTTGAAGTTCTTCAACTTCTACAACTACCTGTTGAGATAATGATAATTCTTGCATTTTTTCTTGATATAATATTCTAAGTATTAATAAAGTTATACTCTCTACCAGTTTAAAATTATACTTATTATATCCAAAGGTATTTACAAGTTGAGCTACTTTAATATTTTTATTAACTTCCACTTCATATCCAAGAGGAGCAAAATATTCATTTATTGCTTCTTTGTTATTTTCTATAAAATAATAATCATTTTTATTTTCTTCCTGAGCTTTACATAATAAACAATAACTTAAAAGCTTATTACAAACTCTTTTGAAATTTTCTTTATCTCTATTAGAAAGTGTATCGTAAATCAAATTAATTTTTCCTCCATATCTCAAAATCTTTAAACTTAAATCCATTTTTATTTATATAAGACTTTTTACCTTTAACCTTAAAGGCTGAAATACTATTACTACCAAATAATCTTATATAAATTATTTTTATATAATCATCTATTGTTTTAACTTCTATTTCAGAGGCAGAAATCATCTTTTTATCACCTAAAAGTTCATCAACAATCTTATTAACCTTTTTATAAGAATACCTCTTTTCTTGATTAGCTTTAAATTCTTTAAGTTTTCTTTCCCTTTCCTCTTTACTTATAAAAGTTTTGTTAACCTTTTCAGGCTTAAATGACTTACTACCTTCATTTGCAATATATAATGAAGTTTCATCTATAAAATCATAGGAATATAAAACAAATAAATCTGAAAGTTCTTCTAAATAATCAACAGATAAGTTTAATTCTAAATCCTTATACTGGTCACAGGTGTATTCTAATATACTTTTTATAGTTCCTGTTATATCTCTAGAATTATTTAAAAGAAACTTTGCCCTTGTAACAGCTGCTTTTATATATTTTGCATGCTTAATATCTATTTCCTTTATAATATCATCTACATCTTCAAAGGAATTAATAACACTATAAATTTTATCCTTAATTAATTCCTTTCCCTGTTCTAAAGAATTTAACTCAAGTTCAGTTACAAAAAACTCACTAGCTTCATTAATAACATTATCATCTATTACCATTTCATTTAACTTTTCAATTATAAGAGGTCTATACCTTGAAATGTTTTCTGAAGTTTTTAACCTGTGATAAGATTTATCAATAATATCCTTTGCATAAGAACCAAAAAGCTCCTCTAAAATCTCTTGGGGAGTTTTCTGCTTTGTTAACTTGTCTATATACTTTTTAATATTAGCATTTAACTTTTTTAATCCACTCATTATTTCCTTAGTAATATTAAAAATTTGCTTTACAACAAGACCACTATTAATTTTTTCTTTAGAATAAAGAATATTATAAATACCTATAATATTTCCCTGATACTCAGTAGATTCATTATTTACAATCTTCACTAAAGCCTCAATAATAACAATAGAATAATCATGAAAATTAATAATTTGCCTATAATCACTAGTAGTTTCTGGGTATATCCAGCCATAATTAGTAAGCTTTCTTATAAAAATATTAGCCCTATCCCTATTATTTGTAACTATTTCATCATCTACAATTCCAATTTCTTCATTATCAAATTCTTCATTTGCTCCATTTAAATAATCCTCAACCTCTTCAACTAATACTTCTCTATCAATTCCATAAGACAATCCATTTTGAACAAGCTTATAAATTAAAGAAATTATACTCAAATAAATTTTCTTATTTCCACTACTTAAAGGAGTAAAAAAGCCCTCTGGAACTATATCAAAAATTTTTAATTCATTCATATTTTACCTCTTCTAAAATTCTTACCACATCTTACACATTTATACCATCCATAATTACTTTTATTATTATCAAACCATTTATTTCTATAATTCATAACAATCATCTCCTACAGGTTTATACTACTATAATACACTTACTTGTTGTAAAATTCAATATATTTTGTAAACAAATATATATTATTGTCATATTTTAGGTGAAAAACTTTTATATAAAAACAAAAAGCCAAATTTTAAATTAAAAAACTTAAAATTTAGCTTTCTACTTAAATTTATTTTTTTATAATAGCTTGCCACCGGCAATTTTACTGGACACTAAATATCCTAGCAAGTGGAAATATCACTTGCTTGCTTTAAAAAATAAGCCTCTTCCTCACCATTATCATAAGACTAATTTCTATACTTTACTTGCTCCCAAGTTAAATCTTTTCTATCATCAAATCTTATCCAATTATAATCATTTAAGGTAGCTCCATTAGTTACTCTACATATAAGGTATGGGTCATAATAAGGTACTCCTATTTTATCTAGCAACCAAGAACATTTATATCTATTAGATGGCATAACTCTTGATGAAAATAATTCCTTCACATCTTTTAAAGTTACATTTGTTAACACCCCAAAAGCTCTAATATCTATATCATCTACAAAATTCTTTATTTTTACATAATCCCCATCTATTTCTACTCTCGTGCATACTCTATTCTTCTCCATAAAGTCAAAACTTATATACTTATCCATGCCTTACCCTCCAATTCTCTTAACCTTATATCTAGCAATCTTTTTACTCTATCTAAATATCTTGAATATTCTATAGGCACATCTATTTTAGATATATCATTCATAACACCATTAACATCTATTTTCAACGGAGATACTCCTAATTTTAATATTCCTTTCACTTGATTGCTAAACCGTGTACTAAACGGCTTAGATTTCACGTTCCTAATATTTTTAACATCAGTATAATTCATTGGAAATTCCATAGTATTTGATAAAAATGCACCCCCATTGTCAAATATAGGGGCTAATTTAAAATCATTTTCTTTCTTTATTAATGAAATATTATGAAAATGCCTATCATTATTTAATGTTATTGCATCTAATAATAACATTTTCCCTATGTTTGTTATGAAATTATCATCTAATTTTAGAAATTCCTTAATCTTTAGTAAAGCCTCATCTGTAGGTAAATTATTTATAAATTCCAATAAATTCACACCTCTATTACTAAATAATCTAGGCAGAGTTTTTGCCACTTCACCATCTAACAAAAAATTCTTTGAATAACAACAATTTGTATAAATAACATCCTTATAAGATACTTTACAAAAATCATAATTAACATAATCTAAATTAGAAATATGTGAACTTAAAATAGAACATATAACTTCAGATAAAGCTTCATAACCTAAACTATCCTGCTTAATATAATAATTATCCTTGAACCACTTTAATTGCATACCTTCAGAACTACTTGAATGCTCAAAAATATTTTTCTCATCTACATAAAATAACATTCTAAAAATTTGCTCCTCTTTTCATATACTTAAATAGTACTAATATTTCTTATATAATTACTATTATAATTATATATTATTATCTTATTTATGTAAAATGAATTTATTGTAATTTTCTGAAAATAATTCTTTTCAAAACAAAAAGCTATACTCTTTCGAATACATCTTATATTATACTTGTTGCTGGTAATTTTCTGGGCCCTTAGGGTCCTAGCGAGAGGGCTTGGCTCTATCGCTTACTATTTACTAAAGTGTAAATTTTATGGGATATATCCATTTAATTTAGTGTCCATATCAAAGGATTCTTAATGATAATTCTAGTCCTGGCATCTTTTTTACTTTGCTTATAATCCTAAGGCTATATTTTCATTCCATAATTTTTCATCAAATATTCCATCTTGAATCATAGCTCGTTTTACTTCTTCTCTTTCTCTCATTTCATTTGATACTTCTATAAACTTATTGCTTGTATATCTTTGCAAATCCATACTTGGCTCTAATCCATTAATACCACATTCTGTATAATAACATTCCACTAAGAAAGCAAATGTGCTCGTTTTAGTTGATTTTTTAAATCTGAAAATAGCTTTTCTTAAAGTTTCTAAATCCATATCACCAATTAAAAACATTTGTTTTTCAGTTAAATTTTTTACATTCTTTAAATGTAACCTAACTCAACTAATTTTTTAATACTTCTCTTTACTGTAGCAACGGAAATATTAAGTCTATTTGAGATAGTTTCTATAGAAGGATTTTAATGCAACATCAATTTACCACTCTTTTGTATACTAAATAAATCTATGTTATAATTATCAAAATAAAAATACTGTAAACAACATAATTGGAGGAAACTTTTATGACTGAAAAAAACAATAAAAAAGGGAATACAGCAAGAATACCAGAAGGTAAAAAAAGAGTTGTTATTACTTTAGAAAATGAAGTAATTGAAACTATACAAAAAGTTGCTAATGAAAATATGAGAACTGTTTCTAATGAGATTGCTTTATTAATAAAAGAAAAATACCTAAAAAAATAGATTAAGCTTTTTGCCTAATCTATTTTTATTTATATCTTTTAGTGCTAATTTACATTAGCTAATATATATAATATTTTAATTATTAATAAACTAAGTATTCATTATAGCTTATTATGATACTTTTAAATAACTCAAAATTATACTTTTAGATTTAATAATAACTTAATACTGAAATTCTGCTGAACACTAAAGGTCCTAGCAAGTGGAAATATGACTTGTTTTATGATACTAATTATTTCCTCTACTTTCTTTTGCTATCATATGTCTTTTTTCAATATTTAAATCTAATATAAAATGATACAAATTCATTTTACGATTTCTATCTTCAGGTAAAATATGACTACTTCTTATTAAATATCTATATTCTTTTCCAAATGGCTCTATCTGAATATCATGTGGAACAAATTCTTTATATTTTTGATTTCTTAGCTCTTGATTAATATACTCACATGCTTCATTAATAGGTTTATTTTTATTAATTGATATTGTAAATCCAAATACAAATGTTTGATTTAAGTAACCCAGTACTTGTCCATATGCTTCTGAAAATTTATTTAATACTTTATTTTCTCCAATTGCAATATTTATGTAATTATTATTATTTTCATATATATAAAAATCATTTTCACCTAACTTTTTGTTTGCACATCCATTTAAATCTTCTCTATCTATTTCAATATAAAAACATCTCTTAAATAATCTTTTAGTATTTCTATATATTTCATTACTTATCTCTACTTCACTCTTATTATTAAATTCCATAGCTTGATTAGTAATCAACTTAAGGACGCAGTATATTTCCTTTATTATTTTTTCCTCAGTCCATTTATCAACAATTACCATATCTTTATTACTATCCTCTTCTTTCTTCTTACTATCTAAGTATTCTTCTCTTAAATCTATAGCCATAATATCAATATAATCATCTAAAGATATATCAGCTAAAAATAAGTTAAATACTTCTCTGTTATTAATATATATACTAGTTACATTATCTATAAAATTATCAAAAAAATCATAATCGTAAAAACAATACTCAAAATATGAACTAACATCCATTAAATAATCTTGTAGAGTTATTTTATCTTCATCATCTCCAATAAATCTTTCCTCCTCACTAATTAATGATTGTAATTTATCATCCATTTTATTTAATTCATATTCACCATCTTCTTGCCAATCTTTGAAAATACATAATATATTATATAAAATATATTCATATTTAGGTTTTAAATATTCTCTAATAATATTTGAATTTATAATATCATATAACTCTTTTACTAAAAATTTTATCTTATCCCTACAATAATATCTATAATATCTAGGTGCTACACAAAATGCCCATTCATTATTTTCTTCTGATAAAAAATCCAAATAAATCCCTATCATTTCTTTCAAGTTGTTATTAATGTACTGATTTATCTTATAATCTAAACTATTTTTATCATAGTTTACTAAATCCCACAAGAAACTTGTCTTTATCATATTATCCCTTCCATTTCTTTAAATTAATAAGTCATTAAATAAACAAAAATTGTGAAAATTTTCAAAGCTATTTCTTTTGATAAAATATACTTTATTATGATATTTTCCTTCTGTTGCAAAATTGTATATTGCTATATCAAGATCATCTTTTTCAGAAATATTTTTAAGTCTTTTTAATTTTCAATATTTCCTTTTCCTTTTAATTATATTTAAAAAATTTTAGGATTTACTTTACCTATTCCTTCAAATGCTTCAAATATTATTTTATTCATTAAGACCATCCTTTTAGTTAATTTTTTATTTATTTCTGTAATACTTCATTTATATATGTTTTTCACTTTAGCTTTATTTGATTAACATCAATCTCTTTAAAGTTTATAAATTCTTCTTCATAATGCCATATTCTAAATCCTTGATTATAAGCTAACTGATATAGTGGATTTATTACTTTAAATAAACCTTTTTTAAATTCTTTTTCATTAATTGCTCCAGTTATAGAATTTATTTCTCTTATGTTTAAATCTTTATCTATATCTAAAAAATCATCTAAATACTTTTCATTTTTAGGTACATCTTTAATACAATTTACTCCTATATATTGAATATCCAAAAACTTGTCCATATATTCTTTTAAATCAGGTAATTTATTATTTTTACTACTATTTATCTTTTCAAATGTTGGTGTTAAGTTCCATAATTTATCATGTCCTATGTATGTCCAAGGAATAAAGTGGTCTATACTTATACCACCATATATTTTTTTATTTTCTTTTGTAAACTGCAAATCACTATAAATATCAGCTATATTGGTTCTGCTTATTATTTCATTCCAATATTTTTTTGCCAAATTTAAATCTCTTTTTATTGGTGGATTTAATTTATTTATTATTGCTGGTACATTAGGATTCCTTGCTTGTAAAAATTCAATAATTTTATAGTTTAGCCAACCTCTTATAATATTCTGATTTTTATAAATATAATCAAACCATATATCATTAATATATATTTCTTTCTTTTCTGATGAAATTCTATATAATACTTTTTTATCATTTTCTGTTAATTTTTCGATAATTGAATTTTTGTCATAATCTTTTACTCTTCTTAATTTTTCTTCATAAAAAGGTGTTAATAATCTATAAGGAACATATCTAGCTAATAATAAAATCTTTTTTTCAAAATTAGAATTATTATTTTTTAAAAGCATTTCATATAAATCATTTTTATTAATACTTTCTTTTTTTACATACTCCTTATTAATATCTATAACTATCTTTTGCAACTGATCTTGAGAACCAAAATTAAGATTATATGCAAATATTGGATACCACGAATCACATATCATTCCAATAACCGCTTCTTTAAATTTTATTATTCTCTTTCCTTTTATTATTTCTTTAAAAATGCTATTAAACCAAAATAGCTTATAGCTATTAGTCATGCTTATAAATATGTTTTCAAGTAAACTTATATTTAATTCATTATGTATTGGTAAAAATTCCACCCATTTTTCCTCCAAGTTCTACATAGTCTATTTATATATTCTATAAGTGATTACTTTTTCCTTTTTTTAATATCTTTATGTTTTTATAATTGTTTATTCAGGATGTTCTCCTCCCCCTTGCCATTCACCAGTAAGTTCCCATATTTCATAAAAATATAGCCATTCAATACTCCAAGGAACAATAGTATCTGATATAAGCATAAACTTTGTCCACTCTCTATACTGTGGTCTAAATAAACATAGTTGTATTTTTTTCTCTTCAATATTCACTTTATATTTATGAGGAATTTTCTTTGCTTTAAATTTGTCTATATCTATCTTTAAAATCCATATCTTAGGCATTTTTCCTATAGTATATTCAATTTTCATTTCATATTCTTTGGAATATACTGTTGGTTTTACTTTAGCATACCATTCAAGTTTTCCATTAGTAATTATGCATTTGCTTTTTGAATATGATTTATCTAATAAAAGCTTTTGTTTAGCCAAAGAAACTGGTGGCATTTTAAAATATCTTGTTTTATTCTCCAAAAAATGTATGTCCTCCAATTAACTTACTATTGTTATCTTTTTTGTTACTTAATCCTTTATCTAAACCATTAATATACAAATTATTATTTTTACGTTCGTTTTCAACTTTTTTAGCAATTTTATTATAAGCACGTTCAGTAATCGTCTTTCCAAAAGTATTTTTCATTAAATTACCAAGTTCAACAACTCCATTAATAGATAATGGATTATTAATAATATCTTCTTTTACTTTTGTTATCCACATATTAAAACATTTAACTTTATTGTAGCTTTCATTCCATTTATCAGCGAAATTTTCTTCAGGCATAACAGGATTATTAATGTAATACTTTCCTTGAGAATCTATTTTTATATGTTGTGGCATCTTATTAACAATATTCCTAATTGCATCATATAAATTAATTTCATCATTATATGATAATCCTGCTAATGTTGTAATTATTATGGATATTGGAGCATCTTCTAAGTTTTCTTTTTCAAACATTATATCCCTATGTCTTTTTAATAACTGAATTGCTTTTTGTAATGGAGTTTTAACTTTGTAAGTTGAAACTTTATCGATTTCAACTTTATTTCTTATGGAGTACTTTTTTTTCTCATTTAACAATGAATTCTTCATTCTTTCTTCAAACCAACTATGATATTTATAAGGATTGCTATATTTAGGTATATATGTATTGCTACTTAATTTATGTGTTAATCTCAATTCAGTATTATTAGGTTCTTGGAAAAATCTTTCCTTAGGAACAGATGGGAGTATGTCCATATGAAATTCATCATAATTTAATGTCCAACATCGTTTTCCCTCTTCCTCTAACATGCTTCTGTATTTAATGTTTTCTTTTAATCTTCTTCCAACTATATTTTTTATTTCAGAATTATTCAAACAGTATCCATTTTTTAATAAGCATACTAAATCTATATCATAGTCTTCATCTGAATCACTTAATGGTTTAATAACTGTTCCTAAATTAAAAGACCCTTGTGGCATAATTTTCACATCTAAATTAGGTTCACAATCACCTAACCATTTTCCAACTGCTTTGTAACTGTTAATAGCTTTTTCAACCATTGTATCTGAAATACTTAACTCATCAGCTATTTGATTATATAAATTATTTAAATATTCCTTTTTTTCTAAGCACATTATATTTCTCCTCCAATATCTATTGTTTTAACAAATCCTGAATTTGGATCAACTTGATCATAAATTTCTAAAGGAAGGTCTGTTTTGCCCATAATATCCATCCCCATTCTTACACCTAAAGAATTTGGCATAGCTGGAAATACCTTTATTTTTTTTGCTTTTACATTTTCATTCTTAATTTTTTCTATACATTCTCTGTAACATTCAATAAATTTATTTGCAATGTTTTCTGTTCTTACAAAATTACGATTTGGTTTATCTATAGTTATTTTGTAAATTGAAATATTCTTATTAATTACTTTGGATATTCTATCTGTTGAAATATCTGCACTTAAAGAAATATTTAATACTACTTCATCACTTTCCTTATTAATATTGCATATTTCTATTTTAAATTCTTCTATTTTTTCTGTATCTTTCCAACTCCACTTATCTCCTTCTCTATGACATTGATATACCTTAACATTTTGAATATCACTAAGTAATGACCCTAATTTTATTAGTAGTGGTTGAGGTGCTAATGCAAAAACAGAGATACTTTCAATATTTTCTATTGATGGCTTTACTGTAGAAATAAACATACTCTCAAGTTGTTTAACTTGAATATCATAAAATTCTTTTGAACCATCATTTAATATACTTAAATTATTTCCTATAGTAATTGAACTCTTTTGATTTAACTTACAATTATTTTTTATCACAGCTCTTCGAAACATACTATCTTCATAAGATGGAATAATATTTTGGATTGAAACAAAATAATTAATCATTATTGTTTCCTGAATAAAATCATTTTCTGTTACCATACGTATTCTTTCTTCATGTTTGTTTTTCATTAGTTTTAATATTTCAACAGGATAATCTTTTTCATTATCATCAATATTTTTATGACATTCTGCACATAAAAGCATTAAATTATCTGTGGAGTTTAATTCTTCATTTGATATAGATTCATCAAACCTTGCACCTCCTTCATTTACTGCTTGAATATGTGCATTTTCAGCATAAACTCCATTTTCCTTTGTTATAGAGTGTTCATACAATATTTTATTACATCCTTGAAATTCACATCTTCCTGCTGACACTGCCCACAATTTTCTTCTTACTTTTTCTGGAATGGTCCTACTCCTATTTTCTTTCATACTATCTCCTTTCTCAAATTATATATTATTAAATATTAATTAGATATTACGTACGTATTTAACTATTTATCTATAATATACCAATAGAATTTTATGCTGTCAACTAAATCTATATTTCATTTCTTATCCTTTATTTTCCATTTACTTCTTTAAATTATATTGTTATAATAAATTACGTACGTAATTTATTATAACAATATAATTTAAATTTGGAGATTAACAATGAAAAATAATTTTTATTATTCCTTTCCAGCAATAAAAGGAATACAAGCAAAAAGAGAATTTTTTGTAATTATGTGTCCGTTATCAATATTATCTAAATTATTTATATTTACTGATAATGAACTTCCTCCTGAATATAGAGCACAAAGAATTATAAATAAGGCAAGAATACCTGAAATGACATCATATATTGTTAATAATCAAAACGATTATGTCTTTTCTTCTGTTACAGCATCTATTGATGGAGAATATGAATTTTTTCCTATTGATCCTAATAAACAAATTGGTACTCTTCAAGTTTCTATGGATAGCAGATTGTTAATTAATGATGGTCAACATAGAAGAGCTGCAATTGAAGAAGCTTTAAAATCTTGCCCTGAATTAAGTAATGAAACAATATCTGTTGTTTTATTTATAGATGAAGGTTTAAAAAGAAGTCAACAAATTTTTGCTGATTTAAATAAACATGCTGTTAATGTTTCTAAGTCAATAGGAATTCTTTATGATTCTAGAGATCCTATTGCTATGATTACAAAAACATTATTAGAAGAAAATGTTTATCTTAAGAATTTTACTGATAAAGAAAACCCTTCTTTATCAAAATTTTCTCCGAAGTTGTTTACTTTAAGTTCTATAAATGAAACAAATAAACGACTTCTTAATAAAATAAATTCAAAAGATGAACAAATTAAATTGGTAAAAGATTTTTGGAATATACTATGTGAAAATATGATTGAATGGAAATCAGTTTTTAATAAAGAATTAAATACTCATCTTTTTAGAGATAGTTATATTAGTGCCAATGGAGTTGTTTTGGAGGCTTTGGGTATTGTAGGAAATTATCTTTATATTAATAATCACAAAAATTGGAAAGATATTCTTTCAAATGTAAAAACTATTGATTGGAATCGTTCAAATTTATCTGATTGGAAAAATAGGGCTATTGGAAATAATGGACGTATTGTAAAAAGTGCAACTTATATAAAACTTACAAGTAACAAAATTAAAATGTTACTACATATAAAACTTAGCAAAGACGATGAAAAAATAGAAGCAAATATGACAGAAAAGGATGTTTAGTAATGAATTTAGATTTAAAAGAAAAAATTAATGCTATATTAAATGAAATGAAAATGGTATATCTAAATGATAATAGACCATGGGTTATTGGCTATAGTGGTGGTAAAGATAGCTCTACTGTCGTTCAACTTGCTTTTACTATGCTTCAAAACCTAAAACCAGAAGAAAGATATAAAGATATTTATATTGTTTCTTCAGATACACTAATTGAAAACCCTATTGTTTTAGCTTATTTAAAAGATAATTCTGCAAAAATAGCTAGAGGGGCTAAAGAACAAGGGTTGCCTTTATATTGTAACATGGTTCATCCTGATTATAATGATACATATTGGACTAATATCATAGGTAAAGGGTTGCCTACTCCTACCTCTATTAGGTTTAGATGGTGTACTGAAAGACTTAAAATAAAACCTTCTAATAAATTTATAGAAGAAAAAGTAAAAGAAAATGGTGAGGTTGTTATTTTATTAGGAGTAAGAAAAGCTGAAAGTGCTGCAAGAAAAGCTCGTATTTCTAAACGAGAAATTGAAGGATATTTGTTAACACCTCATGTAACTTTAGCGAACACATATGTTTATAATCCTATAGTTAACTTAACTACTGATGAAGTATGGGATGTTCTTTTATCTGATAATGGTAATACTCCATGGGGAACAAGTAATAGGGATTTATTTGACTTATATATGGGGGCTGATAGTGGTGAATGCCCTTTTACAACAACAAATGATAAAAATACTCCAAGTTGTGGTAATTCTAGATTTGGTTGTTGGATTTGCACTGTAGTTGCAGAAGATAAATCATTAACTGGTTTTATAGCTAATGGTGAAGATTGGTTAAATCCACTTCTTGATTTTAGAAAATGGTTATTATCAATTAGAAATAAACATGAGTATAGAATGCAATATAGAAGAGATGGAAATCATTATTATAAAAAAGCTTATATAGATAAGTTACCTTTAAGTGAAAATTATTATATTGATGAAGATCATATTTTTGAAGAAAATAATCAATTTTATATAGATTTAAAAAGAAGTCATTCAAAAGAAAATAATGGTGAAGTAATATATTCTAGTGAACAGGATAAAATTTATTTAGATCTTCTTCCTATAATTAATGATACTCAAATAAATCCAGAAAAAATTTTATCTGATGAGAAAGGACAATATGTTAATGTTTTAGGATATGGACCTTTTAACTTTCATGCTAGAAAAGAAATTCTTCGTAAGCTATTAGAAGTTCAAAAATTAATTAATGAAGAAATTGAAGATGATATTAAATTAATAACAATTGAAGAACTTGAAATGATAGATAAAATTTGGGATGATGAAGAAGATTTAAGTCATAGAGAATTAGTAAATTTATATCATGAGGTAACAGGTGAAAAATTACCTTGGGATGATTATAAGAAACCAGTATTTGATGATACTGCTCTTAAAACAATTTCTGAATTAAGTAAAAAACATAATATATCAGAAGATTTAATAAATAAACTACTTATTGAAACTAATAAAAATAAATATTACACAAATAAAAGTATTCTTGATAAATCAATAAGTAAAATTTTAAATCAAAGACATTTACACAAGAGTTTAGTTGAGGAGATTTCAAAATGATAATTAACAGCATAACATTAAAAAATTTTAGATCATATGAAGATGAAACAACCTTTGTTTTTTCCCCTAATTATGATAAAAATATTATTTTAATAGGTGGAGAAAATGGAGCTGGTAAGTCTACTCTATTTGAAGCTATTAAACTTTGTATGTATGGTCCAACAAATTATGGATATATAGGATATAATCATAACTATCTTACTAAAATTAAAAATAATATTAATGATAATGCTTTTAAAAATGAAGATGTTAATGCATTTATATCTCTTGATATTACTTTTAAAGACAAAACTATTTTGAAAAGATATACTTTAAAACGCTCTTGGTCTTATAATAATCAAAAGCTCAGTGAAGATTTTATGGTTTATCTTGATGGGAATGAATTAAATACTGAAGATAGATTATATTTTGACAAATATTTACGTTCAGTATTACCTCCATCATTATTTAATTTCTTTTTCTTTGATGGCGAAGAATTAAGTGATTTCTTCACTTCATCTTCTTCAAATTTAAGTTTAAAAGATTCTATTCTTCAACTTTTTAATTATGATACATTTGATATTTTAAAAAAGCAATTAACTGCTTATCAAAGAAATCAATCAAAATCAAATGATAAATTAAAAGAAATTCAAACTAATTATGATAATATTTCATTAATAGTATCAGTATTAGAAAAAGACATAGAAATTCTTAATTCATCTATAGCTAATTATGAAGAAGAACTTGACAATTTAAAAGTTAAGAAATTAAAAATTGAAGAGGATTTTAAAAACAGTGGTGGATTACTTGAAGAGGAAAAGAAGAAACTAAATAATAATATTGTTACTTTAGAAAATGAAAGAATTAATATAAACCAAAATATTAAAGATTTTTGTAATGATATTGTTCCTTTTTTACTAGTATCTCATTTATTAGCTCTAGTTAAAGATCAAATTGAAGATGAAGAACTACTAAATTCTTACTTATCTATTAATGACAAACTAACAGGAGACCTTATTAGAGAATCTATTACAAACTATATAGAACTAAATGAAAATGACAATGTATTTAATAATATTGCTAATTCTATCATTTGTAACATGTTTGATATTGAAAAAATTGAGAACACTACAAGTATTTTAGAATTGTCTTCAGAAGATAAAAATAATGTTATCTTTAAAATTAATAGTATTTTAGATAATGAAAATAATTTAAAAACTTCTATTATTAATAAATTTAACAGAATTCATGAAATAAATAATGAAATCAAAAATTTAAGAAAAAAATTAAACTCTTCTGTTTCAGAAGACATTCTTAAAAATTATATTGAGTCAATGCATTTAGTTGTTAATGAAATTAACAAAATAGAAATTAAACTTTCTCAATGTAGAAGTAAACTTGAGGCAAAAATTCAAGACTTAAATAATAAAGAATATCATCTAAACAGAGCTAAAAATGAATATTTATCTTTACTTCAAGATAATAATATTCTTGAAATTTCCACTAATGTTATTGATTACTTAAATGAATTATTATCTATATTAACTAAAGATAAAATTAGTTTAATTGAAAAAAATTTTTTAGATATATTTAGTGCAATTATAAGAAAAGAAGATTATGTTAACGGTATTTCAATAGATGAAAATTTTAATTCAACTTTATATATTAATAAAAATTATACTGTATATGAAATTTTAAATATTATTAATAATATTGGATTTGATGAACTTTCTAAAAAATATGGCTCCAAATTTATAGATGACCTTTATACTATTTATAATGTTTCTAATAATAATGATTTATTAATTAAACTTAATAATGATATTGCTTTAAATGTATTAAAATTAAGTACAAAAGTAAATATTAATGACTTTTCTAATGGAGAAAAACAAGTTTACATTTTATGTTTAATTTGGGCTATTATAAAAAGTTCTGGAGTGGAAATTCCATTTATTATTGATACTCCATATGCTCGTATTGATGAAAGTCATAGAAATTCATTAACTAATATTTATTTACCTAATATAAGCAAACAAGTAATTATTTTATCTACTAATAAAGAAATTGATAATAATTTATATAAAACAATTAAACCTCATCTATGTAATGAATATTTGCTTATTTATAATACTAAAGATAGAAAAACAGAGGTTAAACAAGGATATTTTGAGGTGTAATTATGGGATTTAGATTAAAAACATCAAAAAGAACTAAAGAAATATTTGAAGAACTAGGAGGAAGCACAAATCTTAAACCTTTTGCTCTAAGTAAAATAGCTGTAAGTATGTCTTTAAATGATAATACATCTATAGATGAGTATAAAAATAATGATACTAGTGGCTTAGAACTTCAAAGGTCTACAGTTACTGGGGAATATGATGCAATATTTAAAGCTTTAATCGAAATGAAATTAGGAAGACATATAAATGATGATGAATACTATCCATATTACATGAAATTACATATTGATAAAGGAGCAGAATTACTTTATAACAAATATAGATATTCCGGAGGAAATTTAGAAAAATTTCTAAAACAAATACTTATAAAGGAGGATAATGTTTTATGATTTACTTAGATAATAATGCTACTACTCCTATTGACCCAGAAGTGCTTGAAACTATGTTACCGTACTTAAAAGAAGAATATGGTAATCCCTCTAGTAGATATTACACTTTAGCTGTAAATGCAGATAAAGCTGTTGAAAAAGCTAGAGAACAAGTAGCCAATTTAATTAATGCTGAACCCAAAGAAATTATATTTACTGCTGGTGCATCAGAAAGCAATAATTTCATAATTAAAGGTGTTTCTGATTATATGAAAAACTATGAAGAAAGAGGAAATCATATAATCACTTCTACAGTTGAGCATAAATCTGTTTTACAAACTTGTAAATTTCTTAATGGAGATGTTTTTTGGAACAAATCTGAAAAATCAGTTGCAAGTAAATTTATAAAGAAAAAAGCTACTAAAAAAATTAATCGTGGATATGAAGTATCTTTTTTACCAGTAAATCAATATGCTCAAGTAAATAGTTATGATTTTAAAACTTCAATAAAGCCAAACACTATTCTTGCTTCTTTTATGTGGGGCAATAATGAAATAGGTTCTCTTAATAATATTAGTAAGCTTTCTTTAATTGCCAAAGACTCTAACATATTATTTCATTCAGATGCTACTCAAGTTTTAGGTAAAATAGATATAGATGTGAAGAAAGTACCTGTTGACTTTTTATCTATGTCTGCTCATAAAATATATGGACCTAAAGGAGTGGGAGCCACTTTTATAAGACAAAATGGTATATCTGATTTTAAAATAACTTCTTTAATACATGGGGGATTGCAAGAAAGAGGATATAGAGCTGGTACTTCTGCTGTACACAATATAGTTGGATTTGGTAAAGCTTGTGAAATAGCTAAAAGAGATATGAGTAAATATATAGAAAAATTAAATAACCTAGAAACGGAAGCTAAAAAAGCCCTTAAAGAAAAATATCCAGATATACAATTTTTAGGTGACCCTGAAAATCATATACCTGGAGTTGTTGGAATGATTATTCCTGAAATAATTAACGAAATGTTTATTAAAGACTTATCTGATAAAGTTGCACTTTCATCTGGTTCTGCTTGTGGTATTGGTGAACCATCTTATGTGATATCTGAAATTAATTTACAAGATAACTCTAGTAATTTTTTAAGATTAAGCTTTAATAAATTTTTTGAAGCCTCTTCTATAAATGATATTTTTGTATAAAGAATAAAAGGTGGTTTGTTCCACCTTTTATTCTTTTTCTAATTCCCAAAAAGCCTTGTCCTTCATATAAATTGGTCTATTGCAATCCCCCATTTTAACCAAACTATAATGCTTATTTAGATTTTTAATTCGATTATATATATTTTCTTCTTCTTGTTTGTTTTGAGTGTTAAATATATATTTAACATCTTTAACACTTAAATCTGAAACATTATGAATTATCCAGGTTAATATATAATTGGCATATTCATTTTCTGTTGTAGAAAAATGACTTAAAAGTTGCGTTGAAAGTATTGTCCCAACTCCAAATTCCCTTCCTTCTTTAAGAATTTTCTTTAATGAAGAAAAATTCTTACTTAAAAAGTTATCAGCTTCATCTACAAGTATTATTTTATTCATTTGTCTTAAGCTTCCATCTATTACACTATGTCCATATGCTTGCATTTGTGAATAAAACAAATCTAAAGTAATTGCTACAACTAAATTTTGTATTCCAGGGTCATATCCTGATAAATCTATTACTGTAACTCCATCAATTAAATCAAATAAACTTCTAGTTTTTTCGAAATTTGGTTCAAATATTTCAAATTCTATAAGATTGCTAAAAGTTGCATACAAACTATCTTCTTTTAAATCTTCTCTTTCTATATAAACATTATATACATCTTGAAGAGTTGGTGCAGGATTATTCCATGTTTCTGGTTTATTTTTTATAATGCCTTTTTTCTCATAAGCTTCCATTATTAACTCTCTTAATAAAGTTTCTTGCTTTATTCCAAGTAAAAATGCTTTTGACAATGTTTCTTTTAAAGTATTTGCTATATGAAGTGGTAACATTTGTTTAATATTACCTTCTTGTACAATTGAAAGAGGATTAAATGGTAAATGATATAAATTAAACACTTTTGCATCAGTAGCTTCAATAAAATCTTTTTTTGTTTGATTATAGTCTCCTTTATAATCAAATATTAATACTCCAACCTTCTTTCCATCTATATTATTTTTGCTCTCTCTATATATTTGTGTTACCAAAGATTTAGTAAATTGCGTTTTTCCTGTTCCCATTGTACCTATTATTCCTGTATTTGTATGAAATACTTTATTTGTATTATTAGGATACCATAATATTTTTTTATTGTTATTTTGATTAGTTCCAAACAATATTTCCATACCTTCATAATCATTTTTAACATTTTCTTTAGGAATATCTAAAACACTATTTTCTTTGATAATTAATGTTTCCTTATTATTTGTTACTTCATCATCTATTACTAACTTTTGTTCTTCATTTTCATAATCTATTGTTTTTATCATAACTGGTTCTATATTTTCAAATGAAATATTGTTTTTTTCTATATTATTAATTTTACTATATATTTCTTCAACTGTTTTTGTTATAAAACTAATTCCATCATCTTCTGACATTTCTATAATCATAACATTATCTTGTTTTTCTGAAACATTTGAGGTTGCACCTGTTTTAAATGATATAAGGGCTGCTTTCCCTACACTTTTATCAAAAAAATTGTTTATTTCATATTCTTCATTAAGAAGTTTTCTTCTTAAGTCTGAATTAAAAACCTTTTTCCATTTTTCTTTCTCACATTCACATATATTATATAAACTAAGCTTTTCAGCACTTGTTATAACAAGTTGCATTAAAAAGTTTCTATATACTTTTTCAGTAATATTTAAAACTCCATTTTCATTTGGCAATAAATTATCATCAAAAAGCTTTTTAGTTGCTACTACTTGTTTTATCCCTTTTTCAATATATGAATTTTCATTATTTCCTATTTTAACTTCAATAGGATAATAATAAACTTTTATTTCTTTATTAATTTCTTCTATTCCAACTAATAAAATATCATCACTAGCACTTCCATTAAAGCCTAAATTTTTAGCTGAAAAAAGCCCTTCACTTTGTTTTAATCCTGCTCCTCCAGATACCCTTAACACTTCCTCTAGTGATATAGGCACCCAAATTATATCATCTCTTTTAAACTTAGCTAATGCTAGCTTTATTGCAGATAAAATACTTATTTTTTCTTTTGGAAAATATGATTTACTTGATAATAATCTAAGTAACCAATCTCCATTAACTGCATTAAACATATTTATTATATTAGGTGAAACCTTGTCAACCTCTTCTACACCTTTATCTTTTAAAAACTCCTCTATAACTTTTTGATAAAAGTTAGATTTTCTAGTAACTGTTATTGCATCATATCCACCTGTTGTTGTATATTGATCACTATAGTGAATAATTAATAAATCCTTTGCTTTTGGATCATTTTTAAAGAAATTTAAATCTACTTTTGGGTCTATAAAAGTGACCCAATGACTAGAATCATATATTTTATCTAAAAATATTGTCTTATCATTAGATATGGATATTGTCTTACATTGTTTGCTATTAAAAGGTGCTCCTGATAAAGCAAAATTCAAAGTATTTAATTTTATTGCTATATTCATCAGTTTATTATTTATATTAGCATATTTAATACCAAAGCCTGTTCTATAACAATCTCCTAAAAATACTGATGGCACACCTGATAATAATCCATTTAAAATTACTCCTGATGAAATATCTTCAATATTAGAATCAACAATTTCTGTGGAATCATTCATTTCTAAAAAAGTAATATGAGCATATTCTATTTCTTCACTGATTTTTTTTGAATAAAATTGAACCTTTTCATTATAAAAATCTAATACATCTCTTTCTGACATATTATCTACATTTAAGTTAATGCCATACAAACTTTTAACACTTTCAATATTGTCATTTAAAGCCACTTCTTCAAAAGCATTAGTTATATTTTCTCCTGAATAAATATATAACTCTATTGGTAGTATATCTTTTTCTTTTAAATTTTTTAATTGCTTAACATAATATTTAAAAATTCCTTGTAGTATTTCTTTACTATCACCAGTATTTATTAAATTTATTTTTATAGGTGAATTTTCACTCATATCAAACATATATTTAAAATGATTTGTAAATTCCTCTATTTTTTCACAAACTAATTTAGCCACAAAATTTCTTGAACCTTTATATCTAGGCAAATCTTTGTTAACATAATATTTCCATTCTGGAGAATGGAATTGTTCTACTGGCACATATAATTTATCATTTTCATTTATATAAGGTAAAAGATAAATTGAAGAAAATCTCTTTATAATATCGTCATCTAACTTTTCATCTTTTACATCTTTAACAAATTGAAGTTGATATGCAATATTCAATGGATGTAATGGGGTAAGTAATATCTCCTTATCTTCAATTTTTCTCTTTATTACTCCTAAGTTAAATAAATCCTTATCTTTTTTTTCTAAATAATGACCTTCTTTAATATTATTAATTTCATTTATATATGCTAAAATATATTTTTCATATAATACCTTTAATTCTCCATTTATATTGGTTAAGCTTGGTAATTTATTATTTACTTTAAAATAATTAATTATATTATTGTATGCATTTGTTAATGTCTCACTTAATTCTAAATTAATAGCTTCTAATCCATTTTCTTTTTCTTCAAAATATAATCCTTCTAAATTTAATATTTCTTTTTCTCTAGCTAAATTTTTTCTAAAATCAGCTCTTGTAAAATATTCCTTTGTTCCTTGTTGCAATTTATCATCTTCAACTAATTTAAAGTCACTTTGCTTTTCTCTTTTTTCTTTCCATACCCTTAATCCTTCAATTACACTTGGTTTTTCATAACATCCTTTAATAGCAAATGGAACATTTCTACCTTTAATGTTAATTTTAAAATTAACTAAATCACTATCATTTTCATATTTAAAATTATCATTAATTCTAAGAATTAATTTTTCATCTTCATGTAAATCTATAGTTTGATAATTATCAATTATATTATAATTTATTTCTTTACTTGCTAAACTATTTAATATAATTGAAGATTCATTAGTATTTATAGAAATATATTTATTCTTTTTATAACATATAGTAAACCTTGTTTTTATATTTTCAAAATAACTTTCACTACATTGAAGCATTACTATCTTAAATTCAAATTTAACCTTTGAATCATCATTATAAGTAATTTTATAAAAATTAGATTTTCCTTCTATGTTTTTTATCTTAGCCTTTATTTTTTTCCCTGATACTATAGCTTCAACTTCTCCATCTGTCTTTAAATATCCTTGTTTTAAAAAATCATCAAAAGTAAATTCTATGTCATCTATATATTCTAAATTATCCTTATTAAATACAATAATATTTCTAATTCTAGATTTTGCTTTAGAAGTTCCATCCCCTTTATCCCACTCTTCACTTCCAGATATATATTCTAAAACTTTTGTATTTTTTTTATCTTCAACAGATTTTAAAACTTGTTTAAAGTCTACATCTTTCCAATCATCACCCTTTAACTTTTCTATTCCTTTTTCATCAAAATACTTTTCAAGTTGTGTTTCTGGATCTCCATAATTGTGAATTTGATATACTTTATTAAAATAATCTGAATTTTTTCTTAATCTATCTTTCAATTCTTTTCCAGAATAATCTTGTATCTTACTGTCAAAAAATAATCCAAAGTTTTTATATTGCTCCTTTTCAATGCAAGTTCCATTAATTATTTCTAATATATCTTTATATTCAAAAATAGACTTATTATCCTCAAAAAAATCTGCATTTCTTCTTTCTAAATCTAAAATTATAATTTCTTTATCAACTTTTGTGAAATTAGATTTATTTAATTTTAACCTAATATCATCTTCAATAGAAGATATATAAAAAGGCATTCCTTCTTTTGAAAAAGATTCTGTTCCGCCTATTATACTATCTAATGTTGTATTATGAATAAATAGAATAGCTTTATCTTCATAACCTGCTTCTAAACCAACAATATTTCTTAATCTAGTTAAAAAATCTGGTTGTACATTATTAGCTGTTGAAGCTACTATGAGCTTTATTCCATTAAAATTTAAACAATAACTCTTATATTTTATGGAGCCATCACTATCTAAGTACTCATAATCTTCTCTTAATGTATTATCTTCAAGTGCTTCATATAACTTTTTTACTTGTTTTTCACTTTCAAATTGAATATTATATTTAGCCCCTGAAATTAATGGATTATCTTTAAAAAAATTTATTATTTTTTCTGATAAATAATTATAAAATTGCTCTGACATATTGTGCATCCCCACTATCACTTTTCTTTTCTAATAAATTTAACTTTTCATATAATTGAACTACTTTATTTGAAGAATTTCTATCAAAACATATACCTCTTTTTTTAAATTCTTCAAATAATGTATTTAGTTTTATTTTTTCATTGTTATTTATACATAACTTAGTTATTAAAATAATATCTTCCTCATTTAAATTTAAAGTATATCCTAAAGCCCCTCTCCTTTTTCCGAAAGTCACCTCTACGAATTTAATAAACCACTTACTATATGCTTGATTGGCTCTAGCTCTACCTCTCCCTTTATTAAATTGATACTCCACAATTGCAAATAATTTATAAACTAAATTAAATATTTCATTTTCACTCTTTTTATATTTTAACTCATCTTCATTTACACCTAAGTGTTCTTTATAAACATTTATTAATTCATTTAGTTGTTCTTTAATATTATTTTCTTTAGAATCATTTTCCTTAAATATTTTAAACAAGTCATTATAACTTAGCTTTCTATCTAAATTATGATAATTTAACATTTCTAATGTAATTGCATGTGCAAATATAAAATTTGATTTAGGTTTTAATAATTCCCATCCAAATTTATATGCTGTTCTACTTTTAGAAACACTTTCCCAATTTAATGTATAATATAATGTATCTGGGCTTTGCAAATCTGCAGTTTCAAATTTAGATAGTTTTAATATTATTTGAGATGTATAGAACATATAATAATATTCTAAAAATCTTTTTAAGGAACTTTTATATAGTTCTTCATTACTTATTAAAAACTTAAAATCTTTTATAAATAACTCTTTTACAAAATTAATATAATTAATTCCTTTTGAAGATTCACTTTTCTTTTCTTGTAACTCTGGTAAAGATTCTGATACTAACTTATATAAAAGGTTTTCTTCTTCTTTAGTATAATTTTCTTTTACTATATCTTTAAGGCTTTCAGAAAAGAGATTACAATATATATATTCTGCTACCTTCTTGTCACTATTTGTTGAAGATATATAGTTAATAGTTTTTATATTAAAATTTTCTAGTTTTCCTTCACTAATAAACATAGTATTAATTATATCTCTTAATGTTTGTTTACTATCTTCACCTTCATATTCATCTATTTTATCTATCATATTTTCTATAAATTTTTCTACTTTAAATTCTTCAACTAATTTTTTATCACAAATCATTCTAGAAAATTCCCCAGAAACTCCGGAAAAGTCTGTAAATAAATTTTTTTCATTTGCAACAAAAGGAAATAAAAAATATTTATTTCCTTGAGTATTAGTTAAACCTCCATTTTCTTTAAACTTAAAATCAATTTTTATTTGTTCTATATTAATTTCATAATTTTTCTCATCCATATATTATATCTCCACAAAACTATATTCATCAAAGTCACTATTATATTCTAATTTGTATTTTCTATTTGTTTTCCTATTTTTTTCAGTAAATATTAATTTTTTATTTTTAGTTCCTAGGCTTTCTATTTTTTTCATAAATTCCACAAAACTTATAAATTGATTTTTATCTTTTTTATTAGGTACATATCCTTTAATAATTTCCTTTAAAAGTTTATATAAAGAAAAATCTAAAATTACTTCATATGAATCCTTTGCATTTTCTGTTTTATATATTAATGATAAATTAATCAAAAATTTCTTTAATTCAATCTCATTAACTTTTGGTAAATTACTTAAATCAGCTCTAAGTTCTATTTCTTCACTTATTTTATATTTTGTTTGATTCTTTCCAACCAAAATATTTATATTAGATTCATCAGCTTCTCCATTCCATTTCATAATTGCTTCTTTAATATCATTATATAAATGTTTTAAGTTAGTTTTATCTCCTCTATTCCAATAATATATGTTTTTTATGTACTCTTTATATATATCATCTTCTAGTGAAAATAAATTATCAAGTCCACACAATGAATAACTTCTTATAAAAAACTTTAGCAATTCATGTTTTATTTGTCTATCAGAAGTTTCTTTAAAATTAATTTCTTTGAATTTATCAACATAACCTTTTGGGAAATGTAAATATCTTTCAAAATATTGCATTATATTATTTGAATTGTTAAATTCTAATATAAAATCATCTAATTTACTTTCTCTTACTTTTAACGGGTCTAATGAATTTAATTCTTTAAATATAAATGAACGTTCCTTACTATCAAAAATTATTGTTGGAATTAGTGCTTTTAAGTAATTTATATTATTTAAATTCATAATTTTCTTTTTAAAAGTTGGTATATTTACATCTACATAATTTGAAACTATCAATTCATAAAAGAAATTTAACAAGGCTCTTGTAGAAACTATAATCTTATTTTTTATTATACATTCTATAAGCAATTGAGCTATTTTTTCCTGAACTTTTTCCATTTTTAATAGTTCATAATTTAATTTTATAGGGCAACATTCTCTACATTCACATTTAAAACAATTTGTTTTATAAGAGTTATAAAACAAATTTAAATCTGTTTCATCTGTTAATTTTTTTAATAATGATTTTATATAATCTGATTTAGCTTTGCCATTTTTTAAAGTAAATATATGATAATCACTAAAATTAATAAATTGTATTTTACTATTTTCATCAAATTTACTTTCTTCAATATTAGAATCTAATATTCTTTTTTCCTCTACATACTTACGTAATCTTGTATATCTAGTTCCATATTCTGAATCAATAAAATTATTTAATGTTCCCAAATTAATAGCTAAAATAATTTTTTCATTGCTAGTATCTATTTTTTCATCACTAAAATTATCTAAAACTTTATTTAATGTATATAGGCATGTTTTATCTGGTTCTAAACTTTCTGTTGCATCATTATGTAATGTGAAATTATCCATTTCTGATTTAAAATTGCTTTTAAAATATGAAATTATATGTGATTTTCCATCACCTACACTACCACATACTAAAATCAATTGTCCTTTTTCTGATTTATTAGCATTTAAGATTAATTCTCCAAGCTCTCTTTGTACCTCTCTAGTTACATGCATATATTCCTTAAATCCACTAAATTTTTTAATTCCTTCTACAGCTTCTTTAGCTGATTCTTTTAATTTTGTTAACTCATCAATTAAACACTCTTTACTTTTTACTTGTATATTTTCTCCATTCAATTAAAAATTTCTCCTTAAAATGATAAATTAAAGTATTACATATTTACATTTTTTTCTTTTTGTCTATTTTTATATTTTCATTTTATCATAGTTATACTTTTCATACAATATTTTCATTTTTTATATTTTTATCTTTATAATTCTATTTTTTTTACACAAAAAATAACAAGCGAACCTAAGTTTGCTTGCTATTTTTTAAAATTTTATTTTATATAATTAATCCTCTTCATCTTTATATCCAAGTTCTTTTAAAATATCATAGGTTAACTTTGAAAAAGGTCTTTCACTAAAATTAGGCTCTTCTAAATCAATTGAAAATAATACTTGTTTTGCTTCTTTTGGTGATTTAAAAATTTCATTAAAGATTTCACTAATGTTTTCTAAATAGCTTTCATTAAATATATATCTTTTTCTTAATAAATTTTTAACATATGCCTTTGAATAATTATATTTTTTATTTAAGTTAAATACTTCTTCTGTATTACTTACTATCTCTTGATGTTCTACATCTTTTGATTTAAGTTCAATTTTAAAATTATCTGAAATTCCCATTAAATATGTAAAGTCATATTGCTTTTTCTCTAAATCATTAATTTTATTTTCATATGTTATATCATATTTATCATTTTCTGTTAAACAAGATAATTCAAATTTACAATAATCTTCTCCCATATTTCTATATGGATAAAGTACTTGTTTATCTATATCATTCTTTTCATGATTACAGGTTTTACATACTGGTATCATATTAAATAAACATAAGGCTAAATGTGGATATTTTGACTTAGGATAATAGTGGTCTAATTCTCCTTTAAAATAAAGCTTATTATTTTTAAAATATATATCTATGAAATTTTTATTACAGTAAGGACAAACTCTTATATCTAATGCTTTTACAATCTTAGCTCCTTGACTATCTCTAAAATTTTTATATTTCATGTAAAAATAATCAATTGCCTTCTTAGATATTTTATCTTTAGATGATTCTTCTGTTTTTTTTACATATTTTAAGGATTCTGTATCATAAAATTTAGAAAAAAAGAAATCTTCTAATATATTTTTGTATTCCTCAATTTCATATTTTTGAGACAAATCCTTATTTATTTTTTCTATAATATTGCAATAATAATCTATTGTTTTTTTCTTTAACTCTAATATTGATTCATTAAATATTATATTTCTTAAATTTATGTCTTCTTTTATTATTTCTGAAAATTCTTTCAAGTTACTTCCTTTAAAAAACCATTTTCTAAATATATTTTTCATCTCATTTTCTTTTTTATCATCTAATTCAATAATAAGCATTATTTTTCCCCTCTAAACTTGTCCATTAGCTTTTTAACTTTTTCTTTTTCCTCTTCATTAGAAATATTATCTAATATCTCATTATATGTAACATTCCAACTATTTATATTTTTTATGTTCTTTAGCTTAATTTCTTTTTGCTTTAAATAATATATTTTTGAAATATTATCTTTTAAAACTGGATCTCCTATATTGTTTATACAAAATTCTATTTTTTCTACAGTAGACTCATACATATTTTTATCCTCTTTATATAAACTTTCTAATTTATAAATATCTTTAATAATATCTTTTATATATTTAGTTGCAAATTCTCCTATGGAATTTTTCATAAAAAAACTATTATTTAATAAATCATATATATTAGCACCAAAACAACTCTTTGAACTATTAGACAATCTCTCTATTTTCAAATTATTATTTTCATCTCTATTAAATCTAAAAACATTTTGAGGAAACATATCTGAAATAAGATAAGGAGAGTGAGTTGTAAGTATAAGTTGAAAATACTTTTCAAATGTATTAATATAATCAATGATTATACTTAAAAACTTTCTACTCCATTCAGGATGTAAAAAACAATCTGGTTCATCAAACAATAATATAATTATTTTAGACTCTTTTGAAATTTTATTTGCATAGAATATATTAGAAATAACATCTATTAATTCTCTTTCCCCATCTGATAAATTATTAAATTTTATTTCAAACACATTATTTATTGAATTATTATGTTCATCATTTTCTAATTCATATTCTTTAAATAGCTTTAAGAATTCTATCACTTTATTATCTTTCTCTTTATTTTCTGAATCTAGATTATCTTTTATATAAATATATATTCCTTCCTTGGTGAAATATTTTTCAGATAATCCAAAAATTTTTTTTATTATATCCTCAAAAGCTTTTTGATATGAATTTTCTTCTTTAAATTCATATCCTGCTTCAATTCTACCATTAACATATCTTGATATTTGCATTAAACCTTCATATTTATTTTTAGAAGAACCTTTATTATATTTATCAATTATTTTATGTATTCCTTTAATCTCTAATTCAAAATTAATAGGTTTACCTAATATTTTTATGGTATTTTCTAAACCTTCTATCTTGTCAATTTTCTTTAAAAATTCTTCTTTATCCACTTCATATGTCTTATTAGCACCTATATAGTTATCTATATAATTACCAAGCCCATAAATAGTTTCATATAATATATATTTTGAAATTAGTTTATTAATATAATATGCTTTTATTTCTTCTTTAGTTAAGTCTTTTAATGGAGCTTTCTTTTTTATTTCCAAAGAGTCTTCTATACTTTTTTTTGCTTTTTCAAGCTTTTCTTTAAAAATTTTTTTGTTTTCATCTAAGCCTTCAATATAATAGAGTATTTCTTTATTTATCTTATCTTTTATTTCTAAAATTACTTCCTTATTGAAAAATTCTATATTATTGTTATTTTTTATATTAACTATTGTTTCATATTTTGTTGAATTATCTGTCTTTCCTAAATATATTCTCTTTGATAAAAGCTTCTTATCTTCTTGTTTTTGTGCAAAATGTTCATAATGTATTCTTTTACTATATTTCCTATTAGTATCACATTTTAATATACTTATTTGCTCTGAAACTGAAATATTTTTATTTTCTTCTGACAAAAGTTCATGACTATAAGAAATACCAAAGTTTTTAAATTTTTCACCATCATATATAAGTTGTAATCCAATGCTTTTGTTTGATTTAATATATCCATCATCATCTATTTTACAATTTTTAATATAATCAAAAATATTGTTTCCACAAAATTCAATTCCGTAAATATCCTCTCCCTCTTTATATTTTCCCAAAAAATATAATAAAAAATATTCATTAAAAACTTTGTTTTCAATATCACAACTTATTTCAGTAATTCTATCAGCCCTATTCATTCCTATAATATCTGTTATTGTAGTCTTGCCAGTTCCATTTTTTCCATTTAGTACTGTAATGTTTTTTATATTTTTTCCATATATTTTTGATATTGGAGAGTTTACTTTCTCTACTTTAAGAATTCCATTTTTAAATGTAATATTAAAATTATTTGTAAAGGTTATTTCTTGATTATAAATAAAATTACCAAACCTCTTTACATATAAATATAAAAGTTCTATGATAATCCCCTCCTGTAATTTATTTATCTTTAATTCTCACAAACTTTTAACTAATATTATAATATATTTGTTTAAAACCTTTTCATTTTATGTAATAATGTATTTGGAATGAAACCATAAAAAAATAAATTCTTGTTTTTATATTTTTTCTAAAAACTATTCTCTTGATACTTACATTTAACTACTCTTATCATATAACAACCACCATCAAAGTGATTTATACATTCTCCACATCTTATGCATTTTTCATCTATTATTTTGTATGTATCATTTATTTTGCCTGATTTTAATTCATTTTCATGGGCATGTTTTTTTACTATTATTGCATTTTGTTTGCATATGCTTTCACAGGCTAGGCATCCTAAACACATTTGATATTTAGTTAATTGACAGTCTATTCTTTGTTTTATGCTTCTTATACTTTTTCCTTTTGGAATTTTTATTATTGTAACTTTTAGTTCTTTGCTTCCTATTTTCCCTTGAAGTCTTAGTATTGGATTTCCTATCTTGTCTGTTACATAGACTTGTCCAAGTCTTGAATTTCCCATTTCTTTATTTATCCATCCAAAGGGTTTGAAAAATTCATATAGTTCTTCTGAAATTGGCTTGTTTAAGTCATAATTAAAACTTTCTTTTTCTGCTGCACAGGGTTTAAATTCCACAAAAGTATTTTTACTATATTCAACTCCATTTCCACCTTGTCTAGCTTTCCACATTCCTTCATCTACATATACTTCTGGGTCTTTTTTGCCTACTTTAATTGCAAAGTTAATAAGTTGCTCTCTCCATCTTTTTGATTGTTCTGGCATATATATTTTTGATAAATACTGTGCCCATAAAGTATTATTCGGACAACACCAGCATCCTACTCTTGAATATCCAAATCTATATGCATCATTAAAATCTATTTTTGTTGTTAAAATATATAACCATACATCAAAGTCAATCCAATCTATAATGGGAGAAACTACATTTTGCTTAGTTATTTTAGGACTATCACTTACCCTATCATATTTATTTCTTGAAGCTGATTCACTTCTTCTAATTCCATAAAAGGTTAAGATATTCTTTTTATCTTTAAATACTCCATTTATTTTTTTAGTAATTGCACCTGTTTTAAATACAGTACAACACCAACGCATAACACGACTTGGTGGTCCTATTATTTCACACATATCATAAAAGTTCTTATCTTTATTCCTTGCAGATAAGAAAGGTGTTTTTGTATTTTCACTTTTAAACCTTTTAGCATACTCATAAGTAAAAGGAAATTCTAAAGTTGTATCTCCAAAAATATGTATTATACTAGGATTTCCTAAAGCTCTCATTACTAAACTACTTACAACAGTACTGTCCTTTCCTCCAGAAAAAGATACAAAAGTTTCATCATCACTATAACTTTTCTTCTGTTTTTTTATAAAATCAACTGCTTCTGTAACTAAAAAATTATATCTATTACTATTTATCTTTATAAATTTATTTATATATTTTTCAAAAACCTCATAACTGTTTTTAGATTTATTCTTTTCTAATTCTTCTATAACCTTACTTGGATTCATCTCCATAAGTTTACTTTGCCTAATTGTTTTCTTTTCTCCATCAATTATATATCTACTACTAGAAATTGACCAAACTGAAGAATCTTTAAATTTAAAAGGTTCTCCTAAAAGTATTTCTAACATAAGCCTTTCCTCTGGAAAAACTGGTCTTATATCAGTACCTATTTCCTTGCCATGCCCTCCACAACAGCTACAAATATCTTCATATATAGGCACATTACAATTTTCACACCAATATATTTTTGATTTAGCAACAGTCCTTCCATTACAAATGGTACAACTACTAGTTTCACACTCTATCTTACACTCTTTACAATAATACTTAATCATTATTTATCCTCATTTTAATACATTTAATTTATATGTAATTATTTACCATAGCCTTTATATTTATGTCTAATTATTTAAAATATAATTAAATTCTAACACAAATTTATCTATTATCAAAATTTTGTATAATTATTTATAAATAAAATAACTTCATATATTTATTTTTCTTTTAATATATCTTTAAAATTGCTTCATCTTCCTTTATTTTAAAGCATAAAAAAAGACCTAGAAAATTAATTGTTTTCTAAGCCATAAATGTTATGAAGTTTTCTTATTACAGTATTTTCATCTTTATCTAAAGTAGCATACAAAATATCTTCTGAATTTCTTGCAAGTTCTGCCACATATCCAAAGGATTTGTCTTTTATAGCACTTTCAAATTCTTGCATAAGTTCTTTATTAGGTATCCTTAATACCCCTTTATGATAGGATAGAAAACCATATGTTATCATAGCTGAATATATCTCTTCTCTTGTTTTTGGAGCTTCTTGCCCTGCACTATAATTTTTCTTTATCTTTATTCTTACTGAAGTGTTATTTATCATCCTTATAACATCATCTTTAACTGCACCTATATTATATTTCAAATAAAATAATACTTCATCCATTCTTCCTGTATTAGTCCAATAACTTCTACATATTCCATTTTGAAGTGCTTTAACTACTGACCTAGGATTATATATTTTTTCTCCATCTTCAGTTAAGTATCCATTATACCAATTACTTATTTTGCTAAAAGTAAGAATATTTTGTTTACTACACAACAATTTTACTTCATTCTCTGTAAAACCAAAATATTTATCATAAACACCATCATTAAGCATTGTAAATTCATCAAACATATTAAGAGCAGAACCTTCTGAATATTTTTTAATTGGAAGTACTCCTGTCATATAACAAAGTGCTACATAAGGTTTATCCTTTAAAAGATTTCTTAAAAATTCTAAAAAATCTTGTTGATTTTCTTTAAATAAATTATGACTAAATATATAATCCCATTCATCTATTATAAATATAAATTGTTCCTTAGTTTCTAAAAGCATTTTGTATAATTGTTGGTTTTGTTCAATTTTTTTATCTTTAAATATTTCTAATATATCTTTCTTTATTTGCCCTTCTATATTATTAATGTAATTACTATATACTAATTCATCACTTGGTATATCACTAAATGAAATATTTATAACATTATATTTATTTAAATTTTCTAAATAAGAATTTTCTTTGCTTATATTAAGCTTGTCAAAAATATCCTTTGAATTATAGCCTTTAGTATAATAAGCTCCTAGCATATTTATTATTGAAGACTTACCAAATCTTCTTGGTTTTGTTATACATATATATTTATTAGGTGTACTTATAAATGTATTTAGTTTCCTTAATACGTTAGATTTGTCAATGAAATACTTTGAGTTTGCTAATTCATTAAAATTTCTTAATGCTGTATCTGTATTTAAATAAATAGCCATTTTTTCACCTCCAATTATTATAAATTCAATACCACTAAAGTATTATTTCTTAAATATTCTACATTTTTTCTTAAAGAAACTTATACCATATTTAATTATTTTCTCATATCCTTTCTTTAATTTATTTCTTTAACTTTACATTCATGTTTTTTGTATCTTTCTTTAAAGTTGCCTTTAGCATATTTGATGAATTTTTAACTATTGTCATAACTTCTCCAAAAGATTCATCTTTTAATGCTTTTTCAAATTCCTTCATAAGTTCTTTATTAGGAATTCTTATTGTTCCATCATAATAGGATAAAAAGCCATAAACTATCATTGCTGAATATATTTCTTCCCTTGTTTTTGGTGCTTCTTGCCCTGCTCTAAATTCTTCATCTATAAATATATCCACAACATTTCCAGATACCATTTCTATAACATCATCACGTACTTCTGCTATATTATATTTTAAGTAAAATAATACCTCATCCATTCTACCTGTATTAGTCCAATAGCTTTTACAATAATTATCACTTAATGCACAAACTACTGAACGTGGATTATATACTGAATTTCCAAAACAATCTAAGTATCCATTATACCATTTTGTAATTTCATTAAAGGATATTTCTCCATTTCTTTTACATAAATCTTTAACTTCCTCTTCTGTAAAGCCAAAATAATTTGAATACACTCTATCATTAAGCATTGTATATTCTCTAAACATATTAAGAGCAGAACCTTCTGAATATTTCTTTATAGGAAGTACACCTGTCATATAACAAAGTGCCACATAGGGTTTATCTTTTAAAAGATTTCTTAAAAATTCTAAAAAGTCTTTTTGATTTTCTTTAAATAAATCATGACTAAATATATAATCCCATTCATCTATTATAAATACAAATTCTTCCTTGGTTTCTAAAAATATTTTATATAATTCTTGATTTTGTTCAATTTTTTTATCTTTAAATATTTCTAATATATCCTTTTTTATTTGCTTTTCTATATTACTAATATAATTACTATATGTTAATCCATCACTTGGTATATCACTAAATGAAATATTTATAACATTATATTTATTTAAATTTTCTAAATAAGATTTTTCTTTGCTTATATTAAGCTTGTCAAAAATATCCTTTGAATTATAGCCTTTAGTATAATAAGCTCCTAACATATTTATTATTGAAGATTTGCCAAATCTTCTTGGCTTTGTTATACAAACATAACATTCTGATGTGCCAAGTAAATTGTTAAGCTTACCTATTATTAAGGATTTATCAACAAAATACTTAGATTTTATTAACTTCTTATAATTTTCAAGGGCTGTATCTGTGTTTAAATAAATAGCCATTTTCTTTTCGCCTCCAATGATTGTAAACTCAATACCACTAAAGTTGTATCCATTATATCATTAGTATAATAAATAAAAAAGATGCCTTGTCCAAAACAAATAAGCATCTTTTTATTTTAATTTTGTTTATCTCTTATTTCATATGTAATATTATCAATTTCTTCACTAAGTTCAGTACTATGGGATTTTGCCCATAATAGTGCTTCTTAGGATTACATTTCTTCTGGAATTGGCTTTCCAAGTTTCATTTCGTTTTTAGTGCCAAAGGTTCTTCTTACAAGTGTTTCTACATATTTTCTAATAAGTGTTTCATCATCTATTATAGTAAATAATCTTAATGTATTTGTTTGATTTATCCAAACAATTTTCATAGGAGCTCCTAATGTTTTACTAATTCCTGCAATACTAAGAAATCCATTTTCTGTTTCTAACTCAGGTAAATTTAAACATTTATTATTATTGCTCTTATATGCTTTTGTAATTTCTATTTCTTCAGATGCTAAATTACCAGTAGTAACTTGAGAAATATTTTCTAAATCTGCTGTGGCCATATAATCAGCCCAGTTAATCATATATTCCCAACCATAACCTTTTGATGCTAAAAGAATATCATATTGATTCCATGGTCCAGAACATACATGACTTATTGCTCTTATATAAGTAATATCATCAATATACTCTTCTTTCAAATTAGCTGTTTCAGTACTACTTTTTATTTTATTTTTAGAACTATCTTTCTTTTTAAATAAATCAAATATTCCCATAGATTAGTCTAATCCTTTCATTAATTAAATATTTTTTTATATAAGTCTTATATTTATTGCTTTATATGATTTTTTATTTTTCTTTGTATCATAGGATTCTATTATATTAAAAATAACTTTTTTATTTAATATATTACTCTTATCTTTAGCTTTAATATCTTTTACTTGGAAAAATATATCTTTATCATCACAGTTAATAAAGCCATATTTATCATTATTTATTTTAGTTATTATTCCTTCTTTTTCAGGTACTAACTTGTTGTATTCTTCTCTCCATATATTTTCACATTGTTTTTTTATATTATTTTCATCAACAATAATATCTTTTAATTTTTCAAGTTTATTTGAAATGTTATTATCTTTTTTCCAATTTTCTTTTTCCCTAATACTTTGTATTAAAAGATAGTTTAATTTTCCTTCTTTTTCTCTATTATCTTCAATTAAAATATTTCCAATTTTTTCAATTAATTTTATCTTTTTCTCTAATTCACCACTTTTGCTTAATATTCCTTCATATAAATATTTTTTAGCTTTTGCTATTTCTCCTTGGTTTTTGTATATATCAGCTATATCTTCTTTTACATAAAAACAATCCTTTAATAAATCAATTTCTAAAAGTAATTCTTTTGCCTTTTCTATTTTATTAAGTTTTATTAATGACCTAGAAATTTTTAAATTATACCAAAATGCATCATCTGACATTATATTTTCTTTATAGAAATTTGAAATAGCCTCTTCTGAATATTTAATACATTCTTCATATTTACCAATTTTTAAGCAAGCTTTTGTATATAAAGAATACCACTTTTCCTTATGGGACTTTGTTTTTCTTTCCTTTTCTGTTTTATTATTTTGCCTTTTAGAGGATAATATTTCATGTGGAATTTTATTTAAATATTTATATATATATACATATGAATATTGGGTATTTTTATTTTTAAAATAATCACAAAGATTAAATACAGTTTTAATATAAATTAAAGTATTATTTTCGTTATTGTTTAATATATAATCTGTTCCTTCAATAAGCTTTTTTTCTGAAATATTTTCTGGATTTTTTAAATACCTTTGATATATTGCCCAACAATAAAGAGTATTTAAATAATCTTTTTCAGGTTTTAAACTTCTATATCTTTTATATGTTTCTATTACCTTATCATAATTTTTTAATTTATAATAACTATTTCCAAGATACCATAATTCATAAATGTTTAGTTCATCTTTTTCATTACATATTTTTATTATTTCTTCATATTTCCCTAAAGCATATAATTCCTTCATTTTCATCACCTAATATATTAGTTTCTTATTTTCTTATATAGTTTTTCAAGAATTTTAAAGTTATCTTTGTTTTGCTCACAAATTTCTTTATCCCTTTCATCACAATACTTTAAAAGCTTGTCTGCAAATATTGAAAAATCAATATTATCATTTTCATAATTTTTTAATATAGAATAATACTTATCTATTTCAGAAAAATCCTGTTCTATCTTTTTTTCTTCCTTTTTTTCTTCATATTTTATACAATCACGCATATCAAATTGCTTTTTTACTATATCTACAAGATTCTTATCCCAATTTCCATTACAGGTGATTTTAAAACTTTTATAAACATTTATTATTGCAGAGGAACTATCATTTTCAACTTTATATTGAATTGCATATTGAATTTCTTTTAATTCTTTTAAGGTAATATTATACTCACTTTTTAAAGTATTAATAATCTTGTCCATTTCCTTTCTTATGTTCTCATAATATTTTTCCATAATATTTCTCCTATATATCTAAAGTTAATTGACTATAATTATCACACTTAACTGAAGGCATCTTTCTTATTGTTATTTTTTCATCACCTACTAGTTTACCTAGAAGTAGTGGAGATTTTTCATCATAATTTTTTGAATTTTCCTCTACCATTTTATAATTAAAATTAGCATAACAATAAGCACAATAATGTTTGCAGGTATTATATGAACCTATGTCAATGCTTTTTATACAACCACATTCTTTTCTTTGAGTATCATCTTTATTTACCTTTAATTCACTATTTAATATTTTAGAAATAAGCCTATCATCAATACATTTTCCTTTTTTTATGCCACAGTTTAATAAATCAATATCTTCTGAACAGGTTTCAATAATTATGTTATATTTTTTAGCTATATTAGCTAAATTTCTTCCTATTTCATACATATCTTCTTTTTTTATTTCATGTAAAGATAGTTCTTTTGTATTTCTCTTAGTTTTTTCATACAAATCTAGAAAACTAATAACACATTTTTCTGTATATCCCTTTAGCCTTTTGCAAATTTCTTCAAACCATTTATAATGATATTCTTTTGAGTAATAATCATTTATAAGTATTGGGTCATATCTCCATATTACCTTTTCTTTTCCGATTTTTTCAGATAACTGAATAAAGGTTTTTATTAGTTCTGTCTTTTTTCTTGTTCCTTTTTCTATATCTTTTCCATAAGAATTTAAAGTAAATTGAAAATAATACTTAAATCCCTTACTATCTAAAATACTAAGACTTGGTATCATTGGTTTTGGATCTTTAGTCCAAAATACAAAGCAATCAACAGTATCTAAATTAAGTTCTATTTTACTTACCTGTTTTCTATTAAAAGGATTTACTACATATAAAAAGCCTTCATTTATTCTATTTATAAACCACTTGCTATAAAAGGCTGGTATATCTGTACGCCTACTTGCACTTATAATCATTATCTTTCACTTCCTAATTTTTTTAAACAATTCTGCATCAAATCTTGCAAAAGCTTGCTTGTAAAAATAAAAATAGTCTAGGGAGCTAGTTTTTTCACATGACACTTCTTCTTTTATAGCTTCTATTACATATTTTAAATTAGAGCTAAATACAATTGATTCAATATCATCTTCATAAAGCTTTTTTATAGTTTTATATAATCCATAAAATATTGTTTCATTTTGAGATTTTTTATTTTCTAAATCAATAGTATCACCATTAATAGTCAATTTAAAAATTTCCCCTTTTTTAACTAACTTTATTTCAGCATCAACATAAAGAACTTTCCTAGTAATTGTAATGGAAGGTTTTAGCTTTTCCTTTCCTATTAAATAGCCTACCATGTTTTTAGCAGCATATTTATTTAAATTATTATATAAATATTGTGTTTCAAAAGATTTTAAACACAAATAACATCCTGAATCCTTTTCACATTTACAATTAGATATTATTTTATAGGTATTACCTAAAAAGTTATTAGTATTTTTCTTTATAGCATTTAATATAACTTCTAAATCAAAATTTCCATTAGCATTTTTATCATACATAATTCCATAACTACAATTATTCTCTTCATTAAAAATAAAATCTGTTTTTATTTTTTCATTAGCAATTAATGCAAGTTCTGAAGAATCAAGACCAAATTCTTTCATAATAGATTTATGTAAGAGTGCTAAAAAGCTTATGCTTTGCTTTTCACTTAAAATATCATCATGAAATCTAAATAATATAATATTTGTTTTTAATGCATATCCAAATTGTTCTTCTTTATATTTAGCAATATATTCAATAATTCCATTTGATATATAATATACTTCTATTGGACCTTTCTTAAAGCTAGGTTCTAGTTTTTTACTTACCTTTATATTTAAAAAACATTTATTACTATTTGTTAATCTTTTAACTTGCATATAATTTGAATCTTCTTTGCATAAAATGTTTTGAATATCAATAACCTCTTCTTCTTGCATATTTATAAAGCTTTTATTTCCTTTAGGTTCTAAATAATAATGTTTATTTCCTATAAACATATAACTTCTAATGTTTAGTGTTTTATATCCTATATCTAATTCCCTAGTTGCTAAAATTTTATCATCTTCATCATATAAATTTACAACTTTAGAACTAAAATTATAATCTGGATAAATAGAATTTTTATAACAATCTTTATCCCTTTTCTTTGCAAGCTTTATTTTTAAAAGCCTTATATGTTCATTTATATCAATTTCACAATTAAACACCTTTTCACAAGTTTCTTTTAAGGGCAATATTTTTGAATTTTTATATATAATGGTGTTTACATGTTTATTTAAAACCATTTTATTGTTTAATTTAAATCTTGGTGGATTAATAGTTCCTTCAATTATTTCTTTTGGATTATGAAAATAATACCAATCATGACTATTGCTTTCAGAACATATAGTAATTATTGCAGCAAATTTATCATTTTTTCTTCCTGCACGTCCTGCACGTTGACAATAGTTTGAAGAAATAGGTGGAACCCCTAGCATATAAACAAAAGATAAATTTCCTATATCAATTCCCATTTCTAAAGTTGGTGTAGCAAAAAGTAAATTTAATTTTCCCTGTTGAAAGTCTTTTTCATATATTTTCTTTTCTTCTTTATCAACCTCAGAGGTATGTACTCCTGCTTTAAATTTAATATTTTCTAAAATTTCACTAATACTATTATACTTACTTTTTTCATTTAATATTTTTATATTTTTAGGATTTAAATAAAATAAATTTTCCTCTTCTATAAATATATCTTTCTTTACTAATTCTTTTGCTAAGTTAATTATTTTTTCATTTCCTAGTCTTTCAATAAAACTATTATATAATCTTCCCCTATCAGTTAAAGATATATAGCTTTTGTTTTTATTAATATTAGATTTAAAATCTACTTTTAATCCCTTTGGTTTTATAAAATCAAATCTATTTAATTTAATAAAAGTACCTAAAGATAAAGTTTCATGTAAATATAAGCTATTTTTATAGGCAATATTCACTAATTCCTCTTCTTCATCACTTAAGTTATATGATGTTTCAAATTTACTTAATAGCTTTCCACTTTTTTTTATAAATCTAAAAAACCAGCATTTAAAATCCTCTATATTTATATCTTTACAATTAGAATTTTTATTGTATTCATTTATTAATTCTATGCCTTCATTAAGTGCATCTATAAGACTTTTTGATTTACCATTAAGAACTAATTTTAATATTTCATCATAACAAGAACTAAAAAAGAAGTCATTACAAATATTGCTATTTCTTCCTGACCTTTCACGATTATCTTTAAATACTAATATTTTTCGATTATCATAGGGCATATGCATAAGATTTTTTCTTATAATTTGATACTCTAAATCTGTCTTATATAATTCTTCATCTTCTTTAACTAAATTTATTGTTTCAAAATTCATGCTTTCATCTTTTATTACCTCATAACATCCATCTTTTTCAATCTCTAATTTAATCTTATTATTTATAGTTTCAAAGTTTGTAAATTTTAATTTATTGGTATAATCATAAGATATTTTATTATTAAAATTTAAAAATACTATATTTCCATTATTATTATTATTAAAAGGATATATAAATCCTTTTTCTAAAGTTCCCATTAATAAATTTATATCTCTTTTATATACTGGAAATACTAAATTACCACAATCATTACATCTTTCAACATAGGAAGTATAATATTTACCACATTTACAGCATCTTTTTACTTCATTTTCTCTTTCTAAAAAAAATAAATGTATTCTAAAATCTAGTATAGGATTATTTGGATATTTTTCATTTAATTTAACTACTTTATTTAATAAATCTTTTAGTTCTTTTTTACTTATATTTAGATTTTTTTCCTTTAAAATATTTATTATTTCATCAAAGGATTTACTTCCATCATAAAGATTTTCCTTTAGTATTTTTATTACTGGATTATTTAAAGTATCTAAATATTCTTTGTCTTTAATATTCATAAATACAGGTTCTTTTTTACTAAAGGTTGGCTGAATATATTCATACTCTTTTTCTTTAATATTAAACATATTTTGAATAAATTCATCTATTTCTTTTTTTCCTGTAATATAACCACCTGTTTTTTCTCCTTCACTATTTCTATCTAAAGTAGCACTACACCCAATTTGCACTATATTATTGTTTGAAGAAAATCTATAACGAAGTCTATGAAGTAAATATTTAATATTTAAAGCCTTATTTCCATTGTATACATGAATTTCATCTAAAACTATATATTTAAAAACATTATTAACATCTGAAAATAAATTATCATATCTTTTGTTTGTAAGCATTCTTTCAAGCATTACATAATTAGTTACTAAAATATCTGGAGGATTTTCAATAATATCATCTCTTGTAATAACATTTGAAGAAGATTTAACATTTTCTCTAAAAGGTACATCACCATTTATAATTCCATAAGTAATATTAGTATTTTTTGTAGCCTCTTCAATTCTTCTAAGCTGATCAGTTGCTAAAGCATTCATTGGATATATTATTATTGATTTTACCCCTTTTTCTGATTTTTTATTCAAACAATAATTAAAAATTGGTATAAGAAAAGATTCTGTTTTTCCACTTCCTGTTCCTGTGGAAATTATAGTACATTTTTCATTTAAAATTGATTTAATAGCCCTTTCTTGATGAGCATACAAAGAACCATGAAAATTTAATATATTAGGTAAGTTAGAATTTAATTTGTTTTCAGTACAAAACTCCTGAAAGTTTTTTCCACTTTCATATTTTTTATTTATGGAAAGTATAATATTTTCATCATTTTTCAATGCTTCTATTATGTTATTTAAACCACTTTCTAATTTTTCATCTAACTTATCTTTTAAGCCATAATTATTTCTTATTAATCTTTCTAAATTCTCATTATATGTATTAATTAGTTCAAAACAAACTTCAATTTTATTCATTTAATCACTTTCTTTCTAGTATTATATAATTATAGTTAGTATTTTTCTTTGCAATATAATTGTTCCCCCCTACAAAAATATATTCTTTCATTTTTTCTGGCATATCTATATGAAATCTATAAGTATCCTTACCATTTTCTAAAACATTCATATATTCACCTGTTGATTTTTTCAAATAATTAATTACCTCTTCTACATTGTCATATTGTAAATCAATAATAATAAAATAAGCTCCTGATTTCATTACTTTAAACTTTTCCATTAATGTTTCTTCAAATTTTTTTGTATCTTCCATGTGATTTATACAATTTTGCATAACTATAATGTCACTTTGAAATTCTCTTTCCTTACAAGTAACCCATCTATTGCATACATTACTACAACTCTCCATAAAATTACATCCATATATATTATTAACTTTAATACGCAAATTCCTTAAAGTTGTTAGCAATATTTCAGTTACTCTTCTTTGATTATTCCATTCACCTTCATGGTCATATAAATTGCATATGATTTTTTTATTAATTAAATATTCATTTAATGATTTTAAACATCCATATACTTCAGGACCAGGACCTGCTCCTAAAAAGCTAACATTAATAGTAGTTTTTAATAAGGTTTTAATTTTTTTATTAATATATTTATTCATTAAAGTATATATAGGACCTATATAATTAGGATAATAACATAACATATAAGCTTTACGAATTTCACTTTCTTCATAAGGTGTATTAGGAACATTCCTTTTATAACTATTTCTAAGAATAGCTATATACTTTTTTATATCTTCTGCCCTATTTTTAGTTAATTCATCATAATCAAAACCATAAGTTTCTTTAAAAATTAATTTATAAATATTTTTTTCTTCCATATAAAATTAAATATAAAGGAGTTGTTATACTATTGTTACAACTCCTTATCCTTTCTTAATATTTTTATAACTAATTTATTCTTTTAATCTATTATTAACTTTTGTCCAATGTTTCTTTATTTGATTTCTAATATTATTTTTTAACACTTTACTTTCATTAAATATTTTTTCTGCTTTATAGGCATAAGTTAAAAAGTTTCCATATTTTTTATAAACATTTGGACGGCTTCCTAAATGGGTATAACTTCTGTATAATGCTTTTTTACCAGCATTAAAACTCCTTTTATTTTTAAATGTTTTTATTCTTTTAATTTTTTTATATGCTCTACAATAATATTTAAAAAGACTTTTTTCACGTATTCTTACATATTCTCCATCATAACTAAAGCCTAAATAATTAACTGATTTTTCTTTATCATTTAAATCAGTAATTTTCCCATTAGAGTAAAAATATTCACTAGTTTTATCCTCATTTAATTTTAAATTTGGTATTTTATCTTTAGTATTAAAAACAAAATTTCTAATTTCTAAATATTTAGTTGAATTTTTACTCATTGGAATAGCAATTATTATATCGTCACTATATCTTCTATAAATACCTTTATTTTTCTTTACATATTCCTTTAAAATTTTATCAAATTCTATCATATATATATTGGCATAAATAGAACTTATAGATGCTCCTTGGGGTACTCCGTAATCATTTTCATTAGTTTTTAAATATATCTTTTTAAAGGTTTTAAATTCTTTAGTATCAAAATACTTATTTAATTGACACATATCTTTAAAAGGTACATCCTTAAATTTTTCAATATCCTTTGAATCAATATAAGAAAACTTTGTAATATTTTTATATACAGCATATTCTCCATCACTTAATGGTTGTCCTAAATTTACTTTTCTAATTTGTTCTTTTAAATATTTATGGTCTAATCCATCAAAGAAATCAGAAAAATCTCCTACAAATACATATGCACTTTTACAATTAACAATAAATTCAAAAACTTCCTTTGCATAATGAATATTACATTTATCATTTTTACAATTTCTATAGGCTATTGAAACTTCATCAAAGCCCTCATTTTTAATATAGTTATTATATTTATTGTTTAATATATCTCCATAGTATTTATAAATAGCTTTATCAATATAAGCTGCTGAATATAACTGACGCTCTTTTATTTTTACTTCTTTTTTTTCTTCATTTATTTTTTGATATTTTTTATATTTAATTTGAAAATGAATAAATGGATAAAAACTATGACTTTTTACCCACTTTTCATCTTTTATTTTTATATATTCTTTATTATTTTTATCCATATTTTTGCTCCTAAGAGCTTCCTAAATATTAGGACCGACGGTATCTAATTTAGGAAGCATTAAGATATATTCACAAAGCCTAAGCCTTGAGCCGCCTTTTCCTGTAAGTTTTAACAGGACAAATCTTATCTATCTAATATTTTAACAAAAGCCTTAACTTAAACATATAAATTAAGATGTTAAAATTTCCTTATAGCCATTTCTATAAGTCAAATATATTATAACATATTTTTCATTTAAAGTAAATATTTATATATATTTTTTTGCATTTTTCTTCATTTATCTTTAAAATATCTATTAAAATTAATCAAAATATTTTTCTAATTCCTTATATTCATCTAAATAATTTAAACAAATAAAAGCATATTCACCTGTTGAAGTATTTTGCTTAACTCTAGACATTGAAATAAATAAAGCATCATTTATAATTTTAGACTGTTCTATTATACTATTACTAGTATCTGGTGCAATTTCAAAAACATCCTCTCCTGAGAAGTCAAAATCATTATTTATAGAATTAATCTCTAAATTATTTTCTTTAGATATTCTTTTTTCTATTTTATCTCCTTTATAGTATGTTTTTACATCATCTAAAACTAAAATAACATTTGGAGTTTGCCATCCTTTATAGCTTTGAAAAGAACATACTTTAAGACGACCTGTACCTCCTTGAAATTTAAACTTTTCTTTTCTTCTTTCCTTTATACTTTTAGCTCCACTCATATCATAAACATGAGAAACTTTTATTCCTTTTTTTTCAAAGTACTTTACTATTTCTATTCCTGTATTTTCATTTGTAGTTAATATTGTTATATCCTCTACTAAATTTCCATTTCTTTTCAATTTGTCAAATTCTCTACCTATATGCTCCATCTTTTTTGTTAAAGATTCATTTTCTTCATTAAGCCAACATATTTTACTTAAAAAATTAATTTCTTCATAGGCATCCTTTGGAATTAGTATTTCCTCTTCATTTATATTTAATTTTTTACGAAGTAATTGAATTTTATTTATAATTTCTTTAGGCATTCTTTCTGAATATCTTAATTTACCAACTTGTCCTTTAAAGCCAATATTTTTTATTTGTTTTGGGTCTTCAATCCAAACTCCATGACCATATATATCCTGAGCTTCATCATAAACTACTAAAACTTCCCCCTTTTTACTAAAAAACTGCTTTAAAAATAAAATCCATTCTCCTTGAAAGTCTTGACCTTCATCTATTAAAATATAATCATATTTATCTTTATCTGGATAGGCTTCATTTTTTATAAGTTTATTTAATACTTTAATCCAATTTAAGGTAAAGTTACCTTTTTCTTCATTTGATGTTTTTTTATCTTCTTTATTAAATACTTCATTCTTTTCTTTACATGGTTCTATTTCATAATTTGCAAATAATTGACTTAAAAATCCATGAAAATGTGTTATTTCTAAAAGCTCTCTCAATTTACCTCTATCATCTTTGTCATTTGTTCCAAATTGAGTACTACATAAATCCCTTAAATAATGTCTAAGAGTAATATTATAAGTTAAAAGTAATACATTTTTTCCTTTCTTTAATGCCCTTGTAGCTTTTTCTGCTAAAATTAATGATTTTCCAGAACCTGCAACTCCCTTCCATCTACGAGTGGAATTTTCCTTTAACTCAGCTAATTTATTTTGTTCAGGAGTTAAAATCATAGGCTTTCTTCTTTCTTCACGATAATCTGCCCCCTTCATAAATGCACTTATTTCTTCAACTAAATGTTCTAATTCATTATTTTCATTAAATTTACTTTCTTTATTGTTTAATAGTGCATAGGGATATATTTTTCTATATCCATCTCTATTTTTCAAATAACCACTTTTAATATATTCAATGTCTTCAATGGTCCAAATTTTTGTATGTTTTTTCTCTGAATTATAAAACCTTTCTTCCTCTGAATCATAACAAAATTCTTCTACTTCCTTTCTGTTTGCTCCATAGAAAAATACTACTGTTTCTATATAGCCATAGTAATCACCATAACTTTCAACTAACTCTTCATTACCTTCCCAATCCATTTTTAAAATACAGTTTTTATAACCTTCTACTTGATTAATAGGACTTTTTTTATATTTTTTACCATCATCCCCTAAAATATAGCCACCATTTATATACTTTTTACTTTCTAAGTTCCAGTCCTTAACTTCAATAATTATTATACCTTTTTTAGGATTTGTTAATACAAAATCAGGTTTCATTGAATTTATATGAGGTTGTTCAAATACTTGCCATCCATTAAAAACTTTACTGGTTTTAAAAACATTTAAAAGATATTCTTCTCCTTCTGTTCTTTTATCTCTTGGATTTAGGCTTTCAATTATTTTTGCTGGCATTTTTCATTCCTCCATTTATATATGTAAAATAAGTTAATTACTTTTTAGGTTAAATGAAATATTATTAACCTGTTGGTAATAAATATTATACAAATTATACTGGACAATTTTTTATTTATTAGCATATTATTCTTTAATAAAATTTTTTCTTATTTAACTAAAGCTTTCAGTAAATTTTAAAAGGAGCTGTCACCTTAATGTAACAACTCCTTTAAAATATCATTTAATTATTCTTTTATTTTTTAAACACTCTACATTTTTTCTAAAAAACACATATATCATAGGCAATTGCTTATTATTCTTTCACACCTTTCTAATTTATTTCTTCAATTTTACATTCATGTTCTTTTGTTTTAGAGTTATAACAAATTCCTACTGCAAGTATTTTTCTTCCTACATTTTCTTTTATAAATTTCATGGAATAATCTTTTTCTTTTATTTGATTTATTGCTTTTTCTGCTGTATCATCTTTTTTTAATTCAAGTATTATTGCAGTTCCATTTTTCTTTCTTGGATGAAACATAAAATCTGCATAGCCTTTTCCACTTTTTTCTTCACGTTCAATTTTATATTCATTTCTTGCTGAAAGATATGCTAAAGTTACTACACATGATAAACTATTTTCATCATTATATTGAAGTATTGGAATTTCACTATTATGAATATCATTAATTATCTTTTCCATTGTCTTTGTATCTTTATTAATGGTTGCTTTTAACATATTTGATGAATTTTTAACTATTGTCATAACTTCTCCAAAAGCTTCATCTTTTAATGCTTTTTCAAATTCCTTCATAAGTTCTTTATTAGGAATTCTTATTGTTCCATCATAATAGGATAAAAAGCCATAAACTATCATTGCTGAATATATTTCTTCTCTTGTTTTTGGTGCTTCTTGTCCTGCCCTAAATTCCTCATCTATAAATATACCTACTGTATTTCCAGCTACCATTTCTATAACATCATCACGTACTTCTGCTATATTATATTTTAAATAAAATAATACCTCATCCATTCTTCCAGTATTGGTCCAATAACTTCTGCACTTACCATTTTCAAGTGCCTTAACTACTGATCTAGGATTATAAATCTTTTCACCATCTTCAGTTAAGTATCCATTATACCATTTACTTATTTCATCAAAGGAAAGAGCATTTTGTTTGTCACACAAATATTTTACTTCTTCTTCAGTAAACCCAAAATAATTATCATAAACACCATCATTAATCATTGTATATTCATCAAACATATTAAGAGCTGAACCCTCTGAATACTTCTTTATAGGAAGAACTCCTGTCATATAACAAAGTGCTACATATGGTTTATCTTTTAAAAGATTTCTTAAAAATTCTAAAAAATCTTGTTGATTTTCTTTAAATAAATCATGACTAAATATATAATCCCATTCATCTATTATAAATATAAATTGTTCACCAGTTGTAGATAAGATATCACCTATTGAAAAATATTTTTCTACATCTATCTGAGGATAACTTTCTTTTATATCATTAATAATCGATACTTTTATCATATTAATATAATCATTATAAGAAGTTCCTTTCTCTGAAATTTTGCTTAAAGAAATATTTATAACATTATATTTATTTAAATTTTCTAAATAAGACTTTTCTTTACTTATATTAAGCTTATCAAAAATATCCTTTGAATTATATCCTTTTGTATAATATGCACCTAACATATTTATTATAGATGACTTTCCAAATCTTCTTGGTTTTGTTACACAAATATATTTACTAGGTGTACTTATAAATGTATTCAATTTCCCTAATATATTAGATTTATCAATAAAATACTTTGACCTTGCCAATTCATTAAAATTTCTTAATGCTATATCTGTATTTAAATAAATAGACATTATTCTTTTCACCTGCTTTCATTAATAATTTAAGTATATCTTTTCTTTATAATTTTATATTATTTATTTAAGTAAAAACTCTTAAAATATGACTCTTTAATATTTGAATTTGTTAATTAATTGTTTTTAGTTACATTGATATTTTTTATATTGATATTTTCTATATACATAACTTATATTCTTTTTCTTTTATTTGATTTATTTTTAAATACTCTACATTTTTTCTTAATCTAATAAATCTAAATCTTTTAATGATATATCTAAACTTGAAAATACTACAGATTTTATAGTGTCAGAAAAATTATATTTTCCTGATAAAACATATTTTTTAGTAGAAATATCTATATTATATACATTTGTTACTTTATTAAGAGGGTCAACTATCCAATATTCAGATACTTCATATCTTTGATATAGTTTAAATTTAGTTATCAAGTCATCATCTCTATTAGATGATAGTATCTCTATAATTAATTTAGGAATTCCTACAATACCTCTACGACATTCATTAGATTTACTGCAATATACCATTAAATCTGGTACAACTTCATTATCTGTATTCCTTAAAAAATCTAATAACTCATCATTATTTCTAGTATCTATAACTTTGTTAGTTAAATATAAGGAAGTTTCATTTAATACATTACATACACTATCTTTAAGATAAGTACCTAGCTTATTTGCCAAATAAAATTCTATCTTCATATGATTTAAACTAGGTCTTGGGGACATTAAAGTTACACCATCTATTCTCTCCATTTTAAAATAATTATTATTAATGTATTCCATAAAATCATCTCCTATCTCATATCTAAAATTAATTTTTGACTATGGTCATTACTTCTTTAAATAACTAATTTTTATAAATCTTTCTCAAATTCTTTATTAGGTATAATAATTATATATTATTATCTTATTTCTGTAAAAGGAACTAATTTAAATTTTCTGAAAAAAATAACATAGCAAGTAAATTTACTTGCTATGCTTTATCATATACTTTCTTCTCCACATAAGACATCGTATTATTTACTTGTTATGTCCATATATTTATCCGGTCTTCTATCTCTAAAGATTCCCCAGCTTAGTCTATCTTCATAACTTGAATCTAGGTCAATTGAAGCACAGATAACATCTTCTTCTTCTCTTCCTAGCTTTTCAATTATTTCTCCAGTGTTATCTGTTATAAATGATGAACCATAAAATAATAGTTCTGATTCTTGGTTGTCATTTTCTTTGCATGGAGTAACCTTTTCTAGTCCTATTCTGTTTGCTGCTACAACTGGAATTAAGTTTGCAGCTGAGTGTCCCTTCATACATCTTCTCCAATGGGGCATACTATCTTTTTCTAAAATTGGTTCACTTCCTATGGCTGTTGGATAAAATATTATTTCTGCTCCATTTAAAGTAAGAGCCCTTGCTGTTTCTGGAAACCATTGGTCCCAGCATATTCCTATACCAATATTTGCAAATCTAGTCTTAAATACTTTAAATCCAGTATTTCCTGGAGTGAAGTAAAACTTTTCTTGATAAAAGTGGTCATCTGGAATATGAGTTTTTCTATAAATTCCTAAAATAGAACCATCTGCATCAATAACAGCCACACTATTAAATAATGTATTTTTGTCTCTTTCATAAAAGCTTATTGGAAGTACCACATTAAGCTCCTTTGCTATATTTTTAAAGTGCTTTATTCCTTTATTATCTTCTATAGTACTTGCAAAGTTATAATAATCATATCTTTTTTCTTGGCAAAAATATTGTCTTTCAAATAATTCTGGTAATAATATAATATTTGCACCTTTTTTTGCTGCTTTTCTTATAAGTTCTTCTGCCTTATTTATATTTTCTTCTACAACTTTTGAGCATTTCATTTGAACTGCTGCTACAACTACATTTCTCATATACTTTCCACCTTCCTTTAAATTATTTTTGAATTTGCTAATAAATATTTATTTTCAACAAACTTTAAATATCTTTCATCATGGTAATTTTGCTATAAGCATTGAAAAGGTAAAAAATTTTTAACAAACTTTAGATATCTTTCATCCTTCCTTTAAATTATTCTGGAATTTGCTGGGTTATGCAATGTATGTTTCCCCCACCAATAATTATATCTCTTGCATAAATTGGAACTATTTTTCTATCTTTAAATAAACTGTCTAATATTTCTACTGCTAATTTATCATTTTCATCATTAAATTGAGGTACAATAACAGAATTATTTGCTATGTAAAAATTAACATAACTTGCTGCTAACCTTTCATTAACTTCTCTTATATCTTCCCCTTCTTCAAATTCAAATCCTGCTAGTTCTTCTTCTGTAATACATATATGTTTTTTAGGGATAGGTAATTTTGTTATTTTAAACTTTCTTCCCTTTGCATCAGTTTCACTAGATAATATATCATAACATCCCTTTGACATTTCATATTGTTCATCTTCTTTATCATCTGTCCAAGCTAACACAACACTTCCTGGCTTTATAAAAGCACATACATTATCTACATGTTCATTAGTTTCATCATTATATATTCCATGTTTTAGCCAAATTATTTTTTCTGCCCCTAAATATTTTTTTAAATTATCTTCAATTTCTTCTTTACTTAATTTAGGATTTCGTCCTTTACTTAATAAACAAGCCTCAGTAACTATTACAGTTCCCTCTCCATCACTATGTATTGAGCCACCTTCAAGAACAAAGTCCTTTGCAGAATATGCACTATAACCTAGTTTTTCACATACAGAAGAGGCAAGTTTTGAATCTTTATGAAAGTTTTTATAAAGACCATCATAATCTCCACCCCAAGCATTAAACTTCCAGCAAACTCCTCTTACATCTTTCTTATCATTAACAACAAAGGTTGGACAAGTATCCCTTGCCCAGGCATCATCTGATTCAATTTCTATTATTTTTATTTTATCAGATAACATTTCTTTTGCAGATTCTAAAACATCACTTTCTACAAGCATATAAACTTCTTCACTTTCTGCAATTGCTTCTGCAACATTTTTAAAGGCTTCTCTTGCTTTTTTTGCACCATATATCCAAGAGCCTGGTCTTTTAGGCCATATCATAATACAGCCTTTATGCTTTTCAAATTCTCCTGGCATTTTAAAGCCATCACTTTTAGGTATAGTTTTTAATTCTTTCATATTATAATCTTCCTTTAAAATCTTTATATCCAAAACTTTTAATTACCCTACAGTCTTTATTACTATCCATTACTGCAATAGAAGGAAGGGGTATTCCATTAAAGGTATTATTTTTAACCATAGAATATATGGCCATATCCTGAAAATATAATTTATCTCCTATCCTTATTTCTTTATCAAAGGAATAATCTCCTATAATATCTCCTGCTAAACAGGTATATGAAGATAAACGATAGGTATATTTTTTTTCATTAGGCTCTCCACTATCTTTAAGAGGTGGTCTATAGGGCATTTCTAATACATCTGGCATATGGCAAGCAGCTGAAGCATCTAATATAAGTATATCAATTTTATTATGAACAATATCTAAAACCTCTGTTACTAAATATCCAGCATTTAAAGCAATTGCCTCTCCTGGTTCAATATAAACTTGCAAATTATATTTTTCTTGTATATTTTTAATTAATTTTTTTAATAAATCTATATTATAATCTTCCCTTGTAATATGGTGCCCACCACCTATATTAAGCCATTTCATTTTATATAGGTATTTTCCAAACTTTTCTTCAACTGCCTTTAAAGTCTTTTCTAAATCCTCTGAATTTTGTTCACATAACGTATGAAAATGTAATCCCTCTATACCTTCTAATAAATCTTCTCTAAAATTACTTAAAGTAACTCCAAGTCTTGACCCTTCAGCACAAGGGTCATATATTGCATGAGCCTTTTCTTGGGTTGAACATTCAGGGTTTATTCTTATTCCTACACTTACTTTATTAGAGCATATATTTTTATACTTTTCATATTGACTAAAGGAGTTAAAACTAATATGGTCACATATTTTTACTATTTCTTTAATATCCTCTTCTTTAAAAGCTGGGGCATATACATGGTTTTCCTTATTCATTTCTTCTTTTCCAAGTTTAGCTTCATATAAGCCACTTGAAGTTGTTCCACTAATATATTTTTTTATAAGTGGATATTCATAGTAGCATGAAAATGCTTTTTGAGCTAATAATATTTTACAGCCTGTATCTTTTTCTATATCTTGTAAAATTTCAAGGTTTTTAATTAACTTCCCTTCATCTATAACATAGGAAGGTGTTTTTAACTCATTTATTTTCATCTACTTAACCTCTTCTGGATTTTCACATACAACCCAAGGAAGTCCCCACTTATTAAGAGCTTCCATAAATGGGTCTGGGTCAAATTCTTCCACATTAAATACACCTTTTTTATTCCATAATCCATTTACAACTAGCATTGAACCTATCATTGCTGGTACTCCTGTAGTGTAGGATATTGCCTGTGAACCTACTTCTTTATAACACTCTTGATGGTCACATACATTGTATATATAAATAGTTTTTTCTTTTCCATTCTTTATACCTTTAAATATACAACCTATATTAGTTTTACCTACAGTTCTAGGACCTAATGAGGCAGGGTCTGGTAATAATGCTTTTAAAAATTGAATTGGTACTATTTCTTTACCTTCAAAATTAATTGGTGAAGTAGATAACATTCCTACATTTTCTAAACACTTCATATGAGTTAAATAACTTTCACCAAAGGTCATAAAGAATCTTATTCTCTTTACTCCTGGTATATTTTTAGCTAAAGATTCTATTTCCTCATGGTGAAGAAGGTACATATCCTTTTTACCTACCTCTGGGAAATTATATTCTCTTTTAATTTCCATTGGCTTAGTTTCAACCCAATGACCATTTTCCCAATATGAACCATTTGCTGATACTTCTCTAAGATTTATTTCAGGATTAAAGTTTGTAGCAAAAGGATAACCATGGTCTCCACCATTACAGTCTAAAATATCTATATAATGTATTTCATCAAAATAATGCTTTAGGGCATAAGCTGAAAAAACACTTGTTACTCCTGGGTCAAATCCGCTTCCAAGTAATGCTGTAAGATTTTTATTTTTAAACTTTTCTTGGTAAGCCCATTGCCATGAGTAATCAAAATAAGCTGTAAACCCCTTTTCTTTACATCTTTTTTCATATATTTCTCTCCACTTAGGGTCATTAGTGTCTTCTGCTTCATAGTTTGCAGTATCAATATAGTTAACTCCTGCTTCAAGACAAGCATCCATAATTGTTAAATCCTGATAAGGAAGGGCTACATTTAAAACAGCATCTGGCTTATATGAATTAATAAGTTTAACTAATTCCTCTGTATTATCTGCATTAACTTTAGCAGTTGTAATATTTGTCTTTGTAGTTTTTTCAAGCTTTTCTTTTAAGGCATCACATTTAGATTTAGTACGACTAGCTATCATAATATCTGTAAATACCTCACTATTTTGACAACACTTATTAATTGCTACTGAAGCAACTCCACCACAACCTATAATCATTAATTTACTCACTTTTTTTGTCCTCCTCTTCTTCTAATAAATCTTCTACATATTTTGGAAGCATAAATGCTCCTGTATGTAAATTAGTTGTATAATACCAGGTTTTTATTCCTCTTTCTTTCCATTTCTTTGCATCTAAATCATTAAGGGGATGATATTTTTTAGAGGCAAAACCAAATAACCAATAGCCTGATGGACAAGTAGGAATATGAGCTTGATAAACTCTGCTTATTGGAAAAGAACGATATGCCTTTTTGTGCATTTGTCTGCAAGCTTCTTCATCCTCATCATAAAAAGGACTTCCATGTTGATACACCATAATTCCATCATCTTTAAGAGCTTTATAACAACTTCCATAAAACTCCTTTGTAAATAGTCCTTCTGTATGACCAAAGGGGTCTGTACTATCATTTATTATTAAATCATATTCATTTTTCTTATTACGTAAAAATCTTAAACCATCTTCATAATAAACATTAACACGAGGGTCTTTAAGACCTATTGCTATTTCAGGAAATATTTTTTCACATACATCTACAAACATCTTATCTGTTTCAACTACATCAATCTGTTTAATATTGTCATAATAGGTAAGTTCTTTAGCTACTCCCCCATCTCCCCCACCAATTATTAATACCTTTTCTACATTAGGATGAACTGCCATTGGTACATGGGTTACCATTTCATCATAAATAAATTCATCCTTTTCTGAAAATACAATTTCTCCATCTAAGGTGATGAATTTACCAAATTCTATTGAATCAAAAACATCTATTTTTTGATACTCACTTATACCACTAAATAATTGCTTTTCTATTCTTATTGATATTTTTACATTACTAGTATGAAGCTCTGAAAACCACATTTCCATTAACTGATTACTCCTTTAAAACATTAATATTATTTACCTTAGGGTCTTCTGTTCCTTGCATTGAGCAGCCCTTTTCCTTAGCATATATTATATATTCTGCAATTTCTTTTGTTATCATTTCTCCAGGGGCTAAAATTGGAATTCCTGGGGGATAACACATAACAAATTCTCCACAAATTTTTCCACAAGCTTCCTTTATAGGTAAAGATACCTTTTCTGAATAAAAAGCTTTTTGAGGAGTTACTACAACTTCTGGCTGTATATATTCTCCTGAAAGCATTCCTGTTTTATCCTTTTTATATAATCTTTCAATATCAGCAAGGGCACCAACTAATCTTTCTATATCTTGAATTCTATCTCCTATAGATATATAAGCTAATATATTCCCAAAATCTCCAAATTCAATTTGAATATCATATTCATCTCTTAAAAGGTCATAAACCTCTATACCTGCAAGACCAATTCCTATGGTATAAATTGATAATTTAGTAATATCAAAATTAAAAACACTAGTACCATTAATTAATTCTTTTCCATAGGCATAATATCCACCAATTTCATTAATTTCATTACGAGCATATTCTGCCATTTTAGCCACCTTTTCAAAGGATTCTTCCCCTCTAAGGGCTAAATTTCTTCTTGAAATATCAAGACTTGATAATAATAAATAGGAGGCACTTGTAGTTTGGGTTAAATTAATTATTTGCCTTACATAATCAGGATTTACTCCTGTATTTGTAAGTAAAATAGAACTCTGAGTAAGACTTCCCCCTGATTTATGCATAGATATAGCTGCCATATCAGCCCCTGCCTCCATTGCTGATATAGGAAGATTTTTATTAAAATAAAAATGGGTTCCATGAGCCTCATCTGCTAAAACCTTCATTCCATATGAATGGGCAAGCTTTACTATTTCTTTTATATCTGAACATATACCATAATATGTTGGGTTATTTACAAAAACTGCTACAGCATCTGGATTATTTTTTATAGCTTCCTCTACACAGCTAAGTTCCATTCCTAGGGCTATTCCTAATACTGGATTTATTTTAGGATTTACATAAACCGGAATAGCACCACAAAGAACCATAGCATTAATTACACTTTTATGTACATTTCTTGGCAAAATAATTTTATCTCCTGCCTTACATACAGATAAAATCATATTTTGAACAGCTGATGTGGTTCCTCCCACCATAAGAAACGCATTTTTAGCCCCAAAAGCATCTGCTGTAAGCTCTTCTGCCTCACGAATAACAGATACTGGATGACATAAATTATCTAATGGTTTCATAGAATTTACATCTAATCCAACACATTTTTCTCCAAGCAACTCAACTAATTCTGGATTACCTCGCCCTCTTTTGTGTCCTGGTACATCAAACGGAACCACTCTCTTTTTTCTAAATTTTTGTAATGCTTCATAAATTGGGGCTAATTTTTGCTTTTCAATGTCCATAACTTCACTCCTTTGTGTACCAAAAAGGAAATTTCTAAACTCTTTTCTCTTACTTAAGCTTAAAAGTTATCTATAATTTCCTTATAATAAAAAAACAGATGATATATAATCACCTGTGTAAATAACATATTACAATTTATTCATAGATAAAAATTATCTAATAAAATTTAAGTATGAATTAGAGCTACATAGCAAATATACTGTTACTACTCTTATTGAATGTTTCACAAGATGATATGCATTAAATTGCGATTATAAAATAATCAACTTATAAAATTTGAGCTAATAAAACTCAATCAATAATGTGAGAAAAATTTAATATCTCCCACGCCGGCAACTGACCCGCCTGTCCGTCTGGGCATTCCTAAATTAATAGTGGTCATATATTCGCATGAAACTATATTTTTATTTCATACATAAAATACCATATCACAAATGCTAATCCATGTCAATAAATGAAAAATAATAAGATTTGTAAATATAATTTCTTATCTTTGTTTATCCTTCTAATACAATTAAATCTGATTCTTCATAGCGATTGTGTCCTTGTAAATTCTTTTTATACTTCCAACACTTAATAGCCTCTTCTAAAGTTTTGCCTTTATTATGTGCAAAGAAATCTCGAATATAGGTATTGTATTCAAATTGTTTATCTATAGAACTTTTATTTTTCTTTTTATTTTCTAAAATTTCATAATATGCAGCAATTGCTTCTTTATATGTTTTACCCATGTTACATTTTAACCATTTTTGAAAAGAAACATTAAATGAAAAACTATTTCCTATATGTGCTTTAAAAAAAGCTCTATGTTTTTCAGAGCAAACAAAATTAGGCTCTATTATACTATTTTCATTTATTTCTGAAGGTATATTAGTTTTTCTTTTTGTTTTTGTAGAGGTTGATTTTAATATTTTTCCTGTATCAAGAAAATATGCTATTCTTTCTGTTAATTCTATTTTCCCACCTGATACAGGTAAACCATTATCTCTACAAAAATTTACTAACTCCTCTTTCAAATAATAAAACTCACGAAAAGTTTTACTATCCATATTTTTATCTAATTTTTCTCCCATAAAACATCCTCCAAATTTTAAATATACTTCACCTTTTTTAATATAATATTAAGCCATTTTTCTTCTTCTCTTCCCTTTCTAGCATCTGATGTGATTTTTTCTTCTACTATTTCATATTCTAAAATATCTTTTATTAAATTTCTAAACTTTTTTTCTGTCATGTTAGTAAAATATCTGCCATTTCTTTCTCCTTCAAATTCCCCATATGTGAACTACTCGCCACTTATAGAAGTGGGAGCTTCTTGGTCAATATACCTAACGGTACAAGTTTACCCAAGCTAATAAGGTAGTTCCTACCTCAACAAATACCGAAATTATATAGCTAATTTCAGTAGATTTATACTAGCATTTACATCTCTATCGTGGTTAGCACCACAACTCGGACAAGTCCAATTTCTCAATGCTAGATTTTTTACATCACTATTCTTATATCCACATTTTGAACAAAGTTGGCTACTAGCATAATTTGATGGAGCAATTATAATTTTTCTACCACTCCAAGTGGCTTTATATTCTAACATTGTTCTAAATTCTGACCAACTTACTTCACTTATCGCTTTAGCTAATTTATGATTTTGCATCATGTTTTTAACCCTCAAATCTTCTAAAACTATTACTTGGTTTTCGCTAATAATTTTAGTTGATAATTTATGCAAAAAATCTTTTCTTTGATTAGCTATTCTTTGGTGAAGCTTCGCAACTTTTAGCCTTGCTTTATATCTGTTATTGCTTCCTTTTTGTTTCCTAGATAAATCTTTTTGTAATTTAGCTAGTTTCTTTTCAGACTTCCTTAGATTCTTTGGATTATCAAACCTATCACCATTGGAGCATATAGCAAACTCTTTTAACCCAAGGTCAATACCTATTTTGTTTTCATTCTTTGGTAGTTTAATATTTTCAGTATCTACTAAGATAGAAATATAGTATTGATTACTTGGCGTTTTAGAAATTGTTACAGACTTAATTAATCCTTTGAATTGTCTATGCAAAACTATTTTTATTTTAGATTTTAATTTTGGAATTTTTATATAACCATTATCAATGTATATAGTTCCATTTTGATTATTGGTTGTATAACTAAATCTATTAGTTTTCTTAGACTTGAATTTAGGAAATCCTACTGATTTATCTCTAAAGAAGTTTTTATAAGCTTTATCTAAATTTATTTGAGCATTAGCTAAGGCTAAACTATCAATTTCCTTTAACCATTCATATTCTTTCTTGTATTGAGCTGGTGTAGGATATTTTATTTGTTTAATATCTAAATCTTTATTTTCTTCATAAGATTTAATTCTATCAGCTAACATTTGATTATAAATAAATCTAGTACATCCAAAAGTTTTAGCAAGATATAATTTTTGTTCACCCGTAGGATATATTCTGTATTTATAAGCCTTTAACATTATTTCACCTCATTTCATTCCTTGATTTTCAATATACTTCCTTACTACTTCGATAGTTGCTCCGCCAGTAGTTAATAGGCAATAGCTTCTACTCCAAAAATGTTCTTTCCATAGTTGCTTTTTTATAAGTGGATATTCCTTTTTTATAAGTCTGCTACTTGCTGATTTATAAGCATTTAGGAATTTAGATATTTCGGTGTTTGGTGAACCTCTAAATAGTAAGTGAACATGGTCTTTATCATGATTACATTCTTCTAAAGTTACATTATACTTAGGTGAAATATACTCAAATATTTCTTTTAATCTATTGGATATATCATCATCAATTACTTTTCTACGGTATTTTATAACCAATACTAAGTGATATGATAATTTGAATACTGAATGATTATTAGTATCTAAATTCATGATTATTCCTCATTTCTATCATTTACTATTGATTATATTGTATTACTATAGTTGACTATCGTCAAGTGCTATCCATCTCCCACTTTAGAAGTGGGAGAATTTCGCACAAGTAGGTTAAATTTATTTTGTAAAAAGCTAAACTGATACATAAACTTTATAATTTATTGTTTTTTAAACAAATACTTCAAATATTTCTTTTCCTTCAATAAGTACCTCTTCTTTTTTATATTCTTTATTTTTATTAAAATTAAAAATAAGTAAATATCCTTTGTTTTGACCATTTACATTAAGATAATCAAAAAGTTGTTTTATGCCTTTTTCATGATATTCTTCTCCACGCCATATTTTAAGCTCTATAATATACTTATTTGTATTGTAAGTTATAACTATATCTAATCTTTTTTCCTCTGATATTTGAGGTTCTTTAAAATCAAAACCTACTCCATTTATTATTGGTTTTATAAAAGCCAAAAATAAAAGTCTACCATGTTTTTCTAAAAACTTAGTATCTTTTTCACTATATTGTTCTTTCATAAATTGTTGAAATTTTAATAATATCTTTTCTATATTTAAACCATTTCCTAAAATAAACTCATTTTTAAAATTATACTTTTCTAAAGTATTATTAGCTACTTCTATTTTAGAGGATAAGTAATCATAAATATACTGCTCATATATTCTATTACTAATAGTTACTTTATTATCTCTTTCTGATAAAATTCCTAAGACTACACCTAAATTTATTAATGGATTACTTAAATTAAAACTTATAATCTTATTATTAATAACTATATTTTCAATAAGATTTTGAAGATCTTTATTATTTTCCATATTCTTTACTAAATCATCAAATAAAGTATTCCTTTCTAAAAGAAGTAACTTTACTGACCTTATCATATTGTCTTCATTCCAAGAAGCTTTTAAATCTTCATCTATTATTTGACATAATCTACTTACTAAAAAGGGATACCCATTTGTATAAAAATATATAAATTCTGAAGCTTTTTCTGTGTTAAAATCTAAGCTTTTGTCTTTTTTATACTCCTCTAGCATATTTTTTATTCCTGTCTTTGATAGACTCATATCAATATTAAAAGGAACTGCTATATTCCAAGGTGAATTATATTTTCTTTCTTCATTTGGTCTTAATTTTAATTTTAAATTTTTTATATCATAAACTCCAGCTAAAATTACAGATTTAAATGTAACTACTTTTCCTTTTTCTCTATCTAAATAGTTATTTCTAAGCATTCCTAAAAAGTTTAAAAACAATTGATTATTAGAACTTTTATCAACCTCATCTATTATAAGAATTACTTCTTTATTACATTCTTCAATAAATTCATTTAGGTAATCACTTAATTCATCTAAATTAGTAACTTTTCCACAGTATCCCAATAGCTTATTGCTATTATTTCTATCTATAAGTCTTATTGCTTTAGCAGAATTTTTCAAAAATGTTTGACAGAATAATTTCTCATCATTAAAAATAACATCTCCAATTCCCTTAAAACTTATACTTATAACTAAATATTCTCCACTTAAACTCCTTTCTAAAGCTGTTAATGTTGTAGTTTTTCCATATTGCCTTGGTCTATTTATTACAAAGTATTCTTCTTGCTCTATTAATACCTTTATTTTTTCTATTTTCTCACTTATATTAACCATATAGTGCTTCTTTGGATTACAAAGACCTGTTGTATTAAATCTTTTCATACATTTAAATGCTCCTAAATACTTATTTCTTCTTGCCTTATAATTTAAATTATATATTATTCTTTCTATTGTGTAAAACTTTAAATATAGTTATTTTCTTTAAGCCATTTATTGTATTTTGCCATTGTTATTTTATATATGGTTTCAATATCATATAAGTACATATCTACCTTTCCAAAGGCTGAAGGCATTTCAACTCTTATTGTTTTTTTAATTTTAATAAAGTTTGTATCTTGCATTTTTTTAATCATTTTATCTGTTGCAAAGAAAATATCTTTTAAATCCTTTCTTGTAAAACCTAAGAATTCAATAAATTCAAAAAGGTCTATTTTATTAGTATTAATAAGTTTTATCATTTCATCTTTTTTTAATGCTTTTTTAACTTTGACATTATGTCTTTCTAAAACAGTAGTAATATTTTCCCTGGTTATATGTTTAAAATTATCTTTAACATAATCTCTAATCCATTCCTTAGTTATCATCTTCATTTTAGCACCTCTAATATATTTTCTTATTGTTAGTTATAAGTATTATCACTTTTTAGTAAACTAATTCAAAAAAACAGAGATTTTTTAACCTCTGTTTTTCTAAATTTAATGAATTCTTTTTATTAAGCATGTTTTTTTTCATTCATAATTTTATTATAAGCCCAAACTTCATCTATAAGTACAAAGCCCTTTTCTTTTTTTTCTTCCTTTAGTAGTTCTTTATGCTTTTCTAATATAACATCTATCATTTCTTCTGATATTGGCATAAAGGCTACTGTTCCATCTTTAATAAGAAATTGTGCTACATAAGAGCCTTCACTATTTTTGTTAAATAAAATCTCTTCTATTTCTTTTTCTGGATACTTTTTTAAGAAAAAGGATCTATTTATTATTTTTATTATTTCTATTACCCTATCGTCTAATTCTTCATCAAAAATCTTTATTTTTTCTGCTAATTTATTTGTATCTTTTACTACTCTAAACTCATAATTTTCCATGCTATTTTCTGGTGAATCTAACTTTAGTTTATTAAGCATTTTATCTAATATTTTAGTATCTCCACTGAAATTAGGTATACAATAAATCATTAAATTTTTGTCCATATCATGATAAAGACATGGATATTCAACTCTTGTTGTAAATCCACATTCATCACAAATAAATTGAAATAGTTTTCCTGACATTATATTTTCTTTTTGTTCTGCATCTAAATTTACATTTATGCTGTCCCAAACCTTTACTTTTTGTATTTTATTACATTTTGGACAAGTAACTTGACTATAACTAAACTTTGACATATTATCACCTCTATTGCTTTTGTAAACGATATAATTATTATGTATTAAGTTTAGCACATTTTTTTATTATAATCTATTAAATTTTTATAATTTTCACACATTTTCAACTTATTTCAAAATTAAAATATATATTTTTATATTATTTATCAATATTATAAAGTATTAAATTAAATAAAATGTTATAATTAAATTATCATTTAGTATTGGAGATGATTTTATGTCATTAACTAAACAATTGTTAGAAATCATTAAAGACATGCCACCAGAAAAGCTAATTGAAATTATAGATTTTGCTGAAAATATAAAGGAAAATGATTTTAAAGAAACTAAAAATATTGTAGATTCATTAATTGAAGAGTATGACAAAGCTTTAAGGGAGCTTGCTAGATAAATGAAAACTCTTACTCTTAAAGATATTTTATATATTCACGAATCTACAATTAAAAAGCATGGTGGTACAAATGGTATTAAAAGCTTAGACCTTATTAGAAGTTCTTTAAATTCTGGATTTGCTACCTTTAATGGAAAATACTTATATAAATCCATTGAAGAAAAAATAGCTATGATTTCCTATTCTTTTATAAAAAATCATGGTTTTGAAGACGGAAATAAACGTGTTGGTTGTCTTGTTCTTTTAACCTTATGTTATAAAAATGACCTTACTATAAAACCTACTCAAGAAGAATTAATTAATTTAGGTTTAGGAGTTGCAGAGGGAAAATTAAATAAAAAAGATATTTTAAGTTTTATATTTAATACAATAAAGTAAACTAAAGCTTTGCATGAAAAAAATTGTTATAAAATTTCTTTCATGCAATAGCTTTATTTTTTAAAGGCTTACATATTTCCAAGGAATATCTTCACAAAGCCATACATTATTTTCTGATAAATAAAATTTATAGCCATCTTTAATCATTTCTTCTGTGTTAATTTTTAATACAATAGGTTTTCCATGTCTTTTTCCAACAGCTATAGCTGTTTCTTCATCTTTAGATAAATGTACATATAACCTATCCATTTTATTTATTCCAGTCTTTTTAATACTTTCTAAAAACCTTTCTGCTGTACCATGATATAAAGTTTTTGGTGGAACTTTTTCTTGGAAATCTATATAAACTTCTATTGAATGTCCTTGATTTGCTCTTATTTTTGTATGGTCTTCATTAAAGCTATATCTTTGTTTATTATTTTCTTTTACTATTCTTTCTAATGTATTAATATCTATATTTTTTCCTACTTTATTCATTCCTTCTATAAGCTCACTAACATTAGCCCAAGCCCCTTGTTTTTCTATAGTTATTCCTATTTTTTCTGGCTTATGGCGAAGAATTAAACTTATAAATTTTCCAAGGGATATATCATCTTCCTTTTTCATATTTATCATCTCCATTTCTTTATTCCTTATTATATTTTATCATTAAAATTTTATCTATTATATATAATTTTGCCTTCATAAAATAAATTTTATAAATATACCTTTTATATATTTACAAATATTGTTATAATATTAAAAAGGAGTGATTTTTTATGAAAAAGAGATTTATTTCTATTTTATTACTTTGTTCTTTATCTCTAGTTCTTTTTAGTTGTGGTGAATCTACTCCAAAAGATAATAGTTCTACTTCTACTGCTACTTCAACTAGTAAAACTTCTACCTCTTCAGCTTCAAAGGTTACAAAAGATATAGATAATAAAAATTCTAAAACTGAAGAAAGTAGTACCCCTACTACAAATTCTAATGTATCAAAACCAGAAAGTAGCACATCAAAAAAAGAAGTAAATGAAGAAATACGCTTATATGTATACAATGCAGAAACTGGGGATTCTATGTATACTATGAAAAATGTTACAATAACTGATGGTGCCTTAGTTTCAGCTGTTGTAAATGCACTAAAAGATGACTCTTCAAAAAAATTTACAGCACTAGATTCTAGCATAGAAGTAAAAAGTGCAAAACTTGAAAAAGATAAGGATTTATTAACTGTAGATTTTGGTGGAAAGTTCTTAAATGATATGAATTTAGGTGGTGGAGTAGAATCTGGAATGCTTCAATCTTTAGTAAACTCTTTAGGCTATAACTTTGGAGTATCTAAAGTATGTATAACTGTAAATGGAAAAGGCTATTCTTCAGGGCATATAAGCCATAAAGCAGATGAACCTTTTAATGTAGATTATTCTAACAGTACCTTTATTGAATAAATTTTATTTATTAAAAATATTAGGTTCCTTTTATAAAGGAGCCTAATATTAATGAATAAATTTTAAAATTCATGTTCCCAGTTTTCATTAAATTTAAAAACTTGTGCTGGTCTAAAGGGCTTTCCTTCTATTTTTTCTTCTGTTTCTATAATCATATCTCCCATTTTTCTTCTAAAGTTTAATATTTCCTTTCCCATAATTCCTTCATATACAAATTGTAGTTCCTTTACTGTAAAAAGTCTTGGAAGAAGATTAAATACAATTGAAGTATATTCAAGTTTATTTCTTAACCTATCAATTCCTAAATCTAATATTTTATAGTGGTCAAAGGCAAGTTCTTCTGTACTTTCCTCTTCTAAAAATCTATAGCTTTTTGTAGTTTTTCTTATTAGTGTTCTTTCTGTTTTTTCAATTATTTCATAATTTATTTTTATATCATCACAGCTTAAAGTTAAAAGATATTTTTTTATTATATATTTCTCATTAGCTTCTTTTTCCTTTAAAATTTTATCTACCCAAAACCATTTACTTTCTTTATTTTCTTTACTTTCTTTATTTTCAGAGTAAATTATTGATTTCTTTGATATAAGGGCTAAATTTCCTATACTTATAATTCTTGTTCTAGGGTCTCTATTAACTTCTCCAAAGGTATAAAGTTGTTCTAAATATACATTTTCAATTCCTGTTTTTTCTTTAAGCTTTCTTAATGCACCTTCTTCTAAGCTTTCATCCATCTTTACAAAGCCACCAGGTATGGACCATTTATTTTTATACGGATGGTCATCCCTTTTTATAAGTAAAACTTGAAGACCTTTTTTAGGAACCTTTCTTGAGTTTTCTTCCTTTTTATCCTCTGTAGTAAAAATAAGTACATCATTTGTAACACTTGGTCTTTCAAATTCATTTACATTATAATTTTTTAAAAATTCTTTTTCTTCACTATTATTCATTCTTTAACTTCCTTTAGATATTATCATTTTGATTTATATTATAATATACTACTATAAAAAAAGAAAGTCTTAAAAATAAAATGAGAATAATTTTTATAAATTTAGCCATACTATAATTAAAATAAGTTTAAGGAAGTGAAAAAGTAAATGGATAAATCAAAACCATACCTACCAAAAGAAAGGACTTGCTATCATCCTAAAAATAAAGATGTAAATAAATTTAATAAAGGTGAAGAGGTAAAACTTCCAAACCCTGCTAATGATGATATTGCAGTAAATAACATCGCCTGGCAAGAATTTGACTACACAGAAAACATGACAGATGATAAAACCCTTTAAAACTAAAAAAGGCTGTCACATTAAGAAATATTAATACAATATATAATACTTTATTTAATATATTGTTATAAAATTTCTTTCTATGACAGTCTTTAAAAAAAATTATAATTCTATTCTATCATATATTCCCTTTGCTAATTGAATTATTATAAATGAAGCAAAGGCATTATAAATTATAAAAGCTAATTGAAGAGAATAATTTCCAAAAATTTTTAATACAAGACCTAAAATAAGTCCTATTATAATTCCTGGAAGTATATATAAAAATAATGTTATCATCATAAATATTCCCTTAAGCATTTCACTTGAAACTCTATCAAAAAGTTTATAATTTAAAACTGCTCCATAGGTTGATACTGCACCAAAGGAAGCATAGGCTAAAATAAATAACAAAATATCTATAATATTTTCTCTACCTATAATTCCAGAAGGAACAAAAAGTATTATTCCATTTACAAAATATTGTATTATAGTAGTTAATGTTGAATAAAATAATTTTTCTTCACTTCTTGCTGGAATAAGAAAAATAACTTGATTATTAAAATCTGAAGACCACTTTCCTGTATAAGTTGTTAAAAACATTAAATATACACTAATAAAGAAAAGTGCAATTAAAGGCATATTAATATAAGCTGTAACTACTGATATTAAAAAATACATTAAAGAAGATAAACCCAAAAAGTAAAAGCCTGTTTTTCTATACTCTGCTAAATGTCTAAAAAATATTGCCTTTCCATAGGTTGCTGAATATTTAAATTCCTTTGTTCTTCTTGCAAATAAAGGTTTCTTTTCCCTTGTTAATTTATTAAGTTCACTTTTATCATATCCACTATTTTTATAACTTTGAACTACTTCATTTTGTTCTGCTGAAGGAAGGGCATCTTCATAAAAATCTAAATTTAAGTTATATAAAATAACTCCACAAACAATACTTACTATAACTAAAAGTGCCATATATAAATATATACTATTATTTATTCCCTTTAAGGCTTGTATGGTTATTTCTCTCATCCATCCTGCTATAGGAACATAAACCCAAAAATCTTTATTAAAAAATTCTACAGTATACCCTAAAAAATCGCCCTTACTATTTAAATAAATATTAAAAACTAAACCTATTATTAAAAATAGTATTATTGCCCTTAAAATTTTCACTGCTTTTTCTTTATACATGTAAAATTTAGAAAATATCCCATACATAAGAAGAGATATAAAAGTCATTGTAATTAAAAATAATAAAAATCCAACAATGAAAAAAGCCATTCCTGATTTTTGAAATTTAAAGTTACTATTTATATTAGGTATTTGATATATAATTACAACGGAAAAAACTAATATTGAAGATATTTCACGAATAAAGCCATATAATAAAACACTTTGTGCCTTTATTGGTGCTGTAAAAATAAGATTTACATCACTCATTGTATATTTAAAGGCTTTTCTACCAATTCCACTATATAAATTATAAATAAGCATTATTAAAAAAATTACTGTAGTTCCTAAAATAAAATATTTAGGATTATTATATTTATATTCTATATCACCTTCACCAAGAGAAAAACTTAAACACATCATTACAATCATAAATACAAAAAACACTAAAGGAATAGCTTTAGAAGGCTTATATTTAAAGCTTTTTATATAGTTTATAAAATTTCTTTTTGTAAGATATAAAAAAGGCTTCATTATTTTTCCTCCCCTTCTGTAACCTTAAAGAAAATATCCTCTAAAGTTTCATCTGAGTCTTTAAGTTCATTTTCAAGTTCTTTTTTAGTTTTTGAAAGAACAATATTACCCTTATCCATAATAACTATTCTGTCCCACAAATCCTCAACAGAACTTAAAAGATGGGTACTTACAAGCATTGAAACCCCTTGAAGCTTAAGTTCTAGCATAATATCTTTAAGTTTTTTTATAGCCTTTGGGTCAAGACCTATCATAGGCTCATCAAAAAGTATAAGTTTAGGTTTTGTAATTAAAGCACAACATATACTTAATTTTTGCTGCATTCCTTTAGAAAGTTCTGAACCAAATTTTTCTGTTTTATCACTTAAATCAAAAATTTCAAAAAGCTCCTCTGCATAATCTTCATAATCTTTTATACCATAAGCCCTTGCCATAAAATGAATATGCTCTCTTACTGTTAATAAAGGAAACAAACCAGGAAGCTCTGGTACATAGGAAAATAATTTCTTTCCTTCTATGGATTTATTAGAGTATCCTCCTATTTTTATCTCTCCTTTATACCTTAAAAGACCTGCTATAGATTTAATAGTTGTAGATTTTCCTGCTCCATTTGGTCCTGCTAATACTCCAATTTCCCCCTCTTCTATAAAAAGATTTAAATTTTTTACTGCATCAAATTTTTTATAAGATTTTGTTAAGTTAGTTATTTCAAGCATTTTTATTTTTCCCCCTAAAATCCTTATTAATCCTAAGTTCATTTCTATTATTTTACACTATTTTCCTTAAAAATCCTAGTTAAAATTTTGTAATTTTTAGAATTTAATCTTTAGAATTAAAAGCACAATTTATGAAATTTTTTCTTTTTCATGTTATAATTGATAAGAAAAACAATACCAAGGAGGAATTTTTTAAAGTGGACTTTGAATTTTCTAATAAATTAAATTACTTCCAAACAGGAATATTTAACATATTAAATGACAAAAAAAATAAACTTATAGCTGAAGGTAAAAAGGTTTATAACCTATCTGTAGGGACTCCAGATTTTAAGCCTTCAAAACATGTTATGAAAGCTTTATCTGAAGCTAGCTTAGATGCTGAAAATTGGAAATACTCTTTAGGGGACAACCCAAAACTTATAGAAGCTATGAAAAACTTTTATAAAAAAAGATTTAATGTAACCTTAGATGAAGATGAAATAATGTCTGTATATGGCTCTCAAGAAGGATTAACTCATATAGGCTTTTCTTTAATTAATGAAGGAGATGTAGTTTTAGTTCCTAATCCAGGATATCCTATCTTTGAAATTGGACCTTTTCTTGCAGGTGCAGAAATTTATCATTATGAACTTTTAGAAGAAAATAATTATCTTCCTAAATTAAATGAAATTCCAAAAGATATTTTAAACCGTGCAAAATTTATGGTAGTTTCTTACCCACTAAACCCTGTATGTGCCATTGCACCTTCTGAATTTTATGATGAACTTATTTCTTTTGCAAAGAAAAATAATATAATAATAGTCCATGATAATGCCTACTCTGACATTATATATGATGGAAATATTGGTGGCTCTTTTTTAAGTCATGAAGGAGCTAAGGAAGTTGGAGTTGAATTTTATTCTCTTTCAAAATCCTATAATGTAACAGGGTCTAGAGTATCCTTTGTTTTAGGAAATAAAGAAATAATTAAACATTTTAAAACCCTTCGTTCACAAATTGACTATGGAATATTTACTCCAATACAAATAGCTGCAATAGCTGCCCTTACAGGACCACAAGAGGATGTTAAAAAACAATGTGAAGAATATGAAAAAAGAAGAAATGCTTTATGTAGAGGACTTACAAAAATAGGCTGGGAAGTTCCAGATAGCAAAGGAACAATGTTTGCTTGGGCACCTATTCCTAAAAAATTTAAAAACTCTAATGATTTTTGCATGGAACTTATGGAGAAAACAGGAGTTATCTGCACTCCAGGAAGTGCCTTTGGTTCTTTAGGAGAAGGCTATGTAAGATTTGCCCTAGTTTTACCAGTGGAAGAAATTAATGAAGCAGTTAATAGAATTAATGAAAGTGGAATATTAAAATAATTTTAAGGGATTGTTGCATGAAAAAATATTAAAACAATATATATTGTTTTAATATTTCTTTGTGCAATATCCCTTAAATTTTTGCCTTAAAATAAAAATATGCTATAATACTATACAAAACTAAATTAATTTAAGGAGATAAATACATGAAAAAAAAATTTGATATTTCAAATCTTTTAGCACCACTTATACTACTTATAGTCTTAGCATTAACAATTATGTTTATACCTGAATATGCAAGATATGTTTTTCCTTTAATAGTTATATTTCTTTTATATACAAAAAGATATATTGTTTATGCCTTTCAAGGCAGCAAAGCTTATAATATGAAAAACTTTACCTATGCCCTTGAAAGATATAGAAAAAGTGTTAAGGTTTCAGGGTGCAAGGGTGCTATTGTGACAAGCTATCTTATTGTTGAGATAAAATATGGGAAACCTAGTTTAGCTTTAGATTATATAAATAAAAATATGAATAATAAAAAATTTGATGAAGCTACAAAATATAGTATGTCTGTATCAAAGGCTATAGCCCTTTGGAAAGAAAATATGGCTCTTGATAGCTTAAATTTACTTAAAGATTTACTTAAAACTTCTGAAAATACCTATGCTTATGAAACATTAACAACTTTATTAATTATGAATAAAAATTATGATGAAGCTTTAGAATATATAAAAAAGGGACTTGATTATAATAAAGATAGTAATGTTCTTCTTTCAAATGAAGCTGAAGTATATTATAAATTAGGAAACTTCCAAAAATCAGAAGAATTATTTAAACCATTAATAGAAAGTAAAGTAAACTTTGCTGAACCTTATTACTATACAGGACTTTTAGCAAAGGAAAGAGGAGAAAGAGAAAAGGCTATTGAACTTTTAGAAAAGGTTATAGATTGTAATGACTCTTTACTTACTACTGTTTCTAAAGAAGAGACACAAGAAATATTAGGTCCATTATATGATGAAGAAGCTAAATAATTAATTAAAAAGGTTGTCCTATTAAAGTAAAGATTTTTATTTAATCTTTCTTTATTTTGGACAACCTTTTATTTAACTATTTATCTTCTTTTTCTAGTGAAACTTTTTTTGAATCTTTTAAAACATCTGCAATTGCTGCTATGTTTCCAAGAGATGATAAAGTTTCATTTGGAAGTATAAGCTTATTAGCTGGGTTAGTAGCCATTTCTTTAAGAGCTTCAACTTGCTTTAATGCAATAACTCTTTCATCTGTTCCAGATTCTATAATAGCTGTATTAACCTTTTTAATAGCTTCAGCTTCTGCAATTGCTATAGCTTCTATAGCCTTAGCTTTACCTTCTGCTTCAAGTAATTGAGATTCTCTTAAACCTTCTGCTCTTCTTATTTGAGCTTCCTTTTGAGCTTCAGCTTCTAAGATTTTAGCTTGCTTTTCACCTTCAGCCTTTTCAACTTGTGATTGTCTTTGACCTTCAGCTGTAAGAATCATAGCTCTCTTATCTCTTTCTGCCTTCATTTGCTTTTCCATTGCTTGTTGTATTTCAGCTGGTGGAACTATGTTTTTAATTTCTACTGATAATATTTTTATACCATAAGCATCTGTAACTTCATCAATAATACTTAAAAGGTCTTGGTTTATTTTGTCTCTTCCTGATAATACTTCATCTAATGTCATGTTACCAATTATATTTCTCATATTTGTTGTAGATGAATATACAATACCTGATCTAAAATCTTCAATGTTATATACAGCATCTCTTGCATTTAAAAGTTTATAGAATATAACATTATCAACAGAAATTTTAACATTATCCTTAGTAATAACTGATTGTGGTGGTACATCTAAAATTTGTTGCTTTGTAGATACCTTTTTTCTTACATAATCAACAAAAGGAATTATAAGATGCCATCCTGGTTCTAATACTTTATAAAATTGTCCAAATCTTTCTACTACATATAAATACCCAGTGTTTACTATCTTAATTGATGATAAAACAACTACAAGTACTATAAATAATATTACCCCTAAAATAATTAATCCTGTCATTTTTTTATTCCTCCCTTACTAACTTTATTGTTAATTTATTACCATCAATTCCAGTTACCTGAAATTTTTGACCTTTTAATATTTTTTTGCCTACATTTTCAGTAGTCCAGTAATTTCCTCCAACCTTTACTCTTCCTGTTTCTTCAATATCCTCTTCTGCAATAAAAACCTTTCCAATATAAGTTTCCTCCATAAGTGGAGTGTGCTTAACAGATTTTTTCACTGCATTTTTTGTTAAAGGATATCCAATGGCTATTGCAATTAAACTTACTACTGTAAATACTATAAATTGTACTGCAAATTTAACATTTATTAAGCTTAGTACTATTGAAACTAAGGCTCCAATTCCAAACCAGCAAAAAATAAATGCACTAGTTAAAATATCAATTGCAACAAAGAATATTGCTACTATTAACCAAAATATAGCTGCTCCCATATCCTGCTCCCCCTTTGTTTATTAATTTGTGATATTTTTTTGAATTTTCTTTATTATACCACATACTAGAAAAATTATACATTGTTTTTTACTATATATACTTTATTTAACTTATCTTTTATTTATAACAAAAATTCATATATATTTTTCATGTTTTTATAATACACTATTTTAAATCTTCTTTCAAGTTTATTTTAATCTTAAAATATAGTATTTTTTATCTTTTAATAATGTTTTCTTTTCTGTTTGCCTTTTTTCATATAGTTTCCTTTCTCTTTTGCTTCTTTTCATTGATTTTCTAATTTTTTAAAAGTACAATATAGAAGTCAAATTATTTTTATTAGGAGTTGATATTTTATGGACTTTATAAAAGTAGCAGCTGCTTGTCCTGTAACAAGAGTTGGAGATACTGATTTTAATAAAAAAGAAATTTTATCATGTATAAAAGAAGCAAATATGGTTAATACTAAAGTTATAGTGTTTCCTGAACTTTGTATTTCTTCATATACCTGTGGTGATTTATTTTTAAATAACACCCTACTTACAAACTCACTTAATGCAGTTGAATATATATTAAAAGAAACAAAAAATATAGATATGCTTATAACAATAGGAGCTCCTCTTATATACCATGATGCTTTATATAACTGTGGCTATGTTTTATACAAGGGAAAAATTTTAGGAATAGTTCCTAAAAGCTATATTCCAAATTACAGCGAATTTTATGAAAAACGTTGGTTTACTGAAGGCCTTAACATTACAAGTAAAACTGTAGATTTTTCTTTCCAAAAAAACGTGCCTTTTGGAGTTAATCTTTTATTTTCTTGTGATAATTTTACCTTTGGAGTTGAAATATGTGAAGACCTTTGGGTTACAATTCCACCAAGTTCTTATTTAGCTTTAATGGGAGCTAATATAATAGGAAATCTTTCAGCTTCAAATGAACTTGTAAGTAAAGCTGACTATAGAAGAGCTTTAATTAAAAATCAAAGTGCTCGTTCTATTTGTGGATATATCTACTCCTCTGCAGGAGTTTATGAATCCTCTACAGACCTTTTATTTAGTGGTCACCTTCTTATAACTGAAAATGGAACTACCCTTTGTGAAAATGAAAGATTTCAAAGAAAAAATGAAGTAATTTACTCTATTATAGATTTATTTAGATTAAAATCTGAAAGATTAAAAAACTTAAGTTTTAGAGATTCCTCAAAAGTTCTTTATAAAGAGCCTGAAATAATTAATTTTTCCCTTGATGATACTACTATTTTAAACTTTGACCGTTATATTGATAAACATCCTTTTGTACCTTCAAATAAAGCTTTAAGAAATGAACGTTGCAAAGAAATATTTAATATACAATCTTCAGCCCTTGCAAAAAGATTTGAACATACAAAATCACAAAAAGCTGTTGTAGGAATTTCAGGAGGTCTTGATTCAACTTTAGCCCTACTTGTTATAGTAAAAACCTTTAAATTATTAAACCTTCCTATGAAAAATATAATAACTATAACAATGCCTGGCTTTGGTACAACAGATAGAACCTATAATAATGCAGTAACTTTATGTAAAGAACTTGGCTGTGATTTTAGAGAAATAAATATAGTAAAAGCTGCTCTTCAACATTTTGAAGATATAGGCCATGATGCTAAAATCCATGATGTTACTTATGAAAATGTTCAAGCAAGAGAAAGAACTCAAATCCTTATGGATGTAGCTAATAAAGAGGGAGGACTTTTAATAGGTACAGGAGATTTATCTGAACTTGCTTTAGGCTGGTGTACATATAATGGAGACCATATGTCAATGTATTCTGTAAATCCATCTATTCCAAAAACCTTAGTAAGATATTTAGTAAAATATGTAGCAGAAAATGAATCTACTCCTATTGCTTCTAAAACCTTACTAGATATTTTAGATACACCTGTAAGCCCTGAACTTTTACCAAAGGATGCAGAAGGTAATATTGCTCAAAAAACAGAAGATATTGTAGGTCCTTATGAACTTCATGACTTCTTCTTATATCACTTTATAAAACATGGCTCTACTAAAGATAGACTTTTCTTCCTTGCAAAAGAAGCCTTTAAAGATGACTATAGTGAAGAGGAAATAAAAAAGTGGCTTCATAAATTTGTATGGAGATTTTTCACTCAACAATTTAAAAGAAGTGCTCTTCCTGATGGACCTAAAGTTGGAAGTATTTCCTTATCTCCTAGAGGTGATTGGAGAATGCCATCTGATGCTGCTCCATGGAAAAATAATTAAATTTAAACTTTAATAATATTTTTTGAAATAATCTTTGCATTATTTTTATTATTAGTTTATACTTATACAGTTAGTGAAGAATTATATATTATTTTCACTAACTGTTTTTAAAAAAAACTGTAAAATTATTTAATAAAATAAAAATTTATAATGAAGGGAACATTGCATGGAAAATATAAAATTTGAAGATTTAAATTTAAAGAAATCTATACTTAAAGCAATTAATGACTTAGGATATGAACATCCATCTCAAATTCAAGCAGAAGCAATTCCTCTTGCTATAGAAGGATATGACCTTATAGGGCAAGCACAAACTGGTACTGGTAAAACAGCTGCTTTTGGTTGTTCAATACTTAATAATATGAAAAAAAGTTCAAATGTAAGCTCAATTATATTAACTCCAACAAGAGAACTTGCAATTCAAATATATGAGGAATTAATTAAGCTTTCAAAATATGAAAAACTTTCTATACTTCCTATATATGGTGGAGATTCTATACAAAAGCAAATTCGTGAACTAAATAAAGGTATTGATATTGTTGTAGGAACTCCAGGAAGAGTTTTAGACCTTATAAGAAGAAATGCACTTAAGCTTTCAAATGTACAATCTTTAGTTCTTGATGAAGCAGATGAAATGCTTAATATGGGCTTTATTGAAGATATTGAAACAGTAATAAAAGAACTTCCAGAGGAAAGACAAACTCTTTTATTCTCTGCTACTATGCCAGACCAAATAAGAAAACTTGCTAAAAACTACATGAAAAAAGATTCAAAAATAGTAAACATTAAAAAAGTTTCTATGACTGTTTCAAAAATAAAGCAAATTTACTTTGAAGTAAATCATAAAAACAAATTTGAAGCCCTTTGCAGAGTTTTAGATTTTGATACTCCTAATGCAGCTATAATATTTTGCAAAACAAAAAAAGGTGTTGATGAACTTGTTGAAGGTCTTCAAGCTAGAAATTATGTAGTTGAAGGTATGCATGGAGATATGTCTCAGCTTCATAGAATGAGAACTTTAAAAAGATTTAAAGAAGGTTCATTAAGCTACTTAGTTGCTACAGATGTTGCAGCAAGAGGCATTGATGTTGATGGAATTACTCATGTAATTAACTATGACTTAACTCAAGATGTAGAAAGCTATGTTCATAGAATAGGAAGATGTGGAAGAGCAAATAAAGAAGGTACTGCCTACTCTTTTATAACTCCAAGAGAAAACTCTATGCTTAGACAAATAAAAAATGTTACTAAAGGAACAATAACAAAAATGTCTATTCCATCAGTAAAACAAATATTAGCTGCTAAATCTAATATTAAATTAGAAGAAGTAAATAAAGTAATTGAAGAAGGAAACTTTGAAAACTATTCTTCCATTGCAACAAAACTTTGCGAAGAAAACAATCCTTTAGATGTAATATCTGCATTACTAAAAATGCAATTTGATAAAGAAATGAGCTTTAAATATGAAAAAGATAAACTTGAAGCTCCAAAGGGTGATGATGTAAGACTATTTTTCTCAATTGGAAAAAGAGATGGCTTAACACCAAAAACATTAGTTAAATTCATAATAGAAAAAGCTAATGTATCTGGAAAGAAAATAAATAAAGTTGATATACTTGATAAATTCTCCTTTGTTACTGTAGATAATGATATACTAAACAAAGTAATGACAAAATGTATAGGACAAAAAATAGGAAAAAGAAAAATAAACATAGAAGTAGCAAATAAAAGAAAATAAATTTAGCTTAATTTAAAACTTTGGAGTTCTTATGTTATTCGGTTGTTCCGCCCTATAGGCTCCAAGTCACTACCTCATAAAATAAGAACTCCAAAGTTTAATAAGCAAATTTATTTTTATAATTTTCTATAAAAAAGTTATCTTATTAAGAAATCTAAAATTTTTCATTATATTTTTTTTAAATTTCTTTTTAAGATAGCTTTTATTTTTTATATTTAATTTGTAGTTAGATTTTTTGCTTTTTTATTAGGTATTGTTGTTTTCTTTTGGTTTGTCTTTTTTTATTTGTTTACAGACTTGGTTGCTGTAAACTGTGGCTCCTGTTACTAGGATTCCTTGGATTGTTGATTCTATGGATATGCCGTTAATTGCTATTGCTCCTAAGATTCCTAAGGGTAGTAGAATTATTGGGATATATTTGTCTTTTATAAATCCTGCTTTTTTTAGTATGCAGCCAAGGATATATAGTGCAGGAATTAAAATAAGGCATTTTTCTATAATAAAATTCATAAAGTCCATAAAAAAACCTCCTTATTTATAATATTTAAAATAAGAAGGCTAGTGATTAAAATTTATATATTTTTCATAAAAACATATCTTCTTAATCCTGAATATTTTATTTTGTCTTTTACAATTTCATATCCAAGACTTTTAAATGTATTTACGCTATAAGGGTTATAAGGAGAGGCTGTTGCCATCATTATTTTGCTTCCTTTATTTTTTCCTATTTCTTCTAGCTTTAGGCACATAGCTTTTTGAAGATTGTTTCCTCTATATTCTTTTTTAACAATTGTTGATTCAATATGTGAAACCTTTAAAAGTTCATCACCTTTTAAATCTATATCATATCCATAATTTTCTTTATCTAAACCATACTTGCAATAAACTCCAAGGGATATAAGCTCATTATCTAAGGTAACATAACCTATTATCTCTCCAAGTTCTTTAATTATTTTTTCAAATTCTTCTTTACTAGATGAATAATAAACTTCTTTATTTTCAAGTCCTTCTACTACTTCTTCTTGTAGTTTCATTATTTTATCTATATAAGATAAATCTAACTTTTTTAATTCTACTTTAGTCTTGCTTCCATTTTTATTTTTAATTTCTATCATTTTTTAAGCTCCTACCTTTAAAGTTCTTTTCTTTATAAAAATTTATTTGCAATTCATAAGTAAAAGAACCTTTTCATATAAAATAGGAGTAACCTCATCAATTGTTGCTGGCTCTTCTAAAATTATTGCACTATAGCATACACTACTTACAAGCTCTATCATCATAAATAATGTTATATTTGCTTCTTCTTTCTCTGCTCCTCTTTCAACAAGACCATCTAAAAAAAACTTAACAGCATCTTGAACTTCTGCATACTGTTCTGGCTTCATTATAGCCTTTCTATATACACCCCAGGAAAAGTTTTTATCAATAAGTTTAAGAAGAAGAGGATTTTCTTTAAAGTATTTTATTATATATGCAATAAAATATAAAATCTTATCTTCAAATTCTTCTATATTTTGCTCTTTAGTTTCATTAATAGCTTTTTTTATAAGCTCATTACTTTTATTTAAAATTAGTTTATGAAATATATCATATTTGTCTTTAAAATAAAGGTAAAATGTACCCTTTGCAACACCTGCTTTTTTTACTATATCATCAATAACTGTTTTGTTAATACCTTTAGTTGTAAATAATTCATAAGCTGCAGAATACAATTCAGATTCTTTCTTTTTTTTCTTATTTCCAACCTTACTTTTTTTTTCCGTCATTTTTTCTTAAACACAACTCCTTCTAAAGTGACTAACAGTCAATTTATACTTTTATTATATCTCACTTTATTTTTTAGTCAATGATTTTATTTAGTTAATTTAACTCAAGTAATTACAAATTTATATAAATTAACTCCCTTTTAATTAAAATGACAAAAACAGCATAAGAAAAGGGTGGTCACAAAATAAGAAAGCTCTTGCAGCTACTTTTCTATTTAATAAAAATTTTAAAAAATATAATAGAAAAACCACCCTTTTCATTGTAAAATGAATCTACCAAATCAAAATTACAAACGAAAGGATGGTTTATGTAATAACAAGAATATATTACTACAAATTTGAAAAAGTGCTAGAAAAGATGATAATTTAATAGCAATGGTTATTTAACAAGCTTCTAAAGAAGAAACTTCTGTTTCATGTTTTTTTATAAGTTTTTTCATAATTACATAATAAGAACTTATAAGTATTACAGTTGAGCCAATCCATGCTATTGGACTTGCAAAACATATTCCTGTATATCCAACTAAAGCAGATAAGCCTACTGCAGCAATTGTTCTCATAACTAACTCTGCAATTCCTGCCATCATTGGTACAGAGGCATTTCCTATTCCTTGAATTGTGTTTCTATAAATAAATAATAAACCTAAAATCCATAAAAATACTGAAATTGTATTTAAATATTGTTGTGCATATTCTATAACATGAACTTTATCTGCTGATACAAAAAGTTTTGTGAAACTTCTTCCAAATAAAACTAAAATCATTCCAGCTGCTACATTTATTATAGTTGATATAATTACGCACTTTTTAACTCCCTCTTTTATTCTTTCTATCTTTTTAGCTCCAAGATTTTGAGCTGCATAAGTTGCCATTGCTGTTCCAAAGGTTGCAGCAGGTTGGGTTACAAGTTGTTCAACCTTTGAAGCTGCTGTATAAGAGGCAACTACAGTTGAGCCAAGACCATTAATTGCAACTTGAAGAATCATAATTCCTATGGCAATTATAGAATATTGTATAGCTGCTGGAACTCCTATATTTAAAAGTCTTCTAATAAGAGCTATATCTAATCTCCAATCTTTTTTAGATAATTTTAATATAGGGAATTTTTTCTTCATATAAACATAACATAAAACACAAGAAATTCCTTGAGATACTACTGTTGCTATAGCTGTTCCCTTTACTCCTAAAGGTATATATACTACTAATACAATATCTAAAATTACATTTATTACTGATGATAAAATTAAAAAATATAAAGGGGTTTTACTATCACCTAAGGCTCTTAGTATAGATGCAAATAAGTTATAAAATATAACAACTAAAGTTCCTCCATAAATTATAGCAATATACTTAAAAGAATCATTTATTATATCCTTTGGAGTTTTCATAATCCTTAAAAGGGGCATTGCAAAAATAAGGCTTATGGCTGTAATTACTATTGTACTTGCTATACTTAAATAAAAAGACATAGCCACAGACCTTTTTACTCCCTTTTCATTATTAGCTCCAAACTTTTGGGCTATAATAACTGCAAAACCATTAGTTAACCCTTGAATAAATCCTAAAACTAAAAAGGACATGGCACCGGTTGCACCCACTGCAGCTAAAGCTTGTACTCCTATGAATCTTCCAACAACTATAGTATCAACCATACTATAAAACTGCTGAAATATATTTCCAACAAGCATAGGAATTGAAAAGGCAAGAATTAATTTAGCTGGTTTTCCAACTGTCATATCATTAGTCATACTCTATTTTCCTCCATTATTAAATTTTTTATAAAAAAATAAAGTTAAATATTCCATATAAAATATATAACTTTATTTCAAAATAGTAAATAGTTTTTATATTTTTTACTAAAATTTTTACTTAATTTTTATAACTTTCAAGCATGACCTTCCAATCTGCTTTTAACTTCTTTTTAAGCCAGGAGGGTGATATTATTTTTACATTTCCTGCATAGCTTCTAAGCCAAGGTATCATCTCATAGCAATCATTTACTTTCTTTAAAATTTTAAAGCCCTTTTCCCCTTCTATTATTTCAGCTTCTCCTATTTCACTTTTTATTTTATTTAAAATATATTTTTCCTTTTCATTTTTTATTATAACTTCAAGTTCTAATATTTCATGTTCTCCCTTATAATTTTTAGGAACGCTTGACCAACTTTTTTCCATAGTTTCTTTATAAAGTTCTTCTAAGCTTTCTCTTTTAAAACCTTCTTTTAAAACCTTAACATCTTTTATTCTATCAAGTCTTGAAACAACACATCTGTTATTTTTATTAAAAGAAATTAGATAATATCTTCCACAATTGCTGTCATATCTTATTTTATAAGGCTTTAAAACTTCCTCTACATATCTATTTTTTCTAGTGCTTTTTATATTACTTTCTAAATTTATTCTTTTTTCCTCATTTATTGCATTTAAAAGCTTACATAATATTTCTTCTTCTATTACTGGGTGAAAATGAAGATCTTTATATTGAAATAAATCCTTATTTTCTATATTTATATTTCTTTCAAAATATAAATAATCAAATAAACTTAAGGTAAAATAGTAACCTGCCATATTAGGTATAATAATATTTTTATATAAACTTGAAACATAATAAAGAATTTTTACCTCTTCATTTGTAAAATCCTTTAAAATATCCTTTGCTATTTTATACATATTATTTCTTCCCTGTTTTTCGCAAGAAATAATATCCATTTCCTTATTTAATTCCTTTATCTTTCTTTCTATAGTTTTTCCACTTATATTGTCATATTTTATAAGCTCCTTATCAATTAAAAAGTCTTCTATTTCACTAAAACACATTAATTTATTATTATAATTTAATACCATAAGAATATAATAATAAAGAATTAAATCAGTTTTTGTAAAACTTTTACTAAAATAAGTTTCAACTAAAAAGTTTTTTGTATTTGAAAGAGAATCATAACTTAAATTTAAAAGCTTAAGTCTTCCATCCCTTTCTTCCTTTATAAAATCATCCCCTATGTATTGTTGTATTCTCCCCATTTCATATTTAAGTTTTCTTGTACTTTTACCATTTTTCTCTTCTAAAGCTTCCCTTGAAAAACAACCATATAAAAATACATCCCTTAATATTTCCCTTATGTTATCATAATGTTTAATAAACTCAGAAAACAAATTTTTTCTCTCTCCCTTTATTTAATTATTTTCTTCTTTAATATATAAATATAAATTTTTTTATAGTGAAAGATTATAAGCACAAGTTATTCTTTCTATTATTGTCTTTACAATATTTTCAGGGTATTTTACCCTAACATAAGGCCCTAAGGAAATAATTTTTCTTATTATCTCTTCTTCTTGAAAGCTATAATAATAAAGTTCTATTTCATAAACATCCTTTTCTATAACCCTTGCATATCTTTCATAGGAAGAAAAACTCATAAAAAATCTTTCCATAGCACTTCTTTCATCCTTTACCTGAAGAATTATAGGTTTATCTACATATTTATTTTTAATTTTTGAAAATATATCTTTTCTTGATACTTTATCCCCTAAAGATACCTTTGTTAAATTATCCATTACTGTCATAACAGGTCTTTTTTCCTCTAATGAATAAAAAGAGACTCTAAATTTTTCATCCCTTAAGGAATACTCTATTCTAATTGGAATAGCCCTTTGATTTTTATACACATTTCCATTTCTATCTATGTTAGTATAAATTATAGCCTTACTTTCTAATATTCCCCTTAAAATTGTAAAAAACTTTTCTCTAAAATTCTTATCTTCTGTACTTTCTTCTAATAAAGTTTTATTTGTTATATGAATATTTTTATAGCTTAAATTCTCTACATCCTTTAAATTTTCTTTAAGCTTATTTACAATTTCCTCTCCTAAAAGAATTTTTGCTTTTTCATTTTCTATTAAATCCTTAAGCCATTGTTTTTCTAAAGAAGTAAATCTAACTTTTAAAGGGATTTCTCCTTCTTTCTCTATTATAGGATAATATTTTCCATCTTTTTCTTTTAATAAATTAAGATTATTTTCTTCATTTAAACATTTATTTAAAATCATTTCCCTAAAAGTTGACCTATTTTTATCAATAAATTCATAATCATTATACCCATTTTCTTGTATTAATTTTATTATCTCCTCTTCAGTAATGCCTTCCTTTGCTAAAGATAATATAGTAAATACTAAATGAAAATATTTATTTTTATATTCATGAAATAGCTCCATTTGTTTTTTCCTCCTATTTCAATTATCAAAATATATTATATCCTCAAATAGCTAAAATTTAAAATAATTTCTTATTAAAACTTATTCCTGAGCTTTAAAATTATAAATAGGTTTTATTATTTCTAAAATTTCTACTGTATCTTCTATATTATTTATAATTTCTTCCATAGGCTTATATACCATAGGAGCTTCATCTAAAGTGTTTTCACTTATAGAAGAGGTAAATATACCTTCCATAGATTCTTTAAACTCATTTAAGGTTAAAACTTCCTTTGCCTTTGTTCTGCTCATAAGTCTTCCTGCACCATGGGGAGCTGAATAGTTCCAATTTTCATTTCCTTTTCCTATACATATAAGGCTTCCATCTCTCATATTTATTGGAATTAATAGCTTTTCTCCCTTATAGGCAGATACACTTCCCTTTCTTATTATATTATCTTTAAAGTTTATATAATTATGGGTTGTATTAAAGGATTCGTAGTCACTAAAGGATTTATTAAACATTCTTTTTAATATAATATCTGCCATTGTATTTCTATTTAACACAGCATATTCTTGACATATATTCATATCATGTAAATATTCGTCTCTATACTTTCCTGTTAAAAAACATAATTCCTTTGGATAACTTGGAAACTTTTCCTCATATTCTGCCTTTAACTTTTTTAATTCCTTTTGAATTTCCTTTCTTCTACCTGCTTTTTTAAAGGTATCTATTATTTCATCCCTTCTTATATAATAATCTTCCTTACCACTACATAAATCTACAGCAAGATTTTGATAATATTCTGCAACTTGAGTTCCTAAATTTCTACTTCCAGAATGAATTACTAAATATTTATTATTGTCTTTATCTTCATCTACTTCTATAAAATGGTTTCCTCCACCTAAAGTTCCAATACTTCTTTCTAATCTTTTTGAATTTTTAAGGCTTCTATAACAATAAAGTTCTTGTAACTTTTCATATCTTATCATTCTTCCTTCATGAACATTTTTACCAGAAGGAACATACTTTTTTATTACTTCATCAAGCTTTTCTAAATGAAAATCCTCTTTACCTAAAAATATTGTAAGCATGCCACAACCAATATCAACTCCTACAATATTTGGAATAACCTTATCCTTTAAATCAGCAGTAAAACCTATAACACAACTTTTTCCTGCATGGGTATCTGGCATTATTCTTATTTTAGCACCTTCTACAAAGGACTGGTCACATAAATTTTTTATTTGCTCCATAGCAATATCTTCTACATCATCAGTAAAAATAATAGCTTCACTATACTGTCCCTTTACTATTTTCATTTTAAATTCACCTTCTCTTTTTTAATAATCTTCTTTAAAATAATAATTTTCTATTTCCTCTTTAAGAGAGCTTAAGCCTTCTTCCACCTTTGGAATAAACTCTAAAACCTTTTCATTCCATCCTGCTAAAATATTTGTTCTCTCTCCAATAAACTGCTGAGTTCCATAGCCTTGCATGTCTATAGAATGAACCCACAAATTAGGATTTACAGTTTTTCTATATTTATCTACCCACATTTCACAGGTTCTTGAATATCCTCTATTTATTTCATTATCTGAAAGCATTATTATCCTATCTACCTTTATCCTTTGATTTAATATATATTTTATAGGAAGTGTAAGGTCAGTCCAACCTCCTCCTGCATATATTGATTCTGCATTTTTTAGTATTCCCCTATCTTTATTTAAATCATACAAAACCAAACTATCATCAAAGGTTACAGTTATTGAATTTTCACAAATATAATTTGCCATAGCAAGCATAACTACTGCAATTTCAGAACAAGTTACCTTACTTTTAAAACTTATAGGAAAATTCATAGAACCTGAAACATCTGCTGCAATTAAGGTTGTTCCCTTTAATTTTTTAATACTTTTAACTGAAGATATTATAGCCTTTTCTAAAGCATTATAAGCCCTTTCATCATAAATATCTTCATTTTTTAAAGATTTATAAGCTGAATAAAATCTAAAGGGAAGCTGCTTACTTTTTATTACCCTATCTTCATTTTCTATTATTTCAAAAACCTTATTTATATTAGAAGGATTAGCATTTATAATATTTCTTAAATTTCTTAATAAAGCCATATATCCAACTAAATTATTTTCAATTAAATACTCCCAGGTTTCTTTATTATTCCCATAGGCTGACAAAATACTTTCCCAAGTCTTTGGAGTTTCCATTTTATCCTCTAAAATCCTTTTAAATAACTTACTTTGTTCTTCATTTTTAGCCTTTGGATGAGTTAAACATAAAATATCCTTTAGCTTAACTTCACCATTTTTATTATTTTTTGCTAAAGAATACTCATTAAACTTTAAAAAACTTTCTGCTAAGCCCTTTTTCATACCATTAGGAATTGGCTTTTTAAAAGTATTTAAATAATAAGCTAAAATCTCATTCATATCATCAGGTCTTTCAACAATGTTTTTAATTACTTCTTTAGAATACTTCTTTCCATTAACACTTTTAGAAAGTTCACCAGCTAAAACATGAGATATACTTCTTAAATGCATATTCTTTCTTGCATATATTGTAAGATTAGCTAAAAACCTACTATCACTAGCAGCTAAACTTCTTATATCATTTACTATTTCACTAGAATTATCACCATAAAACTTACTTTCATTAAAGAAAGATGTTAAAACTTTAGTTATAAGTCTTTCTTTATCATCCATTTTATAAGCCACATTGCCACTTTTATTAACTGTCTTTCCTTTGTCTTTTAAATTAAACTTACTCATAATTTTTTAACACCTCTTAATAAACTCTTTCTAATTCCTATGAACCAATTATATCTATAACTAGAATATTTTAAAAGACAAAAACCTTGCACTTTATACTAAAACTATTATTAACTTGGCAAGTTATTCATAGTTTTCAAAATATATAATTTCCTATAAAATAAAAAAATACACAACCTAAATACTAGATTGTGCATTTTTTTATTTTAAATATCTCTTAAAGAATTTTAATTTTTTATGTTTATTTGAAAATACATTTTCTAAAAAAACAAGGAGAAAAGCTAAAAGAGAAGTAGTGCTCTACCAAGCTGAGCTATTTATATGTTTTTACATATAAAATTGGATTTGAACCAATGACACCTATTCTTATAAGAAGTATCTCTTTTATACACTTCCTTGTTTTTAAAGAAAACTGCTTTTAGAGAAAATCAAAAAGTGTATAAAAAAATCCTAATAAAGAAGTAACACTTTTTTGCACTACCAAAAGCTTTAACTATATTATATCTTTACCTAAAATATTTTAAAAGACAAAAACTTTGCACTTTATAAAAAAGCCCTTTTCATTTTTAATCTATTTAATTTTATACAAATACTTCAAATATTTCTTTTTTCCTCAGATATTTGTACTTCTTTAAAAGCAAAACCTACTCCATTTATTATTGGTTTTATAAAGGCTAGAAATAATAATCTTCCTTCACGTTCTAAAAAGTTTTTGTCAATGCTACTATATTGCTCTTTCATAAATTCTTGAAACTTTATTAAAATCTTTTCTATATTTAATCCTGTTCCTTCTATGAAGTTTGCTTTTATGTTATAACCTGCAACATTTCT